>FUHP01000011.1_pt1 | contig 80332 bp, 73 predicted proteins | sample 1003401 | NCBI WGS metagenome assembly FUHP01 (sample SAMEA4075887, study PRJEB14783) | cnidarian metagenome | reverse complement strand
ACGAACAATTTTGTTAATAACCGAGGCTTTTTTATTGGACTGAGCGAACTCTCGATTTTAGACCGCGCTATGTCTCGATTTTAGTATGCGGAATACAGCAAAAAACATCTGGGCTCTGGGAGATTGCGTAGGAAACTATCTCTTCCGCCATACGGCAAATTTCGAAGGAGAATATTTATTCCGAACCCTTTTTGGGAATCCGGCTGATGAGCCGATTACTTACAAGGGGGTGCCTCACGCTGTTTTTTCCCATCCCGAGATCGCAGGGGTTGGGAAAACGGAGCGCGAACTCAAAGAGGCAAAGATCCCCTACATTGTCGGAAAAAATACCTACATGCAGAGCGCTCGAGGCATGGCTCTTCTTCCAGAAACAGGGTTTGTCAAACTCCTCTTCGAAAAACATTCTTTAAAACTCCTTGGTGCTCAAATCATCGGTGAAGAAGCATCCAATATGGTTCATATGCTTATTATGGCCATTCAAATGGATGCTACCCTCGATGATCTTCTAGGTCTAATTTATATCCACCCGGCCTTGCCAGAAATTGTTCGTAACGCTGCTCGAGCTGCCAAAAGCAGCCTTCTTTAAAAAACTCCGACATTCTTGGTGCACCCGATTAGCTAAGTCTTGAACACCAGGATCGTCTGGAAATTTATTTTTTAATTCTCTGACCATTTTATTGACTTCGACTGATACTTGGCCAAAACTTTCCACTTTCATTTTCCCACTCCTTCTAAATCACCCTCTTAGGGTGGCTTTATGCCTTCCATCATATGACAAAAGCTATTTATTATTAAGAGGTAAAGATTATTTTAATTTAACAGATGGATTACCTCTAAAACGACGACAAAGAGGGCATAGAGGGTAAGAAAGGAGAGAACCCCCTTGTTTTCGAGCCAATTGAGGTCTGCCTTAAGCTTCCAGGTATATTTTCCTGCCCAAAGAAGACCAATAGGGAGGAGGCCGTTGAGAAAAGCTTCTCCGAACCCTCCAGCAACACCTAAAGCAGTGGTGAAAATCCCAGGATTGAGCGTAGCTAAAATAAAAGGTGGAATGAAGGTCAAAAAGGTTAGTCCTACCCGACTAAGCCCTTTTCTTTCTTCAACTTTAAACCCATCTCCAAGAAAATCGACCATCGAGAAAGCCACACCAAGTGTTGAGGTCACGATTGCAAAAAAAGCAAAAAACCGACCCACCATCACAAACATTGGATTTCCAGTCACAGCACCAAAAGCTGTTGTAATCGGTGTTCCTTCTTCAAGAGTCTTTGACAAAACCTCTTGAGGAACAGCTCCAATCACAAGCCATTGCCAAACAATGTAAACAATAAGAGGTAGAAAAGACCCCCAAAAAACTGCAAAACGAAGAGATTTTTTATCTCGTTTTAAATAGGTACAAAGAGAAGGAATCACATTGTGGAATCCAAAAGCACTAAAGAGGACAGGCATCGCCAATACCATTGCTGGCCATTTTGCAACCTTGAGACGGACACTATCCACTTCCTCTCCTCCACTGCCGATCAAAGTAAACCAGGATGCTATCATCGCAATACTCATGATGATGTTCACACGGTCTATCGACTTTGGGCCAATCGCAACAATCACTCCAAATACAAAGCCAAAAAGAGCAAACATCTCCCAACCGGTTACATTAAAACCGATCATAGAAAAAGCATCGGCAAGAAGAGGGGCACCTGCTGCAAAATAGGCAATCATTAAGCAGTAATAGAGAAAAATAAACATTCCCCCTGAGATCAGGCGTCCTCCCTTTCCAAAAAAACGTCCGGCAATAGAAAGGACATTACTCCCATCTGGCATCCATAGGGTCACTTCCAAAAAGAGAAGCCCTGTACAATACATAAAGAACCAAACAATTGTTGTGACTAAAATCCCCGGCCAAAAACCTGCAACTCCTGTAACAAGAGGAATGCCAAGCATTCCTGCTCCAATCATTGTTCCAGCGATTAAAAATGTGCCGCTGATCACACGCATTAAATTAACTTTTTTTGTCATGATTTTCTTCCTACATTAAAATGAATGATAAACAAATAGAATCGATTGCCATTAGTGACAATGATGGTAGGAAGGATGGTGAGGAAGTAAATAAAATTTCATAATGACGCTATAATAGGGAAGACTATTTCGAGTGTCAATATGAAAATTTCAGCTTATAATCTTTAATCAGATGAGAGTTGTCGCGTTAAAAGACATTCAGACGTCATAATTTTAGCTCCAGCTTTCTTCATTTCCTCAAGAGCTTTTTTCTCTTCATGGACAGGACGACATCCATCTCGAATCACAATAACTTCATACCCGAGTTCCAGGGCATCTAATACTGAAAACTTCACGCAAAAATCGGTTGTAAGTCCTGCAACGTAGAGGGTTGTGACCTCCTTTTCACGCAAAAAATTATCCAAACCTGTCTCATGTTCTTTATCGTTATCAAAAAAAGCACTATAACTATCGATATTAAGAGCTGTTCCCTTATGAAAATAACGGTCGATATGGTCTTTTTTCAGTTCTTTGACTAACGATGCTCCGTGAGTGTGTTCCACACAGTGAACAGGCCACAATTCTTGCTCAAATCCATCCACATCAATTATTTCACCCACCTTTTTTCCATGAGTCTCAGCGAAGCTAACATGCCCTTCTGGGTGATAATCTTGAGAAGCAACTGTGTAGTCAAACCTCCCAACAAGTTGGTTGATAATCGGAATAATTTCATCCCCTCCTTTCACACCAAGAGCTCCTCCTGGCATGAAATCATATTGGAGATCAACAATCAAAAAAGCTTCGGTCATCGCTTTAATTCCTCAATCAAATGCATTTTCAAATCATAAATACTTTTCTCAAGCCCCACAAAATAGGGATCAGGATAAAGAAATCGACGCACCGTTGGACATAGGGTTTTAAGTTCTTTCTGAACATTTTTTTGGATCTCAATAAGATCGGGGGAAGAATAGACCTTTTTTCCTCTCAGAAAGATAGGAACAAGAAGGTCGCGGTAATGACAGCTTTCATCAAGAACCTGAGAACGGGTAGGATCGAGAGGATCGATCACTCTTACCGCTCCCGAAAAACCTTTTTCCATATCATACATCATGTCTGCAAAAGCCTTTCCAGTTTTATCATAGAAACGACATGTTTGAAGAATTCCAGGGTTTGTTGTTTTAATCAACTGTTCAGAGATTTTAATTTTATAAACCCACTCTCCTTTTTCATCTTGAATCGCAGCAAGTTTATAGACACCATCAAGAGCCGGTTGATCTTTTGCTGTAATAAGATTTGTTCCAACACCCCAAAGATTAATTTTTGCCCCTTGCTTTTTTAAATCACGAATAATGCACTCATCAAGCTCGTTGCTTGCCATAATCTTAGCATCTTTAAAACCTGCATCATCCAGAAGCTTTCTAATTTGAACACTGAGCTTTGCTAAATCTCCTGAGTCGAGACGCACTCCTAACATCTCGATCTGTTTTTCCTTAGCAACGGCAATTGCATTTTTTGCTCCCTCAATACTGTTATAAGTATCCACTAAATAGAGACAATTTTTCGGTAAAACTCTGGTGTAAGCGTCAAAGGCTTCTTTTTCTTGATCGAAGGCCATAATCCAGCTATGAGCTTGAGTTCCCTTGACTGGAATACCAAACCGTTTTCCAGCAAAAACATTCGATGTTGAACGGCACCCCCCAATAAAGGCAGCCCGAGTTCCCGACAGAGCACCATCAATCCCTTGAGCTCGACGGAGACCAAACTCAATCACTTCATCTCCTTCAGCTGCTGCTGTAATTCTGGAAGCTTTTGTCGCAATAATGGTCTGAAAGTTAATGATATTCAGAAGAGCACTTTCTAGAAGTTGCGCACCTAAAATCGGTCCCTTTACTAAAAGGAGAGGTTCATAGGGAAATACTGGGGTCCCTTCAGGCATTGCATAAAGATCTCCCTTGAAAGAGAAATCTGCTAAATAGTCGAGAAATCCCTTTTCAAAAAGGGGATCACCACCTGGTGCTTTTAAATTTTCAAGATAGGAAAGATCTGAAGACTCAAAACGAAAATTATCAATAAATTCAATTGCTGTTTCAAGACCTGCAGCAATAGCATAACTTCCATGAAAAGGGCGTCTACGAAAGGTAAGGGTGAAAACAGCTTCCCGATCCATCATCCCGAGTTTCCAATAGCCATAAGCCATCGTCAGCTCATAAAGATCTGTTAGTAAAGCAAGGGATGAGGAATAGATCATGACTCGTGGGGGGTATAGTCGATGCCTTGCTTCTTTAATACCTCTTGTTTACGAAGCTCTAATTTATCTATTTCTTCTTGATAGCGTTTAGCAATTTCTCGACTAATATCAGCTTCCTTCCAGTATCTTCGTGCATCGATTAAATTTTGGGATTGAAATTGGAGACGATCTCCTTGATTTTGTGCCCATGCAGCCTTGGCTAACTCTTTATTACGGAGATGGGTTAATTTGATAACCGCTTCATCAATCGTAGTCACCTCTTCTTTCCATTGAGAAGCCGGGAGTTCTTTTACCAGTGCAAGTTCTTCAGTTCCATATAGAGTTCCAAAACATAGAATACCTACGACCATCCAAATTTTCATGATTGCTCCTCAAGGTTCATTGGCTTTATATTTACCTGATCTTCTTTTTGAAGAAAACCCTAGAATTGTTAATGACGAAATAAATTCATTAATGAGGAAACGCCTCATGACCTACCATGAGGACTTACACGCCCATCCTGTTTCCAATGAAGAAAGTTTTGAAAGAAGCCCAAGAGCGGCTCAAAGAAAAGTATCATATTACCCTTCAAATGAATCGCAAAAATTCCTCAAATAAGGTAGACTAGCAGCCATGAAAGTTTGGCTTATTTGTTTTATTTTTATCGCTCAAAACCTCTTTGCTTTTACCCTTCAAGAAAAGTTTGATCAAGCAGAGCCCGGAAGCTACATCGTTACCGAACAAAACGAACTCGTTTCTCTCCTTCATCTCTATTCAAAAAAAGATCACCGATTCCTCTTTGAAGAAGTCAGTATCCCCTTCCACCAGTCAAAGAAAATTGATTGGGTTGAATGGATTAAAAAAGGAGCCCCCGGCCATACATCATGGATCCTTTATGAAGTGGATACTGAAAAAAGATGTGTGACTGAATGCTATTCTCTAACTCGAAAAGCATGGATTCCCACCGATGAAATGGATGCCTTTTTAATTCCTCTTATCTCCCTTGAACTCCACTTTCTTTCTGAAGAAGACCGCCTCCAAAAAGGAGCTACAGCACGACCAGGAACGATCAGTTCTCGTCCTTGGGGTCCTCCTCAAGTTAGACATGGAAAAAAAGTGAAAGATCCCCAGTACGATGTCTACACGGCGAAATGGCCCCATGATTCCTCCGACCTCTCAGGGAAACAAATCGTACTCTACTTTGATAAAAACGAAGAACAATTCCCCTTCCCCTACTGGCTTCAAGCACGTGACGGCGCTTTAAAGTTTAAAATGCGTGCCGTTGACTCTGGAACAGGTCTAACTTCACCGTGTACTGATATCCCTCGGAGAAAGATTTCTTTTAGCAATGCTCCCCATAGAGAAAATGGAAAGCTCTACCTTAGTCTGAGTGCCCCCACTTATTATAATAACCTTCAACTCTATGCGATTGACCTTACAGCCGAACCTAAAACGACTCACGTTCTTTCCTATGAACCAAAAAGAAAAAAAGAACGCCTTTCTTTATTAATTGACGAAGAAAAACTTGATCAGCTTTTTACAAAGGGACATGAATATCTATGGATTATCAGCTCTGAAGATTCAGAGTATACCATTGAATCACCCCATACCTACATTCACTAAATAACCTAAACTCTGTGTTAAAGAGACTTTAAAGCATTGATTTCAGAAGTGACAAACGCCACTTGCTTATAGTATTCATGAGCACTCATTTCCGTTTTATTCGGAGGAGCATCACTATCGAGATCATCCACATGTGTCGCAGCTCTTCGAATGGCCTCTGAGATGAGATCTTGAAGACGATCTCTCGCATAGGGGGAAAGCTCTTCGATTTCGTCCATGATATCCTCTATAGAGTCCCTCCAGTCAGGGAGGTTAATGACAATCGGCGGATCGTTCAATAACTCTCCGAGCTGATAAAGCAAAAGCTGCATTTTTTCCTTAGACGCTTCATCTTGAGGCATTTGTGTCATTTTTACTCCCTTTTTCTACTCTTAGATATATCAAATATTCATTTTAAAATAAATTCATTATTCATAATAGATTAATAATCAGTTTATTAGACTCTTATATTCTTTCTAGTTAATGCTGGATATTTATATTACTTATAGTAAGAAATATAAGTCGTAAAATAATTATTTTATATCAAAATAATTTATCATTAATATATAATTAAATTTATAATTATTTAATACTTATAAAAATTTGGGGAAAGGTAAATGGCAACAAAAGTAGGCTATGGGACAGTTCAGTCTCAAGAGACAGCTCAAAAAGTAAAAATTCCAGGCTTTTTTGAACGTATTGCGATCAAAATTTCAGCCTTATGGAATGGGACTAATACAAAACAATTTGATCAAATTAGTGATCAATATTCCAAAGCTCATAAAACTCTCTATGATGAAAGAGAAATATCACCTCGTACATGCGCTAACCATCAAGCATACCAGGCAATGTGCGCGGAGGTTGACCAAAACCCCACTCCAAGATTAACAGAACTAAAGAGTCAAATCTCTCAAATTAGGGGTGAGATTGCATCTCTTAATCATGAATATGACGAGACATATGCTCAAGAAGAAATTGCCTATAGTTACATTGGGAGTGGCGGAAGCGGATATGATGGATCAGCAGACCGCTCTAAGATCTCCAGTCAAATTCAACAAAAAGAATTCCAACTTTCTAGGCTAAATTCAGCTCTTAACACAGAGAGAAAGTCTATTGCCCAAGAAAGAGGGCTTCCTATCTTTAAAAATCCACCACGTGCGCCACACTATAGTGATCAGAAAACACATCAAATCTATGCCACAGCTGCGCACGGAATAAAAACTGCTCAAGCTGCTAATCCATCTCTAACTAGAACAGAGGTTGCAGTCCTTTCTATGCCTCTATTCATGAGTGACACCCAACAAAGAAACTTAGAACGGTTTCTTTCTTAATAGAAACTTCATTTAGTTGAATTATTTCAAAAGCCTTATTCATTGTTTTCAAAGAATAAGGCTTTTTTTGAACAAAGCTTTTCGAGTTTATTTTTGAAGGATAATCTTTAAAAAATAAAAAGAATCTCTCTCTATAAAAGACAATCACAAGCTATTCTATTTCAGAAAGATAAACTAACGAATAACGATCTTTATAAAATTTTTACTTTACTTCTATCAAAAAAATGCGATTCTGACGTTAGAAAAGTTATGAACAAGTTTTCCACACTGTTGAAAAACCCTATAGATCTGATCCATTTTGACCATCACTTTCACCAGCTTCTTAGACACCTTACCCTTCTCCGGTATGTCCAGGATTTAAATGCATAAGCGCAGCATCTTTTGGATGTGAGGTCTCGTCAGTCTTTTCATCTTGTTGATCGCTCTCACTGATTTCTTTGAAAAAAGGGTGTTCTTCGACAGCTTTAACAACAGACCATCTTTCTTCAGGATTTCCAAGACTTAACTTTTCAATTAAGTCAAAGAACTCGACATCTTTTGGATTTAGGGGCTTTTGGTCTTCAGGAAAATAATCACTCATTTTTTGATTGGCGTAATGGTACTTTGCAAGAAAAAGTGAAAGAGTTTCAAAAGGTTCTTGTGAATAAGGATTCCAAAAACATCCAAAACGTAATGTATAAAAAAGTGCTGCTAAAGAGTGCGCATCTGATAAGATCGGATCATAATCTTTCTCGTCTGTAACCATGATTTCTGGAGCAACATAATACGGAGTCCCTTGGACCGATCTTGTTCTCTTGTATTCTCTTAAAAAACCATAATCAATAATTTTGACATTGAAATGTTTATCTAGCAAAACATTTTCTGGTTTTATATCACGATGAGCAAAACCGTAATGAGCATGGAGGTCATAGAGACCGAAAGCAATCGATCGTGCTACATGGTGCACTTTAGCTGTTGTATCCATACTACCAGAGGTAATGGCTTCAAATAAGTCACAGGTTCCTTCCAAATATTCTGTAAAAATTCCAAGAACCACACCATCAGTTGCATTCATTTCTGCCGGATCAACCACAAACTCCAGTTTTTGGTTTACATTGAGAACTAAAACCCCAAGAGTCTGTAATAAGTAAGGAGACTCTTTAAGGTAAAGTCCAAGCATCTCCCCACCCAGTCTTTTTGAATGGTATCCTGTTTGCGGATCGGTTGTTCTTCCATTAAACTTGCAGAGCTTTAAGACTACAGGAACATCATAAAGAGTAGGATATTCCACGAGATAAACCTGAGACATCGCCCCATTACCCAGCTCTCGATGAATCTTAATCCCCTTAAGTCCATCAATAACAGCGTTAGTAAGCCCCGGAGGATAATGAAGGGCTCGACAACCTCCACCTAGAATTCGAGAATTAATATTGTCTTGTGACCCTTCAAAACCGACTGGTTTTGTCACTTCACTAGTAGAGGCTCCTGTTGATTGGGCTGTTGCAGGGGAAGTTTCTGCTGCTTGAGAAGTTGTTGTTCTCACTTGTGAGACTGTACCAGCTCCAATTCCTGCTGGTAGAGAGTAAGAAAAATGCAAAAAATTTACTGGATCCATCCTTTTTTCCTTAAATTAATTAATTTAATCGGAGATTATAACTAATTTAATGTAATTAAAAAATAATAAAAACGGATTTAATTAAACAATATCAAGATGTTTATTATATTTTTAATTTAACAAAAAGAGTTGCCTCAAATTTTTTTCTCCCCTAAAATTCCTCTGCATTATTTATCCTCATAAAAAGGAAAGGATTGAATGTCTGCAGTCGAAAGTCTCCCAGGTGAGCCTCAATTAGAATTTAATGAAGAACAGCTGGATGGAGTTTATGAATGGCATATGAATCAGGCTAGTCAAGCCTTTGGGTCAAGCCATCCTCTTTATATCATTCAAGGATGTATTCACATAGTTGGCGCTGGACTTTCGTGTTTTCCTGTTGTCAAACATGTGGTAAACGTCGTCTCAAAAGTTTTTATTTCTGACGAAGTCATTTCTCGGTACCTTTTATTTCTAGAGAGAAATGCATTTGAAAAAGCTTATTACTTAGCACGCCAACATCATCTAGATCTTTCTTTGACAGATAATGAAGGAAAAACACTTGCCGACAAACTTCTGGATAACCTCCCTTTATCTCATTCTAGACTCAGCCTTCTTCGCTACGTAATTTTAAGCGGAGGAGCCCTTGATCTAAGCCATCCTCACCTGACCTTACTCATTCAACATGACTTAAATCATAATAACTATGATCTTTGTGCAGAACTAATCGTTAGAGGTTTTTCAAATCCTAAACTTTATTCGAAGGCAACTTGGCTTACTCTCAATAAGCTTCATAGAAAAGCAGAACTTCCTTCTATTGATGTAGGCCCCTTAAGACCCTACGTAGAAGACTTAACAAATAATGCCTTGTTTTCATCATATGATTATATTCAACCTCGTGTTCTAGAGACAAAGCAAGTCGCCCAAATCTTCACACTTAGAGAGAAAAGTTACCCCCTTATCTACTCTAAAAAGGGACTTGGAAAAACAGCACTTGTCAAAGGACTAGCAAAACAGATTGCTTCTGAAGAAGCTCCCCATTTTTTAGCAGATAAACGACTCCTATCTCTTGATTGGAGAAAGCTTATTTCAGATCTCAACAATGGAAAACTGACCTTTGATTCCCTGCATCAAACTCTAAGACTTATAGAAGGAAAAACAGTCATTTTTTTAGACAACCTTGAAACAACCGAAGTTGAGGGGTTATCAGCAGTCTTTAACAAAAAAAATACAACCTTGAACCACCTTCTAGAAAATCTAATGGACCACCCAAGAATCTATTGGATTGGTGCGTGTGAAGAAACAAGCTTGAAACAGCTTCAAGAGAATCCTTATATTGATTCCTTTTTCTCTCCTTACAAATTAGAAGAACCAAGAACAGAAGCTTGCTTTCAGATGACAAAGGGGGTTTCCAGAGCAATCGAACGCGCCTATGGAATTCAAGTTGATTCACAGTGTTTGCAGAGCCTTGTTGAACAAAGTAAACGTTATCTTCCTGATGCCAGTTATCCTAACTCTCCAGTAGAAGTTCTTGAGCGCTCAGCTGTGATGGTATTATCTCAAGAAAGTTATGGCCCTTTGAAAATTCAGCGACTAGAAGAAGAACTTTCTAAATTATCTAATGAACGGTTATTTCTAGAAAATTCTTCAGAGCTATCCAGTCAAAAAAAACTTGAAGCTATTGCCGAAAAAACAACTCAAATTGAGCAGGAAATTCAACGGTTGAGTGAAAATCTTGCATTTGAAAAACAAATTCTAGATGAGAAAGCTTCCATTCGTACCCAACTTAGATTTCTCACCAAGCTACTAGAAAAACTCACTAATGAGCGCTTGATTCAAGCGCTTTCAGAAAAAAAGTTAACTTTAGAAAAAAAAGAAAAAACCTTAAACGAACTCCTTGCATCAACTCAACAAGTGTATACCAATGCTGTAGATCACTCTGTGATTGCCCATGTTATTTCAGACATTTCGGGAATTCCTGTGACTCAATTAACAACCGATGAAAAAGCTAAGCTTCAAAAGCTTGAATCAACCTTGACAAAACGTGTAAAAGGACAAGAAAAAGCCATACAAGTTGTTTCAGATACAATCCGCCGTTCACGCTTAGGACTCAATGGGGATAACCGCCCTCGAGGTTCTTTTTTATTTTTGGGACCAACAGGGGTTGGAAAAACTGAACTTGCAAAAGCTCTAGCTGAATCATTGTCTGGTGATGAAAATAAAATGATTCGGATTGATATGTCGGAATTTCAACATCAAGTTGATGTTAACCGACTAATTGGATCGGCTCCAGGTTATATCGGCCATGAAGAAAGAGGACGTCTAACCGAAGCATTGAAAAAGAGTCCCTATTCGGTTGTCCTTGTTGATGAGCTCGAAAAAGCACACCCTGCAGTGATAGACCTTTTCCTCCAAATTCTTGACGATGGCCGCCTCACAGATGGTCACGGTGATACTGTTAATTGCAAGGAAGCTGTCTTTATTATGACCTCTAACATTGGAGCTGATATCTACTTTCTTCCAAAAGAAAAGCAGAAGAAAGCTCTTGATCAAGCGTTAAAAGCCCAACTTAGACCCGAATTCATTAACCGCTTTGATGAAATTCTCCAATTCAATGCATTGGATAATCGAGAGGTTGTAAGGAAAATTGCTCTGCTCCAGTTAGAAAATCTTCAAGAAAAAGTCGAAAAACTCTTTAGAGTTTCTGTCGATTGGAATGAGGATGTTGTCCGATTCCTAGTAGATAAAGGATTTAGTCCCCTGTTTGGAGCCCGTCCTTTAAGACGGCTCGTTGAAAAAGATATAATGACTTTAATTTCGAATGCCCTTTTAGATGAAACGCTTAAAGAGGGGCAAACGGTCTCCTTTGAAGTGATAAGAGATAAAGTTGTCCTAACAATTCATAAATGATTGAAGGAATTGAGGGAAGTAACATAGAATTGCTTCTATGAAAAGATACCGTTTAAAAAAATCCCTCCATGTTTTTAGACATGTTCTGAAGCTCTATCGAAGGAAGAAGAAAAAACTCCCCGAACCCGTGCAGGGAGAAATTGCAAAAACACTGAATCAACTTCAAGAAGAAATTCTAGAAAAAGACCGCGAAAAGGCTGACCATCTTGCAAAAGAAGCTGAGCGACTTTTTTCTCTTCACCTTAAAAAGAGTCCTTTTGAAAAGGGACGCGATTTTATTATTGGGCTAGCCTTAGCCTTATTAGTCGCTGTTGCTATTCGAACCATGTGGTTTGAACTTTATGAAATTCCAACGGGATCGATGCGTCCTACACTAGAAGAAAAAGATCGATTAGTGGTTTCTAAAACAACTTTTGGAATCAATATTCCCCTTAAACGGGGCCATTTCTACTTCGATCCCGACCTTGTCCTAAGAAATGGAACAGTTATCTTCACTGGGGCAGGAATGGACATTCATGATGTGAATACCGTTTATTTCTATCTTTTTCCAGGAAAAAAGCAGTTTGTTAAGCGGTTAATCGGAAAACCTGGAGATGTTCTCTATTTTTATGGGGGACAAATTTTTGGGATTGATAAACAGGGAAATGATATTTCTAAGAAACTGAACCCTGAATTCTTAAGTAAAATCGATCATGTCCCTTATATCCACCTTAATGGAAAAATGGAGATCCCCTCCAAGCCAACCGGTGGTATCTATGCACCGATTACGATTAGGCAAATGAACATTCCTGTTGCAAAACTCTCGTTATCACCAACACATAAACCCATAGGAAAGCTCCTTCCTCCATTTAAACAAGAGGATGATTACTATGACCTCTGGGGTTTTAAAGATTATGGCATCGCTCGCCTTCTCACAAAAGAGCAGGTAAAAGCTTATACCAATCTCCCTCAAACACAAATTAAAGATGCCCCCCTTTATATGGAAATCATCCACCACCCTTCAACAAAATACCCAAAGATCGATAAAGATCATATGGGACGTTTAATACTGGGTGTTGGAACAACGTCTTCGGTTATTCCTCTTACAGAGTCTCATTTAAAAACGTTGATGGAGAATCTATATACCGCTCGTTTCATTGTTAAAGATGGCAAAGCTTCTCGCTATGGATCACCAATCAAAGCAGGAAAAGACTGTAAGATTTGTCCTGAGCTTAAAGGTGTCCCTGATGGAACTTATGAATTTTACTACGGAAAGGGATATCAGGTGCATTTTGGAGGAATCATTAAGGAACTTCCAAAAGATCACCCTCTTTATACTTTTAATCCCGATCGGATCCAGCTCCTTTATAATTTAGGTATTGAATTCATTAACTATTATGCACCTTATACCAAAGACCAATACCTTCTCCCCTCCCGCTATGTCTACTATCGAAACGGAGATCTCTATGCAATGGGAGCTCCACTCATGACAAAAGAAGATCCAACCCTTATTAGCTTTATCAACGAAGAGTACCTGCGGCAAGCCAATGCCCCCTCCTATCGTCCTCATATTCCTTTTGATGACCCTGGACCGCCCCTTCTAAAAAATGGGGAAATCGATAAGGAGTTCATTCAAGAATATGGAATTACTGTTCCGGCACAGAAATATATGGCACTTGGAGATAACTATGCAATGAGTGGCGATAGTCGAGACTTTGGTTTTGTTCCTCAGGAAAATATTCGAGGTGCCCCTGCCTTTATCTTTTGGCCAGTCGGGAATCGTTTAGGTCCTTTAAACCAGGTCGACTACCCGTTCTTTAATTCTCCAAGATTTACCATCTGGTGTTTAGCATTTGTTGGTTTTGGAGCTTACTATATCATTCATAGAAAACGAAACCAACTTCCTCAAAAAATTGATTAATGTTTATTGGTTCTAGTTTTTACCCCCCGCTCTATAAGAGTCACCTCTTGGCGATTCGCATCTAACCGATAACGACAGTTTAAGGGAAGCGTTACCTGAGCATTGATATGTCCAGAAGGGAACCCAAGGATAACAGGATAAGGAGCGCCATGAAAATAGTGATGGAGAACTTCATCAATGCTAAATTCCTGATCATTATCGGCCTCGCATTCATCCCATGAAGCTAAAATCAACCCTTGAAGTTCCTCTAACATCCCCGCTTGCTTTAATTGATTTAACATCCGGTCTACCCTAAAAGGATATTCACTAACATCCTCTAAAATCAGTATTTTTCCTTTTGTCTCAAGCTGATAGGGAGTTCCAATATGAGCCACAATTAGAGCTAAATTCCCCCCAACTAAGTATCCTTCTCCCTGACCAGTGGCAAGTGTTTTACAGTTGATAGGATTATGATAGGTTCCCGCTTTTCCTTCGAGTAAGATTTGTTCCCAAACACCTTCTTCTGTCTCTTTTAGGTATTTTTCGGGATCATAGGTCCAATGAGCTACAGGCCCTAAAAAAGTTGTTAAGTCACTTTTTTGCCCCAAGGCAATATGAAGGGCGGTAATATCACTCATTCCAATCAAAATTTTTGGGTGAGCTTTGATATAATCGTAATCAAGTTTATCGAGAATTTTCCCTGAGCCATACCCTCCCCTAACGCACCAAAGTGCCTTCACTTCAGGGTCTTTCCACATCTCCATCAATGCTTGCGCACGCTCTTCATCATTTCCAGCAAACTTTCCATGACGAAGGTCTAGGTTGGGAGCCAACCGGACTCGGAAGCCCCTTTGGATTAAGAAGTCCTTTGTTTCTTCAATGCGATCACTCCAATAAGCAGGGGCAACAAGAGCAATCGTATCTCCGGCTCTTAGCGCTTCGGGTTGCATAGCTATTACCGTTTTTGTAAAAAGATAACAGCAGATTCCCCATTTAAATCCCACTGTTCACCTTTAGTTTCTTCAAACTTAACCTCTGTTGCAAGCACTTCTCCCTTGATATAGTCGCCATGCTTCTCAAAACATTCGTGAACATAAGGAGTTGAATCGATAACCATTTTTATCCGATCTGTCACTTCAAAGCCTTGATTCCGTCTTTGAGTATTCACTTTGTTCACAATTTCTCGCGCTAACCCTTCAAGTTTGAGAGCCTCATCAAGGGTTGTATCCAGAGCGATCGTAATTGCACCCTCTGTTGCTGCAATCGTTCCCTCTTTAACAGTACGGTTAATAAGAACATCTTCAGCAGTAATAGGGAAAATTTCTCCATCAATTTGAAGGTCATAAGATCCACCTTCTAAAGCATCGCTTGGTAAAGCCAAAATAGCTGCTTGGACTTTTTTCATCAGCGGTCCTGCCCGACGACCAAGTGTTTTAAAGTTAGGTTTGATCGAGACATCTACGAACCCCTTTTCATCGCTGTGATATTCAATTGCTTTTACGTTAAGCTCATCCAAGATAAGATGTTCTTGGGCTTTTAAAAGTTTAATCACATCAGCATCTGAAGAAATCAAATGGGCTTTAGGAAGGGGTTGTCGCACTTTAAGCTTATGCTCTTTACGAAGCGCATGCCCCATACTCACTGCGGTTTGAACCGATGCCATCTCTTGTTCAAGCCTTTCATCTCTAAGGGTTCCATCGACTTGAGGATAATCACAAAGATGGACAGATAAAGGATCTTCTTTTCCTTTTAAATCTTGATAGATTGCTTCACTGATAAAAGGAACAAAGGGCGCAGCGATTTTCGTCAGTTCATGAAGAACGGTATAGAGTGTTTGAAAGGCTTCATTCCGATCCTCTGTTTCTTCATCCGACCAAAAGCGGCTGCGGTTTCTTCGAATATACCAGTTGGTTAACTGATCGATAAACGTCACAAAAGGTTCAACAGCTTGACTTAGGATATAGTTATCCATTCCCTTTTCCACATCACTAATGAGTTTCTGAAGAAGAGAAAGAATCCATCGATCGATATCCGCTTTGGGTTTTGACCCACTCGGTTTCCATTTGTAAATGTTTGCATAAGTCGCTAAGAACACATAGGAATTCCAAAGAGGAATTAAAAACTGTCTAAGAACAAGTTCGACTCCTCTTTCACAGAAGCGAAGGTCATCAGCTTGAACAACTGGACTGTGGAGGAGATAAAGACGAATACTATCCGCTCCATATTTATTCATGACAATCTCAGGCTCCGGATAATTCTTGAGCCGCTTCGACATTTTAGCTCCATCTTCAGCCAAGATAATCCCGTTCACAATCACATTTTTAAAAGCAGGTTTGTTAAACAGTGCTGTTGATAAAATATTCAAGGTATAGAACCAAGCACGCGTTTGATCAAGCCCTTCTGCAATAAAATCAGCAGGAAAGGCGTCCATCGTCTCTTTTTCATTTTCAAAAGGGTAATGATTTTGTGCATAAGGCATCGATCCTGATTCAAACCAACAATCAAAAACCTCCTTGACTCGAGTGTACACCTTTCCATTCTCTTCAAAGGTTAAGGTATCGATATGATGGCGGTGAAGATCTTTTACTTTTTTCCCCGTCCGTTTTTCAAGCTCTTCCACACTATTAATGACGATCATATCTCCATCAGCGCTCCGCCAAATTGGAATCGGAGTTCCCCAATAACGGTTTCGGCTAATTGCCCAGTCTCGAGCATTTTCTAGCCACTTTCCAAAGCGTCCATGTTTTAAATGTCCCGGAACCCAGTGGATATGCTCATTATTGGCAACAATTTGATCTTTAATCTTTTCAACAGCAACAAACCAAGTGCTCACCGCTTTATAGATGAGTGGAGTATCGGAACGCCAACAAAAGGGATATCTGTGACGAATCGTTCCTTGGTGGAACATCCGCCCTATTTCTTTAATCCGTTTGATCAGTTCTTTATCGGCGTCTTTAACGTACTTCCCTTCTAAGTCGGGAACTTCAGCAGTAAACTTTCCATTCTGATCGACAGGGCAAACCAACTCAATTCCTGCATTTTTACAAGCAAAGAAATCCACTTCTCCAAATGCTGGAGCAGAATGGACAATTCCCGTTCCTTCTTCTTCTCCAACAGATTCCTCAGCAATGACTGTAAAGCTATTCGGACTTGCTTGATTGACAAAGTAGTCAAACATTGGCTGATATCTTTTTCCTAGAAGCTTTTTTCCTTTAAACGTCTCAACAATCTCAAAATCTTCTTTGAAATAGGTTTCTGCTCGGGCTTTGCCAATGATATAAAGTTTTCCATCCTTCTTCACTTTAACATAGTCGAGTTTCTCCCCAATCATCACCGCTAGATTGGAAGGAAGAGTCCAAGGAGTCGTTGTCCAAACAAGAAGAGAAACATCAGGCTCATCAACTAAAGGGAACTGGACTGTAATGGAAGGGTCGTCAACATCTTGATAATTAAGATTCGCTTCAAAGTTCGAAAGGGGGGTCCCCAATTGAGCTGAAAAGGGCATCACTTTGTACCCTTCATAAACAAGCCCCTTTTTCCAAAGCTCTCCGAAGATCCACCATACGGTCTCCATAAAAGAGGGATTCATAGTCATATAAGTCTGCTCAAAATCGACCCAGCGGCCCATACGATTGACGGTAGCCTTCCACTCTTCTGAGTAACGCATCACAATACTGCGACATTCTTCATTAAATTTCGCAATCCCAAACTGTTCAATTTCTGCAGCACCTGAAAGCTCTAAAGCCTTTTCAATCTCCATCTCAACAGGAAGGCCATGTGTGTCCCAACCAAAGCGCCTAGGGACGTGATATCCCTTCATCGTCTTATAACGTGGAATCACATCTTTAATCGTTCCTGCTAAAAGATGGCCATAATGAGGAAGTCCTGTCGCAAAAGGAGGTCCATCATACTGTGTAAATTGAGGCCCTTTTTTTCGATTCTCAAGAGACTTTTTAAAGACCTTTTCCTTCTCCCATAACTTCTGGATCCGTTCCTCTCTTTCAGGAAAACTTTCTTTGCGGTTTTCAAACATATTTTTCTTAGTTGGGGTTATATCTGATAAAACTCAAAAGTTTACGCTCCCCTCCTTTAATAATCAATACTTGCTCTATTTCCCCTAACCTGTTAACATAGAAGATGTTAATACACAAACACCTGGTTATCAATGTTTTGTGTCTAATTCTCAAATATGATATAATCATAGTTGGGGGTGCACCGGTTTCGACTTGGAAACAAAGTACCGATGGCATGCAGAGGATTCGGTTGGCCTCTTTAAAAAGCCGAAACGACATAACTGTCAAAACAAAAAAAGCACAGCACTTTGAATTCCCTGCTCACGCAGTTGTTGGATCTGAAGTTGCTGCAGCTGCTGCTTAAGACCTAACCCGTCTATTGGTAGCCGACCCTCTGAGATTGGACCAGGGATCTTAGAAAGGTCGTCAGAGATCTTGGTATGAGATAGAGCCGCTTGACTTCCAGAGGCACTGTTTCGAGATTAAAGGAAGTGTATAAGTCCCTAGTGGGGTTTCTTACAGCAAGACTTATACTATTGATAAGAAACTAAGCATGTAGGCATTGTTATGGAGTTTGCTAAGGACGAGAGTTCGATTCTCTCCACCTCCATTCGATAAGAATAGGAAGATAGAAAAGCCCTGATTTGGTTTAGATTTCTGTAAATGCTCCGCTTGGTAAGGAGTATGAGTCAGATAGATAAGCCAAATCAGGGCTTTTCTGCTTTCTATAATTCCCGAAGGGAGATGGCAACCTAAATGATAAAGATGAGTTAAGGGCTTGCAAGAACATTTTCTGTTATGTTAAGTTGCGTTTCGAACTAATCGAAATACAGAAATCTTATGAAAAAAACGAAGAAATTTTTTTGCCTCTTACTACTGTTCGTTGGATTTGCTCAGATCTATGCTGAAGAAGACTACTCAAAAATGTCGGCTAGCGAACTAGAAGCAGCTTTTATTTTAGCTGTAAAAAGGCATCATTCAGAAAAAGTACAAGAACTCATAGAAGCAGGGGCTAATGTTAATACACCCATTCCTTATACATGGACTGCTGGCGACTGTGACTGGACGATTGAGAGTACAGCTCTTGTGTATGCTGTAAGACATAACTGCCCAAATATGGTAAAGGTTCTCCTAAAAGTAGACAAAAAGCTTAATGAAGCTCTTGATTTAGCTATAGAAGAGGGGTATTCAGACGTTGTAGACGAACTGATCAAAGGGGGAGCTAACATTAATGATATAAACGAGAATGAAGACACACCCCTTATTACAGCTGTAAAGCATGCTCGTGCAACTGCAGAATTTAGTCTACAAGCACAATGGAAGGCTAAATCTCGCTGGTATCAGAGACGAATGATTATACAAGCTCTCTTAAAAGCTGGTGCTGATGTTAATCATGTTAACAAATATGGCAGAACAGCTCTAATGGAAGCTGTAACAGAACATGATCTCAATACAGTACAAAGTCTTTTGCTATCTCCAGAAATGCATTCAGGTTCTTTTTTTGGATTTGGAGCAAAACCGATTAACTATGCTGATAAAGATGGCAATACAGCCCTTATACTTGCTATACAAAACGTTCGTTATAGATATATTAATGAACAAGAAAGTAACATTTGTATAAGCAGTCAAAACATTATAAAAGCTCTTTTTGAAACTCCAGGAATTGATCGTCATCATGTTAATAATAACGGCGATACAGCTATAACATTACTTGAAGAATTAAAAAAGGATATGAACAGGTATCGATATTAAAACCTCCTCTGTTTTCCCAATAAATCTTGAGAGTTGAGAAATGAGTTTTCTTAAATATGGGTTCTTGATTGTTGTTGTGATGGCTCAATATGCCACAGCAAAAGAGCCCCCTTCTTCATTTGAAATCTTAAGCTATACTGAAAATCATTTACCTCTATCAGGGACTTTAAAAAAGTCTGAGCATTTTATTTATGTTGACGTAGAGGATAACTATATTCATCAGCTTGTCTCCTTTATTGAAGACGAAGGGTTTGAGAAACCCCCTTATTTTGGAAGCCCTCAATTAGTCGGTGCACATATCACTGTTGTTTATCCTGATGAGATGCATCAGGATAAAGTTCAAAGATCGTACATACCAACACAGCAAATTTCTTTTACCCTTAAAGAATGCCAAATCGTCCACCCTTTGAGGTTGAAGGAGATTGATGAGGTCTACCTTATTGCCGTCGAATCTCCTGAACTCGATACAATCAGACAACAACTGGGACTCCCAAAGAAAAAGTATGACTTTCACATAACCATTGGGATGAAACCAAAAAAAACTCAGGAAAGGAAACGATGAAATTTATTATCATTGGACTAATCCTTATCGGTGCATTGATCACTTTAATTTGGCGCTTCTCTTCAAAACGGATCAATCTTCCTTGTCCATCATGGTTAGGTTGGCTTGTTGAGAGAGATAACCCGTTTACTAAAACCAATCAAGCCAATGAAATTATCATGCAGCTTAACCTAAAATCTGGGATGAAAATTATTGATGCAGGATGTGGTCCGGGACGTCTTACTATCCCTGCGGCAAAAAAAGTGGGACAATCTGGAGAAGTTACAGCCCTTGATATCCAAGAAGAAATGCTGACAAAGGTTAAGAAAAAAGCCGCCAATGAGGGACTCGAAAATATTCGTTTTCTTAAAGCTGGTTTAGGAGAAAATCGACTTGACTCCAATCGGTTTGACTGTGCACTCCTTGTGACTGTCCTAGGAGAAATCCCCAACCAACAAGCTGCATTAAAAGAGATCTATACCTCATTAAAGCCTGGAGGAACTTTATCCATAACGGAGGTCATTTTTGACCCTCATTTTCAAAGGCGAAAAAAAGTTGCAGAACTTTGTGAATCCGTAGGATTTCACCTTAAATTTTTCATCGGAAAACCTTGGGCCTATAATTTCCTTGTAGAAAAACCTACGACCTAAAGCCCCTAAAAGCTTAGAAATCATTAGTTTTTTCTTGACTGAATCGTTTTAAATTTTTTAGTATTACTTGTTGGTATTTATGTGAGGATTCCAATGATTAAGAAAACGATTATTGTTGTTGTTTGCCTTTTAAGCTTGCAAAAAGCTCTTTCAGCATCTCCTATTCTATTAAAAGGAACCCTAGCTTACTTCCGTCCTACTTCAAGTATATTAAGAGACATTTATGGAAGTTCTTGGCTTAACTCGGGGTTTGAAGTTTCTGGAAAACTTCCTTTTAACAAACCCTTTATTGAGAACCTTTATGTATTTGGAGGATTCAACTACCTCGATGCCAGTGGGCATTCCTTAGGAGGTCATGATCGAACAGAGATTCGTATTATTCCTCTTTCCTTAGGACTCAATTACATGTATACCTTCTTCGAAGGATCTCGACCTTTAAAAATCTATCTTGGAGGAGGACTTTCCTACTTTTTTGTCCGTGTTAAAAACGATGTTTCTTTTGTTAAAAGACGTGTAACAAAAAATGGCTTTGGGGGAATTGTGAATGGTGGGGTGCATTACTTTCTCAAAGACTTTTTTTTCCTCAATGGATTTATTAACTATTCGTTTCGAAGCTTTGGTATCATTGACACGCGAAAAGGCGTTTCCGGAAAAGGGGTTGCAGTCGGTGGTCTAAGCATCGGTGGTGGGATAGGATTTCAATTTTAATATGAGGCTGTTATGAACTATCATAAACTTTCTTTTTCACTTCTACTCTTGCCAATCATTTTATTTCAAAGTCTCTATGCATCTCAGTATGATTTTGAGCCTTCTATGCAAATTTCTCAGCCTGGGCAATCTGCAAGCGATGCTGAACTGTGTATTCCTCCTTCAGGAAATGCGTTAGCCGTTTGGACTCGTTCTGATGGATTCAACAATAGAATTGAAGCGACACAGTTTTCTATCAATACAGATCTGTGGACAATTCCTATCATCCTATCCGCAGCTGGTATTACAGCATCCACTCCTTCGATTTCCTGTGACTCCAATGGAAACGCTGTCACGGTTTGGGCTGAAACTGGACCAGGAAATATTCGTTCTGCCCGATACAATGCAGCAACACAAGCATGGTCAGCACCAATAGACGTAACTTTAGGGGCGATTGCACCAGCTGATCCTAAAATCAGCTGTGATCCTAACGGAAATGCTGTGGCTGTCTGGCATATCTTCTCAGGAGGATTTTTAATCATCCAAGCCTCTTACTTTAATGTCACTACAATGACTTGGAGTGCACCTGCAACACTTTCCGCTGGTGGAGCCACTGCAAATAATGCTGAAGTCAGTGTCGATGCCTCAGGAGATGCTGTGGCTGTTTGGCAAAGAAGTGGTATTGTCCAAAGCTCTTCTTTTGATGTAGGAACTTTAACATGGACCGCTCCCGTTGACATTTCAAGCGGAGGAAGTACTAGTTCAGATCCTCATGTAGGAGTCAGTGCAACAGGAGATGCCCTTGCAGTTTGGGAACGCTCTGCCCCTTCTGTTGATATCCGTGCTGCACGTTATAATAAAGGAACAGGAACATGGGCTTCTCCTGTATCAATTGTAGCCTCAGCCAGCGTTAACAGAGACCCCGTACTGGCTGTCAATGATTCTCTGCAAGCACTTGTGGTTTGGGAAGGATTTGATGGCGGTACAACAACCATTCTAGCTTCAAGCTTTAACCCTACAACAAATACCTGGTCTGCATTCCAAGCCGTTGATCCAGGACAAGTCACAATCGACACAGACGTAGCAATTGATAACAATGGAAATGGTGTTGCAGTCTTTGAGCGCTTTGTTCCTCCTCAGGAAGCGTATGCTTCTTGCTTCGACTTACAAACGAATTCTTGGTCTACACCAACTATGATTTCTTCGCCTGGAGAAAATATTAATGATCCTCAAGTTCAGGCTGCTTCTAATGGCACTATAGCCATTGCACTTTTTACAGAATTAGGTATAACGAATGTAATCGAGGCATCAACAGGTTTAGGATCAGGACTTCTTCTTCCACCAACAGGATTGAGTGGAAGACGAGTCAAAAACCGCTTTCCCTTTCAAAAAGAATACTTCAATGAGTTAAGTTGGACGCCAAGCACTTCTTCTATAGCTCATGGCTATCAAATCTTTAGGAATGGGCAATTTATTATTAACCTCAATGGAAAAGGTCAAAATAAATATCGAGACCATAATCGTCCAAAAAAGGGTACAGATGTGTATACTATTTCCACTATTGACGTTGCTGGTGGAAAATCCTCTTCTGTTACGATTGTTGTTCATTAAACCTCGAACTCAATGCGTTTAAAGCTCTCTATTATGGACAGGTTGTTAAGGTTTCAGGCTATTTTTTGACTTAAAACGGTTTCTACTGGTATGAACGGAGCATGTTTAAACTTCATACTTTTAGTGATCTTAATTCCCTTACCAGTCAACAAATTCGACAACAATTTGGAGGGAAACTTCTAGGCCTTTATGAGGCTTATCAGTTAGGAATTAATATTCCTCATACGCTGATGATTAGCACAAATGTTCATGAAGCTTTTTTGAAAACAAACCCTCCAAATCAACCTGATGAGTTCCAAAAAGAAGCGGCAACATTCATTGAAAAAAATTTCCAGTTCGATTCCTTAGATGGAGAAAGTTACGCCGTCCGTTCTTCTGCTCAAGGAGAGGACTCATCCCATCACAGTTTTGCCGGTATTTTCGAAACGAAATTAAATATTTCCAAAGATGAAATCGCTGAAGCTATCGCCTTTGTTTGGAGTTCCCCTCTTTTAGAAAAAGCCGTGAGCTACAGCGACAGCCATCCCCTAATGGGAGTTTTGATTCAGCCCATGATTCGAGGGAAATTTACAGGAATTTGTTTTACAAAACACCCTTCCCCCAAGTCGATCTTTGAAAATGATCAATCCGTCATTGAATTTGCTGAAACAAGTGGAGATAAAATCGTCGGAGGAGAAGTCACACCTCATCGTCTTTGTGGGTCTCCAGATATTTTGAGTGCTGTCTCTGAAAAGGGGTGGATCAATGATCTCCTTTTATCGACCTTAGAGCTAAAAAAATATTATCACCATGAAGCTGATATCGAATTTGCAATTGATCAACACCATACTTTTTGGCTGCTCCAACAACGTCCTATTACCAAAGTATACCGCTCTAAAACACTCGATCTTTCCTTGTATCACAGAATGTACAAGCGCTCTTTGCTTCAACTTGATATCGAGTTACTCATCGATGGATGCAGCCGTTTTCTAGCTCCTTACCTAGAAGTACCTATCTGCTTGGAGCGATGGATGGTCATGACAACAAACAAGGATGGAATTCAAGAGCTATGGGTAGACAAAGTGTTGAATGAAACCATGCTCAGAGCTGTGATTGATAAGATTGAACATGATTCTACTTACCTTTCGAGAATTGAGGGACGGTATCGTGATCACCATCAAAGATTAACTGGAAAGCAACCTTCTAATCTTTTTGAATGGTTTGAGTGGATCACCCCCTTTACAGCCCACTATTATGTTCCAATGTTCATTGTTGATGCTTTATACACCTCTATTTTGCGCGAAATTCGATCCATTGATCCAGAAAATGTAGAAAAAGATCTTTTCATCCTCAGTACATCAGGAATTGCTTCTCTTATCGATCTCTTAAATAGCGAACTCCTTCCTTTAAAAAATCTCTCCTTCAAAGAATGTGAGGCTAAACTTCAAGAACTTGCCCACCGCTTTGGATTTATGAAATGTCGCCAACCCTTTGAATCTCCCTATTCTGCTCAAGAACTGTTTGAAATGATCGAAGAAGTTTCTGAAAAGGATCCACCTCAAGAAAAGAAAGGAGAAAAATATTTCCACCAAAAACATTTAATCGAGCGCTTGACTCATCTGCGTGAATGGATGCGTATTCGTAATCAAGAAATGGAATACCTACTTTTTGCTTTTTTACAGGCGCAACCCATGATCGACTCTATTTCTAAAAAACTTTCTATTTCGACTGAAACTTTTTGGCGTTCATCTAAAGAGTCGCTGTTGCAAGGAAAACCCAGCCAAGTCAACAACCCGACGATTGTCCACACTCAGGGACAGATCACTATATCTAATCAAATTAAGCGACACCTTTCCAATCCAGAGACTCTAAGTGACCTTAAGGGAGATACTGTCTATGGAAAAGGAACGCTAGAAGCCACTGTGTGCGTCGTATTTTCTCCAGAAGCGCTTGCCAAACCTCCCGCACGACCTTGTGTACTCGTAACAGGAATGACAACACCTGATTTTGTTCCTCTCATCCGTAAACATTTTGATGCTCTGATTACAGATGAAGGAGGGATTCTATGTCATGCAGCCATCGTTGCTCGCGAAATTCCTATTCCGTGTATTGTTGGAACAGGATCTGCAAGCGATAGCTTGAAAAATGGAATGAAAGTTTTGATAGATTTCGATCAGGGCGAAATCATCAAGCGTTAAGAATTCCTATCTCCAACATTGATTCTTCCCTCCGTTTGATTAAGCTTTCCACTTAGAATCAACTGCTCAAGTTTATGCATCACATTAAATTCATAAACCGACCACTCTTCATAACTCTCATACCTTTGACCATCTTTTGCCAATGCATCTAGAAGCGCTTGAAACTCTTCACTCATGGAACCTTTAAGATCCAGATGGTAAGTGACTTCAGTTAGCGGTTGATTCATTGCATGAGCATTAAACTGGTGGGAATTTGCAGCAATAATCTGATTTTTAATGATTAACATTTGAATATTCTGAAGAGCTCTTATGGTGCTTCTTACCCATTGATGATAACCGCTATTTTTTTCCTGATTTTCACTATGTGTACTCAGGTCTTCAAGTTCTTTACAAGGAAGACATTGAAGTGTCAGGGCTAAGCTTACTGAAGAAAGTTGGCTTTCATCGATCGCTTTAGGATTATTTGAGCCAAAATTCACCGTCGCATTCTCAAAATGCCCTGATTGAACCAAAGCTCTCACGTGGTCTAACTCATTGAGAGTTGTGCGGATCCATTCTTCAATATTTGGCGATTTATAATCTGGAGGCGGAATAATTGACTCTAAAGCCTCACGCTCAACACTTGGTGGACAATCGAGAGTCATATTGAAATTAATTGTTACTGTTTCCTCGCTTGCTTGAGCTGCAGAAAAAGCAATAAGAATTGATGCAAAAGCACTTAAAATAAATCTCATACATACCTCCATGGATAAAAAACATCTCCAGTATAAATGAGAAAAAGGATTTAGACCAATCGCTAAAAATACCGATCTTTCTATACCAGGATAGGCTCATGAGCTTTATACGTATATTTTGAAATGGAGATCATTGAATATCAATGGAAACAGATGGTGGACTAGACATAACGATTCATGCCTGATTCATCTTTTTCCATAATTGATAAACTTCAATAGCTCGAGGGTTTGGAGCATGGACCATAGGCATCGCACGCTCTTGCCAAGGTTTTCCCACTTCTTCATAGAAGTTTTGAAGGGTAAAATATTTCCGATGATCGACGTAATATTCAGAATATTCTTCTCGTGTCGTAATGAAAATAACACGCTTAGGACTACAATAATACATTGCAGCAAGGCACATCGGGCAAGGATGGGCGAGAATATAGAACTCACAATCCTTAAAATGTTCTGACTTCAAGATTTGCGATCCTTTCTGGATTGCTAGTATCTCAGCATGGGCTGTTGGATCATGAGACTGAGCCACTTGATTTGCTGCTTCAACAAGAATTTTTCCATCCTTGACAATCAAGCAAGCAAAGGGACGTCCTCCCTCTTTTACATTTTCCTTAGCAACTTCAATTGTTCTTTCTATGAAATCCATAATAACTCACCCTTACATGATCTAGTGAAAAGGACTGTGAAAAATAGGTCTATCAACCTCTCCGATTGATTCTATTTAACCTAAACTCTGGGTTTATTTAATCTAAAAAATCCACAACCCCTGTTTGAAGGTTGTAATAGGCTCCATGAACCGCAAGAGATTCTGCATGCACTTTCTTACCTATCGTTTTGACATTCGTAAGGAATGAACGCATATTCAATGCATTAAGCTCAACTGACTTTTTCAATAGATCCGCTGCTTTCATATTCCTAGCCTTCTTAACTGATGGCTGGATCAACTGTGCAATTGCTGGAATATCTTGATCATGATTCTGAACGACTGCATCTACCGCTCCACAACTTTCATGCCCCATCACAACAATGATCGAAGGATTTAAGTGATCAACAGCATAAATGACACTCTCTAGCTCTGTAGACCCCACAATATTTCCTGCAACACGAATCACAAAAAGGTCTCCTAATCCCTCATCAAAGATGATTTCCGGAATAACTCTTGAATCAGAGCATGTGACAATCACTGCATAAGGAGACTGGCCATCTGTTAAAGATAGTCTTCTTTCTTGTGTTCTGTCTGGATGAAGGAGCTTTTCTGTTGCAAAACGATGGTTGCCTTGCTTAAGCCTTTGAAAGGCTTCATCAGGTGTTTGTACAGCCTGTAAAAGTGTGACACTAAATACTAAAATCAAAAGCTTCTTCATAGACCATCCATGTTTTTCTTATTTTCTGTATAGCAGTTTGATCATTTGTATGATAGATTGGCATGAATGAAAGGAAAAATTATGAAAAAAGCTTCTCTTATTTGTACGATTATTCTCTTAGGAATTGGCTTCATTTTTCTCACAACAGAAAGAGAAAAAGTCATTAAAGTCACCCCTTTTGTCAATGAGCTTCCAGAAGGAACCCCCTTTACAGGTCTACAATTTGCAGAAGACCTAAAGAACTCAGGTTATCGTTTTGAATGGACTCTGATGCATGAGCAACCGAAAAAACGCCACTATCTCAAGCGAATGACCTATTTTCTCAAAAACTTAAAAACAGAAAAGATCATTTTTAATAATCTTAACCCTCCCTTTTCTAAGGCAAAGCTCAAACAAATTTCTAAGGAAAAACTCATCCTCATCTCTTGGGAGCCACCTTCTGTCTTTGACCATCAATATACCCAAGAAGTTCTCGATCTCTTTGGAACAGTCTTCACTTGGCATGATGAGATGGTTGATGGGAAAAAATTTATTAAAATTCATTATCCTTCCCTTAGGCCATTGGAGGAAAATCTTCCTTCTTTTGAAAGTCGCAAACTTCTCTGTATGGTGAATTCTAACCTGAAATTTAATGACTTCGAAAAAGAACTCTATACAATGCGTCGCGACGCTGTAAAATTTTTTGAAGGAAAGCCAGCAGGAACTTTCGATCTGTATGGAAAGGGTTGGGACGGATTTAAGAACGCTAAAGGACGTGTTCCTGATAAACAAGAAGCACTCAAAGGCTATAAATTTAACTTCTGCTTTGAAAATGCTGCAGTTCCAGGATATATCACAGAAAAAATCTTCGATAGCTTTGCTGCAGGAGCCATTCCTATCTATCTCGGAGCGCCGAATATTGAGGAATATATTCCCAAAGATTGCTTTATCGATTATCGACAATTTAGTGACTTTGAAGCAATGCTCTCGTTTATTCAAAAAATGACAAAAGAAGAGTATGAATTCTACCTATCTAATATTGGAACTTTCTTAAAAAGTCCTGAAAGTCAAAAATTTACCTGGGAGTGTTTTTCTGAAACCCTTTCAAAGTTACTAACCTCTAAAAAGGAAAACTCATGATGAAGAAACACTTGACACCACTAATAGCGGGTCTGTTTGTAATACTAGGTATCACCCAGGCGTTTGCTAACGGAGAAGAATTAAAGCTTCCTATTCCCAGGAAAATCATCGAAGAGACAGTCTCTGAGTACCTTTCATCCACTTCTCTTGAACCCTATGTTAGACCTGGTCCGATTGAGGCACGGATAATAAGTATCATAGATCCAATTATTGTTAGTAGACGACTATCAGTGGTTTATATTGAAGTAGAACTAGATGATGATGAGAAATCTTTAAAAGGATTGTTTGCAATCTGTTTAATGAAAGCAACAAATACTGTTCAAGCTAAACTTTTTTGTTTAAGTGATAGCCCACTTATCACCCCTCAACTCTTTTTTGATATTGTCAACGGCCCTCAATTCGCCTTATCATGTCCTGAGGGAATGAAGCTACTAAGTGAGCAAAATGGACATATTTTCATTAGCTCTGATGATAGCAATATCGAAGAAAAACGTATGCAAACATGGACACTTTTTACAGCTAATGAGAGTTATGATGTTCCAGTTACTTTAATGAATGATGGGAAAGGAGGAACATATTTCACAATTTCCATTCGCTAAAGTTTATCGTTTCTACAACCTGCCACTATTTAAGACCTTTTCGAGCCCTGAAAAATAAGTGCTAAGAGGATTTATCGATCGGCTTTTTCGAATCATTAAGTGGCAGGTTCTGTTTTAAATTTGAAAAAATGACCAACGCCGCTCCAATTGAAATCAAGTTCTTGATGATGTACTGCCCTTTTAACGTAAGGACAAAAGGCCAAAGGGTAAAACATTCCTCTGGATTTGTGATCAAAGGGAGAAACGTTCCAGGAAACTGGATGAAAAGAAGCCATACACCGATGCGACGCATACAAGGGATTAAAAGAAAAAGGCCAATCGCTATTTCCCATACACCTAAAACAACCGAAAAAAAGGAGGGGAAAATCCAAGCAGTTGCCTTACGAACTGACTCATCCACAGGACTGACTTCAAGTACCTTTAAAGCTCCAAACCAAATATAGACAATAGCGAACGCTACTAACAAGAAGAGGTAACCCCATTTCTTTAAATAGTGCGCAATGTTCCTTTCCAAGACTAAATACGATTGCCAAATTTTCATGATGAACTCCATTTTCTTGGATTCCATTTTCCATAGGAAAAAAGCTTTGGAAACAAAATTTTTCTCAAAACTTCAAGACACGTGACCACAATACCAGGGATAAAGCATATCAACCAGTCTCTACTAAAAGAGAACTTATCAGCGACCTCTTTTGTTTGAAATTGATACCAGTCCATACCTCTGAGATATTTCAACTTTCAGATATCATGTCAACTTTTTCCCAAGAATGATCAGAAGATAAACGAAAAACTGTCTGGCTTTTTGGATCTATTACTCTTAAAAAAGCCCACTGATTCATAAAGAGCTGCTCTATCGATTCATGCTTATTCAGAAGCAGTTTTACGCGCTCCAAAGGGGCATGAATCACAGCTGTTAACCGAATAGGTTCGTGATATAAATCACTATCATTCATGAAAACCGACTGCATTGGAAGGCCATGCATAAGATCACTCCCATTTCCCTGCATCACTCCTATTTTTCCGACTAAGTTATGAGTCACTTTATTCCCACTTCCATAATGAGTTGGAAATAAAGAAGAAAAGAGATACTGAGCATTGATCCAATGCGCAACAACTAAGGGTCCAAGAAGAATCCCTTCGAGCTTACTTCCATCGTCATCTTTTTCATAATCATAGCTCTGGAGAAAGCAACGCCCTTCTAAGTCAGCAGATGCAGTCAGCGAACGGGGACCGATAATTAAAGCTCCATTACGAGCTAATCCCCATTCTGGTCTGACTTCAGACCAATCACAGCTCCGTTTTTTTCCTTTTCCTTGATGTCTTTGATTTCCACAATTTAAAGTTGCCTTTTCTACCTTTCCTTTGATTTGATCCCATTTCTGATCTTCACTAGGTTCATGAAAAAAGACCATTTCATCTGTTGTTGTTTGATGCTGAGCTGGAATAAATCGGGTTGTATCAGGAATGGTGATCCCTTTTTCCTTCAATCCTTCTCTGATCTTTTTATCATTAAGAAGTGTTGCAAAGGTTTCTGCATTTCCCCTTCCTTCATTTCCACCACAAGCACCACATTGGAGTGAAGAAGCATAAGGGTTATTTGTTGTATCACTTCCATGTCCACAGACAACAACAAAAGGACTGAATTGAGTGGTTAGTCCTATCGTTTTCAAAAGAGCGGCGATCGCATCGATTAAAGGAGGAAAATTTTCAACACTACCGATTTGAGGAACAGTTTTAGGTTGAGAAGTCGTTATCTTAAACCTTGAAAAAAAGGTGCGAAAGCACATCATAAGACCTGATAGAGATCCCAAGGCCTCTGCTAAAATGAATGAAGTCCCAAAATGGTATTTTAGAGAGTGATGAATATTTTTCAGACGCTTTTTCCAACTGATAACTACGCTTTCTCTCTTGGCTTTTGTTTCTTGCCCTTCCACTAAAGTTTCGTAAACACGTGCCTGAGGGTTTAAAATAGCGGGACAACCAGCATACCCCTTTTCTGAACCTCTTGGAAAGTATTGAATAGGAAGCCCAAAAAATCCTGCACAGCCAAAGGTCTCTATTCCTTCCAATTCTTCTAGGGCCCGTCTCAACGGTTCTGAACGTACATCAATACAAAAAAGAAACTGCGCTTCTTTTTCAATAGGAGGCTTTGAGAAAGATAAGTCAAGCTTTTGAAAGAGTGATAATAAAAAAGCGTCTTCTGCTTCTTTGACTGAATCGATAGTAAAATCAAGCGGTTGAGTTGCCTGTGCTTTTTGTTCTTTCGGATAGAGAAGCTGTATAGAAAGTCTAACAGCTAAGAGTTCTTCCAAGGTGATTTTAGGATCATGTTGTTTCATCTGCCCCTTAACCCAACCAGCCCAGCCAGGTAATGCAGCAAGCGAAAGGCTAAAGTAATGTTCCCATTGCTCAAAAGGAATCTGAAGGAAGTTTAGAGCATTTAAGATTGCCTTCTCTGGATCTCTAGGCAGGTTATAAAGAACCTCTCTAACCCTTTTTTTTCGTTTGTTAAAAGTATGATCATAGATCACAAGATCTCTCCAGGCACCATAAAAGCCTTTCTCTTTTCCTGGCATAGAAACTGCAGCTTGGCCTTCATCAATATATGGAATTAACCATTTGATAAGTTGATGATTAACCGTTTCAAAGTGGGTGAGCGTTGTGATCGCATGATGGTATAGCTCCATAGATTTTTCAATCGCAGTTTCGATATTCAGATGGAGCAGGTCTTTTAAGGGATTCGCTGCTATAAAAGTCTTCAAAGACCAAACCTGCGGAATATGTCCTGCAGCTTTTTCTATAAGGTCAGATATTGAAACATTGTAAGTTGAATTTGATGAATATGTTTCTGCAAGTTCCATGAATCTATCTCATATTAAAGGGTTTATTTAATTTCTTAAATCTGCCAAAGGGGCTGGAATAAAGAGAGTCTTTAATGGGAGATAAGTTCATAAATTATACCTGATAGTTATGACGTTTCAAAGTCTGTGTTTGCATTTCTGGTTGAGATCGATTCAATGTAAAAACATAAAGTGCTTTCATTATCTTTCCTGAATCTTGCTGAGAAATAAGGGGAAGAAGGTTTTTCAAAAACCAAGTCAAAAACAATAAACCTGCCCCATAATAATAAAAGGAAGAAGGTTTGATTGTCGGGAAAACTAAGGGAAACAGGGCTTTTTCAATGCAAAAAATACTAAGAGAGTAAAAAACCCCACCTAGAAAGACCATCGGAATCGCTTTTAAAAATTGAATAAAAAGAGAGCTCTTATTTAGGCCATCATAAATCATTTGAGCTCCACCCATCCAAACCAAAAGATTTAAAATGAATGAATGAACCTCACCACTTAAAGTTATACAGTTAAAGCCTAATATAGCAAAAAAACCTCCGAGAATCGATAGTAACAATGGAAAATAACCTTTTCTAGATTGGCGCAAAGGTTTTTCATCTAACAATACAGACCCACTCCGCAAAAATTGGTGGCATTTATAAATTCCGTGCCAAAACAGGTGTGAGAGTGCAGCAGGAAACAAGCCCAGGCCACATTGCATCATCATAAAACCCATTTGAGCGATTGTAGAAAAGGCAAGGGTACTTTTGATATTGCTCTGCAAGAGTTTCCAAAAGGTTCCAAGTAGTGCTGAGACTAGCCCAACAACAAAAATCGTTTGTAACAAGAAAGGATAATCTATAATAAGAGGAGCAAAGCGAATCATAATAATCCCCCCTCCATTGATAAGACCTGCATGCATAAAAGCAGAAACTGGAGTAGGAGAGTTTACCGAGTTTTTGAGCCAACGGTGAAAAGGCCAGTTAGCTGACTGTGCGAATGCAGAAACAATAATGAAAATAAGTCCCAGAACCTCTTCTAATGAGAAGGAATTCGGTTGAGTTGTGATGGCTGATAGAGACCATATCTTATAGTGTCTAAACAAACATAAGATGCCAATTAAAAAAAGCCCCTGACTAAAAGCTAATGTTTTAAACGCTAGGACCCCTGAGGCCTTAGCAGCTTTCCACTTCGGATTATGAACCATCATTCGGCATAGGAGTAAATGACTGAGAAAGAAGAAAATAAAAAGGAAAAGCAGGTGGTCTGTTATTACTCCTGTAAGAATTAACAGGGTCAATAAATTAAAGGAAAGAAAGGTGGAAAAGTACCGACGCGCTCCATCAAAGTAACGAATTGAAAAGGAATGGATAATTCCACTAATGAAAAGAACAAGCGTGGCCATGATCCAACTTAAAGGTGTGACTTGAAACATTGCTGTCGGAAGAGAAATTTGCTGCGGGACTAAAAAAAACCAGTTAACTAAAGCGGTGGTAAAACCTAACCAAACAGAATAGGTTAAAATTTTTGCTGATAGCAAAGGCTTTTCTTTAAGGCGTGAAGCAACTCCTATCCCTATTAGCAGAATGAACAGCAACAAAAAATAAAAAATCATGTTTACACCTTCCATGCTTTCATGTTGATGATAATAACAACACGATTTATTATTAGAGAAATTAAATATACTTATAGGTTTGATTAGAATTTCTTATGGATAATTTTGCCATCGAGTGTTTTTTAGCTGTTGCAGAAACATTAAGTTTTACAAAAGGGGCTAACAGGGTCCGAAGATCCCAATCTGCAGTGACTCAACAAATTAATAAATTGGAACATCAAGTTCAAAAGAAACTTTTTGTTCGTGGAAAAAAAATTCATCTCACTCCAGATGGAAAATGCTTACTTCCGTATGCACAGCAACTCTTTCGCCTGAATAAAGAAATCGTTGATGTTTTCACTAAACCTGAACTGAAAGGAGAAATCAATTTTGGACTTCCCGAAGATTTTGCAGCAAATTTCCTATCAGAAGTCCTTGTTTACTTTAGCCGTATCCATCCCAGAATCCAGTTAAACGTCGAATGTGACCTTACAGTCAATCTCTTTGAAAGATTTAAAGATAAAGAATTTGATATTGTACTCGTTAAAATGAGACGTCCAGAAGACTTTCCTTATGGGGTTGACGTGTGGAAAGAGTCTCTAGAGTGGGTAGGTTCTCGTTCCTGCATTTCTAGCAAAAGTCCCCTTCCTTTAATTCTTTCTCCAAAACCCTGTATCTATCGGGCAAGTGCTTTAGAAGCCCTGGAATCGGTCAATAAAAACTGGAGAATTGCATTTAGTAGTACCAGCTTCTTAAGCAACATAGCCGCTGTTAAGGCAGGTATGGGGCTCTCACTTCTCCCTCGATTAATGATCCCAGAAGGAATCGAAATCTTAGATGAACCTTTTCTGCCTCCATTACCAGACATTCATGTTTCTCTTCTCAAGCAGCAATCATCGAATCCTTCTATTGACAGCCTGGAAACTTTTATTTTAAATCAACTAAGGAAACTACCTATTTAATCCTGTTGAAAACAGATTAGGTTGATAACCAGTGATTTCAATCCATTTTATCAATGAATTACTTTTCATACGCGCTCTATTGCTTCTACGAATAATATATCTTTAAAGATCTTCTTTATGTTAAACTAGCCTGGATGAGAAAATTTTTAATCTGAAAAAATTGGTATATAGATGACTTTTGATACATTGAGTTTGCATCCTGAAATCCTTAGGGCTGTAACTAAGGCAGGATACACTAAACCAACGAAGATTCAGTCTAAGGCTATACCAATGATTATGGATGGCTCAGACCTACGGGCTTCGGCACAAACAGGAACTGGTAAAACTGCAGCCTTCTTGCTTCCTGCTTTGAATCTATTGGTTTCCCCTTCGAAAAAAGAAGGAAAAGGTCCCCGCATTCTTATTCTCGTTCCTACACGTGAACTTGCAATGCAAATCACCGTTCAATCAGAAAAATACAGCAAGTTTTTAAACGGTGTGAAAACGGTGTGTGTTGTTGGAGGTGTTCCCTATCCCAAACAGGTTAAAAAACTCTCTAAACCGTATGATGTTTTGATTGCAACACCCGGACGTCTCATCGATTTTATCGACCGTGGGAAAATTGATTTTTCAAGGCTTGAAATGGCTGTCCTTGATGAAGCCGATAGAATGCTAGATATGGGATTTGTTAAACCTGTTGAACAAATTGTAGCAAAGACTCCTTCCTCAAAACAAATGCTCTTATTCTCAGCAACACTCCAAGGAGAAGTGATTAAGTTATCTAAACGTCTTTTAAGAGATCCTGTAGAGGTTAAAGTAGACCCTGAACATGCTGAGCATAAAAATATTAAGCAAGCTATTCATTTCGTTGATGATCGCCATCACAAAAATCGCCTTCTTGATCATATTCTCATGCAAGATGAAGTTGGTGATACGATTATCTTTACCTCAACTAAACGGTATGCAGACCAATTAGTTAGAGATTTAAAAGATAAAGAGTATCCAGCTGCTGCTCTTCATGGGGATATGAACCAAAGACAACGAAGCCGAACCATCAAACAGCTTCGCAATGGTAAAATTAATGTTTTGGTTGCTACAGACGTTGCTGCTCGTGGAATCGATGTTCAATCAATCACCCATGTGATTAATTTTGATCTACCTAATAATGTAGAAGATTATGTCCACCGCATTGGAAGAACTGGCCGCGCCGGAGCTACGGGCACAGCCCTTTCATTCGTCGCGAGTCGAGACGCATTTTTGGTAAAGAAGATTAAAGAGTTCACCGGTCAGCCAATTGCCGTTGAAGAAGTTCCTGGACTAGAACCCAAGAAAAAACAACGTTCATCTAAGGACTCACCAAAACGCCCTCAAAAAAAGGGAGGCTTTAAACGTCGTTTTAAAGCTAGTCCTAAAAAGGCAAATTCAAGAAAACCTAAAGGAAAAAAGCCGAGCAAACGCTCTGGACGCCCTCATAAAAGACGAGGCTAACACTACATGTTAAATGAAGTGAGGGTACAGAGGGCAATGACAATCACAAGAGAAAAGAAAAACATCTTCCGTGCCCATTTTTTGTCATTCTTACAGGTGAGCCCTTGAATGGAAAGAATTAGCCAAGCAAGGCCACATAAGCTCATGATCAGAAAGTAAAGTGGACCTGCATAGTCAAAGAAAGCTAAAAGGGTGGAGACCATCATAAATGCTAAGCAATAAAAGACCATTTGAATCTTTGTTGTGAGCATCCCTCGCTTCAGAGGAAGAACCGGTATCGATCCTTTTTCATAATCCTCCAATCTAAAGATTGCAATTGCATAGAAATGAGGCATTTGCCAAAGAGCGATCATCAAAAATAGGATAATAGCTGCCAGATCAATTCGCTGAGACACAGCAGTATAGCCTACAACAGGAGGAACTGCACCTGCAATACTTCCAATGAGTGTCCCGTAACTTGTCTTGTACTTTGAAAAGCTATAGATAAAGACATAAACTACAAGACCTGTAAGAGCAACGGTTAATGTTAAAAGGTTTGTATATAGACCTAAGACAAGGACACCCATGATTCCTAACAGAAAAGCAAAAACAAGGGCAACTTTTGGGGAAATCGCACCCCTAGGGAGAGGCCGGTTTTGCGTTCGCGTCATCTTTTTATCTAACTCTCGATCAATGACATTGTTAAAAACACAAGCCGAAGCAATGATAAAAGCTAAACCTTCAAGCATTGCGATAAAAAGCCAAGAATCAAAAGCTCCTTTGGCAGCTAAAGCAAACCCTCCAACAGCTGTTAGAGCATTTCCCATAATAATCCCAGGTTTTGTAACCGCAAGAAAGTTTTTAAGGTGACTGGTAAGAGTAAGTTTTGCTATTTTTTCCATTTTTTCCTAATGTGAGAAAAAAGACCTTTAACCCAAGATTTTCTTATGAAAAAGCTCTTATTTTTATCTTTAGTTTTTCTTTTTGTTGGATGCTCCAAGGAAGAAGCACCTCTCTCAAATGGAGGCAAAGGCGGTCCAAATTGCAAGTGCACGCATGTTGAGTGCCCTTGTCCGCACAATTGCCCCGAATGTTACTGCAATCAATAGCCATGCGTGCTCATCTCTGGCATGAGGTTATAGTCCAGGTTGTACATGATCCAAAGGGTTCCTAGCACAACCACGAGAATAAGTACGACTGTAAACACTAATAAGAGAAGGCTCCATCTTGGCTTGGATTCTAGACCAATATGAAAGAAAAAGATGAGCTGCAATATCACCTGAATACATCCTATTCCAACTACTGTTGCTACAAGCCAATCATGTCTAAGATGCATGTGAGTCACGACACGATAAACAGCCAAGGTGCAGATTATCGAAAAAATAAAGCCTAAAATTAAGGGCTTGATGCTGGCATTCCAGCCGTGATGTGTGTCTATCATACCACTCCTAGTACATATACAAAGGTAAAAATTAAGACCCAAACAAAGTTAATAAACTGCCAGAACATTCTCAGACAGGTGAGTCTTTTTAAGCTAACCGCTGTAATTCCTTGTTTAAAAACAGGGATGATCAAAATAATCATCCAAAGAAGACCAACGATCACATGAAGACCGATCATTCCAATCAAGGTAAAATACATTGATAAAAAAGCTGTTGATTTCCAGCTATACCCAGCCTCAAAAACATGAGAAAACTCATGGCCCATCATCCAGAGAAAAACAAGACCGATCAGAAATGTAAGAAAAAAGAAGAATAGAGTTCCTCCTTTACTCTTCCTATGAAGATAGGCTCCAGCCAATCCTGAAGTAAAAGCAGCACAGAGCATCACGACAGTCTGAGTCGTTGCATAAGGAAGGGAAAAAATATCCTGGGGTGTCAAACCACCAAAAGTACTTTTACACAAAACAATATACGATGCAAAGATCGTTGCTAAAAACATAAAATCGGTTAAGAGATAAATCCAAAAACCAAAGGTTGTCTTAGAATAATCATCATGGTGTGCATCGGGATAAGCTTCATGAGTATGACTCATACAGATCCTCTCTTCATTTCTATTTCTTTAATTTGATCGACAGTGACATAGTAGTCAGTATTTTTCTCATAGAGACGGTAAACAATCGCTACCAGGATTCCAATACTTGTGAGAGCAGCAAGCCAGAAAATATGCCAAACAAGAGCAAACCCTAAAACAAAGCTCAGCACTCCAATATTAAAGCCCGCAGCAGTGTTGCTAGGCATGTGAATCTCTTTATACTCCCCTTGCCCAGGTTTTTCGCCCCTTTGCTTCATTGCCCAGAAAGGATCTCTTTCATGCACTTCAGGGGTGATCGCATAGTTATAAAAAGGTGGTGGGGAAGCTGTTGTCCATTCCAATGTTGCTCCATTCCATGGGTCACCTGTCGTATCACGATATTTTTCACGATTTTTAATGCTGACATAAAGTTGTAGGAACTGGAAGCAAACTCCAATAAAGATGATCACAGCTCCAATTGCAGCAACAATAAACATCGGTTGCCATCCCATTTCAGCAGGATAATGATTCATTCTTCTTGTTCCTCCCATAAAGCCAACAAGATAGAGTGGAAAGAATGCAATAAAGAACCCAATGAGCCAGCACCAAAAAGCGCATCTTCCATAGCGCTCGTTCAACCTAAATCCAGTAAACTTTGGAAACCAATAGGTGTAACCAGCAAAAAAACCAAACACAACCCCCCCAATAATTACTGAGTGAAAGTGTGCAATGAGGAAGAGACTATTATGGACTTGAAAATCGATTCCTGGAATTGCCATCATAACACCCGTCATTCCTCCAGTCACAAAGAAAACGACAAACCCTAAGAACCATAACATCGGCGTTTTAAACTTGACTTTTCCTCGGTACATCGTGAAGAGCCAGTTGAAAACTTTCACACCTGTTGGAACAGCAATAACCATGGTCATGATTCCAAAGAAAGCATTCACGTTAGCACCTGCTCCCATTGTAAAGAAGTGGTGGAGCCAAACTATAAATGAGAGGAATGTAATGGCAACAATCGCCCAAACCATAGAAGTATAGCCAAAAAGCTTCTTTTGAGAGAAAACAGGCACCACTTCAGAAAAAATCCCAAAACATGGAAGAATCAGAATGTATACTTCAGGATGTCCCCAAGCCCAAATAAGATTAATATACATCATAGGATTTCCCCCAAAATCTGCTGTGAAAATCTTGGTATCTAAAAGGCGATCCGTTGTGAGCATTCCAATCGTTGCTGTCAAAATAGGGAAAGCCATAATCACAAGAACCACTGTTGCTAAGACTGCCCAGACAAAAACAGGCATTCTTCTAAGTGTCATTCCAGGGCAACGCATCTTTAAAATCGTTACCAAAAAATTGATTCCTGTAAGGAGACTTCCGACTCCCGATATTTGGATACTCCAAAGCCAATAATCAACTCCCACTCCAGGATTATATTTCAAACCTGAAAGAGGAGGATAGGCTGTCCACCCTGTTCCTGCAAAAACCCCAATAACTAGTGAGACAAAGATGTACATTCCCCCAGCGGCAAAAAGCCAAAAGCTTAAATTATTCAGAAAGGGATAAGCAACATCACGAGCTCCAATTTGCATGGGCATGACAAGATTGATAATCCCGAAAACAAGTCCCATCCCCACAAAGAAGATCATCGTTACACCATGAGCAGTAAAGATCTGCTGAAAATGTTCAGCTCCTAAATAGCCCATTGAGTCTCCAACAGCAAACGCTTGTTGAGCCCGCATCATTAGGCCGTCAATGAGCCCTTTAGCAAGCTGAATGGCCGAGAAGAAAATATACATGATCCCGATCTTCTTGTGATCTACCGAGGTAAACCATTCTTTCCAAAGCCACGTCCATTTTTTCTTATAAGTGATCAAACCGATCAGAGCAAAAGCTCCTAAAAACATTGAAACGCCTGCAGCATACTCAATCCAATCATGCTTTAATGCTTCTTCAGTCAGTCTTCCTAATAACATACCTTATTCCTAGTCTTTGCTTTGCTTTGGGGTCATATATTTCATAATAATCTTATTAAAAAGATCTTTGTCCGGGAGGATATAGTAGGATACTGGATCGTATTCACTCGGCTCGACCAGTTCACTATATTGCTCCATTGTCAGGTTCTTTCCAGACCCTCTTACTGATTCTACCCATGCATTGAAATCCTCATCAGAAGTCACTTTTGCTGTGAAAACCATCCCAGCAAAACCTTTTCCACTAATGTTTGAAGATCTACCACTGTAACTTCCTTGCTCATTCGCTAAAAGATAGAGCTTTGAACGCATAGCTGGCATCGCATAAATTTGCCCTCCAAGCTGAGGAATCCAGAAGGAGTTCATCGGCGCATCAGCAGTAATTTCAAAGTTAATCGGAGTTTTTTCAGGAAATTGGACTAGGTTAATTGTCGCTATCCCCTGCTCGGGATAAATAAAGAGCCACTTCCAATTTAGTGCTACAGCTTGTATTTCTACCGGCTTCTTGTCGGTAACAATGGGTTTAAAAGGATTCAATTCATGACTTGTCTTATAAGTAATCACAGCTAAGATCACAATAATGACAAAGGGAACACCCCACCAACACATTTCCGCTATGTAATTATGCTCCCAATTCGGGGTATGTTTTGATTTTTCATTTTTCTCACGGTATTTCCATGCAAAAACAAAGGTTAAAATCAAAACAGGAATCACAACAATAAGCATCAGTAATGAACATGTTACAATTAAATCACGCTCTTTATCGGAAATCAGCCCTTTAGGTTCTAACATCGCAATATTATGTGTAGAAATATAAAGTGCCAATAGTGCCCCTGCACCAAGAACAAGGAGAATAATTAAGATCGTTACGAAAGTCTTTTTCATCTCGTTATTTGCCCTCTAAGAGAAATAAACATTTTTTTATGTTTACAATAAAACTCTAGAAATGTCTACAATATTTATTTTAGATCTGTTGAACTATAAAGAAGTTATGAAGATTGCTATTAGCACAGATGAGTACTATCCCATCATACAAACTCTTGTAAAAGAAGTGAAAAAAAGGGGGCATGAGGTTATTTATTTTGGTCCTCAAAAAGATGATCAGCCACAAGATTGGACCTCAATCACTTTAAAATCGATGAAAACTCTACAAACCGGAAAAGCTGACGAAGCTATTGCTCTTTGTTGGACAGGAACTGGATGCACATTGATTGCTAATAAATGCTTTGGAATACGCGCCGCGCTATGTATTGATGGAGAAACCGCAAAAGGTGCACGAACGTGGAATCATGCCAATGTTTTAGGCCTAAGTTTAAGGCTCACAACACCCGAGCTGTTGAGAGAAATTCTCGATGCATGGTTTTCAACACCTTTTAGCGTCGACAGTTGGAATCTTTCTCAAATAGAAGCGATACAAAAAGTAGAATCTGATGAAGCTCATTCCTAAAGTAAGAGGAAAAGAGCTCTTAGCTCTTTGTCGCCAAGTAATTTTCAATCGTTAGAACGTAAAAACTGGCCTGCAAGAAAACGCCTGGCACTTGGACACAGAAATCACTGCTTTTGAAACTCAACGCTTTTTTGAAGAGCGCCGTATAAAAATGAGTCCACCTAAAAGAAAGACGATTCCACCAATGTAGCAAAGGGCAACAGGCACTTTATATTTATCCACTTCTTTATGAAACTCTTTTTGAATAAAACCACCAACCGATTCGCCTGGAATATATTTTGTTTTCGAATCGATATCTTGTCGTGCCTCATACATCCGATAGCTCCCATAAATCCCGTATCCTAATAGAATGAGACCAATGAGAATAGCAACGAATCCCCCAATTTTTTTATAGTCCATATTGAAAACCAATAGTTACTTTTTATCTTTTTAACCGCATACCAAAAAAAATTAATCCTTTCTAGGAATAAATGTTAAAGCAACAGAATTAATACAATAACGCTTTCCTGTAGGTGGAGGCCCATCAGAGAAGACATGACCGAGGTGCCCATTACACCTTGCACACACCACTTCTTTTCCAGAAAAAAACGCTCTCAACTCCCTCTTTTGAATAATATTTTCCTGGCAAATAGGATCAAAAAAGCTAGGCCAACCTGTTTTTGAATCATACTTGGCATTTGAACTAAAAAGAGGCAAAGAACACCCCGCACAGTAATAAGTTCCTTTTTGGGTACTATTGAAATAACTCCCAGAAAAAGGACGCTCGGTTCCTGCTGATCGCAGTACATTAAAAGCTTCTGGAGAGAGTCTTTCTCTCCATTCTTGCTCTGTTAGAATCAATTTTTTGCCATCAAAACGATCATCTGAACGACAAGAATCTTCCATTTTTAATCACCCCAATACCATGAGCAAAAAAAAGCACTTCATGATTTCTTCATCTTAAGGTTTTATTAAATCTCATTTTCAACTATGTTTTCATAAAACATTGGAGAATTAAATGAAATATATCACCTACCTATCCCTTTCATTCTGCTTGATCTTTACCTTTTGTTCTTGCTCAAACTCGAAAGAGAAGAAGATAATCTCTCTTAATGAATATATAAGTCACTACAAAGGACTTCAAGCTATTGAGGAAGAAAAATCAGCTTTAGACGTTCAAGCTGATGAAATGGCACCCACAAAAGGTGAGGATCTTCAAGAGTGTGCAAAAGTTTTAGGAAAGCTCTATAACGTTTACACCTCAGAAATGCCACCCCTTATTGAAAAAGAAAAAAATATCCGAACAGAAGCGATTAACAAGTGGGAAGAGCGGTATGTTGAGGAAATAGCAAATACACAAGAAACGGTTGCTAATGCCTTGGAAACTTTGGAAATCAATGCATTAAGAGATCTTCTTGCTACAAAAGTTAAAGCAAATGAAGTCGCTGTTGAGCGATTTACCATCTTTCAATTAATGACAAGAGACCTTCAATCTCAAGCCGAAAAGCTTAAAAAAGAAGCAGAGCATGTCACACCAGAGACTCAAGCACAACTGCTTGCAGCTCAAGAAACATTTAACCAGTTAGGGGCCTTTATTTTAAGCGAACAACAATGGTTAATGGCTCACCCTCCAATTGAAAAGGACAAAGTCATCGAGGAATGGCGTATGGATCTACCTCATTCAGAAATCGTTGAACAAGCTTTAAAAAGCTACCAGGAAACTTATGAGTGATTACGTTTGTGTCTACCGGGGAAGAGAACCTACTGAAATCGAGTTTATCACCTCTAAACTCAAAGACTCCGGTATTCCTTTTATGGTAAGAACAAATGATGCTAGTGGTACAATGCCCCATCTTGCCTTAGAACGGGGCATTGAAATTCTTGTTCCAAAAGAAAGCGAAACCGATGCTAAATCAGCACTTTAAGCTGCTTTCCTTGTTGTTCGAGGACCTGTTGCGGGTTTCCCTTTGGGCCAAAGAATTTTACGCGACCAATAATTAGGGCTCCATTTGTCATACATCGTCAGTTCTCCTTTCTTATTACGAATCCCCGCACTTCGAATTAAGTAATTTCTTTTCGCTTTTGCGCTGTAGTTATGCCCGTAACCCAGTGATCCAAAGTGGACAATTTTAACCCGCCGTTCACCATCAATGGTTTTGCAAGCTAGAACCATCATTTTTTTTCCTTTTGCTATGGACTTAACTGGCTTATTTAAAGTCCAAAACCTTCCTCTATAATAGTACTTATTTCCCCTTTTCTTTAAAGACGATAGCTTAACACCTTTTATAGTCATATTTATCCCCCCTTTTTTTTATTATGAATAGTAGTTTATATTTAATAAAGGGGGAGAAAGTTATGTCAAATATAAGACGCACAAAACCAGCATTATGGGAAAAAATCAAAAAGAAAGTCATGAAAGGATCCAAAGGAGGAAAAGCAGGTCAATGGTCGGCACGTAAAGCCCAGCTTGCAGTAAAACTCTATAAAGAAGCTGGAGGTGGCTATATTGGATCTAAAAAGAAATCGAATGCATTAACCAAATGGACGGAACAAGATTGGCAATATGTTGGAAAACCGAAGAAAAGCCGCTATCTTCCTAAGAAAGCGATCGATGCATTAACAAAAGAAGAAAAAGCCGCAACAAGCCGAGCAAAACGGGAAGGGACAAAAAAGGGAAAGCAGTTTGTTAAGCAACCTAAAAAAATTGCAAAAAAAACAGCTAGATACCGAAAGTAACCCTTATTATCTTCTATCAAAGAACTTTAGCAGCAATTGCTGCCAGTTCCGAGCGCTCCGTTTTTTGGAACATGACATGCCCATATATCGGCTGGGCTTTAAATTTATTTACGACATAAGTCAGGGCATTCGAATTCTTATCTAGATAAGGATTATCGATCTGTGTTGGGTCGCCTGTAAGAATAACTTTGGTTCCTTTTCCAGCTCTAGATACAATCGTCTTTACTTCATGTGGTGTTAAGTTTTGTGCCTCATCAATAATAATATAGGTATGGGCTAAAGAACGCCCTCTAATAAAGGTAACCGCTTCCATTTCGATCTTTTCACTTTCCATAATCCACTGTTTTGTATCCGCTCCATTTCCTGAACCGGATGTTGTTTCACAGATATACTCAAGATTATCATAGATCGGCTGCATCCAGTGAAGCATCTTTTCTTCTTTAGTCCCAGGGAGATAACCAATATCTTTACCCAAAGGCATGATTGGTCTGGAAATGAGGATTCGATTATAAACTCCCTCATCAAAAACCTTACGAAGACCACAAGTCAGAGCCATAAGAGTTTTTCCTGTCCCCGCTTGACCAAGCATTGTAATCAGCTTAACATCATCATCCATGAGCATGTCCATAGCACACTCTTGTTCATCATTTAGAGGCTTAATTCCCCAAATTTCTGAAGAAAGTCCTTCAACCCTTTCAATCCTCTGCTTCTTTCCATTAAAACGACCAAAAGCTGTTGATTTCTCAGGACAAGAAAATCGGATATACTCATTAGCCACTAATTCCTCACTGGGAAGCTCAATCGACCCTTTTGTTAAAAAGGTATCAATCTCTTGTTTGGGAAGATCTAATTTTCTAAATCCTTTATAGAGATTCTCATAGGAATTTTTGAGATTTTCATAGTCTTGAGCTTCAATTCCAATCGATTCTGCCTTAATTCGTAGGACAAAATCTTTTGAGATCATAATGACAACCTCTCGTCCCATTTGCTTTAATTTATAAGCTGCAAAGAGAATGCGATGTTTATTACTATCAATGGGTAAAGGAAACCCATCTTTTGACATTGTTTTATCTTCGACAAAGACCGAAAAAGTCGCTCCATTATCGAGCTTAATCCCTTTAAAGATGTTTCCTTTGAGTTGATCAATAAAACGGATAATATGGCGCGCATTTTTCCCAAGTTCATCGCTAAAGCGCTTTAACTTATCCAGCTCTTCTAAAACCACAAGTGGCATTACGACATCATTGCCCTCAAACCTTTCTAATGCATCAGGATCATGTAAAAGAACGTTCGTATCGAGGACAAAAGTCTTATTTGCCATATGCTTACTCCCTTTTAATCATTATTATTTGGAGGCAAGTCACGCATCATACCCCCTTACTTCTTTATAAGGGAATTTTTATTCCTGCCAAGCAAAACCTTTAAAGATTAGTAAAAAACAAAGTTAATGCAAATTATTTAATATAAGTTATTTATGTTAATAGTTAGCAATCAAAGCGCTAAAGCGCTAACTAATCCCTTGACCCTCATTCTCAAAGTCGTTATAATAGGGGTAGAACTTAATTCACCTCTATGGAGGAAGTAATGAAAAAGATTAATCAAAAGATTCTTAGTATCCCCCCTTATATCTCCACATCTTGGAAGAATATTAATACTCTCCATATGAAAGAGATCGAGGGAAAGCCTGTCTTGGTCATTGCTCTCCATAATGGAACATCCATCGATATTCCTGGTCTAGAAAAGACTTTGATAGAAGAAGTTTTTGAAGCCCACTCAAGGTATGTCGAACAAGAAACGAAAGAACCACAAGTCGAATCGTTAAAGACATATGAGCCCTCTAAAGATTCCGATGTTTCTTTTTCTTTTGGATTACCCTTTCAGATGGATGGAGGAGATTCCTCCTTCAACCCTACTTCATTTCTTGAGCATAACCCCAGTCAAGCCGACGCTCCAGAAATGCCACCTGAAGTGATTGAAAAAATCACTTCGATTACAAAAGCCTTAGGAATGGACATGGAACAAATGAACATTCCAAAAGCTGAACCTCATTGTAATTGCCCTTATTGCCAAATTGCTCGTGTTATCCAAGGTTCATCTGACGCTCCTAATGAAGAAATCGAAGAAGAAGAAGAAGAAGTTTCCGACGAAGATCTGAAGTTTCGTGATTGGGATATCAAACAAGAAGGGGATAAACTTTATATTGTTTCCAATCCTTTAAACACGGAAGAACACTATCAGGTTTATCTTGGTAATCCAATTGGCTGCACCTGTGGTAAGAAAAACTGTGAGCATGTTCGCTCTGTTTTGAACAGTTAATTGTACGCATTCATGGGAGTTCCATTCTCTTTCCTACTAGTGTCTATAGCTATTCCTTCGTCGAATAGGTCTTAAAATCTAATGCATGACCTCCTACCTTTCCCTAAAGAATACAGTCTGTGAATGTGTACTGTGAATTTTTCCTCTAGCCTTTAAACTGAAAGTCTCCTAGAATGAGAAATTAGATTGTTTCTTATTTAAGGAGTAGAATATGTCAAAAGCATTTGCTTTGATTACATCAGTAATTGCAGGAGCTCTTCCAGCCCTTGCATTTGCAGATGCAGCGCCACCTGTTGACCCATCGATTACATCAGTCGAACAAATGCCCGCCCAAAAGGGTTCCCACTTTAAAGCTTTCACCGGAAAAATTATTGGAAACAATGTCCGGATGCGTACAGCTGCTGATTTAGATAGCCACATTATCTCAGAGCTTTCGAAAGACGATTATGTTGTTGTAAAAGGTGAGAGTGGTGAGTTTTATGCTGTTGAAGCACCCAGTAATTTAAAAGCTTACATCTTCCGTGGGTTTATCATTGATGATGTTGTTGAAGGCGATCGTGTGAATGTCCGTCTTGCTCCTGATCGTGATGCACCCATTATTGGACACTATAGCACAGGACATTCTATCGACGGAAAAATCTGTGATGACAATAACAAATGGCTAGAAATTGAAATCCCACAAGAGTCTCAATTTTACGTTGCAAAAGAGTATGTTGAGTATGCTGGAAAACCTGAACTCAAAGGAGTTCAAGATAAGCGTAAGGCAACCGTCACTCAACTTCTTGAATCAACAAGCCTCCTCAGCCAAGGAGAAATGCGTAAAGCTTTCCCTGAAATTGACATCGATCGTATCACTCACAGTTACCAATCGATCATTACGGATTATGCAGATTTTCCTAGGTTTGTAACCCAAGCAGCAAAAGAACTCTCTACAATCCAAGAAGATTACTTGCATCGAAAAATTGCCTTCTTAGAAGCCAAAGCTTCTAAAATGGGTAAGCCTATTTCTTCTGAGGATGTTTACGAGGTTGCTTACCACCCGAGCGAAGCAATTTCTCCTACTGATAGAATGAAGGTTTGGGAGCCTGTAGAAGAAGCTCTTTATCTAAGCTGGTCTTCTATGCACCATGCAAAAACAATGGATGATTTTTACAGCGATCAAAAGATGAAATGTCAGGCCGTTTCTGGAATCTTAGAGGCCTACAAAGAACCTGTGAAAAATAAGCCTGGTGATTTTATTTTAAAAGATCATGACATTACAATTGCTTATGTCTACAGCACACAAGTCAATCTTGATGATTTCGTTGGAAAGCGTGTCAGCCTCCTTGTCTCACCAAGACCAAACAACAACTTTGCTTTTCCGGCATACTATGTCATCGAAGTAGAGTAATTAAAGGGCATAATTCCTCCTTCTCAGCCCATTCTCGTATGTCGAAAGAGATGTGAGAATGGGCTGTTTTTTTAAGCACTTGCTGTTTGCGCAGTATGCTTTAAAACAATCTCTCTGCCTAATAATCCACAACTAGATTTATTGGGATCAATTACACGTGAAAAATAGTCATTTATTTCAGAGCGGTCAGCAATGATTGAAAGCGTCTTATCACCGAGGTTGATGTGTGCCATTTCCAGATCCGTAAAAGGGATTAGAATCAGAGCAATAAGAAAGTTGATGATATTCTCTGTTGTTGCTGCACGGATTTCTAATCTAGTCGCAGGAGTTCCAATATTATTACCTTGAGTTTTGTGATAAACAGAAAGTTTTGATTCTAAAATAGATAAATCAGAATCTAATGAGTATGTGGCATCGGTATTTACATTACAGCTATAAGCCATTTTAATATCCCTCCTTTTAAGGATATAATTACAACATATTTAAAATAAAAATTCTATTTTAATAATTATTTTTTAAATAACTTATTATTAGAGCTTTATGATTAAAAATGGTTTTTAATTTTTAAAAACCATTAATTATCAGATATTTATGAATAGGATTTGATTAAATACCAAGTCTATTCTGAATCAGTGAATAGACACCAATCAGAGGTTGTCCTGCTCTAACAAGGTTGAAAGTTTAGAAACGTTCAATTAGACTCTTTGGGTATGATACAGTTACTCGCGATTGGTTTTTACTTTTTATTAGCATTAGGTGTTGGAATCCTTTCCTATCGGAAGCAGACAAGTTCTGCCGACTTTTTGATCGGAAACCGCTCCCTTAATTACTGGCTAACAGCTCTTGCAGCCCATGCCAGTGACATGAGTAATTGGCTTTTTATGGGTTACCCAGCCATTATCTTCATTGGAGGGCTTTTTAACGCTTGGGTTGCTATTGGCCTTACCCTCTGCATGCTTTTGAATTGGCAATGGATTGCTCCGAAGCTTCGCATTCTCACAGAAAAAAGTGGAAACCTTACCCTCTCAGGTTTTTTTGAATCTAAATTGGGAGACCGCTCTGGCTTAATTCGACTTTTCTCTGCCGCTATTTGTCTCCTTTTTTATTCAATTTATATTGCAGCAGGCCTTGTAGGATTAGGTCACTTAGGAGAAAGCCTTTTTGGAATTAGTTACCAACTAGGAATTCTATTTGGAATCGGAATTGTCATTACTTATGTTCTTATTGGAGGTTATGTCACACTTGCTTGGCTTGATCTATTTCAAGGGCTTTTTCTACTGGGAGTCATTATTACGATCCCTCTCGTCATACTTTCCAAAATCGGAGGTTTTACTGCTGTCCAGTCGACTTTATCTAATACACCCTCTTTACTCCCCTCTTTAAAAGGGCTTACTTTGTTTCAAATTCTTTCAATGTCACTTGGGTGGGGATTAGGGTATTTTGGACAGCCCCACATTCTAACAAAGTTCATGGGAATTCGGGAAGCTGCCAAAATCAAGCAGTCAAAACGCGTAGGAATGTCATGGATGGTTCTTTCTCTAGTTGCCGCCACTTTTGTTGGCCTTGTTGCTATTTCCTTTTTTACCAATGGTATTGGAAACCCTGAGATGATTTTTATTGAGATGGTCAAGCAAACCTTTAGTCCTTTTATTGTTGGCTTTATCCTTTGCGCCATCATTGCTGCGATTATCAATGTGATGAGCTCACAAATGCTTGTGATCTCTTCAATTCTTTCTGAAGATTTCTATAAGAAATTTTTCCATATTCATGCTTCAGAAAAAAGACTTCTTTTCATTTCTCGCTTAAGCATTATTGGTGTTGCTTTAATTGCTTTAGGGATTGCCTCAATGCGCCCTGCTTCCATCTTCCAACTTGTTCTTTATGCTTGGTCTGGGCTTGGTGCTGCGTTTGGTCCCCTTCTCCTTTACACTCTATATGGGAAAAAGCTAAGCCGCATGGGTGCTTGGGTCGGAATGCTTTCAGGGGGGATCACATCAGCGCTTTGGCCCATGATCAATCCTCATCTTCCTGTTGCTGTTGAACCTCTGCTCCCAGCTTTTATTATTAGCTTTGGACTGAATTGGGGAATTTCTCAGTTAATTTCTTCTAAAACGTCGATTCCATACGAGTTTGAGACTAATACCATTCCTGAAAAAACTGCTCAACGATAACTCTTTCATTAAAGATTTACTCCGAAATCTGCGTTATGCAAGAATGGGCTTGAGCTCCATCCCACATCATAACCCCACAGACTTTGCAAGCAAGCGGCCTATCGTGTAAAAAGGTATGGTCCGCTTCGTTCACAAAATGAAGTTTGGGATAGTAGTAGACGATCCCTGCGATGAGGATAAAGAAAGTAAAAAGTGGAAAAATTGCTCGCTTCATAGCCTTTTTCTATAGAGGAGCGTCACTCTTGTCAAGAGCTATTTTCATATCATTGGCTTGAATTTCTCTTGGAACTCTATCGATCCCTTCTAAAGTCTCAAGCTCTAAATTTCGCGCCGCTGCTCCCATCTCTTGGAATTTTCTTGCTGAGACAAGAACGCGCGATTCCAAAGACCCTACAGCTTTATTATAGGCATCGACTGAACTTGCTAAAGAGCGTCCTACTTTGCTCCAATGTTCTCCCATGTCGGTAATGCGCTTATAAAGTTCATGACCTAACTTACTGACTTGTTCTGCATGGAGAGAGAGTTTTTCTTGTTTCCACCCATAAGCGATGGCTCTGAGAAGTCCAATCAGTGTTGTGGGTGTGGCAATAATCACCCCTTGTTCAACTCCTACTTCGATTAAAGTCGGATCAAATTCTAAGGCAGAGCTGAAAAAGTTATCCGACGGAATAAAGAGAACAACAAACTCAGGCGTAGGCTGAAAGCTTTGCCAGTAGGCTTTTTTTCCAAGGGTCATCACATGCTGTCGCACTTGGCGCGCATGGTGTTTCATCTTATCTTCTTTGATTTCTTGGTCATCGGTTTCAATCGCTTCTAGGTAGGCCTCGCAAGGAGTCTTTGCATCGACAATTACTTGTTTATCACCAGGAAGACGAATAATCACATCCGGGCGCATTTGCCCAGATTCCCCTGTTTCCTGCTCATAAAAATCACAATGATTCACCATTCCCGCTAACTCTACAACGCGACGCAGTTGCATTTCTCCCCAACGGCCCCGAACAATTGGACGACGCAGTGCTTTAACAAGTGTCGATGTTTCAGAGCGCAGCTCTTTTTCAGCTTCCGTCATGATTCTAAGCTGGGCTTTAAGGGATTCTTGATCGCCTTTCCTCTCTTTTTCAAGTGCCTGCATCCCTTTATCTAGTTTATTTAGCGATTCTTTCACCGGCTTTAAGACATGTTCGATCGATTCTTGTCGCTTTTCAAGGTCTCCTTTAGCTTTTTCTTGAAATCTTCCAAGGGTTTCTTTAGCGAGCTGCAAAAAAGAGGCGTTGCTCTTTTCTAAAGCTTCACTAGAAAGTGCTTTAAAGGCTTGGGATAGCTTTTCTTGAGTTGTGCCAAGTAGAGCAAGCTTCTCTTCATTTGCACGCGCTTGCTCTCCTTCGCGAGCTTTTAAATAGATGATCTTTTCGCGAGCTTTTTGCCATTTCAGATAAAAGAAAATGGCTAAAACTGTTGGAATCAATGCTATCAAATAGTACATGAACCTATTAAAACTGATTGGTTGTTTAAAGACAATTCACCTTCTTCTTTATTTATATTATGAGCTTACCTATTAAAAAATAAGACTGACAAAGATAGGACAACTCTAGAAATGAAGGAATCAACATCTCGCTCTGGAACATGTGTTGGAGTTGGGCTAGGCGTTCTGATTGGTGCGACCGATTGGTCTATCGTTCAAAATGCTCTTCCAACGATCCAAAATAGTTTAGGAGCTTCCATCGGACAACTACAGTGGATCATGAACTCTTTCGGTCTCTTTATGACAGTTCTCCTTGTTACAATGGGCAGATTAGGCGATATCTATGGAAGAAAGCGCATTTTTAACTTAGGACTTCTTATCTTTGGGCTAGCCTCTTTGGGAGCAGCCCTTTCTTCAACTCCCTTTGGATTGATTGTAGCACGGGCTTTTCAGGGCGTTGGTTTTGCAATGCTGATGACAACCTCTCAAGCGCTCCTGACACATGCCTTCCCTGAAGACCAACATGGACATGCTATGGGAATCTGGGCAACACTTGCTGGAATTGGGCTTGTATTAGGCCCTGTTTTAGGAGGAATTATTGTCTCTTTTCTCCCATGGAGTTGGATTTTCTACATCAATATTCCTATTACAATCATTAGCTATATCTTTGTAAAAATCTTCGTTGTGGAATCAAAAAACGAAGAGCACCCACCGGTCCTCGATATTAAAGGAATCATTATCTTCACCTTAGGATTAGGTTTTCTGATTTTTGGGATTATAGAAGGACCTGGATGGGGATGGAGTAACCCATTCATTCTGGCCTGTTTTGCTCTAGCAATCATTTTTCTACTTGTTTTCTACTTTGTTGAAAGAAAGACAAAAGTCCCTCTTATTCAGTTTTCTTTCTTTAAAAACAGACGCTTTAGTGCAGCTGCATTAACAATCTTTACAGGCTGTTTTCTCTTTTGGGCAACTTTCTTTTTAATGCCCCTTTACCTTCAGAATTTTCGCAATGAATCGCCTTGGGTATCAGGGCTTGTTCTATTGTCAGTAGGGATTCCCTTTACAATTATCTCTCGCTTTGCTGGAGCTGCAGGGGATCGCATCGATAAACAAAAACTCATACCTAGTGGTCTTTTCTTGGTTCTTCTTTTCGCTATTTCGGTTCTTTGGATTGGAGATTCTGTTCCTCTAATACTGATTTGCCTAGGCCTTGTTTTTTTTGGAGCAGGGCAAGCTATTTTCTGGGCTCCAGGAACGTCCTTAGGTATTTCTGCGCTCCCACGTAGTCAATCAGGCGTTGCATCAGGAGCGATTACAACGATTCAAGAAACAGGCGGCTCTGTGGGAATTGCTCTAGCAGGAACAATTTTTCGAGTCACTGAAAAGCATCACTTCCAAGATCTAGTCGATAACCGCGGAATGAATTTATCTTCAGAAGTGATCGCTAAAGCGCAATCTCTCCTTTCAGACCCAGAAAAATTGAAAGCTTTCCTAACTAATCAGGTACCCAGTTTGGATCATATTATCACCGATTTATTCAAAGCCTCTTTCTTATTTGGCTTTCACTCAAGCATGATTCTAACCGCAGCCCTTTCTTTTGTCTCTATGGTCTCTATCTACTTTCTTCTGAAAAAAAAGCATGCTAGCGTGAGCTAATCTTTGTATGAGTCTTCTTAATCCGAAGGATTTGAATTGTTGCTAGTGGAATAAAGGTTAATAGAGCGTAAGTCACCGATTGCTGTACGACATGAATAAAAACGCATAGCTCCGCAACATAGACTGACCGGTGGAGTCCTTTCCAGTTTCTATAGGTAAGTTTCTTAATACTCCAGCGATTACTCGTTAGCGTTAGTGCCAAGAGGATCAAAAATGCTAAGAGTCCGGGAAAGATGACGGGACGAAAAAACTTTAGGAGGATCAATTGCCCCTTTCTAATGATGGCATCCGTAATATAAAAGCCTAAATGCGCACAAGCATAGATGAATGCAGCAACCCCTATTTCTTTTTTATACCGATTCAAATCCTTAACAATTTGCAATTTAGGAAAAACCGTTTTTATGGGAGATAAGATCAAACAAAAGAATAAAAGTCCCAAACTGCAATAGCCACTATGAATCAGCAGAGTCTTCCAAGGCTTTTCACCTAAACGGTTGAAAAAAGCAGGAAACATTAAGAATAAAATCGCAGGAAGCAAAATTAAAATGGAAATACTTTTTCTTGAGACAACGTTCATCTCAATGCGTTGACTCCTAATCTTTGTCATCATCGATTTCAAAATCAACGAGAGTCTTAGATTTCTTTCCTGCAATGAGACGAATAATGGTCAGAACGCATCCAAGGAGAATATATCCTACGGAACAGACAAGAAGAACAAGGGGTAGATAGTAAAAAATTCCGTAAAGAATAAAAATAGCTAGAAGGACGGTGAAAAGAATCAAATGGAAAGATGGTACTCTAAAGTGAAGGGTTTTAAGAGAAGGAAATTTCCATTTACTGATCATTAAATAGCCGAGCAAAATCATGAAACAGGTTAAAATAATCGCTTTGAGATGAAAAGACATTGGAATCCAATCTTTAGCAAAAACGGAGTGTAGAAAGAGATTCACAGAAATCGCTCCTGCTGCTGCTGCAGGAATGGGAAGACCGGTAAAGTTCTTTTTATAGGAGTTTAGGGCCTCTTTATCTGTTTTAATCTCATGCGCACGGACATTAAAACGAACAAGTCGGAGAACGCCACTAATTGTATAAAGCATAGCTCCGACAACAGCAAAAAAAGAAAGTCCCGTTGCAGGTTGGAGAGCTAAACTTTTCAAAAAAAGGACAGAGGGTGCGACACCAAAAGAGACAGCATCAGCCAAAGAATCAAACATCGAACCAAATTCACTTTCGGCTCGAATCACTCGTGCAACAGCCCCATCTAATAGATCAGCAAAAGCGGCAAGTAAAAGGAGAAGCGCTGAAGAATAAAGAAGTTCATAAGCTCCTGCTCCGGGTTCTGACATGTTCACTTTAAAAATAACAAAGAGTCCACATGAAAGACCAAAAGCAGTGATAATATTTGGGAGAAGATAAAATTGTTTCATGAACCTATCTCACTATTATAAAAGATTAAGTTTTTGGAAGATTTTTCCCGAATTTTTCGTTTGATTTTGCTGCACATACTTAAAAAAGTAGGGCAAGAAACCAAACGGGAAATTTGGGGAAAAGAGACAAAAAGAAAGATTTTAGAATAGTGAGATAGGTTCATAGTTTTAGCATATCAAAACAAAAAGTTTTTGGCGAAAAATTCATTTCTTCTGTTTAGGTCTTAACGAAGTTCTAACAAAATTTTTCCTTAATCAGTTCGTTTTCTTAAAGATGAAAATTTTCTGAATTTTTTTTTGCTTTTTTGCGAACTTTTTTGTAGACTTTAGAATTCTTGCTACAATATATAGTGGGTAGAATGGGGAATTGAATACTAGATGTAGTAGAAGGGGTTAATTTACAGAAAATCTAAATTATTAAGAATTTAGCATATAAACGAGGTATTAATATGGTAAAATCAGAGTCTAAAACGGCTAATAGTTCTAAAGAAATGCTAAGTTCCGTAAAAAAAGAAATTTTTAGCGGAACCATTGCAGCGGGAGAAAATACTTTCACTGTGATGAAAAGAAACGGAACAATTGTTCCTTTTCGAAAAGAGCGCATTTCTAAAGCGATTGAAGCTGCTTTTAAAGACACTAAAAAAATGGATAAAGAGACTCCTCTGTCAGACGAATTTACAAAAATCGCTGATGAGATCACTAACCAAGTGGTGGAACAGCTCTTTGAACTCGCTTCAAAAAACGTCTCCTTGACCGTTGAAGGAATCCAAGATTTAGTCGAAGTGACTCTGATGAAAAATGGCCACCATGATGTGGCTCGTGACTACATTATCTATAGAGATCATCATAAAGAAATGCGAGAAGATGACCCTCGTAACATTAAGATTATCCGAAAAGATAGCGAAACCCCTGTTCGCTTTAATCCGATCAAAATCGCTGCCTCAATTGAAAAGATCTTTAGACGTGTGAACCAAGTCGAAGGGCCAACTCCTGATGAAATCATTTCGATCGTTAATACCCTTTCTCAACAAGTTGTTGGAGATGCCGTCCATCTTTCTAAAACAGAAGACCTTCATCTGCACCATATTCAAAATCTGATCGAAGAATCGTTGATGCGTGCTGGTTATTTCCAAGCTGCTAAAGACTACATCCTCTATCGCGCAGAAAAAGGAGAACAAACTGCCGCAACCCTTCAACCCACGAAAAAGAAAAGGCGCAAGGCTAAGGATGGTGAACGGAAGTTTGAAGTTGAAAATGCTAAAGGTGAGAAAAATACCATTACTGAAACTCACCTCCTTGACCGACTGGATCACGCCTGTCGTGGCTTTGAAAAGATTGCCTCTCCAGACGAACTCTTAGAAGCTGCCCTGACAAACTTTTACGAAGGGATTAAAGAAGAAGAGATAGATCAAGCCCTTATTATGGCAACAAAAGCAAAGATTGAAAAAGATCCAATTTTTGCAAAGGTTTCAGCACGTCTTTTGCTCGATTCTCTCTATAGAGAAACTCTAGAGGTCGATAGCCTTGATCATCAATTAGAGAAAAAACATCAAGCCTACTTTAAAGAATACATTGCTCATGGCATTGAAATTAAACGGGTCTCCCCTGAGCTTGCTAAATTTGATCTGGATGCTCTTGGCAAAGCAATGAAACTAGAGCGCGACGATAAATTTCAATATTTAGGTCTTCAAACCCTTTATGATCGCTACTTTATTCACGAAGAAGGACGCCGATTAGAAACCCCACAAATTTTCTGGATGCGCGTTGCCATGGGCCTTGCAATCCATGAAGAGGACAAAACAAAACATACGCTAGAGTTTTATGAAATACTCTCTAAACATGACTATTTATCAGCAACACCCACCCTATTTAATTCAGGAACAACTCACTCACAACTCAGTTCTTGTTACCTTTCTACCGTCATGGATGACCTCGAGCATATCTTTAAAACAATTTCCGATGATGCCCAACTCTCAAAATGGGCTGGAGGCCTTGGAAATGATTGGTCTAATGTCCGTGGAACTGGCGCTAAAATCAAAGGAACCAATGGACAAAGCCAAGGAATTATTCCGTTCCTTAAAGTCGCCAATGATACAGCTGTCGCTGTAAATCAAGGGGGTAAAAGAAAAGGAGCCATGTGCGCCTACTTAGAAACGTGGCATATCGATATCGAAGATTTTATCGAACTCCGAAAAAATACTGGAGATGAGCGCCGGCGTACACACGATATGAACACTGCAAACTGGATTCCTGATCTCTTCATGAAGCGGGTCAAAGAAAACGGAAGCTGGACTCTCTTCAGCCCGAATGAAGTGAGTGACCTCCATGATCTTTATGGTCAAGCCTTTGAAAAACGGTATGTTGAATACGAGAAAATGGCTGATGAAGGAAAAATTATTCTTTGGAAAAGAGTTGAAGCTCTCCAGCTATGGCGCAAAATGCTGAGCATGCTCTTCGAAACAGGTCACCCTTGGATTACCTTTAAAGATCCTTCAAATATTCGATCACCTCAAGATCATACAGGAGTTGTTCATAGTTCTAACCTTTGTACTGAGATTCTACTCAATACCTCAAAAGAAGAAACTGCAGTGTGCAACCTAGGATCGATTAACTTAGCCGAGCATGTTAATGAAAAAGGTCTTGATGAGAAGAAACTCTCTAAAACGATTCATACAGCGATTCGAATGCTAGATAATGTGATCGATGTGAATTTCTATCCCATTCCTGAAACAAAAAATGCAAACATGGCTCATAGAGCTATTGGCTTAGGACTTATGGGGTTCCAAGATGCTTTGAATATTTTAGGGTTAAGTTACGCAAGTCACGAAGCTGTCGAATTTGCCGATAAGAGCATGGAAATGATCTCTTATTATGCCATTCTCTATTCAAGCGAACTCGCTAAAGAGCGCAATCCTTATCCGAGCTATAAAGGTTCAAAATGGGAAAGAGGACTTCTCCCTATTGACACAATCGCACTTTTAGAAAAAGAAAGAGGCGAAAAAATTGAGATGGATCGCTCCACTTCAATGGATTGGCCTAAGGTCCGTGAGTCTGTTCAAAAACATGGAATGCGTCATAGCAATGTCATGGCCATTGCTCCGACCGCAACCATTGCCAATATTGCAGGAATCACTCCCTCTATTGAGCCTAACTATAAGAACCTGTACGCTAAGTCAAATCTTTCAGGTGAATTTACTTTCTCTAACCCATTCCTCGTTGAAAAGCTAAAAAAGATGAAGATGTGGGATGATCAAATGATCGATGATCTTAAGTATTTCGATGGTTCCATTCTAGAAATTGATCGCATCCCAGATGAGGTTAAAAAACAGTTCCTCACTTGCTTTGAAATCGATTCAGAATGGATCATTGAGTGTGGTGCAAGACGTCAAAAATGGATTGACCAGTCTCAATCCCTTAACCTTTACTTAGCCGAACCCAGTGGAAAAAAGCTCCACAACATGTATCTCTTAGCATGGAATAAAGGGCTTAAAACCACTTACTACTGCCGCACATTAGGTGCAACACAAATTGAGAAATCAACTCTCGATATCAATAAGCGAGGTCTCCAGCCTCGTTGGATGAAAAGTGAGTCCCCATCGGCTCGGGTACAAATCAATCGAGACAGCGAACCCTCAGTACCGGTTTGTAATCTCGAAGAAGGTTGCGAAAGTTGTCAGTAATAAAAAGAATAACAAGGAGATAAAAAGATGAATATGCCAAATAAAAGAGCAAAAGCAGCAGAAAAAAGATTGATCAACTGCACAACCGTTGATGTCAATCAATTGATGCCTCTTAAGTATAGTTGGGCGTGGGAACATTACCTAAATGGATGTGCCAATCATTGGATGCCCACTGAGGTTCCCATGGCTAAAGATATTGAAATCTGGAAGTCAGATAAGCTTTCAGAACCCGAGCGTTTAGTCATCATGAGAAATCTTGGGTTTTTTAGCACAGCTGAAAGTCTTGTAGCCAATAATATTACCTTGGCCATCTATAAATATGTGACGAACCCAGAGTGTCGTCAGTACCTTCTTCGTCAAGCTTTTGAAGAGGCGATTCATACCCATACTTTCCATTATGTGGTGGAATCCCTGAACTTAGATGAAGGTGAAATCTTCAACATGTATAACGAGATCAACTCGATTCATGATAAAGATAAGTTTGAAATGCAACTAACTGAAGATATCCTTGCTGATAACTTTAGTACTGCAACACAGCAAGGAGCTCAAAAGTTCCTAGAAAACATGATCGGATTCTACATCATTATGGAAGGAATCTTCTTCTATAGTGGTTTTGCGATGATCCTTTCGTTGCACCGTCAAAACAAAATGACCGGTATCGGTGAGCAGTTCCAATATATTCTGCGTGATGAAACCATCCACCTAAATTTTGGAATCGATCTCATCAACGGAATTAAGGAAGAAAACCCAGACCTCTGGACTCCTGCCTTCCAAAACTATATTACTGAAAAGATCCGTAAGTCGGTTGAACTTGAGATTCGCTATGCGGAAGATTGCCTTCCTAAAGGAATTCTCGGTCTAACAGCTCCGATGTTCCGCGAGTATGCCCAATACATCGCAGACCGCCGGTTAGAGCGGATCGGACTTAAAACCCAATACAATTCAAAAAATCCCTTCCCTTGGATGAGTGAAACCATTGACCTCGGAAAGGAGAAAAATTTCTTTGAAACGCGGGTTACTGAGTACCAGTCATCAGCCAGCCTGACCTGGTAACCACTAAGGGCGCCCAAAAGGCGCCCTTTTTTCTTTACAAGTACTCATCAAAAGCGCACACTTCTTAGATCTTTTCCAAGGAGGAACGTTTATGGAGTCATTACCCCACCCAACAAGACAAGAGTTTCAAGCGCTTCAAAGAGAAGTCGCTCAACTAAAACAGCAAAAAACAACTTTTGGACCCAGAACCAAGACTTGCCATGATAAAAGTTGCCATCCCTGCGAAGAGCAAAACCCAACAGGTAAAATCATCAAAATCGTTGCCATGATTTTAGTCTGTGTCGCGTCCTTTCATAAAGACCACAAAGCTTTTGTAGCGGGGGCGGCTATTGCTGCTGGATCTCATCTTTCAGGACTTAAGACTTCCCAAAAGCTGGCTGAAACGGGAAATCTGCGTGGCTGTAATGGGGTTATTTCATTAATTTTTGATGTGAACATGCAATCGGAAATCGAGTTTATTTTTGAAATCACAGTCTTATGCTCCCATATTCTAGGTCATCATCATCACGGTATTGTCGGTCAAGTATTAGATAAAGCCTATCCTAGTTACATTGGGTTATTTGCTGGTCTTAAATTGATGCATCTATTGAAACCTTATGGGTCGTCTATCCATCAATAGAGCCTTGTTGGAGGTCAACCAAACTCCTTTCTCTGCCCAAAAATCGATCACGATGAAGGTATTAAAAGAGTGCCCGGAAACGATCCCCCAACTCGCTCAATGGATGTATGACAAATGGAAATCCTATGATGCCTTGTTAACCTTAGAAAAAATGGTGGGCAGCTTTAAAGAGCGCCTAAATGACGATCGGATTCCCTTTGTGATCGTAGCCTTTATGAAGGATAAACCGATCGGAATGGTAGGGCTCAAAGAACAAGGAGCACAAGAGCTGTCCAACCTATCTCCAAAGAATACCCCCTGGCTTGGAGCTCTTTTTGTAGAAGAAACCCAACGAAAGAAAGGGATTGGGAAGCAGCTCTTAAATCTAGCTCTAACACTTGCCAAAGAGATGGGACATCCTGAAGTTTTTGTTTATACCTCAGATCATACGAATGTTAATTGGTATGCAGAAAGAGGAGCTAGCGTCGTTAAAGATCATTATCCTTTTCGAGATCATGAAATCACACTGATGAAATTCAGCTAACGCATGATAAAAAGATAGGCTAGATTCTATCTAAAACCGAAGAAATCATTCAAAAAATTCTTTATTTGATGTCTTTACTATTTATATAGTATAATGATCCCATGAAAATTATAATTAAAATTTGTTTTTTAACATCTTTTTTAGTTTCATCTTTATTTGCTTATATTGGGCAACAAAGTCTATCCATTATTGATGAAGAGCGTGATCGCCCGATTGAGATGATGGTTTGGTATCCGACGCATTCAAGTCAGTTAACAAATGAAGGAACAGTCTGGATCCAACCCGATGTAGCCTTAGATGCTCCGATTAAAGAAGGAAAATATCCTTTAGTTCTTTTATCCCATGGCTGGGGCGGAGAAAAAATTGAACTCCTCTGGCTTGCTGAAACACTCGCTGAAAAAGGGTATATGGTTGTCGGAATCGACCATTACGGCAATACCTGGAAAGACTACTCGGAAGAGATCTCAATGAATTACTGGAATCGTCCCTTAGACATTAGCCAAACAATCGACTATCTCTTAAAAGATTCACCTCTTTCACCTTCTATCGATCCCGAGCGCATTGGATTTGCAGGGTTTTCGATGGGAGGGCTGACAGGCCTATGGCTAGCAGGAGGAGAAATTAACCAAGCCTCCTATGAAGATCCCCGCATCCGTGCTTTTTTTCTGATGGCGCCACGAGGAAAAGATTTTTCAAAATCAAGTCTTGAAAAGGTGACTGCCCCTCTCTTTATTGTAACTGGAGAAAACGACGCGATCCTCCCTTATCAAGACAATGGAGGTTACGTCAGTAAACACGCTCCTCAAAATCGTTTTGAGCTATTAGAAGGAGAAGTCGGACATCCCGTCTTTTTGAATTGCCCTTCTGAAATTGGCAAAGAAAATCTCTCAAAAGAGCTAACAGAGGATCCTCCTTCCATTGATCGAAAAAAGATCCACGATGAAGTTTCTGAAATGGCAATCAATTTCTTCAGAGAGAATATTTAAGCTCCTCTTTTTCTTTATTTTCAAATCATTTAAGATAAAATCTTATGACCTTGGAACCGAAGCATAAGGTAGGAGAAACCTACCGTGAATTTACCTTTACAAAAGCTCTTCCGATTGAAGAGCTTCAGATGATTCTTTATGAGCTGACGCATCAACCGACGGGAGCTCGGGTCATTCACTTGGAAGCAGATGATCCTGAAAATCTGTTTTGTCTTTCCCTACAAACTCTTCCAGACGACTCAACAGGTGTCGCTCACATATTGGAACACACCGTCCTTTGTGGTTCAAAAAAGTTTCCTGTAAAAGACCCCTTTTTCTCAATGGCACGTAGAAGTTTAAACACCTTTATGAATGCCATGACAGGAGCAGACTTTACTTGTTACCCTGCAGCTTCTCAAGTCGAACAAGATTTTTATAATTTACTTGAGGTCTACCTCGATGCTGTGTTTTACCCTGAACTGAAAGAAATGAGCTTTCTTCAAGAGGGACACCGTTTAGAATTTGATCCAGACTTGATGTATAAAGGTGTTGTTTATAATGAAATGAAAGGAAGTCTATCGAATCCTGAAACCCGCCTTTGGCACGAAATTACGAAATATCTAACTCCAGATCTGACCTATGCCTTTAATTCTGGAGGAGATCCCGTTGAAATTCCCAACCTAAGCTATCAAGGACTCAAAGATTTTCATGCAACTTATTACCATCCGAGTCGGTGCATTTTCTTCTTTTACGGAAACCTTTCCTTGGAAAAACATCTTGATTTCATCAATAAAAATGCCTTAAAAGGTGTTGATAAACTTTCTCCTCTTGAAGGAATTCCCAAGCAAAAACGGTTTGAAAAACCTGTGGTTAAACAAGGGTATTATCCTGCAGCTGAGGGAAAGGATTTTGTCTCTTTTTCTTGGCTGACAACGTCGATTGACAATCAAGAAGATGCTCTGGCCCTTGCAGTCCTTGACTCGGTTTTAATGGAAACAGATGCCTCCCCTCTAAAGCATGTGTTATTAAAATCTGGACTTTGTACACAAGCTGATGGCTATCTGGATACTGAAATGTCTGAAATCCCTTACGTCATTATCTGTCGCGGCTGCCAAGAAAACAGCAGTGATGCCATTAAAAAGCTTCTTTTCAAGACCCTTGAAGAGATCTGTGACCAAGGAATTTCTCAAGAGCTCATTGAAGCCGCTATTCATCAACTTGAATTCTCCCGCCTTGAGATTACGGGAGACTATGGCCCTTTCGGACTGACGTTATTTATGCGTTCAGTCCTTGCGATGCAGCATGGGTGCCCTCCCGAAAATTCCCTATCGGTTTATTCTCAATTTAAGAAACTACAGCTTCTCGTTAAAAATCCTGGCTATTTACCAGGATTAATCAGGAAGTACTTTCTAGAAAACCCCCATTTTCTGACCTATATTTTCTCAGCGGATAAAACTTTAGAAAAAAGAGAAAATGAAGAAGAAAAAGAGCGGCTTCAAAAGATAGAACACTCCCTAACTGATGCAGAAAAAACGGCGATCCGAAAACAGACAACGCAATTAGAAAAATTTCAAGCGAAAGCAGAAAATCAATCGATTGAGTGCTTACCAAAAATCGATCTAACTGAAGTTCCAAAAGAAGCTCCAGACTTTTCTCTACAGCATGAGCAAGATGTTCAACTCACTATTTTTCATCACGAATGTTTTACGAATCACATCATCTATGCAAAACTCCTTTTTGACCTACCCAAAATTCATCGAGAAGATCTCCCCTACTTGCAACTCTTTACAACCATCCTTCCAGAGTTAGGTGCGGGAAAACGGAACTATCAACAAAATCTCGAGTATATCAACGCTTACCTTGGTGATTTTAGTACAACAATTAACCTCTATCCCCAGTTAAGTGATCCTAATCTCTTAAACCCTGCGTTTAGCTTGAAAGGAAAAGCTCTTAACCGAAATATCGACAAACTCTTTAAACTTTTTATCGATGTGTGCAGAGGAATTGATTTAGGCGATCAGGCGCGAATTAAAGAGCTAATCCTTCAAATTCATACCTCTCTTGAAAATCGCTTGAATCGGAGTGCGATGTCCTATGCCATTCAACACTCTGTTTCCACTTATACACAAAGTGCCTTCATTGGAGAACACTTAAGTGGCCTTCCCTATTTTCATTTTATCCGAGACTTAGCAAGAGATATCGATCGAAGACTTCCTGAAGTGATTGAAAAATTTAAAATGCTCAGTTTATCTCTGTTTCATTTAACTTCACCTCACCTAGTTTTAAGTTGTGATGCTCAGCAATACCGCATCCTTACAAAGGAAGGTTTCTTTGATCTCAATGAACTTCCAACCAAACCTTACACTCCATGGGAATCACTCATCCTTCCTCCTTCGGCTAAATCTGAAGCCTTCATTATTTCCTCTCCTATTGCTTTTTCTTCTTATGGAATTAAGACAAGCACCATTCATGATGCCGCTTCTCCGGCACTAAGCCTCTCGACAGATCTTTTAGAAAATACCTTTCTCCATAAAAAAGTGAGGGAGCAAGGAGGCGCCTATGGCTCTGGAGCAAATTACAATCCTCTTTCTGGGAATTACTATCTTTATTCCTATCGTGATCCTCATATCTCTGTTACCTATAACGCCTTTGAAGAAGGAATAGCACAGCTCGCTAAGGGTAAATTTTCAGAACGTGACTTAACCGAAGCAAAGCTCGGACTGATTCAAGATCTGGACACACCGGTTTCTCCAGGAGCTAGAGCTAACCTAGCCTATAGTTATTTCCGAGAGGGATACACAAAAGAGCTTCGCCAAGAATTCCGCGAAAACCTACTCAATACAACAAAAGAAGAAGTAAAAAAAGCGGTTGAAAAATGCCTGAAAGGAAATGCAGGAACAAAGGTAACTTTCGCTGGAGAAAACCTCATTCAAAATGAAAACGCTGGTCTTATCGTTTCTTCTATTTAATCTATCTTTGATGGCAAGCCCTTTTGTCGAACCTGCAAAAAAAGCACGTGCTGCAACTGTTCTAGTCCTTGCAGATGGAAAAATGCAATCGGGCTTTTTAGCTTCTCCCGATGGGATTGTTTTAACCCTTTATCATCCTCTAAAAGAGGCACAAAATATTACGATTCAGAAAAATGACCTCTTTTACTCAGCTACTCTTCTTTCAGGAGACGTTGAATCCAATATTGCGTTTCTCCAAATTCCTGGACATCATTTTCCCTACCTTGAAGTGGCATCATCAAAAGATCTCCTTCCAGGTCAATGGGCTCTCATTGCTGGATTTCCAACACGGCGTCTTTCTGTCCGCCGCGCTTTGATCAGCTCTCTCGATCGTGAATTTCTAGTTGTCGACACCCCTTTTAATAAAGGTGAATTCGGAGGACCTCTTCTAAATCTTGAGGGCGATGTCATAGGGATCAACTGTTCGAATCAAGAAAACCTGGGACTTTCAATTCCTATGGAATAAGACAAGTTAAAAAAAAAATCCTGCGTAAAATTCTCTTCTTCGACTAAGATGAAAATCCATAAGGGACTGTTGCGAACTGGAAAAATTTTCGGATAAATTGAGATTTTCTTCGAAAATTATCGATATTACAAATTCACATACTCTTTAGAGTAGGGTATTTGTAATATCGATAAGTTGCGGTGAAAAGATTATTTAGACGATGATTTTCCAGTTCGCAACAGCCCGATAACTAAGGAGAAACTATGAAGCATCTTTTTACTGGAATTTTCTTATCAACAACACTTTTAATCGCACCACTCATTGGAAAGGAAAAAGCGTCTTTCGAAGACGATCTTGCTTATGGAAAACGCTATCCTGCCCATCAGAATACTCCAGGAAAAGCTTTTTCAAGACCGTTTATTGATCTCGCAAAAAGTTGTACGCCAGCTGTCGTTTTTATCCGTGCAGAGGGAAGTACAGAGCGGGGCTATGATCCCAATGAAATGTTCAATGATGATTTCTTCCGTCATTTCTTTGGTGGGCCACGTCGTCCCCCTGGACCTCAAGTGAGTCAAGGTTCTGGTTTTATTGTTTCTAAAGACGGTCATATCATGACCAACCTTCATGTGGTTCGAGGAGCTAAAAAGCTCACTGTTCATCTGCAAGATGGTTCGAATCGTCAAGTGTCAGCCACTTACGTAGGTGGTGATCCACGAACCGACATCGCGGTCATTAAAATCGATGACTCTCATGGAAATAATTTCCCTTATTTAGAACTTGGCGATTCTGATGGTCTTGAAGTTGGAGAGTGGGTCGTAGCCATTGGAAATCCATTTTCACTTGAAGCCAGTGTTTCTGCAGGGATCATTAGTGCAAAAGGACGCCAAGGACTGCAGATCACCGACTATGAAGATTTCATTCAAACCGATGCAGCGATTAACCCCGGAAACTCTGGAGGTCCTCTTATCGACCTCGATAAGAAAGTTGTCGGAATGAATACCGCCATTGTTTCGCAATCAGGGGGATACATGGGAATTGGTTTTGCGATTCCCAGCAATATCCTGATCAATATCAAAAACCAACTCGTTGAAAATGGGGTTGTCACTCGAGGATTTCTTGGGGTTTCTCTTCAGCCCATTGACCCTGATTTAGCAGAAGCTTTTGGATCTGATAGTACGCAAGGAGCCCTGATTGTCGATGTTGTAGAAGGTTCTCCTGCCGAAAAAGCTGGACTGAAACAGGGAGACATTGTTGTAAAAATGAATGGCTATCCTATCAAAAGTCCTGGACAACTGCGCAATGATGTCGTTCTCCTTCCACCAGGAACTAAAGTCGACCTGACTATTAATCGCAATGGAAAGATGATGAATATACCTGTGACCCTTGGAGAATTTGGAGCCAATACCCTTGTCTCCTCTGCAACAGCCTCTCGTCATTTAGGGTTTTCTGTCGATAATTTAACCAATGAAAACATTCAACTCTTCCGTTTTAGTCAAGATGATAAAGGGGTCGTGATTGTTTCAGTGGAACCAGGAACTCCTGCAGATACAGCAGGAGTGAAACCAGGCTCTCTTATCATGGCAGTGAATCATCAAAAAGTAACGAATGTAACAGAATTCAATGATGCCCTGAAAAACGTAAAGTCTGGGCAACGGATTCTCCTTCTGATGCGTCAAGGAGATGTGATGAAATTCTACACTTTAAAAGCTCAGTAAAAAGGTAGAAAGTCCCTGTAAAAGTTGTGAAAACCGATGGAGATCTTGACGGTCTCCATCAAAATCTAGCAAGGTTGCATTGATTTCTAGTTGAATCGCTTCTACGCCATGCAAATGTGCCCATTTGGTCACCGTATCTGTTGCAGATGCAGAGAAAAAGTTTGAGGAAAAGTTTGTAATTCCCTCTTCTTTTAAAAACCCTGTCAATCGCTGAACCAGCTTATTCGAACAGGAACGCCCATGTAAAGTTCCATAATCAATATCAAACGGACGACATTCATGCGCCCGATGAAGATCAATCACAAGCTTGGGTTTTTCCGTCTGAATCAGTTCTCTTAAGGTTTCTTTATACACATTATCATTGCAGGCATTCGGGTTCCAAGTCGGAGAAGAAGAAAGGTAAATGACTGTCACATCACAGATCTTATGAAGCATGATTGCAAGCTCTCCCGTTCCTTTATCAGCAAAAGCGCACTGTTTTCTAGGAACTTCAAGAGCATGCGGCGCTGAAATAATGATCGGAAGCCTCCCTTTTAAAACGGTGACAGGATTCTCCCCTTCAATCCTAATCTTTTGAGCTTCGATAATATGAGCTGGCTTAACAATAACCTTTTTTAAGGACTTTCCCTTCGAACAGGTTGTTAAGAATACACTTAAGAATAAAATAGCCGTAATACGTAGAATCAGTCTAAAGAAAATAACTCTCCCTTCGTAAATATTTTTATTGCTGCAATAACTCTCGCACAGCTTTTTGACTTTCCATGCATGCCTCGGTATAGAGATGAATCAACTTAGGACGTACTTCCTCTGGAATCAGTTTCCAATTAATCGGTTCATTCGTTACAAGTCTTACAGGTTGAGCACCATATTTTAATACAGAGTCTAGAGTTCCATGACTTGGGCGTCTACTGAAGTTATAGTTCTGGAGCTCTTCAGTTGATTCATAAGCATCCATCACTTGTACTGATGATTCCCATCTAGAAGAAGCAATAAGCGAAGTCTTGGGATCCCTTCCGGCTACTAAAACAGCATGATTTCCACCAGGAATAATCGGTGGTATTCCTTGATATTCATAATTCACCATTTCAATGTGAGGACGGCCAGCCTCTAAAGGCCACTCATGAACGAAATTTAAATAGGCATAGAAGAACCGGTTAATATCCCCACAAAATCCAACATTGTAGCTCATTTCTTTCATTGTCGAGAGATAAACCGCAAGCTCAATATGATGTGCAATAATATCTGTGATTCGCTCGTAATCTTGACTCGAGCCACTTAATCTCCGTCCTTTATCAATCAATGGTCTTAAGGGAATAACCCGTTTAAAAACACCTTGTTTAACCTGTTCTCTAAACCGCTCTCTAAAAAGATGACTAGGATGAGTGTAGGAATCTGGCATTTCAGCTGAAAAGAAAGCACGGACTTTCTGAATCGATTCTTTAACACTAGCACATTGCAAAGGAAGGCCAGACTCTTTTGCTTCATAAGCTTGACACCAACGAACCTGTAGTTTCTCTAATTGGAGAGAAGTCCATTGATTGGACTGATAATTTCCTGTGACACAAGATAAAAACCATTGGACCCAATCAGATAGCCATACACACCAACTACTATTATGTCGGGAAATTTTAGCTTGTAGAGTTTCGAGATTTTTCAATAAATCAAAATTTTCTCCTCGATAGGTTGCTTGAATCCTCTCTTGCCAAAGTCCTAACTCCGAATCGAAACTATGATTTAGTGCTTCTATAACTTGATTAAGAGAGGTCCCCCGATAAGATAAACCCTGACTCTTATGGATCTGAGCCCCTTCCAAATAAAGAAAGTCACCTGACCTTAAGGGTTGATTTAAAATAGAAACATCTAAAGTTGCCATTTTTCCCTTCCTATATCTTTGAATCGCCTAACTATCTTGAAGGGAAAAGACTAAGAATTCAAGAGCTTTTTGAACCCTTCCGTTTCACGGATGGGGTCAAAGACTTCTTTCGACAGAATGGATTCTAGATTTTCAATCCCCGCCTTATGAGCTGCATGGAGCCAACCAATGGCTGGTTCAGCTTGAGCAAGAGCCGCACAAGCCTCTGCATTATTTAAAGCAATGTTAGGATCGGGAAGGAGTTGGAAAGAGGGTCCACCGAGCTCAACAACAAGGGGATAATCTTTCACTTCGTAAGCTGCGCGATGTAAAAAAAGCTTCGATTCCGAGCTAAGATGTTTCTTGATGGGAAGAAGAAGATCATAAACCTCTTGATGCTCTCCTCTTTCAGCTTTAATTGCAGCAAGATATTGTGTTGTTAAATTAAAAACCATTCCCCGCTTAGCTTTTGCTCGAATCGCTTCCAATTTGGGAATCGCAGCTTCTTTCTGATTATCGTTCAATAAGTCTTCAATCTCTTTCATCCCTTTTGTAATTTCTTCATTCCGATCACTTTCAGTGATCACACGGGATTTTCTCCAGGCATCGAAATTTTGAAAGGCAAAGAGAAAGAAAATCGCTCCAACGAGGAAGTATCCAATAAAGAAAAAGAAAATGCTAAACGCGCAAGAAAGGAGCATACTTGTAAAAATCGCATACTTAAGCCCTTTTGCTCCAAAAATCGATTCCATCACCACTCTAAGGAGTTGCCCTCCATCCAGAGGCATTACGGGAAGGAGATTAACAATGGTCCAAAAAAGGTTGACCCAAGTAAAAATCTTAAGCGTATAGAGGACATAAGGATTCTCAAAAAAACCTGTCGATAAGAGGAAGAGACACAAAAGAAAGAGAAGAAATCCAAAAACAGGCCCATTTAAGACAACAAGAAACTCTCTCCAACCTCGAAGACGAGGTCCCTCAGGATAAGTTAACCCTCCAAAAGCAACCAGTTGTATCCGCGGTTTTTGACCAAAATAACGAGCCGTTAAGGCATGTCCATATTCATGGACAAGAATTGAAATAAAAATCACCCCTATCCAAATAAGAGTCAAAATAAAGGGGTGGGATGTTTGACTACTATTGATCCAGCCAATAAGTGCAGCTGTCACAAAGAAGAAGGGAGAGATTTTTATCGGTATTTTCATGTTCCCATGGGTTTTAACTTAGGTTACCTATGGTTGCGTCAGATGAGTTTTAAGATCGTATCACCTATGTCAGCTGGGGATTCTGCAACACGAACCCCTGCTGCTCTAAGTGCATCCATCTTACCCTCTGCAGTCCCTTTTCCGCCAGAAACAATTGCACCAGCATGCCCCATTCTTCTTCCTGGTGGAGCGGTAACCCCAGCGATGAATCCTCCAACAGGCTTACTGCAATTAGCTTTGATCCAATCAGCAGCTTCTTCTTCAGCATTGCCCCCAATTTCTCCGAGAAGTAAAATGCCGTGTGTGTCGGGGTCTTTTTCAAATAGCTCCAAAACATCAATAAAATTCGTTCCATTGAGTGGATCTCCTCCAATCCCGACACAACTCGACTGTCCTAAACCATTTTGTGTGGTTTGCCATACCGCTTCATAAGTCAGTGTCCCAGAACGAGACACAATCCCTATTTTTCCCTTCTTATGAATATAGCCGGGCATAATCCCAATCTTACATTCTTCAGGAGTGATCACTCCTGGACAATTGGGACCGATCAATCTAGAGGTTTTTGAACGTCTCATCACTCTTGAGACTTCTATCATATCGCGTATAGGAATCCCTTCTGTAATACAAATAATCAAGGGGATTCCTGCATCTTCAGCTTCTAAAATTGAGTTCGCAGCAAACGGAGGGGGTACAAATATCATCGATGCATCGGGATCAACCTTTTGCTTTGCCTCATAGACGGTATCAAAAATCGGAAGATCAAAGGTCGACTGTCCCCCTTTACCTGGTGTCACTCCTCCAACAAATTTTGAGCCATACTGAATACACTGCTCGGTATGAAACTGTCCTGATTTTCCCGTAATTCCCTGAGTAATCACTTTCGTCTGTTTGTTTACAAGAATTGTCATCCCTTTCCTCCCTTAATGGCATTGACTGCTTTTTCAGCAGCATCTGCCATCCCATCAGCAGAGATAATTTTGAGTCCCGACTCCTGTAATAAACGGCGCCCTTCTTCTACGTTCGTTCCTTCTAAACGAACAACGAGCGGAATTTTAATGCTAAGTTCTTTGGATGCTGCAATCACTCCTTCTGCAATGGTAGCGCAATTCATAATTCCTCCAAAAATATTGACGAGGATCGCTTTCACATTTTCGTCAGCAAGAATAATCTTAAACCCTTCTGTCACCTTCTCTTTACTCGCCCCACCTCCAACATCAAGAAAGTTTGCAGGCATGCCTCCATAGTGTTGGATGATATCCATTGTCGACATCGCAAGCCCTGCTCCATTCACCATACATCCAATATTTCCCGATAATGAAATATAGGCAAGGTCATGCTCCTTTGCTGCCACTTCATTAGGAGACACTTGCGATGGATCATAAAAAGCTGCGATTTCTTTTTGTCTAAATAAAGCGTTGTCATCGACACTGAGTTTGGCATCAATTGCCCAAATATCGCCTTTATCGGTTTCAACGAGAGGATTGATTTCAAGAAGAGAACTATCCGTTTCAATAAAGGCTTTAGCCAGACTTGCAGCCACCTTCATCCCTTGTTTTGCTGTAGCGCCCTTCCACCCCATAAAGTTCGCTAACCTAAGGAGATGGTACGGTCTTACACTTCCATCGAGTCCTATTGGCAACTTCAAGATTTTTTCTGGAGTTTTTTCTGCCACAACTTCGATTTCCATCCCTCCTTCTGGAGAGGCGATGAGAATCGGCATCGCGTGATCCCGATCGATAATGGCTCCCAAATAGTATTCCTTAGCAATATCCACAGGCTCTGTAATCAGAACCTTGTGAGCAATAATGCCTTGGGGGCCTGTTTGATTATTTACCATTTTCATTCCAATGAGTTTTTTTGCCGTTTCGACAATCTCATCCTTTGATTTGGCAAACTTGACCCCCCCAGCTTTTCCCCGGCCGCCGGCATGAACTTGAATTTTTACAACTGCTTCATTAAGTCCAAGTTCTTGAACAACTTGCTTTGCTTCTGCAGGCGATGCTGCTACCCCAAATTCTGGGATAGGCATCCCATACTTTTTCAAAATTTCCTTAGCTTGATACTCATGTGTGTCCATAATTCCTATATGTGATACGATGGATTATCGATCAATGAAAAATCTGAGGCAAAATGTTTGGTCTTTTAAAGTCAGGACTTAACAAAATTCGAAAAGCTTTTTCGAAAACGCGCTCCATCCTGGGCGATAAAATCCGCTCCCTTCTAAATGGTCCCCTTGACGAAGAGACTTTAGACGAGCTTGAGCAAATCCTTTTTGAAGCCGACCTTGGATCGACCCTTGCCATTGAGTTTGTCGAGTATGTCAGGAATTATGGTAAGAAGTACAATCATCCCATCGAAGCGATGAAGGCTCATGCTGAAGATATCCTTCATAAACCGCCCCATGTTCAAGGAAAAGTTCCAACACAATCTCCAAAAGTCATTCTTGTAGTAGGAGTTAACGGAAGCGGAAAGACAACATCCTGTGCAAAACTTGCACGCCTCTATAAAGAGGAAGGAAAAAAAGTTATGCTTGCTGCAGGCGATACCTTCCGAGCCGCTGCAATCGAACAACTTGCCACTTGGTCTGATCGTCTCAAGCTCGATTGTATTAAAGGAACTCCTGGTGGCGATCCTTCAGCTATCATCTTTGATGCCCTCACAGCTGCAAAGGCTCGGGGACATGATGTTGTCATTGCAGATACCGCTGGCCGTCTCCACTCAAAAACTGACCTGATGAATGAGCTAGCTAAAATCAAACGTGTGACTGAAAAAGTGGTTCCTGATGCTCCTCACGAAATCTACCTCGTACTGGATGCTACAACGGGGCAAAATGCTCTAGATCAAGCCAAGACCTTTAATGAGTTTACTCCTCTCACCGGTCTTATTCTGACTAAGCTTGATGGCTCTGCAAAAGGTGGAATTATTCTTTCCATCTATCATCAAATGGGAATCCCGATCCGGTATATCGGAATCGGCGAAGGAGCTGATGATTTTCTCCCCTTTTCTCCTGAACCTTATATCGACGCTCTTTTCTCCTAATCCCCTTTATGGTTAAATGGGTAACATGAACAATTCTGAATACCACTCACTTATTAATGATTCCTTGGCCTACATAAAGGGACTTCTTCCTACCAAGGATAACATCCCTAAAGTTCATCTTCCTACAGCTCCAACTAAACCAAAACCAAAAATAGAGTCCAGACCACTCCCCCCTAAACCGGTTATTGAGACACCCCTTCCACCGGTACCAGATCAGGAAAAAGAAGAACCGGGAAAGACTTTCCTTGAATTAGAAATCCCTAAGAGTTCTCCCCCTCAGCCCAACGAAGAAGCTCGAAAAATCCTTAAGGAAATTGCTCCCGACCTTTATTATCACGAAAGTATTCCCAGCGATTATAAGGCAAAGCGAATCAAAGAAGCTTGGAAAGAAAAACGATCAACTCCTGCCATTCCTATTCTTTTTCAAGGGATGCAATTTCGAAGTTTTGTTCAAAGGATTGCAAAAGCCATTGATACCGTTTATGGCTCCTGTCGCCTTGTCGAAATCACTCCTCAGAAAAAGTGGGATCTGTTTTTAGAATCAGAGAATCTTAAGCTGATCATTGCTCCTGACACCCTCATTTTCGGAAATAAAGAACTCCTTCCCTTTTATCAAGAAACCCCTCAACAGAAAAAACGAACCCTGGGGACTATTCCTCTCCTGCTACTTCCTGATTTGAGTCTCTATTACAAAGACCCTTATCTCAAGCGCTCACTTTGGAATGTGATATGCAATACGATCAATTCGCTGCCGTCATCTTAGATAAAGGACTCGATCAGCCTTTAGATTATGGAGTTCAGACTCCCATTACTATCGGTACACGTGTCTTAGTCCCCGTTCAAAACTCTCTACGAAAAGGAACCGTTGTTGCTCTTAAGGAAAAACCCTCGGTTTCCAAAGTCCAGCCGATTAAAGAGATTCTTTCAGAAGAAAGCCTCATTAGCTCCGAGCTTTTTGCTTTAGCCGAGTGGATGTCTCGTTACTACTGCACATCCTTTCGAAAGGTTCTAAAAGTTCTCCTTCCCGCAACTATTCGAAAAGAAACCCAAGAAAAAAAACAACTTTTTGTGCGACGCCTCCTTCCTCCTAAACAAATCGGAGACCTTGCTGTTTCCCTTAGAAACAAACACCCTTCTCAAGCCAAAGTCCTTGACATCCTCATAAAAAAACCTAAAGGAATCCTCCTTACAGAACTCTTAGATCTATCGGGAACATCAAAAAGCCCTGTATCAAGTTTAGAAAAGGAAAAGGTTCTTAGTGTTGAAGCTTTGCAAATCGACCGATCCCCTCTTGAAGACATGGAATTTTTTCCGACAAAGCCCAAGGTCTTAAAAGCTGAGCAAAAAGAAGCACTCGATAAAATCATTTCCGATTTGAAAACATTTAAAACCCATCTGATTCATGGGGTCACTGGGAGTGGAAAAACAGAAATCTACCTGCAAGCGATTCGTGCTGCTCGAAAGCTCGATTTAGGAGTGATCCTTCTCGTTCCAGAAATTGCCCTGACTTCACAAACAATCGAACGGCTAAAATCTCGTTTCTCAGAAAAGATGGGTATCCTCCATCATCGCCTAAGCGATGGAGAGCGATTTGATATCTGGCATGGAATTCGAAAAGGAGACATTAAGATCGTTGTCGGAGCACGTTCTGCGATTTTCAGCCCGCTCAAAAATCTTGGATTGATCATTGTCGATGAAGAGCATGAATCTTCCTATAAACAAACCGATGAACAGCCCTGTTACCACGCTCGAGATATTGCCATCATGAGAGGGAAGATGGAACAAGCAACTGTTGTGCTAGGAAGCGCCACTCCCTCACTTGAAAGTTATGCTAATGCTAAAAGTGGAAAGTATTTGCTAAGTACCCTAAAAACACGCGCCACCAATGCCAGTCTTCCTAAAGTCAAAATCATCGATATGAAGACAGAGTATGCCAAGTCCGAAGGATTTACCCTATTTTGCTCCGACCTTATCGATGGAATTAAAGACCGCCTGAAAAAAGGAGAACAAGTTCTTCTTTTCTTAAACAGACGAGGTTATCACACCTTTCAGATGTGTGCGAGTTGTGGCGAAAGTGTCAAATGCCCTCACTGTTCCGTTAGTCTCACCTTTCATAAAAAAACCAATCACCTCGCCTGCCACCTATGTTCCTACATCTTGGCTCCCCCACCAGTTCAATGTCCGGTTTGTAAAGGAACAGCGAGCCTTAACTTTAAAGGAGTGGGAACCGAACAGGTCGAACGGACTCTTCATGCCCTTTTCCCTGACATCCGCACCCTCAGGATGGATGCAGATACCACACGCCATAAAGGGAGTCATGACCTCCTTTTTAAACAATTCAAATCAGGGAAAGCCGATGTCTTAATCGGAACACAAATGATAGCTAAAGGACTTCACTTTCCCGCAGTGACACTTGTGGGTGTTTTAAACTCCGATGGAGCCCTGAATCTTCCCGACTTTCGCGCTTCAGAAAATGTCTTTCAACTTTTAACTCAAGTCGCTGGTCGTTCTGGCCGCGGCGATCTCAAAGGAGAAGTGATCATTCAAACCTCCCTGAAAGGGCATCCTATTTTTCATCATGCATCAACGGAAGATTACACATCTTTTTACCAGGAAGAAATCGAAGCGCGCGAACTTTTTGCCTTTCCCCCTTTTACTCGCCTTGCAAAGCTGATCTTTTCAGGAAAAAATGAAGGGCATGTGAAACAATGTGCTGAAGCTTTCTATGGAGCTCTTGTCAAAAAGCTCCCCTCATCCTATACCCTTTATCCGGTCATTCCCTCTGGCTATGCTAAAATCAAAGATAAGTTTCGCTTTAAGCTTCTCATCAAAGGAAAAAACCCCCTCTTTCTCACCAAAATTCTTCAAGAAACACGGAATGCTGTATACCTTCCACGTTCGATCCGCCTCCTAATCGATATCGATCCCATATCAACGTTTGCTTAGCAAATGGTTAGACTTAAAATTTCGCGTGTAAAAGAAGAAAAGTGGCCACTAGAAAGTGACCACATAGAAGATTTATGATTGAGATGGTGTTCCTAAAATAGAGTTAATCGCATCGTTGATGACATCAAGCCAATTGACCTTATCGTCATTCTTTGCTAATTGCTCCAAATAGGGTTGAATAGACATATTATCATTTGGCTGATTTAAAGGCCCATCATGAGGCGCACTAATCAGGCCCACTACATTAAGGTCCTCATTGAGATCACTAAAAGCGATTTGTTGACCAGCGCTTAATGTTCCATCTTTTACATCGTCATTATAGTCATTCACATAGTTATTTAGATAATCTACCATCTTTTGTCTAAACACTTGATCGTAAACAAAATCAGGAGTTTTTTTCATTTGATCAAAAGCAATTTGTAGATCATGGAGATCTCCAGCCATATTAAATGGCAATTTATCGCCTTGTTCTTGATAAGCTTCAAATGCCACTGCACTACTTTCACCATCAACTGGAGTCATATTTCACCTCTCCTATAGGGTTATTTACTTCATTCTTAAATATTATGTAGTAAATATTTAATTATGACTATGCATTAAAGTCAATGGTTTGTCTTTTGTCTATAAGCCTTTCAAGAAACCGGGGATACTTTAATTTTAGTGGCCGCAAGAAAGCGGCCACAAAGAGTGTTAAACTCTTACGAAGAGTATTTGTCTTGGATTGACGTGATTGACTGATTGATAATGTCAATCCAACTAATCCCATGGTTAGTCTCTAATAAATTACTCATAATTGTTCCAATATCAGAAGAAGTATTGGGATTGTCAATTGTTCCATCAGAGTAGACGTTAATAAGCCCTTTGACGTTAAGATTTTCATTAAGATCACTCAAAGCAATTTTTTGATCAGGAGTTAGACTACCATCTTTTACATCAGCATTAAAGTCATCAACATATTTTTGCAGATAATCTAGCATTTTCTGCTGAAAACTTTGGTCATCAACAAGGTTAGGATTGTCTTTGAGTTGTCCCAGAGCAGTCTTTAGGTCATAGAGATCTTCTTGAATATTGAATGGCAGTTTAGAATTTTGGCCTTGAGCAGGTGCAGTTTCCATTTTAAGATTTTGAGCGCTTTGAATAGAAGTCATATTATTCTCTCTTTTTTAATTATTAATTTCTTTCAAAGGGGCGCTTTTAGGTCTCGATTTTATCTTTTTTCCTAAGTCCCCATTCTATCTATTATAAAGTTTAAAATAATTTTTATTAAATGTATTTTTTGAAAATACTTATAATAAACAACTTAAGAAAACCAACCTAAAGACCTTCCTAGAACTCAAGTGATTGAATCAGATCTTGAGCCTCTTTCATACCTAATTGGTTATTTTTGTCTGCGCAAATCTCTTGATAGTGAGAATAATACATGTGAGCTAGATTTTTATTTCCACACTGTTGATAGGCAAACCCAAGACCCCGATAGACTAATGCACCAAAGCTTTCATTTGTTTTTATTGTTTCTAGAATTGCTACACATTTTAGATAGTGAGCAATAGACATTTCATATTGATCATCGCTAGCTAAAACTTCTCCCATATTAAAAAGTGTACCCGCTTCACGCGTTTGATCATGTATTTCTCGGGTAAGTTCTAGACATTCAGCATACATGTTTAGAGCATCCTCAATTTTTCCAGCAGAAAAAAGCTTGCCTGCTTCAGATGAAAGCTGCAATGCTAAATATCTTTTTTGGAGCGCAACTGAATGATCTCTCCACATCTTAGACTTTTCTTCCTCAGATAAAGTGAAAAGTTTTTGTCCTTGCCTAATTAGATAAGGCTCTTCTCGTATATCTTGATCAAAATCATCTAAATCTCCAACATACTCTCGATGTTTCGAAGAGACTACTTTTAGAATGGCTTCTTTTGCTTTTTCAATTTTTTCTTCCGTGGGATTTTCCAGATGATATAAACGAATCTTTTGCCCATTTTCTGTCTGACTCTGCTTATCTAGAGGAATTTTTGTAAAACCACCAAGCGTTAAAAAATGATTATTACTGCTTCCTACGGCTGCCATAGACTCTCCTTAATTTTAAGCGCATCAATGGTAAATAAAATCTTGATAGTTTGAAAGAATTATTTTTACGCAAAAAATTTTATAAATAAGAAATAAATTTCTTTTAGCAACTTAGCCAAAAATTGGGGTCATCCGCTATGATAGAGGATTAACCATTGGAGAATCCCATGACAGAAGTCAAAGAGATGCAAGCCCCCGAATATCACGGCTACGAAGAATTCCAGAATCGAACCACAAAATTAAAAGAAATCCGTGCGCTGGGTGTGGAGCCATATCCTCATAAATATGAACCCACCCATCAAATGCGAGCTCTTCATGATAAATTCGATGGTTCTGCGATTGGTGGGAGCGAAGAAGCAGGTGAAGGAAAAACGGACCTTGTTCGGATTGCAGGACGTATGGTTCTTTTCCGCGCCATGGGAAAGAACGCCTTTGGTCACATTCAAGATGAGACGGGTCGTATTCAAATCATGTTTAACCGCGACTTGACGAAGATAAAAGGACTTGCAGAAGACTCTGAAGTGCGTCCGATTAAGTTCATTGAAAAGAAGATGGATCTTGGAGATATCGTTGGCGTCGAAGGACACCTTTTCCGCACCCAAAAAGGAGAACTCACGATTTTCGCAAAAGAAGTGACACTCCTGTGTAAAACCCTTCTTCCTCTTCCTGACAAACACAGTGGCCTTACCGATAAAGGAACCCGATATCGTAAGCGCTGGCTCGATCTCATCACTAACCCCGAATCTGTAGAGCGTCTAAAAACGCGCAGCTTCCTTGTCTCTAAAATCCGGAAATATTTTGAAGAAGCTGACTTTATGGAAGTAGAAACCCCTGTTCTTCAAAACATTTATGGCGGAGCCGAAGCACGCCCCTTTATTTCTGAGCTCAATGCTCTCCATCAAACGATGTACCTCCGGATTGCAATCGAGATCTCTCTTAAAAAACTCATCGTTGGAGGACTTTCTCGCGTTTTTGAGATCGGCAAGGTTTACCGAAACGAAGGCCTTGATCGGACTCACAACCCTGAATTCACCATGCTTGAATCGTATGCTGCTTACTGGGACTATAACGATGTGATGACCTTTACCGAAAACCTTTTCGCTTACCTCGCTAAAGAACTCTATGGTAACACTGAAATTGGAATGCGTAAAGATAAACAAGGCAATGAGCATTTAATTGACCTCAAAACTCCTTGGAAACGTCTATCGATGAAAGATGCCATCCGCGAATATGGACAGATCGACCCTGATAAACTTTCAGATGATGCTATGCGCTCTAAACTCAAAGGGAAAATCGAAGAGGAAAAATTAAAAGATGCCCCTCGAGGAAAGCTCATAGCTTATCTCTTTGAGGAATTTGCTGAGCATCACTTGATTCAACCCCATCACATTATCGATCACCCTATTGAGACCACCCCACTCTGTAAACTCCACCGCGATCCTAAACTACGCGAAGAAAAGTTTGTTGAGCGCTTCGAAACCTTTATTCTCGGCTATGAGTTCTGCAATGCCTATTCAGAGCTCAATGACCCTGAATTGCAACGGCAACTTTTAGAAGAGCAAAATCAGATGCGAGAAGGGGGCGATGATGAGGCCAACCCTATGGATGAAGAGTTTATTGAAGCGATCTGCCAAGGAATGCCTCCAACAGGAGGTCTCGGCATTGGAATTGATCGCCTCACCATGCTCTTTACTGATGCCTTTTCTATCCGCGATGTTGTCTACTTCCCCATGATGAGACCAGAAGAGTAATAGCTGAATTTTACAAAATTCAGCCACTCAAGTATACTAAATTTATAAGAATTTAGGCAGTAGAATGGCGTATATCCCTCAAAACCAACTAGAAAGACTAAAATCCATCCTAGCACCAGGAAAGGTCATTGTCATTTATGGAGCAAGGAGAGTTGGAAAAACAACGCTTATCAAGAAATTTCTTGAAAATGAAAAGCGAGCTCTGTTTGTTTCAGGTGAAGATATTTTTATTCAAAAAGAGCTTTCTAGCGCATCAATTGATCAGTTAGAGACCTTTATTGGCGAGCATGACTTATTAGTAATTGATGAAGCTCAACATATTCCAGATATCGGGCGTAACCTCAAGTTGATTGTCGACCACCTCCCTCACATCCGTGTCATAGCAACAGGATCCTCTACTTTTGATCTAACAAAACAAGTAGGAGAACCTTTGACAGGAAGAAAATATACGCTAAAAATGTACCCCCTTTCACAAATTGAATTGAACCAGGTTGAAACACCTGATAAACGAAAAGCTCATCTCGAGTCCCGTTTGGTCTATGGTAGTTATCCTGAAATCATCACTATGAAAGGAGAAGATTTAAAACGGGAATACCTTAGAGAACTTGTTTCATCCTATCTCTTAAAGGACATCTTGACATATGAGGGAATCAAAAAATCGAAAAAATTGATTGACCTCCTTGTCTTATTAGCTTTTCAAGTGGGTAAAGAAGTCTCCCATAGTGAACTTTCCACAAAGCTAGGAATCAATAAAGCAACCATTGAAAAATACCTCGATCTTTTAGAACAAGTTTTTGTTCTTGTGAATATCAGAGGATTTAGCCGAAACCTACGAAAAGAAGTAACCAAAACTTCAAAATACTATTTCTGCGATAATGGAATTCGAAATGCCTTAATCAATAACTTCAATCCCCTATCGATTCGTGATGACCTAGGCTTATTATGGGAAAATTATCTCGTAATGGAAAGACTGAAAAAACAAGAATATTGCCGCCTGTGGAGCAATAACTACTTCTGGAGAACCTATGACCAAAAAGAAATCGACTGGGTTGAAGAAAGGGAAGGTTCTCTGTTTGGTTATGAGTTTAAAGCTAATCAAGCGCAAGCAAAAGCACCTAAATTATGGCTAGCAACTTATCCTAAAGCCTCTTTCGAATGCATTAACCAAGAAAACTATCTACCGTTCATCTGTTGACCCAACCCTAGATTGTATTCCGCATACTAAAATCGAGACATAGCGCGGTCTAAAATCGAGAGTTCGCTCAGTCCAATAAAAAAGCCTCGGTTATTAACAAAATTGTTCGTA
>FUHP01000010.1_pt1 | contig 96237 bp, 83 predicted proteins | sample 1003401 | NCBI WGS metagenome assembly FUHP01 (sample SAMEA4075887, study PRJEB14783) | cnidarian metagenome | reverse complement strand
TTTTTTTTTCAGAATCAGAGTAGCCAATTTTTGAATTGCTATGTCCTTTTTTGTAGAATCAGGGCAGAAAAGTTGTTACCCCATTTTGAACCATGCCTAAAAATCCATCGAAAAACCTATGAGTTTTGCCCTAGAGGGGTGGCTCATTACGCACTGGCACAAATAGTCGTCTACATCGCAGTAGCAGAAATTTTCGATTGGAATGATCGATGTATCGCAGAAGAGATTGAGCCCTTATCCAGTCAATGGACTAAATCCCTGATGAAATACCAAGACATCGGTCCTCAAACAAAAGCCATCGTCGATCAGAAAATTGATAGAACCCAAACAGAAATCAATGAAGCATTAGCAGGAAAAGTAGACTGGAAACCTTGGATGGATACAGCTCCTATAAAAGAAGATCAAATCACACTTCCCTCTGTACCTGATGGCAAGTTTGCTACTTTTGTTCAGAATCATCCCAAACTTTTGCAAAAACTCCCATTTGGTGACCAAATAGGATGGAATTTGGTTTTTGATCTAAGGGAAAAAGCACTTATTTTCTCTGTTCCATTTCCGAGAGAACAAATTCAAGATATTGATGGGAATCTTATCCCCCTCTTTCATAAATATTTTACGACCACTCCATTCTTTTTCTTATTGAGTGAAGCTGATCGACAGACGCTTAATCAAGTCTTTGCTCAATATCACCCAAAAGTAGAAATCAAAGAAGCCTCATTAGAAGATTGTGCTGATATTGAAGAAGAGTCTCAAATGAGTCTTAAGAAAATTAGTAGAATGAACCTAGACTCATTCTCTATAGAACTCCAACATCAGTTTTATGAGAATGAGACTGAGCATACTCCAAGCGAGTACAAATGGTCTTCATTATCTTTACTAGAAAAATGGGGAGCTAACGAAGCCTTCAAGATAGAAGGGTTAAAGCCACTACCCCTTTTCTAAGACGAGGTTGATTGGTTTTAAGCGTCATGATATCCTCTAAGATGCAATGAATAATCTCAACCCAGAACAGAAAATCGCAGTCGAGCATATGGAGGGTCCCATGCTCGTTTTAGCAGGGGCAGGGTCAGGTAAAACTCGTGTTGTTACCTGCCGTATCGCTCACTTACTCAGCGTTGGCGTTCCCTCTTCTGAAATCCTAGCATTGACCTTCACCAATAAAGCTGCAGATGAAATGCGCGTACGGATCAAAAGGATGTCTGATCAGTATGTTTTAACCTCTACCTTTCATTCTCTAGGCGCTCGCATCCTCCGTGAATCGATCCATATTCTAGGCTATCGGAGTGATTTTACCATTTATGATGACAAGGACAGCTTGGATCTCTTGAAAAACTGCCTGGCTTCCATGGGTTATAAAGATGAAAAAGGACTTTTAAAATCGGTTCGAATAGCGATTTCAAATGCGAAAAACGATCTTTTAACACCCAATGACTTAGACCGTGATTTTCGTTCTAGAACCGATCAAATTTTAAAAGATGTTTTCATTGCTTATCAAGAAAAGCTTAAGGAGTATAATGCTCTTGATTTCGATGACCTACTCTATTTAACGGTGAAACTTTTCCGTGAATCAAAAGAAACTCTAGAGCACTACCAAAAACGGTGGGCTTTTCTCCTCATCGATGAATACCAAGATACCAATGCGGCTCAGTATTTCATGACAAAACTTCTTGTTGGAGCAAGAAATAATATTTTTGTTGTTGGGGATCCTGATCAATCGATCTATTCTTGGCGCGGCGCCAACATCCACAACATCTTAGATTTTGAAAAAGACTATGAAAATGCTCAAGTGATTACCTTAGAACAAAATTACCGTAGTACTGCAAATATTTTGGATGCTGCCAATGGTTTAATTCAACACAATGAAGAGCGGTATGAAAAGCGTCTCTGGAGTGATCTTGGGGCAGGAGAAAAAATTGGGGTTTACATTGCTGAAAATGAAAAAGAAGAGGCCCTTTTTGTCGTTGAAGAACTCATCAGAAAATCAAGAGAAGAACACATTCCTTTAAAGGAATGTGTGATTTTTTACCGGACCAATTCTCAATCACGCACTTTTGAAGATGCCCTTTTAAAATACCAAATCCCCTATGTCATTTATGGAGGACTTTCTTTTTATCAGCGACGTGAAATTAAAGACATTTTATCCCTTCTTAGAATGACGGTTTCTGACTCTGATTTCCTTGCCTTCGCGCGAACCATTAATTTACCTAAACGAGGAATTGGAAATGCAACTCTTGTTAAGTTGCGGGATGCGGCAAGTGAATATGAACTCCCAATCCTTTCTCTTGTCCGAAAGCTCTTAAGTGGGGAATCTTCTGCTGTCAAGCTAACCAAGCGACTTGAAGAAGGATTAAGTGATTATCTAAGAGTGATCGATCTACTAAAGGAAATGGTTCATGCTGGAAAACCTCTGGAAGAGATCGTTCAAGGAGCAATTGAACTCTCTGGATATGAGCGCGTATTAAAAGAAGACCCTGAAAGTTATGAGGATCGAAAAGGAAACCTCGAAGCTTTAATCAATAAGGCTGCAGAGTGGAGTGAAGAAAGAGAAAATCCCACTCTCACTCAATTTCTGGAAGAGCTCTCTCTAAAATCTAGCCTAGATGATAGCCCTTCTCAAGATTCAGTCCGCTTGATGACTCTTCATAATGGGAAAGGGTTAGAGTTTGCCCTAACTTTTATTGTCGGCATGGAAGAAGATCTTTTCCCTCATATTAATTCTAAAGACTCTATTGAAGCCCTGGAAGAAGAACGTCGCCTTTGCTATGTCGGAATGACACGAGCAAAGCAATCGCTTTATCTAACAGCTTCTACTTACCGTTTTATGTGGGGAATTTCAAAAGTAATGTGCCCTTCTAGATTTTTAAAAGAAGTTCCTGCTCATTTTTTAAATCCTATCAATGAACCAATAGAAGAACAGGAAAACGATTGGTTAGAAGAAGAAGGGTTTCGTGTAGGAACCGTTGTTTTTCATAAAGATTTCGGGAAAGGCGTTGTAAAAAAGAGTTATACAACCTCTATGGGGTTAACCTATGATGTCGAATTCATGGATACTCAAACAACGCGCTCACTGGTAGGAAAGTATGCAAAGTTCAAAGTCTGTATAGACTAGAGCGTTTCTTCATCCTCTTCAGGAGGATCTTCATGACATGTTAGGCTTTCGGTCTTATCATGGGGCTCTTCAACTTGCAACCCCTTATAACGGTTGATAATCTCACCTTTCACATCACTTGTAGCCTTACCCATATCCATATTTCCAGCCAATAGGGAAAAGATGAATGTTGTTAACGGCAATAAGTTCACGGTTCATCCTTGTTTTTCTTTTCCTCGTTTCCTATTTCTTTAGATAGGTCACAAGAAAGTTTTCGGTAATGATCCACAAAAGGGTTTTTAAGATTATGAGAATATTGCTTTCGATAGTGGAGATATCTCAGACTCTGGTCTTTTTTCGAGGGGTGGATACAGGAAATCCCGATAACCAGTAGTAGGATAACAGCAATAATGCTAATCAGAACTTTCATTCTTATCCATTTTTCTTCATTTTAATATGATTGCAATCAATTATTCTCATTTCATACATCTTTTGCAATAACTTTTTCTTTTAGAATTCTTAATAGACTATTAATCAATGTATTTAAAAAACACTCTTTTCTGAAATTTCGTTGGTGGTATAAGGAAAATTAGGGGGATGAAATGGAATTTCAGCAAAATATTAGGCAAGATCAACGTTTGATTATGAGCGTCGCAATGGAGCGGGCTTTTCATGTATTGATGATGCCTACATTTGAGTTAAATGACTGGCTAGAAGGGGAAATCGAAAAAAATCCTCTTCTTAAAATTGTTCATCACTCCTCTAATCCTATTGATACGTCTCTCATTGGTTCGAAAGTCACCCTCTATGACTATTTAACACATGAAATCGAACTTCTATTCGAAACTTCTCAAGAAAAAGAGATTGCACGTGAAATTGCTGGATCTCTTGATGAAAAAGGGTTTTTAACCCTTTCAGAACAAGAATTAACCGGCAAAGAAGCTGTGCTTAAGAAATTCCAACAAATCGAACCTATCGGTTTGGGAGCACGAAGTGTCCGAGAAGCGCTTCTTCTCCAGTTAGAAGAAAAAAAGAACCATCCTATCTATCAAATCGTTGACTGTCATTATAATGATCTCCTTCATAACCGATTAGGAAAGATTTCTAAATCCCTAAAAATAAATATCTCTGAGATAAAGGAGATGATTCATCATGAGCTACGTCCACTAAATCCTTTTCCAGGAAGAATTTTTGAAAATGATTTCAATCCCCCTCTAACACCAGATGTTTCAATTATAAAAGAGGAAGAGTCCTGGAGGGTCGAGGTAAACGATTCAGACCTTCCAACATTCGAGGTTCATGAGACCTATTTAAAAGCTCTTGAAAACCCTTATTCAAAGCAAACTGAAATTGATTTCATTCGGCGACACCTTGCAGCAGGAAATTGGTTGACTCGTATTGTTCATAGAAGAAAGAAAACGCTTCAAGAAATCGGAACCTATCTTCTTAAAAAACAACGAGACTTCTTAGATGGAATACGAAGTAGCCCTAGCCCTATGACAATGAAAGAAGTGGCTAGAGCTCTAACATTAAGCGAGTCAACGATTACTCGAGCCATAGCCCATAAATCCATTGCAACTCCACGCGGTCTTTTAAAGTTTCGAAGCTTTTTTACTCATGCTCTTCAGAGCAAACAAGGTAATGTCTCTAACCAAGAGGCTAAAGATCTCCTTTTAAAACTGGTCGATCAAGAAAAAGATCCCCTTTCAGATCAGCAGCTTTCAGAAAAATTAAGCGAAAGAGGCATTCAATGTGCTAGAAGAACGGTTAGCAAATACCGAAAGGAACTTAAGATCGGCTCAGCACATCAAAGGAAAATGTGGAAACCTTAGGTTCTTCAAAAGATAGCCCTACACGATGATTGGGAGCATGGTCTGCCCAAACATTAATCAGATCCTCAATAGAATCAAACGTGAGCTCTTGCAAATCTCTCTCTAAATCTAGACGGCGATAAAGCCCCATTTTAAGAGAGTCTGGCCGCTCGAAAGACCCTTCGCCCTGCCGAATATTCCATGAATAGACCCCTTTTCCAAAACGTCTTTCATTTTCTTTCCCCAAATGAAGATAGAATCCATAGGCACCTGTTCTGCGCATAGCCCCAATGCAGGATGAGAGTAAAATTGGAGCATGAATCCGTATTTGATCAGTTGAAAGAAGAACATAAGGAGAAGTATGTCCACTTCCCCAAAGTGCTTGTATCACAACATGTTTAAAGCTTGCTTTCCCGTGTTCAATCGAACGAATAAAACGAATATTAGGATAGACTCCTTTCAACTTTTCATAGGAAATATAGGTCTCTTCACTACAACTGTAAATCACATGGATGGAGTCGATGCCCTTGAGAAAATGATGCGTTGAACTCAAGCATTCCTCTAAATTTTCTGGAGTATTTTCAGAAAAAATGATGAGATCAACAAGCGATTCTGAAAAGGATTTCTCGACGGGACCCTTAAATTTCTGGGCCATAAAGGCTAATCGACGCCCTCCTCTATTTCCTTCTCTTTTTTCATTATGAATAAATAAAATGTCAGGAATAAACCGGACATGCGCCTTGCCCAGCTCTGCCATAGGGTTTAGAAGCGCATTTTCATCTTCAATGGAAAGGAAAAAACCTGCTTCGACATGAAGCTTTTTAAAAAGACCTGCATAATACGTTTTTAGAGGAGCAACAACCCAAGGAGCTCTTTGAACTCTTTTCTTACAAAGGTTTCTTTTCGGTTTGGGATCAATCACACCTTTTTGATAATTCAGATAATCGAGGTATTGCCCATAAGAGAGCCAAACATCTGGATGTGAGTATGATTGGGATAGAAGAGATAGGACGTCCTCATGCATTAACCAATCGGATCCATACAGATGAACAATCACTCGATCATCAGGACACTTTAATACCATCTGATAATATGTTTCATAGGCTTCATGCCCCTCTTCACATTGAATGATCTGAACCCCATCCTTAGAGCCAACTTTTTTTCTTAATAAATCAACAGTTCCATCGTTAGATCCTTGATCGATATAAATAATGTTAAAACGATCACACTTTTGTGTTGAGATGGACTCATAATTGCGCTCAATTGTCTGAACATCATTTTGAGTCAAAACTATGAAAGTAAAACTCTTATCTTCTACAGGGTCTAATTTTATATGGCTAAAATCATCTGTCGGAAGAATCTTAGTATCCTTCTTAGATTTGATGATCCGATACTCTCTAATGAAGAATGTCGGCAACAACAGTATAATAAAAAGAATGAAAAGCCTATTTGCTAAAGACTTTTCTCTACCATTTCTTTTCATTTAATTATAAATCCCCTTGTAGTTTTTAATTAACTATAGGGAAGGAGATTGTCAACAGAATTGAGCAATAATTTGTCGCCACCGAACAGATTTAGGAATTTCTTCTTCAATATAATCGAGAAGTTTCTCGATAGGTTCCGTTGCAAACTTTTGAATTTCAGAATCTTTTAATCGAATCAATACAGGAAAGACTTCTTTTTGATTGGGAAAGATTTCTGAAAGTTTTTTGAGTGTTTTTTTTAGGATTCGTTGATCTTTTATCAAAACAGCAGTTCTTAGAGTTAAATCCATTATAGGAAGAAGAGTCATGAATTTTACGTAAGGCAACAGAGGTGATGTAAGAAAAAAAAGAGACGTTGTTTGGACAATTAACGAAATACAAATCAATGCAATAAAGAAAAAAGCATGACTGGGTTTACGAAAAAGGGGTCCTATAAAACGCCGCCATTTTGATTTCGAATGATGATAAGCTAAAACCTCTTCAAATCGTGGCTCATTAAAAGCAGCTCTTACCGCATGAAGTGTTTCATGAAGAAGCACTTCACTTTGCGAATAAAAAAGAAATTTTCCCGTTTTAAACCCTTCTCTAAGTTGGATCATTGGGATTTTCTTCCGATCTGGTGTTTCAAAAACCCAAAGTGCTGCCCCTTGCCAGAGTGGAAGCCCATGATTGGAGTATGTAAGAGGAAGCCATTTTGGAGAAGCACCGAGTTCTTTGTGAAAATCAGGATCCCATTTGCTGAAAACTTTATCCTTAAGAAACTTTGAGGGATCTTCTTTTACCTTTTTTAAAATGTCAACGCGCTTGACAAACTGCTCTTCTGATTCGCTTGGACCAGGAACAAACCCTTGTTCTCCAAGTGTTTTTAACGCATCTTTAGATAAGTTAACACACAGGTCAGTTGGCATCGTCATCGTGCTGACTTAAGAACTCATTAGGATTCGGTTTCAAAGAGTCTCCCTTTCGGTTTTTTTGTTGTCTCCTTTCATTTGAGACTATCGTGCGATTTCCTTTGATCGAGCGATATTGAAAAAAGAGACCCGAAAAAAGAGCCAGATTAGCAATCAAAATAACAGCATTAAACAGAAGAATCTGATTATTTTTTCTTGAAATCGAAATCAAACGCCTTCTGACATTTCTTTCGAATTTTGTCTCATCTTCAAACCAGGTTGAAGCATAGTAATGGTGAGCATAGAGAGCAAGATCATCATCAATTCGATTAAAATACGCTGCTGGAAAGACAATATCTTTGCTATTTTTCTTTCCTGCTTCTTTTCTAACAGCATTATCAAAAGCAGCAAAAGTTCGCTGAGCCACTCGATAGATGACTGATTCCCGGTCATCCCCAGGATAAGCTAAAGCAAATTCTTCCCAGTGAGCTTTAACGTTCTCTATCGTCTTTTTAAGGACAGGGTGTCCAGGACGAGAACCAATCACATTGTTACAAACAGATATGGAGCTGCTTAGGATCGGTTCATGTGGAGGTTCTAGCCCACAGTAAAGATCATAGTTATCATGGAAGGATTTAAAAGACTTGAAGCATTTAACATCATGGTCAATGTAAACGCCTCCCTCCTTAAATAGGAGCTCATATCGAAGAATATCAGCTTTTTCAGCATAGTTATCCGACTCTTCGTAACAATCTTTTAAATAATCAAAGGTAAAGTTTGCGATTAATTGGAGTTCCATCTTCTTGTTAGGAAGAGGGCGCCGCCTATCGGTCCAAAACTTAAAGGTCCAGTTCGGATGGTTTTCAATCCAAGAATTAATGTTATCGATGGACTCTTTTGGGAAAGGATTGGGGCCTACCCAAATAAAGTGAATAACGTTAGGGATTTTCTTTTGATCTTTTTTAACAAACTGGAGGTTTTTGTTGGTCTCATAAAGTTCTTTAAAAAAACCAAGATTCTCATAATCTTCATGGGTTTCGACAAACTTCCAGACACTTTTATTCGACCCCATTAAAGTGTTAAAATCATCGCTTTGCTTAAACTCGTGTTTTTTATCACATCCAACAAGTGCCAGAAGCAATAAAGTCATGCGAGATATCAACTTCATTTTGATCCCTTTTTGATTTCTCTATTAACAAGTAAGTATAAGATAAAACACCCAATCAATGCAATTAACGATAGAAGTTCAACTCTAATAATTTTTGCATCACGTGCTCTAAGTGTTCTAAGTGTTTTTGAAAAATACTTTTGATTAGGAGTTTCTTCTAAATCATTCCAAGTTGTCCCATAGAGATGCTCTGAATAAAAGCCCGGGAGCCCATGTTTAGGATAAAAATAACAGGCAGGGAAAACAATATCAGTATTTTCTGGACGATTAAGATTTTCATCAAATGCATAAGTAAGGGCGATGAGTGTGCGATGTGTCACTTTCCGTGCTTGGACCAGAGGATCACTTGATGTGAATTGTTTTGTTACTTCATCCCAACGATCAACAACCTTTCCAATTGCTGACCGGATCACTGGATGATAAGGTTTTGTTCCAATAATGCTAATCCCAGCTGTTACCGATAAACCATCAATCCCCTCATGAGGCATTTCAAGGCCAGCATAAAAGTCATATCCTGAGTGAAGGTTATGGAAAGGACGATTGCACTTCACATCATGATCGATATAAACACCACCTTCCTTATAAAGGATTTCATACCGCCAAATATCTGCCTTCTCTCCCCAGTTTTTTGATTCCTCATATTTTTCTTTTAAAAATTCAAAATTAAAGTCTTCAAAAAGCCTCACTTCCATCCCTTTACAAGGTGCAGGTCTTTTTCTATCCGTCCAAAAAACAAAGGTCCAATCCGGATGATGCGCCATCCAAGAACGAATGTTTTGAATAGATTTTATTGGGAAAGACCGAGGACCAATCCAGATAAGATGGACTGTTGTAGGGATCTTAAAGGTGGGATTAGAAGTGAACTGAAAATGTTTATTCTTCTTGTAAAGCAATTCGTAATATTCGAGATCTTTATAGTCTCTTTTGGTCTGGATATAGTTCCAATCTTCAGTCTCAATTCCTTGAAGTTTTTCAAAAGAGTCCTCAAGGGTTAGATGTGTGTCAAATTTGGGCTTACCCTTTTTTATATGACTTGAAAAGACATAAAAGAACACCAAAGGACAAATAAATAATAGCAGAATGAGTTCTTTTTTCACTGTTCACCTTTTAGTAAACTCAGGCTCAAAACTAATTTCAATCGTTTCATTTTCAAATTGATCTAAAGGCGCAATATCCATTTTTAAACCTCGCTTGAAAAATGATAACAGTTCTTTTGTAGAGATATTGGTCACTTTTTCAGGGACCCATTCATTTCCCAAAACAATATTCAATGGCAAACTCACGGCTTTAGAACGATCGTAATATAACCCAACTCTGGATAAATCTGCACTCTCATTCCACAAAGCTTGCAAAATATTTGGGTTGTGAAATTTCATGTAAAGAAAATCAGAGTAAATATCTTCTTTCTTAAACAGGGTCATTTTAACAGAATTCGGATCACTCCAGTCTCCCTCCATTGATGAAAACTGCCATCCATAGACTCCTTCCTGAATGAGAATTCTATTCTCCATTGGATGGGTTTTTAAATGATTCCCTAAGCAAAAGTAAAAACCATAAGCCCCTGTTTCTTTTAAGAGGCGTGCTGATTCATTAAGATCTAAAGATTCTTTAAGGATAAAGTCATCAAGTGCAAATGTAATGTACCGAGCACTAGAAACATCGAAATCAAAAATAATCTTTCTGACAGTTGGAGCAAAATCTTCGTAAGGGTTTTCTATCGACTGCCTAACATAAATAACATTAGGAAAATCTTTCTTTACCTCATGATACCCTTTTTCGTAATGATCATTATCTGCACGGTAAATCACATAAAGGCGATGGAGGTTTTCAAGATATTTCTCAGAAGACTCTAAAAAAGCATACAGTTGAAGCGGACGATTGTATGAGAAAGCGAGTAGATCGACTCTCTCTTCATCTTTTGAAAAGTCATGCCAAGGGTTTTCCTTCATGACTGTGTATAAAGATCTATTCTCCAATATAAGCTCTTCCTTTTCTTGCTGACAAATAAACAAAGGTTCATCGACTCCAAACGCATGAGAACCTGCAAGTTCTTTAAGGGAAGGGAAGAGAATTTTTTCATAGTTTTCTTTTCGGAATTTTCCTTCTGATAGGAATTCTTCAAGCTTAATCTGTTTGAAAAGCCCTGAATAGAATGCTTGGTAATAACAAGGACTTCTTACCTTATTATAGGTACAGTAAAGGAGCTCATCACTTGCAAGCATCCACACACTGGGGTCGGCAAAGTAGTGATTCAATTTTTCAAGTGCAGTATTCTGCGCTAAAAACTCATCACCCCTTAAAAGAACAATAATTTCATGGTTTTGACAAGAATGAACGGCGCGGTAGAGATTTTCTCCTTCTGATGATCCAAGCTCAGCCTGTACAAAATCAACTCTACCATCGACGTCGTGGTTTTGAAGAAACGTATGGGCTTTTTTTGCAGTTGAATCTGTTGACCCATTATCGATGTAAATCACCCGATAATTTTCATAATCTTGGCTAAGGACCGAGAGGATATTTTGCTCACAATAGGAAGCATCATCTTTTGCAGAAATGATGACAACAAACCCCTTTTTCTCCATAACAGGTTGCGTCGCATAGGTTGTATGCCTGGTTTTTGCCTCCCTTTTTGCTTCTATTTCAGCCTTAATCTCTCGATACCCAAATCCAATAATAAACCCTATTGCAAACAACAAGAAAATCAAAAAAAAACGTTTCATCGTCTCCACCACAAATTTAATGCTGGTAAATTATGTGATTCGAATTTCTCATTCAACAAAAAATTTTGTTTTTTAACCCCAGAACACTACCCATTTTTCCTTTAGGCCTGCATAAATGGGTGGCATTCCTGGGTTTAAAGGAGTTCTTGAATTTTTTTTTTGAAACTGTATCTTAAACTTGAATCAATATAGAAACCTAGATTGCGTTGATCCTAGTAACTTTTGTAAGTTTTTAAACCCTATTATTAATAGATAGAATCATGAGGGAAATTATTCTAAGGTTGCAATAAATGCACAGAATTAAGTAGCCTCAAATGTTTACCATTTATTTAATGAAATTATGGCTAAAGGTAAAACCCTTATTATCGTCGAGTCCCCTACTAAGGTAAAGACGCTAAAAAAATTCCTAGGTAATGCTTACCACGTTGAATCTTCCGTGGGGCATATTAGAGATCTTCCAACCAAAGGATTTGGAATCGATCTTGAGAACTCATTTGAGCCTGCCTATGAAAACCTTCCAGACAAAAAAGATGTCATTGCAAAGTTAAAAAAAACAGCAAAAGAGTGCGATACTGTTTATCTCTCCCCTGACCCTGACCGTGAAGGGGAAGCCATTGCTTGGCATATTGCACACATTCTTCCTAAAGGACCTAAAGTCCAAAGGGTCACTTTTAATGCCATTACTAAGGATGCCGTGTCTGAAGCACTTAAACATCCTCGAAAAATTAACCTTGATGTTGTAAATGCCCAGCAAGCGCGCCGTCTTTTAGATCGGATGGTTGGTTATAAAATCTCTCCCTTATTACAACGCCGCATTAAACGAAGTGGATCAGGAAGTTTATCTGCAGGTAGGGTACAATCTGTTGCCCTGAAGCTCGTTGTGGACCGAGAAAAAGAAATCGAAGCTTTTGAGCCTGTTGAGTATTGGACTATTGTTACTTCACTTCAAGGAGACCCTAAAGAACGAGCCTTTGACGCTACTCTGTCTCACATTGATGGAAAACGCATTGAAAAAGAACTGATCCCTGGAAAAGATGTTGCATTAATTCCCAATGAAATTGAAGCAAAAAAACTTGTGACTCAACTCAAACATTCAACTTTTAAGATTTCAAAAGTTGAAAAAAAGGAAAAGAAACGACATCCAGTCCCCCCTTTCATCACTTCAACTCTGCAACAAGAAGCAAGTCGTCATTATGGCTACTCTGCATCAAGAACAATGGGAATTGCCCAAAGCCTATACGAAGGGGTTGACTTAGGTAAAGAAGGAACTGAGGGTTTAATTACCTATATGCGTACAGATTCAACACGCGTAGAAATGGAAGCGATTAATGCGGCACGCACATTAATCGATGGTGCATATGGAAAAGAGTTTCTTCCTCAAAAACCAAACATGTATCGCTCAAAGAAAAGTGCTCAAGATGCTCATGAAGCTATCCGCCCAACTAATCTTTCGCACCCACCAGATGTGATTAAACCTCACTTAACAATCGACCAATATAAAATTTATCTCTTAGTTTGGCGGCGTTTCTTGGCTTCTCAGATGAAGCCTGCAATTTATGATACTGTCTCATGTGAAATTCAAACAGATCAAAACTTAACGCTTCGAGCGACAGGATCGATCATTAAGTTTAAAGGTTTCTTAGCTGTTTATGAAGAAAGGGAAGATGTTGAAGAAGAAGAAAAGAAGAAAAAAGACAAAGAGAAAATCTTACCTCCCATTAAAGAAGGTCAAATTCTTAACCTCTTAGATATTGCTTCAAATCAGTCATTTACAAAGCCACCGCCCCGCTTTACAGAAGCCTCTTTGGTTAAAGAACTCGAAAAATCTGGCATTGGTCGTCCCTCTACTTATGCCTCTATTATGAATAAAATTCAGGGGCGAGCCTATACCGTTAAAGAACGTCTTGCTCTAAAGCCGACTGAGCTCGGCAAAATCATTGCGCAAATGCTAGAAAACCATTTCACAATGATCATGGATATTAAATTTACTGCACGAATGGAAGATGACCTCGATGAAATTGCCGAGGCCAAAAGAGATTGGAAAGAATTTCTAGATCATTTCTGGACAAAGTTTGTTCCTGTTTTAGAAAAAGCTGAGAAAGAAGCCTTTGTTCCAAAACTCATGACAGATATCAACTGTCCAAAGTGTGGAAATAAACTCCAAAAGATCTGGTCTAGGGATAAGTACTTTTATGGTTGCTCAAATTATCCCGATTGTAAATTCACCGTTTCCATTGAAGCGTTAGAGTTTAAAAAAGAGGATTACGCAGAAAACTTTGATTGGGATCAAAGCTGCCCTAAATGTTCGTCTCCAATGAAAATCCGCTTTGGACGTTTTGGCACATTCTTGGGTTGCGAACGCTATCCTGACTGTAATGGAATTGTTAATATTCCTAAAAAAGATGAGCCGATTCCTGAAGATCTCCCAAAATGCCCCGCTATTGGATGTGATGGTGATATCAAGCAAAGACGAAGTCGATGGGGCAAACCTTTCTTTAGCTGCTCGAATTACCCAGACTGCGATGTGATCGTCAATAATCTTGATGATTTAAAACATAAATATCGCGATTATCCCAAGACCCCTTATGTGAAAAAAGCAAAAGGGGGAACAAAGAAAACAGCAAAAAAAGCGACAAAGAAGAAAGCGACAAAGAAAAAGACAGCCAAGAAGAAGTCAACAAAGCGAACAGGAACTCCTTTACCTCTATCGAAGGAACTCCAAGCCGTTGTTGGGGAAAAAGAATTAACAAGAACTGAGGTCACTAAAAAAGTTTGGGATTATATTAAATCCAAAGATCTACAAGATCCTAAGAATAAAAGACTCATTGTCCCTGACGATAAACTTTCCAAAGTGTTTGGCCACTCCGACCCTATCGATATGATGAAACTTGCTGGTATTCTTAGCAAACATATCAACCCTTAGAGACTGTTATCAGAAAATTTTCCGTTAATAGCCTCTTAAATCCAGCCACTTTAGGGGGGTAAAGAATGGAACTGCTGGCACATAGAAAAGCTATTTTTCGAAGTCATTTGACACTCGATCGGGTACAACATTTTCTTATTTATTGTTTCGCCTTTTTTGGTCCTCTTGGAACTCTTCTCTCTCCTTCTTTTATGCCCAATGCTTTTCGGTTTTACCATTTTCTTCTGGTCTTTTTCCCTCTCTTCCTTATTAAGCTCAAATTCAATCAATGGAAAATGATTCTGACATTCACCCCTTTTCTAATCTATTGCTTAGTCTCAGCCTATTTCACTCATAACCATATTTATGAAATTGATTCTTATCCCTTGTTTCGTTGTTTTTTATTCATTTCTCAATGTCTTTTTATGTTTGGCGCAGCTTTTTGTTTGAAGGTGGACCCAAAAAAACTGATCACTTTCTATCTTGCTGGCTTCTTCATTTCTCTCATCGTTGGATACTTCTTTTTTATTGGATTCTATAGCGGATTAATCTCATTTAGAACCATCGAACGTTTTTCAGTTGAAACTCAAATGGGGTGGGGACTGCTCCGCTTTTCTCCAGGAACCTATCCTAACGAATACGGAAATGTTGCCAGCTTTGCTCTATCATGCTTACTTCTTCACTATGCTAAAAAAAAGCGCTTCCTAACCTTCCTTTTTGGAGCTCTAACATTTATCGCTTTACTCCTTACCACAACACGTGCGGCATACCTCTCCTTCGGTGTTGCTCTTATTTATCTTTGCTTGACTTCTACCGAACTTAGAAAGGTAGTGTTTAAATTTTTTCTTTTTGGAACGGCCATTCTTTTTCTCCTCAAAGCATACTCAATCAATATCTTCTCAATTTTTATTAGGGGACTAAAGGCAATAAGTTTAATGGAAGGTTCAGCTGGAATACGCCTTTCTTACTGGATAAAAGGATTTAAAGATCTCGATCAAAATATCATTTTTGGTAATGGATTTAGTGCAAATATCTATGCTCACAATATTTACTTAGAACTCCTTTTTGAACTAGGGATTCTAGGTGCTCTCTTACTTGTTTTAACTGTTATTTATTATTTAAGTGAAAATAGTTATTCCATTCGAAAACTTCTTCTAGATAGAGAAAAAGAAACAACCACTCAGATCATGCTTATTGGATTGATTCATACATTTCTTTTTGCCTTGACAAATCATAACATGCATCACCACTTAACATGGTTTTCCTTCCTCCTTTTTAATGCCTATCTAAAACGATTTTCTCAAGTACGCTGGAATTCTTCGTACTTTTCACGGACAAGTGCTTGAAACTTTTCTTTGAAAACCTCTTCTCGGAAAGCTTCAGCATGTGTACGAACAACTTTAGGATCAAAGGTTTTTTTCTCAAACGTTTCAACCGCTTTTATCAGCGATGGTACTGTTTGCTCCGGAAAAAAAAGTCCTGTTTGTTGGTCTATGACAGTTTCTAATGCACCACCCTTCCCAAAAGCAATGACAGGTGTCCCACATGCTTGTGCTTCTACAGGAAGAATTCCAAAATCTTCTAGAGCTGCAAAAATAAAACCTTTTGCTTTTTGTAGGTAATTGCGAAGTGTTTGATCCTCTTGGAAACCAAGAATCTCGATATTTTTTTTTGCTTTCGCTTTGATTTTCTCCATTTCAGGACCATCACCTATTACAACAAGCTTCTTGTCGGGCATCTGACTAAAAGCTTCCACAATAAGATCCATCTTCTTGTAAGGAACCATTCTTGAAGCTGTGAGATAAAAATCTTCTTTGCTCTCTTCAAGTTCGAAATAGTCAAGATTAACAGGAGGGTGAATGACAGAAGCTTCTTTTTGGTAAAGCTTTTTGATGCGCCGTGCCACATAATGGGAGTTAGCGACATAAGCATTCACACGCGCTGACGAGTGTGCATCCCACATCCTTAAATAATGGAGAAAAATTTTCGCAAGAACTCCTTTTGGACCGCTCTTCAGGTTTGATTCACGAAGGTACTGTTGATAAAGATCCCAAGCATAACGCATCGGAGTATGGCAATAGCAGATATGGATCTGCTCAGCATGCGTTAAGACTCCTTTTGCAGTTGAATGCGATGAAGAGATCACAAGGTCATAATCGCTTAAATCAAACTGCTCAATTGCTAGGGGAAATAGAGGAAGATAGGAACGGTATTTCTTCTTGGCTCTGGGAAGCTTTTGAATGAATGAAGTCTTAATACTCATCGATTCAAAAGGTGTTCCGATTAAACTTTTTGGATCTTTAACTAAAGTAAACAAATCGGAAGGAAACGTTTCGGTAAGGGATTCCAAAACCTTTTCCGCTCCACCAATCGTAGTTAACCAATCATGTATTAGTGCGACTTGCATGCCAATAGATTATAGTGGAAAAGACATCACCATGCAACTATTTCTCCTTGCATGATCTTGTAATATCTTGTATATTCCCCCTCTTTGAATCAAACCAAAGGTTAAGGCAATGCATGTATTTATTCCTGGTGGAGCAGGCTATGTTGGCTCACTTTTAGTCCCCACTTTACTAGATGCTGGTTATGCAGTAACGGTTTATGATCTTTTTCTCTATGGAGAAGATGTTTTTGATGCAATTAAAGATCACCCAAAGCTCACCCTTGTAAAAGGAGATATTCGTGACCTTAAACACATGGAAGAAGCCCTGAATGGATGCGACCATGTGATTCATTTGGCCTGTATTTCGAATGATCCAAGTTTTGAACTTAACCCGAATCTTGGAAAATCTATTAATCTTGATCCTTTTGAACCCTTTGTTCAAATCGCAAAGAAAAAAGGCGTTAAACGGTTTATCTACGCTTCTTCTTCCTCTGTTTATGGAGTTAAAGATGTCCCTAATGTCACAGAAGATATGGAACTCACTCCGCTTACTGACTACTCTAAGTTTAAAGCTGAATGTGAACAGATCCTTATGAAATATAAGAGTGATAATTTTACGTGTTGCGTTCTCCGTCCTGCAACGGTTTGTGGTTATGCTCCTAGACAACGCCTCGATGTTGTTGTAAACATTCTAACAAACCTTGCCTATAACACAGGTAAAATTAAGGTCATGGGAGGAGAACAACTTCGTCCAAATATCGATATTCGTGATATGGTGCGTGCTTATCTTTTTGTTCTAGAAGCTCCAGTAGAAAAAATCCAAGGAGAAATTTTCAATGCGGGTTATCATAATCACTCTGTATTGGATCTTGGTAAAATTGTTAAAACAACAGTTGAGAAAGAGAAAGCTGTTGATCTTGAAACCATTCCAACAGATGATAACCGTTCCTACCATGTTTCTTCGCAAAAAATCGCTGATACCCTTGGTTTTACAGCGGAGTACACAATTGAAGATGCAGTGGAGGGACTAATGGAAGCTTTCAATACAGGAAAACTTCCGAATTCCCTAGAGGACAAGCGCTATTTCAACATTAAAACAATGAAGGCGGTAAATCTCGAATGAAAGCACTGGTTACAGGTGGAGCTGGCTTCATTGGAAGTCACCTTACCGAACTCCTCTTAGAAAAAGGACATCATGTTACTGTATTAGATAATCTACGCTCTGGACGAGTCAGCAACTTTAATGAATTTAAAGACCAACCTCGCCTGCAGTTTATCCAAGCAGATATCCGAAATATTGAAGAAATCCGCCCCCACTTTAAAGGTGTAGACTGGGTCTTTCATTTAGCTGCTTTGGCAGATATTGTTCCTTCGATTGAAAATCCCAGAGAGTACTTTGAAGTCAATGTAGACGGTACTTTCAATATCCTTGAATGTTCGAAAGAAGCGGATGTCAAACGCTTCCTCTACGCAGCCTCTTCTTCATGCTACGGAATTCCAGATGTGTATCCCACTCCTGAAACCGCTCCAATCCGTCCCCAATACCCTTACGCTCTGACAAAGTTTTTAGGAGAAGAACTTGTCATGCATTGGGAACAAGTCTATAAACTTCCTGCTCTTTCTCTTAGACTTTTCAATGTCTTTGGACCAAGAGCTCGTACAACAGGAACATATGGCGCTGTTTTTGGAGTCTTTCTAACGCAAAAGCTGAACAATAAACCGTTAACAGTCGTTGGAGATGGAACGCAAACAAGAGACTTTACCTTTGTTAAAGATGTAGCAAGAGCTTTTCTTAAAGCAGCTGAATCTTCTGTGTCTGGAGAGATTTTCAATGTCGGAAGTGGAGACCACTATTCGGTTAAGCGGATTGTCGAACTTTTAAATCACGATTCGGTCAATATTCCAAAGCGTCCAGGAGAGCCAGATGCAACATTTGCCGATGTGAGTAAAATTGAGGAAATGCTTGGATTTAAAGCAGAAACTTCCTTCGAAGAAGGCGTCTCAAAACTTTTGGAAAAGATCAATGACTTTAAAGATGCTCCTCTATGGGAAGAAGAAAGCATCAAAGAAGCAACGAAAACTTGGTTTCAATATTTATCATAAGAGGAAATGTATGTTTACAAAAAGACTTGAAGAACTTTCAGAAGTGATTAATAAATGCATCTACTCTTCTACTGACAGAGAAGTCACCCAAAACCAAGCTCTTCAAATCTTTCATTCCTTTTTGCTTCAAACAAAGGAAAATGATGGAACAGTCTTTGTTGTAGGAAACGGAGGAAGTGCAGGCATTGCTTCACATTTTTCTATCGATCTTCTCAATGCGTTAAAAATTCCGTCCCAAACACTTTATGATTCAAATGTAATGACTTGTATTTCCAATGACTATGGTTATGATCAAGTTTTTTCGAGACCTTTGGATTTACTCTTAAAAAGAAATGATCTTTTAGTTTGTGTCAGTAGCTCAGGAAACTCTCAAAACATTTTAAATGCTGGAACGATCGCAAAGTCAAAAGATATTCCGATCATTACCTTGAGTGGATTTGAGCCTCACAATCCCCTTAGAAGTTTGGGAGATTTGAATTTATATCTTCCTATTATCGACTATGGGTTAGTTGAAATGGGCCACTTTTTTCTCTTGCACACAATCATAGATTCATGGAACTTTAATCCTTCAATCAATAAACCAGCGGACTCTCTAAGTCATGCCAAGTAAGATTAAAACTTTTGAAGAGCTTGAAAAAATTCTAGAGGAAGAAAAAAAAGAAGGGGAAAAAATTGTTCACTGTCATGGAGTCTTTGATCTCCTTCATCCAGGACACATCAGACACTTTAAAGAAGCAAAAAAGCAAGGAACAAAACTCGTTGTATCCCTAACTCCCGATCGCTTTGTGAATAAAGGGCCGGGTCGGCCTGCTTTTAATGAAACTTTGCGTGCTGAGACTCTTGCTGCTTTGAACTGTGTTGATTATGTTGTTTTAAATGATACCCCCGATGCTGTTCATTGCATTCAAAAGATAAAACCCAATGTCTACGTAAAAGGAAAAGAGTACTCTAATCATGCTAAGGACATTACGGGGAAAATTGCTGACGAAGTTCGAGCGGTCCAAGAAGGAAATGGGACCGTTTATTATACTGACGATATTGTTTTTAGCTCATCATCTCTTCTTAACCAACATTTTGAAAACACCAACCCAAAACTTCGCGCTCTCCTTGCAGAAATTAAAGAAACCTATTCAATTGATGATCTTATTCATAAAGTTGACGCTCTAAAAGATCTTCGTGTTCTTGTCATTGGAGATGCCATCATTGATGAATATCAATTTACTGAACCAATGGGGCAATCTGGGAAAGGACTCCACATGGTTGCACGGAACAGAGAAAATGAATGTTATTTAGGGGGTTCTTTAATCATTGCAAACCATATCGCCCAATTTTCAGATCATGTCTCTCTCCTCACATCGATTGGTCAAAACTGTCCTCATCAAACGATGATCCATGAAATGGTTAATCCAAAAGTGAAAAAAGAGTTTGTCTATCTTCCTAACCACTCGACTCTAACTAAAAAACGTTATGTCATGAAAGATGGAACACGATTATCCAAACTTTTTGAAACGTACTCAACAAATGATTCCCTTTTAACAGACAAAGAAACCGAGCAAATCATTAAATACTTAAGAGAAGAGACAAAGGATTTTGATCTTATCCTCGTGTGTGATTTTGGGAATGGCTTTACAAACCCTCTTATCATCGACGCTCTTTGCGATTTACCCAACTTCTTGGCCATTAATACCCAAACAAATAGCGGGAATCGAGGCTTTAACGTTGTGACTCACTACCGACGGGCTGATTGTATTTCTCTGAATGAACCAGAACTGCGCCTTTCAGCACATGATCGGTACAGTTCTATGGATGGTCTCGCTTGTGATATCTCTGAATTCCTAAGCTGCTCAAACACATTTATTACTCAAGGTGTTCGCGGTGTCTATTGTTTTTCTGAAGATGAATCAGAGATTCATATCCCAGCCCTTGTCACAAATACAATAGATCGGGTTGGAGCAGGAGATAGCTTTTTTGCCATTGCTGCTATGTGTGCCGCTAAGGGATATCCTCTAGCCATTTCCGGATTCTTAGGCTCGATTGCATCTGCAATTAATGTCCAAATCGTCGGGAACAAAGAGCCAATAAAGAAAACTCCTTTTAATAAATTTCTTACGAGGTTGCTCAAGTGAACCAAATAGATCTATTTTTTAAAATGCTTCGCATCCGCCGTATTGAAGAGGCTATTGCTGATCGTTATTCCGAACAGAAAATGCGGTGCCCTACTCACCTTAGTATTGGTCAGGAAGGGGTTGCTGTTGGGGTTTCTGAAGCACTAAAAGATGAAGATCTCATTATGAGTACTCATCGCTGTCACGCTCACTACCTTGCTAAGGGTGGCGATCTTAAGAAAATGATTGCAGAGCTACACGGAAAAAAAACCGGTTGCTCACTTGGAAGAGGAGGATCGGTGCATCTGGCCGACCTTTCAGTAGGAATGATGGGAGCAACTCCAATTACAGGAGGGAGCATTCCTATTGCTACGGGGCTTGCTTTCACTTCGCAACTTAAAAATGATAAGAAGATCACTGTTTCTTTTTTTGGAGAAGGAGCAACAGAAGAAGGAGCCTTTGCAGAAAGTTTAAACTTTGCAACACTCAAAAATCTTCCCATTCTGTTTGTGTGCGAAAATAATCTCTATTCTATCCATTCTCCTCTCAATGCCCGACAAGCTTCGACTAGAGATCGTGTAAAAATTGCTGAAGCGCATGGAATGTTTTCAAAACGAGGAAATGGTAATAACATCGAAGAAACTTATCAATTAGCCACAGAGGCTGTCGCTTCTATCCGTTCTGGGAATGGCCCCTCTTATATTGAATTAGATACCTACCGTTTTCGCGAACACTGTGGTCCAAATTTTGATATTGGTTTAGGGTACCGCAGCGAGGAAGAATTTAACAACTGGCTTGATAAATGCCCTGTTAAAACCTATCGCGATAAGCTCTTATCGGAAAAAGTTGCGACAGATCATGAATTGGATGCAATGGAAATGAAAATCCAAGAAGAGATTAAAGATGCCTTTGCTTTTGCAAAAGAAAGCCCCTATCCACAATTTGATCTTGATTATGAATTGGCTTATGCGGAGCAGTAGAAATGGAAAGAGAAATTAAGTTCAATGAAGCAATTCTTGAAGGGACTGCCCACCTTTTAGAAACAGATCCTTCTGTTTATGTTATGGGCCTAGGTGTTCCCGATCCTAAAGGAACTTTTGGAACAACGCTTGGTTTAGAGGATAAATTTGGCCCAAATAGGGTCATGGATATGCCAATCTCAGAAAATGCAATGACTGGAGTTGCTATTGGAAGTGCTATTAGAGGAATGCGCCCAATTTTAACATTCCAAAGAGCCGATTTCTTTCTTCTTGCGCTAGACCAACTCATTAATAATGCTGCGAAATGGCATTATATGTTTGGGGACCAAATGAAAGTGCCCTTGGTCATTAGGCTTGTTATTGGACGCGGCTGGGGACAAGGACCTCAACAATCACAATCCCTTCAAAGTCTTTTTGGACACATTCCTGGACTAAAAGTTGTTATGCCATCGACTCCCTATGATGCAAAAGGACTCCTAGTTTCTGCTGTTAAAGATAATAATCCTGTTGTTTTTCTGGAACATCGGTGGCTGCATAAGATTCATGGCCCCGTTCCAGAAGAATCTTACGAAGTTCCTATTGGGAAAGCTCGCGTCATTCAAGAAGGATCCGATGTGACCATTGCTGCTTGTTCTCACATGACACTCGAGGCCCGAAAAGCTGTTGAACTTTTAGAAGAAGAAGGAATCTCAGCTGAACTCATTGACATTCGAAGCGTCAAGCCGCTTGACAAAGAAACCATTATTAAATCTGTGCGGAAAACAGGACGCTTAATTGTTGCTGATCCCGACTGGAAGTTTTGTGGTTTTGCCTCAGAAGTGATTGCAACAATCTCAGAAGAAGCTTTTAATGACTTAAAGGCTCCTCCCGTACGTGTTTCTTATCCGGATCGACACACCCCTGCAAGCTGGGCACTCTCAAACCATTATTACCCTTCTTATCGCGTCATTGCTATGGAAGCATGTAAGATGCTTCGTCTTCCATCAAAAGCTCAAATGCTTTTACAAGAATTACTCGAATTTAGAAGCGAAGGACCTCTAGATGTCCCAGACGCTTCATTTACTGGACCCTTTTAGGAGAGAGATATGAAAAAAGTATTAGTCATAGGCAGCAATTCATTTTCAGGAAGCGATTTTATTGATCTTCTTCTTGAAAAGGAAGACTATGAAGTCATTGGGATCAGCCGTTCGGCTGAAAAAGACTCCTTATTCCTTCCCTACCGCGCAAAAAACTCTCCTCGATTTACTTTCGAGCAAATTGATTTGAATCAAGACATTTCTAAGCTCGACCGTCTTCTTGACAGTTTTCAACCTGAGTATATTGTCAATTTTGCAGCACAAAGTGAAGTCGGACCAAGTTGGGAAAACCCAGATCATTGGTTTCAAACCAATGCTGTTGCTCTGACGAATCTTGCTAATCTCCTTAAAAATAAAAAGTTTTTAAAGAAATATGTCCACATCTCATCTCCAGAAGTCTATGGAAGTTGCGAAGGATTCATTAAAGAAGATACCCCTGTTAATCCCTCGACACCTTACGCTGCATCAAAAGCAGCAGGCGATCTTTCTCTTTTTACTTTTTATAAAAACTTCGACTTTCCTCTTGTAATGATCCGTGCAACCAATGTTTACGGAGCTCACCAACAACTTTTCAAAATCATTCCTCGAACAGCAATTTACATCAAAAATAAGAAGAAGATTCAGCTGCATGGCGGTGGAGTTGCTGTAAAATCCTATATTCATATTCGAGATGTATCGAATGGTGAACTTCTAGTGATGGAAAAAGGCCATGCTGGAGAGATCTACCATATTTCTCCAGACCAAGGGGTTGCCGTTAAAGATGTTGTCCAAACTATCTGTGATAAAATGGGAGTTTCTTTCGAGGAGACGGTAGAAGTGGCACCTGAACGCCTAGGTCAAGACAAAGCTTATACCATTGATTCATCAAAAATCCGCACGGAGTTGGGTTGGAAACCAGAGATCTCGTTAGAAGAAGGGATCAATCAAACGGTCAATTGGGTCAAGTCTCACTTTGATGCGATTAAAAAGCAGCCACTTCAATATATTCATAAAGCATAAGGGCATTGACAAATAGAAAGCTTTCTCCAACAATGTCCGATACACAAACGTTTATTAATGTGCTGTTTTAAAAACTGGATACTATGCTGAATCGACAAAAAACAATTATTCGTAATATCTACAACGTGATTTTTAAACGAAAAAAGAAAGATCTCGTTAAATTTCTACTGATTTCAACTCCGGCAAGTTTAACAGCTATCCTAGAAGGCTTGACTTTTGGTCTATTATTATGTGCTCTTTACGTTTTGAATGGACGTGGGATGGGGGCTTTTAATAGCACTCCGATCTTTAGAAGGATCGGAAATCTTTTACACTTTGAAAATATCTCTTCCAACAAGCTTTTCATTATTGTTCTCCTTGCCGCTATTGGAGCACAAGTTCTCAAGTCTTTTATTATTTATTTTTCTTCTCTTCAAGCAGCTAAACTGAATGCAAAAATTTCAAGCGACATTCATCAAAATATCTATGAGCACATCCTTTCTTTTGATTTTTCAACTGTTAGTAATTATCGGACAGGAGGGCTTGCTACCTATGCACAAATCCCATCTCAAGCCATTATTCCCCTTTTACAAGCAGTTCACAAGATCATTATCTTGTTTTTTGTCCTTGTCATGCTTGCAGTTGTCCTATTCAAAGTGTCGGTACCTTTAACCTTTTTTTTCATCTGTTTCTTCTGTATTTCTGGTTTTGCCTATAAAAAATTACTCGTTACCATTTGTAAATATTCTGAAAACTGCGCTAATCAACTCCTAAAATTTAGTAATGATATTGTTCAAGCAATCAGTGGAATTAAACTAATTCATATTTTTGGAATGCAGAAAGTTATCCTCAAAAGAAGCCGCGTTGTTATGGCAAAAATGCAGGAGTTTCAACGAGGAAATGCCCAATATCAAAGCTTACTGATTGCTATTGGTGAAGTCTTTAGTATGGTCATGATGGGAGCTACACTTGCTATTAGCTCTTTTTTTCTTGTTGTGACGCAAGACCATTCATTGCCTCTCCTATTAACATATATTGCAACTGCTTACCGCTTTACAACGACTTCTAGGGAAATTCTTACTCACTTTGGAACGATCGCAACCCAAACAGGATCTGTTATTAAGCTCAATGAGATCTTAACAAAAGAAGATAAAGGCTTTGAATCCAAAGCTGGTGAAAAATCACCAGGAATAAAAGAAGACATTACTTTTTCTAACATTTCATTCAAGTATCCTTTAAAAGACAAAAAAGCGTTAGATAATGTCTCCATTAAGATTCCTCACAAAAAAATGACAGCCATCGTTGGATTGTCAGGTGCGGGAAAAACAACACTCATTAATCTGCTGACACGGTTATTCCATCCTTCTAGTGGAAAAATTTTAGTCGATGGTATCGATTTGAAAAAGTATAGCATTAGAAGTTGGCGTTCAAGAATGGGTGTCGTCACACAAAATGCAATGATTTTCAATGATACAGCAAGAGAAAACATCTGTTTTGGAACTAGAGCAACAGACAAAGAAATTTATGACGTTTGTAAAGTTTCAGGGTGTTATGAGGTGATAAAAAATCTCCCTAATGGCCTTAAATCTGCATTAGGGGAACATGGATATAAAATTTCAGGTGGAGAAGCACAAAGGATTGCGATTGCTAGAGCTCTCATAAGAAACCCTGACCTCATGATTTTCGATGAAGCTACTAGTAACCTAGATAGTCATAACGAACAAATCATTCAAAAAACAATGGAAACATACCGTAAGGAATGTACCCTTATTGTTATTGCACACCGATTATCAACAATTACCTCTGCAGACCAAATTGTTGTCCTTGATCAAGGAAAAGTTGTTGAACAAGGAACTCATGAAGAATTAATCAACCATAACCAAAAATATGCTTATCTTTGGGACTTGCAATCTAAGAAAAAAGATGAGTTAGAATTGGTATCAGTATAGCTTTTTTATGAACGAAGAATTTATTGTTATTGGTTCTAATGGATTTATAGGAAAGCATCTTTGTAAAGCCATTAAACCCAAATATTATACAGCAAGAAAAGACGCTCCTTATCATATCGATCTTAAAAACCCTTCTTTAGATGGCATTCCGACTCAAACTATCCGTTATGCTATTATTGCTGCTGCTTGTGCAAATATTGCTGATTGTGAAAATCATCCAGATGAAACACATCAAATTAACGTCGAAGGAACCCTTAAACTGACTAAGCTCCTTCTAGATAAAGGAATTTTTCCTATTTTGTTTTCTTCTGACTATGTTTTTTCTGGAAAAGATGGCGATTACCTTGAAAATTCCTCAGTCGGGCCGACAACAGTTTATGGTAGCCAAAAAGCAGAACTCGAAAATCGCATCCATAACGTTTCAGGTGGAAATCACCTAATTCTACGCCTTTCTAAAATCTACTCATTAGAAAGAGGTGATGGAACTCTTCTTGATGAAATGGCGTACAACTTAACTCAAGGATTATCCCTTAAGGCAGCAACCGATCAAATTTTTTGTCCTTTATTCATTGGTGATATCGTTGCGGTAACCCTTAAACTCATGGAAAATAATCACAAAGGACTTTTGAATTTAGGAGGAAAGGATAAAGTCAGTCGATTTCAGTTAGCAGAAAAATTAGCCGCAACATTAGCTGTTTCAAAAGGAAAAGTACATCCCATTCAACTCAATGACCTTAACCCTTTGATATCTCGCCCTACAAATACCTCTCTTATTTCTGAGCGGGTTTTCGGTTTATTAGAGTATACTCCAATTTCCATCGACCGTGCGATTAAAGCAGTTTCAAATAATTATCAGGAGTAAATCGTGGGAGTTGCTAAAGGCGTTTTTAAATTTCTACTCGAACTTAAAAAAACAACTGATAAAGTTCACGGAAAGGTTCTTCAACTAGGAAGACAATGCACCTATGTCACTCCTGAGCAAATGACAACCTTTACAACACATTTTAATACTTCTCTTCCTCAAAACTTAGATATCAATCTCTCTTTTGATCCTAAATTGAAGGAAATTGGATACGTTGACGATGTCACTTTCTTTAAAGGGGCTGGTTTTGATACAGTCGATAGCTTAGATTATTCCACCTATGAAGGTTGTTCTATTGTCCATGATTTGAATGAACCTATTCCTGTAGAATTTCATGGAAAATATGATGCAATTTTTGATGGAGGAACGCTTGAACATGTCTTTCACTTTCCCAATTGCCTTGCAAATATTCACAAAATGTTAAAGCCTGGTGGCATCGTTATCCATTCAAGCCCTTCGCACAATCATGTTGATCATGGATTTTACATGTTTAGCCCAACCGTTTTCTATGATTATTATCATGCAAACAACTATAACATTTTAAAATCTAATATCTTTGAATACTCCAGAACACATGAGCGTGGTCAGTGGACCGTTTATCAATATGAGCCAGGAGTTATTGACCACCTATCCTATGGGGGATGGGGAAAAAAACTTCTTGGAATTTGGTTTGTTGCAGAAAAATTACCCGAGTCTACATTTGAAACAATCCCTCAGCAAAGTTTTTATACAAGAACATGGAACCAAAGCCCAAATGATTCTCATCGATTTAAAGCGCTTAAAGCATTCATCAGAAAAACTCCCCTACTTTACAGAATTGCTAGAAGAGTTAATCAAGTTTTAAACATTAAATCTTTCATAAAAAAAAGACCAAAAATTATTGCGCGTTATTAGATTTCTTGCAAAACTCTCTTAGGTTGAAAAAAAAACATGCAAGAAAATCCATATTTAAGATATTTTTTTGCTAAGGAGTTTAATCCGTTTACTCTTTCATAGTAATAAAGCAACGCGCTAGGAAACAATCATTTAATGAACCTTCAGATTATTAACGCTGTTTGGGGAAAGAAGTATATTGATACTTTTTTGCAGCTATCACTTCCCACTCAATTTTCCTCAGGAAACCTTAAAGAACTCAAGTCAAAGCCAAATTTTATTCTCTATACAGATCAAGCAGGGAAAGAGCAAATTCTTAATGCACCTATTTATAAAAAACTTAATCAACACACCACTGTTATTTTCCGACTGATTACTATTAATAAAAAAAAATGCCATTTTGATACTCTATTAGAATGTCACTCTGATGCAGTAAAAGAAGCAAATAAACTGAATGCTCCCATTGTCTTATTAGCCCCTGATTGCATTCTTTCTATCAATGTTTTCACCTACCTTGAAAAAGCAATCGAAAGAAAAAAACGGCTGATTACCATTTGCTCAGCTAGAATGTCTTTAGAAGAATATAAAGAAATCATTCGTAAAAAAGAGGGAGCCATCGGTACCGAAGAGGTTCATTGGACTTCTCAAGATTTAGCAATAACCACAATTAATAACCTTCATCATAGAGGAAGGTGTCTATTAATGGAGGATGACAAAATCTCCTCTCACCCCAGCCAAATGTATTGGAGATTAGATGAAAACAACCTCCTGGCTAAATCTTTTCACTTACACCCTCTTCTTATTTGGCCTGAAGTTCATAATGTTTATCCAGTCCTGTCAGCAGATGGAAAAGATTTTTTAGAAAAAATCTGCCCTAGCAAATCGAAATGGGAAGCCATTCAAGATTGCAGTGAAGTTTCTTTATTTGAAATTTCAAGTAATGAACAGTTTACAACTGATTCGCGCATTCCTATCAATTCATTTTGGTTTAGAAAGTGGGTGAATGAAAATACTTCGGCTGCTCATTTCCACTTCCTCAAGCATGATATTATTTTAGGTGATAGCATTCGAAAGCCTCATTGGGACAAGGAAATCTCTGATGCAAACAAATTTATAAGAGATCTGCTAAAAGTTAAGTATGTAGAAAAATACAAAAAGAAAGTCACAGGGAAACTCAGCAACTATTATAAGATAATCAATACACTCTCAAACTACTACCAATCTAGCCTACTAGCAAGAATGGACAAAGACTTCTTCAAATGGCACTTTACTCTTGCTTATTATGTTCTTACTGGAAAAAAGAAACTCACCTGGAAGAAAGTAAAAACTCATTTCACTTATTTATTTAAATATAAGAACTTCCCTGTCCATACCCTACTGTTAAGGAATAATAAAACTAGAAAAAGAAAAATTAAACAGAAGCCATCATAAATAGGTTTATCTCAGGAAGTTTTTACTTTTCCGAAAAGTGAATCTGGAATAACATAAGTTTCTAAAACTCTTTGAACAATCGTTAATAAGTTCATCATTCGAAAGGAAAGATATGTCTCAATTAGATGAAAAGTCGGCGTGGAATGCAACAACTGAATTATTAGTAAAAGAAAGTTATAAATTTGGACCTCATTGGTCTTTTAACTTTAGAAATGATCCTAAGCGATTAGCTTTTGTTCTTTCTCGCTATAAATTCTCTTCTAAAATGCTTGGAAAGAGATCTCATATTCTCGAGTTAGGGTGTAGCGATGGAATTGGAACATCGATTTTAGCCGAAAATGCCAAACAGTATACTGGAGTAGATCTTGATGGACCTGCGGTAGAAATCGCAAAAGTTAACTTCAAAGACCATACATTCATTCACGATGACTTCATGGGTAACACTTATGGAACATTCGATGGGGTTGTCAGTTTAGATGTTGTCGAACATATTCTTCCAGAATATGAAGATCTCTATTTTGAAACGGTTGTAAAGAACCTTTCTGATAAGGGAATTGCTGTGATTGGAACACCTAATATTACAGCTTCTCCTTATGCTTCTAAGGCGAGTGAACTCGGACATGTAAACTTATTTTCACAAGAACGATTAATTAATAAGCTTAAAGAATCCTTTCATAATGTCTTCCCTTTTGGGATTAATGATGAGATCGTTCATACTGGGTATAGCCCTATGGCACATTATTTAGTTTGTGTTGCTTGCCATAAAAAATAAAGCACCTCTCAATGTCGAATAGAACATATAAAAACACTATAGGAATTTTATGAAGGAAACAAAATCAAATTGGGAATGTGTCACACAAGAACTCATGCAAGATACCCCTGAAATCAATTTGGGACGCTATGCTTCTCATTGGTTTTATAAAACCCCGCGAAGAGTTCTTCACTCAATGTCTTATTACAAATTTGCAGCAAAAATGATTGGCCCCAATAAAAGGGTCTTAGATGTTGGATGCAATGAAGGCCTTGGAACTTTCCTTGTAGGAAAAGAATGTGGGTTTGCTAAAGGTGTTGATTTTGATGAGAAAGCCATTGAGTGCGCTCAAAAGAACTTCTCAGAACCTTTTGTTGAATTCGAAATTGGAGACTTTCTAGAAAGCTCTGAAGAACAAAAGTGGGACGCCATCATTAATTTTGATGTGGTTGAGCATATCATGCCAGAGCACGCATCAGATTTTTTTGCCGGGATTGCAAAACATTTAACACCTGAAGGAATTGCCATTATTGGAACACCAAGTAAAATCTCCCAGGAGTTTGCTTCTGAAGTCTCAAAAAAAGGACATGTGAACATTTATTCTCATGATCGTTTAGAAGAAGAAATGCGCAAACATTTTGAGTGTGTTTTTATGTTCGCGGCTAATGATGAAGTGGTTCACACTGGGTACCTTCCCCTTGCTCACTATTTTATTACTTTAGGTTGTATGAAAAAATAACATTTTTTAGGCAAAATCATGTCCAGCCTTTCTGTTATTCTTCCAAACTACAATCACAGTGATCTTCTAGACACGGCATGCAATGCGATCTTTTCACAGTCTATTGCCCCTTTAGAAGTGATTGTCATTGATGATGCTTCAACAGATCAAAGTCTAAAAGTCATCGAGTTTCTTCAGAAAAAATATCCCTTAATCAAAATTATTCAAAATAAAAAAAATTTAGGTCCTGTCCGAACAATTAATAGAGGAATTAAAGAAGCACAAGGAACCTACCTAGCATTTTGTTCAGCCGATGACTATATCCTTCCTGGATTTTTTGAAAATGCTCTGAAACTTTTAGAAAAAAATCCCTCTCTTGGCATTTGTTCAGGAAAAGCAACACACTTTAAAGCAAATGATCCAGACTCTCTTGTTATCGAAAAAATGCCCCTTCCCAACAAAACTCATATTTTTCTTCCAGATGAACTTAAGCAGGTTTTTAAACAATCGACTTACTTTATTCATACTAACTGCTCTATCTATCGAAAAAAATATATCGATGAATTTGGTGGATTAGACCCAAAGCTTTTGAGCATTAGTGATTGGTATGTCACCTGCCAAATCGCTCTTAAATATGGCGTAGGCTACATTCCAAAGCCTTTTGGGGCTTTCCGCTTATCCTCTTCCTCCTATGCTCAAGCTCTAAAAAACTCTCCTTTGAAAAATCAAATGTTTCAAAACCTTATGGATCAAATCCAGTCTGAAGGCAAACAATGGAATAGAACTGTTAAACAATCGGGCCTTCTTGCCCAAGCAGGCGTTCGAATGGTCCTGTTTTTATTAAAGCACCCAAGATATTGGAGCTACTTCCCAAAAGCTTTCTTCAAAAAATGTCAGTTTGCTCTTAAACATCGATTCTAATCACCTGTTTTTCTTCGTATTGACAGATTTTATTCAAGAAAACTATAGATAAAAAAATGAATTAATCTGAGGCTCACTATATGAATGATAAATATCAGAAAGGTCTTGAAGTTGTAAAAAGCCATCTTTCTCCTGAACAAATTCAAGCAATTGGAGAGATCTCCCCTTACTTAAAGGATCTCGTCATAGAATATGGGATGGGTGAAATTTATGCACGGAAGGGTCTAGATCAAAAATCGAGAAAAATAGCTACCATTGCTTCACTCATCACTTCAGGGAATACTCCACAAATCCGATGGCATATTGATGGTGGATTAAAATCTGGCGTGATTACAAAAGAAGAAGTTGAAGAAGTGATCATACAAATGGTTTTATATATTGGATTTCCTCAAACACTCAATGCCATGAAAGTTGCACGTGAAGTATTTAAAGAGGCCGGTCTAGAGTAATTTAAACGGGGTGGTCTTCTAGAAGTTGAAGATCTTGGTAATATTTCATAAGGTCCCGGAATCGGGCCGCGTCTTCAAACCGTAACTCTTTTGCTGCCAGTTTCATTTCCTTTTGACACTCATCAATCCGTTCTTTAACCTCTTTAGGATCTAAGAAAGACTCTTCTTTTTCTCTATCTCCTTCCGCAGCCTTGTATTCTGGGAAAGCCTCTGCTAAATCATCAGACAACTCTTTTTTGATCGTTTTTGGAACAATTCCATGCTTGCTGTTGTGCTCTTCTTGAATTTTTCGACGATCAGTTGTCACTTTTATTGTATTCTCAATGGACTGCGTTTTTTTATCAGCATACATAATCACCCGCCCTTCACTGTTGCGCGCAGCACGTCCACAGGTCTGGATAAGAGCCGTTTCACTTCTTAAAAACCCTTCCTTGTCTGTATCGAGAATAACAACAAGAGAAACCTCTGGAATATCTAATCCTTCTCTTAGAAGGTTAATCCCTACAAGCACATCAAATACACCTCTTCGGAGATCTTTGATAATCTCAACTCTTTCTAAAGTGTCGATATCAGAATGAAGATATTTGGCTTTCACTCCAATTTCATTCAGATATTTTGATAAGTCTTCCGATAGTTTTTTCGTCAGTGTTGTAACAAGAACCCGCCCCCCTTTCTCTGTTTCAATCCGAATTTCATCAAGAGAGTCATCCACCTGATTGGTTGCTGGCCTGACTTCGATGTTTGGATCTAAGAGTCCTGTGGGGCGAATAATTTGTTGAACAACATCGCCACCTGCTTCAGCAACTTCCCAGGGACCCGGCGTAGCTGAAACATAGATGACTTGGTGAATATGATTGTAAAACTCTTCAAATTTTAAAGGACGGTTATCATAGGCCGAAGGAAGACGAAAACCAAAATCTACCAAAGATTTCTTTCGCGCTCGGTCTCCATTGTGCATCGCATGAATTTGTGGGAGGGTCTGATGAGACTCATCCACAAAAATCAGAAAATCACTCGGAAAATAATCCAATAAGCAGGCTGGTGGTTCTCCTGGATTTCGTCCTCCAAAGTGACGAGAGTAATTTTCAACTCCTTTACAGTAGCCAATCTCTTTGATCATCTCGAGATCATATTTCGTTCTTTGCTCAATACGTTGTTGCTCAACTAAAAGGTTTTCATTCGCAAAGTAGTCGGATCTTTCTTTAAGTTCTTCTTTAATGGTTTTCATCGCACTGATACGAGCTTCTTCTGGAGTCACATGGTGCGATCCTGGATAAATTGAAAGGGCTTTAATTCTGCGCTTTACTTTTCCTGTAAGGGGATCAATTTCGCTAATTCTTTCTAGCTCATCTCCAAAAAATTCAGCGCGATAACCTACATCATCTTCATAAGCAGGAACAATTTCTAAAATATCTCCACGGACACGAAAGTGGGAACGAGACAGTTCAAAGTCATTGCGAGAATATTGGAGCTCTATAAGGTGAAGTAAAACAGCGTCTCTCTTGTAAGATTCCCCAACGTTTAATGTGAGTTTCATTTCTCGAAAGTATTCAGGCATTCCTAAACCATAAATACAGGAAACAGAAGAGACAATGATGACATCATCCCGCTCTAAAAGAGAACAGGTTGCTCGAAGTCTTAGTTTTTCAATGCGATCATTTATCGAAAGGTCTTTTTCAATGTAAGTATCTGTTCTTGCAACATAGGCTTCTGGTTGATAATAGTCATAGTAGGAGACAAAATACTCTACGGCATTATCAGGAAATAAGGTTTTAAACTCCTGATACAGTTGAGCAGCTAACGTTTTATTATGAGCAAGAATGAGAGCGGGTTTTTGAGTATTTTGAATGACATGCGCCATTGTAAATGTCTTACCTGACCCTGTAATTCCGAGAAGGACTTGAGACCTCTTTTCCAACTCAATTCCCTCAGTCAAACGTCGAATGGCTTCTGGTTGGTCTCCCTCTGGTTGAAACTCTGAATCTAGTTTAAATTTAATTTCTGGATCGTTCATTGAATATACTTTGCAAGGAGCGGCTTAAGTGTTCCCCATTGCTCAAGGATATCGACAACAACAATAAATATAGCAAAAAGAATCACGAAGCTTAAGAGAAGCTTGCCCCATCTTGATCGATAAAATTTTGATGTCTTAAGTTTCCATGCCATCATCGCAGGAAGGAAAATCAGTAAAATAGCAACAAAGGCACCAGCATATTCAAGCGCAACAAAAAATCCCCTTTGATAAGTAAGGACAAAAACAAGGGGGGGAATAAAAGTCAGCAGACAAGCAATTAATCTCCCTTCCCAGGTTTTCTTTATCTTAAAACCATCGGTTAAGAAGTCAGATAAACTTAGAGTGACTCCTAAAAAGGACGTAACAATGGCGAAAAAGGAGAAAAAATGCGCGCCAACAACAACCCATTTGTTATGAATAAGGTGAGAAAGAGGAATCGTTGCCGAACTTCCAGACTTCCATGCACTAATTAAGCTGTTTTCTCCAAAAATCGGGACAATCCCTAAAATCAATACCTGCCATAAAATGTAGATCACTAATGGGAGCAAACTTCCAATGATCAAAGTGCGACGTAGGTGCTTACGGTCATGGTTCATATAAGTTGTTAAACTTGGAATAATAATATGGTACCCAAAAGAAGTGATGACCACTGGAAATGTTACAAGCGTTGGCGTCCAATCAACGTGAGTCAAAAGAGTCCCTTCAATATGGTCTGGCAGAAAACCGACCAAAATCAAGTATGAAACACAAAGCCCGATCATCAATAGGCGATTGATCATATCCACACCAAGTGTTCCTAAGTAAACGAAAAATCCAAAGATTATAGGCAGAGAAAAAGGAGCCAACCAACTTGGCAATGTATAACCTGTCGTCGCTTTAACTGCGGAAACAAATAGAGGCGCACTTGCAGAGATGTAAGCAGCCGTAAGTGAATAAAGAAGAAGAAGGTAAACAATCCAGCTCAATCCCTTACCCCAGCCACCTAATGTCTTATGGGCCATAGAAATCAAATTGGGTTCTCCTTCTACAGCAAGATTCACATCAAGAAAGAAAAATGCTGTTGCAAGCATGACAAGCCAACACAGAAGAAAGATACAAATAGATGGGAAAAAACCAACAAAAGAGGTTAAAACAGGAAGAGCTAACATTCCTGCACCTATTGTCGTTCCGGCTACAAGTAATATCCCTCCAATATAATGATTTATTTTCATAGCAATTTATGGTTTCCAGTTAAATTTCGTAAATAATTCCTTTGGAAGCATTCTTGTTACTTTCTCTTGTTGGCTTTTTGACATTACTTTCTTCCATTCTTCGTTTTCCCCTTTTCTAAAATGAAAGGCCTCTTTTTTTGGAAGGCTAGGCAATTTACCAACATCCAAAGTAACACCGTAAAAATCGAAAATATTCTTAAAGAACTTTTCTGGATTCTCTGTAAATGATTCATAAGTTGTGAATAAGATTTTTAAGCTTTCATCTTTACTTGCTTCTATCCATTCTTCGATCCACTTGATACAGACTGGAAAATAATTGTCTATTTGCCATTCAAGTTGTTCCATAAAGCTCAATTCAAAATAATTAGTTGGAAGTGAAAGCAAAAAATAATTCAAAGCTTCTTGCGAATGTTGGATTTTATTTAGATGATGCGTCCATGAAATAATTGCTTGTCTAGGATCTCTAACATGAACAATTAACTTTGGAAGCTTTTCTTTCAAAACTGAAAGATTCTCTTCCGATGCATCAAAATGTTCTTGTGTTAACGACTCAGTTATTATTAATAATTCCAAGTCATCAGGAGAAATTGTATCTGAAGGAAACGTATTATTGGAGATTGTGATAAACCGACCTTCTTTTAGACCATCTGATAGTGTCTTTCCAATAAAAACACTTCCTGATTTAGGAAGAGTATTGAATATGATCGGCTCCCCGTAACATTTTACAGAAAAAACAATTAACAATGCGAATAATGCTTTTCTCATCAAGTGTATCCTTATGGTTTAGGAAGAAGATTAAAGTTTAACATGGTTGTGAGTTGATCGAAGAAGATCAGACAAGCAACCAGAAGAATCAAAATAAGAAGAAAACGTCCTCCAGGAACTCTATCTGGAAGCAAGTTCCCTTTTTGGTAGCGCCCAATCCAGGTCATTAGAGCAGGAAAAATTCCGAAGAGGACAACAGCACAAATTCCACCCGCAAAGTTTAATGCTTGAAAGAAGAGGTCTGGAAAAAGAATGGAAAAAGCGAGAGGAGGAATGAGTGCAAGAAGACACATTCCCACATTTTCTCGTTCTTTGTGTTTGATTTTAAATCCATCACTTAAAAAGTTTGTCAGACTTAAGGCTTGAGCTAAAAAGGAAGTCAGAATTGCAAAGAAAGCTAGACTTTGTGCTGAATAGCCAATTAAACTCGATCCAAGATAGGTCCTTAAAGCTTGGGCAGCATCTACATCGATTTTATAACTATGGACAATCTCTCCAAAAGGAAGGACACCAAGTGTGACAACTTCCCATATCACATAGATAGCAACGGTTAAAAAAGAGCCTGCATAGATCGATTGCCGCACCCTTTTTCGATCCCCTTTCATATATTTCATTAAGACTGGAACCATATTATGGAACCCAAAAGAAATAATCAAAATTGGGAAGGTAAACAGTGCGTATTTTGGTTCCCAGTGAAGAAGAAAGCGAGGAACAATGTGTTGGATTCCGAGAATCACTAGGAGAACAAAAGAAATAATTTTTCCATACATGAGATAGCGATTCACATGGTCAACAGGCTTTGTTCCGAGATAAACAAGCCAACCAAAAAGGACCACAAAAAAGAAAGACCCCGCCCAATTAGGAAGGGGGAGATGAAAGGTATTTTCAATAAATAGGCTCGCATGGTTTCCACTTGTCGACATGTAAGCAACAAGCAGAGCATAGAAAAGAAAAAGGTAGAGAAACCAACAAAGAATTTTCCCTATAGGTCCCAATGTATGTTCAACCATTGAGATAAGATTAACCGGTTTCTTAAACCAGCCCATAATCTCAACCATCAAGATGGCTGTTGTTAACATAAAAAGCCAAGCAATAAAGAACATGACGGATGAAGGGAAAAAACCTGGGATTCCTGTAAGAATTGGAAGCCCAAGCATTCCAGCACCAATACAACTACCGGTGATGAGAAGAGTCCCCCCAAAGACGCTTCCTGATTTTTTCATGAAACTACCCGTTTAATTTTTCATCTTTTCCACAGTTCGAATCTCTTGACCAAGACGACCGAGTTCATATCCATCATAGTCGACAAACTTAAAGAAGCGTTCAAACTCTGGGAACGTGTGCGATACTTGTTTTGCCATTTCTTGCGCAACATAACGATACATTGGATGACCTGCTGGTGAAGAGCGCAATTCACACATCCATTGCAGAGAACGTAAATTAATATGGAAATACCAATGAATATTATAAGCCATAGGAACCACATATTGTGCTTCCTCAGGAAGTTCTCCTGCAATTTCATCGTAAGTTGCTTTTGCGCGATCCATCGCTTCGCGATAATCTTTTTCCATATCGGTATCTAAAATCTCTTTAGGAATGTAATAGCCGAGGTCACAGGAGAGAAGTTGTCTTTCTTGGGTGAGTGTACGATGACGCTGCAAGTCACGATAAATTCCATAATCTGCAACGATTTCAAAAGTAAACTCAGCATGCTCCAAAGCTCGAGGAGATTTATGTCTCCGGTTTTGTCTAAATGCAGAAGCTCCTTCAAAAATACGGGAAAGGTCTTCTTTTGGAAGCTTACGGCACATTTCTTGAAGCTCCATCAATCCACAATTTGATTGGTTAAAGAGAAGGGCCGCGCCCACCTTCACAGGGCTATCAGGATCTGAGTTTACGAGACAAACCATCGGTTGATTCAAAGGTGGAATCGAAGAAGTATACTGCTCACTCATCAAATGAAGCTCTTCATTCATTTTATCATGGAATTCGGCATAGGAATTCTGATGTTTATGAGAAAGTTCAGCTCTTCTGACAAAAGATGGCATTACTTTGGAAAGTTCCTGGTGCGAAGAACGGGCAATTTCTTGGAGTTCTGATAAATTATGACAATTTAACTTCTGAACTAGGGTTTCAAAAAATCTTCCATTTCCATAAACACCCATATTTGTAAGCGCACTTGCAGGAAGGAGCCCTCGAAGACAATCTAAAACTTTTGCCCGCAGGGCTGCTGTATAAGCAACTTTTGAAACATCGTGTTCTTTCGGAAAATCTTTCTCCATCTGTTCGGTTAGAGGGGGAATAAGTCTTCCATAAACTTCAAAAAGATGGTTACATGTGTCAACATAATGGTCACGATAAGCTGAAGTCATTAAAATAGGTTCTCTAAAAAAGAGGTATTCTCCTTCATACTTTTGATCAAAGTAAATATAGCGGGTTGATTTTTCAAGAGGAGACCCTCCAATTCGAGCATCTTCAATTGCCTTAGCAGCAATCATAGAGACGTTCTCAATTGCTAAATGAGCTCCACCGAGTTCTCCGATTGAATCGTCTCCATAACCATCAAGAATCCTGTCATAAAAGTTTTGCGCTTTTTTGATAGCAATGCTCTGATCTTCTAACTCATTATCATTTTCTTCCTCTTTCAAGCCAGAAATCGATGAAAAAGCTGTTTCTTCATTTAGAATAAATTCTTTCAAAAGGAGAGAACGAAGACCTAAGCTTGATCTGGAATATCGGGAAAAAAGTGCTCCCTTAATAACCTCAGGAAGATTACGCAGACAAAAAATATGACTCGAAGTGTTTGTCACATACTTCTTGATAATCTTGAGTTGCGATTCAGAAAATTCTTCATAGTCATTTAACATGCGTCAGCTCCCTATTTTTTTCAGCTCGCAAAAGAAAGTAGTCTAGCTTTTTCTCTCTTTTTTGGTAACCTTATCTTTCAAGAGACAAGACTAACGCATAAAAATTGTGGTTAATTTTGTCAAATAAAGGAAATGATTACATGAAGATAATGATCATCGGTGGCGGAATTGTCGGCTTGGCAACAGCCTACCAACTGCAGAAAAAATATCCCTCTTTCCATATTATTATCATAGAGAAAGAAAACGAAGTGGCAACCCATCAAACTGGAAATAATAGTGGTGTTGTCCATTCAGGTGTCTATTATAAGCCTGGCTCTCTTAAAGCAACCAATTGCGTCCAAGGAAAGAAAAAACTTTTAGACTTCTGCAATGAAGAAGGAATTGCCTATGAGCTTTGCCCAAAAGTTTTAGTTGCAACACGTCAAGAAGAGTTGCCAATTCTTCAAGAATTAAAAAAACGTGGAGATGCAAATGGGGTTAAAGTTGAAGAAATCTCAAGAGAGGCGCTTCGGGAAATTGAGCCTCATGCTTCGGGAATTGGAGCCTTACATGTCCCCGAATGTCATATCATTGATTATTCAAAAGTTGACTTAGGTATCGCCCAAGCTTTTGAAAGGAATGGGGGAGAAGTTAGAAGAGGCGAAAAGGTTGAATATCTTCATTATTCCTTTCCTCGATGGATTGTTGAAACAGATGCAGGGACTTATTCTCCTGATTTTGTCATCAATTGTGCAGGTCTCCACTGCGATCGTATTGCTAAGATGGCCCTTCCAGAAAAAGACCTCCCCTGTCAAATTCTCCCATTTAGGGGTGAATATTATCTTCTTAAGAAGGAAAAAAGAGACTTAGTTCAAGGACTAATCTACCCAGTTCCTAACCCAAAACTCCCTTTTTTAGGAGTGCATTTAACGCGAATGATTAATGGAAGCGTTGAAGCAGGGCCAAATGCCGTTCTTGCAACAGCCCGTGAAGGGTATAAAAAATCAGATTTTGTTTTAAAAGACTTTTCAGATGTTCTTTCCTACGCAGGTTTTTGGAAGCTAGGCATGAAATATTGGAAAACGGGTCTTTATGAAATGTACCGCTCTTTTAGCAAAAAAGCATTTGTAAAAAGTTTGCAACGTCTTGTCCCAGAAATTGAGATGGATGATTTAGACCAAGGAGGGAGTGGAGTAAGAGCACAAGCCATTATGAAAAATGGAAAACTTGTCGATGATTTTCTTATTATTCAAGATGAACACTCTCTGCATGTTTTAAATGCTCCTTCCCCTGCTGCTACATCGTCACTTTCTATTGGTCAAACAATTGTTGATCGTTTAACTTTCTAAATGGTATTCATACCCATTTTGGAAATTGGTACCAAAGAGGCCTTAGGTTCTGGAATTTCTAATGAGGAGTTAGGTTCATGACTGTAAAAACAGAGTATAGCTTTTTGAAACGTCCAAGGCGGAACCGGAAATCTCCAGCAGTCCGCTCTCTATTGAGAGAAAATACGCTTCAAGCTAGCGATCTCATTGTTCCTTTTTTTGTCCTTGATGGTGAAAAATGCCGCCAACCGATTCCTTCAATGCCTCGGATCGATCGTTTGTCAGTGGATTTGGTCCTCAAAGAGGCAGAACTTCTTCATGCTCAAGGAATTCCTGGTATTGCCCTTTTCCCCATTATCGATCCCAATCTAAAAAATGATCAGGGAAGTGAAGCCTGGAACGCTTACTCTTTAATCCCTCAAGCCATCCAAACAATCAAAAAGGAAATCCCAAGTCTTTGTATTATTAGTGATATTGCCCTCGACCCCTTTACATCTCACGGACATGATGGAATCGTTGATGCAAAAGGAGAAGTCGACAACGACACAACTCTAGATGCACTTGTGAAGCAAGCAATTTGTTATGCTTCAGCTGGATGTGATATTGTTGCTCCTAGTGATATGATGGATGGAAGGGTCAAAGCGATCCGAGAAGCTCTTGATAAAGAAGAGTATACTGATACCTCGATCCTTTCCTATACGGCAAAATATGCCTCAGCTTTCTACGGACCGTTTCGAAAGGCGATTCAAACCTCTCTTTCATTTGGCGATAAAAAAACCTACCAAATGGATCCTTCGAATCGAGAAGAAGCTTTAAGAGAAGCCCTTCTAGATGAAGAGGAGGGAGCTGATATGCTCCTTGTTAAACCTGGACTTCCTTATTTAGACGTCATTTTTGCTATCAAAGAAAAAAGTTCTCTCCCAGTTGGGGCTTACCATGTTAGCGGAGAGTATGCAATGATCATGGCAGCTGAGGAAAAAGGGTTTCTTGATGCACAAGCCATTTTTTATGAGTCTCTTATTTCTATGAAGCGTGCAGGCGCTGACTTTATTTTCAGCTATGCTGCACCGCAGATCCTCAGTTTACTAAATTAATCATCTGTGCCACACTAAAGTAAGGGACTGCTATAAAAGCAAGTTTCAGCCTATACAGGAGGGGAAGCCATGATAGAAAACGGAAAACAAGTCGCTATCGAATATAGTGTGTTTTCAGATGACAACACACAGATTGATAGTAACGTGGGGAAGGATCCCCTTATCTTTCTTTTTGGATCACATCAAATCTTACCTGCACTTGAAGAAGCTCTTCGGGGGCTAGATGTTGGAGATAACAAAGAAATTACGCTTGAACCTCAACATGCTTATGGAGAGGTGAATCCTCATGCCTTTAAAAAAGTCGCAGCAAACATGATCCCTGAAGATCTACGATTTGAGGGAGCTCTTCTTGTTGTAGCTGATGAGCAATTTGGAGAAATGTTGATAAGGGTTGTTAGTATCGAGGGAGAAGAAGTCGTTCTCGACTTTAATCACCCTCTTGCAGGGAAAACACTTAAGTTTGATGTAAAGGTGCTTGACATCTCTTGATTGGGGCTTAAGTTTATAATGGAGAGCTCTCTCGCTCTTCTTGTAGAGTTCGATAAAGCCTTTTACCTGTGGCAGCCCGTGCTCCTGTATCCCGAAGCCAAACTGAAAGAGCATAAGGGATGTAGGTTCGGCTGCTCTTTTTTAAAAAGAAGTCAAAAGGAATCATAAAGGAAACTCCCTTATCGCGATAGCGGCTTCCATTAACGATATCATGAGCACTAGTCAGACTATACCAAACCGAGAAGCGGAAGCCACTGGGAAAATAACGCCCGACTTCAAACCGAGCCCCAACATCCCTTGCTAAGAATTTTCCTAAACTTACTTTCACATCAATCTGAAGAGGCTTGATATCATAATACAAATCTAAAAAATACTGATATCCAATGAAATGGACAAATTTCGGTTCAAACCCATCAAACTTTCGGATTTTAGTTGTAAATCCCAATCCATGATAGTTACGTTTAAGAACACCAGCCGCTTCAACACCAATGCCCCAGCATGATCCTACAGGATAATAGAGGAATTCCGCTGCAATCCCAGCATATGCAGGTTCAAAATAGCCTAAAGACATCCGTCCATACCACCCCCTCTTTAAGTAGAATCCTTTCTGAACATATGCTTCTTCCAGTGCAAATGTATTCGTCTGAAAATATTTAACGCTATCAGAACGAACATTTAAGATTTGGGACGGATTAAGCATATCCATGTCTCCTATATCAGAGATACTTGCATGAGCATTGTAAGCTCCTTGAATCTTATAATAGAGCTGATCTAGAAGATAACCTTCAGGGCCTGCGACAATTCCTGCACTATACTTAAATTTACCCGTTGCACTTCCAAAAAATGTTAAAAGACGAGGACGAATATTGAAGGTCCAAATCGCCTTAGAGCGATGATAAAGAAGGGTTCCTTCAAATGAATTTGGATGGGGAGTTGGTTCTCGCATGGGAGTGAGGATTTCAAGCTCATAATTTCCTATCTTCCCTTCACGAAAACTTAGAAGATCAACCGTTCGGAATCGATATTCATGTGTTGGAATTCCATTTGCCTCAACAACAACGGTGATTGTATCGACATTAGAAGGAACAAGTGCGGACAAAACACTCTTAATTCTTTCCTTTACTTCTCTTTCTTCACGATAAAGGGTGTTGATCATCTTAATCCAAAGAGCTCGCCCCTTATTTTCATCTGTTGTGATATAAAGACGGTAAAGGTTGAGTCCTTGCTCCGCAAAAGCAAAAGCCAGTTCCTGTGAAACTTCTTTTTCAGAACGTAAATAACCCAGTGGTTCCGTATCTATTGGCGTACGGTAGTAATGAGGATCATCAACTTTTGGAAATAAGCCCTTTGTATGACCGAGATTATATCGAAGTGACGCTGAAGCAGCAATTTTTTCACCACGAATTGTACTCACATTGAGTTGCAATATGTTAAAAAACGAGGTTGTCAATCCAACATTAAGATGGCTTTTGACTTTTTTTGCCTTCGGATGTTCATGCATGTGGTTTTTATAGTCCGTTGCATCCCATTCTCCAAGAAATGTGAGCTGATTAAGACCTGGAATGTTTGTCTTTCGAAAAGGCGTCCATCCCAACCCCCCAAAAAACCCTTTAATTCTCCCCTTTCCCCAACCAAATGTTGCTTCTAAATTCCAATCAAGAATTTCTTTCGTACCAACCACATAGAAAGCATGAAATCGTTTGGTTCCATAAAAATCCTCTAACCCAATTGCAATTTCAGGAAAGTGTGCAAAACCATCTGTTTTTTGAAGAAGAGCAACCTTTAAGTTCGCTCCTCGATCGGTAAAATCCCCAAATCCCATTGATCCCATAGCTGGGTCAGGAACCCCAATATAAGTTGTATAATTGATTCCAAATTCTAGCCGCTCTAGCGCTTGAATCGTTGCAGCATAATTCCGATAGGGAGGGACATAAGCAAACCCCACTGCAGCTGTTCCGACATGGTTCATTCGAGCAGAAGGCATCGAAAAATAGCCCCCCATCAAGGAATAATTATAGTGAAAAGGGAGTGTTTCACTAATCTCATGGTTTACTTGTTTTACTAAGGATAGATCTTTAAATAAATCCGTAACATCTTCATCTGCATGAAGAACGAAACCTACTAATAAAAATAAGAGAGCAAGTCTATAAACCAAGTAAAATTAAAATTGTTAAGTTGAAAATAAATTAAATTGGCAATTATTAGAGAAAAAATCAAGAATTAATTCTTAATTTTATCAAATTTTCGATAAAATACTTGGTGTGTTCAAAAGCTGTCTAAAATAAGAAAAACAACCAATTGCTAGTAAATTTTCTTTTAAAAAAACTCAAGTCAATATAAAAAGTAATAAACTCTAGCAAGGAGAGCTTATGAAACACTTTACGTTATTGCTTATGACTTTTGTTCTCTTCAGTAAAATTAATGCCAAGGAACATCTCTCAAGCTCATTAGAAAAGTCTAATATTAATCTGGTCAATGATGCTGAATTACAATCTAAAGCAAAAAAAAATGAATCCACAAAGCCCTATTCATATCAAAACAGATCAGACTCAGTTTTTAAGTACCGCCCTCAAATTAGTAAGTTTAAAGTTGACCTTACTGGTGAATTTCTGTACTGGAAATTATCCGAAGAAGAAGTCGACTTTGCGTTAACAAATGCTAGAGATGATGGCTCTACAGAAGCTATTGGAAAACTAGCTACGGCAAAGTTTGATTGGCAGCCTGCATTTCGAGTCGGTATGAGTGTAAACTTTCCCTCTGATTATTTTGAAATCATAGCTAAATACACTTACTTTTCTCCTAGCGGAAAAGACTCTCACACTTTCGAGCCAACACCTATTCTATTCACTAGTGATCTCTTAAGCACATTTGTAGAACACACAGATACTAGAATTCGTAAAGCTAAAAGTGATATTCGTTTTTATTTGCAAGAAGGCGACCTTCTAATAGGCAGAAGATTTCAACTATCTGATAACTTTCTTGCAAAATTTGAATTTGGGCCATGTATTACCTACTTAGAGCAAAAATGGAAGATTAATTTTTTTCCTAGAATTATAGAGAATAAAGAACCTGTACTTAACCCTGTCAGAGAAAACTGGAGATTTTTTGGTGGAGGATTAAAAATCGGTAGTAATTTTGACTTTTTCCTTGGAAAAGGTTTTAGCATGCTTGCGCAGGCTTCAACAAGTTTAAACTACGGTCAATACAAAAATAGATTTACAAACAAAAAAGGAGAAATAACGAAATCAGATGCAAAACTCACCGATCATCATATTGTGAATAATCTACAGCTTGCTTTTGGACCAAGCTGGGGCAAACAGTTCTCAAATTGGGGAATCATTATAAATGCTAGTTATGAACTAGGGATTTGGTACAACCTGCACAAGGTTATGAGAAGCTTAGAAGACACTTTTGGAAATGGCCGTCCCTCCATGCATGCTAGTGGCCCACTAAGCATTCAAGGTTTTACAGGTTCGGCTACGGTTAATTTTTAGCTTTAAACCGTCCACTTTTTGGGCTAAAACATTTTTCTTAAATAATTGAATAGTAAGTAAATAGCATAACTGAATTTAGATAAATAATTATTTAATTATGACCTAATATTTTTTATTAGGTAAACGCCAAAAATATTTTTAATAAATTATCATTATGAGACACCCAATCAAATATAAAGGATAAATTTTATTACTTTAATTAAAGATAGATTTTAAGTATTATTCCACAATTATTAATACGAATGAATTTTCCAAAACTAAATAGTATTTTTTTGAGGTTATTATGGACGTCCTTTATACATCTTTTCTTCAAAAGCTTGTCCAAGCGAGCAACACCGTGAGCAGTAGAGAAGAAGTTCAAGAGAAATCTCTCTTGAACTTCCTAGCATTCCTGTCATTAAAAGTGAAAGAAAGCGAAGCCTTTATAACAGGGGTTAGTCGTCAAAATATTGCGAAGCATAGCCTTGCAGGGCTTGTTTAACAATTTCAGGCATCTCAATTTTTGAGGGACAGACAAACGCTGCAAGAGCAAAGTCTTCTGGGGCAACTTCCAAAAGCCCCAGCGCCTCTCCTTTATCGTACTGCTCCGTCAGAAGGGTCTTAATAAGAGGCATTGTTTCAATCTTTAAAGGCATCACTTTATCATAGATGGACCCATCTACAAATGGCCGCACTTCTCCATGCTGGAGCGTTGTAAACCCTGGAGATTTTTTTCTGAAGAAATAGGCTTTTGATGCCGTATATCCCTTCCGTTTAAATTTTAGAAAATGAAGAAATTCTCTTCTTTGTGATGGTTCTGGAAAAGCGCAGATTACAGTGTCGTAAAAGCCTAAGTGTCCTCTTGAAACTTCTCCAGTTAAAGGATCCCCAGAAATGACTCGAATCCCTTCTCCTAATTTGCCAATCATCGCTTCAATAGAGACGCCTCGATTCACCCTATAATACCCTCTTTTTCCTTCAGGAATTCCTTCACCGGCAACACTAATGACTCGCTCAGGATAATAGACTCCTTCTTTTAACCATTTACCGATGGAAACAACATCAGATACGGATAAAGTCCAGACAACTTGATGATTTTTTTTAATGGGATGAATAGCTTGGATGTGCACAGAAGCATTTCCAATAGGATGAGGGCCGCTAGCAGAATGGACTTCAGCATGAGTGGCCTGTGTAAATGCCTTGCAGTCACTCCCCTCTCGATAAACCAAATGAATAGGACATAACTTTGAAAGGGCTTCAACAGCTAGCGAAAATATTTCCTCATGTCCATTAATTTCCAATTCAGGGGGAGGCACAAAGGGCGCCGACGCAATGGCACGAATAAAAATTGCTTCAGGCTTCTGCTTGGGGTGTGCAATTCTCAAACAAGGACGCATTTGAATGTGAGGATAAAGACCTGCATCGATAAGGTTCTCAAGCGTTCCCTCTGTTTGCTTAAAAGGAGTTTGTTGCTGGTCTGTCTCGATGACAACAGAGAGAAGGCGCCTCTTTAATCCTCGATTAACCTCAATAATTTTTCCTGAGCCCGGAGATACAAACACCCTTTCAGGACACTTTTTATCAATTGCTATTGGCTCACCAAGCTTGACTAAGTCTCCTTCTTTTTTTAAGAGCGAAAAAGAGAGCGTTTCAAATGGATTGAAATCTAATGCGATTGTCTCGGTTAGAGGAAAATCGTTAACCTTCCCCTGAGGATACCCAGAAAGAGGAATGTTCAAACCTTTTTTTGTTTTCAAATTCATAATTTGACATTTTAGCTCGTTTGAATAAGTTTTTCAATGTATACTCATATACGTTCAAAAGTTGGTTTTGGGTATAAGAACCTATCCAAATAAAACTCGATTGAAGTTAATTTTGAAACATTCTATACTTCTCTCAATGAACTATTAGGGATTTCTTTATATGTCAATGAGTTATTTAGGTCAGTTTCAAAAACATCTTGGTAATCATGATTATCCTTCATTTCTCACTCTTTGGGAAGAGTATTGCATGGGAGATGAGGTTGATGGTGAAGAACTTAAACAAGTATTACTAGGAGTCAAAAATTCTGAATTATCTACCCCTTTTGGACGTCATGTAGAGAACGCACTTCCCCTGTGGGAAAAGATTAAAGAGACAGACCTTGGACACGAAATATTCAAATTAATTTTTGATCTTGAAACAACAAACACTGCTCAGCTTGGTGAATTGGCTTTCAATTATTTGAAAGAACGGAATCCCAATGACTCTCATTTCAATGATAAAATTCGATTGATTGGGCTTCGCGAAATGATTAAATTTCAAGGAGCCATTAGCAATTATGAACTCTTGACACATATGAAAAAGGGTAAATTTGTCTTCCATTCAGGAGGATGGGGAGTTGGTGAAATTCTTGACGTTTCTTTTTTAAGAGAACAGTTGGAACTCGAATTTGATTACGTCGGCGGGAAAAAAGATCTTTCATTTGAAAATGCTTTCAACACTTTAATTCCTATTCCTGATGACCATTTTTTAGCTCTTCGGTTTGGAAATCCCGATGAATTGGAAGAACGGGCAAAGAAAAATCCTGTAGAAACAATTCATATTCTCTTGAGAGATCTAGGTCCTTCAACGGCCGCTGAAATTAAAGAAGAACTTTGTGAATTAGTTATCCCTAAGGAAGATTGGGCTAGATGGTGGCAAACAGCACGTGCGAAAATCAAAAAAGATACAATGGTTGAAACTCCAGAGGAACTTCGGAAGCCCTTTAAGTTAAGAGAGTCTGAGGTTACTCATGAAGAGCACCTAAAGAAAGCTTTAGAAAAAAAACCGGATGCAAGTCATCTTATTCAGATTGTCTACACTTTCTTGAGAGATTTTCCTCAGACAATAAAAAATGAAGAGTTTAGAAAAGAGTTAGAAGAAAAGCTTAAAGAGGCTTTATCAACGGGAGAGCTTACCGACTCTCAAGAACTCCAACTCCACTTTTTCATGGAAGACCTCAATGAAGGAAAAGAGTATTCTCCTACGAAAGAACTTATCACACGTTTCACATCACCAGAAGATGTTGTCAAAGGAATTGAAGTGATTGCTTTTAAGAAGAGAGCTCTTTACGCAGTCCGTAAGCTTAGAGAAGACTGGGGAATCTTTTTCCTCAATCTCTTCCTAGGCGTCGACCAAAACCCTCTCAGAGACTACATTCTTACAGAACTACTGAAAGCCAATAAAAAAGAAGAGATCATAAAAAAACTGGATGAACTTCTAACTTATCCTAGTCGTTACCCCCAAGTCCTTTTATGGTATTTTCAAAAGATTATGAAAAGTGAAGAGCTTCCTCTATCAGATGTTGAAGGAAAGAATCGCTTTTTTGAATCTCTTCTCATTCTTCTTAGCCAAATTGAGCAAGAAACTGGCAGCCGCGATGTCGTTAAAAAGATCCTCACTTTTCTCACAACCGCTCGTTATAATAATGTTCGAAAAATCTTCCAATCAGCATCAAAAGAAGCTGTTCAGGAATTCCTCCTTTTGGCAACGAAATGTCAAAGTTTAACGGATCATGATATTAAGATTTTCCATTCTCTTGCAGAAGTTGTTCATCCAGGTCTAGCAAAAATGGGACATAAATATGATACGGAACAACAAGAAGAAGAATCTGTTATCTGGACTACAGAGGAAGGGTATAAAAAAATTAAATCTCGCATTCACGAAATTTCCACTGTCGAAACAGTCGATAATGCAAAAGAGATCGAAGAAGCAAGAGCTCTTGGCGATTTAAGAGAAAACGCCGAATTTAAAGCTGCCTTAGAAAGAAGAGATCGACTTCAAAGTGAACTCAGAACCCTTTCTTCTCAGTTCAACCAAGCACGAATTCTAACAAAAAACGATGTAGATACAGCTAAAGTTGGAGTTGGGGTCATTATTGATTGTCTTGATGATAATGGAAAAGAAGTCTCCTATACTCTATTAGGTCCTTGGGAAGCCGATCCGGACAAGCATATTCTCTCTATCCAATCAAAACTTGCTCAAAGTCTACTGGGTCATAAAAAGGGAGATAAAGTTTCTATACAGGGAAAAACTCTTACCATCTCGAACTTGCGGAATTATTTCGAATCCCTATAAGATAGAGTTCAAATTATAAGGATCCCTAATGGAAATTGTCATTGCTTCAAAAAACCTTCATAAAATCCGTGAAATCAAAGCGATTTTAAAACCTCAATACCCATTCGACTTTCTTTCTCTGTTAGATTTCCCAGATTATACTGCACCAGAAGAAACTGGTATGACCTTTGAAGAAAATGCCTTCATCAAGGCAACTCATGCAGCAGAAACCTTAAAGCGATGGGTAATTGCTGATGATTCTGGACTTGTTGTTCCGGCCTTAGAAGACGCTCCAGGAGTGAAAAGTGCTCGCTATGCAGGTGAAGGGTCGTCTGATAAAGAAAACCGCAAAAAACTGATTAAAGCATTAGATCCAATCCCAGAAAGTGAGCGAACAGGCTATTATGTTTGTGCCCTAGCTTTAGCATCTCCAGATGGAATCCAAATGCAAGTCAAAGGACTTTGTGAGGGTTCTTTAATTTTAACTCCTCGTGGAAGCCAAGGATTTGGTTATGATCCACTTTTTCTAAAGTATGATTACAACAAAACATTTGCTGAAATTGACGAAGAGACTAAAAATAAAATTTCCCACAGAAGGAAAGCTCTCGATAAACTCTCAACTATTTTAGAAACATTATTAGTATCTAAGTAGTACCACCTGTAAAAATAATATGTAGAAGTGGCATAGAGGGTTTTCATGATAAAATTGCTTTTGGAGTTTGAAGCTAACCACATGCCAGGTAGTGAGACCGAAAAAGGAAGTTTAGTTGGAATGATCAAGTCCAATTCTGCATACTATTTTTAAAAAGTGGTACAGTTTGCGATACCTAATTGACGGCTACAACCTTTTTTTCAAGCTGCAAGAAGAACTACTTCCCTTAGAAGAAAAAAGGGAAGAGTTTATTCGTCTTTTTGATGAAGTTGTTGGGGAACTTAAACTTCAGGTACTCATGGTTTTTGATAGTCACTATCAAAACAGCGAAGACTTTGCATCCAAACGAACCCTTTCTAATATTGAAGTCAGTTTTTCTCCTAAAAACCTTTCCGCGGACCAATATCTGCTAGAGTTATTGGAATGGGATTCCAAAAATACTACGTTGGTAACATCAGATCGAGAGTTATCAAAAAAAGGATCTTTTTTAGGTGCTAAAACCTTATCTATCGAAAAGTTTGTGAACTTTATTCTGAAAAAACAAAAGAAAGGAGCTCCAAGAGGAAAACCCAACATGCGAGAATCAAGAGCAAACTTTGAACGTCTTCATAAAGCGTTTAAAAAAAAGCTGGATGAAAGCGGCGAAGAATATAGGGACCACTAATCTTCGATAACCGTTCATCAAGAGGTCGAATGACAACTCCACCTGAGGAATGCTGGCTTTCAATTGTTTCATTATTTCCCAGAACTATAACTACATGCCCTGGATAGAGAATCAAATCTAAAGGTTTGATTTCATCTACGGAAACTTCTTTTCCATAAGTCATCATTTCCTTGGTGTTTCGAGGAGTATAGCCTTCTGTTGCTTCATAAAGAAGTCCAGAGCAGTCGAGTCCATGGAAGGTCCAGTGTGCCTCTTCAAAGGGTGAGAGTTTATTTTGGGGAGGATAAAATTCCTTCCACTCAGGGATTCCCTTACTATAGTTACCACCCCAAATGTAAGGCAGACCTACAGTGCTTTTCATCCTATCAATAATCAACTCTGGAGAAGGAAGGCATGTTTTTTTTTGAACCACTTCACGACAAAAAGTGCCAAAACGACTATCGATATATAGGGGAATTGAAGAAGGATATTTTTCAGTCATAACCTCAATAATCGTCTCCCTCTTTTCTCCTAATACATGAAAAGTCATATTAGGCAGCGCAATCATCTCGACAGCACGAACAAGCATTTTATTATCGAAGGGAAGCGATCCCCCATAGACATCAGAAAAATGAGGAGTATTTAGAATAGGTGTTGGTTGGTCGTTGATAAAAAACATATGAGCTCAAAAAGTGCGTGCAAAAAATAGCGTATCACACTACATTCATATTTTTTAACCCCAAACTGATACTTAGAATGAAAGGCCCTTCCTTAAATATCAGTTTGAGGTTTAAGGAGTGTTTTTCCAATAGCAACGAGGATGACTATGAAAGGACTAATAAAAGCAGCTTTTCTCATTCCACTTTTAGCCTTATCTTTAACAGGCTGCAAAAAAAGTGGAAGCTCTTCATCCCTTTCTTCAAAGGGATCAAGCCAGCAAATTACGATTAACATCACAGATGATCCTGGTACATTAGATCCTCGCAAAGCTCGAGCTTTAACCGATGCAATTCTTATTCGTATGTTCATGGATGGACTCACAAGAGTGGATAAAGACGGAAATAACACCTTGGCCGTTGCTAAAAAAGTGGATATTTCTCCAGATAAAAAAACCTACACCTTTACCCTTCGTGATTGCAATTGGTCTAATGGAGATTCTGTAACCTCTCATGATTTTGCCTATGCTTGGAAAAAAAGCCTTTCTCCAGACTTTAATTCTCCTAATGCAAACATGCTCTATGTCATAAAGAATGCGAAAGAAGCAAAAACAGGAAAACTTCCTTTAAGTTTAGTTGGCATTGAAACTCCTGACGAAAAAACCCTTGTTGTTACCCTTAATCATCCCACTCCTTACTTTATGGGACTGATTACGCACCCTGTTTTCTTCCCTGTAAATAACCATGTTGACCGTCATAATCCCCAATGGGCCGATAAAGAGACAACTTATGTAGGAAATGGGCCTTTTTCTCTAAGTGAATGGAAACATCACAATGTAATAGAAGCAACAAAGAACCCTCAGTACTGGGACCAAAAAACTGTAAAGCTTTCAAATGTAAAAATGATTATGGTCAATGCAGAAACAGGATTCAAAATGTTTGATGCCAATGACCTTAGCTGGGATGGTTCTCCCCTTTCTACGATCCCTGTGGATGCAATCCCCTCTTTAAAAAATGAAGAAAAACTCTACACTACACCTGTACTTGCTACACAATGGATTCGTGTGAATGTTGAAAAAACTCCTTTTCAAAATAAGAACTTACGAAAAGCTCTTGCTTATGCAATGGATCGCCAAGCAATTGTTGACCATGTCACTCAAGGAAATCAAATTCCTGCAACAGGCATTGTTCCTAATGCAATGAAACTACACAAAGAGCCTCTGTTCATCGATCATGATCTCAATGCTGCTCAGACTCATTTTGATCAAGCGTTAGATGAACTCGATGCAACCGCTGATTCTCTTCCTGTCATTCCTCTGCTCTATGCTTCTGCTGAAAGAAACCACCTTATGGCTCAAGCTATTCAAGACCAGTGGCTAAAAGCTTTTGGAATTCATGTGGAATTAGAAGCAGTTGAAAAGAAAGTTTTCTTTGATCGTGTCTCGAAAAAAGACTATGTTCTATCAATGGGAAACTGGTTTGCAGATTTTAATGATCCGATTAATTTCCTTGAGGTCTTCAAGACAAAGAATGTTGGAACAAATAATACGAATTGGGAAAATCCTAGCTATACCGAACTTTTAGAAACTTCTTACTTTTGTCAATCTGATGAAGAACGTCGTGCTGTCCTTGCCAGAAGTGAAGAGCTTTTAATCAACGATATGCCTGTGATTCCTATTTTCCATTTCACTCTACTATACATCAGAGATCAAGGCCTGAAAGATGTTGTGTTAACAACAATGGGAAATATCGACTTTAAATGGGCTCACTTAGAATAGGATAGAAATGAAATTCATTTTTGCCTTTTTGCTCTTTGGTATTACGACCCTCTTTGCAGGATCGGTCCGAATCATGAATGATAGCCCATTTCCCTTAAATGCGGAAATCATTGCAAGTGATGGTAGCCATAAAGGGAAATTATCGATTGCGCCGCAACAACAAATGACTTGGCAAGATTCTTCTTCAGGGGCTGCTGTCTGGTCACAAACACCTTATACCGTCATCTTCACTTGTAAGAATGGAAAACAATTTGGTGTACTAAGTGGTGTCCAACAAGGAGCGACTGTCACGGCACTTTCGTCAAGTGGAGATCGCTACTGTGAACCTCCAAAAAAGAAAGAAGATCAACAACAAAACTCGAAAAAACAGGATCAAAACAGTCCTTTTACCCCCACTAATCCCTTTGAAAATGAACCTCCAGGTTCGGTAGGGCCTGCAGACCCTTCTGGCTCTCCTGGGGATCCTATTTGGGGTCCTCCGTCATGATGATGAAGATGTTTCCTTTTTTTCTATTCTTCTCAACCCTTTATGGTGTAACAATTCATATCCATAACGACAGCCTCTACTCCTTAAACGCCACGATCTATTCAGGAACTAATGATGAAGTCACATCTATTGAAGTGAGACCATCACACATGGTAAAATGGCAAGATAGCCCTTATGATGCTAGAGACTATACAAAAGGACCTTACAGGATTGTCTTTACCTGCCCCAATGGAGATAACTATGGAACAGTTTCAAATGTCCCACCGAATTCAACGGTTTATGCAAAAAGGGCGCTAGGAAAAAAGAAATGCGGAGGAGATTCAGACGGAGATACTCATCGCGATTTTCACAAAAATCAACCTCACTGGAAATATTAACTAAAATAGATAGATATCTGTAAGAGGGATATCATGCTTTTCATGAGGAAACGGAGGCTCTAAGAGTTGTTCTTTAAACCCTACTCCTATCAGCGGACAAGACAGTTTCGATAGAAACCGATCATAAAATCCTTTTCCATAGCCTAAACGCCCATGACCACGGTCAAACGCAACTCCTGGAACAATTGCAAAATCAATCTTATCTAGAGAGATTTCTTTACATACTTCAGGATTAGGTTCTAAAACTTTCCATTTATAATGTAAGACCAATTCTTGATCTAAATGTTTTACTTGAAACGGTAAGATTTCAGAACCGGAAACCATTCGAGGAAGAAGAAGGCGTTCTTGTCTGGCTAACTCTTTATTCAAAGGCCAAAGATCAATTTCTTCTTTCTTACTAGCAAATGAAATAATACAACCAAACCCTGAAACAACTTTCAGCAGTTGTTTTGTTGCTGCAAGTGATGCTTCCAAGCGTCTTTCTTCAGGAAGGTTTTCTCTAATCGCAATGTATTTCTGTCTGATTGTTGCTTTAGAGCTCATCAACTACCAGCCCCTTTTGATAAAGAACTCGCTTTAGAAAATGACCATCTTTATCAAAAAGGGTAGCGGTACCCTCACCGCTTTCTATTGATGAAACAGGGCGAGATTCTCCTCTTTTCATATAGGTCCCTTTTTGAAGCTGATCTTTTTCATACTCCTCAATAAGCATGAGAGACCCATCCTTATACCAGCTAGATGCTATTCCATGCTTTTGGTTATTTATGATTTCCCTTTCACTTTCCAAAACGCCATCGCTATACCAGCTACGACAAATTCCATGGATTGTATCCTCATACCACTCTATGTAAAGCTTGGGCTTGAGTTCTTGGTTTCCCAAAGACGGATAGTAGACCCAATCCTCTCCATGTTTCATTCCATCCTTAACATGAAAAAGAGTTTTTAAGTGGCCATGAGAGTCAAAAAGTTTTACCTCTCCTTCGGGAATTCCATTTCGATATTCCCTTATGGAGTGGAGGGAGCCATTAATATAGATGGGTTGCTTGCCGTATCCTTTTTCAATCTTTTCGATAATCTTTCCTGAAAAGTCGTGATAGGTAGCTTGGATAAGAAGATCATTTCGATACTCTTCGGAGTAACTAGGCTGAGCATGATCTCCTTTATAGGTTGCTATCCCTTCTCTTTTTCCTTTTTTATAAGGGGTTTTCCCGATGACTTTTCCTTGCTCATTATAATAGATCAATTCACCATCAATTAAATCATTTTCATAGGGAATCACTTTACTTACATAACCATTCGTATGATAATAGTTTGCATTCCCTTGAAGACTTCCCTTCTCATAGTTAATCTCAGCTAAAAGAATACCACTTTCATCCCAAGCACGACTCACACCATCAAAAACCCAGCCCAATTGAGCTTCTTCGCTCAAATCACCTAGCCCTTCAATGACTCTAACGTCAAGGCGTAATATCCCATTACTATGCCACTCTCGATAAATACCAGAAGCTCTTCCATTCATCACTTCTAAGTATTGCCAGGGTTCCCCGTTTTCATGATAAGTGGTGAGCTTTGCTGGAGTTTTTCCATTTTCATTTCGAGCAAACATCCGAACAACTTTGTCATAGGGTTGAGGAGCAAGAAAATTCGTTTTTTCGTAGCTTGCCAAGCGATCGATCGAACTAATCGTTTCTTTGAAACCGTTTCTATCGACAATTTGTATACTTGTCATCCGTTCTTGGCTTCCTTTAGTTTGACTTCCACAACCAGTAAGAGAAATCAGCAAACCAATGGTTAGAGCAAATATAGATCTCATTTTAAATAACCTCTTTTTATTAATTGCATTTCTAATAAATATGTTTCCCGTTCAGCAAGTTTTTTCTTATTCAAGTGAAATCCTTTTACAATAAGCTGTGGGCGTCCTTTTGGAGGTAACTCTTTTCCAATTGTTACTCCTTCAACAGCAGCTAAAATCATTTTTAAGTCATTCGTATTGATTTCAATTGGACGACTTTGAGAAAGTTCAACTTCTTCTATTCCATTTTTTACTTCTCTATTCCCCTCAGCAAAGATCATTCGATTTCCCCCTCTAGTTAATCTTTCAAGCCTATTTTTAACATTTTCACATGTTTGAAAAGCTGGGTGACTATATACAAGTTTAAGGGCTTCTACTTCGGGTTTTAAAAGAGTCATCGACTCCAAAACATGATCAATATAGTAATGATCGACATCTTCATAACGATTCATAAACGCATGACGATCCTTCTGGGACTGCCTGAAACGTTCCATTCGAATAGCTAAGCGATCGACTGTCCCTTCTAGCTCTTGCAAACGATCCAGCCGGTGATTTAAATGAATCATCAATAAAACAAATGGAAAAAGAAAAAGGAAATAGCAACCTATAACAATAGTTTTTTTTTGAAGACTTAATTTTGGATAAAAATTAGGTTTGAAGGAAAAAGGTAATTTCATACTCATCTTCATTGCGTTTCCACTCTATTTCTTCTTCTCGATTAATAATGCTCGTATCATCAATGATTGCATCATGAAACTCTCTCGCCCTTTTTGCTTCTTTAGTTGTAAAAATAAGACGAACTTTTGGGCGGTATTGATCTTTAGATCTCTGGATGGAAGGATAGCTTTTTAGATCATAGTCAATCCGCTTGACATCAATTCCTTCAAGCTTTGGATGAGATGATATAAAACTAAGAAGATCTGTTATTAAAGGGGGGTTAGAGAAAATAAGTTCCCCATTTCTAGGGATCCTTAATCGAAGATTTAGATCTGTCAAAATCTCTTCAAGAGAATTCCCTCTGATTCCGTTACTAAGAGATGGAATTTCTTTTTCATAGTAGGAGACTAAGCCTTCCACTTGGTGAATTAATACCCTTTCTTTTTTATGATAAAAGACGTGAAGCCCTATAAGCGTTAATGCAAAGAGTGCTCCAGATAACATTCCTCCATAAAGCAGCCCTCGTTTAATCGAAGAGTAAGATCTACTTGAAATAAACGTCTCTTGCCTAAATTGAATGCTAGAGGAATCATTTTTCAAAGCATCGATTGCAAGACCTATGGAGATTGCATAAGGTCTAACAGTTTCTCCATCAAAGCCTCTATGACCTTCAATATTAATTGGCGTTAATAAAGTTTCTTCTTGTCTTAAAAGGCTTTCGACCTCTTTTGTTCTTTCTCCACAGAACAGAACTTTCCGCTTACCATTTTCCTTTTCCTTATGAGCTAAAAAACAAAAAGCTCGATCAACTTCTCGCTTTAATTTAGAGACAACAACAGAACTATCCCCATCACTCAAATCTTGAGACCCTATGTGCAGGGTAATATGACTTAAAATCTTGCCATCTTGAATTGAAACAAGCTGCATCTTTTTCATCCCAATATGAAAGACAACTAAATCTTTTTCATCTGGAGCAGTAAAGTTGGCAAAACGAAGAAGCGCCATAGGGATTGCAGAAACCCATTCAGGATCGATTCCAGATTCTTGAAAGTGCGCGATGTGATGCTCAAGAGTTTTTTTAGGAACTGTAAAAAAAAGCGCATGCGTTTCTTTTTCTTGAATATCATAGATTGGCTTGATGATCACATCGTCCAGAGAGTAGGGAATGAGAGCCTCTAATTGAAAAGGAAGTGTTTTATGAAGAGCTTTGATATTTCTTAAGGGAGTCTCTAGTTGGCGAATCAGTAGATCTTGACCCTCTATGCCCGTGACAATAAATAAATCTTTTTTGAAGTCAGGCTTTGTGGTTTCTTTTTCTAAACCTTTAATAACAATGTCGCCATTTACCATTGATAAATAGGCAAGACGAAAAAAAGATTTTTCTTTTTGAACTCCAACAATTTCCATGGGCCTAGTATAGAAGAAAGATTAGAAAAATTAAAGCATGGAAATTTTTCTCTCATTGGGTTAAAATTCTAGATATGGCTTATGTGATTTACACAATACGACTTCTATTCACCGTCTACTCCTTAATGCTCATCATTCGCATTTTTGGGTCATGGTTCCAAAGCTTCCAACAAAGTTCTTTTTTCCGTTTTATTGCGCATTATACAGACCCTTATCTCAACATCTTTCGCCGCTTTATTCCGCCGATTGGAGGCGTTTTAGATTTGAGTCCTATTTTCGGTTTCTTTGTTCTCCAATTCATAGAATGGATTCTTACCCGCCTCCTCTTAATGATATGAACTGATCCTCATGAAGAAATTTGTAAAGCCTCTTAAGCTGGGTAATCTCACCCTTCCTTCTAATGTCCTTTATTCTCCTCTAGCAGGATGCTCTGACTATCCCTTTCGGCAAATGGCAGCACGTTACAAAATCGGGCTGATGTTCTGTGAAATGGTCAAAATGGATGCTCTAATACGGCATGAACCATCCACCTACCATCTTTTGGATTTTGATCCTTCCATGCGCCCCATTGGAGGGCAAATTTGCGGAAGTAAGCCTGAGCTTGCTGGTCCTTGCGCAAAAATTATCGAGGAGCTTGGTTTTGACGTTGTCGATTTGAATTGTGGTTGTCCAGTAGATAAAGTGACAAAAGATGGAAGTGGAAGTGGAATGCTTAAGCATCCGGAGCTTATTGGAGAAGTCATTGCCAACATGGTTGCCGCTGTAGACATTCCAGTCACAGTAAAAATTCGCGCAGGATGGGATGAAGAAAGTATCAATGCTTGCCTCATTACCAAAATTGCTGAGGAAGCAGGAGCAAAAGCGATCTCTATCCATGGAAGAACAAGACAACAGAAATATACTGGGAAAGCAAATTGGGATCACATTAAAGCTGCAAAGGAGGTCGCTCAATCGATTAAAGTGATTGGTAATGGAGATGTTTTTGATGCTAAAGCAGGTCTTGCTCTATTTAACCACACAGGATGTGATGCCATTTTAATTTCACGAGGCACTTTTGGAAAGCCTTGGATCGCTGAGGACGTCAGACGGCTTGACAATTCAGAGCCTTTAATGATTCCTGATATAAAAGAACATCTATTAGATCATATGGCATATATTACCTCTTACCAAACAGATCGAAAGGCTCTTCTAGATATGAGAAGAATTGGATGTTGGTACTTAAGAGATGGCACAGGAACTAAAAAGCTTCGTGAATCACTGAACCGCTCCAAGGACTTAAACGAAATAGAAAACATGATTAGGAATTATGATTGGCAACAAACCTCCTTTAATTGAATTCCAAATCATCGTAACCGGTAACGTTCAAGGCGTTTTTTTTCGCGCTAAGACAAAGGATCATGCTGATCATTTAGGCCTTAAAGGCTATGTGCGAAATTTATCTGATGGAAGTGTTGAAATTTGTGTTATGGGTGAGGAGATTGATGCTCTACTAGATGCATTAAATAAAGAACCTCCCCCCATTCTAATCGATCAAATGAAGATATCAAAGCGTCCTTCAACACAAACCTACGATGGTTTTACAATTAGAAATACAGCCTAGCTGAAAATGTTAAGCCATGAAGTGAAATGTCTTCAGAATAGTTATCATACCTTAAAGAAGAATACTCATAAACTTTAAGCATTTGGTTTTGTCTCCACCAATACATCCCTTCATAAGCGATTCCAATATCAAGATAATTCTCTTTTTGATTGAAGTAAGTTCCCCAGCCAATTCCAAATTGCCATTGCATCATGGGAGCGAATCGATGTTTGTTATCATCAATCTTAATCCGATCTTCTCGGCTTGGAGTTACTTTTTCGCGATGTTCAATATCAAAGAAACCATAGAGAACAGCACCTGAAAGCATTCCTTTTAAGTACCAACCATCTAATAAGTGCCATTTGGAATTTACTCCAGTTCTAGCACCAATTCCCCAATATTCACAGTAGTCATTCACATGGGCAGAATTGCGGTTTAAAGCTCCACCTGTATAGCGAACCACTTGGTGTTGATCAATCCATGCATTTTTTATCCCGATAAACGGCCTAAATGAGAGTTTTTCACTAATATAATAGTGCCTTCCAAGCTCAATATCGATATTATATAAGTCCAAGCTATAATTTGATTTTGCACTTGAAACACCTAGTTGGGTAATGACTGAACCTCGAAGAGGAATAAGAATACTTTCTTGTCCAGAACGAGCACTTCCTGAAACATGATTTCTATAAAATGTGAAGTGTCCAAAAATATCCCACTGATCGAATACAATGTTTTTTCCCGCACCGACTCGGAGACCCCAACTCCAACCAAAGTTAATGTCTTTAGTTCTTCCCTTTAATGGAAGCGTTGTTGCTAGAGAACTATTGCTATAGGCAAACTGCGTTCCATTTGTTCGTTGATACCAATAAATAGGTTCAACAGAAACAAACCATTCATCTCGCATAATTCCTGGATTAGCACTAGGCCTTGATTGTTTGACCATCATTGAATGAAGCTCTTCTTTAAGAATTTCAATCTCTTTTTCAAGAATTTCTATTCGTGAAGAATTCGTCTCTAAAGCACCTAAGAGTGTGTTTTGTAAGATAAAAGAAATTAGAAATAGTTTGATTAACAGTCGCACAATTACTCTAAAACTAATTGTCATCTGTCCTCACAATAGAAAAACAATTAATTTAACAAAAGAATTAATTGTTTTTTATTGGACTAGTTTTTTTATGAAGCTATTAGGAATCAAAATGCATATTTGACTTTTTCATTTTTTGAATAGATTTTCCAACTTCTTTTTGATCACATTTCCATGAGATAAAGGCTCAAAAAAAGGCAGAAAAAGATGGCAAAAAGTGTGGAATACAAGGATCTCTTTAATTCTAGATATGTTCATGAATCGAAAAATATTATTCGGAAAGGTTTAAAGCTTCTAACTTTTTAACTCTGCTTTCAAGTTCTGTGATTCTTTTTTCGAAAGAAGGTTGAAAATTTGTTTTTTTTGAAGATTTACCAAAAAGCATTTCTTGCATTGTTACTCTTCCTTCTGTGAATTCTTCAATGCGTTGTGCAGTTTTTAATGATGGCCTAGTGATTCCCTTTAAGATCTTCCACAAATTTGTTGTACTAATTCCTACGGATTCAGCAAATGATTTTTTCTTCATCCCCGACTTTTTAATGAACTCCTCTAACAACATATCTTTGGCTTCAACCGGTTATTCACAAGCACTTATGCTATTCTAAGGTTTAGTTTAATTCAAATTTTTTTATAGAAAATTTTCAAATCTATAAATATTACACAAAAACGCAACAAAATGATTAACTCAAAGTTAATTTACTTAACCTTCTCAGAAATTAACTTTTTCATCTTACCGATTAACTTTGCTGAAGAGGATAAAATTCGAGCTGCGAAACTTAGACCAAAATGAGGTAAACACCCCATATTTTCATCGGAAATAATCCCCATTGTAATTCTGGTAAAAAGCCTTATGAATCCATAAAAAAAGACGAGGCTCTTGTAGAACCTCGCCTTTTGTAGGATTGTATTTGCAGCGGATTACTTTAGAAGTCCCATTGGATATCTAAAGTAAGACCGTGCATGCTTACGTCTTCAGAGTATCTCTCATACTTGAGTACTTGAGCGTCATCAATTTTAAGCATCTGGTTTTGTCTCCACCAGTATTGCGCTTCGAATCCAAGTCCCACACCAATATGTTGTGTATTGTTGTGAATGTACTTGTCATAGCGAAGACCGAGCTGCATTTGCGCTGTTGGCGAGAATGCGTGACGGTTAGCACTAAGTTTGATTCGATTATCAGCAAACTGACTAAAGCGCTCTTTATGTTCTACATCAAAGTATCCAAAAAGAAGCGCACCAGCAACATTACCAAAGATGCTGAAGCCGTAGCCTAAGTGCCATTTAGAATCAAGACCTACACGTGGTCCTAGACCCCAAAAGTCACAATCGTCTTTAACATGAACAGTATTTCCCTCAAGACCTAACTGAGTCGATTGATTTGGATTAACAACACCACCAGTATAGCGAGTAATCTGTTCTTGATCAATCCATGCTGTTTTTAAACCCCAATGAGGTCTAAAAGACAACTTTCCACTAATGAAATAGGCACGGCCTAATTCAAGATCAATAGCGCTATAGTCAAAGTCATATTGTGATTTAGCACTTGTACAGTACAAGAACTGGTTAGATGTTGACGTGTTCACGTTCGCAACAATCGTTGATGATCCTCTAAGAGGGATAATAGAACTGTTAATTCCAGATCTTGTAGAGTCACTACCATTGGTATCAAACCAAGTATATTGCCCTCTAAGATCCCAACCATCATGCTCAAAGTTATATCCCAGACCAACTCTAATTCCCCAATCCCATTCAAAGTCGATATCTTTAGTTCGACCTTTTACAGGAAGTTGAGCTCGAGGGTCTTGATCAGTATAAGCAAATTCTGTTCCACCAACTTTTGCATGCCAGTAAAGGACATCAAAATTGAAGAACCAGCCATAGCCGTCGACTTCTGCTCGAGCTGAGGCTGTTTGTGCACCATATGTTCCCATGGCAGTCTCGGTACGCACTTGCTGCATTTGGTTTTCAAGTTGCGTTACCCGAGAATCCATGTCCATAGCCGCGAAGGCTGTGGACGATGCCACAAGGGATGCAATGGCGATTGAGACTTTTCTCAACATGCTCACTTTCATTTTTTTTTCCTCATGCGGGTTATTTTTAGCTTTCTTGCCTTAATTTTTCCTATAATGATAACGCCTAAATAAATGAAACAATTTTTTAAAAATTAATACTCTTTATTCTTTTCTTGTTTCCATTTGCCCTTCTCTTCCACTGAGTCCTGCAAAGTCGTTACCGGAAGCTGCCATATAAAGGTTATCTTCCTCCAACCCCAGATGTACGAAATTAGTTTATTTATTGTACAGAGATTATTTAAAAAACAATTTAATTAAATCATAAGACACATAAATTAAATGAATAAAAAAAAGGCCCTGGAAAAACCAGAGCCTTTTATTATTTAATCTGATGCTTTCGATTAGAAGTCGAACTTAACGTCTGCAGTAAAGCCATAGAATGCGACGTCTTCAGAGTATCTTTCATACTTAAGCTCTTCAAAATCATCGATTTTCAGCATTTGATTTTGTCTCCACCAGTATTGACCTTCAAATCCAAGTCCGATTCCAAGATGATGTTTATCATTATGAAGGTATGTATCATAACGAAGTCCCATTTGGAATTGTACAGTTGGAGAGAAAGCATGGCGGTTCGCATGTAAACGGATGCGGTTTGATGCTAGAAGACTATAACGCTCCTTATGATCTACATCAAAGTATCCAAAAAGTAATGCTCCAGAAACATTTCCGAAAATACTCACACCATTACCTACATACCATCTTGTATCAACACCAGTACGAGGTCCTAAACCCCAGAAATCACAACTTTCTTTTACGTGGACAGTGTTTCCACCTAGCCCAAGAACAATTGTTCCAAGATTCTGGATATCAAAAGTTCCTCCACCAGTATATCGAGTGGTTTGCTTTTGATCGATCCACGAACTTTTTAAACCCCAGAAAGGTCTAAGAGCAAGGGTTGAACTCACATAAAAGTCTCTACCAAGCTCAACATCAATATTGTTATACTCAAAATCGTACATTGATTTTGCACTAGCACAAGTTAAAAAGGGTGTTTCGGTCTGAGGCGTTGCAGGATCATTTGTAATAAAAGCAGATCCTCTTAAAGGAATGACTGAACTATTTTGCCCAGCTCGAGTCGAGTCACTACCGTTGGTATCATACCAAGTGTATTGTGCTTGAAGATCCCAGCCATCATGTTCAAAGTTATAGCCGATTCCAAAACGAAGGCCCCAATCCCAATCAAACTCTATATGTTTCTTTCTTCCTTTATGAGGAAGAGCCGCAAAAACATCGTTGTCTGTATAGGCATAATCAGTTCCACCTACTTTTGTACGCCAGAAAAGAAGGTCAAACGTAAAGAACCAATTTTCGCCATCGACATTTGGCCGAGCAAGTGCTGTATTCGCACCATATGTTCCCATTTCTGTCTCAGTAGCAACTTGCTTCATCTGATTTTCTAGTTCAGTCAGTCGAACCTCTCGATCAGCTGCTGCATAGCCCATTGACGAGATCATTAATAAGGAAAGGACGCCCGCTCCAATACTCCTTAATTGTCTCACTTTCATCTTTTTACCTCATAAGGGGGTTAAATATAATACTTCTTAGTTCCCTGATATAAAGGATGATGATGAATTTGCAAATGAAAAATTTTACAATTTGATTAGAAAGTTTTATTAAGTCTTAATTATCAACATAATAAAATGGGCAAAAAATTCCACCTAGTAGGAAAATAATTCTCAATTGAAATATAAAAGGGCCGCTTTTTAGCAGCCCTCTTTTATAAACTATGATAAATTTCGATGAGCATAGACGCGCATCGCCTCAGCAATAAATTCTACAAGCTTAGGATGATGGTGCTTTTCAAACCACTTCCTGAAATCTGGGTGCTCACAATAAAGCTCTGCAAGCCCCATATAGACATCCTTTGAAGTCGTATAAAAGCGTTCCGTCATCTGAAAGTGTTTTGAGATCAAGTCCTGGACCTCATCATCACGGGGCCCCAATCCTTTATTAATACAGTCTCCAAGACTCTTGTAGATCGCATTTCCCTCTTGCTCAACCCTTTTCCAGTCATTTTTGTCCCAATCCTTAGTCTTTTTCTTAGACTCAAGGATCAGATCCTCAGCAACCTTACCGTGGTATTTAACAAGATATTGCTCATATTCTTCTTGTTTTGCTGGATCAAAACCAGCATAAAATTCTTTGTCTTTCATTTGATACTTACCTTTTAAATGCATTATCGTTTTATCAACCGTTTCAATGAGCTCCTTAAAACGATTGGCTTTTTCTTCCAAAAGAGTCCGATGAGCGCATAAAGCTTTGATTTTATCAAATTCACTGCTCATCAACACTTTTTGAATATCCTTCAAATGAAACCCTAACTTCCTGAAAAACAAAACCTGCTGAAGGATTAAGAGTTGTTCCTCTTCATAGTAACGATAGCCGTTTGCTCCATAATAAGCCGGCTTGAGCAAACCAATCTCATCGTACCAGTGAAGTGTGCGAATACTCACTCCAGATAATTTTGCTAAATTCTTTACAGTATAGGACATATATCTTTCCTTAAAAGGATATGGATCTATGATAAGGTATCACGCGACGTGAGGGTCAAGAGACAAAAAAAGTTATTCTAAACTTATTCCATCTCAATAATATCTAGAAAAGCTTGAAGTTGTTTAGAACGTGTAGGATGCCTCATTTTTCTTAAAGCTTTTGCTTCAATTTGGCGGACACGCTCTCGAGTGACTTTAAAGCGCACTCCTACTTCTTCAAGAGTTTTTGGTTTTCCATCAAGGAGACCAAAGCGCTCAATAAGGACTGTTCTTTCTCGATCTGTAAGAGTCGAGAGAACCTCATTCATCTTATCCTTTAATATGGAGTACCCAGTCGCCTCATCAGGAGATTCGATTGTCGTATCTTCTAGGAAATCACCAAACTGACTTTCTCCACTATCTCCAACTTCAGCTTGAAGAGAGATAGGATGCTGAGCAATCTTATAGATTTCTCGGATCCGTTCAGGGGTTAATCCTAATTCAACAGCAAGTTCTTCAGGAGTTGGCTCTCTTCCTGTTTCCATCATCAGCTTCTTCGCACCCCGAAGAACCTTATTGATTGTCTCAATCATATGGACAGGAATTCGGATCGTACGGGCTTGATCAGCGATAGCACGCGTAACAGCCTGACGAATCCACCACGTTGCATAAGTGGAAAACTTATAACCACGGCGGTATTCAAATTTCTCAACCGCTTTCATGAGTCCCATATTTCCTTCTTGAATCAAATCAAGGAAGGAAAGGCCCCGGTTTGTATATTTTTTTGCAATAGAGATAACGAGACGGAGGTTCGATTCCACCATTTCCCGTTTAGCTTCCTGGCTCTTATCCATCCATCTTTGAAGCATCCGAACATCTTTCTTAAACTTATCAAGCGTTCGACCTGCTGCAAGCTCTCGTTTAGCTAATTTCCGCTCTGCAGCCATTAATTTTGCTTTAGCAAAACGGTTTTTCTCTGCACGAGGAACAAGTTCCTGAATTTCCTTTTCTAAAGATAAGAAGCGATCGTAAGAAGAGAGAATGACCTCTCCAAAATCATCAGTAATATTATGGCGGAAATGCATACGACGCAAATAAGCCTGCGTTCGAACATTACATTTCTCGATATCTTCAGAAAGTTTAACCTTTTCTACCTTCGTAAGCTTAGGCTCTAAAGACTTAATCAAAAAGCTCTCAAGAATTTGATCTTCTTTGTTTAGAAGCTCACGGAGCTTTGGGAGCATTTTTAAGAAACGATTTTTGTCTTCGATTTCCTTTTCAGCAATAATCTTATCAAAACGTTCTTTACCAGTAATCAGATAGTTCGCAATGGAGATAGCTTCTCGCGTTGAATAACGGAAACGCATGATGATTCGCTCAATTTGAATCTGAGCTTTTTCAATCCGCTTAGAGATTTCAACTTCTTCCTCCCTAGAAAGTAGGGGAACCGATCCCATTTCCTTCAAATACATCCGGACGGGATCATCGCTGCTTCCTTCCATCCGCTTTGGAAGGGCTTCCATCTCTTTGGCTTCTTTTTTTCTTTCTTTTTGACGTTCGACTTCAGATTGATTTAAAATCTGAATATCTATTCCACTTAAAAAAATGAGAACCTGATCAATCTGCTCTGCAGAATCAAAGGTCATTGGGAGAATTTCATTGATCTCCTCATAGGTAATGTACCCTTGCTCTTTTGCAATAGCTACAAGTTCTTCGATTTTTTGTTGATGCTGGGGATCGAAACCCTGGCTGAATCCGGATTTACTCATGGTCTCCTAAAAGAATCGCGACAATTACTGTGTAACATTTCTTTACTTAAAAAGCTACACCTTTCCTATACTAGGACCATCCATTTTGCTTAAGAAAACCCCTTATTGTCAAGACATGAACCTAAAAACACCTCATCAGGCAATACAAAAAGCAATCAAAACAACTTTACCTCAAGTGATTCTTGAAAAATCTTTCCCAGAAATTCATCGTATAGCTGATGTGGTTTATCCTCCCCAAAAAATTATTTATGAAATCCAATATTCCCCCATTTCTCTCGAGGAGGTTCAAAAAAGAAACCGGGACTATGCAACCTTAGGATATACTGTAATCTGGATTCTACATGATCACCATTTCAATAAAAAAATTCTTTCCTCTGCGGAACTTTACCTGAGAAAAAACTTTTCTTACTACACATCAATTACAGCCTATGGACATGGTTTTTTTTATGACCAACTGGAGTTTTTTCATGGAAACAAAAGAATTTATAAAGGAACCCCCCAAATTTTAAAGAATCTTTTACCACAAAAACTTTTTAAACTCCCTTACAACTTTCCAAAAACTCTTAAGAGAAAAGCTAAAAAAACCTCCTTCTACCTTTCAGGAGATCTAATAGATACTCTGATCAAGACTAAAAACTTTAAACAAATCAAAGAACTTGAAAAGAGTTTCTGTCCACAAAGATCACTAAAAACAAACTTTATAAAAATTTTTGAATACTTGCTCAAGAAGAGTGCTGGTCCAAAAGACTTATCTAGGTAAGTCCACGGTATTCAATCTCCTCACATATCCCTTTAGAAAAGTAAAGTAGAGGAGTACTGCTAAACATAGAGCTAACTTAATCCCTTCCTTCATAGGGAAAACTTTTTGAAGAGAAACAACCGTAGGCTTGCTGGGATTGATCCAAACCGTCCAAGATTTTTCTTGCCATTCTTTAACATGATCATTAGCTAAATGTGGATTTTGATAAGTGGGCTTTTTGAAATCATAAACTCCTTGAATGCTTTGCCCCTTCCATTCAAATTGATAGTTAACACTAATTGAAAAGATTCCTTTTTCATTTTCTTTAACATTCCATTCTTCTAGAGTTGCTGGAATACTTTTAGACAATTGAAAGTAGTGATTGAGGTCATAAAAAAATTGTCCTCCAATCCAAAGAGCCACACAACTAGTGATCAAAAACAAAAGCGTAAAAATATTTTTTGAAATAACCTTTTCTCCTAGAGACTGATAGGTTCGTAATTGACGAATTATTCTCCAATTGGTATATTTTTTTCCATAACTCATTTTTAACAACTGGAAACATTTATGGCAGAAGAAGGCAAAAAAGGACCAAACAAAAAAAAGTGTCCTACAGCACTCAAGCGCATCAAGCAAAGCAAAGCAAAAAACCAAAGAAATAGCTCTTTTAAATCACGAGTAAGAACAGCAATTCGCTCTTTTGAAACAGCTCTGTCTGCAAAAGATAAAGACCAAATGCAAACAGCTCTCAAGTCTGTTTATAGTTTAATGGATAAAGGAGTTAAGCAAGGGATTTATAAAGAGAATAAAGCTTCTCGCACAAAATCGCGAATGGCAACTCTTCAAAAGACTGCTTAAATCTTATTATATAAGTCTAGCATCTCCCTAAGCTCATCTGTGATGGGGTATCCCACTGCTTCCTGGACGTCTAACCAGGCATAAGCAATTGCAGGATTATTTTCTAAAGAATAAGGATCTTTCACTTCAACGACAAAGTGGTAGTGACGGGTCCCTTCTTTATCGTAATGCCCTAAATAGCTTTTCACATCTTTCAATTGCATCGCTGTTTTCTCTGTTACAGCACGTTCCATAGCTTGTGAAATGCTTTCTCCTTCCTTAAGATCAGCATTCGGAAACTCATAAAAAGAATCTCCCATACCCAACACTTCTATAAGTAAAACCTTTCCATCTTTTTGAATAATTGTTTCAATAACGATTTTTTCCAGCCCATCTTTATGAGCCTCTTCTATCAAATTTTTGTACATTCCATTTCCTAAAAAAGGTTTACACCTTTTATATACCACTTTATAGATAAGAGGAAAACAAGTTTGGAGTTTGAGTATGAATCAAGGTGTAATGACAGGATGCAAAGAGTCCCATGAAAAATACCTCGAATCATGGTTTGAAAACTATTCTAAACACAACAACTATCCGGTAACATTTTGTGATTTTGGAATGAGTGAAAAAGCGCGGACTTTCTGCAAGAAACATGGGACCATACTTCAAGCTTCTTCAAAAGTTATCGCTCTTCCAAAAAGCCCGTACGAAAATACGGTTTGGACAGATATTAATTGTGAAATCAAACAAACCCTCTGTCCTCTTTTTGAAATGACTTCCGTTGAAGATGGTTTCGCTATTTCCTATTCAAAACAACAACAACCACAATGTGGTGTTATTGCTTTCAAACGGACTTCTCCAGTTATTCTTAATTGGCATGCATGTTCCATTAAAAATAAAAATGAAACAGATGAAAACACCCTAAATTCCCTATTAAAAGAAAAAACTTTTCTCATTACGCACTTCTCTGAAAGGTTTCTTTGGACAGGGCCATCAAAAGCCCCTCCAAATACAACAATCAGTCTTGCATGTTAAAGAACCAAAAAATCGACTGAAAAGTTTTATTCGGATAGGTTCACAAGCATCTGGCAGATTCCATCTTCTAACTTTCTTTTAATTTCTCTCCCTTCCTTAACATAACCATTTTCAAAAATGGCTATAGCGAATTCTTTTCCAGAATCGGTTTCGAGATAACCACAAATAGAAGATGTCCCTTTCATACTTCCTGTTTTTGCCTTGACTTTTCCTTCAAATGTTTTCATTCGGTTAACCAAGGTCCCATCCACTCCCGCTATTGCTAAGGCATCCATTAGAGCTCTATTTGTTCTGACTTTCTTAAGAAATTGAATCATCTGTTTTGGTGTAACAAGGTTGTATCTTGATAATCCACTTCCATCAACAACCACAAACTCTTCAGGGTTTAAACCAACAGACTCATTTAAAAACTCTTCTACAGCACTTTTTCCTTTTTCCCAAGACGGCCCTAACTTTTTGAAAAGGCAATTTGCATACAAATTATCTGATCTTTTTAAAGCAGGTTTTATCAGTTCACGAATCGGTTCAGAACGATGTTTAGCAAGTATTTTTGCCCCTTCAGGAACATTTCCAGTTTTAAATTCTCCATCAAATGCAATTCCTTTTCGATCTAAAATTCCTTTAAAAAGAGATGCTGTTAATTTTTCAGGCTCCAGAATTGCTTCACCACCGACAAAATTATGTTCCACATTCAATGGACTCATTGGTACACACCAGTACGCTGGCTCTTCATCCCACATCCAGCCTGGCCCCTTAGGCCCATCTTCAAAACAACTTAAGTCAAGAATCAAATCTCCCTCAATCTTTTCTATCTCATTCATCTGCTCTACAAGCTTTACAAGATCCATTGCTGTCAAGCTAGGGTCTCCTGACCCCACTAAATAGCAATCTCCTTTAAGAATCTTTTTTTGAATTTCACCATCTGTCATGACTCGAGTTTCAAAAAAACCATCCTCCCCAAAACAATTTAAAGCTGCCGCCGCTGTAAAAAGTTTAATGCTGCTCGCTGGAACAAACCTTGCTTCACTATTTCTTTCATAGAGCTCAATATTTTCATCTAATGAATAGATCATCACACCAACAAGTGCCGTTGGATCGACAGATTGGATAATTCCTTCCACACCACTTTTAATAATCTCTTTGCGTTCATCAAGAGTAAGAGCTCCCAATGAAGTCATCAAACAAACAAATAAACAAATTAATGCTCGCATAACCTTCTCCATATTCCAGACTTTTTTACTGCAGATCCTTCTAGACATTTTTCCACTACCCCTTCATCTGCCAGTACCTCTATCGTTTCCTTTGCTCGCGTAATCCCTGTATATAAAATCTCCCTTCCAAAAATTTCTGATCCTGTAGGAACTAATAAAACAACGCGCTCAAATTCGCTGCCCTGGCTCTTATGCACCGATAAACAATATGCATGCTCAAATTCAGGAAGTAAAACGGCAGGAAATTCACGATCCCCAAAAACAGCGACATCATCTTTTCCCAAACTACGTCCCTCATTTTTCTTAAGCAAAACCCCCATTTCGCCATTGCTTAAACCCATCCGTTTATCTGTTCGAGTAATCATAATAGGAATCTCTTCTTCTCCCCACATCAACTCATTGATGGCCTCAACTCCAAAAGGCCCTTTTCTCAAACAAGATAAAATCCGAAACCCACCCTTCTTAAATTCCTTCTTCCAATCCCCTATCCTTTTTTCTAGCTTTCCATATTGAATCATTGCCCCACTTTTAACAGCTTCAGCCATGCCCAATATTTCATCACGATCACTGCGCATACATTCATTGAGATGAACATATCCCTTCTTCTTTTCTCTCATGTAACGACAAAGTTCCCCAAAAATCGTTCCAGCCTCTACTGGAGGCAGTTGATCATGATCTCCAACTAAAATTAAACGTGTCCCGTTCTTAATATTTCTGAAAAGTGCCGCCCAAAGACCCACATCAATCATAGAACATTCATCAACAATGACCATTTCATAATTTAACGTCTTTCCGCCAAAAAGAAGATCCTTTCCTCCTTTAATCCCCAAAATCCCATGCAGCGTTCCGACCTCGCAATCTAGCTTTTCTTTAAGAAGGGATACTGCTTTTCCTGTTGGAGCACAGACACAAACACTCCCCCCAAATCTCTTTACAATTTCTCCTATGACATAACTCTTTCCTGTTCCAGGCCCACCAGTTAAACAAATCACACTCTCACTAAGTCCCTTTTGAACCGCCTGATACTGCCCTTCATTTAAACTCCCTTTTTCTCCAGCGTCAATCTGCTTGACACCTTCCATCAAACGAACAAAATTTCGAACAACCTCCCCTTCAAGAACCCAATTACGCTGCAGATAATAAAGATCGTCCCATCTTCCTACTAATCCTTCGAACCGCTCTTCATCCCCCTTTAGTTCAACACACCCTTCAATCACTGTGTCTTTTTGCAAACATAAATGTCCCTCACGCGCTGCAGCCATTAGCTCTCCACCAATCGGGCCGCACCGCTTAGCAATCAATTCATCAATCTCTAGAAGTTCCATTCTCTAGAGTTTATGTCTTAAAACGATTTTTTCTCCAAAAGAATTCAATAAAACTGAAAAGACTTTCCAAGGTAGGCGTCTGTAAAAGGGGAGATGACTCACATAAACAGCCATAGATTCAATTTCTTGAACCCCTCCCCGTCCCCTTTTAAACTCTCCTACACCGGAACTCATATGAAGACGAAGATTCCCTTTTTTTGCTTCTTTAAGCATCAAGTAACTCAGCATCCTATATAGACCAAAAGATTGGGGGTAGGACATATCATAACCCACAATTGGAAAGGTGATGACTCCCTTTCTTTTAAAAGAACCTATGACACCCACAAGCTTCCCTTGATGACTAATTCCAGTCAGATGAAACGTTTTTCTAGTAATCGCTAACCTAAAAAACTCTTCTGTAAATTGTGGATTTTGATAGGAATATTTTTTTAAGTAGAGTAAATCATAGAGGTTTTTAATATCTAAGGCATCTGATTCTGAAAATTCATCATGAGAAATAATTTTAACTCCATTTTTTTCTAGTAAAGCACCATCACGTTTAATCCTTCGACGAACAATTCCCTTATCTTTTATCTCATCATAGGAAAATAAATAGATGCTTCTATTCGTGATAAAACCATACCCTAACTGTTTTAAGTTTCTCATCAACTGCCCTTCAAGACAACGATTGAGTGAACGAAAAATAAGTGTATGATCTGGATACTTTCTCAAGATATAATCATGAACTTTTTGAACTTCTTTACTGGATAATTTCGGATAAAGGTTTGTCGAAAGAAGGTGGTTATTAATCATTACGACACGATTAACCGCACAAGTTTTTAATATCTTTTTTATGACAGCTAAAATCGGCCAGAAAATCCATTTTAGAAATACAAAGCGATGTCTTTTCATCTCCTCTTCAACATAAGGAATAATCCCATAGGGAGAAACAACATAAGAGTTTTCCCATTCAGTATCATTAATAGTTAAAGGAAGGTACTTATCATCAATTTTAATCAGCTCCAAGGTCGTTTTTACATTGACTGCAAGTGCTTCACTTCCTTTTTGTAAAAAACAACCATAAAATTCTGGAATCGTAAAATCATCTCTAAACGAAGATAGAACCAACATCTCTTTGAACCCGTCTTAATTTTTCATAATCCTTTCTTCTAGGTAGCTTCGAATAACTTTTAATTTTTGGAGGAGCGATATTCCTTTTAATGAGAAACGCTTTAAGGATTTTTTCACACCCCCCGTAAAGATGAAGTCCACCCTGACTATCCTGTCTTAATAGATATTCTGATGAAAAGATTTTCCCAATTTCTCTAGCAAAAATGCAGACCTGCTTTCCTTTATCATTTTTAAAAGATAAAACATCCATTAAACGCCCTTCCACACATTGAATTGCCGTAAAAGATGATCCACAATTACACGTCCCTTCAATCAATACATCATCAAGACGATAACGGATGATCGGTTGCGTCGACCGAAATAAATCTGTGATAATTGGAAGAAAACGTCCCTTAGATCGGTCAATATACTCTTTTTCAATGTGAAGGACATCTTCATTCAAATGAAGGCCTCCTAACTCACATGTAAAACCAAGAAAACCTTCTGTGCATTGATAAACTTGATCGATTCTTGTCTTAAACTTTCCCTCTAAAAACTTCTTATCCAATGGCTCTAAAACTTCAGCAACAGAAATAATTTTTCTTGGATGAATTCTAGGGAGTTTTCTCAAAATAGAAGGAGGAGCTACCAGTATATCAGGATCAAATTCTTTAATGTTTTCATAGTTTCCATCCAAAGAAAAATATTTAAAGGATGATGCTGTTTCATAAAGATTACTATTTGCCCTAAGAAAGAGGGCTACCTTTTCTTTTTTAAAAATTGAGCGCGTCAGAGTTTTTGCTAAAATATTTCCACACCAAAGTGCCGCTTCTCTTTCCGATGCTAAGAAGATTCCTCTTTTTCCAGAAGTCCCAGATGAGAGCCCTACAGTTATTCCATTAATCTTTGAATCATAAGTTTTGTTTTTTTCGCCTTCATAGGCAACCTGAAGGGCTTTTTCTTTAGAAATCCCCTCAGTATTAAAGAGATCAAAAGTTTCCATCATCTCTCTTTTTGAGATAATCGGGCAAGAAGCAAAATCTGTTATGTTTTCATAAAGCTTCTGATAAAAAGGAGAATGCTTTTTTGCATAAGAAACAATTTTTCTGATTTCTTTTTTATGCCATTTTTCTAACTTCTTTCTATTCCACTTAAGTCGTTTTTTTGTTTGAAAATATGAGAGGAGGATTTGCAATTTATTCATTAAATTCTCCTTCAAAGCCATGCGTCGTAATGATTTCAATTCGAGAGTCATTACTGATCAAATCATGCAGTTTATAAAATGTTTCTAAATATTTTTTCCGATCATGTTGGACTAAAAGACCTAAAAAATTAGGGGGAGCTTTTTGTTTTAATCCCTCTAAGCTCCAGGATGCGTCTGCAATGATTAAAATCCATTTTTTTCCTTGTTTGAATGCAACTCCCATTTGTCCTATCGCATGTCCAGGGAGATCAAACGCAAATAATTTCCCATTACCAAATAAATCGATTGCCGGAAAATCTTTTGAAAAAGGGAAAGTGGAGAATTGAGCATGATCAATTATTAATGAATTACAAGGGATCTTTTCAGGTAAAAGGCCAGGAATAAATCCTTCTTTTAAAGCTCTAAAGCCTTTTAAATGTCTTACAAATTCATATCCTCTTTTGGAAAAAATCCATTTTGTATCTTCAAAATCTTTTAATCCACCGATATGATCAGGATGAAAATGGGTAATAAACAAATAATCAATATTCAAGTCAGACAAATTTCTTTTCTCTTTCTCGAGCTTTACAGGAGTAAACCATCTATAAAGAAAGTAGGGAAATTTCCTTGTTTCTGTTAAAAAGTGTGAACTATAACCGGTATCGATTAACACTCTTCCCAATTGTGGAATATCTAGAAGAAACGATCGCGCCCAGAATTTAACCCACTTGTACCCATTGGATCGGGATGCAACTTTTGCAAGTTGCTTGCAATAGCCTTGCTTAAAAACCTTGACCTTCACGCCACCAGTTTCCATATCTTTTAAGTCCTTCTTCAATTGAAATTTTAGGAAGGTATCCTAACTCATTCTTTGCCTTATTAATATTATATGTTTGAGAATGTGCTAGGACTCCAATTGTGTAGGGAGTAAAAATGGGCTCTTTATTTGTGATTTTAGAAAACCATTCTGCTCCTCTTGCTAGAGTCATTGCAAGGCCATAAGGCGCTTCTTTAATTTTCATCTCTATTCCAGCAAATTTTGCTAGCGTCGAAAAAAGAGTAAAAAGTTCCCAAGGCTCTCCATTTGTGATGTTATATTTAGCTCCTTTTTGCCCTTTCTCAAAGGCTAGAACTAAGCTTTCTGCAGCATTATCGACATAAGTAATATCAACCCAAACCCCCTCTTTTTTAAATCTAGGGATTCCTCCCCTTTTTAATGCTTTGATAAGGCGCGGTAAAAGAACTTGATCTCCTGGCCCAAAAATTCCTCTTGGACGTATCGTGACACAATGAAGCCCAGACCTTCCATAGTCATCTATAAGCTCTTCTGACAAAAATTTTGTGTGAACATAATGATTTGCAAAACGATTAGCAAATGGAGACTCTTCAGTCAGATTCCAACGATCTTGAGAATTATAATAAAGAGAGGGAGTGGAAACATGTACAAACTTTCTTATACCATAGTGTAAGGCAGCATCGAGAAGGTGACCTGTTCCACTTACATTCGTCTCATAGAACGCTTCATGTTTTCCCCAAGGTGAAGAAAGAGCAGCACAATGAATAACCCCATCGGCACCTTTTAAAAGATCAAATACAGTTTCACGACAACAAATATCTCCTTGGAGAATTTCTATTCCTTCAATATTTTCTCCCCTTTTTCTCGCAAATCCCATGACATCATAGCCCCTATCCCTTAATAAGACTGCAACTTTTCGTGCTAAAGGTGACCGAATTCCCGTGATTACAATTTTCATGATTTATCTACCCTTTCACCGTTATATTCAATATCCTCAGTAAGAAGCTGATACAGTTTTTTTCTTTGTTTAATGGCCATTTTAAAAATTCCGAAAAGAATCAGTGGAAGGCTTATTAAAGGTCGCATATCATCCCATCGAAAAAGAACATTTTTTCCCTTCACAAAATTCCTTAAAAAGGTTTTTCTTAAAATTTCCCCCTGTTTAATCCCATAAAGAATCATTGTCGTCGGTTCATGATAGATTTTCCCTACACTTCCTTTTAAAAAAACATCGTCGAAAAAAGCTTTTGCTAGATTAGGATTGCAATCAAACAGGTGAACACCACTTGTGGCTCTTGGATTACACTCAATCACATAAAGCTGTTTCCCAGAGCGAATAAAATCAAAAGAAATTTGACCTGAATAATGCATCTTTTTCACGAAATTTTTCATGAAATCAACGATCTCAGCATCGTCAACACTTAAGGAACACATTGAAGCACCCACTCCGATTGAGTGAAGGACTTTATAAATGCTGTAGGCTCGAATAGAACCATTGTTGACAACTGCATAACTGCAATAGGACTCTCCTTCAATATACCTTTGAACAATTTTAGGATTTTCCGTATCGTCCTTAATTTCTTTCTCAAGTCGGACAACTTCAACAAAAGCTCCAAATCTTGAGTAAATCGGCTTGACAATATAAGGAGTTGAAAGAGTCTTATCCTTTAAAAACTCTGTTTCAGGACTAAGCTCTTTAGTCATCTGATAAAATTCCCATTTATTATGGAGACTCTCAACAAGTTCAAAAGAAGAGCAAAAAACCTCACAGTGAAGGCTAGCTTTGAGTTTTGCAATATATAAAGCCTCTTCGCAATTCGGAATTAAAAGATCAACACTCTCTTCAGAGATGATTTGGTTAAGATCTCCCAAAAATCCCTTCAAGTCTGTTGCGGGAGGACGAACACATACATATCTATGCACACATTTTGAATAGGTACAAACTGTTTTAGGAAGACTATCAACACAAATAACGCGACAACCCAGTCGATAAAAAGAACGGGCTAAATCTAGTGTAACTGGAGCTCTAGCTCCTGACAAAAGAACCGTCTTAGTATTCAATTAACATTCCTCCTATCGAAAGCCCTGCAGAGGTCCCGATCATCAAAGCCTTATCCCCTCTTTTTAATCTTCCTTGCATCACAGACAGATGAAGTGCCAAAGGAATAGAAGCAGCAATCATGTTCCCATAATCTTCAACAATGTCTACTAGAACTTCTGTTGAAACTCCGATTCTTTTCGCCATCAGCCGCAATCCAAATGGGCTTGCTTGATGAGGAATCATTAAATTAAGCTGTTCTCGATTGATTCCTCCTTGAGAAAGAACCTCATAAAAAAATGCTTCAATTCGAGGAGCTATACTCCGATAAAGCTTTGGACCATTCATTTGAAAATATTTTTTCTCATTATCAAGCCCATTATAAAATTTGCTTCCTCCGCCTTCCAAAAAGCATGCTTCTTGGTTCTCACTCCAAGTCTCAAATTTTGAAGAAAGCATTTTAGATTTTCCTTTTTCATCCCGCCCAATGACAACAGCTCCAGCACCATCACCAAAAAGTGTTGCTGTTTTAAGGTCCTGTGAATTTAATCCCTTTGAAGCAATCTCTGACGAGACAATTAGCAAGTATTTATGCCTTCCTTCCTCTAATAAAAAAGAAGCAAAGTCTAAAGCTGTTAAAAAACTTAAACAAGTTGAATTCACATCAAAAGTCATTGCCTGAGAAAGGCCTAATTTTTTATGGATCAATGCTGCAGTTGATGGGATTGCCTGCTCGGGGGCGCTACTTGCACCAATAACCCCATTGATTTCTGAAGGCTCAATTCCAGCATTTTTTATCGCTTCCCTAGCTGCTTGAACACCCATTTCAGATACAGTTTCATCTTCAACATAATACCGTACTCTTACTCCACATCCATCCATAATAGTTCCAGGTTTTAAACCCAGTTCTTTTTCAAGGTCTTCAGCTGTTATTTGCTTTTTAGGTAAATAACACCCTGTTCCCAAAATTTTCATATTCTTTCTAGACATTCAGTTCTACCTCATATCTTTTAGGAATTAACTCTTCTCCCCTAAGAATTTTTTCAATCCAAGGACCCATATAATCTCCCTTGGTGGAAACAAATTTATTTTTTTCCCAATGCTTTAAATTTTCATTTTGGATTTTTAACATTTGAGCATCTTGCTTTACTGCAATTTCGAAGAAAAATTTTGCAATCGGTCTAAAAATCCATTTAGGTAAATTTGTTCGATAAAGATTTGCTGTATAAACACGTGTATGATCAGCACTGATCGGATGAACAAATGCAGTCATAAACAAGCTGTCTCCTTTTGATGTTTGAAACTCAAGTTGAAAACAGTTTGGTCCCATCACCCTTCCAAAGTTTCGAACGACAGCTCTTCCCATTGTTAGGATCCTATGAATAATCCCCTCTTGTTTTTGCTCATTTATCGTTTCTGCATGAACCTGATCCTTCTCAACATTCACGCTAACTCTCACCTTTTTTTCCTTACCCCTTTTTCGAATCCAACCGTTATGAACAAAAAGCGTATGCATGGGATCTAATGCATTTTCCATCACATGAAAAACAGAACTCTCTGCATCATTGACCATATAGAAACATTCATGAGTCTCCCACTGCTTAATTTCAGGAAGAGGACTAGTTCCAACCCAAATCAATCCATACCTTTCTCTAACCTTAAAACTTTTGACGTCATGAATATTTCTAGTCTTGCAACCAGAAATCCCCGGGATTTTTAGACATTTCCCTTTCTCACCAAAGGTCCATCCATGATAAGGACAAACAATAGCCCCTTCTTGAAGGTGACCTTCCGATAAAGGCGCTCCACGGTGAGAACATCGATCTTCTAGTGCAATGATCTTACCCTTTATTCCCCTAAAAATTATCAAAGGGTTTCCTTCTAAGAACACCCTTAAGGGTTTATCTTTTAAATCTTTTATAAATCCTACTGGATAACTAAAGTGAACATTGTTCATATCGTCCTCAAAAAAAAATTACGGGATCATTCCCATTAAACAGTGATCCACATAAGCATCTAAATCTTTTTCCTTAATGATATCCTGAACAACCCGTGTCTTTTTATTCAGCATAATCGATGTAATTCCATGAATCGCCGCCCAGAAAAAGCCGACTAACTTCATCGCTTCTTCCATTGAAATATAAAAACGACGGACCAATTCCGTTTCAATTTCTCTTAACTTTGCATTCACTACATCTAAGTACCATTTAGGAGCTCTTTCGACCGATTCATTTTCAAAAAGCATTTTCCAACGGTGAGGGTGCTCTTTTGCAAACTGCATATATGCTCCACCCATTGCTCGGACGCCACTTTTTAAATCATCTTCTCCCTCAAGAGACTTTAAAATCTCATCATATAAAATATCTAAACTCCGAGCATTTAACCTCAGAACAATTTCATCCATCCCTTCAAAAATATTATAAACCGTTCCAATCGAACAGCCGCATCCTTTAGCCAAGTCCCGAATCTTCAATCCGGTCCCAGTCTCTAAAATATCCCATCCCAAATCTAATATATTACTTCGTAACTCGTTTCTGCTCACTACTTGAACTACGTTCATCTATTTCCACAAATGCTACCAACTGTCCCACTTTTAATCAACCTCAAATCAAAATCTTTATTTACCTTCCTGCACAATCCGCACCGCCTCCTCAAAACTCTCCTCCAAAACAGTCTCCAATGTATACTCAGTTTTATTCACACTAAAAATAACTTTGCCTTTAATAATTTCAACTGAAGACAACCTTCCTATTTCGTTATCAATTCCCGAAGGAGTTTTAAAAATTATCGATAGTTGAATGTTTTGCTCATTAAAATGAAAGTTATGCAGATAAGGCTTCAAATCTTTATTATTATTAATTTCATACATATACTCTTTTGCACAAGTCACAATTAACTTTCTAGCATCGGTTAAATTGATCTCTTTATTGCAGGTTAGCCCTAGAAATAATGACTTAACGTCTTCATCCATACTCCCTCCAACACCACTTGGCTCTAAACCATATTTATAAAAGATTTTTTTACCAATTTGATCTAAAGTTGAGTATGCAATTTTTTCATGTTCAGAATAAAGCGAATCTATCTTATTACCATATAACATGCTAGTTCCTAAAAGAATAAGAATTAACCCTTTTTTAATCATAATCACCTCTTATATAACGATGAACACCTCGTTTTATTTCTTCAGCAAAGGTAGGACTTGAAAACCCATGATCAAACATGGGAGCTTGTGGGTGCGGTTTTAATACAGAAACATTTGATACTTGGTTGCTAATTATCCCAACAACTTTTTGTAAGTGAGGAACCACATCTCTCATGCTTTCATAATGAAATGCATTCCTACATAACTTTGAGGGCATGTATGCAGCTGGAGCTATTCCTAGGTAAACTGTTCGATCTCTATATTCTTTTGGCATCATAAGTTGAGACGTAACCTCATGTATCATTCCTTGGCTGTGTGCTACTTGGAAGTATACAGAACTGTCTGAAGCTTTTGCAAAGAAATTCAGTTTTCTTTCAAAGGATAACACTGCAGGTGTTGTTGTTACTAGATTCAATCCCATTTGAGCTTCTCGAAGATCATTCACAATCCCATGCGTTGCATTATATGTTGAGTGGACAGGCATATCCCCAGCATATTTTGACAAAAGCTTTACATTGGATCTATGCTCCTCAAAGGTGTTATTAATCCCTCCTATATATCCAATCTCTTTTTCTCCTTTAATCAAGGGATGGTTTGCGACCTCGGAATAATCTCGACTAGGATAATAAGACCAGTTTCTTGATTTAAGTCCACCACATCTTTTTTCAAAATCAAGATCAAACGTTAAGCATTCCTTCATTTGTTCTATTTCGCGAAATTTATGAACAGCTTCTCCATAAAGATCGAAATGCAGTTGAGGAGAATTTAGAAGGTATTGATAGAGGTTAGGACCTTCGCTGAAACCTTTGGGGTCAGGAGAGAGCCAGCGACCTGTTTCAGGGTCGTAGAAACGGCGACCAAAGTTTACAAGATGCGCAACCTTTCGTTTAGACTGGAAGCGCCAGGATGTCATAGGGTTTTGTGGGATGATTTCTTCCCCAAAAGCGGAAAAGCGGTATTGTTCTAGGGTGTTTCCATCTGAGTCTAATAAAGCAATGATATTCCCGTAGAGATCGTGGATTGGAACATAAACGGAACCGTTTTTCTCGATGGCAATGGTAGCCCCAATTTCTGCTCCATATCCCTGTCCAAGAATACGAAGTTCATTAGGGTAAGCCCCTAATTCATTTTGACCATCATATAGGTAGAGCACGGGAGGGTAATAATACCATTCACCCTTTTGAAGAATTAAATGTTTTCGTGATAAGCAGCGGCCCCATGAATCATATGAAAACCGAATCGCTTTATCTCCACTTCGAATCTGAATTAGACGATCAAGACCATCATAAGAATAAAAGATTTGATGAGACTTTTTATAAGTCTCTATGCAATTGCCATTAAGATCATGTTTGTAAGAAGCTCCAGAGGTGGATTCTAGTTGATGGAGAGAGTCGGTAAAATAGGGTTGTTCATCTTTTTGAACTCGATTGTGATGGGAATCATAAGCATAAGAGTGTTCAAACTGTCCCGTTTCACCTGTGAGTTGATTAAGATAGTCATAAGAATAGGTTGTTTGTTCAGTATCACCTTTTGTTTCACGAAAATATTCTAAAACATTTCCATTAGGATCAATTGAAGGAATTGTTTCTCGAGAATAAACGGAACTTGTATGAACTCTTCTTCCATTAAGATCGATTGAATGGTTGACTTCTCCAATGTTTCCAATCCCTATTTCCTGTGTTAGGTGATGGGAAAGATCATAATCTTCATAAAAATGCTCATAGAGCACTTCCTCGTTGGAATTTTTTCGAGAGACATTTCTTAAATGATAAGAATCGTAACCAAAACAAATTTCTGATTGATCCTGAAGCTTTATCAACATTCTTCTTCCCTGAGGATCATAATAGTTATGAATCTTTAATCCATTTCCTAATGTTTCATGAAGTAGTTCCCCAAAGTGATTGTATGTACGATATGTTACTTGGTTTGTAACATGATCAATTGATTGGGTAATATTCCCCATAGCATCATAGACCAACGAATAATGACAGGTTCCATCTGAAGTTTTTATTTCTGTTTGTCTTCCTAATCCATCATATTGATAAGAAATAACCACTCCATCGGGCTTAATAACTTTTATTTTATTTCCATTTAGATCATAGGAATACCATGTAACTTTTTCTAAATCATCTCCAGGAGCTTCTATGAGCGCAATAATTCGTCCTCTAGAATCATATTTCCATTCTTTAGTGATTTTCTTCTCATCAATATTAAGTGTGCTCATTTGTTTTGTTCGATTACCATTGAGATCATAAAAAAATCCTTCTCGAAGAAGAAAATCCCCTTCAGAACTAATTTTCTCAAGAGTGACTAATCGTTCTAATGCATCAAATATTTCTATTGTTTTTATTCCATTAGGATTCGTTGTGGTTTTTTTTAAGACTTTTTGCCTTAGGTCATTCACAAAATAGTCGTTATATTCAATTGTTATCGTATTTCCTAATGGGTCAACCCGTTTTACTGGTCGTTTAAAGACATCATAATCAGTTCTCTCTATCGACTCTCCAACTTGCACTTCTTTTGTAGTCGCTACTTTGTTGCTATGATCATCATAAGTATATTTGGTAATAGCGAAGAGCTTTCTATTTTGGTCTTCTTCTTTTTCTTCTAAAACACGATTTAACAAGTCATATTTTTTCCAAAAAAATCGTTCATTGTTGTGAATAACAACTTCTTCCCTACCAAAAGAGTCATAGTGATAGCAAATCGTGCGACCTAGGGTCACTTCTTTAGATTTTCTTCCAGCAGCATCATAGAAATATTCGGTTATCACACCATCCGCAGCAATCTTTTTCACTAAATGAAAAGCATCATAAACAAACCTTTCTCTTAAGAGAAGTTCTCCTGTTGATTTGCTGATTTCTTTAATAGTAATTCTTCCTAAAAAGTCCCTATGATAAACTGTTTGTGTTCGATCTGGAGCAATGTGTGCAGTAACTTCACCAAACAAATCATAACGATAAAATTCTTCTGAACCATCAGGGTGAGTTATATGAGAGGGCTTACCCCGACAAGTATATTGAATATGTGTCGTATTTCCTTCAGAATCTGTTTCTTTGAAAATGCGGCCTAATGAATTGTAAACCCTATTTACGCTTGGGCGTGTGATTGCTCCATTTTGATCTTTAACAGAGGGTTTATCAGTTGTTAAAGGATGTCCAAAGGGATCTGGAGCGTAATGTGTTACCCCACCTCGGGGATTAATATCGCAAACTTTATAACCAACAGAGTTATATTGAAAACAAGATATTCGATCTGATTGCCCTTCACTGGTTAGTCGATTACTCAAATCATATCCATAATGCTCTTCAAAGGCATTTTCAGGATTATCATGAATAACGAGATTATCATTTGCGTCGTATTGATACTTTTTTATTCGACCCATTGAATCCGTTTCTGAAATGAGCCTTCCATGGGAGTCATAAGCGTAGTTAAGAATAAATCGCTTTATCCCATTGGAATCATAATGAATCACTTTTTCAGGCTTTCCAAAAGGGTTGTATTGGGATATATATTGCTTCTGAAGAGATTTTTCTCTTTTCTCTTCAAAGTCAAAGCATTTCTTCTCTATTATTTCTGGAAGACCTAAAAATTCTCCTTCTTTTTTGGGGAAGTATTCGGTAAAAAACCTTTTTGTGACATCTGTTAAATCATCAAGATCGTAACCCTTTCCATCATCGGTAATTTTCTTTACAAGAATAGCATCCTGATAAAGAAAAAATTCACGGATTTTTATGGTGCCATTATCGAGAATGAGTTTTTTTTCAAGACGGTTTGAGTTTGGATAATAGGAGTATTCAACACTTTTGCCATTGTAGTATTTTTCTTCAGTTAATAGATGTTGATGATTATACTTTTTATGAATCCTAAAACACTCCCGGGAGTTTCCTTGTCCTGAAAAATCTCCAACAAGATCTTCAATAACCACATTACCGTTTGCATCGTAATGATAAACATTTTGTCGAACAAAACTGCCGCTTCCATCATGAAGTGTTTTGCTATGTAACCAGTGCCCTTTGTTGGGGTCATATTCTTTCCACCCAAAAACTTGAAAGGCAAAAAGAGATCCATCAGGATTTTGATATTGCACCCTAGTTAAAAGGAAATTTTCATTATAAAAATAATCTGTTGCATTCCCATAACAATCTACAACTGTTGTTGTTCCTTCTTTTTCACGATATTCACCTGGATGATGATAGAACCTATAGGTTTCTTCAAGCTGTCCACTTCCATTAAGAGGGTAGCAAAGATGTTTAACCCGCATTTCCCTCTTATCATGTTTTTTGAGGTGTTGATTCCCTCTTGGCATTGGATTATTTCCAGGAATGTAATAATGAACTCTTAGCCTTCGCTCGTCAGGCATAAAGCAATCGGAAACAAAGTACTTAGTTTTTTTATTTCCCCAGTAATCATAATATTGGTTTGGCTTTCCACTATTTTCAACTCCTTCCAACGTCCAATAGAGAAATGTTCCTCCATTTTTATTAGAAAATTTATAACGAAGGGTCTGATGATCGCTTGTTGTAATACGAATTTCTTTTAAGAATTTAGAACCATCCATATCATAATAAATATCCATCCAAGCATATGCCTGCGATTGATTTTCATTTGTTGTTACAACACGCGTTAAACGCCAAACATGATGAATGCTATTCCATTGGTAATGAATCTTATTTCCATTTGGAAGTCTTTCCCACATTAGATAATAATCTTCTTTATCTCTTTTAAATGATTTATACGATCGAATTGAACCATCACCCCCATGAACTAAAATGCTAGAGCTATCATTGGGATCTGTAAAAACACGATTACTGAATGCAGCATATCTTGCTCCAACTTCTCCAGAATAACAGTTAGTTAAAGCATGAGGATAATCTCCTCTTATTTTGTATGTTCCTCCACTAGGAACATCTGGAAGGGCAGTGATTTCATAATGAAGCGAAAATCCAAATTTTTCAGGAACTTCTAAGTCATAAACATAGAAATTGACATGCTCTGTATCACCACAGGTTGGATAAATCTTATCGACCTCTCCAACAATTTTTCGCTTTGCTTTTAAATGTTTAAAAAAGAATTCCCAGCCTGACCAAACTGTCTCTGCTTTTCCTGACAAATAACGCCTTTGAATAGAAATAGGTTCGGCCCCCTGAACAACCCAGTCCACCTGAGAAACAACATAATTTCCTGTAATGGCATCAACACTCCCTTCAATTAATCCTGATGGTTCCCCACCAAAAACAATTTCATCATAAGGAACTTCTTCTTTTGCAATGACACAATTTAGTAAACAAAGAAAAAAAACAAATTGCTTCAAATTGACCTCTCCATAAGCCGGGTAATATCTTACAAATCCGAAGTAATTTGTATCAACTTTTTATTTTATGCGGAAATTACGCTGATATTTATTGATAGTTAATACCCAAAATGAGAAGTTAGTAAAAATTTAATTCATATAAAGGTCGATTATGAAAAACCATTTCCTAAAACTGCTTTTACTTTTTCCTACCCTTCTTTTGGCAAATAACCCCATTGAGAGTGACACCACACGAATCGGAAGTACATTTACAGATCATTCAATTGGACTAGAAAACAATCACGAACCTCAAAAGGTATTTCTATCGAGCGACTTCTTATATTTTACTGAGACATATGGCTTTTCTCCTACAATAGGAGATTATTCTCCAGGATTCCGCATAAATTTTGGAGCAGTATTGCCTTCCAGGGATTTTGACATTGAAGCTACTTATACTCAATGGGGGGGTCATAAAAAACAACACTCCATTCATATGTATGATCTAAAAGAATTCTCAAACAATTATAATTCACAATATCAGCTACACTCAATAGAAGGGAAAATTAGTAGAAACCTTCCTCTTTCTTATGGATTATCCATAAAACTATTTGCGGGCATTGAAGGACTAAAAAACCAATACAAAAGTGAATCTTCTTCCACAAAAAATTCTAGTACCTTTACCAGTAAAAGGAAAATCTCTTGGAATTTATTTGGTCCTCTTATTGGAATAGAATTATCCAGACCCATTAAAAAGTTTTATAAATTTTTCACTAGCCTTTCAGGAACCTACGCGAGAGGAAAAGTAAAGAGCTCTCGTCAATTTTATTCAGAAAGTCCCCTATATACTGACTCTAGTAAAAGCTATCTTTACGAACCAAATCTAAAAACCAAATTAGGGTTTGAAGCCTCGTCCCCTAATTGGAAAAACAATACTAATATAAGCTTCCTAGGAAGCTATGAAACACAACTCTACTGGGCAAGTAGAGATCCATATAATTTCAAATGGAAAACCCCTAGAAACATACAAGGATTCAGCGCTGAAGTTAGATGTGACTTCTAATCAAATGATTGATCTCCATTATTCTTTAGATTATCGTTAGAGAAGATAAGAACTAAGAATGCAATGAAAGATCAAAAGCGATTATTTTTTGGATTTGAAGTAAAGGCTCCTTGGCCTCAAGGTTTGCCCAAGGGGCGTATTCTTAAAGAAGATCACAGACATATCACCATCGCTTTTTTAGGAGAAACTTCTTATGAAAAAGTGATGGGATTGATCAATGAGATACCCAAACCCTCTTTTCAAATAGGAACAGTGGGTTTTTTTGATGCTAATTTATTTTTGCCTGAGAGACATCCAAGAGTTGTCGCTTGGAGAGGAAGTCCTCTAGGAAACGATTTTTTGTCTCCTTATTCAGATAAGCTTAACGATTTTTTTAGACAAAACGGATATTCAATACAAAAGCGTCCCTTTTTAAATCATACAACGATTGCGCGTAGTCCTTTTGATCAAGATGAATGGGAAAATGCTTTTCAGCCATTACCTTATATAACAGGAGATCTACATCTTTACGAAAGTGTAGGCAACTTAAACTACAAGCCTATATGGAGCTATCCAATTCCTTATCCTTTTGAAGAATTTGAACATATTGCAGACATTGCCTTTCGGATTCGTGGAGAAAGTGTCAAGCAGCTTTACTATCATGCGCAGATCGCCCTTGCTTTTGAATGCCCGGATCTTGTTCCTTATTTAGATCGAAACGGAGATGTAAAAAGTTTAGAAGAAATCATTATGAAACTAAACGAAATTGTGACACATGGTGACCGAGAGATAGGAACACCTTTCAAGGCGGTAAGCTATCATGGAGATGTGAAAAAAGAGACCTTCCTTACTTGGGAGATGATCGTCGATGTTTAATTTAGATAAAATCGGTCCTGCTACATACCGCGTTCCACAAGAAGGAGGGATGCATATTCCAGGACTTTTGATTGCAACACAAGCGTTGATCGAAGAAATGGAAATCGAGCGCCCTCTCGAACAAGTTAAAAACGTCGCCCATCTTCAAGGAGTCATAGGTCACAGCATTGCAATGCCTGATATTCACTGGGGTTATGGCTTTCCCATTGGTGGAGTTGCTGCAATGGATGCAGAAAATGGGGTGATTAGCCCAGGGGGTGTCGGTTATGATATTAACTGTGGTGTTCGCCTTGCTTTGATTCCAATTCCTTTTAAGGATATCACTGAAAGGCAAAAAGAAGACCTTATTCATAAGATCTATTCTCTTGTTCCATCAGGTGTCGGCCGAGGACAAAGAGGAAAGAAGAAACTCGCTGATCAAGACTACCAAGCCTTAGCCACAATGGGTGCAAAATGGTCGATTGAACAAGGGTTTGGATTTGCTCAAGATCTAGACCATACAGAAAGTCATGGCTATATTTCAGGAGCTGATCTTTCTTGCGTGTCAAGCCATGCAAAAGAACGTGGCGCTGACCAGCTAGGAACCATTGGATCTGGAAACCACTTTGTGGAGATTGGGCAAGTGGATGAGATTCTTCTGGATGAAATCGCCACAGAATGGAATGTTGAAAAAGGCCTCACTTATGCATTGATCCATTCTGGTTCTCGAGGCTTTGGTCATCAGGTTTGTCAAGATACTTTGAATGCTTTTATCAAAAAAGGGTACCATAAAGGACTTCCCGATAAACAACTCGTTGCTGCACCTATCAATAGTCCTGATGGAAAAAACTACTTTGCGGGAATGGCAACAGCTGCAAATTTTGCCTTTAATAACAGACAACAAATCCTCCATGAAGTGCGGCAAGCTTTTCAGCTGATCTTTTCCATCAACCCTGAAGAGGTTCGCCTTCTTTATGACGTCTGTCACAATATTGCAAAGTTTGAAATGCATAATGGAAAAAAAGTTTGTGTCCACCGAAAAGGGGCAACACGTGCTTATGGTCCAGGTGCTGAAGAACTGATGCCTCTCTTTAAAAAAACAGGGCAACCCGTTTTAGTTCCCGGAGACATGGGACGTGCCAGTTATCTATTAGTCGGTCAAGGAAATCCCCTGACTTTTTGTAGTTCTTGTCATGGTGCCGGACGGGCACGGAGTCGGGTTCAATCCTTAAAATCATGGTCCGGAAAAAACTTAATCGAATATATGCGAAAACAAAATGTCATAGTAAAAGCAACCTCTCACCGCACAATAGCTGAAGAAATGCCCGATGCTTATAAAAATGTTGATGCTGTCACGGAAGCAGTAGAAGAGGCGGGACTCGCTAAGCGAGTCGCCCGCCTCCGACCACATCTAGTCCTTAAAGGTTAAGGAAAATCACAGACGTAGCTTTGATCATTCACATGTGTGACTGGATCTCCATTAGTGTTGATCACATGAGAAATCCCTCCCTGTCCATTTAGGAAAACGGAAAGAGAGTTGGTGAAGTGGATGCCACTTCCAGGCGGCGTTTGAATTCCTGTCGCAGCCACCACAGGGTGATCTCTAAAGTAGCAATAAACGCCTACACCCCATGCTTGGTGTTTCTGAACAGAATCATTCACCAGATATGAAACACCTTTATACCCAGGCTCTACATCATAAGGATATTCGGACTGGTAGAAGTATACTCTTCCATTTTCTCCATTCCATTCCGTTAAATTTCCTAATGTATGTTCACAAGCAAGACCATACATGATGACATCATCACCATTTACTTGGATTCCAGTTGAACAGGGGTTTTCCCCATTAACAGCTATCCCTGCAACAGTATGATCTGCACGCCAAAGCCATAGGTTATCTCCAATCACATTTCCATTATTGATCACAACCATTTGCTCTGCCCCTACAGGATGGGTCGCTGGATCATAAGGTCCTCCAACTCTTGCAAAACAGTCATAAAGGAATCCTGGGTTGTTAACATCGCCAGCATATCCTTTTTGTCCCCACTCTAAAAGAGTAGAGATACCTGTTGTACCAGCTTGAAGTAAAACGCCAGCAATCTTCACACCATCTACATTACCAACAGTAATGCAAGGGCTCGGCGTTGCGTTTCCATGACAAGAAGCTGTTGAAGCAATCAGTGTCGGAAAACCGATTCCTAAGATAACCGTGTTGGGTTTTGTCACCTGAATGCTTTCAGTTAAAGTATAGTTTCCAGGAGATAAAATGATATGTAAACCTTGGGCTAACTTTCCGTTGATTACATCAGCCGAGTCCTTTTCAGTCGCTACATAAACATTATGGAAATCAATTTGGTCAACATTGTCATAATCCTTTGTCCCGCCTACTTTATTGGTTTCCAATTTAGGAACCATTAAGTAGTAACGATCCGCTGTATTGTCGTACATAATGTAAGGCTTTTCTGCGATCACAGGAGTTTCCTCAACTGTTGTAAAGGGAAGTCCATTTTTATTACTACAATGAGATGCAGGAGCATTTGTACAACCAACAAAAACCATATTCCAGTTTCCTTGAGGCCAACTACCCATATAAGAGTTTCTAGTTAACCATTGCTGTTGACTTCCCGATAAAACATCACCATTCACGTGACAATCTGCCATAAATCCCCCACTAGAAAAGCCTGCTTGATAATCAGGATTTGGACAGGTTGAATCGACATATTCAAAAAGACACAAGTCCCCATCAACAAACACACGACGCATCGGAGCTGCTTGCGAAACAGCCCAAAGCATCGAGACTTTACCATTCCAAGTTTTAGACGGTTTCGTATAGAAATTTTCTGCGCTACGCCAAAAGTTATCAAGGGCGCCAACCGAATAGCAAAAGTTTCCATTCTCACAGGTCACTGTACTAATCGTTGTATCCTTTGGTTGCTTTCCCAAACCAATAATAGAAGTGTAAAAGCCAACATTCACATTCAGCGTATGAACACCGGACTCAAACAAAATTGCATACCGCTCGCTGCTAAACTCACCAGGCGTTGCTTCACCTGCTTGCGTTGCATGTCCACCATTCGTACTAAAAACCTTATCAACTTTCTCCTGCGCATAAGGATCGTCCGTTTTCAGAACAATCACGTTAGCAGGCCAAGTTGGAGGGTTAGGCTCCAATGAAAAAAGTTTCACCGAAGCTAAAAGACAGAGAATAAACCATTTCATCTCAAACTCCTTAACTTTGAGTTAATGATGTCATGAAATAATATTTACCTCTTTTCGATTAAGTCAATAAATTTATTGAGCAAGCAAAGCGATGAACAATGCCTAAAACATTTACAAGAATTTCTCCTATCAAGTAAAAGTTTGTTTTTTCTTAAAACACGGTTGCTATTTTGAGACTCGCCAAACTTTTCTTCCTTCTCGTCCTTCCTGCTCTTATTTGGAATGCTCCCCTTCAATCTTCTGCATCCACAACTGTCCAACAATATTCCCCCTGGGCTCTTCTTGCTACTAGTAATCTTTCTTATGACAATCTTCTTTCCTTTATAGAAACCATTGAACACGGAGACCCTTCTTTAATTGAATCTTTCTGGAACGTCGATGATGTTAACGATTTTATTGCTTTCTTATCACGCCAAGGCATTCCTGACTCAAACACCCAAGACCTAGAAGATCTAGAAGATGATATTGATTGGCTTCTATCCGATGAAGATTATGACCCTTATGACGACCATTGGTTTTACACATCACTCAATGATCAAAACCCTAACATTATCCTTGCTCCTTTAAAATATCCTCAACCTCAAACACTCCTATGCAAAAGTTGGACAGAAAAAAAATGGAAAAAAACAAAAAAATTCGTCAGAAAACACAAAAAAGCAATCATCATTGCCGCCGTAGTTGTAGTTGCAACCGTCGTTATTGTTGCTACCAAAGGAGCCGCAGCACCTGTTGTTATTCCTGCTATTGCTAGCACCACAGACCGCACCCCTGTTAATAAGCCAGGAGAAGTCTATACCCAAGATGAAGAAGATGACCCTCCTCCTCGCCCACAACCTCCGCCATTACCTGAACCACCTACTCACCCTAACCCAGAAGCACAGATTTCCAATGACACCCTCAAGGAACAAACTAATCATATTAAAGAGGTTCTAACCCAAGAAATCCCCGACCAATCTCTTAATATCCCTCCAAAAGAAGAATCCACCTTTTGGAGAGAAATGAGTGATACACTCTCTATGCTATCCCACCAAGCTATCGAAGATCCCACAAATATCTTAGGAATCCCAATAAAACAGTCTTCTTTAGATACCTGCCATGAAAATATCGATGATTTCTTTGGAACAGACTACGCCGATCTCTTCACTGCTGATGCAAAAGAAAACCAACCCGATATTACAGTCGGTGTTCTTCCACCTCCATCAACTTTAGGAGAAACGGCTAAAAAAGTTGCAACCTTAGCACGCACATCAAAAACCCTAGCCGGAACAGCTGCAGCTGCCAGCGCTCTTTCAAAGCCTACTAATAATTTCATTCAACAATACCAGTCTGGTGAATTAGAAATTAGAAATGATCTTGCAAATAGGGGCTTCAATACCCCACATAGACCGGAGGGAATTCCAAAAGACTGGAATGTCAAACCTTCTACTAAAGGTGGCGGAATAAGGTACTCATTAGAAATTCCTAAAAAAAGTGGTGACATTACCATCAAAGCTGAAGTTAGAATAATGCCAGCAAATCCTGCTAGCCCTCAGGCTAGTCGGAGGGTTGATTATGTAATTCATAATGTCAATGGAAAGTACTATGATAAAAATGGAAATGAAGTTGATTTGCAAAGTTCTGAGTCCCATATTCCTTTAGAGGAATATGACTTTAACAAGATTTCAAAGAAGGTTCCATATGAATAATAAAAGATATGCAACACCTCAAGAATCAAATGATTTTTTCAAGGGCTTTTTAAACACGCTACAACTACTAGTGGATGTAGAAAATCAGAATAAAGCTTGGGTTCACGGTGATTACAAGGATTATCACTTAGATTTTATTGATATCTATAATGCCTTTATGTCTCCTTGTGAAGTAATCATCAGCTGGCAATCACTTTCTAATCATCAGCGTGAAGAATTAGAGACTTTATACAAAATGTTATTAAGCTATCAGGACACTAAACTCATTAATGAAAAAGAAATAGCAAAATCTAACACTGAAATAGCTCTAGATCCTGAGTGGCATAAAATTCGAAATTTTGCAAAAAAGGTCTACCATAACCTATCTTTAATTGGAGAAAATTAAAAACTTCCAGCAAGAGTTGCAAGCGATCGATATAGTTTTAGAAGAAGCAAATGGATAATCCAGAAGAAATTAAACTAGCCATCCTTTAGCTAAAGAACGAGGACACAGAATGTTTGAAAATAAAGATACTGGTGAAAAACTAACCTATGACGAAGCTAAACTCGGAGAGCCAGGCCATAAAGAAAGATCCCATTGGCATCGCTACAACCCCAATTCTACCGGAGATCATGACATGTATTTAGATGCAAAAGGTAATCCAGTAGCAAAAGGAAGCCCTGAATCACATTTGTATGCACCCGAGTAATAAGGAGAAAAAATTGGATATATCAAAATATACGGCATATTTTCATGATGGTTCAATCATTGATATTGATAGCCGAGTTAATGACCTCATCATTTCTCTTGAAAGTGCTGAACTAGATCCTTTGGAAATCGGTGATTCAAAACTTATAACAAAATCAAATACTATTTTCGGAAAACTCCATTTGAAAAACGTGAAAAAACTAAAATTAGATAATAAACCTTATCTCGAAACTTTAAGAAAAACTTATGATAGCGGCGAAATTCTTGATTTAGAGGTTGATCCTAACAGAGTCTTCTTACTAGTTGAATGGGTGAACTTTCCCCCTAAAACTAGAGAATTTGTAACTAATACAATTGAAATAGAAGCAGAAAAAGTTGAGTGGGAAAACATTCCAACTGCAGATGGTTACAAATTCCAACATTAATGAAGTCACTTTTCCTTAATTGGAGAATGTTAATGCAAGGAATCGATATAGCATGCCCTTCACTTTAGAAAGTTCAGCAATCATTTATGAAGGATCTGGTTTCTTGAAGAAAACACGCTTTATAGACCAAGCAGTCTCTTCGATAAAGATAATAACAATAAAAGAAAGAGCTGAAGTGAAAATTCCTGAAATAAATGTCGTAACAATACCGTGCTTCATAAAAAATGTGTACAAAGAAGCAAGAGATCCTATGATCCAACAAAGGATATTAACCTCTCTTTCTAACCGACGGAACCGATGGACAATAATAATTCTTGAGAGATACCCTATAACAAGAACTACCCCTAAGCTTCCAATTAAGTTATTTGTAATCGTTTGTAAGCTATTCACAATCGCTTCACTCTTAAATATACTAAAAGCCAGCACTCCTATAAGCCCAATTAGAACATATCCTCTGGCATCGGTAAAATTTGGTATAACAAATTCTAGAGCTGCAGAAGCAAAATAGATATTCACAATATTGACACACACGGTCGCTAAAAAAATAAACCCTAAAAGAGCAACCAAATTAAATGTCCAACCAATCTCAGTTGAATAAGGAGCAAAAACAGAACTAGGGTTCGAACTCAGATGAAACCACATTGTTGCAGCTTGAAATCCAATAACAAAAAACGTCATAAGGGTTAAAGCTAAGATACCATCTTGACGAGAGCGAGCATGTCTTAAAAATGTTGGGAGATTGATGATCCCTGGAAAGACAATTATCACTACCGGAATGATACCTTTATGTGATACCTCCCACTCTATATTGTTGAGATGTACCTCTCGATTGCAAAAACCATAGATCACATAGATTACAAGGATAGGCAAAGCAATAGTGCAGATCCATTTAATCGCACGAATACCAAAAGTCGATATACCTATTATCAGAAATGATACAACTACTATGGCAGTTAAATGAGTTGAATTATTCCAACCAGAATAGTTTTTTAATAACAACCCTGTATAGTCCATAAGAGCATCAATCTGGACTGGAAACCAAGAGATAAACGCTACCATTAATACAAGCGCTGCTATAGAAGCTAGAGGTTTTCCAAAGTAGGTCAAGACGTTTTCAATTGCGTGCTTTGCTTTTCCTTGACCATGATAAGTCATAGAGAACATTGAAAGAGCAATAATCCAGAGGATTAGATTACCAATACAAAGAGAGGTAACTGCTACTCCTGCTCCATATTGATGAGCAAGGTGCTTCCCAATAAGCATACCTTGCACACCAAGAGCTGCACTTTGAATACTAGCTAGCTGCCAAAAGTTTTGATTCGTATCTTTGAACATAAACACATGTAAGTATAGTCCATACCTAATAACTCTATTAATATATCTAGTAGTATCTTTTCAAGAAGCTAGATCTTATTTTGAAATGTATCGAGATATTTAGAGGTTGCTGGACAAGGAATATAACAAGAAGGAAACAAAACGGTATCTAAAACAGCTTCTGCATTCTCAAGCGTCTCCTTACTTGCAACAAAGATATGAGAAAGACAAAAAAGAGATGGATCCTTTGCAGATACACCTTTTATCCTATTATGTAATTGGAGAATACCAGCAAGTGGTTTTTCTTTTGGGATAATAGGACTATAATCAAAATTAGGATCATCAGCAACAGTGGGGAACTGGGGATAGTGAATATCACACGCTAAAATGAGGCTAGGAATTTGATGAATCCATGGTTTCATTTTTAGGGCTAGATGATCTATGTCTAAAGTATTTGAAAATGCATATCCACCAAAAACAATTATTGGCTCATCTTTCATAATTAATGAGTGGTCTTCAACAAGAGAAAAATTTCCGTTCCCCAAATCCCTTAAAAACCTTACATAGCGCCCTTTTATCTTTACTGAATATGGATCCATCAAATCATTTACCACAGCAATTGTTGCTTGATTCTCAGCTAAATATCCCAAAGAAACTTGCATTGAAAACATACAAGAAGCGTATTTAACCCCCTTCCTATCCTTTCTTAAGAAGGTGTTTTCAGTAAATTTTATCCAGTCTTGGATGTTAGAAAATGAAATCCATTTTTTCTCGTTAAAAATTTCAAATAAGTTCTGGTAATTTTCAGCAACAAACGTTGAAAAACTTCTCTGCAATCTTTTCACAATTTTTTCACAAAAACTTGTTCCTAGTTTTCCTTTTGACTGTAAATTTAAAGGAACAGTTCGCCTTCCTTTAGTGGGATGAACCTCGATGATAATAGTTAAGATATAGAGGCTAGAAAGGTCTATCAGCTCACCGGGAAGAGAATGAAAAAGGGCCGGTGTGAGTTCTCTTTCGTGTCGTAGACGTTCAGTGAGTTCATTTTGAATGGGTTGAAGGGTAAGAATGAGTTCACGAACGAGGATAGATAGGCCATGGCAACAGTTAGAAGTGGTTTGTGCATCGAAATGGGTATAACTTTTCTCTGTTAGAGATAGGAGTGTTTCTTTAAGGATACGAAGAAAAAAAAGGGCATGCTCTTTTTTGTTTAGGGATCCTTCCCAAATAGGACGAGAAATACCTTTTGAGTGAATCGGTTGCTTAGCAGCAGCAGTCTGTGCAGGTGCGAAATTTGTAACCATAATCCATCAAGTCGTTAATTTGGATATTGAATATTCAATAAAATTGAAATAAATGCAACTTTTAAAAAAGATTAACTAAAGTTAATTTCACGATCTTTTAAAACTCTAACAAAAAATATTACAAAGATTATATTAGTAAATATTATTATCGTGAAAAACCATAATAGGGTGTATGCAAATTAACTCATTCAAGCAATTCTTTTTACCATTAAGCGGCTCATAATCAAGTAGATCGTATACTCGCTTGTTTACGATCGAAGTGAGAAATTCAAGATAAGCGTAAATCTTTTTCTTGATATCCTTGAGGAGCTATTGATAATAAGGGAATAAAACTAATGTTGGCAAAGCCTTAGCTTTGTCTATTTTTTTGGGATAGCTAGGGATACTGTTACCTTCTTTCAAAGTAATGAGAATTATAAGCGTTCCCAATTAATTTTTTTACTTTTTCTAAAATAGCTTTGTATTGGAGATGGAGAATTCAAAAAGAGAACAGCGTCACATTATCCTGGTTGTGACACTTGGAGGCATGCTTGAATGGTTTGATATCTATTCATTTGTGTATTCCGCATACTAAAATCGAGACATAGCGCGGTCTAAAATCGAGAGTTCGCTCAGTCCAATAAAAAAGCCTCGGTTATTAACAAAATTGTTCGT
>FUHP01000009.1_pt1 | contig 105314 bp, 94 predicted proteins | sample 1003401 | NCBI WGS metagenome assembly FUHP01 (sample SAMEA4075887, study PRJEB14783) | cnidarian metagenome | reverse complement strand
GTTAAACCAGCCACTGGCTTCTTGTTCTGAACTCTTGTGCATTAATCCACAAAGTTCATTAAGCAGAAGTCCGCGTTGTTCACGAGGAATGAAATCCAACATCGATCGTATTTCATGAGAGCTACCAACTTCTTCCTCTTCATGTAAGGCATGAGGAGGGAGAGCTCTTCTTGGACTTGTTGCTTCTTCTAGTTCATCTAAGAGGAGGTCAACAATGGTAAAGATCCAATGCTTTACTACTTCTTGATAAGAAAGAAGAGTATAAGCTTCGTGAATAACGGCTAGAATGATTTGTTTTAGACTACCACCACCGCTGAAGTTCAATTTTTTCTCTAACTTAACATCAGCAACATGAATGACAAGACCTTTAATTCTCGCAAACTGTTTTAGATCTTTTTCTCGTTTGACCTTACCATAGGCCTCTTGAAGAGAAGCGAGTTCTGCTTGATTTCCAGCTTCATCTTTTTTAAGCTCTTTATAAGCTTTCGTGATTGCCTCGAGAGATTGAGCAAGAATTCCTTCTTCTCTTTTCATTAATGCAATTTGTTCATTTTGTGCTCTGCTATTCCTAGGAGGGGCTGTTAATTCACTTTGACGCTGTTCAAATTCCCTGACTTCCTGGAACTGTGCACTCAGGTGTTTTAGAACAGACTTTTGCTCTTCAGGTAATAAGAAGGCATAGGCTTGTTGAAGTAGAGGCAGGTTTTCTTCCCAGTCACTACGATCTTTTGACTGGTCTACAAGCCCTTTAACAACTGTTTTTCCAATCGTTGCACTTAAGAATCCTGTGGAAGTAAGTTCATTGAGTTGTTTTTGAACGGCATCACAAGCTTCTTCTTCAATAAACGTTTGAACTCCCATGACCAGAATTTTTGCAATACTTTCCGATCCCGGAAGGAGTTTCCATAGTTTGTTTTGAAGAGAAAGAAGAGATCCAATGAGACTGGTTCCACCACTTCCATTGGGCTTACTTTTTAAGAGTGTTGCTAACCATTGTCCTTCCGGTTCTTGAGTATACTCTGCAGCTTTTACGCGAAGAAGTCCTTCTAAACGTTCTTTCGTCGTATGGATCCAGGTTCTTTCTTGAATCTCGGGTTGACTTAACCAGACTGCTTTATGCGCTTTTGGTCCTAATCTTTCAATCACTGCTGGTCCTGTGACGACAGGTTCAGGAATTGCTAAGCAGAGACCTTGAACCGCTTCGGCTTGGCCTCTCTGATTTCCTTTTTCTAGAGCAAGCATCAAGGGAGTTGCTTCTCGTCGTTCATCACGCTCAGGAACCATTTCAAATTCTTCAGCTTCTACAGCCGCCTGGTCTCTTACAGCTTGCATCGCGCGGCAACACCCTAAAAGATCAAGAGCATAATCGACGACGCGAGGAACTGTTGTTCTTAGATTGATTTCAGACATCATTTTTGCTGATTTATGTAAGGTTCCAGTAAATACAGATTCAACTTGAAGAAGAAGGCTTGCTGGAAGGGTCTTAATTGTTCCTGCTAAAGCCTCTGCTTTAGTTTGCATCATGCGGATGGATCGGAAGAAAGCGATCTTCGAAGTAAGGGCCGTTGAAAGGCCATAACTCTCAGCAGCTAAAAGGAAGTCTGCTTCAGTCATCCTAGGTTCATTCATGAAACGATTGACTAGGGTATGAGCGGGACTCCTATCTACCACACCTTCTTTTCCTAACGCTTCTGCAATAGAACGTTCCCATTCACCCTGTTGTTTTTCCCATAAAGGAAGGAGATACTTTCCACTAAGCTCTCCAGAAAGAACGCGGCAAGTCGATTGGACTAATCGGTCGATTTGAGTTTCCATACGTGATGCTAAAAGATCTTCTGGAAGACTTGGAAGCTCATGACGATCTTCTTGTGGAGCAAGGCGTGGAGAATGAGAAGACATTTGTTCAATGACTGCCATCCACCCTTCAATCATCACAGATGTTTGTGTCATAGAGATTGCCATTCCATGATGCATAATCGTCGCAAAATTTGTTCGGATCTTATCGGTTGCAGCAGACTGTGCACGTTCATCGACAGGTTCTGGGCGAACAATCACCGAAAATTGAAGAGAGATCGCCATAAGAGCCATTTGTTTGTCGTGAGACAGTTTGCTATGGGTGACGATATCTTGGAAAGCAGCAACTCTTTCCTCTTCACCAGATTGAAGCTGTTCAATCAGAGCTGCACTAAGTGGCTCTTCAAGCTGCGCTGCTCGGACTTGAAGTTCTAATGTTTTGAGTGTTGGAGGTGCAGGTGTTTCCATTTTCACATATTTTGTTTCAAGCTCATCCCACTGGACACCGAGTTGCCAAAGGGCAATTGATCGAAGCCAAGATCTTAGAGCTCCTGGATCCTCCATCATTGCATTTAAGAAGGGATCTTCTGTTTGCGCTGCTTTTCTTAGAAGCTTTTCATTTTTAATGACCCAAGGATCGATCAAGTATCGATCAACTAAATCTAAAAACTTAAGAAGCGCTTTATTCCGCTCTTCTGCAGCATTGCGGGGAAGGGGTGCAACAACAACAAGTTCTTGAACTTCATCAACACTGCCAGGACGTTCGATTTCCTGAGAGCGATCTAGGGGAATTTCAGCATTCCTTCTTTGGACTCTTCTTTCCTGCTCTTGTCGGTCTGGTGGGTAGATTGGTGTTACTGTTTTTTTCTCGAAATATCTTCCAATGGAACGCGCTCCACTTCTACATTTGCTATAAACTGCACCTAAGATGGTTGTCATAACAGTATAAACTACAGCACCAGTGGCGGCAGTCACAAAAAGAACCGGAAGGCCCACTGTGACCATTCGAAGTTTTCCTCCTGTGAAAGGAGCGCGCCAGGCGGCTGAAACAACGCCATAAGCTGCATTTCCTAGTTGGCCACAAGCTGCGCTAAAAGATAAGGGTGTACCCATGATAAATTCCTCAATTTTAAACTCTTTCCCCGTATTTAAGAGGGGATTTTAAAGAGTTTTTAAGAAAAAAACAATAAAAAAGTATAAAGTTTACAATCTTTACATGGGGATGGCTATAAGGAGCTTAGGGTGACTAAAGATGGTAAAAGATGATAAAGGCGTTAAATTAAAATTAGAAATTGAATTGCATGCCACCTGTCAGACCATGGTAAATGACATGACCATCATGGTCGAGAATCGATCCTGAGCCATGAAGGATGATGTTGCGGTCAGCGGTTGCAATGGCTCCGACATAGATAACGCGGTAGTTAATGTTAAAAAAGAAATGTTTTGTGGGGCGCAGTTCTATGAAAGGATAGACCTCAGCCATATAGGAGAAATTGGAGCCACTCCGATCGATATCACGGATTTCAATGGTGTTATTATCGTCATACATCTTGGTTTTTTGTTTATCGCGGTTGAACATTCCTCCGACTTTGACAACAAGCCCCCAAGTTAGAAAGTGGTAGGGGTTATATTCAATATCTCCGCCAAGCTGCAGCCCAAAAGATTCATTTTCCGTTTTCACCCGATAACGACTGGTGCGGTGATCTTTATGAAAATAGAGTTTAATCTTTTCATCGATATCAAACATCCGAAAGCCAGCCAGCCAAGAGATTGAGAAGTGGTCGGTATACCGGGGAGTGATGTGACGCCAAAAGTTGAGTTGCCATGAGTACATGCTCGAATCATAGAGGGCTTTGACACGACTAGCATATTCATAATCACGTGTTCCATAACGGACCGTTCCATCTAGGTTTAAGTTTTCCAGGCAATTGCGGGTCTTTTTTCCCTGCCAAGAAAGACCTCCTAAATAACGGACTTCCCAAGTTGTTTTAATGTCTTGAAAGACTTTGAGTGCTAGAGAAAAGCCGCTGTCGAAATACATGTCATGAATAAGATCTTTCGATTCAATCATCGGTTTGCCTGGCTCTTTTGAGCACTCTGTAGGCTCCAAGAGAACAGGAAAGTTAATTGGACCGCCAGCAGCTGATACCAAATGTTTGTTGTGAGAGTTAGCTCGTCTTAAGAGGACATAATCTCCCTCTATAGCAAAGTGATTATAGTAAGCACCGCGGACAGCACCTAAAGCACTGGTTGCAATCCCTAATAAACAAACCACTCTGAGAAACATTTTCAACACGATTATCCTACAATTAAAAATCGAAATGTACCAAAACAAGAAATCTCTCACAACTAAAAATCTTTATCTCTATGGTAAGTTGGATAATTTCGGAGTCCATTCCGAACTTATCTGAATATTTTCGGAATGGACTCCGAAATTATCCAGCTTATTCAAACACAATTTCTATTCTTAAAATGATTCTCTTTTTAAGCTTAAAAGACGATCAAACCCCACCACTGAGAGATAATAGGTCGTATTTTCACGGTCTGCAAAGATCATTCCTCCTTTAATATCTGCATCGAGATATTCTTGAACTCGCTCCTTTGAAATCCCATAAATTTTACCGATTTCTTCATCGGTAACGGTGACCTTTGGCTCTTTTAGAAAAAGGCGATATAAATAAAACGTTTCGTCTGACATAAGCAGTACCTCCTAAATAAAAGCAGGTACATCCTTTCAAAAGGAAATAGCGACGCTAGATTTTTTTGCCCGAATCCATTAGAATGGGACTCGAAGCTAAGGTCTCATGTACTTAAAAGGATGTACCTTAGTTTCACGCCCCGGAAGGGTTCCGACCTTCCGGGGCACTTTATGTACCCTTCTAAGATATAAAAACTCTTCTATTTACTCCAAGAAAAAAGTAGCATCGAATTTGAGTACATGTATAGGATGTACAACTCAGTTAATTTATCTGGATCTTTTAACCTGAAATTTAATGAAAGAGGATAATACTAGATCTTCTTTAGCTTTTTTCTTCTGTGAGAGAGTTGAGGTCTTGAATTGAAAGGCCTGTTACTTCAGAAATCTGCTCAAGTGAAAGTGCTTGCTTGAGTAAGGCGCATGCGATATTTAACTTTTCTTGTTCACGTCCTTTTTCAATTCCTTTCTCAATTCCTTTCTCAATTCCTTTCTCGATGCCTTTTTCTTCAGCTTTTTTTAGACTATTGGCTTCAATTCTGAGCCATTTGAGATGATCTTCATAAGCTTCGCGTTCTTCATCAGAGAAGTTCATGACATTTAAGACTTCAATCGCTTTCTTTACTGGGATATTATCTAAATCATGAGGGAGCCTGGCCTGACTAATCAGGTCGTTTTTTGTTAAGAATGCGGACCAAAGATCTAAAGCATTTTGGATTTTTGGGCCAATATCTTCAAATTCTTTTCCTAGAGCGTCGGTAAATTTTTTGAGCTCAATTGTGTGGAGTTCGAGCTCTTTAAAGTAACGAACTCCTGTTTCTTTTTCTGTAATATGGAAGACATTATGATATTTTTCTGCTTCGAGGATAGATGTGAAATTTAAGATGTGAATGCCTATGACTTTTTCCAAGGTCGAGTAATCTTCTTTTTCCTTCAATTGGCTAGCATAGAGCTTAGCCCAATAATATAGAGCTCTTTTATCGTAGTCGGCTTCATCAGTGATCTGAATTTCAATATTAAATTTCTTACCGTGGTTTCCTACAGCTTTGATATCCAGAATGGAAAGCTTATCATTTTTAAAGTCTTTTTGGTTGTAGGGATTGAGTAATGTAATATCAACAACTTGATCTTCTTCGCTTACAATAGAGTTAATCAAGGAAATTAAGAGGTCCTTATTCTCTTCGGAGCCAAAGATTTTTTTAAAGGCGATGTCAACCCGTGGGTTAATGTGACTAGTCATCATGTGCATTCTCGTTTATATGCTGCTATTTATCGGTTCAAGGATAACCTTTCAAGAGACTTTTTTGCATCCAAAAAAAAGCCGGAGAGTACTCTTGGCATAAAGGGGTATCCTAAAGGCTGCTACATTCCTGTCCTGACCTGGTTCGGACGACTTTATTCCAGGAGTTCCCCGGCAAAATCTATTATAACGTGAGCTTGAAATAAAAATCACGAATCATTCGCTTGAAAACATTTAAGTTGTTATTATTAAGTTGCTTATATAATGGTAAATACTTCTTTGTCAATCTTGTCTCCGCTTTCTGCTATAGCCATTTGTAAATCAAAATTAGATTGTAGATTTAGCCAGAATTCTGGTGAAGTTCCAAAGAATTTAGCTAGACGAAGTGCTGTATCAGCTGTAATCGATCTTTTCTTATTGATGATAAAATAAATGCGATTAGCAGGGACAGAAAGATACTTAGCGAGAGCACTGGCGGATAAGCCAAGCTCTTCAAGTTCATCTTCAAGAATTTCTCCTGGATGAATAGCTCTCATTTATTCTCCATTTTTAAATTATAAGTTAGGTATTTTCCTGTGAGGGATGAGGGGCATTTAGAGAGCTCCTCAGGGGTTCCTGTAGCGACGATTTCTCCTCCGAAGCCACCGGCTCCTGGACCGAGGTCGATGAGGTGATCGGCAGCGGCTAAGATATCGAGGTTGTGCTCAATAATAACGACGGTATTTCCTTTATCGACCAGAGCGTTGAAGATGGGGAGAAGTTTTGCAATATCTTCAGGGTGGAGTCCAATGGTGGGTTCATCAAAGAGGTAGAGGGTTTTTCCAGTGCCTCGTTTGGAGAGTTCCCGAGCCAGACGGATCCGTCCCGCTTCACCACCAGACAGAGATTGGATTTCTTGTCCGAGGGTTAAATAACCGAGTCCAACAGAGATCAAGGTGTCGAGAATGTTTTGTAGTTTAGGAATAGGAGGAAGGAACGTTGTCGCTTCTTCAACGGTTAGGCTTAAGAGTTGTCCGAGGTTTTTCCCTTTGTAGGTCACTTTTAAGCTGAGGGGTTTCAAACGGTTGCCATTGCAGGCATCACATTTGACCCGGAGCGAGGGGAGGAATTGGAGGCGGATGGTTTTGAAACCAAGTCCCCAACAACTCATGCACATTCCTTTGAGATGATTATAACTAAAGTGTTTGGGCTTGAGACCGCGCGCGGCAGCTTCGGGAAGTGAGGCAAAGAAGTGGCGCAAGGGGGCATTAATTTCAGAATAGGTGCTGACATCGGCACGGATCGTTGTTCCAATCGGATTTTGATCGATGGCGATGAGTTTATTAAAGGCAGAAAGTCCTTTGATGGTGGCGCCATCGAGAGTGATTTCATCGGAATCGGAGCGCGCAGCGAGGTGCGACTGCACGCCTTGTTTGAGAAGATCATCGATGAGTGTTGATTTTCCAGAGCCAGAGACGCCTGTAACACATGTAAATGCTTTAGTGGGGATTTTAGCTGTAATGTTTTTTAGGTTATGTTTTTTTGCTTTTTCAATGGTGAGAAAGTTTTTCGAAGAACGACGTTTTTGAGGGATGGGAAGTTTTTTCTTGCCGCTGAGATAAGCTCCTGTGAGAGAGTTTTTGTTTTTCTTAATTTGGGAAAGGGTTCCTTGGGCAGTGAGCTCTCCACCTAAACGTCCCGCTTTGGGTCCAAAGTCAAAGAGATAGTCTGCAATTTGAAGGGTGAGGGGATCATGCTCTACCATCAATAGGGTGTTGCCTAAATCGCGGAGATGTTTGAGGGCCTCATTGAGCCTTTCATTATTATGGGGGTGGAGACCAATCGTGGGTTCATCTAAAACATAGAGACAGCCTGTCAGGCCACTTCCGAGTTGTCGTGCGAGATGAATCCGCTGCGTTTCTCCGCCACTCAAGGTAGGAGCGCTTCGAGAAAGAGAGAGGTATTCAAGGCCAATGTTGTTTAAAAAGCTCAGTCTGTTGAGTAATTGGTCGTGAATGTCCTTGAGGTGTTTTTTAGAGGGGAGTTTTTTAGCAAAGGCTAGAGCTTCTGAAAGGGGAAGATTACAAAATTCTCCAATCGTTTTTCCTTCGAGTTTTACACCACGTGCTAGGGGGGTTAATCGATCTCCTTGGCAGCTGATGCAAGGAGAGGTTTCCAGAAGGTGTTGAATGGTTTCTCGCTGCTGTTTCTTGCCTGTTTTTGCAATTTTTGAAAAGGCTTGGTTAATCCCGACCCAAGTCAGTTCCATTCCATCAAATTTAAAGGGAGTTTTCGAACCATTGAGGATGAGTTGGAGTTGTTTAACGGGGAGTTGATAAAGGGGAGTATCGGGATCGATTCCTTCTTCTTCTAAAAAAGCGAGAAAGATGTCTTCAGCAGTTTCAGTGGCTTCTTCCTTCCAAAGTTTAGAGATGAGGGTGTAAGGCGAAAGGGCCATGATTTTCTGGTGATGCAATACATTAGCACCCCATTGGAATCCGAGTCCTAAACAGTCGGGGCACATCCCTTCTTCGGCATTGAAAGAAAAGGTGTGGGGTGTGAGCGGCGGATAAGTTTTTCCTGTACTGGGAACGGCAAAGGCAAGGTTAAAGAGGAGATCTTTATCGGGTGTAGCGACAGTGAAAGGTTCTTTGGAGATCAGGGTAGCTTGTTCAATGGCTTCGAAAAGGCGTTTTTCAATTCCAGGGCGGATGGCTAAGCGATCAACGACAAGAAACAGAGCATTTTTTCGATTCGGATGATAAGGGATCTCATCATCCAGTTCATAATACTCTCCATTGAGACGTACTCGAATGAATCCTTGCTGCGTGAGCGCTTCTTTGATCTCTTCGATCGATTGTCCCCGTCCGATTTTAATGGGGGTCAAAATATGGAGGCGGGTTTTTTCGGGGAGCTCCATTAAATGATCGACGACGTACTCTTTACTAATCGATTCAATTTTTTCGCCGGTTTCAGGGCAATAAGCAATTCCACTATGAGCATAAAGGAGACGGAGGAAATCATAGATTTCTGTCATGGTTCCAATGGTTGAGCGGGGATTACCAGCATGGTGTTTTTGCTCAATCGCAATAGCTGGAGAAAGGCCATCGATTTCTTCCACTTTTGGCTTTGACATTTGTTTAACAAACTGACGAGCATACGAGGAGAGGGATTCGATGTAGCGCCTTTGCCCTTCCGCATAGATTGTATCAAAAGCAAAAGAGCTTTTTCCTGATCCAGAGGGGCCACTGCAAACAGAGATCTTTCCTCGAGGGATTTCAAGGTCGATTCCTTTTAAGTTGTTTTGAGCACACCCTTTGGCATGGATTGTTGTTAAGGGTTTATCCGTTGGAGCATGGGGACGACTCTTCGGTTTTTTACGGGGAAGGAGAGCATGACCTGTCGGGGAATCTTTCTTTGCGATTTGTTCAGGAGTTCCGGTTGCTAGGATTTTACCGCCCCCTTTTCCTCCTTCAGGACCAAGATCGATAATCCAATCGGTTGTTTGGATTAAATCGATATTGTGTTCAATAACAAGGACGGTGTTTCCGGCATCGACAAGGTGTTGGAGAATCGCAATGAGTTTGCGGATATCATGAAAATGGAGTCCTGTTGTCGGTTCATCAAGAATATAAAGGGTTTTTCCTGTCGCAGGACGGATCATTTCTCGGGCTAGTTTGATCCGTTGAGCTTCTCCACCCGAAAGGGTCGTCGAAGATTGCCCTAAGGTGATGTAGTCCATGCCGACTTGTTTCAGCAGGGAAAGTTTATGATGAATTTGAGGAATGGCTTCAAAGAACTCAAGGGCTGTTTCAACGGTCATTTCTAAAACATCATGGATGTTTTTCCCTTTATAGGTGATGGAAAGTGTTTTGGGATCAAATCGTTTCCCTTCACATAGGGAACATGTTGTCCAAACATCATCCATGAAGTCCATATCGAGGCGGATTTGCCCCATTCCTCCACACTCTGTGCAGGATCCTTCTTTGACATTGAAACTAAAACGACCGGGTTTAAATCCAGCCGCTTGGCTTTCGGGAAGTTTAGTGAAAAGATCTCGGATATCATCGAAAACTTTGATGTAGGTGCTGGGGTTAGAACGGGGGGTGCGCCCAATGGGTGTTTGATCAATGGCAATGACTTTATCGAGGTGCTCAATCCCATGAATCGCTTTGTGTTTTCCGACCCGGTGTTCGGCGCGATGGAGTTTGTTTGCAAGGGCGGGATAAAGAATGTCGGTAATTAAAGAGGACTTTCCTGAACCCGAGACTCCTGTTACAGCAACAAAGAGGCCGAGGGGGATTTCAACAGCGACTTTTTTCAGGTTATGGTGCTCTGCTCCTTCTATTTTTAAGCGGTGCTCTCCTTTTTTTCGTCGCTTTTTGGGAATGGGAATTTTTTCTTTGCCACTTAAATAGGCTCCTGTAATCGAGCGGGGGGCTTTTTCTAAGTCATCGATCGTTCCAGCAGCAATAATTTCTCCGCCGCGGGACCCTGCTTCGGGACCAATATCGACAACAAAATCTGCGGCTTCCATGGTCTCTTCATCATGCTCAACAACGATGATTGTATTTCCTCGGTCGCGAAGGTGTTCGAGTGTTTTGATCAGCTTAGTATTGTCACGGGGATGAAGACCGATCGAAGGTTCATCTAAAATGTAGGTGGTGCCGACCAGGCCACACCCAATTTGCGAAGCTAGGCGGACTCTTTGAGCTTCCCCACCGGAAAGGGTGGGCGCGGTCCGGTCTAACGTTAAATAATACAGCCCAACATTCAGAAGGAACTCTAAACGAGCTTTGATCTCTAGAATCAAGTCATGGCCAATCATTTCTTCGAAGGGAGAAAGTTTTAGCGATTGGAAGAAAGATTGAAGCTCTTCAATCGTCATTGAAGTGAGCTGCCCAATGGTTTGACCTCCCAATTTTGTGGCAGAGGGGTAAGGTTTGATGCGTGACCCTTGGCAATCAGGGCAAATCGTTTGATGCATAAGCTTTTCCATCTTTGTTCGATAGAGGGTGCTTTTTGCTTCGTGGTACCGTTTCTTTGCTTCTGAAAGAACGCCTCTCCACTTGATGTACTCGACCCAACTTCCTTTTTTATGGGGATGGACAAAAACCATCTTTGTCCATTTCTTTTTGTTCCCATAGAGGAACTGCTTTTGGGCACTGTCTGAGAGGTCTTTCCAGGGAGTCTCTACATCAAATCCATAGAGATCGGCGATGTTATTATAGATGTTCCCCCATTTGACGGTGTGATAGGAACTGGCGACGGAGCAACAATCTTCGCTAATACTTTTGTCGGGGTCGATAATTTTATTGAGGTCAAAATCTTGGGTGACTCCTAAGCCTTCGCAGGTGGGGCACATTCCTTTCGGATGGTTGAAGGAGAAATCGTGAGGCTCGAGCGGTTCATAAGAAAGTTTGGATTTTTTTGCGTAAGCATGTTGGGAGAAGAGTATTTCTTCTTTCGTTGTTTTATTGAGGACAGTCATCACTCCCTCTCCAAGCTCTAAGGCTTGGGTGACAGCTTCTGTGATCCGCGTTTTTTCTTCCTCTTTTAAAATGATCCGATCAATCACTAAGTCGATATCGTGTGCCACGCTCTTATCAACTTCGATTTCCTCTTCAAGATCCACAATCTCTCCATCGAGACGGATCCGCATAAAACCTTTCCGAATGAGTTCTTCAAAAAGCTCTTTAAATTCTCCTTTTTTTCCCTGAGTATGGGGAGCTAAAAAGATGAGCTGCGAGTTTTCCTCAAGATTGTGAATGGTTGAAAGGATCCGCTCCATGCTTTGTGGTTCGACTCTTTCCCCGCTCACGGGACAGTGAGGGGTTCCGACCCTTGCAAAAAGGACACGCAAATAATCATAGATTCCTGTAATGGTCCCTACGGTTGAACGGGGGTTGCGTCCGGCTGTTTTTTGTTCGATAGCAATTGTAGGGGAGATCCCTTCAATCAGGTCTGCATCAGGTTTTACAAGATTCCCCATGTAACGACGGGCATAGTTTGACAGCGATTCGATGTAGCGCCGTTGTCCTTCAACGTAAATCGTATCAAAGGCAAGGGAAGATTTTCCAGAACCTGAAACGCCTGTAAAAACAATAAAAGTTCCTGGGTCAAGTTGAAGGTCGACCCCCTTTAAGTTATGGACCCGCACATTTTTAAGCTGGATGGACTGTTTTTCCATGACTATATTCCGCCGAGGAATTTTTTGATTTCAATGAGTCGATATTATATCCGAGACTTATGGGGCATTCAATAAAAAATGAGTAGCTGGATTGGAAAAAGTTATTAATAGTCGTGAGGATTTGCAGGCTGTTCAACAGCCTTTAAAAAAGTCATTCCAAGACGTTCATCAGGCAATCGACAAAAAAACTGAAGCTCCCATTGATCTTGCTGAATGGAAATCCTCAAGAAAAGATTCGTTTGGGAGACTCCTTCTTGAGCAAGAAGATCGATTAGAAAAAAGCTTGATTGAGTATGAAAGAACGCTTACCTATTGCAAAGTTTCTCCCTTGCTCAATGATAACGAGAAAGCTGATCTGCAACTCCAACTCGATCAATTAAGAGAAGGGGTCGATCAAGAAAAGGGAGAAAGTCAAAGAACACTTGTTTTAGGAAAAGCAAAACTTTTGACTCAGTATTTTTGGGCAGAGATTGAGGGGTTAAAAAAGGATGTTGAAAGCCTCGATCAAAAAGACCTTGAATCTCTCAATGCTATTCAAAGAGAGTTCGATGCAAAAAACTTAGGAGAAATCATCGACTTGTATCGGGGTGTTCTTTTGGATTTGAATAAACAATACCCATCCGAAACTTCCCGAGACGGAATTGGGGGAACCCTTCAAAAAGGAGCAGACTTAGAGGTCAAAGAAGATTTGATTCTTGCTTTCATTGAACTGAAGAGACTGATTAAACAAACTGTTCCTGAAGTCTTTCAAAGACTGAGAGCTATTCGAGCGCAAGAGTCGGAAGGGGTGCAGCAAATTTTATCCCAATTTTCTTCCTACTTAGAAAGGAATCCTACACGACTGGATCAAGGGTTAGAAAAAGCGTTTGTTAAAAAGGCTGTTTCAGGACCACAATCTCTTGCCAATTACGCTCTTTATGCTGCTTCAAAACAACCCAATCTTAGTCCTTCTCAAGCATCAGGAATCGGTGGTGCAATGGGAGGGCTCACAGTTGGTTTTTCCCTGCCCGCTACCGCTTTTTCAATTTATAAAATGGGAAGCATCATTTATCGGCACCAAAAGGTTGCTGAACACTTGAGTGAGTCTAAGAAAATTGAGAAATATGCCCAAGAACTCATTCATGAAGGAGAATCGCTCCAAAGATATGGCCTTCAGAAAAGAACGCTTGCCTCGAGTCAAGCAGAAGCAAGTTTGGCACAAAAAGAAGCGGATCAGGGGAGTTCTCTTCTATCCTTAGGCTACGAACTAAGAGAAAAGGCGAAGATAACTCGCGGGGAACTCAAGAAAGAATCGACTGCTTTAAAAGGAGATCTTTTTATGTATGGGGCAATGAGTGCATCTCAATTAGCTTCGTCAGCTTCAGGGGTGGGTGCCATCGTAAAAACCGCGGTGAGTTCTTTTGGAACGACAGCAGCAAGTGCTGCTCTTGGTTGGGTTGGGATTGCTGGAGCAGGAATTGGTGTTGTCGTTGGAGGTGTTGCCACAGGAATCACGATTAAAAAGATTATCGATGTTCGAGAGGAAATTGGACATGTTTATGAACATTCCAAAAAATTAGAGACATATAGAAGTGAAGCGCAAGGAGATCCTCTTTTAACCGATATTTTGGAAAAAGAGGAAACCTTGCAGTTTATCAATGAGAAAAAACTCCGTGTTGCCCAGAGAAATCATTGGATTACCCTTGCTGGTAATGTCTTAGTTGTTGTGGCAGGGATATTAGGGATTGCTGCATTTGTTGCATCTGGAGTAGCTTCAGGGGGGATTACTTTTGCTGTCATTGGAGTTGTGGGCCTAATCCTTGTCATTGCAGCGGCTCATTTTTTCATAAAAATCCAATGGAAAAAAGAGCTGCTTAAAGAGGAGCTTGAAAAAAAAGAAGATTGGGATTTATGGATGGCAGAAATAACTAGACAGATTCAACAAGTTGCTAAAGGATCAAAGCAAGCTGAAGCTCTAAGTAAAATTCTAGAGATTCCAGAGGAAGAAATGGATGCGTTTCTTCATGCGCCTGAAGTCTTTTTGAAAAAGCATTTTTTATGAAAAGGGAATGTTCAATGGAATTAAATTTGAATGAAATAGAAAGTCTTATCAAAGGTTGTGGATTTGAGACCCATATAGAAGCTCCTACCGAAGAAATTCCTTTTGATCAATTGTATGTGGGACTTGGGCATGACGAGGAAAAAAGGGACCGTTGCTTGCAAATCCGCCTTTATTCCCAAACCTTTCCTGAAACACCCTTTAGTCAAGAACCCATTTCCCCAAAATACCTAGATTTCTTTACCTCTTTACCTTTTTTTATCGATCAAAAGGCATTTCCGGATGTGGCACGTCTCGCTTCCTTAATCAATAAGGTTCTTTCTCTTCCAGGTTTTGTCCTCAGTGAAAGTGATAAGCAGGTCTACTATCGGTACCTATACCTGAACTCTACAGAGGAAATGGCATCGAAAGATATTGAGTTGATTCTCATGACAATTCTCTATCAAATCGAAACCTTTAGTCCTTCTTTTGAAGAGCTAGCGTTAGGCGAGAAAACCTACGAAGAAGTCGTTAAAGCTGCTGCAGCCTACTGTCAAGAAGACTGAAGTGAAATTCCTGTCAGGCGTTCAAAGCGTTCCACGCGCGCTTTTCCCTCATCTTCTTTTTTTAAGTCTCGATTAAAGGGGGTCATTGCCAGGATCTCCAAACGGAGCTCTCGAATGTATTTTTTCTTTAGTTTTTTTAGTGCTTCATCCACTCCTTCTTTCAAAGAGTCAGGCCCAAAAGATTGGTAGGCCGATAATTTAAAAATTGCAAGAGGAGAGATGAAACGTAGAAACTTACTAGACCCCAGAGAAATAGTCAGTAGGAAAATAGGGGGAAATAAAGAAGAAAAAAGCTCAGAAAATTGCTGTCTGGAGATTTCTTCAGAACCTGGAAGCTTACTTAAGCGAACATAGTGATAAAATTCTTCTCTAAACGGCACGTTTTCACGTAGGTTCGCGATAATTGCTGCAATTTCCGTTTCAAGAGAAGCAAAAAAAGCATCAATTGCTTTAAGGCTTGCATCATCGAGTGCATTAATAGCATAGTTTAGTGCATCGATAGCTCTTTGAGTATACTGTCCGTTTTTATCTACACCACGGTAATCGTGTTTTGGAGGGGTTACAGTGATCGGATCAAAACAAGAAATAAAAGTATCTTTTGAAATTCCAAATATGCGCGTGATTTGTTCGATAACCTCTTCTCTTTGTTCTTCAGAATAGTCCCTTCGATCAATAGGGTCACAGAACCTAGCAACCCCTTTTTCTAAAAGGCATCGAACGCACCCTCTTGCGTTTGTAATGTAACTGGGTAGGAAAATCACATGAGGTGAGTCGAATACTTCTTCTGAGATTGCTTCGCATGTCAAAGGATCAAAATCTTTAGAAAGATTAAAGTTTTCAGGAGCTGTGCGGTTCCCTTTGACTCGATAAAGCATTACATCAAAAGGAAAGCTTTCTCGGTCCTTAGGAATATTGTCGGGATAGAAACTCTCACTAATAGGGTAGGACCATCGATAGGCTGCAGAAAGAGAAAGACAAGTGGCACCAAAAAAGACGATCTTAACCTGATTCTTAAAATAGCGATGAGCAATAAAAGACAGAGTGCAAGTGCTGATGCTAGCAAAGATAGCTATCACTACCTGAGCCCGCCAGAGATTATCTGCACGTTCTTTTTTGTGACGAGCAATGATTGGCCGGACATCAATCTTTCTAGCTTCATAGAAGAAATGATTTTTCGGTTCTAATTGATGGATAGGGAAATATTGCTGAACCTTTTGAACAAATTTGTTTGCTTGAGTTTCATCAAGACAAGTGGCTATTAAGCGCTCGAATTCCTGAGCACGCCAAGGGCGAAAGATTTGGACAAGATTGATCTCTATCATCTTTAATGAATGGTCATAAATCGTTCATAAAAAAAATCCTAGAGGATATTTTACCCAAGTGCTGAATTAAAAAAAACATATTAAACAACTCTCTCTCGACTCCTATTTTCTTTTCATTTTGTTTCGCGAGCCCGTCTAGGCTCACTCCATCGTACACCTTAAATTTTTCTCATAGAAAATCTTCTCTCAAAAAGGTTTATTTGCCGACACTATCGAAATAAAAAAATAGTGTGTATAAATGGAATTATGCGAACACGAACGAAAATCATCTGTACCTTAGGGCCTGCAACGAATAGCTATGAAAAAATCGTGCAGCTCATCGATGCTGGGATGAATGTGGCCCGGATCAATATGAGTCATGGCTTATATGAAGATCATAAAAAAACCATTGATAAGTTAAAAAAAGCCCGCAAGGAAAAAGGAATTCCTCTTGCAATCATGCTTGATACAAAAGGTCCTGAAATTCGTGTCGGGATTCTTGATGCACCACTTGCCCTTGAAAAAGGGGCCAAGCTCACCATTACAAACTCTCCAAAAGAAGGGGAGATTACAATCGAGCCCTTTCAAGTGATACACGATGTAAAAGTTGGTGGAGAAATTCTTTTTGATGATGGCTATATCACAGCAAAAGTTACCCAAAAGAAAAAAGATCACCTGGTGGTTGAAATTCAAAACTCAGGCGTTCTTAAGTCCCAAAAAGGGGTCAATATTCCAAATGTAGAGCTGGACCTTCCTGCAGTGACTGAAAGAGATATTTCTGACATTGAATTTGGGTGTAAGAATGATATCGACCTTTTAGCGGCTTCGTTTATTCGAAGTTCGGAGCACATTTATACGATCAAAGAACTATTAAAGAGAAATCAAGCCAGTCATGTCCTTGTGATTGCCAAAATTGAAAGTGCTCTCGGAGTGAAAAACTTCGATAGTATTCTGCAAGCTGCAGATGGGATCATGGTGGCAAGAGGGGATTTAGGAGTAGAACTTCCTGTAACTCAGGTTCCCAAATTGCAGAAGGTGATGATACGCAAATGCTACCAGTCGTTCAAACCTGTAGTCACAGCGACACAAATGCTGGAATCGATGATTTCAAACCCCCGTCCTACACGGGCTGAAGTGTCTGATGTCGCCAACGCAATTTATGACAGCACATCTGCTGTGATGCTTTCTGGGGAAACAGCTGTCGGAAAATATCCGATTGAAGCCGTCAAGTTAATGAGAAGTACGATCGTGGAAGCGGAAAAAGACTTTGATTATGAAGAGTTCTTCTATAAAGATGCTTCAGATCATGTTTTTCATGATATTTCCTCTTCTGTGGCGCTAGCCGCTGTTAAAACAGCTTATAGTGCCCATGGAAAAGCATTGATTGCCCTGACGACAGGAGGATTCACTGCAAAGTTAATGGGGCGGTTTCGTCCTGAAATGCCGATCATTGCTGTGACCCCCGATGAGAAAACTTACCATCAATTGGCATTTGTGTGGGGGACAGTTCCTGTGCATGAGAAGGTTAAAAATGTGAAGGAAGGGGTCCAAAAAGCGAGTTGTTATATCTTGACCCATCAACTTGTTCGGTATGGGGATCTCATTGTGATCACTTCAGGAACTCCGTTTGGAGTTTCGGGAACGACGAATATGATGGTTGTCGATAATATTGGAGCTGTTCTTGTCAGGGGTTGCCCGGGTAAGGGGAAGCGAATATCGGGGAAAGTGGAGTTTTTCCTCAGTTTTGACCCCGAAGCAACCTATGATTTCAAAAATAAACTTGTCGTTATGTCTCATTGTGCTGAGGAGTATGCCCCTCATCTTAAGGGGGCACTAGGCCTGATCTTGCAAAACCATCCAGATGATTCTCAGTCTGAGGAGCTTGTGAAAGAGTTCGCTCATAATATCAAGGTTCCCTACCTTGTTAGAGCAGATGCAGCTTGTACAATCCTTAAAAAAGACCAATTGGTTACTCTTGACCCCTCTAAGGGGCTTATTTTTGAGGGGGTCATTGAGTCGGAGCAGGAAATGATTAATCAAGTTTGCCATATATAAGTACGCGTTCATATAGAATACACCTCCTGAAAGCAGTTATATTGAAAACAAATAAATAAAATTATTTTTATTATTTAATTTAATTATAGTTTTTATATAATTACGCTCGAATTAAAGAAAGGGGTTATATGTTTTATTTGAGACCATCAACAGATTTTTTTGGACCAAAAGCTTCACAATTTAGAGATTTTTATGAGGAAAAGGTAGATTTTCATTTGATTCCGCAGTGTGGCTGGAAAATAGTTAAAGCAATTGATAATCTTGCTTCGAAGATTGCTGCTAGTTCAAGCCAACCAGACTGGCAAAGACGTGATGGTTCGATTGATTATGAAAAGCTTCCTTGGGAGTTAAAGGCGCAGTTCGATAGGGAAGACTTCGATGAAAAAGGGTATATTGACCTTGAGCGTATTCATATTTATTCTATTCCAAGCCTTTTGGAACAATCCAGAATTCAAAGAGAGAGTGGAAAGCAAAACCAATGTCTCCTTGTTGGTGGTGAAGGATGTTGGGGTAAGACTAATCCTATGCGCTTTGTCACCACTTGTGCTGCGTTAACTTATCGTCTTATTGAGGGAAGTAGTTTTGATGTTAGACGCCATACATATGGAAAAGTGTTTCAACAAAGTATAGATTCGCGGACAGATCTTAAAGAATATGATAAACTATTCATATCAAGATTTGCTCCAATTTGGACTTATGCAGAAGCTCTAAAAGACCAGCAAGGATATTTTTCTTATCTTTGTAGGGGTATTACTGCCATCTTCTCAATGATTTTCTGTCGATCTACTAGTGCTGCTGCAGCTTAAAAGTTTTTAGCTGCAAGAATAGCAAGGCCCGCAAGGGCTGCAGTTTCTGTGCGAAGGATATAGGGGCCTAATGAGGTTCCTTTTCCTTTTTCTGCGAATTTTTCGATTTCTTCTTCGGTGAATCCTTTTTCAGGTCCAACAATAAGTGTTGCTGGAAGGGCTCCAATTGATGCAAGAGAAGGAGCTTTCTCGGAGAGGTCTCCGTAATAGACGTTTCCTTCTAGTTTTGGAAGACCCCACTTTATTTCAGGGAGATCAAGGCGGCCACACTGTTTCATTGCTCCAATGAGAATATGTTGGAGGCGTTTTTTTTGATTGTCAGAGAGTTCTTTTTTTTCGCTAAGAGTCGAAGGATAGAGATAGAAGGTAGAAACACCAAGTTCTGTTCCTTTTTGAATGATCAGCTCAAGGTTTGATAGTTTGGGTAGGGCCTGGACAAGAGTGAGAGGAGGAAGTGCTGGTCTCTTTTCTGCTGTTTTAAGAATGGAGAGTTCGGCATAAGCTTTATGCAGGGACTCAATACGTGCTAATGCAAGAGCGTTTTTCCCATTGACAAGTTCAATTTCGTCGCCTTCTCGTTTCCGCATGACACGAGAGAGGTGGTGAAATTCATCCCCCTCTAGTGAAAGAGGGCCTTTTAGCGGGACATCGATGTAGAAACGATCATGTGGCATCTTTCCTCCATAGGGTATTGGGGCGGGTGAGAGCTTTTTTTAAGAGCATCGAAAAATCATCACCTGGAAGAAGGTGTTCTTGTGCGACACCATTTTTTAAAGCTTCATCATCAAGAACTTCAAAGGCGCTTTGTTTCATGAAATGGCGACGGAGTTTTTTATTGCCGGAGAAGTTGAACACAAGCTTGAAACGATAGTCGGTGATAAAGAGTTCTTTTTCTTTTTCATAATAGAGAACTTCAACTCCATTAAGGGGGATCGATGTCCCTAGTGGCGCTAGAATCGTCATGAAAGCTTTGGGATAGATTTCTCTAAACGTATGAAGAACATTTAGATCAAAATCTTTGGGAAGGATCATCAAAATCGTATCCCAACGGTAGCGATAATAAACATTATCAGGAGTTTCTTGTTTCCAACGATTGTGTTGCCATAGCCATTGACCAGGGCGTTTTCGAATGTCATCTTCTAAGATCAGAAGAGATTCTTTCATCATACGGTGAATTTCCTCTTCCATTGTTGCGTCTGGATTAGGCCAAATTGGATCAGAATAATGGATGAAGTATTTCCCTCTTTCTCGCCTAATGGTTGCGACCATAATGGGACATCCAGTGCGATAGGAAAGGATAGCTGGAGCTGGAGTTGTCCAGGCTCTTCTTCCAAAAAAATCAAAGGCGTAGTCACTTTCAGGCAGAGCTTGATCTCCAACAATCCCTAAAAATTTGCCCTTTTTAAGGGCGCGCAATCCTTCTTTAATCGTTTCTTTAGGGGTGATGATCATGCCTCCAAACTTCTCTCTAATCGAAACGATCCACTGATAGAGGAGAGGATTCTTAATCGGGCGCCCCACTGCGACTCCAGGCATTCGCTGTGTTCCTTCTAAAAAAAGAAGTTCCCAATTGGCTTGGTGACCACAAAAGAAAATAATCCCTGTTCCTTTATCAATCAACTGTTTAGCAAGCTTGGGATTTTCACAGACGATGACGTCTTTAGTGTTCTTGATCCGAGAGAATTTAGCATATTCAAGGGTTGTAATGGCAAGGTTTTGGAAAGAAGCTTTAGCGACTTTTTTAAGGTCTTTAATGTCCAAGTTTTCAGCAAGGGAGAGGTTTGAAAGGGCACGTTTTCTGTACTTTGTCAGCATGTAGTAGGCAACTGTTCCTGCTCCTTTACCAATCAGGTGGATGAGCTTAAAAGGTAAGAAGCCTAAGGGGAAAGTAAGAGCGCGAATGGCTAAATAGGAAATATTCATCGTCTTTCAAGGGATAGTTCAATATAGGAAGCTAGTTGGTTAGAAAAATCGAGATGCTTGACACTCTCTCGGATAGCCTGGGATCGCACCCATGTTTTCGGTGTTGACATAGCATGCTCAAGGGAGGCTCTTAGAGAATCGATCGATCCTAGGTCTTCGATAATGGTACCTGTTTCGTCTTTAAGGATCTCATGCCCACCGTTACTTTTTGATGAGACGACAAAAAGGCCCATAGCCAATGCTTCAATCGTCACATTTGCAAAGGGATCATAGTGAGAGGGAATCACCAGGCAATCTGCAATTTGAAAGAAGGTGCGGACATCTGGAACGGGTCCAAAAAAGCGGACCTGTTTTTCAATTCCTAGGGATTTGGCAAGTTTGATAAATGTATCAATTTTGCGATCTTTACCCACCACGGAAAGATGAAACTCTTTATTTTTTAGGGTCGCTAAAGCTTTCAGAAGAGAGTTTAATCCTTTTCTTTCATACCCATTTCCAATGAAAAGAAAATGGTAGAGGGTTGGATCAAGATGATGCTTGATACATTCTTTTTGTTTGTTTTCAACCCAAGGGATGAAGTCTTTTTCCATTTCTTTCCAAGGGGCTCCATTGTGAATCACTTCGATTTTATCTGGAGAAACCTGGTAATGTTCAAGAATTTCGTTTTTGACCATATACGAATTTGTAAAGAGAACCTTTAGCCTTGGATTTTCAAAAGCTTCTTTTTCAATTTTTAAAATCGTTTGATTTAAGGGGTTGAGGAAGCTTTTGTAACGCGGATAATTTTCAAAAGTTTTTCGCTGTTTTAAATAGGCAGCATGCACACCATTTCCTGCCCGAATATGGGTTTGGTGGCTGGTCCTATCCATTCCAAAAATAATATCAGACTTATGCCTCTGGTTCCATTGTTGTGCGAGACAATTAAATTGATCCATTTTTTGAAAGTTCAACCATTTTGTGAGGGGGAGTGTATGGGCATGGATTAAGGGTTTAGAGATGTTTGCTTTAAGGGTATCGGAGGTTAGAATATTGACCAGGGCCCCTTTTCTTGAAAAGCCTTCTGCAATGCGAAAGGCCCATTTTTCCAATCCTCCACGTGCCTTGATATGTCGAGAAAGGATTGTAACTTTAAGAGAAGGAATAGGACAGGTGTTATGATTCATTTTGCTTTGTTTCAGTCACTGAAATGGAGTTTCCTTGAAGTAGAGGTTCTAGTTCAAAAACTTCATTATCAGACTTATAGAGTTGGAATCGATTCATATAATTACGGAATCGATTTCTTAAATAATTGTCGCGAAGATGAGGCTGGAGGTCGCGGAATTCATCATCCGTTGCATCAGATTTGATAAAACGAAGGTAGCGTTCTTCTAGAGCTCGAGCATTTATGAATTGTGTGCTCCACTCAAGTTTACCGTCACCATTAGGGTTAACGATAACAGCGATTTCAAGCATATCTTTAATGACGTCTAAAAAGAGAGCACTCACACCCTTTGCGTAAAGAGTTTCGGTGATCATTTTGATACCACTTCGATTTTCTACAACATTATTAGGAACAATATTCACTTTTGAAGGGCTGATTGTTCCTACAGTATTGGGAGGGAAATATAAGGAAACAGGAATAGGAGAACTTAATTTTAAGAGTTCATAGCGTAAGAAATCAATCCGCAAGAATCGTGCATCCGGATCATTGATTTCAATAGGTGTCGGTGAAAGTGATGGGATAGAAATTTGTTTCCACGCATTTGGGATATAAAAGCTTACAACATCCGAATGACTTTTCGTAGAGGTTGCTCTGAGCTCATCAAGCTTTGTTTTTGTAATGTCATTGAGGTTAAAAGTCAGGTTAAGTCCTCGATTTTTTAGCTTTTTGACGATATCTTCTGGGCCACTCACCGTAATATTGAGCTGATAAGGCCAGATATCGACAAATTGATAGCCTGTGGGAGCTTCTCCTATCGGTTGAGTAATAATGATGGGGATTTTTTCAGAAACAAGTTTTGTGAGTTTGATGATGAAGTTTTGTTGAGAAACACGACTAATTCCTTGAGAAATATTAAGATCTGAATTGTCTACGCGAAGGTTTTTTCGGTTAATGGAAGCAATCCATTCGCCCTCTTGGCCACTTGCATCGAAAACAACCTGCATGTCATTGGCATTTAAATCTTCAAGAACCCCTTTATTTCCTGCAAGAGTGAGATTGACTCTTCGATTAAGAAGGCCGTTTGATTGGATTCCTTCAACGGTTTTTCCTGGAGGAATATTTTCAATTTTTACAGGGACATTACTAATCGTTTTGGTGGTTGTCAGGGATTTATTCACAACAAACCAGATGATAATGGCTAAGATGACCGAAAGGCATTTGCGTGGCCAGTTGTTAATAAACAGGTTTTTAAGGAGGGTTCTCATTTTCTTAGCCACTCCTTGAAGTTAAATCGACTTTGCAATGTCTTTTTAAGAGGGGGATTAAAGACACTACGGATAATTCCCTTAAAACGATCGATTTTGATGCCTCTTGTCATAATGCCGTCTCTTGCAATTGAGACTTTTCCTGTTTCTTCGGAAACAACAATTAAAAGAGCATCAGTCAGCTGGCTGACTCCAAGTCCTGCTCGATGACGGGTTCCCATTGATCGAGCAATTTGAGAACTATCTTCTGCAAGAGGAAGAATCACAGAGGCAGCAACAATGGTGAGGTCATGAATGATAACAGCTCCATCATGAAGGGGAGTTGTCGTGGCAAAAATAGATTCTAAAAGCTCGGAAGAAAAATTGGCATTGAGCATGACAGCTTTCAAAGCGAATTCATCAAGAGAGTCTTCATTTTCTAAAGCGATGAGAGCTCCTGTTTTCTTGTCGGATAGACGGTAAACCGATGAGGCTAATTGATCTAAGAATTTATCGAATTCAGTAATCTCTTTATAACGTTTTCCTTTCAAGCTAAGTTTTGAAAGGGCAACACGGAGTTCCGGTTGAAAGATAATTAAAACAGCGATGACAGCAACACTGGAGATTTCAAGCATCAATTTATGGAGAACAGGGAGATTAAAGACGGAAGATGCAGCAAAAATTAACAGAAACGCAAGGAGCCCTAATATCAGGTCCATCGAACGAGTATTCCAGAAGAAGGACAAGATATAATTGATCATGATCGCAATGATCACAATTTCAATAAAAGGGCTGATCGAATAGTAAAATGCCATAATTTTATTATTGTAAGGTTTCCTTGAGTTGCTTGCAAGCTCCATTGAACTCAGACCGCAAGAATTTTTTTGGCAGATTCCAGGCATTTAATTTACGAGGAGTTGACAAATAAAAATTGAAACAAATAGGTTGGTAGTAAATTCTTTGTAAAAGAGGGTCTTATGGATGTAACAGTGCTTTCTAGAATACAGTTTGCTCTAACTGCAGGCTTTCATTATTTGTTTCCTCCATTAAGCATTGGATTGAGCCTGATGATCGTTATCATGGAAGGGATTTATATGAAAACAAAGGATCCCCGTCATCGAAAATTAACAATGTTTTGGACAAGAATTTTTTCTTTGAGTTTTGCTCTGGGTGTTGCGACGGGGCTTGTTCAACTTTTTGCTTTTGGAAACAACTGGTCATTTTTTTCCCGTTTTGTAGGAAATGTTTTTGGGAGTGCTTTAGCTGCAGAAGGTGTCTTTGCCTTTTTCTTGGAAGCTGGATTCATTGGATTGATGCTTTTTGGATGGAATCGACTCAAGCCCGCAGTTCATTATTTTTCAACAATTTGTGTGGCATTTGGGGCTCATTTTAGTGCGACTTGGATTGTTGCTGCTAACTCTTGGATGCAAACGCCAACGGGCTATGAAATTGTGGGAACAGGGGACCAAGCCCGGGCGGTTCTGACCGACTTTTGGGGCATGATTTTTAATCCTTCATTCCTAGATCGACTTACCCATGTTTTGATTGGTTGTTGGTTAACAGGTGCCTTTATGGTGATTAGTGTTTCGGCCTATTATTTTTTGAAAAAGCGTCATACTGATTTCGCACGGCTCAGTATGAAAATAGGTTTGATTGTAGCGATTATTATGTCTCTTTTACAGCTTGTGTCTGCAGATAGTACGGCTCGCGGAGTTGCAAAATATCAACCTGCAAAATTAGCAGCTATGGAAGGGATTTTTCAAACAGAGTCATATGCTGCAATGAACTTAATTGGATGGGTTGATACTGAAAATCAATCGGTTCATGCGATTCAAGTTCCGGGGTTATTGAGCTTTTTAGTGAACCGAAGTATGGATACTCCAGTGACTGGTCTCGATCAATTTGAGCAGAGTGATTGGCCTATGGTAAATTCGGTTTTTCAGTTCTATCACTTGATGATTTATATGTGGAGTGGAATGTTTATCGCTGCCCTGTTTGGATTTTTTCTTTGGAAGAGAAAAAAGCTTGAAAAAAGTCGATGGTTGAACCGCTATTTAGTCCTATCGGTTGTCTTTCCCTTCATTGCTAATGAGGCGGGGTGGTTTACAGCTGAAATGGGAAGGCAACCTTGGGTTGTGTATAATGTGTTGCGTACTAGTCAAGGTGTTTCCAGAGGTTTAGACGTAGGGCAAGTCATTGGCTCCTTAATTATGTTCAGTGTTATCTATACTTTCCTCTTTACTCTCTTTATTTTCTTACTGAACAGAAAAATCCAAGCTGGACCTGTAGAAGAAAAAGAAGTCGGGGATGCTATTTATTCTGACCCCTATCAAGTAGGAGTAACATAAGATGGAAGAAATCTTTCAATTCATTTGGTATCTGATTATTGGTGTAAGTGTCGTTTTATATACAGTTCTTGATGGTTTTGATTTAGGAGTAGGGTGTTTACATCCCTTTGCAAAGGGTGATCATCAAAGGCGTTTAATGCTTAATGCGATAGGTCCTGTTTGGGACGGAAATGAGGTTTGGCTGATTATTGTCTTTGGAGGGATGTTTGTCGGATTTCCTCCCGTCTATGCATCGATTTGTTCAGCTTTTTATGGTTTGATCATGATTTTGATTGCAGGGCTTATGATTCGAGCGGTTTCGATTGAGTTTCGATCGAAACAAGAATCGGTCAAATGGCGCGTGTTTTGGGATTGGATGTTTTCAATTGGTTCTTATGTGATCGCTTTTACGATCGGCCTTATTCTTGGAAATTTAATTGTAGGAATTCCTATTGACCATCAAGGGGAATTCTTAGGGTCATTTTGGGGTTTCTTTACCCCTTACACCGTTTTAGTGGGGCTTACGGGTATTGCTGTTTTTGTCATGCATGGAGCGATTTACATGTTAATGAAAACAGAAGGAGAGATGCATGAGCGTGTCCGCAGATGGGTCAACCCATCTATCATTATTTTCATCACTTTTTATCTTATAACAACCTTTGTGACACTTGTTTACAAATCTCATATGATTGACCTTATGAAAAGATTTCCCTACCTTTTTGGGATGGGTATTTTAACGCTTCTTGCGATTGTTTGCGTTCCTTTCTTTGTTAATAGAAAAAAGGATGGGACAGCCTTTATCTTTTCATGCTTGAGCATTGCTTGTTTAATAGGTCTTTTTGGATTAGGAACTTATCCTGATATGGTTCGGTCATCAATCAATAATGGGATTCATAGTCTTACTCTTTTTAATAGTGGAGCAACGATTGAAACAATGAAAGTTGTTCTTATTGTTGCAGTGATTGGTGTTCCCCTTGTTCTTGCTTACGGCTATTGGATCTATAGAATCTTTCGGGGAAAAGTCAAGCTTGATGAAGCAAGTTATTAAGAGAAGTTAGTCTTATTTACCAGACATAAAAAAACCCAGATTTTTGAACCTGGGTTTTTTCATTTCAATGATACTTTCTTTAGAAATCGAGGCGTGCTTCAGCTGTAATCCCATAGAACATCAAGTCTTTACTTCCATGGTTATTTTGGTGGCGGCCTCGAACCGCTCCAGCAATAGAAGGAGGGTTAACCGATATACTTGTAATAGTAAGAGTATCTGCGCGGTCGCCTAGATCACCCATTTGATTGGCTCTCCAATAATATTGGACTTCATACCCTGCTTTTAGGCGGATATGTTGTTTATTATTGTTCAGGTATTTGTTCCATTCAAGTCCTAATTGCATCTGGGCAAAAGGGACAAATTGGTGGAAATTATGTTTTAATGACCGATTTGGTGCAGACAATCCTAGATTAAAAAGTTCTTGGAGTTGCTGGGTAATATCTGGTGGAAGAAGTCCACCTGGGACAGCATTAGGAATATGGTCCTTTTCACTTGTTTTGAAATGTCCATAAAGGATCGCTGCAGCAAAATCTCCAAAGAAGTTTACATTATTTCCGAGAAAGTATCGGGTATCGAGTCCAAATCTTGGTCCAACACCCCAGAAGTTTGATTTAAGATCCGCTTTAAATTCAGGAGTTTCAAACTCAAAGACCAGAGCTGAAAGGTCAGGGTTTTGTGTCTGAACATAGTAGACTTTTTGTTTGAGATCGATCCATGATCCTTTTAAACTAAGGTGAGGTCTCACTGCAAAATCTTTGCTAATAAAATAGTTGCGAGCAAGTTCTAAATCGATATTGTTATATCCAATATCAACCGTTGATTTTGCATGATTGACAGCACTAAATCCTGGGGTAAGTCCAGTCGATAGTTTTAAAGGGATAATTGCAGCAGGAAAATCTTTTCGTGATTGTTTTGTGCTGTGGGATTGAAACCATGTATAACGGCCGAGAATATCCCAGCTATCATGAGGAGTTTTATATCCAAGACCGGCCTTTAAGCCCAGGTCCCAGCCAAAATCATTTTCCTTGTAGTCACCATCAGGTCTATGAGACAGTGCTGCATTGTTAACAATAGGAGGAAGAGAAATAAAATCAGAGGTGTTATACGTTATTGCAAATTCTGTTCCACCCATTTTAGGATGCCAGTAAATAACATCTGCAAAAATGAACCAATTATTTCCAACTGTGTCCGGACGGGCAGTTGTGAAACCAGCACCAACAGTTCCTTGAGGATTGCGTGCTGAAATTTCCTTCATTTCTTTTTCGAGAACATCCAATCGATCATCAAGATCTTGATAAGCGATGGCAGACGTTGCCAAAAACATGGATGCTGCTCCAAGGGCAAGTTTTGAAAGATGGGTTTTCATAAAAACTCCAGATAAATTCAATTAATACTTAAGTGAACCAATATATTGTTTAAAAAATTCACTATTAATTTCTTTAAAACTAATTTAAAACTATAAGTCAAGTTTTCATATAAAAAACTAGATCAAAAATGTTCTAAACTTTATTTATTCCAAAAAACCCTAAAGATTAGAAATCGAGTCGAACTTCACCTGTGATTCCGTAAAACATTAAGTCTTCCGAAATTGTATCGAAGTAATGTCTCAAAGCACGTTGGTCTTCTGTAAAAGGAACAGCAAGCTGAGATTCTGATTTCATCATTTGATTGACGCGCCAGAAATATTGCACTTCATACCCTCCTTTGAAAGAAAGGTATTGTTTATCGCTGTTTAAATATGTACCCCATGTGAGACCCATTAACATTTGAACATAGGGAATAAATCGATGCTGTTTTTCTTTAATATTAAAAAGTGTTCCACCTTGAATGAAATCATCCTCAATTAATAGGGGATGCGTTTCTTTGTGGCGGACTCTAAAATAACTATAAAGAATCGAACCTGATAGTTCACCAATTAGACTAAATCCATTTCCAATGTAGAGATTTCCATCAATTCCAGCCTGAGGGCCAAAGCCACGCATTTTAGAAGAATCTTTGATTTTTCTGTCTAAATCGACAAGCTCTGGGCGAGTAGGAGGAAGGTCAGATCGGTTATAGGTAATGTTTTGCGCTAAAGCGATCCAAGTTGCTTTTAAAGCAAAATGAGGACGGATTGATAAGCGACCACTCTGAAAATAGCTACGGGCAAGTTGTAATTCAACATTGTCATAGGAAATATCAACATGGGATTTGGCCCATTTTGCTGCAGTTCCTTCTACTGATCTCAGAGTAAATAGTGTTGCTGGTGGCAACTTATAACAAGAAGATGAACTATTGGAATCAAACCAAGTATAGCGGGCATAAACATCCCAACTGTCATGGGGAGTTTTATATCCGATGCCAACTTTAAGTCCTAAATCCCAGCTAAAATCATTTTCTTTAACAACACCTTCATGCTGATTCAAGAGAAAGCGCTGATTTCCGCCCTGAGTTGTGATAGAATCAGGGTTTGTAGAAATTGCATATTCTGTTCCTCCCAATTTTGGGTGCCAATAAAGAAGGTCAAAAGTGATAAACCAATTATTTCCAACTGTATCCGGGCGGGCAGTTGTGAAACCAGCACCTAGGGTATCTTGTGGATTAACAGCCGAAATTTCTTTCATTTCCTTTTCTAAAGTATCGATACGCTCACTTGTATCAACATAGGAAAAAGCTGATGAAGCAGCTAATAATAATGGGAGTATTTGGGAAAGTTTCATTCTTTATCATCCTTTGAGTAAAAGTACATATTTAAGTAGGTGATCCCCGTTGAGATCGCTTCTAGATCATCCACCCTTCTAACCATTGGGTCGTCGGATGGATTAAAATCTATTGCACGATCTCTTGTTTTCATAGGGAATACACCTCTCAAACGCGTACGTTAAAAATCGAGGCGCACCTCTCCAGTGATTCCGTAGAACATGACATCTTCAGAGACCTTATCAAAGAGATGACGAGCTCCAGCAATAACTGTATTTTGATCTGGAGGTATGACCGCTAAGGTATCAAATTCTTCAGTCTGCATGAGTTGATTCACTCTCCAGTAATATTGGATTTCATATCCTATTTTAAAACCTAAGTGTTGTCTTTTATCATTTAGATATGTGCCCCATTCAAGGCCCATTTGCATTTGAACAAAGGGAATGAATCGATGATAATGATCACGCGCTGTAAAAAGTGTTCCGCCGATATCATCGCTTAGTCCTACTGGGAACTTTTCTTTTAGGCGTTCTTTAAAATGGCCGTAAAGAATCGAACCTGCAAGCTCTCCAAAAAGGTTGAATCCATCTCCGATGAAGAGTTTTCCATCGATTCCTGCTCTAGGTCCCACGCCCCAAAACTTAGAGCTACTATAGATTTTTTCCTCACGGTCTTCGACGACAGGAGAAAAGAATGCTTCGGCAAGACTGTAAAGGATATTTTGTCGGATATTGAGCCATGTGGCTTTTAGGTCAAAGTGAGGGCGTATTGCATAGTGTTTACTGACGAAATAGCTCCTTGCAAGCTCAAGATCAAGGTTATTATAATCGGTATCTACATGAGATTTTGCTCTTTTGGCTAGAACGGGCAACAAACTCCTAATTCCAATGATGACTCCAGGAGGATTCTTTTGAACAGATCTTGAGTCATTAGCTCTGAGCCAAGTATAGCGGAGATAAACATCCCATTTATCATGAGGAGTTTTATATCCTAAACCTGCTTTTAGACCGATATCCCAGCCAAAATCATTTTCCTTTAAATCACCGCCGGGATGAAGGGAAATAAGTTGACCAACAGGGCCTCCAGATTCAATACCATTGTTGCTAACTCCAAACTCTGTTCCGCCAATCTTTGTATGCCAATAGGTTATATCGAATGTTCCATAGAAGTGCGTCCCTTCAGTTTCAGGACGTGCTCCAACGAAATTTGCCCCTAATGTTTCTGCAGGATTTCGCGCGGAAATTTCCTTCATCTGGGTTTCGAGTTCATCGAGTCGATCATCCATATCCATATATGCGGATACTGTTGTCGTGGTTAAAATGATCCCCCCCACCAAAAGAGATATTTTTTTCATCGCTATTTTTACCTTCTCATTTAAAAGTCGAGGCGTGCCTCTCCTGTTATTCCATAAAACATTAAGTCTTCAGAAAGTTTTTGAGAATTGGTTCGAAAACTTCCTGATTGAACTCCACTAGACCGATTAATCGGACTAGAGGTTGAGTATCTAAGTGATTGATCGACATTAGACATTTGGTTGACTCTCCAATAATATTGGATTTCATACCCAGCCTTGAAGGAAAGATGTTGTCGATCTTTATTGATATAACTTTCCCATCCTAATCCCATAAATGTTTGCGCAAAGGGAATAAATTGATGGAATTTGTCTTTAATACTGTAGTACTTACCTCCTACAGTGACTGTTTCACTGCGCTGAAGTAGGGGCCAGTTTTCTTTGTGTCGTGTTTTGAAATATCCATAAAGAATTGAGCCAGCAACTTCTCCGTGAAGACTAAACCCAGATCCTATAAAGAGTTTTCCATCGATCCCTGCCCGAGGACCAAACCCTCTAATTTTGCAGTCATGACCCACTTTAAAATCGAGACCAGAAAATTGAGTACTGCGATAATCGGAAAAGGTATAGGTGATATTTTGCTCGAGATCAAGCCATGCTGCTTTTAAGTCAATATGGGGGCGAACAGAGAAGTTACTTCCAATAAAGTAAGCGCGCGCAAGTTCTAATTCAACATTGTTATAATCGATCGTTACCGTCGATTTTGTTCGACCACAAATAAGGGCTGAAAGACTTTTTAAAGAGACGAGAATACTGGGAACATCTTTTCGATTTGTAGTAGAATCTTCAGCATTCAACCAAGTGTAGCGGGCATAGACATCCCAGCTGTCATGGGGAGTTTTATATCCAATCCCTGCTTTGATACCAATATCCCACCCGAAATCATTTGCTTTTACATCTCCATGAGGAGGGTTCGGACGTTGGACAGTGAAGGTTTGGGTTTCTTGGTCACGGCCAAAACCCACAGTAAAAATAAGACTGTCTAATGTATTGGTGTAAGCGTATTCTGTTCCACCTAATTTTGGATGCCAGTAGATCACGCTGAAAGTCGTGAACCAATGATTACCGATCGTATTAGGTCTTGAAGTCGTAAATGAAGCACCTAAGGTATTCTGTGGAGTTCGCGCTGAGATTTCTTGCATTTCTTTTTCCAATGTTTCCAAACGGTCGCTTGTATCAACATAGGCGAAAGAAGATGCTGTTAGTAACATTGAAGCAGCACAAAGAGAAAGCTTCGATACTAATTGCTTCATAAATTGAGACTCCCAATAGTTTTTAAAAGGTCCTTTTTTTAGTCCTATAAGGAAGTCCAGTACTTAATGCAATAAAAAATAGTAATAATATTTTTTAATAATGATTTTTATAGATGACAGGAAGACTTCTTATCTTAGTTTTCCTGACCAGCCTAATTTATGTCTTAGGGTAGAGAAGTAGTCGATGCGTTTCAAGTTGATCAACTTGAAAGTTCGGGAACTTTTTTTAAGAATCACATGGTCTCCTGAAGACATTTCAAAGTGATGGAGACCGTCTGTTACAAATTCTATGGGTTGGTTTTTACTGACATATTCAATGCGTATATCTTGATGGGGAGGAATGACGATTGGACGGTAAGAAATTGTATGAGGGCAAATAGGTGTGAGAACAAAAGCGTCGATTTCAGGACTTAAAATAGGCCCTCCAGCAGCTAAAGAATAGGCAGTCGATCCTGTAGGGGTTGCAAGAATAACGCCATCTGCCTGAAAGTTGTTAAGAAGGCGATCATCGACGTAGATTGCTATTTCAACCAGACTCGGATTGCGTGCGCGATGAAGGACGCAATCATTAATAGCAAAAAAGGATTCATTTCGATTCGATACACCATCGATTATGATCCGTTCTTGAATGGTATAACTTCCATTCAAAAGATCTTTAAGACAGGGAATAATCTCTGAGATTTGCACATCGGCCATAAATCCTAGGTGTCCCAAATTAATTCCTAGGATAGCTGCATTTAAGTCTGAGTGTTGATGGGCAACTCGAAGAATAGAACCATCTCCTCCCATCGTGATTAAGACATCTATTGATTCAGGATCAACTGAAGAAAAAGAAGGCATCTCAAGTGCTTTTGCTTTATCATCTTCAACAACAACAGATACACCATTTTCAGAAAGAAAATCGATCACTTGAACAGCGATTTTTTTTGATTCGTCTTTGTCAACTTTTGGAAATAGAGCTATTTTCATGAGAGGGTAAGAGGGGTTTTAATCTTTCTAGAAACTTCTTCTACTATTTTTTCTGGTGTCAGTCCATATTTTTCTAAAAGATCTTTGTGACTACCGTGTTCAATCAAGGTATCTGGAAGTCCAAGATTTTTTACATGAAGGTGAGTCAGATCTTCTTGAAGAATAAAAGAGTTAATGATCGATCCTAATCCACCATTCAAGGCGTGTTCTTCAATAGTGACCACCATTTGCGCTTTTTTGAAGTGTTTCTTTAGAAGCTCTTTATCAAGAGGTTTAAGAAAAATAGGATCTATCACTGTTGCTTGCACTCCCTTTTTTTGAAGAAGCTCTTGAGCTTTGAGAGCAACCTGATCGATGTGTCCAAGTGAAAGAATCACCACTTCTTTTCCAAGAACTAATACTTCACCTTTCCCTAACTCTCTTTTTTGAAGGGGGCCATCATTCTCTTCAGTTGAAAGGTTGGGATAACGAATAGCTGTAGGCTTTTGCCAATCAAAAGCACTCTCCATCAACTCTTTTAGAAGCCTTCCATTACGAGGTTGGGCAATGATCATTCCCGGCATCGCATTCAAATAGGCAATATCGTAAATTCCCTGAGCTGTGACTCCATCACCTGTAGCGAGTCCTGCTCGATCAACAGCAATGACAACAGGGGAGTTTTGAACACAAATATCGTGGTAAATGTTGTCAAAGCCGCGCTGAAGAAAAGAAGAATAAACACAAGCAACAACTTTGAGCTTTCCACCATGCCCCATTCCACCAGCATAAGTTAGGCTGTGACCCTCGGCAATTCCAACGTCAACACAGCGGTGAGGCATCCGTTTCATAAAGGCATCTAGGTGAGAACCAACAGGCATTGCAGGAGTAATTGTAACAATGCTAGGATCTTCTTCTGCCATTTTCAAAATATGGGTTCCGAAAACTTTTGGAAAAGAGGTTTTTGTTGATTTTGGGGGATAAAACTCCCCAGTAATCCGATTGAAAGGTTTGGCTCCATGATACGGCGTAGGATTATTAATGGCATTTTTCATTCCCTGTCCCTTGACAGTTAAAATATGAACAAGGGTAGGATGTTCAATATCTTTTAAGGCTTCGAAGGTATCGATTAGCTTTTTGATGTCATGGCCATCAATGGGGCCCACATAGGAAAGGCCAAACTGTTCAAAAAAGGGAGCCGTACTAATTAAGTTTTTCATCGACTCTTTCATCTTGTTTCCTTGCTTTGCAAGGATTTCGCCATAGCCGGGAATTTTTGAAATGATTTCAGTCAGTTCTTCATAGATATTATTTGCTGTAGGACTATTGAAAAAGCGGCTTAAGATATTGGTGATTGCTCCGACATTTTTTGAGATAGACATGGCATTATCATTGAGGATCACAAGAAACTTTTTTGTTTTCTTAGGAATATTGTTCATCGCTTCTAAGGTAAGGCCACAAGTCAGTGCAGCATCACCTAAAATTGGGATAACAAGATCATCCTTGCCCCTGAGGTCTCGATTTTTTGCAACGCCTAAAGCAAGAGAAAGAGCGTTCCCTGCATGTCCGGTATAAAAGTGATCATGGGGAGATTCTGGGGGATAAACAAAACCAGAAAGACCATCGGTTTGTCTAAGAGTAGGAAAACGGGGGTTTCTTCCTGTTAAAAGCTTATGCACATAAGATTGGTGGCCTACATCAAAAATGAACTTGTCTTGCGGAGAGTTAAAGACATGATGGAGTGCAAGGGTGAGTTCTACGATTCCTAGGTTTGAAGAAAGATGGCCACCTGTTTCTGAGAGGACATCCATAATACGAACACGAATTTCTTGAGCTAAAACTTTCAGTTTTTCAGGAGAAAGTTTTTTTAGCTCTTGAGGATGGGTAAGTGTATCAAGAATAGTTGTCATTAGCAGGATCAAGGACCTTTTCAGATTCAGGAGTATATGGAGTCGTTTGGAGAGTCCCTTCTCTATTTTTTATGAGCATTTCAATTTTCTGTTCAGCTTGGTTTAATTTTGAAGAACAGAGAGTGATCAGTTTATTTGCTTCTTCGTAAAGTTCCAGCGATTTTTCAAGGGAGGTTTCTCCACTATTGAGTTCTGCAAGGATTTTCTCAAGTTTCTCATAGGATGCTTCAAAGGAGAAGCTTGCATTTTCATCATTCATTATCAGATTTGACCTCCAGAACGCGTGATTTGACCATTCCATCGTGAAATCGGAGGGAAATCCCCATTCCTACTTCAACGGTGGATGACGACAGCATAACGGAACTCGTGTTTTCCTTAAAGGGGATGCAGTAACCTTTTTTTAGGATGGCTTCAGGATTTACAGCTCCTAGCATTTCAATAAGCTGCTTTAAGTTTCTTTTTTTTCTTTCAATTAGATGTCTGTGAGCTATTTCAATACCGGACTTTAAAGAAGAAAGTTTTTCTCTGAGATGGGTGATTTGAGTAGAGGGAAGGGAGCTATTGAGCTCTCTTTTAAGAGCAATAAGACCGAGTTCCTGTCGATTCATTTTATGCTTGATAGCAGTGTCTATGTGTGACGAAAAGTCATCCATTCGTTGATAGTGGTCCGAAAGAATAGCATAAGGAGAAGCTAGAAAGGGGTGACGTCCCATTCCATCTACTAAGGACTTTAAATGATGAATTTTTTGCTTGATGAAATGATCGACTTGTTTTCCTGACTGTTTGAGAAAATCTAATTGTGTCGACATTTCTTTGACTGAAATTTCTGCAGCAGCTGAGGGGGTGGGAGCTCTGACATCAGCAACATGATCTGCTAAAGTCACATCTGTTTCATGGCCCACAGCTGAAATAATTGGAATTTTTGAGTGGAAAATAGCTTCAGCAACGCATTCTTCATTAAAGGGCCAAAGATCTTCTAAACTTCCACCACCTCTCCCAACAATGATAACATCAACATTCTGTTGGAGGTTAAACTCTTTAATAGCACGAGTAATCTCGGGAGCAGCTTCATTTCCTTGAACACGGACAGGATTTAAAATCAGATGAAAATGAGGAAAGCGACGTTTAAGGACGTGAATAATATCTTGGATGACAGAACCTGTAGGGCTTGTGACAACTCCAATGCATTTAGGATATTTCGGAAGCGGTTTTTTGTGATCTGGGGAGAACCAACCCCGTTTTTTTAGCTCTTCTTTCAGTTGATGAAGTTTGACCAAAAGATCTCCGACACCAGCATGTTCAAGCTCTCTGACAATGATTTGGTAGCTTCCTCGAGGTGCATACAGACTCAGCTCTCCTTTAACGACAACTCGATCGCCTGCTTTAGGGAGGCGTGAAACATTTCGAGCATTTCCTTTAAAAAGAACAGCAGAAATTTGAGCCCCTTGGTCTTTCAAGCTAAAATAGTAATGTCCCGAAGATTGAGCACGGATATTGGTGACTTCTCCTTCAACTTGAAGGTGATTAAAGCGGGGTTCAAGTTCTCTCTTGATGGCGAGGGTAAGTTCAGTCACTGTCAAAATTTTCATATCAGATGAGTCTAGACGATCGCTGATGAATTTTCAAGCTTTGAAAATTTCTAATAATTATGTTATCCTCGTTGAAAAATGTAGAAAGGGTTTATGCGACAACGATTTATTATTGGAAATTGGAAAATGCACATGGGAGCCAGTGAAACGGCTACTTTTGTACAAGGCATTCTTCCTAAAATAGGAGAGACGACAATTTTTGTAGGGATTGCACCTCCTTTTACCTCGATCGAAGCGGCAGTGACAGAGGCAGAAAAAAGTTATTTAAATATTGGCGCACAGAACATGAGTGAATTTCCTAAAGGGGCTTATACTGGAGAAATTTCTTCGAATATGCTCAAAGAAGGAGGTGTCAGTTTTGTGATCCTCGGGCACTCTGAGAGAAGAATTCATTTTCATGAAGATGATCAAATGATTCATCGGAAGGTCAAATGGGCTCTTCAGGAAGAGCTTCTTCCCATTCTTTGCATTGGTGAAAGTCAGGAACAGCGCGACCAAGAACTAACGGAAAAAGTTCTGACCCATCAACTGAGTGAAGCTCTAAAAGATTTTTCAAAAAAAGAATTAGAAAATTTAGTGATTGCTTATGAACCCGTCTGGGCCATAGGAACAGGAAAAACTGCGACACCAGATATTGCTCAAGAAACGCATCACCTTATTCGCTCCTTTATTAAAGGCCAGTGGGGTGAGGAAGTCGCTGAGCGTATTCCTATTCTGTATGGAGGATCGGTAAACCCTGATAATACCGCAGCTCTATTGGCTGAGGCTGACATTGACGGGGCTCTTATTGGAGGGGCTTCCCTAGAAGTAGACTCATTTGCTAAAATTATCGCATTTGCTAAGGAATAAATTAAATAGTGAGATAGGTTCATGACCGCATTTTTTTATATCGTTTTATTTTTATTTGTTGCGCTCTGCGCGCTTCTCTGCTTTGTTATTCTCATTCAAGAGAGTAAAAGTATGGGTCTGGGAGCCTCATTTGGAGGGGATAGTGGAGACTCTCTTTTTGGAACTTCGACAGCCTCTGTCTTAAAAAGGTTTACTGCTTACTTAGCTGGAATCTTCCTCATTACCTGTTTGATTCTTTCTCTATGGACCTCAGCAATGGGACGTTCCAAGCCACAGCTCAATGTCAATATTGAAGAGGTTTCAGGAGGTTAGAGAATGAAGAAAGATCTTCTCTATTATGGAAATCCTGGTCTCCGGAAAAAGTGCGTTGAAGTCAAAGAAATCAATGATGAAGTGAAGCAGATTGCGCAAGATTTAATTGATACCGTCCTTGAAAAAGATGGTGCAGGTCTTGCTGCGCCTCAAATAGGCTACTTTGTCAGAATGTTTGTTTCCCGTTATGACAATGGAGCAGACTCTGAAGGATGGCCGATTCTTTGTCCTCCAAAAATCTATATCAATCCGATTTTATCTAAGCCCAGCGAAAGGAAGGATACCCATGGTGAAGGGTGTTTATCGATCCCTGGAATTTATGAGGAGGTTATACGTCCGTGGGAAATTCATGTTCAGGCGATGGATTTGGAAGGAAATATCTTTACCGAAGTTGCTACCGGATGGCGTGCACGTAATATCATGCATGAGAATGATCATATCAATGGCGTTCTCTATATTGATCGGATTGATCCTAGAAAGCGAAAGAAGATTGAACCCGCTCTTCGTGCCCTCAAAAAAAAATATAATTAAATCTTAGGTTCTAGTAGTCAATAAAATCTTTATTTGCTAGATTTTCGTCCTCAATAACAACAGGAGGCGAAAATGGCTACTAGTCAAAACATTATTTACAACAGCGCTATTGCAGCAGCTTCATCAGCTTTAGTCATGGGATTTGGAGCTGTAGGAATGAATTATATTGGTCTAGCTAAACAGATTACTGGAAGAGCTGCACCAGCCTTTATGGATGCCGCGAAATATGGACTTGTGAGAGGAGCTGTTACCTTTGGGGTGACGGTTTTTGCGGGACATGTGAACAAGCAACTCCCTAGGGATAGCGTCTTGTCTAAATTAGCAATTAATGTGTGTGCACTTGCTGTTTTTTATTTTTCTGTTCCCCCCGTTGCACAGTTTGCCAAACAGCAGTTAAACGTAAGCGTTCATGATCGTTTTCAGTATCTAGCTCTATTTGGAGAAGGACTCAACTTCTATTTTCTTAGAATGTAATGAGACTAAATCATGGCTAGTGCAACGTTAATTCCTCCAATTGTATTCGGGGGAGTTATTGGAAGACAATGGCACTCCTTCCTTGAACCTTCAGCTAAGGGTTATGATGGAGCTATTTTAGGTGCCTTATGGGCAACGAGTGCCGCGATTATTTCTCATCGCTCTTGTCAACTGCAAGAAAGGATTGATGAGGAACGTATTTGGTTTATTCGCGCTTTATCAATCGGTAGTTTTGGATTAGCACTGATTTCAGGGAGTGTTATCGAACACCTTCTTATGAATAAGTATCATTTTTCAATTCCAGATCAAATAACAGAAAAAATAGGGGGAGCTGCGATTTTAGGTAGTAAAGTATTGGTTCAGTTCTTTTCTCCTCATAAGCTTTGGTGATATAATGAACCTATCCGTAAATTCAAATACCTCTTCTTTTCACTCTTTCTACATCTTTTTTAAAATCATAGATATTTGAGTTTACGGATAGGTTCATAGAAAGGATAGTTTTATGGGAACCATCTTAAAATCAAGTTGGGAGGGGATCGGATCACTCGCCTTGTATTCTTTTTGTGAGGCTAAGACTTTTCCTCACCCTAGAATGCTTGATTCTTTTATCTATGGGATGACAACCAGCCTTGTGGGACGAATGATTGAACACCAAGGAAAAAAGCATTATGAAAAGGGGGGGAAGCTTTGTGTCATTATGGTGGTTTCCTTAAAAATTTTGTCTCCCTATCTCTTGCAGCGATTTTTAAAAGAGGGATTGGATCTAAAGGTTTCTAATCGCTATATCCACATTGAAAATGGACTCTATTGCTTAGCGCTTATAGATGGGGAATTTGAATACTTAGGCCGGCAAATGGACTCTATTAGCATAAAGCGGGTGCAAAGTTGGCGCATCAGTGGAATGGTTATTCACACCCTAGAAAAACGGTATCGCTCACTTTTTGACAAGTGACATGCCAAAGGTAAAACGATCATTTTTCTTATGAGGAGCAGGAGAGTGCATGAAAATAAGCCGAAGGCGCCAGCTCGTACTAATCATGGTGATCAGCTCCACCTTAGCCTCATTATAGTTGGGTTCTCCACCTCTTCCCCATCCGATATGGGATTCTAATCGAGCGATCCATTGAGGAGCAAGTTTCATTTGAAGACGGGTTAAGAGGGTATTTCTTCCATCAGAAAGTGGAGAATGAAGGAGATCTGGAATATCTCGTGTCACTTCCATGATAAAGTTCTCAGGGTCGGCTTTACGCCAATCAAAGCGACTACGATGACGAAATTCTGTTTTGAACGCAAAGTTCTCATTGATTGTCCAAGCAAGTCCGAGGTTTGCATAGTCAAGCACCTGTTTTTCAATGTTCCATCCTACTCGCCCTGTAAAGCGCCAAGAAGGAAAGTTCCAAATAAAATTCCCTTGAACTTTTGGAACTGTCTTTTTGAAGGTGTCATCTCCTAAGAAACTATAGGCATAAAGATCTGCAATGATATTGGGTTCGAAGAGGGGAGTCTTTTTAAAGTAAAAGAGGTTGCGTATTCCAGAACGAATCAAGTTCAGTCGATTAAATCCATCATCGATGCTGAAGATATAAGGGGTATTAGGAGAGATGGTCGGATGGGTCATTCCTTGATAATAGATATAAGGTTTTAAGACATGACGAAAGGTTTGGTAATTCCGCTTCAAGGTAAGGTCTGCCTGAAGCTCATAGGTTAAAACACCTAAAGCAGCAGGACGATCTTTTTGACTATCTCCATAAAATACACCATTGATTCCCACAATAGGGGTTAGAGAAAATCCATGAGAATGGAAAGGACGGTATAAAGAGTTAGATGTCGATAGGCGGGCTGCACTAAAATCTGGAACATCGGGCTCAATGTCTTTAGCTGAAACGTAATCAAGGTAGGCAACTTTTGCTCGGTTTTCAGAGATGATTCCACTTTGTCCTAATTCAAAAGGCTTGGGAGTCCAAAAAGATTCCGGCAATTCCTGCTTCATCCCTTGAAATCCATTGATCCGGAATTTCCCATCAACTCCAAAAATCATCCAATCATGATAGTTTCGCATGACAATCTTTGTTTGCTTTGCTGTGTTAAGCTCAAAATCTTCACTTCCAAAATCGGTTTGCATGTTTTTATCGCTGAGCCAATCATAGGTTGCATAAAACTGAGCCTGTTCACTCTCACTTTTTGATTCGTAACGTCCTTGTAGACGGTAGTGGGTTCTTGCTTTGTCAGGATTGGTATCACGATAAAAAGCATCATGATCCAAGTAGCTACGTGTTCGGAATTTTGTCCTTTTATCAAAAGATTTATAGTCGGTTTCTAAAGCACCGCCAACTCCTTTTGACGGACGGACATTGAGGCGGAAGTAAAGGTCGAGGTTTTCCCATGAATAGACGCGATATCGCATACTAACCTTAGGCCAAAGGCCTGTATCCCAATCTAATCGATACTTAACAGGTGATTCAGCAAAGGTCTTTAGATTACTTTTAAACGCAGGGAGCCAAAAGATAGGAGTTTCAAAAAAGCGGAACGTCACATTTTTTGCAGAAAGGAGACTTTTTTTCGTAATTTCTACCTCTCTGGTATGAATTTTCCAGTCAGCATTTTTACTTTCAGAAGTTGTAACAAAGGCATTATAAAGATAAAAACTCCGGTCAGCATTCAAGCGGATTTTTTCTCCTCCTAAAAACCATAAATCTACCGCTGTGACTCCATCATAGACAATCCCTGTTTTTGTAATGAAATCATATTCCAGACGACGACCGACGTAGGTATGCCCCCCACTATCGAGCATGAGATCTCCTTCTGCAATGACGCGATGGATTTCCTCGCCTTTGTCGACTTTATTGATATAAACAATATGACGCGCTTGAATACGAAGTTCTGGAGAAGAAATGATCCCGCCTTCATGTGTGGATATGACGCCACCATGGTATTCAGGATTTTTTAAATTAACCGTAAACTCTTGTGGTGTTGCCCATAGAGAAAGGGAGAATAAAAAAAATAGGCCAATGAATCTGCGGATTACCATTTTACCACTCTTAAAAGCGAGCTTGCTTTAGCTGATACTCGTTCCATTAAAAACTTGGAAATTTGAAGAGTCTTCTCCTTACCAAATTTCAAATGCCACAAGTATAACCTATTGGATCGCCTTGAGCAAGAGTCCAGCAAGAACATAGCGATTTTTTTTATGTCCTGTTCCAATTGCTTGGACCAAAAGATCGATACCTCTCATCTCATGACTCTCTGCTAAGACTTCATAACCTTCGATCAAAAGACGAGAGGTTTCTTTAGGTGTTAAAAGGTATTCTGTTTGACTTTCATTTCTTTCAGTCCATGAGAGCATTTCGCGGAACTGGAAGAGTTCATGATCTTGCCCTTTTTCCATCCATTCATAGATAAAGTCGGCATGGTGTTGTTCAGCTTTAAGACGGTAAAGAGCTAGGTGACAATAGGTACGGATAAATGGGGCTCCAGCCCGTTTCGATTCATCTTGAAGAAGAGAAAGTGCAGCAGGGGTATTGAGATTTTCAAGAAGATGCACCAAAAGAGGGATCAGCTCATTTTCTTTTTTTAAAAAAATAGCTCGAGCAATGCTTAAAAATTCCTCTTCAGGGAGTTCCATAGCATCCATCAGAATTTGTTCTCTAAGAGCCAAGGTGATCGTAGGAATATCAACCTGGTGTTTTTTTGCATACTGTGTTGCAGAGGGAATCACTTTCCAAGCCATAAGAGCATGTCCTATAGAATAGACTGGTTGAAAGCCCAGATCTTTTTCATCCTTGATAAGCATTTGGATAAGTGTAGGAACACAACTAGGGTTTCTTTTTTTCAAAAGAACTAAGGCACTATTTGCTCGGATATGAAAATTATAATCCTTTAGAAGGGATGTCAAAAGAGGTTCAGTATTCGGCATTTCGAGAAGCATAGGAATCGCAAGTGGATTTTTCTGTAGGGCACTTTCGATGATCGGTTCACGGAAGTGAATATCACCTAGCTTTGAAAGAGAGAAACAAGCAGCAAGTTTGACGTTCAAGTGATTCGATTCAGAAAGGTTTTTTAAAAGAGGTATCGAGTGGGAATCTTTTAAATATCCCAAAGCAGCTGCACATGTTTCTTGCTCTGCTTGATCAGAATGGGTGGCTCCGGCCCGAATTTCAGCAAGAAAATCATCTCTTCCATATTTTGCAGCCGCTAGGATAGATGCCAGGCGCACCGATAAATGGGAGTGGCTGACCATCCGTTTTAAAATCCCCATTGCATCAGGGGTTCCAATCATTGCAAAAAGCTCTGGAAAGTAGACATGGACAAAAGGGGGAAGTTTTTGCATCAATGAATCGATCATTCCCGTTACTTTTTCAGAGCGATGCATTGCCAAAGCATAGGCTGCTTCCATTCTAACCGGAAGAAAAGGGGAGGAAAACGCTTTAAAAAGGAGGTCTTCGACTCGATCATCTTGCAGACGGCTTAAAAATTGAATCGTTGCCATTTGAGTCATGGGATTACGACTACTCATGCCCATTTCATATAGATCCATCCCTTCTAGTGAATCTGCAATTCCCAGTCCATACATTGTGAGTAGGAGACTTTCTTCATCTTGCGATTTCGCTCCTAGATTCAAGATCAGGTGCCCCATCTGCTCTAAGATAGAAAAGTCATGATTTCCCACCTCTTTAACGTAAGACTGATAAAGCTCAATCCCTCTCTCCACTTCTCCTGCTTGAATAAGATAGAGTACTTGATACTTAGAAATTCTAGAGGCTGTCGTCACATGATTGTCAATCCTTAAGTTCTCCCTATGGGAACTTTCATCGTTGTCCTGCTTCAGGAGCCCGCTTTGGGGCTCTTTGTATCGGACTCCTTGAACTTCCCTCATAGGAAGACCTTCTTTATTGACAATTCTGTGATGACATCCTGTGTGTTCCTGTTCTATTCCAAAAAGAGTGGAAAAGAAAAGAAGAGTTAAGAAGAGAGCGCGTCCCATAGGTCAATCCCAAAAAGCTTCAATTTTTTCTGGAGCAAGTTTATTGGCAATCCTACCACATTATAAAAGGATCCTTCAATCCCTTTAACAAGAAGGGCGCCACATTCTTGAATTCCATAAGCTCCAGCTTTATCTGTTCCATGAGAAACTTTTAAATAAGCTTCAATTTCTCTTTCTCCAATAGGGTTGAAAGTCACGCGGGTTCTCTCCACTCCACTTTCCCTCTTTTCACCTTTGCGTACACTAATCCCCGAAACCACTTCATGGGTTTTCCCCGACAGCTCTTTTAACATTTCAACTGCTTCAGCATCATCCTTAGGCTTTAAGAAGATCTTTCCTTCTAAATAGACCACGGTATCTGCTGTGATAATGACATCATTGGGAAACTTTTCAAGTAATGCGCGCCCTTTTTCTTGAGCAGAATCTTGAACAAACGCTTCCACATTTCCATCATAGATCATGACACTTTCATCAAAGTTTGAGGCGGCTACGATAAAAGGAAGAGAAAAATATTCTAAAATTTCTTTTCGCCTTGGAGATTGTGATCCTAAAATAACACGCATAAGGATTCCTTTTATAAACGATTCGGAATTAAGTTTATTACAAAGAGTGACATGAAAAGGAAATTTTGTGAAAGAGAAATCGAGCTCTAAAAAAATCCTTTTCATTTGCTTAATATTTCCTTAATAAATAAAATACTTTCTTGACAAGATCAAAACCCTTGAAGGAGGTTCTATTATGGCAGAATCAACAATATGCCCACCAACAGAAATAAAAACTCAAGACCACCGTCGATTACCACCTGAAGACAGTGTAAAGGTGGACCAAGCATCCACAGTTGCATCGCCCTTGAATATACTTTGGAACATGACTGCTGTAGCTCAAAGATGGTGGTACGCTCCTAAGAAAGTTTCTACTGAGGACTTTTTACAAAGATTTAATGCGATGGGACTCTCTCCTGCACAACAACTTTCACACTTGCTAGAACATGCAACGTTAGGTTGGAATCTAAAAGAGCCAGTTTCTGAAGGAGCCTTTGCTTTTTATAAAGGGCTTCTAGAAGAAGGAGAAACAGGGGAGTTAAAAGTTGATTTTCAACCTTATTTTGGATTCATGGTTCAGGTCGCAAAGATAAACAGTTGGCATGATCTCATTCTAGCACTTCATCAGCCCGATAAACCTGAGCATCAAGTCATTATTGGAGCTTTCCGTGACGCTCTTAGAATAGATTCTACTTACTTACAAGAAGTCACCGAACGTAAGATAGCAAGTCCAAGTCTTTCATTTGAAGAAAAAATGGTTCATCTTCATTTCTTTTTATCGACGCATGGTGTCGAGCAAGGAAGGGCTGCTGAGGTTCTTGCTAAGCTCCCTCCAGAGCAGCAGGCGCAGCTTCGGGATGCCGAGGAATGGGGCGCTGTCATTGTTAAAGAAGTTGATCAACTTCGTGATCAAGTGGCCCCACTTAGAACGCCTCTTGCAATGTGTCAAGTGATCCGATCTTTCCAAGAAACATTTCAGAATATTACTGTTTTGGCTTTATATGATCAACTTGATGAGGAAGGTACAAAAGTACCGATACGAGCCTTCCAAGGCCAAGTGATGGCAGAAATGGATATTGCTGGAAGTCGCATTATTGTTCCTGGAACCAAAACTGGAGGATATGTTTTTGGTTTTGGTGCAACCACTTTTGATTATATTACTAAGGAACAAGATCCTTCTGGTGCAATTGCTAAAGGTGCCATTAGTAAGATGATTGATCAGTTATCAGCATAGAGTGAAAGTCTATAAAAATCATTTGAATCCCGCATCTTCTGTTGGTGTGGGATTTTTCTTTGTGTTCTATTCTTTTTTAAATTATAATTTTTGCAAGATTCAAAGGTTTTTTAATGAGTTTGCCAGAAATATATAGAAATTTCATTCCTACCTTTTGGAGTCCAGCTGAATCATTTTCCTCCAGTAATCCTCGGGAGGAAGAACCTCCTCCTGAAAAGGGATTATGGGATATCGCTGTAGAGATCTGGAATGTTGTTAAGTGGCTATTTAAAGCTTTTCGCGAAAATTTTATTGTTTGTTATCTTTCTAAGAACATCAGTGAGGCGGATCGTTCGGTGCAAGTGGCAATTCCTCGAATGATCGGTACATGGTTTGCTGCCGAAAATATTCCTTTTTCTAGCCGGATGAATCCTGAAGCGTTGGTTGAAGGACTCAAAGCCATTGAAGCATTTAACAATGGAACTCTTCCAGCAATTATTGCCGCTTATGCTGAGAAGCGTTCGTTAGCAATCGGTGAGGCTATTTCACTTGAAATGAGTGCAGAAGATTTTGTTAGGGAACATGTCATGTCTCTTGCCGGAGACCAAACAATAGACATTCATAATCCAGCCGAGGGATTTGCCTTTTGGCGTAGCAGTCTAAACCTTAAACAGGATTTTCTAACGCTCGAAAAGAGTGTTTTAAAAGACCTTAAGGGGCGAATGGGTACTGATTTAGATCTTGATATCGATCTTTTTGTTGAGTTCTGTAGGGACAAGATGGGGCCATTAAAAAATCAGTTAGAACTATTGCTGCTATCCGATGAAGAGTGATCTTTTTTACACACAGAACATTCTTTTTTTTCTGGATTTCCACACCTTCTACATTCTAAAGGCTTTTTAGATTTTAAAAGGCGCCCGACTCCTAAAAGTAGGGCACATAGAAGGACTAGGCCGATCGCCAAGACAATGGTTATAATCATTTCTTCTTCTTATCAGATGTGGCAGGGGCTCCAAGGTCGACCCAAATAGGAGAGGTCCAAGCAATGTGACCATCTTCTTGTTCTACACGCATATAGTAGTAGACGAAAGGAGGGCGATCCCCTTTGGATTTCAGAGCGACTTTGTCTAAGGGCTCTTCGTCATCATGAGCAAATTCAAAGGTATCGTCTTTAGGATTGAACGTATGGAAGGGTTTTCCATTTCGGATAATGAGAACTTCTTTGATAGGGGCTGTTCCCACAGCATATCCAGTTAAGTGACGATTATAGGCAAGTCCTGGTTTTGCTTTAGTGTTGAGTTCTGATCCCATTGGGGCCCCAGCAATCTCAATTCCTGCAATGATCCGAGGACCTGTTGTGGCATAGCATGACTTTTTATTGAGCGCTTGGATCAGACCATCTCTGGAGTGGTTGGCGGCTAAGACAGCTGTTAATCCTGGAGAATATTGGACCTGATCGGAATCGAAAAGATCTTGGAAGATACCACGATCGTCGAGGCCACCAGCAACAAATCCAAAACGGAGGTTTTTATTTAGAGCTTTTCGGATCGATCCATCAGCTTTTTCCTTCATTCCTTTTTTTGACTTTGCAGAAATAGGGCGTAGGTTGCCTTCTGCTTTTGTACATTCAGAAGACCCCCAGGCATTGTAGATTTCAACAACCTTTTCGTATTCTGGGGCAAAATTTTCGAAGTCATAAAATGTTTCAGAACCCATGGTAAAGGTGGGGATTGAGACAAAATCTTTGGGGGTATGGCTATTATAGATTTTTTTGAGGTGATTGGCTTTACTCTCTTTTTTTCGAAGGATTGGTTTGGAGTCCTTAGTATAGACAATTTGCCTTAGGCCCTCTGTTCCTGGAGCACCTGCCCATTGCATTCCTAGGAATGTGGTAAAGCGATCATCTTCGTTAAATTCAGCAACATGGCTACCAATTCCTTTCCAAACATCTGCAGGTGTTTCCGCTTCACTTTCAAAAGAGGAGGTACTAAAAAATTGCAAGGCTTCTTCGTCTCTAATATATCTGAGACAGGATTCAATGTTTTGCCCAGCATCATAAAGAATCGATTCTCCATGAAAATTTCCCCAGTAAAGTTGACGATCGGTATCTGAAAAGCATTTAATCGGAGAGGAAGAAAACGTTTCATTTGTAGCGAGGTTTTTGAGTTGGATTTTATAAATTCCAGGTTCGTTGAAGTAGAGGTTAGGGAGATTGATGAAACCTGTTTCAGGAACAAAGAGTTTCCAATTGATGTTTTCACGTAAACGTTCATAAGAAAACTCAATGAGAGTTCCTTCAGGAGCATTCCCTGTTAGGTTTCCAAATTGGTCTTCAAAGCGAACGATGACATCAAAACGTTGGTTTTTATTGACAACAGAGGGGACGATGATGCGGATCGAGTGCAGTTCATTTCCCTTCACATCAATATGAAAGGTTTCACTCTCTTTATATTCTCCTTTTCCTTTGGCATCGATATAGAGTTCAAACGGGCGCCGTCGGAATGTGTGAGATTGAGCGCGGCTTCCTTTCATTTCGGTCCCGGCTTTATCAGGAGTTCCTAGATAAATTGCTACTTCCTCACCAGCTTTTACGTCTCCAGGAAGGGTAAACTCATACTGAGGAAGGTTGGTATCAGGAGTGGAGACTTCAGTGGCTCCAATTCCTTTTTTACTCGGAGTTTCTAGCCAAATGAGGTTTTTCTTACTTTTTAAATTGGTTTGAGGAAGTTCCCAATCAAAACTGCGTCCTTTAGAACCAAGATCAAATTTTAAACGAGCACCTTTTGGAAGATCATTTGCTGGAGTATAAATAAATTTCCAAGTTTTTGTTTCGCCTGCAAGGGCAATTTTTGGTTCTGTGTAACTAATTGAACGACGCATAGGTTTCTCACTTTTAGGTTTTTATGATCACTATACCACAAATTTAATTGTTTTTCAATAGAAGGATCAATTTTTACGGAATTGATTTGATCTAGGACTTTGAAGGAATAATCAGAACTTTATCGATGACCCGTTCGCTCGAGGCTGTGACTTCGAGGTCGAAGTTATCATTATGGACTTTCCACCCTTTTGAGGGGATTGTTCCTGCACAATGAAAGATATACCCTCCAATTGTATCGTATTCTGGGCTAGTAGGAATGACAATACCGGTTTCTTTTTCAATATCAAGGATGGTCATTTTTCCATCCACAATCCATCCTCCATCGGGATGGGGAACATGGAGTTTTTCTTCTTCAATCACATCGTATTCATCAGCAATTTCACCAACGAGCTCTTCTAAAATATCTTCAATGGTCACAATCCCTTCTGTACCCCCATATTCATCGACAACAATGGCTAAGTGAATTTGTTGACTCCGAAACTCTTGAAGAAGGACGGAGATTTTCTTTGTTTCAGGCGAATAAAGAACGGGTTTAACAAGTTTTTCTAGGGGGGTTTCTAGTAAAGAGCTATCTTCTTTATCGATACTATTAAGGTAATATGCCATGACATCTTTATAGAGGAGAACTCCAATGATGGCATCGACATTTTCTTTATAAACGGGGATGCGACTATAGCCCTCTGACACAAATTTTTGAGCGGCTTCATGGACTGTTTGATTTACCGAAAGGGTAAACATATCGATGCGAGGAACCATAATCTCTCGAGCTATGCGGTCACGGAAGGAAGCTACAGCACTGATAATTCTTCTGTCGAATGGTTCTAAGTAATGAGTGAGTTCTGATTCATGTACAACTTCTAAGATTTTATCTTTAACTCTGGCACGGGAATAGCCGTGAGGAAGGACCTTTTTTCCGCGAAACAGACCTTTTTGAGCTTTCAATAAGAGAAAAGTAATCGGTGAAAAGAGAAAAAGGAAAAAGGTTGTTGCAGGTGTGACAACACGGAGAAGGATGGGGGGATTGAAATTTACGATGAAGCGGAAAAAGAAGTCAAAGAAAAGACCTACAGCTGCAACAATAGCAATGCAGAGGATGACTCGAGAAAAGGTAAAGTAAAGAGGATCGCCGCTTTCAGTCAGAGTTGTGTTGAGGAAAAAAGAGAGAAGATAGAGGAAAAAGGTGGTCGAATAAAGGAGGCGGAGTAGGTGCTTTGTAAAACTAAAAAGATAGAAAAGGTTATCCCAGGGGTCTTTAGAAAAAAGTTTTTTGATAAAAGTGTAAGCAAAGAAAAAATGAGGTTTCTTCTTGAACTCTTTTTTGCTTTGAATACGCCCTAAAATCTGCAACGCTTTTGTCAGAGCCGTGATTGAGCTCGCTCCAAGGAGGAAAATGATACTAATTTCCACTAATAAAGTCATTTGGCTCTAATCTCTAGCTTGTTTGGGATTATTTAAGAGAGTTTGGACGACTTTGACGGAGGTAAGATCGGCAGGCTTTTTTCCCACGCTGCATTTTGTTTTGGGATTGGCTCCAGCTCTTAAGAGGAGTTTGATGGTTGAGTAAACATTGGGAGCATCAGGATTCAAAACAGCAAAATGCAAGGGGGTAAAGCCTTCATAATCTCCACGATCTAAAACAGCATGAATCCTGGCTCGATTCGTCTTCAAAAGGTAGTCAACAATTTCTGTTTGAGCTTGCATTGCTGCAAAATGAAGGGGAGTAGCTCCAGAATACACATGATCATGCTGCGGAGCATTAATATCGGTTCGAGCATCATCGATTAAAAGCTTTGCTTCTTCTTGTAAACCCATCATTGCTGCAAAGTGGAGAGGTGTTGCTCCGTCAGCAGTTCCAAAGTTGGGGTTGATTTGTGGATGGTTTAACAGGAGCTTGACTAAGGGGATAAATTCATTGATCACTGCTAAATGGAGAGGAGTAAAACCTTTAGTCGTTTGATTGACTTTGATCCCTTTTGCTTCCAATAGAATCTTTGTTGCTTCATAATTCCCGTTGGAAACAGCAATCACAAGGGGAGTCTCTCCCACCTCATTTGTTGCATTCACATCGACGCCATTAGAAATTAGAAAGTCGACAATGTCTTTTTTATTTCCCCCTTTTTTAGAACAGCATGCTAAATGAAGAGGGGTATTTTTATCTTTGTCTCTGGAAAAGGTAAGCTTAAGCCCTTCTTTGTTGTAGAGTTCAATAACTTTATCCATTTCACCATTTAAACAAGCTCGAAAGAAATCACTTTCTGCGCCTCCAAAAAGAAAAGCAGGGACAATGAAAATAAGAATTTTGAATATTCTAAACCGCATCGAGAGTTTCCTTGTTTCTTTCTAGATATAACATAGCAGATTTTTCTTGGGCACGCATAATTAATCGACTTTCATCATCTTGATCATCATAGCCTAAAAGATGGAGGAGTCCATGGATAATATAAAGGGTGGTTTCTCTGTAAGGGTTTCCACCATTTTCATGAACATATTCAATCGCTACTGCTGGGCAAACAAAAACTTCTCCTAGGATCGAGTAACCATGATGGGTTTCACTAGGAGAGTCGATAGGAAAGGAAATGCAATCTGTGGGGGTTGGGTCTTGAAAGTGTTCTTTGTGGAGTTGAGTTATTTCTTCTTTGTCAACAAAGTGGATCATCACTTCATCGCACTCTACTTCTTTCCACTTGAGAAACGATTTAACTAAGCGCTCAACATCTTTAAGATCAATGTTTAGAGCGCTTTGGCTATTAATCGTATGAACGTTCACTGCATGGTGGGCGTCTTAGGAAGCCCTGTGACCTTTTTATTTTCGCCGTCTTTCCAGCGACCAATTTTTCTTAGGACATCGATGCGCTCAAAACGTTTTAGGACGTTTCGCTTTTTGCCCCCTTTATTCGATTTACCGTAACTTGGGTGTCTAGACATTGATAGGGCTCCTATTTAACCTTTGGAATGAATACTGAGTGAGTGTTTTCCCCAGTAAAAACGTTTGTGTGTTCTTTAAAGCCTTTAGGTAAATTATCCTTTAGAGGACCTGTTTTTACCGATCCATATCGGGGCTTGCGAGGGCATCGCTTTAGTCGATCTTTCTTACTAACTCTAGTCATAATTTTACTCCGTGTAAAGAAGTAGTCTAACTTAAGAAAGAGATAATTTCAAGGGGCTAATTTAAATTTCTCGAAGAGCCAAGATGTTTAGGCATTGTAGAAACACCCAGAATTAAAAGTTTTTTTAATTGGGCGTACGAGTAGCTAAATAATTTTTCATTTAAACAGGATTAAAGAAGCTCAGCTTGAGGTTCCTGTTCTCTTTGCCGACAGAGGTCGTGATAGGCTCTTAATCCTTCTCCTTTTTTCGGGTGAGGATCAAGCTTATTTTGAATTGTTGAAATAGAACGACCTTCAATACGTTTCTGACGATCTCCATGTTCAATCTGATTTGCTACTTGGTCAGGAGTCATTTTTTCATATTTAATCATATAGGCTGCAATGGCCATTGCTGAGCGTCCCATACCCGATTTACAATGAACGTAAACATTTTTTCCAGCTGCCAGTTCTGCATGAATAAAATCAGCCGCTTGATCGAGTTGATCAAAGTTAAGATAATAGTGGTCTAAGGCATCTATTGAATGATAGTCTTTACGCGCTGCGGCCCAGTCATCTCTTGTAAAGGGGACAGAATCTGCAAAGTTGCGACGTTCCCAGGGTTCGTTGAGAGAAAGAACTGCACCGATACGCTCATGGTTCATACGACGTAGGTAGGAAGGATCTTTTTTATTAGGAAGCGCCCCAAGGAAAATACGGCTACCATTAGGAGCTGTATGGACGTGATTAAAGTTTTTATTTCCTAAACGCCTCCAAGCACTCCATCTAAATTCAGCCATTTGCTTAAAACTGACAGTAGGAGCCTCAGGGTTGAAGGCCCTATTAATCTGGGTTGTACTTCTTTTGTCTGCAACCGTATGAAGCACCTGCATTGCAATTAAAGAAACAGCAAAAACACCAACGGCGATTCCAGCGGCCCAGCCGACAGGGTTGGAGCATACGAAAAAGGCAATCAATCCGGCAGCGACCCCTAGTACCATTGCTTTTGCAATCTTTGTAGTCACGCTACCGCCATAGGTACAGCTTGCAAAACAACTTTGAGTAGACGCGTGGACACGGTCTGCTGTGGCTACAGCTGCTGAATTTGCTGCTGGAGAATCTGAAGCAGGTCCCATAAACGTATAAGAGCGTCCTTTATGGACTGTTTCTTGATCGGAAGGACCCCTTGCTCGCCTATCTGGATCTGATGATGGAAGAGTTTGATATTTAGCTCTAGCTCTATAATAAGCTTGGCTAGCCTCTAGACTTGTCATAATTCCCTGTACCTTTTTAAATCCCTAATTAATTATAACATAATCAATAATTTAATTTCATTAATTATGTTTTAATAAACAAATCGTTAAGCGATTAAAATACAATAAGATAAGTTTTAAATAGAGAGGATAAAAGGTAGATTAGATCGTAATGATTCCATGGCCTGCATTTTTATAGGCTTTATAGCGCTCTTGAGCAGAATGGTTTTTATGAGTTGAAGCAAGGTCTTCAAGCTCGTAAATCTTTATAAATGAATGACTTTTGTTGTCCACAGGCTCTGGGCATAGATTTAAGACACTCCGAGCGCCATTGGGATTTTTTCCTGAAGAGGTGAGAACAATAAAATCTTGGGTGGGTTCATCTTTTATCGTGTGGGGAAGAAAGCTCTCTTTGGGAGCTCTCCAAAGGAGAAGATCGACATATTCTAAGGCTTTTTGATGGGGAAGTTGGATGACAAGAGGCTCTTTTTTTTCAAAATACTCCTCAGCAAGACGGATAATACGTTCCCGTTTTTCAGCATCGCTTTTTACCTGAAAAAAAGTGACCCGGACATCGCGATTCATGACTTTTCCTCGTCTGGATGGAACATTCCACAGGAAAGGAGAAATTTGAAGAGATCTTCTGTTTCAATATCTGTTTTTTGGACTTCTTGATCATCGTACATCATCAAAAATCCTGATACAGGGTGGGGTGAGGTTGGAACAAAAACTGTCTGAAGATTCTCTTTTTTTTCGGTGACTTCATTAGGAGGGTTTCCAGAAAGAAGGCCTAAAGCTTTAGCTTTACTATTTGGAAAAGGGACGGCAACGGTTCCTTTGAAAAGAGCCTTTTTTTTATCTGAAAAGACACTGTTGCTAATCTCTAGCGTTACCTTATAGATCGTTTTGATGATTGGAATTTTATAGAAGATGCGATGTGTGAGGTTAATGAACCATGAAAAAAAGAGTTTTCTTCCAAGAGCTCCAAGAATCAAGACAAGTGTTAGGAAGAGGATCAGAACAATGACTCGACTTGCAAAAAGGAGAAGGTACTTGTGATATGCTGCAAGCTCTGTTGTTCCGTGATTCGTAATAAAATCCTCAACAATCCCTACAAATGGGGCTGTCAAAAAATCGACGATAAAAAAAACGACGAATAACGTGACAGCTATTGGAAGAAGAATGGCGAGGCCTGCAAGAAATGTTTTCTTCATGCGTTATTTTCAGCTTCGAGTTTTACTTGATGTTCTGGAGTGATCACCCCACAAGAAACGATGTATTTAATAGCATGTTCAGGCTTTAAATCAAGGAAGATCATTTCTTCCTTTTTATACATCAGGAGAAAGCCTGTTGTGGGGTTGGGAGTTGTAGGGACGAGAACTGAATAGAGCTCACTTCCTGAACTTTCTGAACAGACTTTTGGGGACTCTCTAGAAACCAATCCCATCACGTAAGTTCCTGGCTTGGGAAAGGGGACCATGACGACTTGTTTAAAGGAGCTTTTATCTGTCACAAAAATCGTTTTAATAATTTCTTGAGTCGTTTTATAAACTTTATTCACAAGGGGAATTCTATGGAGGATTTTATCGCTAAGAGTAATAAGAGCTTTGAAGAAAAACCAACGAGCAATGACTCCAAGTAAAAGGGTAAAGAGAAAAAGACAAATTAAGATAAGAAGCTTGCTACCATAGAGCACAACTTGTTCTTGTGTGAGAAAAAAGAAACCTTTATTCAAGATCCCAAAGTCTTTTAAAAAACCTGAAACTATGCCAATGAAAGGTTTGGTCAAGAAGTTCACAATGAAAACAACGATCGCAATCGTTACCGCCAACGGAAGGAGAATAACGAGACCAGTAATAAAGTACTTTTTCATAAATGTATCCTTTTCAGTGGATTTTAAGTCTTATTTAGTTATTTAGCAATCTCTCTATGAACTCTGTGTTCTCTGTGGTGAAAATTTTATCACTGACTATGATTATACCTTAAGGAAGCGGTAAGGGAGATCTTTGTCTTTTCCTGCATAGTCGATTCCGATCCGAGGTGTTGCAATGATTTGGCTTTTGGAGATAGTGACTCCATGATCTTCAAGCCAGATTTGATTTCCGGTTAAGTCTAGACCTGAATGACTTGTATGGATACCTAATGCTTGGGTGGTGGTAGCAGGACCATTTGTAAGGGTTTTATCGAGTGAGACTTTTTTACGTCTTTTAAGCATTGTTTCTATCCCATGGGTGGGCTTTATACCGCGAATAAGGATCGCATGAGGGATGTTTTCTTTATGAGTGACAATATTAAAAAGATGGTGCATTCCATAGCAGAAATAGACGTAAGCAACTCCTCCTGGTGAAAACATGACTTCAGTCCGCTTTGTCCTTCGATTATTGTAGGCATGGCAGGCTTGATCTTCGGCACCCCTATAGGCTTCGGTTTCGATAATCATTCCTCCTGTGATATTCCCATCAAAATGGGTAAAGAGGTATTTACCTATGAGTTTTTGCGCGACTTCGAGCGTTTCTTCTTCTTGAAAGAACGAAAGAGGGAGTTTTTCTTTTTTTTCTTTGGTTGACTTAAGGCCCATTTGCTTTCCATCGTGATTAAGTCGATCTCTTCAAGATAGAGGTCTAAACAGGTCCCTATTTTATAACTTTTTCCAGTATTTTGTCCCACCAAGGATTCATTGTTGTATTCGAAATAGTCATCATGGAGGGCTGAAATATGAAGGAATCCTTCATATTGAATAGGGGATACTTCAAAGTAAATTCCAAAAGGTTTGACTTTACTGACAACAGCAGAATAGATTCTTTCGGGATCTTTTTTCAGGTAATGCTCGAGAAGTCGGAGTTTTTTCATCATGACCACATTGACTTCGGCCTTGAAAGATACCCGCTCTCTTTCCGAGCAATCTTTTGCAATTTGATCAAGGTCAGATTCTTCTGTAGAAAACAGGAGACGATGAACAACAAGATCACTATAGCGGCGAATCGGGCTCGTAAAGTGGCAGTAATTTTCTAAGGAGAGTCCGTAGTGACCCACATTTTCTTTAGAGTAAATAGCCAGTTTCATGCTGCGAATATAGGCAATAGATAGCTGCTCAGCGTAAGGGCTGTTTTTTGCAAGCTCAAAAACCTTTTGGACATCTGAAACATCAACTTTATTGGGAAGAGGGAACCCTAGACTTCTAGCCAGTTTATAAAAAGCTGAGAGGTTGTCTTCTCCAGGAGGTTCATGAACTCTAAAAACAGCATCTTGCCCTCTTTTCATAAACTCTTCAGCAACAAGTTCATTTGCTTTGAGCATGAATTCTTCCACAAGTTGGTGAGTGATGTCATATTCGACAACCTCATATCCAGTAGGTTTCCCTTTTTTATCAACTTTTACAACAACTTCTGACAGAGCTAAATCAACAGACCCTCTTTCAAATCGCTTTTTCTTTAAGAGGAGGCAAAGCTTTTCCATCCGTTTCAAAGTATCGTAGTGAGGGCTTTTTTTCTCTCCATCTAGGATTTCCTTAGCTTCCTTGTAAGTATAGCGCTTTTGACTGTTGATAAATCCCCGAGCAATTTTATAGTTCAATACGGTGCCATTAGAGTCGAGTTCCATCATGACTGAAATAGTCAGGCGAATGACTTTTTCTTTTAAGCTGCAGAGGTGGTTGGATAGTTCTTCTGGAAGCATAGGAACACACTCTCCAGGAAAGTAGGTGGAGTTAGAGCGTTTTTTTGCTTCTTCATCTAGAGGCGATCCCTCTTCAACATAATGAGAAACATCGGCAATGTGTACTGTGAGATGAAAATGCCCTTTTTTATCTTCCGTTAGAGAAAGCGCATCATCAAAATCACGTGCGGTATCTGGATCAATGGTAAATGTTTCTAAATGAGTGAGGTCTTCTCGTCCTTTTAGATCTCTTTTTTCAACTTCCTTTGGAAGTTTTTTGACCTGCTCTAACACTTCTTTAGGAAATTCTTTTCGAATGCCAAAATCTTTGATGGCAGCAGGAATATCTGTTTGAGACTGATCGATAGCGCCGATTTTTTCTACCACAGTACATAGAGCGGGATCTTTTTCATCTCCCCAATCAATGACCTTTACTAAAAGGCGATCTCCAATCTGATATTTTGCTTTGGAACTTCTCTTTACAAGAGCGGCTTTTGATTTTCCTAGTGATTGGATGTAGAGAAGATAATGTCCTTTAGGATTGATGATCCAAACGATACCTACGAGGTCTTCTTTTGCACGATCGAGGACAGACTTTACAAACCCTTCAGGACCTTTATCCGCTTTTTTTTCAGGAAGAATCGCCACTTCAACGCGATCGCCATCAACAGCATTTCCTTTGAGATGTTTTGGGATAAAGATATCTTCTGGGTATTTTTTTTGATCATCCGGAGAAACAAAAGCAAACCCTTTAGGGTGGACATGAATGACACCTTGAGTGGTGATATTATTAGTTTTTTTGTGAAATTTTTTATTTAACTTATCCATTATTCTAAATATGATTGTAACCGATACAACCGATAAGAGCAAATATACCGATTTCAATGATTAAAACACTCAAGTCTATTTTTGTTATTAATACCATTGGACTGTTAGTTCTTTTCATATGTCTCTTTGGTTACCAAGGGATTATGTCATTGAGTTATTCTGCAAAACATCAATCAGTGGTTATAGATGAATGCGCTTTAAAAGAACAACTTGAAAGCTGTAGCACAGAAAAACTTCAAGATATGCTTCATGCTGGGAAAGAAATTCAAAGTTGGAATGTGATGCTTGAAAAAACAGGGACACATATTGTTGATAAAGTGCTCAAAGGGTTTGGCGTTTTTTCTCAAAGAGAACATTATCCTGTTGACGATGCCTTTGACACAGGAACTTACTCTCAATACTATTATCATGCACATCGCCCTGAGGAACATGGCCATTTTCATCTCTTCTTGAGGCAGGGTGGCATGGAAGATGGGATGCTTCCTATTCATTATGAACAAAGAAATACAGATCCTGATGCTATGAATACTTTTGCTCACCTGATTGCTATTTCTATGGATGATCAAGGGTATCCTCTTTCACTTTTCACAACAAACCGTTGGGTGACTGGTGAGGATTGGTACTCCTCTGCAGACTTAAAGAAGATGATCAAAAGATTTGAAGTGAACCATGCTTATCCTTCTTACGTTGTGAACCGTTGGCTTAAAGCGATGTTAATTCTTTTTGAGCCACAAATTCATGCGCTGATTGAAGCCCGAGATCATAAGGTTGCTGAGTATCGCTTGGGAATCCCCCTAAAAGCGATTCTTGAAGATCATGAACTCAATGTGATTACAGAGGAAAAAATTTCGATTGCAACTCAAATTAAAGTGATTGAAGAGATTCTTTCAGAGAGAAAAGGTGAGTAAGAAGTTCAAACCTCTTACTCACTAAGTTTTAAAACTTCCTGCAAGGACCGCAGGGGTTTTCATGTTGGTCAGGTGCAGGTTTCTTTGGTTCACAAGGTGGAGGGGGTTTATGAGGGTGGCAATGTGGAGCTGGTTTACAAGGGGGGCTTTTTTTCTGGCATGAAACTAATAGTCCACCAGCAACCATAAGTGTTCCTAAGAGTAGAAACGTTAATTTCTTCATGTTAACCTCCAGAAGAATTAGAATCTTAGCTTTGAATCTATGCAAAATAAGCTCAAAACTAAGATTTATACATTATTTTTACCCATATAATGATTACCGTTCGTAAGTCAAGAAAAGACTTTATGTGAGATTCTTTTAAACGATTCCATTGCGGATAAGGTCATCCATGAGAAGAGATGGGGATCTAAATTGATGTCCTTTGATTCCGAGAACTTCAGCTCCTCGGATGTTTTCGATACGATCATCGATAAAAAAACATTCAGAAGAAGGGCAGTTTGCATACTTTAAAGCTTCTTCATAGATCTTTTTTTCAGGTTTGACATACCCCACTTCATAAGAAAGAATCCAATGGTCAAAGAGAGGAAGGAAAGTATAGTTTTCTGCAATGTAGTTAAAGTGAGGTTCAAAAGTATTCGATAGAAGAAGGAGTTGATACCCTTTTTCTTTGAGCTTTTTTACGAGCAATTCCATTTCTTTTTTAGGGGAGAAAATCATTGAGGCTGCTTGGATAAATTCACTCAGTTCAAAGGTTATTGTGGCTTGCTTCTGAATGAGCTGATAAATTTCTTCGGTGGAAATAAGCCCCCGTTCGTATTGGAGACCTGCACGCTCCTCCATTAAAAACTCATAAATATTTTCAGAAGGGATGCCTGTGAGAGAGGCTACTTGGTTAAACATCTTCTCATGACTGAAATCCACGAGAACATTTCCTAGGTCAAAAATAATGGTTTTATAGGTCATACGAAGTCATCCAAAATTCCACTTCGGGATACTCTTTCTTTATTTTTTTTGCAAAAGCATAAGCTCTTTCTAAGTTGCCGCAGGCCATACAAGCTGTTGCTAAGGCGTCTGCCAAGGCACCTGAAGGAGCTCTGACAGAAACTTGATGGACTTGCCCACTTTTGACTTCTACCATATCAAGAGAGTGCGGGTCGATAATGTGAGTTAGGGTGCGTCCCTCAATCTTCCATAGTTGCTCTTGACATCCGCTTGTTGCGAGGGCAGCATTCGTTAAATCTAAGGGAGTTTCATTGATCAATACGCGCCAAGGCCGACCTTTTGGATGGTGTCCACGTGTTGCAATTTCACCTCCCCAATCGATATAGAGATTTTTGTATCCTTTTTTTATGAGTCTTTCAAGAATTAGGTCGATTGTAAAACCTTTAAGCATTCCATCAAGATCATAAACGACCGTATGGGGTTTTGTTGGGAGCTCTCCTGTGGTTTTAAAGTTGTGGATGGGTTGTCCAAGTGTTGGGTTATACCAACCATCAGTCAGTTCGCAAAAGGATTGTGCTAAGCTAAGAATTGCTTTGACTTTTGGGGTACGAAGATTTCTCGACAGCTCTGAATGAGGATTCCAATGATTATATATTTCATCAATCTCAATAAAGACTGCAGTGATAAGGTCTGAAATCTCTTTTTTTTCTTTTTCTGACAGGGAATGACCCACTTGAAGGTGATAGGGATGAGTATGAGCCACTCCTTGAATGCTCGTTAGTTTCTTTCCACATCCGACAAGTAATAGTGAGAAGAGAAGAAGGATTATCCGCATCTTTTTTTATAGCTATCATAGGTGTTAGAGAGGAGCATCGCAATCGTCATAGGGCCAACACCACCTGGGACAGGAGTAATAGCTTGTACTTTTTCTTTGACCCCTTCAAAGTCGACGTCACCAACAAGCCCATGATCTGTTCTGTTGATTCCGACATCGATCACAATAGCATCTTTTTTGACCATATTCTCTTTAATAAAGTGAGCTTTTCCTATCGCGGCAATGAGAATATCACCTCCCAAGCAAACTTTAGCAAGGTTCTTGGTTTCTCTATGGGCAATGGTGACTGTACAATCTACCCCTTTTTGAATGAGAAGTGCAGCCAACGGTTTCCCGACAATATTGCTTCTTCCAATAATGACAGCATGTTTACCTTTGGTTTCAAACCCACTTTTTTGTAAGAGTTTAACGACTCCAAGGGGAGTACAAGCTGCAAAACCTCCTGTTTCGCCAAGAAGAAGGCGCCCTATATTCATTGGGTGAAATCCATCGACATCTTTTTCTGGGTTGGTTGCTTCAACAATAGCGGTTACTGAGATCTGCTTTGGGAGAGGCTGTTGAACCAGGATTCCGTCAATCGAATCGTCTTGGTTCAGGCGGTCGATTTCTTTAAGGAGGTCTTGTTGAGAAATATTTCCCGGGAGTTCAAGTATTTCAGAGAGGATCCCTACTTCCTGACACCCCTTTTTCTTCATGCGAACATAGGCTTGTGAAGCTGGATCTTCTCCAATAAGAACAAAGGCAAGTCCTGGCTTTCGCCCATGAATTTTTTCGATCTGAATTTTAAGTTCTTGCTGGAGATCTTGTGCTATTTTTTTCCCATCAATCAGCTGCATGTTTTATCGTCGCCTGTATTTTTTTGACCATTTGGTCGTGTAGTAACCCATTTGAGGCGATGATAGGTCCCTCTGAAAACGAGGTATAGGGATTTCCTTCAAAATCTGTGAAGGTCCCTCCTGCTTCCTCTATTAGAAGCTTTCCGGCTGCATAATCCCAAGGTTGAAGAGAAACTTCCCAAAAAGAATCAAATCGACCGGCTGCAAGATAACTTAAATCGAGAGCTGCAGACCCCATTCGCCGTATCGGAAGTCCCATTTTAGCAAAACAGTTAAAATGGTCCAAGCAACAAAGTGGATTTTCATGCACATTATAAGGAAATCCTGTCGCAGCAATGGCACTATCTAAAACAGCAGTTTCTGTCACTTTAAGTTTTTCTCCGTTGAGATAAGCACCATTTCCCTTTTCAGCAATGAAGAGTTCGTCAACTAAAGGGTTATAAACAACGCCTGCTAAAATCTCTGACTGAAATGTTGCTGCAATACTCACAGAAAATACGGGGATTTTATGGGCAAAATTGACCGTTCCATCGAGTGGATCAATAATCCATTGAATTCCATCTCTCTTTTCTCCAGACTCTCCACTTTCTTCTGCAAGAAAATGATGATCGGGAAAATGAGATTTGATAGATTCGATAATAACGGCTTCAGATTTATTATCCCATTCAGTGACAAGATTATGGCGTCCTTCTTTATTTTCAAAATGCATGGGGGTTCCAAAGCCTTTCCGTAGAATTTCTCCAGCTTTCAATGCAGAAAGTGTGGCCACCATAGTGAGGCGGGAACGAAGGAGATGAGGGAGATCGAGTTCTTCTGGCATGATTCTAGTGTTTTTTAAGAATGCTTTTCTTTCTTCTTATTAGTTTCTTTTTTCAAAAAAAGGAAGTGAAAGTAAAGCTTTCGCAGTAACTGATAGAAAATGAGCGGGCAAGAGAAAAAGAGGAACGCGTAAAGGGCATCTGCAAGAGGCATCAGGATAAAGTCGGTGATCAGACTCTTAAATGTAAAGGGAAGGCCTGAGTCATAAATGATTAATGATAAACGGGAAAATAGAGTTGATGCTAATGAGATTAGAGCGGTATATGAAGCAAGTCCGATTGGCTTATCAACAAAATAGATGCGAAAGCGGTATAAACAGATCGTAACTACAAGCATTTGCAAAGCGTGGAGCCCAAAAGGGGATGTGGAAAGAAGGTCAAGGATAACCCCACAAAGTGTTGCAATCCATAGAGCTTTTATCCGTTCGCTACGACGGTAGAGAATAGCTAAATAGGGGGAAAAGGGGAGAATAGGAAAAAAAGAAGTCAGAGCAAAAAATAAAGCAATGAGAAAAAAGGGCCATGTTTTTTGTCGTTTCATGAACCTATCCAAAGTAAAAGGATTTATTTAATGTCTTCAGTTTCTGAACAAAAACAACTTTAGTTTTGGATAGGTTCATCCCTCGATCTCAATACTTTGTTGTTGCCAATTCCAGGCAGTTTCAATCATTTTTGTCAGTTCAAACGATGGCTTCCATTGAAGGGTTTCCATGGCTTTCGTTCCATTTGCAATCAGAATTGGGGGGTCTCCAGGAAATCGATGCCCCCTAAGAATGGGGATTTTGCCTTCCGCTTTTTTTTCGACGTAAGAAATGACATTTTGGACAGAGTAACCCTTTCCTGTTCCGAGATTTAGAATGAGATTTTCCTCTTCTTCTAATAACTTTTCAAGAGCAAGGATGTGTGCATGAGCTAAGTCGGTAACATGAATGAAATCTCGAACAGGGGTTCCATCCTCTGTTTCATGATCTTCACCATTCAGTGTAAATGTCTCTCTTTTTCCTAGAGCGGTTTGGATCAAGAGAGGAATTAAGTGAGTTTCAGGATCATGGGATTCTCCAGTTTCCCCTTCTAAATCAGCTCCGGCGGCATTAAAGTAGCGTAAAATTGCATAATGAAGATCTGGAATTGTTTGGAGAATGTTTTCTACCATTAATTTTGATTCTCCGTAAGGATTGATAGGGTTTTTTGGATGACTCTCATCAATCGGAACTTTTTGAGGCATTCCATAAACGGCACAAGTACTTGAAAAAACAAATGGAGCGATCTTTTTTTCGAGAAGAACTTCGAGAAGTTTGAGGGTACCGCTTACGTTATTTTGGTAATATTTCAAGGGAAGCTGATGAGATTCTCGAACATTTGAATAGGCTGCTAGGTGGATTGTTCCACAAATAGAATGCATTTCAAGAAGGGATTTAATGAGCTTTTGATCTCCAATATTCCCTTCAAAAAACGGACCCCATTTGACGGCTTGCCGATTGCCCGTAGAGAGGTTATCAATGGTAACTGGAAGGTAACCTTTTTTTGCTAATGCTTTACAGACATGGCTTCCAATATAACCTGCCCCTCCAGTTACAAGAACAGCTTTCATACAGCTCCGCGAGATAGTAAGACTAGGGGAATGGTTTTTAGGACAACATAAAGGTCATAGAAAAAGGATTGTTTTTTGCAGTAGAGGCTATCGAGTTCCACTCGATCTTCATAAGAGAGGTGGCTACGCCCTGAGATTTGCCAAAGTCCTGTGATTCCAGGTTTTACGGATAGAACGTAATGGGCATACTTTTTTAGGGGACTATTTTCCTTTTCTTCTAGTTCGTAAATATAATGAGGTCTCGGCCCTACGACGCTTATGTCTCCTTTTAAAACATTAAAAAATTGAGGGAATTCATCAAGGGAAGTTTTCCGTAAGAATTTTCCAACTGTTGTGCAACGAGGATCATCTTGAAGCTTTTGATAAACATTCCATTCTTCTTCCATTTTGGGATCGTTTTTTAATACCTCTTCAAGGCGCTCTTCAGCATCGATATACATCGTCCGAAATTTGTAAATTTTGATATGTTTTTTCCCTTTTCCTAGACGTTTCCCCACATAAAAAATAGAGCCTCTTGAGTCGAGCTTTATTAGGAGAGCGATCATAACGTAAATAGGGGAAAAGATAAGAACGAAAGCAAGACTAAATGTAATATCAAATAGACGCTTAAAAAAAGGATAAAAAGGGTGCGTTTGTTTTCCTATAGTCATTTCCATGTATGTATTTTCTCATGTCTTTTAATATTTTTCAAACTGGAGAAGTTCTTGGACGTTTAAGGCTTTTTCTGGAAGAGCATTTAATGCTTTTTCAAGGAATGAAGAGCTGATGTCTTTAGCTTTTTCTAGTCCAAAAAGTGAGAGGCAGGTTGATTTTTTATTCTTAGCATCTGAAAAGATCGGTTTCCCTAGAGTTTTTTCATCAGAAGTCACATCGAGAATATCATCATGAATTTGAAAAGCGATTCCAAAATACTTTCCAGCATTTCTGAAAGCTGTTTGCTCTGAATATGAGACGCCACTGATAACAGCACCACATTCCAAGGCTGCAGAAAAAAGGGCTGCTGTTTTACCCAAATACATAAAAAGAAGGGTATCCCAATCAGGTTTTGTTTCTTCCGAAAGAAGGTCGACAACCTGTCCTCCAATCATTCCTTCACCACCTGCCGCTTTAGCGATGATCGTAATGATTTCGCGTGGAAAAGAACCTTTTGCAAGGATTTCAAAGGCGTAGGTGAGAAGAAAATCTCCAGCTAAGACAGCTTGACCTTCCCCATAAACTTTATGAAGAGAAGGTTTTCCTCTTCTTAGATCATCATCATCCATACAAGGAAGGTCGTCATGAATTAAGGAGTACGTATGGATCATTTCAATTGCGGCAGCTGCGTCTAGCCCTTTTTCAATAGGAGTTCCATAATCTTCTAGAACTTTAAGAAGAAGAAGAGGTCGGAGTCTTTTTCCTGGAAGAAGAAGGGAATAACGAGCAGCTTCATAGAGAAGAGATTGAGGGCTGTCTTTTTCAGGAATCAGTTGACTTAAGCGTTCATCAATCAATGAATGCAGGGTCGATTTCAAATGCACTTGTGCCATATTTAAGTTCCTTCTTTCGATGAGTAGAACGGAGCTCTCTTAAAAGATCTGTGGATGCCTTTGGGATTCCGACTCCAACATAATGAAATCCTTTAAGTGCCATTTCTTTTGGATGGTATTGGTTCCTACCATCAAAGAATGCCCTGCCGCGCATTTTTGTTAAAACAGTTTTTAAGTTCACAAACCGAAATTGTTTCCATTCAGTCATTAGAATAATGGCATCTGCATTGAGTGCAGCTTGATATTCATTCAAACAAAAACGGACTTGTTTTTTCCCCTTGAGCTCTCTTTTCGCATTATCCATTGCAATAGGATCATACAAACGAAGGTTTGCCCCTTTTTTGAGGAGGGAGTGAATGAGTGTTAGAGAAGGAGCTTCTCGCATGTCATCCGTATTGGGTTTAAACGCTAGCCCCCAAATTGCAATTGTTTTCCCTTTAACCCCACCTTTTTTGGAGAAATAGTCGGAAACACGTTTGGAAAGGCGTTTCTTTTGCTTTTCATTAACAGTGTCTACAGCTTCAAGGAGAGGCGTTTCGCAGCCCAAGTCTTCTGCAATTGCACAGAGGGCTCGAATATCTTTGGGAAAGCAAGAACCACCATAACCTGCTCCAGCATAAAGGAAGTGATATCCAATACGATGATCTCCACTCATTCCGAGGCGTACTTGATTAATATTTGCACCCACTTTTTCGCAGATCCCTGAGAGCTCATTCATAAAAGATATTCGGGTAGCAAGCATCGCATTCGAAGCGTATTTAGTGAGTTCTGCAGATTCAATATCCATAATGAGAACCCGGTCATGATTGAGGGTAAATGAAGAATATAATCGTTTTAAAATTCGTGTTGCTTTTTCACTATCACTTCCAATAATAATCCGGTCAGGTTTCATGCAATCATCTATTGCGGATCCTTCTTTTAGAAATTCAGGACAGGAAATGATATCGAAAGGGATATCAACGTCTCTTTCTGCTAAGGAATCTCGAAGGACTTGCTTCAGTTTTCGTGCAGTTCCTACGGGAACCGTTGATTTGTTAACGATTACAGCATACTGGGATAAATGCTTTGCTACGGAACGTGCTGCTGATTCGACATAACTGAGATTTGCTGCTCCACTTTTTTGGGGTGGGGTTCCGACTGCAATGAAAATAACTTCAGTAGTTTTTGCAGCTTCATAACTTGTGGTAAATTGAAGTCTTTTTGCCGAGACATTTCTGGAGACGAGTTCTTTCAAACCAGGTTCGTAGAAAGGGATTTCACCTTTAGTTAACCGATCGATCTTAACCTTATCGATATCTAAACAGGTCACATGGTGTCCCATTTCTGCAAAGCAAGTGCCTGTGACTAATCCAACATAGCCGATTCCAATGACTAGAATTTCCATGAATCGACCTCATTGTTGAAAGGTTTTTTCCAAGGTTTTTGTTTTATTTTGTAGCACATACTTGAAAAAGTGGGGCAAGAAAGAAAGTGAAAACCTTGGAGAAAAGGGGCAAAAAATAGGAATTTAGAATAGTGAGGTCGATACATTATTACAGTCTCTCCAAGTAGCCGCTGTGTAAAGTATAGATAACATCACACTGTTTGGCAAGTTCATGATTATGAGTCACAACAATCAACCCCTTATCTAGTGTTTTAGCAGAAGAAATTAAAAGCTCGTGGATTCTTGCTGAATTTGCATCATCAAGATTTCCTGTCGGTTCATCGGCTAAAATAAGGTCTGGATTATTACAGAGAGCTCGAGCAATTGCAGCACGTTGTTTTTCTCCACCAGAGAGTTGTTTCGCTAAGTGATGCATATGGTCTTCTAATCCAACCTCTTGAAGGAGTTTTTTTGCGAGGTCTTCCTTACCACTCATTCGCGCAATTCTTGTTGGCATTAAGACGTTATCAATGACCGAATATTCATCAAGAAGGTTGTAGTTTTGAAAGACGAATCCAATGTGCTGGTTCCTCAAAGTTGCTGCTTGTGCACTTAGGGCATTTTTACCTGCAATTTCTAGTGTTCCTTCAGAGGGAGTATCAAGAGTTCCTAAAATATGGAGTAAGGTGCTTTTTCCCACTCCAGAAGGCCCCATAATTGCAACTGTTTCACCCTCATGTACAGTTAAAGAAACCCCTTTTAAGATTTCACACTTTCCTGGGCTTATAAAAACTTTCTTTAAATTTTTTGCTTTGAGGATAATCATTCGGACCTCAGGATTTGAGAAGGATGGAGTTTTGTAGCCTTTAAGGCGGGGACTAAGCCGGCAAGAAGAGAAATAATCGGTGTTGCAATCAAGATAAAGATCAATGCATGGTGGCTTAACTGGTTCGGAAGAGATTTTCCATAGAAGACAGTATTGAAAGCCTCATGCCCCTGCAAGAAACTCAAAAAGCTGACAACACTATCAATATTGTGAAGGGTAAGCATTGCTGCGAGCATTCCTATCAGAGTGCTGAGCGTTCCCATGATCCCTCCACAAAGGGTAAAGATGATCGCGATACTTTTCTTAGAAGCTCCCATAGCGCTGAGAATAGCGATTTCCTTGCGTTTATCATTCACTAAGATCACTAAAAGGGAAATGATGTTGCTGCAAGCTACAAGAAGAACAATCACACCAATTAGCGTGAAGAGATATTTATCACTTTGAAACTGTTGGAGAAGATCTTTTGCAAAGTCATACTCATGGAATGTGGTTACTTTCCAATAAGAAGAGAGTCCTTGGTGCTCAAACGCTTCTTCGATTTTTCTTTTCATTTCTTTGGCAGCACCTAAATCTCCTAAATAGACTTGAATTCCATTCACCATGTTCGGATCAATCATTGATTGAGAAGCTGCATTGATCGTATGGGGGAGTTCTGGGCTTGTTAGGATCACCTTTGCGCCAATGGCCATGACACCAGGATCATAAAAGCCACATACAGTCACAGGAAGGCGTTGCTCTTGAACCGAACTACTTGTTGCAGCTCCGTAGGAAAAATAGCCAATATCTCCCATTTGAACACCACTATTTTGAAAGTGTTTGGGTAAAACAACAGCAGGTGCTTCGGTTTTAGGTAGAAAAGCTTCGTCTCCTACAAAATAAGGCCACAAGGGAGAAACTTCAGGAGCACTTTCAAAGTGTGTTTTTACTTTCCCTTTTTTGATCTCAAGTCCTTCCCAAGGCACTTGCCCCTCTAATGGAATTCCTTGGAGAGCTGTTTTTACTTCAAAACGTAGATCATTCAATGAACGGACTTCATCCAAATTTGTTGGACATAGCTCGACATCCATTGCCATTCTTCCCTCAATAAAAAGAGGGACTGAAAGGCTGACATCATGACTGCTTCCATCACGTCCCATGTAATGAAAACGGCCTTGCTTTTTGACTATTTTTCCAGTGCATTCCTTTTGGTCTATGGGAAAAACAACTTGAGTTACTTTTCCATGCTTAACCGGTGCATAGGCATCAAATTCGAAGCCTTCTGGGATTAGAGCTCCTAACGCTTGCCATCGATGAGAAGTTGTTTCCATTTCCTCAATAGTGATGTGGGTAAGCAGTGTTTTCAACCTTTTTTGAAAGTCAGATGCAGAAACTTCTACAAGATCATCAGGGGAGTCTTCGCTGACTCCTCTTGAAGAGACATCAGCTAAAAAGAAGAGGTGGTTTAGATCTTCCGGGCGGGGAGGTTCAATGAGACTTGGAAGTTCAGGGCTTTTACCGCTAAAGGTTGAAATATAGGATACTTGTGTGAGATACCCTTGTCCCTTTTCTTGTGTTCTTGAAAAAGGGATTCCTTGTGGGCGAACCATGCGGAGCTTTAATACAGCACCAGAAATTTCATAATCCTGTGCGGGAAGGTTTAATCCTTGAAGGACATGAAAGGTTTCTTTAACGAGATCTTTCGTCGATCCATCTGCATTGCACAATTTGTCAGGCCATCGTTTAGGGACTTCCTGGTCGTAGTCTGGAGAATAGGGATCGGTGAGTAAACTGGAAGCTTTTTCGCCTATACTTTTGTAGGTGTAATCAGATTCCTGACTGATGCCATCCACTTGATAATAGTACGAATGGTAGTAATCCTCGGTTGGCGTGATCCGGATCGGAGCATTGAGAGAGGTCAATTTTTTAAGCCAATTCTTCTCAATCCCATCGGTCACCGATAGGAAGACGAGAACTAACCAGACTACTAATGAAATAACCCCGACTGACATCAGGGCTATGAGCGACATCGATAGCTGCTTTTTCCTCGGGATGAGGTATTTGCGTGCAATCGAAAATTCAAAAATCACTTGGCTTCTTTAAAAATAACGTGTTTTCTAAGTTTTTTGTCGAATTTTTTAAGCTCTAGCCGTTCGGGACTATTGCGTTTATTTTTAAATGTCCAATAGGTTTCAGCACTTTCGGTGCTCTTTAGTCGAATTTTTTCGCGTGCGCCTTTCTTTGCCATAATACAATTCCTTGTTTCTGGAGCTATTCTATTAAAAGTGATTAAAAATGTCTAGGGAAGGCTTGAACATCATTAGAAAAATCTTTTCTTTGATAGAGATGATAACCTAGGCCTGCAATCATTGCTGCATTATCAAGGCTAAGCCCTTTAGGAGGCCAAAAGACTGGGTAAGGGGCATTTTCAAATAGCCTCCGTAACTCTCCATTTTGAGTGACGCCCCCTCCTAAATAGATTCCTTTGCAATCAAAAGTTTTTGCTGCCTTTAAAGCTTTATTTAGAATGTCTTCTAATGCAGCTTTTTGAAAACTAGCAGCTATATGTTTTTTTTCACTTTCCTCAATAATTGTTGGTCCTTTTCGATCACAATTTGCTCCTTTGACTTTATAGAGAACGTTTGTCTTTAACCCACTAAAGGAAAAATCTAGGGGACGTCCTTTGACTTGCCCTCCTTTAAAAGGATATTTTGAAGGGTCGCCGCTTTTAGCAACCGTTTCAATTTCCGGCCCTCCAGGATAAGGGTAGCCAAGGAGACTGGAGACTTTATCAAAGGCTTCACCTACTGCATCATCAACAGTTGTTCCTAAAACTTCATAATCACAAACCCCGGTCATCTTTGCTAAGAAGGTGTGTCCTCCTGAAATAACGATTCCTAAGGAGGGGAAGACAGGGTCGACTTCCATCATTGCGGCATAGAGATGAGCTTCCACATGATTAACACCGACTAATGGTTTATTCCAGCCATACGCAAGTGTTTTAGCTGCCGTGACACCCATGAGCAGTGCTCCCAATAAACCAGGGCCATTTGCTACAGCGATAAGGTCAATCTCATGCTCTTTTGTTGCTTCTTCTATGAGAGGGAGAAGGCGGTCGATGTGGGCGCGTGAAGCCATTTCTGGAAAAACGCCTCCAAAAGCTTTATGAATTTCAGCTTGAGAAGCAACTAAGTTGATTAAAATTTTTTTACCATCTTCAACGATACTGACAGCTGTTTCATCGCAAGATGTTTCAATTCCTAAGGCTTTCATGCTAGTAAAGTTTACCAAGTTTTCCTTTTTTCTTGGATTTAAATTACTTATTGACATTTTTTTTTATCGTCGGGCACTCTATATGACATTCTTTTTTTTAATAAGGAAAAAATATGGAAGTTACACTCATCCCACATCCGAGATATACAGTTAATTTTGCTAAATATTTACCGGAAGGAAAAAAAGAAAAATCCTTGGCCTTACCTCAAAGAACCTATGAAATTGGGGTAGAGATTATCAAATTTTTTGGAGTGGTGATTTCTTCAATCCTCCATTCAGGTTATTTAACTCTTCGCTATGCGGCTTCTTCTTTTGTCCATCTTGTTTTGAATTCTTTTGGAATCACGGATTTTTATCTTGGGGCTTTTAAAGTTGCCTACTGGGTTTTTAGTTTAGGGTTTACCTTCGTTGCTACAGCTATGCGAAGTGTGATAAACGCTTACGCCTCTTCCAATGAACTGTATTTGTCCCGATTTGTCAAAGCTGGAATCGACCTCAGCCACATACAAACGAAGGGCATTCAATTAGATACAAGTGAAGTTCCAGAAGAGGTAAAAGTTGCGAATTTATTAACCCTTTTTGATGCCATTAATTTTGAGCATCCTGGGGAGCCGGGATACATGCCTCCAACGACTCGTCAAGAGGAGAAAACAGTCTATACGGTAGAAGATTTGAGAAAAAGTTTAGGAACTTTTATTACAAATGTGGATGGACGTGTGGCTTTTTTAGGAACTCCTCCTGCTCACGATACGGTTCGTTTAAATGCTTTTTATCAACAAATCGAAGATGCTGTGCGACTCTCTCTTCACAAAGTAACAGAGGATTTAGCAACGTTTAAACGTTCTCATTCTGATTTAGAAGCCCTGGGTGAAGAAGATCTTAGAACGTATAAGGATCTCCTTGAAGATCAAGCCCGTCTCGTTATAGATCTAGCGATTGCTGGAAAACATTGTGGAGCTCGCTATATGGGAGAAGCGATGTCGAGTTACTTTAATCTTCACGGCGAAGCAGAACCAGCAGGAACATTAGAAGACACCCTTATTGAACTATTAGCTGCAAAAAGAAATGAAGTGGCTCGAGCAGAGATTCAACGCTATTTTGGAGCGAGTACTCATGGATTTAGCCAATACATGCAGCATATGGGAGGACTTTTAGCGATTCCTGGAACAGAAAATGTGATCGAACATCTTTCTGGGACATTTGATTATACCCGATACTTACGGTCGTTCTTCGAAATTTATACCGAAGACTTCATTATCGATGCGATCCAAGAAAAGATCAAAAAATCTCAAGCCTTTAGAGAGCAGATCATTGACTGGCTTAAAACACAAGTCGGTCCAGATTGGGATCTAGAAACTTTGTCTGGTCAAGAAGAGATTTTAAAGAGGTTGGAAGAGGAACAGGCAAAACCTGTTGATGTGGGTGAGGCTAGGCAAGAAATTGAATTTTTCATTGAATGCCTTCGTCTTAAACAAGGAGAGGTTCATGGATTGGGCGAAGTAACTCCTTTTCCTAATCTTGAAAAAGGGTGGTTAGACTTTGTTCAACAATTGTTTGCACTAGATGAGGTTAAGGCTGCTTTCAATAAGAAGTATTCAGCATTAGGTTTAATGGACAGAATGAGAAAAAAGCAAGAGCTTATTCAAAAACTATCTAATGGTTCTCTTGGAAAAGCTCTTGAAACGCAGTATCGGGAAATGGAAGGGATTTCCCTGAATGATGTAAGATTTCAAGGGCTCATTCGTCATTTAGAAATCGTTAAAAAGATGAAAAGCGTTCTTCCAGTAGATGGAGAGGTGTTGTTACGTATTCTTCGAGGAGAGACTCAAGCCGAAGAGGTTGTTCAAGGATATCTTCGAGGTCCCTTACAATCTAAATTCCTGTATGGATTGAATATTGAAGGGATGCCAAGAGATGGTCTTTCTCCTGTTCTTATGGAGTGGCTCCTTGATGCTCACCACATTTTTGTTCCCAATGATTTAGTTGAGAAACCGATTAGTAGACCAGTTGATGCTGAGCAAGCACGAGTCTATCGGGGAATGATTGATCCTGATGGAAATATTTATCAAATGCAAAGAGGAGAACCCTCTGTAGTTCAACAGGTTTTAGTTCCTTTTTTAAAAGAGGAATATGCATCAACAGGTGGGAAGCGGTATATCTTTGGAGCAGAAACGGATGTTCAAGAAGTGGCTCTCCGTATTTTCGAAAAGGCTTTTAAACAAGAGGCTCAGAAAATCATATTGATGGCTGAATCAATGCTTCCGAATACTGGTCCCCTTTATCCAAATTGGAAGACGGTTGTTTATATTAGGGTTCCTGAAATGGGAGCAGCGATTTTTGGAAATACGCTTTTAAAAGTGGTTCTTTCATGCTTAGTGATCTATAAGTTGGTTCAGTTAACAAGGCAAGCTTATGAACAATCTGGTATTTGGGCTAATCGATTCCACCACTATGTTACTAAAGAAGCTCATCCACAAATCATAGAAGCCTATCGGAATACTTATAAAGTGCACCAATGGATTAATCGTAATAAATGGAAGATCTTTATGTATGGGTGGCTTGCTCGTTTATTTTTTTCGAGGATTCCTCATCCCTTAGCACAAAGAGTGGCAAAATTTGTTGATCCAGGTATTGGAATGAGAAAAGGAGAGGGATACTTTGGAATTCTTATCAAAGTGATTTGGACTCCGCTCTCATTTGGTTGGAAGGCCTCAAGCACAATTAGCTCTACACTCAAATATACAGCAGATCGGGCTAGAGATGAACGATTGAGTTTGCAGAAAAGACATTGCTTTTCTCTTTGGAATCAGTTAGTTCAATCTTGAGCTTTAGTAGAAAATAACGACCAAATTATCATTGACTTTTTTGAAATGTTATGTAAAAATTTTTGTGTTTTTTTAATTGATTTATTGAGGAATTGTTATGTCTGGGCTTGACTTTGTAATGGGAAATGATATTGCTGGTGGAACGACTGATTATGAGTATGCCGAAGCGCATGTTCTTGAAATCATACGAGAAGATAAAGAACCCTCGTTTGAAGAGTCACAAGGCATTCAAAATAAAAGCTTAGCAGAGCGTGTTTCTAAAATAGATCAGGGGATTTACACTTACTCAACAATCGATAAAGTCGTTAATGTTAAAACCCTTTCTAATACAATCATCAAGCAAAAAATTAACTTTTGGGAAGAACGAGGAGTTAGCAGTAGAAACTACGCTTTGATTGGAGGTTTAGCAGGGTTGGCGTTAGTGTTTTTTGGAGCGACTTCAAGCTACCCACTTGCAATTCTTTTTGGAGTCGGTGGTTTATGCTATTCTGGGTATCAGTTGATAAAGATGAACAAAGCCTTAACAGAGACGGATTCTTGGAAACATGATCCTGTGAAAGCGATTGCTGACCAAAGAAAAGAGGCATTAAAATGGGGACTTATTTTTATCTATAAAAAAGATTCTTCAGGAACTTCTCGTCCACAAGAATACCAAAAAATTCTGAGTAGAAATGAGCTCCAAGGACTTTATAGCCAATACTTTCATCAGTTTAAAGATCGTCTGGTTACTGCGCATGATGATAAAGGAAAACTGACTTTACTTAGCGAAGTTGCACGTTATAGCCCCTTAGCTTCACATATCTACCGTTATGCTCTTGTTCCCCAACATCAGATCGATCAAATGGAAGAAATTCGTGTACGTTACAACAACTTTCTTAGAGCCTATAATTCAGTTGATAGTCGTATCAAAGAAGAAATTAAACGCATTGAGGATAGCTTTAAAGTGCCTGTTGAAATGATCCAGAAAGAAAAAGAAGAACTCTTAAAACCGATTAATGAAAGGTATGCAACCCAAAAAGAAAGACTTCTCGATTTAAAAACAGCAAAACTGGAAGGGCATCCTCCGACAGGTGTTGAGATCCCTGATTACCATCGACAGGTTGAGAAAGAGTTTTCTGAAAGGTATAAAGCAGCAGCAACCGCTTACGAGAATGAAAAACAAGAAGCATTAAAAAGGCCTAATGAAAAACTTCAGGAAATTGAAACCAAAAAGAAAGAAGTTTTAGCACGGATTCGGAGTGATCGCAGTTCGCAACTTCTTCCGCTTTTTCCTTATGCAGCCACTCTGCATCAAGAGGCCTATAAACTCTTTAAAGGAGGAGCGATCAATCTTGCCCATTTGCATAAAGATCCTGCAACCGTTTTTTCTTCTTACCACCACCAGTATCCCCACATGTCGCAGCCTTCAGCTCCATCAAGTTCCTCTGAACAATGGCTGCAGCATTAGATCAACACGCCGCCCATTTAAGAAGGTAAAAAGGTGAATTAAGAGCTTTTAGATTTAGAATCAAGAAGGGGTTTGCCAGACTCTGAATCAAGGACCCAAAGAGCCTTGTTTCCTGGGCTACCAATTAGAGAAACAGGGTAGGGAGGATCGTGTTTTTCTAAAAAAACCTCTTTGACCATGGGGGTTTTTGATTTTCCTAGTACATAAAGAACAATGTTTTTTGCTCGATTAATACAAGGGTAAGTTAAGGTCATACGCCAGGTCTTTTTTTGTGGGACCTCGTTGGCAACAACAAGAGCTTTTTTTTCATCAAGGGCTTTTGTTCCTGGAAAAAGAGAAGCTGTATGACCATCTTCACCCATTCCAAGCATAATGAGATCAAACGGGCGTGGTCCTAAAGCTTCTTTAATTTTTTCTTCGTAAGCATGAGCGTTTGCTTCGATGCTCTCTTCTGCTTCCATTCTAAAAACATGTTCTTGAGGGATCGAAAGTGTTTTTAGTCCTGCATCCATTGCCATTCGAAAATTACTTTCTGGATCTGTAGGAGGAACAGAGCGTTCATCGCCCCAAAAGAGAAGAACTTTGCTCCAATCTAATTCACCTGCATAGTCAGTCGATGAGAGTTTTTCAAAGATAGCCTTAGGAGTTGAACCTCCTGAAAGAGCAACGATGAAAAATTCATGGCTTTTAATCGCTTCCTTACCGCAATTAATAAAATGTTCAACAGCAAAGGTAAGCGTTGCTTCTTTATCTCCTGGACTAGCAATATCACGCCTTTCATCCCATGAAAAAAAATGATGATTATGACTCATTGCAAAGACACTCGTTTTCAATTTTAGAAAGAAGTTGAAGAACTTTGATGTAATGGGTACTTGTTCCTTTGTGACAGATTTCTTTTACAAGAGATTGTCCTGAAACATCTTTGTCTAGAACATAGTTGGTAGGGAGGCTGCAAAGCTCAGGACTTGATTTTTCGATCATCACATGATGGGGACAATTTTCCTTTCGTTTAAAGCTGTATTCAATGTCTCTATCGGTTGAGATTTCGATCGATAAAATTCTTCCAGGAGAAATAGCATCCATTTTATCTGGGATAAGCTCTACGTCGATGATTCCAAATTCACCTGCATATTGAAAGTTCAACCCCTTGCTTGCTTTTTTTAACGTCCATCCGAGTTGAACAGAAAGCCAAGCCTGGAGATAAATTGCTTGAACATTGGTATGGCAAAGGTAGTCAGTTTCTCGGGAGTTATAGTGAATCTGAATTTTTTTGGTATGCTTGATATCTTCAAGACACTCTTTTCCTTTGAATACACTGGCAAAAAGTTGTCTCCACCCCTCGGTACGTGCCCAATTTAAATCTGCAATATCAGCATTACAACGCTCATTATGACTGAGAACTGCTTTTGCATAAGCTGGAAGATCAGCAGCTGCTTCAGAGTCAAAGATAATACGGTGAGCTAAATGTTCTAACTTCTGAGCAATAGGGTTATCAAAGGTTGGATTGTCTGCATGAACAAGATAGATCGGCAGATCTGGAAGAATATGAGGGAGGATCACAAAGGGAACTTTGGGATGGTCTTTATCGCAGACTTCAACTTCAATAAGATCGCAGGCAATCTCATATTCTCCTTCATCTGCTGTCATGACAGAAACTGCTGTTTTTAGCTCATGACTCGAGCAAGCTTCATCGTAGGTCACAAAAATAATGCGGCAGGGGAATTTCTCAATAATTTTTTGAGCCATTTCATTCAAATACCCCACACGTTGCGATTTTTTTGCATAAATAATGAGGTTGAAGAGGCAAGCCCGCATCTTGTTTGTTCCCTGGAGGGAATCCCAAATCTTTTCGAGCTCTGTTTCAATATCTGCTGGATGAATTGTATTAACCATAATAGCCTAGTATTCTGCCCTAAAAAGGAGCTTCTTTTCAACGCTCTCCTTCTTCTTTGAGAGTTTTGTAATAAAAAATTAAATTAAGCGCCATTTCCGACCATCACGAGCAAGCATTTCATCAGAGGTCTTAGGGCCCCAACTTCCTGAAGCATAGTTAGGAAAATCTTTAGGGTCGGTATTTGCCCAATAATCTAGAAGCGGAGTAAAAAATTGCCATGAATGGAAGACTTCGTCCTGACGAGCAAAGAGTGTACCATCTCCAGCGATGCAATCACAGATCAAACGTTCATAAGCATCTGGAGGAGTTAACCCAAAGAAGGCTCCATAACGAAAGTCCATTTTTACAGGCTGGATGGGGCTGCTTGGACCGGGTACTTTGCAATTAATTTTTAAAGCAATCCCTTCATTCGGTTGAATCCGGATGGCTAGAACATTCGGTGCATGTTTTTGTCCATGCTCTTGAAAGAGAACTCCTGGAGGATGTTTAAAAGTCACCGCAATTTCTGTTGCTCGCTTAGGAAGACGTTTTGCTCCACGGAGATAAAAGGGAACTCCATCCCAGCGCCAATTATCGATAAATAGGCGGACAGCTCCATAGGTTTCAACTTTGGATTTTGGATTGACATTATCCTCTTCACGGTATCCTTTGACCTCATCCCCTCCAATGAACCCTTTGTCATATTGTCCGCGAACAGCAGAGGTTTCAAAGTCTTCATTTGTAAATGGGCGGAGAGCTTCTAGAACTTTGACTTTTTCATCATGAATGGCATCAGCGCTTAAATTGACAGGAGGTTCCATTGCAATGAGAGAAAAGAGCTGCATCATGTGGTTTTGCATAATGTCACGTACAAGGCCTTGTTCTTCATAAAAGCGGCCTCGCGTTCCAATGCCGATATCTTCAGCGACTGTAAACTGAACATGGTCAATATAGCGATGATTCCAAAGGTTTTCAAAAATGGAGTTTCCAAAACGGAAAACAAGGAGGTTCTGAGCTGTTTCTTTGCCTAGGTAGTGGTCAATGCGATAGAGCTGTTTTTCTGAAAGGTGAGCCATTAAATCTTTTTGGAGCTCTAAAGCGGAAGTCAAATCATGACCAAAAGGTTTTTCAATAATGACGCGGGACCATTTCTCTTGTTCTTCTGAATGATCGTAAAGGAGTTTATGTTTTTTGAGCTTCTCCACAATCGTCGTAAAATAACTCGGTTGTGTGGAAAGATAATAGATACGGTTTCCACTCGTTCCCAGCTGGGAGTCAATATCAGCAAGGTGCTTTGCAAATCTTTCATAGCCCGCATCATCATCAAATTCTGATTGATGATAGAAGACTTGGGGAGCAAAGGTTTCCCAAACATTTTCTTCAATCGGTTTGACGCGTGAGTGTTGACTGATTGCTTGCTTCATTTCATCCCGAAAGACCTCATCAGTTTTTTCTCTTCTTGCAAAGCCGCAGCAAGCGAAACTTGTGGGAAGTTGACCTTCTCGCTTTAAGTTATAAAGAGCAGGCATCAGCTTCCGAGCTGTTAAATCACCTGTGGCTCCAAAAATAACCACAATGCAAGGATCTAAACTACGGAGTGTTTGACCAGGCTCTTCAAAGGGGTGTATGTTACTCTCTTTAGACATAGCCTAAAGGTAAGTCAGAAAGAATTTTTTAGCTAGTAATTTGTGAATTTAATTTCTAGGTCTTTATTCCCCAAAAGTTGGGGTGTAGAAATAAAATTCATCCCCTCATCAATAGAGGGGATGAATTCAAAGAGATTACATTCTTTTTAGATAATCAAGAACAAAGTTTTGATTCTTGCTTGCGACTAATGCTGCTGCTGAACCTTCCCCAATTTGGTGAGCAGAGGTGATGAGGGGGAGGAAGCCTCTGACTCTTCTTCGAGGCATTGCCCTTTGTTCAATCACAACAATTTTTCGTGCCGGGTCCCAGCTTAGTTTTTCTATTCTTCCACGAAGATGTTGCTTTACAAGAGCGGCATCCATTTTTCGGACGGCTTCTAGTGAAATGTTTCTCAGTGCAAGAGGAGGAAAAGCTACTTTCTGAGGGGCAGCCTTTGTATCTACTGCAGGAGCTATAGCTGCCTTAGGTTCTTCAGACTTTTGGACAACTTCAGATGAAGGAGCTTTTTGAGGCTGTTCTAAAGTAATGGCCTCAGAAATTTGAGGGGTTTCTTCAGCCTTTGGAGCTTGCGTTTGATCTACCTGGGAGGTTTCAACATTGAAACTTTCTTCTGCATGAGATTGAGCGGTTGGAACCTCTTGCTCAATCACTGTTTCTCCTTGGTCCGCTTCTACTGTTGTCGGTTCGTCTTTGGTAGTTTTGGTGGGCTGAGAAATCTCATAAGTTTGTTCTGAAGCAATGGTATCTTCAACTTTAGGAGTTTCTTCTTCCTGCGGTTGAGGTGATGGAATCACATCCTGAGCAACGGTAGCTGTTTTATCAACTTCTGATTTTGGAGCGTTATCTTCTGTAACTTCACTCTTTTGAATTGCGTCTTGAGCGATGACTTGTGCTCGCTGCATGCTGCTATTAGCAGGGTCAACGTCTTTTTTTAAAGACTCCTTATTGTCCTCTCCTCTCATGAGAGCATCATAATCGTCATAAAGATCGCTGACTGTATAGTTGCCAACATTGTTAGTTTCTGACATAAAACTTCTTCCTTCTTTAATTTATGATCGGTGTAAATAATTCATTTAACTTATAAAGGCAGGTTCTGAGAAATTAGCTAGAGATAATCAATAGATGCAGAGATTCTTTGCTTAAATTAAGTCACTAATAATTATATGGTTATAAAAATTCTAAGTGTAATTTTTAATTTGCCCTTTCGAGTAATTTCGAAAATTATAGCATTGGAATAGTTATTAATAAATAATAACAATAATTATAATTAATGTTGTTTTTTGAGGAGAGAGATGGAAATAAAGTCATCCCCTCCAGTGAAGAGGGGATGAATCAGAATAGAATGGATTACATTTTGTTAAGGTATGCAACCACGTCACTATGCTTTCCTTCTTTAAGAGCAGGTGCTGCTCCATTTCCTAGTTGGTAAGCACGTTCTTTTCCAGACTTTACGATCACAACAACATTGCGAGCTGAGTCCCACTTAATATCTTTATCTTTAATTCTTGATGGGATGTGAGCTTTTACAAGAGCTGCATCTTTCTTCTCAACATTTTTGCGAGTAATTTTCATAAGTTTAACAGCAGGAAGAGCAACCTTTTGAACAGGTGCTTCTTTTTCTGCTTGCTTCACTTCAACAGCTTCTTTCACAGCTTCTTTAGTGACTTCAGCTTTTGCAATTTCTTCTTGAGCAACAGCTTCAGCTTTTACAGCTTTTGCAACTGTTTCTTCTGCTACAGTTTCAGCTTTTTCCTCTACAGCAGGCTTAGCAACAACTTCTTCAGTTGTAACGTCTTTTTTTGATTCAACGGCTTCGTTTTCTTGGCTATAAAGATCGTTGACTCTATTTTCACTATCGACTCTTGTAATGTCTGACATACTTCAATCCTATGTTTTTTGATTGTTCATTTCTAATTCTTCTAGATCATTAGAGGAATTAATCGGAGACATTATATCAAGAGGAGGAATAGTTTGAAATACTATAAATTATTATAATTGAACATGTTATTAATACATGAAAAGGCATCCCGCTGATCTTCGGGATCAATCGAAATGATTTGTGAAGGAGTCGGATTTTTAAGAGCTTGTAGAATCAGTTCTAGACTGTTTGATTTCATATACCGGCACATCATACAAGATCCAACGAGTTGAAGCTCTGGATTCTCTACTTGTAGGCGGGAGGAAATACCGCATTCCGTTAGAATGAGAAAAGGGTTAGGCTCTGATTGATGCTGCTGGACATAATTGACAATTTGACTTGTCGATCCCACAATATCAGCTTCTTTAATAACCGATTGTGTACATTCAGGATGGGCAAGAACAGAAAGATTAGGATGGGATTTTTTTAAGAGCTGGACTTCATCAGCCGTGAATTCTTCATGGACATAACAGCTCCCATCGTAAAGTTTAATCGTTTTTTTATCGCCCAAAGCATTTTGAACATTTTCTCCCATTAATTTATCGGGAAGAAAGTAAATTTTATCATTAGGAAGATTTTCAATAATTTGGTAAACGTTTGAGGAAGTCACACAAACATCGCAAGCAGCCTTAACAGCAGCTGTGGTGTTTATGTAACAAACAAAGGTATAATCGGGGTGTTCTTCCCGAAGCGCATAGACATCTTCTGCTGTGACACTATCTGCAAGAGAGCACCCCCCATTGGGGTTAGGGTCAATGACAGTTTTATCTGGATTTAAGATTTTTGCTGTCTCAGCCATAAAACGGACCGCAGGAAAAACAATCATTTGTTCTTTGGCTTCTTTGGCTTTGAGAGCAAGCCCATAGGAATCACCAATATGATCAGCGACTGTGTAAAGGATGTCGGGATGGACATAGGAATGAGCAAGGATCAAAGCATCCTTTTCTTTTTTTAGCTCTTCAATCTCCTCAACAAAGGGAACAAGGTGTTCACAACGCTCAAGAGTATAGTGACAGAGGGGATTATCGGTTTTAATGTTCTTCAATTTTTCATAGAGAGTTTCAGCGAGCATGTTCGGTTCCATCAAGGTAATTTTGTAAGATTAGTGTTGCGCTCATTGTATCTACATGACTCGAGCGGTTTTTTCTTGAGACTTGGCCTTCAATCATCAGTTTTTCGACTTGCTTTGAAGTGAGGCGTTCATCCCAAAGAATAAGAGGGAGACCACTTTTTTTCTCCAGAATCTCAGCAAATTTACGAACGGTTGTTGTTGTTTCACTATCCTTGCCAGATAAGAGGAGGGGAAGTCCAAGAACAATTGTCTCCACATCTTCTAGCTCTTTGAGAATCAAATCAGCAGTTGCTTCAAGGGTTTTTCCAGCAAAAATTGTTTTAAGGGGAGATGCGATCATCTTCATAGGGTCGGAACGGGCGAGTCCGATCCGTTTCATTCCGAAATCAATCCCAAGCACTCTACCCATTGAGGATGGCTCCAATAAACGCTTTGAATAAGGGATGAGGAGCTGTCGGTTTTGATTTAAACTCGGGATGGAATTGTACGCCGACCATCCAAGGATGGTCTTTGATCTCAGTAATTTCGCAGAGACCTTTATAGGTACCGGCAATCACAAGACCCTTTTCTTCACAGGCTTTTTTATAGGCATTGTTAAATTCAAAGCGATGCCGATGTCGTTCTTCAATTTTCTTTTCTCCATAGGCTGAGTAAGCATTTGTTTTGGGAGATAAAGTACATGGATAGGCTCCGAGACGCATCGTCCCTCCTAAATCTTCAATCCCTTCTTGTTCCGAAAGGAGAGAGATAATGGGATCGGGAGTATCAGGATTCATTTCTGTAGAGTTAGCCTCTGGAAGGCCAAGAACATTTCTAGCAAAATCGACAACAAGCACCTGCATTCCGAGACAAATTCCAAAATAAGGGATCTTCTTTTCGCGGCAATATTTTGCAACGGCCACTTTTCCTTCAAAACCTCTTTCTCCAAAACCTCCAGGAATAAGATAGCCATCGCACCCATCTACTTTTTTTGCAGTTTCTGAGTCATACCCCACAATCTCAATCTTCACATTATGAGCAATTCCTCCATGGTGAAGAGCTTCAACTACCGATTTGTAGGCATCTTGGTGGTGGATATATTTCCCCACAAGGCCAATTTTTACCGTTTTCTTAGGGTTTAGGTGGGTTTTTACCATTTTTTCCCAGCTAGCAATATTGGTTTTTTTGCATTTGAGGTTTAAGAGAGAGCACAGTTCTGCATCAAGTTTTTGTGCAATCATTGTCAGAGGAAGTTCATAAATGGAATGGTCGACGTCGACTTGTTCTATGACAGCTTGCTTGGGAACACTACAAAAAAGAGCAATTTTGTCTTTGACTTCTTTTTCTAAGGGGTTTTCTGAACGGCAAAGAATGAGATCAGGAAAGATTCCTAGACTTTGTAGTTGGTGTACAGAGTGTTGTGTGGGTTTTGTTTTAACCTCTCCAGCAGCTTTTAGGTAGGGGACATAGGTCATGTGGATATTGATACAGTCTTCAGCATGATCTAGGCGGAATTGACGGATTGCTTCTAAAAAGGGTTGAGATTCGATATCTCCCACCGTTCCTCCAATTTCGACTAGAAGCACATCAATTCCTTTTTCTTGGTTCGCAGCAAGAAGAATCCGCTTCCTGATTTCATCAGTTACGTGAGGGATCACCTGGACGGTATTTCCAAGGTAATCTCCATGTCGCTCTTGTTTGATCACTGTTTCATAGACTTGGCCTGAAGTCGCATTGCTAGCTTTTGAAAGGGGAGTATTGGTAAAACGGTAATAATGGCCTAAATCAAGATCAGTTTCAGCACCATCATCAGTCACATAAACTTCTCCATGCTGAAAAGGGTTCATTGTTCCTGGATCCACATTGAGATAAGGGTCCAGTTTAAGCATTGCTACCTTTAGTCCATGAGACTCTAAAATCATTCCAATCGAAGCCGATGCTAATCCCTTACCTAAAGAAGAAACAACACCACCTGTCATGAAAATATATTTTTTTGCCATTTGAATCCCAATTGTTGTATAGAGACATTATAGGTAAAACGGAATTATGATCCAACATTTAAAGCGTCCTAAAAATAGACTTTTCCTAGCGATTTCCCTAATGGTCTTTGCATCGCTCTCTCTTGCGACTCAAGCGATGTTTGTCAAATTAGCATCAGATGATCTCAGTACGAATTTTTTAGCTTTTGCGCGTTCCTTTGTTACTTTGATTCTCCTTCTCATCTGGGTAGCCTTTTCACCAACAGCTCCTAAAATTTCACAACTTTACAAAACAAAAAACTACAGTCATCATGCGGTGCGAGCGATTTGTGGAGTAGGGGCTCTATATTGCTTTTACTTTAGTATTAATAACTTCTCTCTTGCCACTGGAACATTGATCTTTTATTCATTTCCTCTATTAGTCCCTATTGTTTCTCGTATTTGGCTCCGTGTCAAATTTGTTCACCGCCTCTGGTGGGGTCTAGGTATTGCGTTTATTGGTCTTCTTTTTGTTATGCGTCCTGGTGAAAATCTTTTTAATCCTTTGGCAATCGTTCCACTTATTGGGGCTGTTTTTGCTGCAACGGCGTTCGTTGCTGTTCGGACTTTAAACTACACCGAACCGTGGGAACGGATTACAGCTTATTTCTTTACCCTAGCTGTGCTTGTCACAGCAGTTGTACTTTATCTTTTCCCTGAGAGAAGTGAGGTTTATACTTTTAAAAGTCTAAGCTATGCGTTTCTAGCAGGACTGTTTGCTGTAACCTTCCAAGTTCTCATGACTGTCAGTGCAAAATTTGCTCCAATGCGGTTGATTAGTCCTCTTGTTTATTTAAGCTTTGTTTTTGGAGCAATTATTCAATTTCTCATTTGGGGACAGATCGTTCCAGAAGGGGTCATCTTAGGTTTTTGTTTAATCGTTATGGGAACTGTTCTTCTTATTTTCCTCTACCCTAAAGATGACCTGAAATTTGTGGATCGCAAAACGAAGGAAAAAAAAGTTGAGCAGGAGCGACACTCTCAAAAAAGATAGACCTTTTTTGGTCGATTCACTATCTTGAGTTCTATGACACCACTACAAAAACATCGAATAAGATATCAACCCATCCTTCCTAAAGCTTTGGGAGAAAATATCGTTTTTAAAGGAAGTGGATCGACAACATCTATTGGAGATGAAAAGGAAATCGAAGGAAAATTCCCTAAAACATTTGGGAGACCTCTTCTTCATCCTGAAAAAGGAGAAAAGCCTATATCAAAGGCTTTAAAAGTAGGCGTTGTCTTCTCTGGTGGACAAGCTTCAGGAGGGCATAATGTCATTACAGGTCTTTTCGATGCCCTTAAAACACTTCATCGTGAATCTAAATTGATTGGATTTATTGGAGGACCTTCAGGAATCATTGAAGGAAAGACTTTAGACCTTTCAGAAGATTTATTGCAGAACTATCGGAACCAAGGAGGTTTTGATCTCATTGGATCTGGTCGGACAAAGATCGAAACAGTGGAGCAACTCGAAAAATCGATCGAAGTTTTTAATCAACTTCTACTTGATGGAGTTGTGATTATTGGAGGCGATGATTCGAATACAAATGCAGCGATTCTCGCAGAGTTTGCTTTGAGTAAAGATTGTAAAACAAAAGTGATTGGTGTTCCTAAAACGATCGATGGAGACTTGAAGAATGACTTTGTCGATATTTCCTTTGGATTTCACTCAGCTTGCACCACTTATGCAGAAATGATTGGAAATATTGCTCGAGATGCTTCTTCAGCAAAAAAATACACCCACTTCATTAAGCTAATGGGGCGTTCTGCTTCGCATATTGCTTTAGAATGCGCTCTTTTGACTCAACCTAATATGACTCTTATTGGAGAAGAGGTTGCTGAGAAAAAAATGACCCTAAAAGAGATCACAACGTCACTTGCTGATTTGATTGAAAAAAGAGGAAATCAAGGAAACAATTATGGAGTCCTATTGATTCCAGAAGGAATCATTGAGTTTATTCCTGAAATGAAAGTCTTGATTGGTGAACTTAATACTCTCCTAGCTGAAGGAAAAGATGAAAAGGCTTTAAGTGATGAAGCAAAAGCAACCTTTGATTTTCTTCCAAAAGAAATCGCTCAGCAACTTCTTTTGGACCGGGACCCCCATGGGAATGTTCAAGTGTCTCACATCCAAACAGAAATTCTTCTGAGTACACTTGTAAAGGAAGAACTAAAAAATCGCTCAAGTTTTAAGGGGAAATTCAGCCCTTTGCACCACTTCTTTGGTTATGAAGGAAGAGCAGGACTTCCTACAAACTTTGACGCAACCTATTGTTATACACTTGGACATGTTGCAGCTTTCCTAATCCAAGGAGGGCATACAGGATATATGTGCGCTGTTTCTCAGTTAGCTAAACCTTCGACGGAGTGGGAAATTTGTGCGATTCCTATGACTTCTCTTATGAATGTGGAAGTGCGTAAGGGAAAAGAAAAGCCTGTGATCCGTAAGGCCCTAGTCGATCTTGATGGGGCAGCCTATAAGTTTTTCGAAAGGAATCGAAGAAAGTGGATGGAAGAGGACCATTACCTTTTTCCAGGTCCCATTCAATTTGAAGGAGACCCCTCTTTTACAGATGCCCCACCTAAAATCCTTCAATATTAGAGTTTAACCTTTAGAGCAAATTCTCTGTGTTCTCTGTGCGCTCCATAGCAAGGTCTATTTAACTTACTATTAGCAATTTAAATTTATATTTCTCGCATTCAATTAGTTGTATTTTTTTACAAAAATCTCTTTTTGATTATTCCAATTTTCAGGTATTGGAAAAGATAAGGGGGAGAGACTATGAAGAAGGGGTATCATAAGAAAGGAAAACGTTTTGCTAATCCACATATTGACTCGACAAAACGTTCACTCATCGATATTGCTCTTTGGCAATTAGGCTATTATGATGATAAGAGGGCTCCCAAAAGGCGTCCCGAGAAGTTTTGCTACCCCAACTCGAAACGTAAACTAAAAGATAATGCTCCACAAGTTACTTGGATTAATCACTGCACCTTTTTGGTCAATGTGGGAAATCTCTCTTTGCTTACAGATCCCATTTGGAGCGACCGCTGTTCACCATTTTCTTTTCTAGGGCCAAAGCGCAGGCATGAGACTCCATTGGCCCTAGAAAAACTTCCAAGGATCGATCTGGTTCTTCTAAGTCATGATCATTATGATCACTTTGACAAGAAGACGCTCTTAAAACTCGCAGAACTTAATCCTGGAATTACATGGATTGTTCCCTTAGGAGTAAAAAAGCGCCTTCATAAGCTAGGTCTTCGACATATCATTGAAATGAAGTGGTGGGAAGAAATCCATATCGGTACACAAGGGCAAGAGATTGTGGTCACAGCTGTTCCGAGCCAACATTTTTCAGGCAGAGGTATTTTTGATAAAAATCGGACGCTATGGACAGGTTTTGTCGTTGACTTTCTTCAAAAAGAAAAACAGGAAAAGAGACTCTATTTTGTTGGAGATACAGGGTACAATAAAAAAGACTTCAAGAAGATAGGAGAAGAGTTTGGAGAAATGGATCTAAGCTTAATCCCAATTGGAACCTATGTTCCTGGAGCCTTTATGGATCCTGTGCATATTAGCCCACATAAAGCTGTAGCGATTCATGATGAAGTGGGTTCTCTCCTAAGTGTTGGGATGCACTGGAAAACTTTTCGTCTTTCGAGTGAGGATCTTGAACAACCTCCTTACGACCTCTATTGCGCTTTGAAAAAAAAGGGAATCGATCCAAAAACCTTTCGTGTTCTTGAACCAGGACAAACGATTAATTGGTAGGAACACATACGGTGATTTTTCATTGACGATTGTCAGGTGTTGATGCAAAATATTGTTTATGATGCAAATTTGGAATATGATCAAATATACGCTTAGCGATCGGAGGCTTCAAAAAGAGGTTCGAAAGCGTTACTATCACGATCATGCCTTTTCTCATCTCGATCGCGCTCTTTTGACTGCTTACATCTTTAAAAACCCTTACACGATTAGTAAAAATTATCTTAAAAATCGACATGAGAAAGAGATCCATACTTATGGTGAAACTCCGCTCATGACTTATGAGAAAATTGCACAAGAAGCTGAGCTTGAACCGACCGATACATTTTTAGAATTGGGTTCTGGAAGAGGGCGAGGAGCTCTTTTCCTGCATCATTTTTTCAAGTGTCAGGTGATTGGAATTGAACGGATTCCACAGTTTGTAAAATTATCTCGTTACTTATCCCATAAATATCATCAGGGGCGGGTGACTTTTATCTGTGGAGATATGCTCAAAGGTGAATTTCCTGAAGCAACAGTGGTATATCTGTATGGAACAGCGCTATCCGACCAAGAAATTACCCTGTTGGTTCAAAAGCTTAAAAGATACCCCAAGGGAACAAAAATTATCAGCATTAGCTATCCCCTCACCGATTATGATGAAAATGCTTTTCAGATAGAAAAAACATTTCCTGTAAGTTTTCTATGGGGAGAAACAGAAGCTTATATTCAAAAGGTTTGTCATCATGAGTGAACTCATTAAGAAAAAATGTACTCCCTGTGTTATTGGAGCTTCCCCTTTAAAAGGGGAGGATCTTAAGCCTCTTTACATGCAATTAGGGGAAGGTTGGGAAATTATTGAAGAGCACCATCTTGAAAAAGCCTACTCTTTCAAGAATTTCAAAGAAGCTTTAGCCTTTATTAATATCGTTGGTGCTGTTGCTGAAGAAGAGGGGCATCATCCGAATATTTTCCTAGCATGGGGAACGGTGACCCTTCAAATCTGGACTCATAAAGTGGATGGGCTCACAGAAAGCGACTTTATTCTCGCTGCTAAAATCGAAGCAGAATATATCTCCCATCAAGGTTAAGTTTATGATGACAGCCTCAATTCTTACAAATCGTTTGAGATTTCAATAAGATTCTCATCAGGATCACGGATATACAGCGAAAGAATCTTTCCTTTTGCACCAGTCCTTTGAACAGGACCCTCGATAATAACGATCCCTTTTTTTTCTAGTTCCTTTTGGATAGTACTCAATGGTGTTTCTGATAGGATGCAGAGATCAATAGAACCTGGTGTTGGGCGTGCAGCCTTAGGTTCAAATTCTTTTCCAGCTTCATGGAGATTTATTTTCTGCTGTCCACAGAGAAGGGCTTTTCTTCCTTTACCAAAAGTGATTTCTTGCATTCCAATAACATTACAGTAGAACTCGAGAGTTTTTTCAATGGACTTTACAGTCATTACAATATGGTCAATTCCAACAAAACGCATCTTTCACACATTGGTTAGATAATTGTTAAAGTAGCGGAGTGATGATTAAAAAATCAATAACTGCCAACAAGAGAAAAGTGGAAGCGGAAGCCACGTGAGTCTAACTTTTTCAGCTGAAAACCTAGGTCACTTCGGAAGGTTAGATAGGAGGCAATTTGATAGCGAATACCGGGACCTGCACCTAAAAGATAGTAGGTTTTAGGGTTATTTTGCTCAGTTCGTACATCACGACCAATCGCATAATCGAGGAAGATAAGGAATTGTAGGTAGTCTTTAAATGCTTTTTTTCCGATGAATGAAAGAGGCATGGTACGTAGTTCTGATGAGACTAAGAAAGCATTATCGACGTTGACTTCACGTTCTTTATACCCCCGTACGCTATCGTAACCTCCAAGCCCAGCTTGCTCACTTGGAAGGAGGTTTTGCGAGGAGACTTGACCACGGTAGGTCATTGTAAAAGAGAAATCTTTAGGGAGGCGAATCATTGGGGCAAAGGTCAATCTCCCATAGAGATAAGAGCTTTTGGCTTGGAAACGGACATCTTTATAGTCAGAATCACTTTGTTCTCCAAGCCAAGGGCCGGGGGAATAAAAGAGCTCTGCTGTGACGGAAGCACTGAATCCGTCGCCGATATAACCTCCGTTATAACCGAGGACGAGTTGTGTCAGGTTAACACTATGTCGATAGACCGACTCTCCGCCAAATTCAAGGTTATTATCGGTTCTTTTGTAGTCAAACCCAAAGATTGCATCATGAAGATAGCCAGGACGTGGTGTTAATATCCAGTTATACCGGGTACTAGCTTGAGCAGAATAGCCAGAGTTATCAAGGCCGGGATGATCGATCTGCATATCTCCATGGACGTCTGAGTAACCTCCATAAAAAGTCCAAATATGACGCCATGGCAGGGGAATGGTATAGTGACCTGTGAGTGCCCAAAAGCGATCAACTTTTGGAGCAGTGGTGAATTGTATAGAAAGAAGATGATCTAATCCAAAAGCATTACCCCAATTGGATCCTACGAAGATACGTGTGTTTTCGGTTTCATCAAACCCTGTGTTATCAACCCCAGCATAGAAGCGATAAGAACGACGATCATCTGCAACAAGGCGGATATCAGTTGTTCCTGCGAGCTCTCCTGGTTCATAAATAACATCTACTTGTCTAAAGGGGTTCCGGTTGATCCATGAGAGGTCGGTGACTAGGACATCTGAATTGATTGGGCCTCCAGTTTCTAACCGGATGTAATCGATCAATCTTTGGTCTTTAAAATACTTGTTTCCTTCGACCGTTATTTTCCCAAGCTTTCCTTCGATAACAACAATTTCTAAAACGCCACTTGTAAGTTTTTGCTCAGGGATTTCAACTGTGACAACAGGGCGTCCCCAACGTCTGTAATAATTGATCACTTCTTGCTTGAGGTCGACAAGTTTTTGTTTTGTAAGAGGGCGAGCGAGAAAATTATTTTTTAGCATCGCATCAAAGTGCTTGATTGTACCAGGAACTTGGACGTTAATCGTTTCAGCACCGCCGATAGCGCGAGCTGTTTCTTCATCAGTAATATGTCGTTTCTTGTCAGTAAGAATGACACCTTTAAGCTCAGGAATAATCAGTGTATTTCCATTTGGAACTTGGTGTGATTCTTGTGTCGATGGATAGGTGATCCCTTGTTCACCTTGGAATTCGGTAGGTTCTTTGGGTTTTACTCTCTCAAAATCTTGAGCAAATAGAGTCGTTGTCAGAAGCGAAAGTGTCAGTAGTTTCTTCATAATGCCTTAGGGGAGGTGATAATGTTTTCGTTTTTTGGTTGATTAAAAGAGAGGTTCCTCATACGCAAGAAGTATAGCTGATCATTTCTCTTCTCTGCAACTTGAAATCTTTCAACCCAGCCAAGATATTCATTCATTGGATGAAAAGCAGTCAGCATACCACTCACGAGAAGTTGACTCCGTTCAATATTTCGATAAGCGAAATCTTTATCTTTGTAGAAAATGGTTCGGGGGACTTCAGGAGGGAGAACGATTTTAACTTCTTCTTTTGTGACGACTGGAATCACTTCATCTGTAACTAAAGTATAGTAGGAATTTCCATCGATTGTATGGTCCTTTTTATGGGTCAGGAATAAGGTTACATTAGATCCTTCAAAAGTTGCTCCCTTTTCCATGGTTAGTTTACCATGAGGATCCTCTTCGTGGAAGCTAACGGAAATTGATAGGGGATTACCTGTTAAGTTGGCGATTGAGCTTTGTGGGCTCATCGTAACATTTCCTAAGGAAGCAACCTTTAAAGCTCCTCCTTTGTTTTCTAACCAAACCTTGTTGCGTAGTAATAGGTCGTTACTTGTAGTGATTGAAAGAGGTCCAAATCCTTTAACGTAAGCATTTGTATCTCTTCCATCAACAAGGAAATCATTGGCTGTTATTTCAATAGATCCTGGCTCAGTTGAGCCCCCAATATAATTAACAATGACTCCGCTAGATTGTTGTCCACCTTGCAAAAGAAGTGTTTGATTGGCATCAACTGAAATATTGGCAATTGCAGGACCATTAATTCCAGTAATTCCGATCACACTTTCTCCAGAGGCTTTTGGATCTTCATGTGCAGTTAAGAAAATGTCTGTCCCTGATGAAACTTCAAGCTGATGAAGTTTACAGTCCATTGTTCCTGGTGTGATTCCAGTATAGGCTCCAATAAAAGCTGGGTTAGTTCCATGGCCTGCGTTTAAATAGATGCCTTCTTTTGCTTTGACCGAAATATGATCAGAGTGGAAAACATGTGTTGCGGAACCATCGAAATCTTGTGCAAATCCAATGCCTGCAAAGTTGTTTGGTGTAGACGTTTCTCCACCGTAAACTTTAATGTCTTTTGCAGTATGAACCACAAAATTTCCTTTGTAAGAATCATTGTGACTTCTTTGTCGTCCACCATGCCCTACCAAAGCATAGCATCCAGCTTTATCTTGCCCTGCAGCTAGCTTGACAAAACCTCCGATAGAAGGAATGTGAATATCTCCTGAAGCGTTTACATTGCTTGTAAAAGAGTGGGTATCAACTTGGTGGGGAGCGTGCCCGATTTGTGCAAATTGATGGGGTCCTTCACCCGCAAGAAGCACTAGATTCCTTCCAAGGTGATCAATCATAATATTTCCTTGAAAATCCATTCCAGAAGAAGAGTTCGTTGTATTTGTATGACCAATAAGTGTGAAGTTTCCAAGAGATTGGAGAATAAGATCATTTCCGACCTTCAAATGGATATTACTTTTGATGAGTCCATTATCAAATCCAATTTGGGCTTGTCCTTTATCGCCTCCAAGCAAAAGAAGATTCCGACCAACTTCAATTTCAGTATTTCCGAGCTGTGTTCCAACTCGAGCGACTCGCTTTGTTCCATCGACACGCAAGTCCCTTCCTGCATTGAATACAATGTCACCTGTTCCACTATTTTGGATATTTCCTCTAATATGGATATCTCGATCAGCAATAAAAGTTAGCTTATGACCGGTACCATAGCCACCTCCAGATGCCGTATTATCTAAATCTGTATCGATGATAATGTCGCCTTCACCTTCAAATGTTGAACTTGTTGTGACGGTTACAGGGCCTGAGTTGAGTTGGGCTAAGAGAGTTGTTTCATCAAGGATACTTTCTCCCTTAGTTGGGTAGTAAGTTCCATGAATGTAGGAAGTATCAGCACAAGAAGAAGCTCCTTTTCTGATGATAATCGTACTAGGATCAGTAAAAAGCTCTCCAGGAGTTCCCTTAGGCGCGGTACGGTCGGTCGTACCCGTCATATTCAGCTTAGCTTTTCCGGAAACCTCAACAAGGCCTCCATTTCCTCCTTCATCACCTCCTCGAGCAACGATGACTCCATGGAAAGAGGTTAACCCATCTGACCAAACAATGGCTTTCCCTGCGCTGCCATTAACTAAAGCACTGACATTGATTGTTGCGCTTTTGTCAACATAGGAATACTCAGAGTTTAAAATATCAGGGTTTTTCCCTTTAAATGATCCTCCAAATAGAACTTCTCCACCTCCAGAATCACTAGAAATATCTAGGATACCATTTTCAAGAAGGGCGACTTTTTCTCCTAGAACGTGAATGGTTCCACCGGGGGTACGAACTTCTCCATTAATTTCAACAGTCCCTTTCTCAGCAACGAGATAAATTTCACCGTTTTTTTCTGTTGTTGTTAAAGCATCTAGTTTTCCTTTATGCTTAATCGCTAATTTATAAGGATTCCCATCCGCTAGAAGGCGGATTTTTAAAGCTTCAATGTCTCCTTTTTGAATAATTCCGGTTCCTTTTTGAGAAACATTTTGGCTAAGTGCACAAATATGGATCCGTTCTTTGTCGTTGGGCTTTAGGAGAATTTCTTTTCCGACAGCGAGAGCAGCAGTTCCGTTAGGAGCTAGAAGTTTTCCATGATTTTCAACATACCGACCGATTAGGGCTATATCCCCACCCGCAGCACGGATTGTCCCAAAGTTCACAATTTTATTTTCAGAGTTGCCTCTAAAGCGAATCTCTCCACCTTTTATGAACTCACTTTCTAAAACGTCCAATGTAGAAGCAATAAAAGCGTTAGTGTCAACAAGAGCCCCATTTCCAATGAAGATCCCATTAGGATTAATCAGGTAGATTTTTCCATTTGCTTCAAGGGTTCCAAGAAGCTTACTGGGTTCCTTTGAGAAGACTCTATTGAGTACAGCTGAATTTTCGTCAGGTTGAATAAATGTGACAACTTCATTGCTTTCAATTGAAAAGCTATCCCAGTTAATGATTGCTTGTGAATCATTAACGAAAATGACCATGTTATCTACAGTTGGATGGGTAAAGGTTGAAGCGTCGGGAGAGAAATCTGGTCCTTTAGGTTTTGCAATAAGTGATAGGGGAATAAGCAATATAGAAAGAATAACGCGTTTGTCCATGAGTCCTCAGAGTTTGTGGGGTAGGCCTTTGTTTATAAGTTGAATTAGTTATTAAATTCAAACTTTTTTATTGCGAAACTCTTAAGCTAGCTTTTTTTTGTACCGTGTTGTTAAAGTCTTTTCGGAAAAATTAATAAGGATATAAAAAATGGAAATAACACCAATTAGGAAAACTGAATTAATACACTCATCGGAATCCTCATTCCTCGATTTCTCTGAAGCTGAAATACTTGAAGGATGGAAAGATCTCCCTAGTGATCCTAATTGTTATAAACTTGAATCTGCACTTTATTTAACAAATCGATGTATTGATGGTTTAACAAACTTTCCAAACATTGGAGGAAATGACCAAACACGTCCTCAACTTGTTCATGAAGATGAAAAAATATTTGTTGAGGCTAATTGGATCACCGACCAGTTGATTGCTACAGGATACCCTAAAGTGGGGAGAATGAGAGATCACTATTGGTACATGGTTCATTCTCTTCTTCAACAAAAAAAGACTGTTTTTATCGTTAACTTTATGCACCAAGATGACCTTCTTCATTATGGAGGTTGGTTTTTCCCAACAAAAGAAAATCCCAGCGTGGAAGCAAAAGTTCAATCTTGGGAGAGGAAAGTTTCTTGGGTATCGAGTGAAGAAAGAAAGGGATGGGAAAGTTATATCCATACAATGAATGATCTTCCTTTTTCGTTATTCCATTATCCTACTTGGAGAGATCACGGAGAGGGTGAAGAGGAGATCGTTATTGACCTTCTTAAAACACTTTATGAATCGATGAGAAAAGCCCCAGAGTCTGTAGCAATTTTAGGTTGCCGTGCTGGAGTTGGTAGGACAGGAACTTTTACTGTCCTTTTTTATTTTTATTCGCTCCTTCAAGAAAAAAAGACACCATGCAAGGAAGATTTTGATCTTAAAGCCATTCAAAGAAAGATTATCGAGTACCGTGAAGCTAGAGGGGATGTTCAGTTTGTTCAGACACAAAAGCAATTTGTGATGCTTTGCCGGATCATTCAAAGGCTCTATAATGAGGCAATCAGTTGACAGGGAAATGGTTTAGCTTTAAAATTTTTGGCTTATGGAATATGCAGAATCTATTTACCAGACGAAGCGATGGAAAACCCGTGAAGTAAAGGTGGGGTCCGTCGGTGTTGGAGGGAATAACCCTATTCGCCTCCAGTCCATGACGAACTCGGATACTCGTGATGTTGAAGCAACAGTGAATCAAATTATCCGGCTTGCCGACCACGGGTGCGAAATTGCACGTGTCACAGTCCAAGGCAAGAAAGAAGCGGAAGCCTGTGAAGGGATTAAAAATACGCTCATTAAAAAAGGATATACGATTCCTGTTGTTGCGGATATCCATTTTTATCCACCTGCAGCAATGCTTGTTGCGGAATTTGTTGATAAAGTGAGAGTCAATCCCGGTAATTTTGTTGATCGACGCGCTACATTTAAAACCATTGATTATGACGATGCATCCTATGCTGCTGAACTTGACCGGATTCGAGAGACATTTGGTCCTTTAGTTGAAAAGTGTAAAAAGCTTAAAAGGGCCATGAGAATTGGAACCAACCATGGCTCTCTTTCCGATCGTATTATGAACCGTTATGGGGATACTCCTTTTGGGATGGTTGAATCGGCCCTTGAATTTGCAAGAGTGTGCCGGGAAATGAACTATCATGACTTTATGTTTTCAATGAAGGCTAGCAATCCTCTTGTGATGGTTCAGGCCTATCGTCTCTTGGTTGCTGAAATGATGAAACTGGGTTGGGACTATCCGCTTCACTTAGGTGTAACTGAAGCGGGGGATGGTGAAGATGGGCGTGTTAAATCAGCGATAGGGATTGGATCCCTTCTTCTTGATGGACTTGGTGATACAATACGCGTTTCTCTTACTGAAGATCCGTGGCTTGAAATCGATCCTTGTAAAAGGCTCAAGACCTTTGCAGAAAGTTATGTAGGAAAAGGGACAATTCCCTTTATCGAAAGAGAACGGAATATTGCAGAAATTCAGAGACGTTTTGTACGACAAGTGCCCCCCTTGCACCGCGATGGCTCTGTTTTAATTTGGGGTGAGCCTCAAAACGAAATCAAAGGAGATGCCTTTTTTAATGGGAATGAGATTCTTTTTGAAAAGGGAAAATTACCTGTCACTCCGATTGAAGAGTTCAAAGGGGATGGGGTTGTTTATATCAAAGATGGAGACCCTTCCGCTTGGAAAAAACTGCTAGAATATCCTACCCCTTTTATCCTTCTGGAAATGACCAAATCTGTCCTTCATCAAGGGAGATATTTTTTTGAATGGATCCGTGAAAGTAAATTAGACCTTCCTGTCATTTTAGTGGGGAACTATCCTTTATCTGATGAAGATACGGTGATTCACGCATCTGCAGAGCTTGGAGCTCTCCTTGCTGATGGTCTTGGAGAGGGTGTGATTTTAAAGACAAACCTTTCAAAAGAAAAAGAAAGTTCTCTTGCTTTTAATGTCCTTCAAGGTTGTCGGATGCGAGCAACGAAGACAGAATTTATTGCATGTCCAAGCTGTGGGCGAACCCTTTTTGACTTGCAAGAGGTGACGCAAAAAATCCGTGCCAAAACTGCCCATCTTCCAGGAGTAAAAATTGCGATTATGGGGTGCATTGTTAACGGACCAGGTGAAATGGCAGATGCCGATTTTGGATATGTAGGTTCCGGAAGAGAAAAAATTGATCTTTATGTTGGGAAAGAATGTGTGGAAAGAGGGATCCATTACACTGAAGCTGTTGATCGTTTGATCGAGCTCATTAAGAAACATGATCGTTGGATTGAACCCAAAGAGCTATTGGAGTATGCTACTCCTTTTCAGTAAATTTGACTATCTTTCCATTCCCTTTTACCCTCCAAAAAACTCCCCTTGTCAAATTGACAATGTTGTCGATTTTAGGAGAGCAAAATTGAACAAAAACCTAGGCAAATTTACTGTCAAATTTAATGAAAAGGAGTAGTACAACATGAAAAAACTATTTTTTCTTTTGATTGCCTTATCAGGAACCTTATTAGCTGGAGATTTTCGAAAAGAGTTTCTTGATGAAGTCCTAAAATTTTCAGAGATGAATCCTCCTGAGATTGCTGAAACCCAACAAGCTTTTATTCGAGGGTTCTATGATCAACCTCATCAGCAATTGACAGGAAGAGATGAAGAGATTCGCCCTTTATATGTGACTGCCCAAGGAGATTTCGAACGAGCATTAGCCCTTTTTCTTAAAGAACAAAAAGTAAAATCTGTCATAGGTTTTATCCATACACCGACACCAACGACACCTCTATGTACCAAGGGGGAGATCAGTGAAAATCTTGTAGATGCAAGTATGGTTGAAGATCAAAGGCGCCTCTATACAGTCATGAAGCGCCCTGAAATCATCCGTGAGTTTCTGAAGAATGGAGGAAAACTTATGGTGGTTTATCCTGAAAAAGGAAAAGAAAAGAGAACAGCTGAGCAATTGGCTATTTTCGAAGAGGCCAAAGCCGCTTATTCAGGAATTTTCGATAAGCCTCTTCCAATTGAAAAAATTGATTCAGAAATGATTGGAGCGACTTATTACATTCAAACAAATGATGGTGAATCTTTTGCTTTTGTAATCATGGCTAGGCAAGCCAATGCTCCCGAAGATGATCAAACATGGGCCATTTGGTTTGGTTCAGAAGAGGATGCAGAGGTGAAAGATCGGATGCTTGCTTTTGAAGCTTATTTCAGACCTTTTTTAAGTGGTCTCCGATCCTCAAAGAGTTCGCTATAATCGTTAGGCCGGGGTTCACACCAGAAACTGAAGGAAAAAACGAACCATCCACTATATAGAGATTGTCTAAATCATGGGCTTTGCAATTCGTATCAAGGACGGATGTTTTAGGATCAGTTCCAAAGCGACAAGTTCCGACCTGATGAGCAACGGCTGCTAACGGGATTTTTTTAGATAAATAGACACTCGACGGAAAAATATGAGGGAACTTTCCGCAAGCATTCAGCATTTCCTTCAACTTCTTAAAAAGACGTTCATGAGCTTCCATATTATTTGGGGTGTAATGCAAAACGATTTGACCTTCATCAGTTACCGTGACCCGATTTTCTGGGTCCGGAAGATCTTCAGAAGTGATCCACCATCCAATTGCATGATCGGCTAATTCTTCCAAAGCAAGTTCTGGTGTAAGTTTAGGAGCATCGCCTTCAAGCATTTCTTTTTTAACTTTCCCCAGTAGTTGGATATGTCCAAGAGGATAGTCGGAATCATCAGCTCCAAAATAGTAATCATTGACTGCGAGGGTTTTTTGAAAATGCGTGGGATTTTTTTTAGTAGAAATTGCCACGATGGCGGAGTTGTTATGACACATGTAATGGCGGCCAACAAGACCAGAGCTATTAGCCAGCCCATTTGGATGTTTATCACTTTTTGATTTAAGTAAAAGAGCTGAAGAATTAATCGCTCCACAGGAAAGAACAACGAGTTTACCTTTAAACGATACAGGTTTTCCTTCTTCTTCACCTTCAACTTCAGTCACTTTTTTGCCAGAGTCATCAGTGATTAGACGTGTGACTTTGACATTTCTTTTAAGTGTGACGTTGTCATGTTCCAATGCTTTTCGAATGCAAGTTGTATGGGAATCAGCCTTTGCATCCACCATACAAGGAAACCCATCGCAGGTATCACAACGAATACACTCACTTTTTTCTCTATTCTTCTCATTTAATCGAATCCCAACGGGAAGAGGAAAAGGAGTGTGCCCACTTCCCTTAATTTGGTCGAAAATTTCTTGGATGCGGGGTTCATGTGAGAGGGGAGGGCAAGGGTAAGAAGAGTCTTCTTTTGGTTCCGTAGGATCAGCTCCTCTTTCTCCATGAACAGAGTAAAGGGTTTCAGCTTTTAAATAATAGGGTTGAAAATCTTTGTATTTAAGAGGCCATGCGGGAGAAACACCGCCGTAATGTTGGACTTCTTCAAAATCTTTTTCTCTTAATCTTAGGAGAGCTGCTCCATAGAACTTTGTATTTCCACCAACATAGTAATGTGTGCTAGGTCTAAAGGTGTTTCCGTCTTTATCTATCCACTCTTCATCGGGGTTATAACGCCCAGCAATAAATAGGGCATAGGGGTCCCAATTTTCTTTTTCTCTAGGAAGATAATCACCTCTTTCAATAATAAGGATTTTTTTCCCTGTATCAGCAAGAGTGTAGGCAAGTGTTCCTCCTCCTGCTCCTGAACCAATAATAATAATGTCGTAATTTTCCATTCCCTACTTTTAGTTTCTAATAAGATATTATGCAATCTTTTTTTATTCTTCTTTCATTAAATAAAGGTAATGCTTATTTATTAAATTAAATGGCGAAAATGGTGATATTAATGACGATTAGGCAAATTATCCGATTCAATCGTATTTTCTTTTTAGCGAATTTAGTGCTTTTTATTGGTATTATTGGGTTTTTTGTTTTAGGAGCTCCTTTTCTGATTCATTCTGGAGGAAGCATTGAAGCTAATCGGATTCTTTTGAAGGGAGAGAGTGGAAAACCAAATATCATTCTTCAAGGTGATGATGAAAACACCGTGATGACTTTTAATGATTCAAAAGGAAATATCCGCTTGCAATTGCAAGGGGGAGTCTTTCCCGCGCTGATTATGAAAAATGAAGCGCGTGAAATTGTCGGTACATTTTTTCCTCTGAAAGATGGAGGCGCAGCGGTCGGGTTAGGAGATCGGGAAGGAAACATGGCAACATTCATTAGAGGAGGCTCAGCTCCGATGATGAATTTCTACCATGAATCAAATCAGCCAAACATTGCAATGGGGATTGCAAATGAGCTTCCCCATTTTATTATGGTTCCTAAGGAAGGGCAAGAAGGGATGTTGATTCATGGAAGTGCTCCAGCAAGCCTCCTTTTTATTGATGAAAACGGAGAGATTCCTGTTTCTCTTTCTCGTTATGGTCTTCATCAACCAACTGAGGGTCAGGAAGAATCATCATCAGATGGAAAAGTGTTTTCATCCGATATCCAAAGTTATCTAAGGAACTAGAATGAGTGAATCTTTATTTTTTCCAGAAAAACCAGGCGAAAGCATTGATTTAGAAGCCTATGAAAAGAAAATCAATGATGAGGTTAATAAAATGTATGCCTACCTTCACTCAAATGTGGGCGATAGTAAGGTTAAAACAAAGCTCCATGATCAATTGATTTGGCTTCGGTATCAGATTAAGTATTTCCATCGTTTTCAAGATCTTAGCCTTTTTGAAGAGAACTTTAATTGGGTTGTGGAAAATTTCAATCACGATCTTTCGATTCCTGAAGATCAACTCTTTAGAACAATTTCAAAAAAGTCTGTATAAAAAATAGTCAGACTCATGCTAAATTAAAGGTAAGGCGATTGCCTTAACTGTAACGTGAGTTCGATTTTAAAAGTGCTGAAAGTCAGTGCTTTTAGATTGGACCCATGTTGAAAGGGGTTAGCAACATTATTGCAACAGTAACAATTACAGGGGGCTTGTGAGCCTGGGTGAGATGTGTTGTCTCACAGATCGCTTGAAGCGGTCAATTCTCAGGCAACTCTAGGCATCATGTCTCTTATAGAGGCGAAAGGTCAGATTGAGGCGAAAGGCCTCTCGACCTTGACTTAGCTAGAGGATCAAGACAAGCTACTGGACCTCCAATGCGACTTGGTGGTTGGTTGAATCGTAAGATCTAACTGATCCTTTGGAGCTTGGAGGTTTTTTTATGTTTTCATATTGAGGTAAAACTTTCGCCAATATGAAAACGCGTATAGGCATTTGAGAGAATGGGCGTTTTAGGCTAGAAGTTATCCATTACATATCCTGTTGGAAAACAAGCTATAATAGGAGAAACAGCATAGGTTAAAGCTTTAAACGAAAGAAGAGGAACGCTTGCGAAATAACTACAGGCAATTCCAATAATGGGCATACTTAAAATAAAGACAGCAGGAACGAGTTCATCAGAGATACGGTGGGCAGTAAGATGGGATAGATCAGATCCTAGCGATGAGGCTGCACCAATAAGAATGGCCTGTTTTTTACTTCCTCCTAAGAGGGTTACCGCCAATGTATTAATTGCTACTGTAAATAGTAGTTTTGTTCCGACCATTTTATATGTATTAAAGTCGGTAAAGATTTTTTGAAGAGATTTACTTGAATGAAAATAACATCCACTCATGATTGACTCCTTGGTAGATTTGGTAAATGTGTCATGAATTTTGCAATGATTAGTGTTACCACGCCCCATCGGTAGGTCACAGCATGTTGAGTATTTTGATAGGCACGAATGATCAGAAGAGTGACTAAAATGATTAAGGCTTGTCTTTGGCGTTGGCTCTTTAGCCCATGAACGACTTCGCAAGAAGATTTGGTCTGATGATCGAGAATAGTGAAGGTATAATAAGAGAGAGGAATGATCCCGCCTAGAAGGATTGGAACGCGTGTCGGTTTTTTAAAAAATGTTGCTGCAAGATATTGAACGGTTACAAAGGCTGAAGTTACAGCAAACCATTCGATAAAATGATTCTTAATACAGTCTGTAATGCTTCCAGAAGAGGGACACTGTGACATCATGTTTCTCAATTTTTTTTTGAAACATTTTAAAGAAGAACTGATTAGAAATCAACGAACCTCAAGAAGGAGTTTTGTAAGGAGGATAGGTTCAATTATTTTCTTTGCGCTCTCTTAAATTTTTAAAAAAAACAAGACGTTTTTCCATTTCCCTTTCAAATCCTCTAGCAACAGGTTTGTAAAATGAAGGCCGTTCCATTCCGTCTGGAAAATAATTTTGTCCAGAAAAAGCATGGGGAAGGTCATGATCATATTGATATCCTTTTCCATACCCTTTCTGTTTCATCAGTTTGGTCGGTGCATTCAGAATCGTTTTAGGAGGATTCAAGTGGGATGTTTTCTCAGCAGATTTTTGTGCTTTTTTTAGAGCGCTGTAGGCGGCATTACTTTTGGGAGCTAGGGCAAGGTAAAGAACTGCTTGTCCGAGAGCAAGTTCTCCTTCAGGAGGGCCTAACCGTTCATAGGCATGCCAAGCATTGAGGGTAATTTGAAGGGCTTCTGGATCTGCTAGTCCAATATCTTCAACAGCCATTCTTACTAGCCGCCGTCCTAAAAAGTGAGGATCTTCTCCTCCTTCAAGCATCCGGGCGAAATAGTAAAGGGCTGCATCTGGGTCTGAGCCTCTGATAGATTTGTGGAGAGCTGAGATCAGATTATAATGATAGTCATCATGTCGGTCATAGCCAGCGGGTTTTTTTAGAGTAAGCTTGCAGAGCGTTTCTAAATCAATTTCTCCCTCATGTAGGGTTTGGAGATTTTCAAGGGCATTGAGGAGGTGGCGTCCATCTCCATGTGAAAAACCAATCAGGGCATTTTTAGCATCATTTGTCAGATGGATTTTTTCAGAGAGTGTTTCAAAACGGTGAATGATCTTTAATAAAGCTTCTGGTGAAAGATTTTCTAGGTTTAAGACTCTAAATCGGGAAAGAAGGGCATTGTTAATTGTAAAAGAAGGATTTTCAGTTGTTGCTCCAATCAAGACAATTGTCCCATCTTCTATGCTGGGGAGGAAAACATCCTGTTGCGCCTTATTAAAGCGATGGATCTCATCGATGAAGAGGATAGGATTTCCTTTGATTAATGGGCGGGCTTTTGCTTCTTGTATGGCTTTTTTGACTTCTGCAATTCCATTCATTACTCCAGTAAAAGGGATAAACGGTCGATCAAATGCTTTCGCATAAAGCCGAGCAATAGTTGTCTTTCCACATCCTGGCGGACCCCATAACAGAATCGAAAGAGGTTTTCCTTTTTCTATGATTTTAGAAAGGAGCCCTTTTTTTCCGACAAGAGATTCTTGTCCGACAACTTCATCAAACGATTGGGGCCTAAGCTGTTCAGCAAGGGGAGTCATTACTCCTCTTCAGGTTTAATTACCCAGGATGGTTTTTTGAATTGGTAGATAATAAGGGGAATGGCACTCATGATCACAAGGGTAAAGAATAGGAGGCAGAAGTAAATGATCGTACTTCCTGTTGGAAGGAGGGTGGGGGGAACAAAACCAATAAGGATAGCAAAAATAGAGGCCAAAATTCCTAAACAGGCAACCAGCCAGATTCCTTTATGAGGATGGGGGATTTTGTAGACCCTTGGAATATGAGGGTGTGTGTATCTCAGGCGAATCGCTGAAATGAACATGAAGATGTACATGATCAAATAGATCTGGGCAGACATGGCTGTCATAATCCAGTAAGAGGTACTCACCGTGGGCATGTACAAGATAATAAACGAAACAATCGTAACAATGATCGCTTGAAAAAGGAGGAGATGGGTAGGCATTCCATGTTTATTAAGGTTTTGGAAGAAAGGAGGAAGGTTTCCATGAATCGATGTAGTATAAAGAGCTTTTACAGGTCCTATGATCCAAGAGTTGACTTCTGCTATGGCTCCGATAACAAGGAGAATGGCAAGAACAGGGAGGATCCATGAAAGTCCATATTGTGCGAGATAAAGTTTCAAAGCCTCCATTAGTCCAGAAACGAGACTAATATTTGCCTTAGGAATAACAACAGCTATCGACAGAGCTCCAAGCATAAAGAGAAAAAATGTAATGATGGCTGCAATGATGATAGCTCTTGGAAAGTTCTTTTGAGGGTTTTTAACTTCTCCTGCATATCCAGCCGAAACTTCCAGGCCTGAGAAGGCGAGGAATAGGCCAGCAAGGAAGACGATATTTCCCCACTGATTAAAATCGGGGACTAATGCTTGAGCATGAAAAGTAAGGTGGGTGGGATTTCCTAAAGCAAACCACGTAATCCCGAGTCCAATAATGAAAATTCCAGGAATAATCGTTCCTATAATCACCCCAATGGTGCTGACAATTGTTGAGGTCTCTATTCCAAAGTAGTTAATCAGTGTCATACCCCAAAAAACAATCAAGACAATGCTTTGGACAAAAACTTTATTTTCAGCAAGTTCAGGATTAAAAACGTAAGCAAGGGTAGCAGCGACGAAAGCAAGGATTGCAGGATACCAAGTGACGTTATGAACCCACTGCATCCAGATTGAGAAAAACCCCCAGCGGTCTCCTAGCGCCTCCCTAACCCAGACATAAATCCCCCCAGATTTTGTCCAGCCTGTTGCTAACTCTGCTGAAACGAGGGCGCAAGGAATAAGAAAGGTCAGGCCGACAACCGCAAAGAAAAAGAGTGACTTGTAGCCTAGCTCAGCAACTAAGGGAAGATTCCGCAGACTTGCCATGATCGAAACATTAAGCATGGCTAATACAAAAACAGAGATAACTCTTTTAGAGTTAGAACGGGCAATCATGAAAAGATCTCACTACTATAAAATTTCTTTTTTCTGGTCGAGCCAATCAATAATGTCCGCTGACTCGTACAGAGGCTTCCCATCAATAAATAGACAGGGAGTTTGATGCTTTCCTCCCAGATGGAGAAGTTCTTCTTTGGCTTTCGCATCATTATCCACATTTTTTAAAGGAATCTCTTTTCCTATTTCTTTCAGAAAATCTAAGACGTTCTGTGAATAGGGACAATTAGGACTGTAATACAGTACAAGGATAGATTTTTGCTCTTCTTCCATTAGGACCTAAAACTTTTTGATGCGATCTAAAACACTAAGACATATAATTTTTCGCAGTATAAGTAAAGGAAATTCAGTGTTTTCTACCGATAAACTTACAATGATTTACGGAGATCGCGTTCTTTTTCAAGATGTGACGCTCCATTTCCATGCTCGGAGGCGCTATGGCCTTGTAGGGGCAAATGGAGCTGGAAAGACAACGTTTTTAAAAATATTAAAAGGGAAGCAACCCCCTACTTCAGGAATTGTGCAGATTCCAAAGGATGCTAAAGTCGGGATTTTAGATCAGGATTACTTTCGTTTTGGAGATAAGAAAATTTTAGATATTGTTCTTATGGGAGACAAGGAACTTTGGGAAGCTGTAGAGAAAAAAGAAGCGCTTTTAAAAAAGAAAGAAATGACTTCTCTTGAAATCGATACCTTGAGTGAAATCGAAGATCTGATCACTCGAAAAGGGGGATATCGCGCTCAATCCCGTGCAGCGCAGCTCCTTAGTGGGTTGGGGATTGATCCTAAAAGGCATGAAGATAAGTTAAATACACTTTCTGGAGGATATAAGCTTCGTGTTTTGCTTTCTCAAGTGTTATTTATAGAGCCAGAGATTCTTCTTTTGGATGAACCAACAAATTACCTGGATATTTTTTCAATCCGATGGCTTGAAAGGTATCTTTGTGATTATTCCGGAACCTTGATCCTTAGTTCTCATGATCGCTTTTTCCTAAATCAGGTCTGTCAGGAAATTATTGATATCGATTATGGGGTAATGCGTCGCTATATTGGGAATTTTGATCACTTTTTAGAAGAAAAGAAAAAAGAAGTGATTTTTAAAGAAGCTCAACTCGAGTCACTTACTAAACGCAAAAAAGATATGCAACGGTTTATTGACCGGTTTAAGGCAAAAGCCTCTAAAGCAAGACAAGCTAGCGCTCGTGAAAGGATGATTGAAAAACTTGAAGATGAAGAAAAGGGGTATCAGATTTTTCCCTCTTCCCGTCAATACCCCCAGTTTCAATTCCCGATCCATCGACCTTCAGGGAGACAAGCTCTAACCACGAAAAATATCGATAAATCTTATGGGGAGCATTCTGTTCTTAAGGCAATCTCTTTTGAGGCTCTCAAGCAAGAAAAAATCGCGATTGTTGGTCCGAATGGAATGGGTAAATCAACACTGCTTGAGATTTTAACGGGTCATTTAAAAGCAGATCAAGGAAGTTATCGATGGGGGCCTCATACTCAGTGGAGTTATTTTCCTCAAAACTTTCACCGAATCTTGTCTGAGGAATTGACGTTATATGATTGGCTTACAGGAGCTTCAAAAGAAACTTTAGAACAAAAAGTACGCCAAACTCTGGGAAAAATGCTTTTTGACGAACATGATATCCATAAGAAGATCCATTCTTTAAGTGGAGGCGAAGCAGCCCGCCTCGTATTTGCAGAGCTTATGCTTTCTGATCAAAACATTTTGATTTTGGATGAACCGACAAACCACCTCGACATGGAAAGTGTTGATGCATTGATTCAGGCGTTGAAAGAATACGAAGGAACTCTCATCATTGTGAGCCATAATCGCTATTTTATTTCTGAAGTTGCAGATCGAATCATTGAGCTCCTCCCTATAGGAATCAATGATTTTAAAGGAGGATATGAGGAATTTGTTGAGAAACACGAGAAAGATTATCTAGATCAAGTTTCAGTTAAATCTGAAAAGGGAAAAAAGAAGGTTTCTGAAAGAAAAGAGGAACGGAAAGAGAGAAATCGGCTAAAACGTGAGATTGAAAGTCTCGAAAAAGAGATTGAACGAAGTGAAAGGGAAATCGAAAAGATACATCTCATCCTTTCAGCTCCAAATTTTTATGAGGAAACGCCACCAAGTCGGTTGCAAGAGATTTTAAATCAGAAAGATAAGCTTGAAAAACATCGAGAAGAGATCCTTAACCAGTGGGAAGATAAACAAGAAGAATTTGATAGTAAATATTGATTATAAGTAATTTATAAAAAGTTGTTTTATTTTATTGTTCAGATAAATATACAGGAGTTACTGACTAAAAAAATAAAAAGAGATCAAATGAACAAAAAGAAAAGTATCAAACCTGTTTACCGCAACTTAAAATCGAGACTAACCGCGACGTAATTTCGAGAGTTCTTGGGGCTCAAATCTCCTGTAGTTTAGCACTCCCAAACGCACTTTG
>FUHP01000008.1_pt1 | contig 108172 bp, 101 predicted proteins | sample 1003401 | NCBI WGS metagenome assembly FUHP01 (sample SAMEA4075887, study PRJEB14783) | cnidarian metagenome | reverse complement strand
CAAAGTGCGTTTGGGAGTGCTAAACTACAGGAGATTTGAGCCCCAAGAACTCTCGAAATTACGTCGCGGTTAGTCTCGATTTTAAGTTGCGGTAAACACTTACAACGACCTATACAATCAGCTACACTTCCTCCCTTTTTATGATCATTTTAAGCGCTTTGATGCTAAAAGAATCGGTGACTTGGGATCGCTGGGCTGCAGTGGGTATAGGGTTAGTTGGTGTCATGATTGCGATGCGCCCCTGGGGAGGAACTTTCGAACTCGCTGCTCTTATTGTTTTATTTGGGACCTTTTTAGGTGCTCTCAATAAAATCTTAATGAGAAAACTAGCTGCAACAGAACACAGTTTAGCGATTGCTATCTATCCTAATCTCGTTATGATGCTTGCGATGATTCCCTTCCTCTTCGTCTCTTTCGTTCCATGGGCTGGATGGGGCCCCTGGAAAGCATTGCCTTTGGAGCACTGGGGTCTTTTTGCTATTGTTGGAGTCATCACAGCTGCCGGGCAATATGCAATTGCACAAGCGCTCCGTTTCGCCCAAGGGTCTGCTCTCGCCCCCATTGACTATTCGACCTATTTTTGGGTTGTTGCCTTTGACGCCTTTTGGTGGCATAAAACTCCAGACCTTTACATGATCATCGGAGCAGCAGTGATTGTAGGAAGTAACTTGTATATTTTATACCGCTCTTCTAAAGAGAGAAAAGCTACTAAGGTAGCCCAAGTAACATAATCCTATAAGGTATAAATTAGACTTTCGATTTGACTCCACTCAGTGAGGGGAGCTTGACACTTGCCTTGTTTGCAAGGATAGAGCGTTGTTTTTCCATCAATAGAGGGATATTCTTGAGAATTTTTCTTCCAAACGATCGATAAGTGGGGATAAAAGTCTTGAAAAATCACCTTTTTTATCTCTTCTTTAAGGTCATTATTCTCATTGAGTGCGATGATAAACGTTGTTGCACTTTTGTCAAGATACCTTTGAAGCGCAATTAAGTGATAGGACGCTCCTTGTGGGTAGGCTTCGATAAAACTTTTAGCAACTTTTAAGATATCTTCTGCTTGAATCCTAAAGTCTCGGTTGTGGCTAATCTGATAAAGGCGGAGCAGATTCTCAGCGTGGAGCGCATTCCCAGAAGGTTGCGCACTATCGTATAGCTCACATCGACGCATTAAGATCGAGTGCTTCGGTCCCGTCAAATAGAAAGCTCCTTCATCGGCTTTATACTCACTTTCAAGATGAGCAGTCATTTCTAAAGCCCAGTTTAAATACTCTTCACCTTGCCCTACTTCGTAAAGGGTAATCAATGCACGAATAAGCGAGGCATAGTCATCTAAGGACCCTTCATAGTCAGCAGCCCCCTCTCTAAAGCGTCTCAAGAGCTTTCCCTCTTTCCAAAGATTTGCCCGGATAAATTTCGCAGCATTTTCACCTGCTTCAACATAAGCTGCATTATTAAAAGCCATACCCGCTTGCACAAATGTCTCAATCATAAGTGCATTCCATGAAACGAGAACCTTATCATCTTTAAAAGGACGTTTTCTTGTCTGCCGCTCTTCAAAAAGAAGGGTCAGAGCATTCTTTAAAATGCCTTCTGTCTCAATAGGATTTAGACTTCGGAACTCACAAAACTCTTCAATGGGAAGGGTCCGATGTAATAGATTCTTTCCCTGGAAATTCCCTTCTTTAGTCACATTAAAATAGTCACAAAAAAGACCGAATTGATCCTCCGGAAGAATCTCATTGATCTCTTCTTTTGTCCAAAGATAAAAAGCTCCTTCTACCCCATCGGTTTCCGCATCTTCAGCAGAATAAAAAGCTCCCTCAGGATGTTTCATATCACGAAGAATGTATTCCAAGATTTCCTGACAGATTGTTTTCAATCGATCCTTTTTTGTGAATTTCCAAGCGTTCAGATAGGCTCCTGCTAAAATTGCATTGTCATAGAGCATTTTTTCAAAGTGAGGAACAAGCCATTTCTCATCCACACTATAGCGTGAAAATCCACCGCCAACATGATCATAAATCCCGCCAAGATACATCCTTTCAAGGGTCTTTTCGACAAAAAATAAAGGACGAGAATCCTCGTGGGTTTTAGCATAATTGAGAAAAAACTGTGTTTGGTAACCTAAGGGAAATTTTGGAGCCCCTTTCATTCCACCATAAACAGGATCTGCTGTTTCAAAGAGATTTTCAAGAGCTTCATCGATCAATCCATTTGTAGGGATTTCATCTCCACGAGTTGTGACAGATTTTTCAAAAAGGTCTACGAGTTTATTCGCTTGGTCAAAAAGGAGTTCTTTCTCCTCACTTTCCCAAAGTTGTTGAATATGATTGATCAATTCGTTGAGTCCCATCATTCCTTGCCGGGGCTCAGGAGGCAGATAAGTCACAGCATAAAAAGGCTTCAAATCAGGCGTTAAAATCACATTTAGCGGCCATCCTGTTCCTGAAGCCATTAAAGCTTGAGCAAACTCCATGTAAAGACTGTCTATCTCAGGAAGCTCCTCTCGATCAACTTTGATACAGACAAAAACGTCATTCAGCCTCTGCGCAACCGTAGAATTATCAAAAGATTCCCGTGCCATCACATGACACCAATGACAGGTGGCATAACCTATCGAAAGAAAAATCGGCTTTCCTTGGTTTTTTGCACTTTCAAAAGCCTCTTCACCCCACGGATACCAATCTACCGGATTGTGGGCATGTTGCAAGAGATATGGAGATTTTTCATTGATTAGCCGATTTTCTGGCATAAGCAACTTTGTGTTAAATCACACCTAGATATTTTGCGAAATAGTAAGCAACAACAATCACACCAACGGATACTGCTGCCCAAATAAGGTTGGGAAGCCATTTAACTCCACCACCCATACTCCCTCTTTTTTCAAGGGTTCCAATCCCATAAGCAAAGTCATGGTTTCTCTTTCCTAACTTCATCGATTCAGGATGCTGAGAAATCAATTTTTCACCATCCATTCCTAGAAAGCTTGCATACTGTCTCATAAAGCCTAGCATATAGACTGGTGATAAAAACGCATCATCTTTTCCTTCTTCGATCGACTCTAGATGAGACATTCTAATGGAGGTTGCATTTTCGACTTCTTTTAAGGAGAGATTAAGCTCTTTACGTTTAGTTTTAAAAAGCTCACCCAATTTTTTTACATCTTCACTCATATACGTACTTTATGTTTCTCAAAACTCAAAGCTAACCGATTAGTGATTTTAATTAAAGCATTTGCTAATGTTACAGCATGAGTAAACCGTCTAATTTTATTACTGAAATTGATACAGCGCTTGCTTCTAAACTAAAAAAAGACTTAGAAGATCAAGGATTTGATCTCTCACAGCCAGTCTATACCATCTTTCAAGCCAAAAAAAAAGGTGTTTCTTGCACACTCTATAAATCAGGCAAACTCATGGTTCAAGGAAAGGGAAAAGATGACTTTATCAGCTATTATCTTGAACCTGAAATTTTAGGAAACCTTTCCTATACTTATCCTGAAACTGCAGTCGATATGACTCCCCATATTGGTGTCGATGAAGCGGGGAAAGGAGATGTCTTTGGCCCTCTCTGCATCGCAGCTCTTTATGCAAATGAAAAAATGATTTCTGAGCTGATTAAAATGGGCATCCGTGATAGCAAGCGTCTTACCGATAGCACAATCATTAAATTTGCCTCTAAAATCAAACAAGAGTGTCCCCATTCGATCATTCAAATCTTTCCCAAAAGATATAATGAACTCTATGACCAGTTTAAAAATCTGAACCATCTTCTAGCTTGGGGCCATGCAACAGCCATTGAAGAGCTTCTTAAAAAGACCGACTGTAGAACTGTGATTATCGATCAATTTGCCAATGAACATGTCGTGGAAAATGCCCTCAAGCGCAAGGCTCTCGAAGTCGAGCTTTCTCAGCGCCATCGTGGTGAGGAGGATATTGTCGTTGCAGGAGCCTCTATCTTGGCCCGTGCCGCCTTTGTCCAGGGGATTGAAAAGCTTGGCTCTCAGTTCAATCTAACCCTTCCTAAGGGAGCTTCCTCTCTAGTTATCAAAGCAGGACAGCAGTTTGTCCGATCTCATGGAGAATCACCTTTGAATGAAGTGGCAAAGCTTCACTTCAAGACAATTAAAGATTTTATTTAACACTTAAAATCCTCCGTCCAGATTAAAAAATTCGTTTTGCATACTCTCAATTCAAATTAAACATATTTTAGTTGATAAAACATTATAAATAAATATTTATTATATAGTTAATATAACATTAAATTTATGTTTATATTGTTATTATAGTTTAATGGTTGATATCATATTTATTGTGAAAGGTAAAACTTAGGGGACCTTAAATGGAAAAAGCACAACAAACTGTCTATTCTAATGTTAGTTATTACTGCCAAGCAGCTCTCCGATTACCCGGAGATACAAAAAATTATTTGAGCCGACAAGTCGAAGTCTTACAAGGCTACGGCAACTCTGTGAGTGAATATGCTGCTGAAAAGATGGATCACATCCGTCAATTCCCTGCTCGTGCAAGAGCCTTTTATAATGTGATCGATCAAACAGCTTACGGTTCATACCGTGGGTTTATGCTAGGTGGTCTGATCGGCTTCTTTACCGGAGGAGTTTTAGGTGCCTATGCTGGTGCTCAAACAGGAGCTCAGATTGGCGCTTGGGTTGGCTTGTTCAATGGAATCAATGAACTAGCCGATCAAATCCATGCTGAACATGTTGAAGCTGATACTGCACAAAAATACTAAACGGAGTATAGTGAAAGGGTATGATACATACCCTTTCACTCACTTCTTTTGTTCTTATTGAATCAACCACGATCACTTTCGATCAGGGTTTTCATATTTTAACCGGCGAAACTGGTGCCGGAAAAACTCTTCTTATCCAAGCAATCCACCTTCTTTCGGGACATAAAGTTTCTCCAGATCTTATTCGAGCTGGTGATGAGAAAGCTACAATTGAAGCGACTTTCCATATCGAAAATCTTTCTGAAGTCCACAAAATCCTCGAAGGAAGCGGAATCCAGTATGATCCTCATGAACTTTTGATTATTCGCCGTGAGATTTCAAGAACCTCAAAAAATCGAATCTTTATCAATGCTCAGATGGCTCCCCTTTCTCTTCTAGGACAACTCGGACCTCACCTTTTGGAGCTCGTTAGCCAGAATAGCTCCCAATCGATCCGGCAAAACGAAGCACAGAGAAACCTTCTGGATCTCTATGGTGATCTTAAGGAGGATGGACAAGCGCTTGAAAAAACTTATTACAAAAAAGAAGCGCTTCATAAGGAGTTATTAGATCTTAAACGGATGACCGCTTCGAACCAATTAGAGTCGCTGAAATGGGAGTTAGAGGAGTGGGAAACCCTAAACTATCAAGAAGGAGAAGAAGAGACTCTCTTTGAAGAATATAAAACCCTCGCGCAGTCAAAAGAAACCATTGAAAAGTTAAGCTCTCTTCAAGGAGGGATCGACCATCCTTCTCTTATTCCGGCTTTAGCTCAATTCCAAAAACTATCAAATGACTCCTCTCTAGCAGAACACCTAGAAAGTGCAATTGTCCACCTCCAAGAGGCTTCCTTTCTTGTCTCAAAAAAGCTAGAAGAAGCTGAAGACTCCCCTCACCGCTTTAAAGAGCTAGAAGAACGTCTTTCTATGTTAAACCGATTGAAGAAGAAATATCACCTGGATTCATCTGAAATCCTCACCCATGTAGAGAAGCTCAAAGAAGAGATCGATAACTTAGAGAATGTTGATCAAAAACTCGAAGTCTTAGAAAAAAAACTGAAGCTTAAAGAAGGCGAGTGCCAAACGCAATCCTTAGCCCTTTCTGAAAAGCGAAAAACCGCTGCAAAAGCACTTGAGAAAAGACTTGCTGAAGAGCTACAATCCTTAAACTTTCCTCATGCAGAAACCCCAATCACTTTTAAAGAGAAAGAGATGGGGCCTGCAGGAATCGATGAGATCTCATTCCTCCTTTCTGCAAATAAAGGAGAACAGGCTTCCTCAATAGCCCAAAAAAGTAGTGGTGGCGAGGTTGCCCGCTTTCTCCTAGCTCTAAAAATCATTCTCGCAGAAAAAGAAGGGCTTCCAACATTGATCTTTGATGAAATCGATGCAAATATTGGAGGAGAAACTGCAACCCTTGTTGGTCAAAAGCTTAAGGCATTGGGTAATCAATCACAAATCATAGCCATTACCCACTTTCCCCAAGTCGCTCGCTATGCTGATCATCACCTGCAAATCTCTAAAAAAGAAGTCAATGGACGCACTTTGACTGAAATCCACCCCTTAAAATCAACGGAAAAAGAAACCGAACTTCTCCGCATGCTAGGCGGAGTAAGCATTCATGACAAGCAGTCTCTTATGAACAGTTGAAAAATTTATCTCTTTAAGCTTATATAGAGGTTAGGGGGAAAAATGAAACGGTTACTCTTATTCCTTATTGTCTTAATACTGCCTGCTTTAACTTATTCGCTCGACTATTCTCTAGCGACAGACTATTGCTTTGTGCATAAAAAAGACCGCGTCTTTATCGACGGCTACTTTACGGCTAATTCATCTGCCGATATTGATAAACATGGGTTTAGGGGATCCAACCTCCATTATTCTGAAGGAGCAGGAGCGATTTTTATTAATGCTTATCCTGCTGAAGACCACGCTCTTTCCTTTGAGTTTGGATATGGTTATATGAAGCTCGACTTTGATGATAACCCGTCGTTTAGTCAGAAGCATTTTCATGATGGAATCTTTTCCATTGGATACATTACAACAGCGATCAAAGATTGGCGTTGGGTTGTTAATCTTGGTGTCCATGCCAACCTTGACCATTTTAATATGGGAACGAATGCCTTTTATACAGGAATGATCTGGGGTCGCCTTGCCTATAACCGTCCTCTAGGGATTCATATTGGCGTTGTGGGACAAGCAGGAGTAAAAAGCACCTATCTCTTTCCTATCTTGGGATTTGATTGGTACTTTCATAAACAATGGAAAATCAATGCAATCTTTCCCCTTGATTTTTCCCTCCACTACTATTTCGCAAAAAATTGGTCTTCAGCTCTAAGTTATCGAAGCTTTGGAGGCTGGTACCGCTCCTTCCATCGTGTTGGAAAGCATGAAAACAATCCAGAGTCGATGTTCTCTGTCCATGCCAATGGACTCGACATCGGGATCTATTTTGACTCCCGCCATTTTTCTATCGGCATCTTTGGAGGAGCCAATTTCGGAGGATGGATTCTTATCAAGAACCGCCATGGAGCCAAACCTGTCTATTACCACTTTGACTATGCAGGGTATGCGGGTGCTAAAGCTTGTTTGGAATTTTAACTAAGCAGATAAAATAAAGATCTTAAAGCAAGCCTATCTGTTACTTGCTTCGTTAGTCTGACAAGAATGAATAAAACACTTGGAACACTTTTTATTGTATAAATGCAACGAAAACAGCAATAAAGCTAATAAATAGTTCAATTGCAATGGTAGTTTTATAAACTTAAATGGTGGTTTATAATAAAAAAACTAAAACTACCAAATAAAACATAAAAAGCAATCTTCACCCATTGTTTTGAACTACGTTTAGCGGCAAAATAAACAGCGACAAAGGATAGCACTAAAAAAAAGAAATCGATAGCTTTCCACCAATTAGGGCTATTTACACAACAGTCTAAAGTACATGCCCTAGCAATAAATATGAATGGTGTCAAAATACAATGAACCAGACACAAACTTGAACTTGCCATACCTAGGGCATCAGCATAGAAATTATTCCTAATTATTTTATTAATCATCCATATCCATTCATTAGCTGAGGTTTAAATCAGAAAAAGATTATATAGAAATTTATACTGCCTTACAAGCAGAAGTTGATAGATGGCAAAAACTTTTTATAAGTAACAGTGAGTATAACTTCACTCCTTCAACTATTGATGATCCGGGAACGGCGGGTTGAAGCTCTTTGCGAGATTGCAAGAAGAGAACATTATATGAGTTAATCCTCATCCTCGTCTTCGTACTCTTCGCTAAAAGGGTAAAGATCCTCTTCATCTTCGTCGAGTTCTTCTTCTTCACCAAAGTCACTTTTGGGGTCTAGATAAAGTGCCATAGAAGTCGCTCGAGGTAAGGGAAGATAGTCGCTTTGCTCATCCTCCGAAAGAGGTTTCGAATGCAACACTCGCCACATACAAATCACGATAAAAAGAGCGCAGAGAATGCTCATATATAGGAACAGTCCTGATGGACCAAAGTAGCTCATGAAAAAAGGAGAAATAAGGGGGCCTATGATACATCCGACACCATAGATCAGTAGAAGAGAGCATGTAATTCCAATTACCTTTTTTTCTGAAAAATGGTCACAGGTATAGGTAATAGCAAGAGGGTAAAGGGTAAAAGAAATCCCCCCAAAAAGAACCATTAATCCGAGAAGAAGGTAATAGTGAAAGTGACTGCTATGATAGAGCGCGAAGGTCACAAGCATTAAAACAAAAGTAATCCCAATAATCACCTTTCTACGATTGAAAATATCTGACAGGTGTCCTATCGGCCACTGCAGGAGAAGGCCTCCCATAATGGTAAATCCCATAATCTGGGAAATTTGAAAAAGACTTAAGTGAATCTCCCGCGCAAAGATCGGCGCAAGACCATAAAAAGAGCTCATGATTAGCCCAGAGACAAAACAGCCAATTGGCCCTAAAGGTGACCTTTTAATCACCTGAAAAACATTCGTAATCGCAGATTCCAAAAGAACAGGACCACTACTGCGCATCATCGATACAGGAATCACTGAAAGAGAACTTAAAATTACCGTAATCGCAAAAGGAATCAGACTTTGCACAGGTGAAGCATTCAAAATAAATTGCCCAAACCCTTGGGCTAAATAAAGGGTCAGCATGTACAGTGAGAGCAATTTTCCCCGACTTCTGAGTCCTGAGGAAAGAAGGAGCCAACTCTCAATCGCTATAAAAAATCCTGAAGTACAAAAACCTGTGAGAATCCGATAGAGAGTCCAAGAATAAGGGTCGATATAGAACGATTGGACGACAATGATCACCGAGTTGATCGATGCCATCAAGGCAAAACTTCGAATATGACCAATACGACTAATCAGCCGCTCGACATAAAGTGCGCCGAGCATCATCCCTAAGTAATAAGCTCCACCAAGAACCCCTACGACAAAATTAGGATAACCCTCAATAGAAAACCTTAAACTTGTGAACGTTGTAAAGAAACCATTTCCAAGCATAACAATCACAAGACTCAGAAGAGGAGCAATCACACCGCGAAATACTTTTCTCATGCATCCTTCTTTTTGGTTCCAATTTTCATCTTTGCCTCAGGAGAAACCCATTGCCCATCAACTTTATGAAGGGGTTGAGTCACCACCATATATTTTTCCTTTTCAAAGGGGTGTTGTACCTCTCCTTTTCGCATAATCAGTTGTTCAAAGGAATAATGAATTTCGAAATGGTCTTCATCTTTTTTTACTGTTGTAATATTGGAATTCGAAAAAATCGGAAGAAAATATTCAGACTTCGTTCCAAGAAGCTTTGTCACCCCATCTTCAATAGCTGACTGAAAAGCTTGCTTTCCCACCTGAGAAAACGCTTCCTGAAGAAGAGAAAAGAGCCTATCATGAGCAGGACAAAGCTTTTCCATTTCCTTATAGACTTCAAGAAGCTTTTCAAGAGTGAATCCATTCGTTTTCTCTGCATGATAAACTTGCCTATCGCCATCGTAGAGTTGGAATGATGGCCATTCACGATTTAACTCCTTCCCAAAATCAACCGTCATAAAACGGTAGTCATCATCTTCTTCGATCTTCTCATTGATCGTAGGAAAGTTTTCCAAGTCCCCTTTCACTTTGATTTCAGCCCCATCAGAGATTTTTTCGATGAACGAAAGTTCCTTTTTCATTTCAGAGGAGCACTCCTCAAAAGCCCAATCAAGAAGACCAAGAGTCACATTTGAAACCTCTTGAATGGAAAGGAGGAAATCCCATTGATATTTATTTAGGATTAGGGCGCAAAGATTAAATTGTTGATCCTCGCTCATGTGATAGAGAACCTCTTGCTGGTTCGCTAACTGAATCAGTTGCCTACGATTTTCAAGAGGAAGGTCTCTAGGGAGATGCCGACTAGCGAGATAGGTTTGGAGGGTCTCAATATCTTTGTGTGATGTCTTGGAAAGGGTTTCAATAAGATGAAACAGTTCAGGGTTGGTATCGCTAATCTCCTCAAAGTCTTGGTAAGCTAGCACAATCTCCTGAAAAGCCTTCCCAAGTTCACGAAAGCGTGTGATTTGAGAAAGATTCTTGCGGCAAACAGAGGTTCGTGAAAGTCGGTCATGAATTCCCTCTGGGGTTAAACAATGTTCTTCTTTTAACGTTTTATTGCAAAAATTAATGTTTTGAATCTGCCGGTATTGATTAATCCGCGCCTTTTTTTTAAGCTCATGCCACATCCTTAAGTAATCCAAATGTTTACGTGATTTAATCCGATGCAAACGAATACTTTTACTATCTCGAATGGGGTTAGTAATAAAAAGAAGAAGCTCACTAGGATAAAAGATCGCTTTAAACTCCAAGGCATCTTCCGTTGTATCAACCTTTTCTGATTGAACCTTCAAAAAAATAGCATTGAGAGACTGTCTTGGATCGTTATGAACGTGATCTTTACGCGCTGCTTCAATATGCTCTTGAAGAGCCCTGAAAAAGAAGAGTTTTCGAGCCGCTAAAGCTTGGGCAATGGCCCGCTTAGCTTTTTTATACTTTTTATAGGGGTAAACCCCTAGTGTTAGGATAGATAAAATGATATTCTTAAAGGAATGACTCTTAAAAGACTTTCGAAAATGGTGTGTAAGGGCTCCTTGCCACGAATCTCTGTGATTAACATTGACGAACTTAACATCGGGTAATGATGGATTATGCATAAGGAAGCCCCTCTTACATCTCCCCATAACAAAACTGTATTAAAAACAAAAGAACGGGATGACTAGGGCGTGTAATCAAATAAAACAAGTTGAAAGAGTTCTTTTCAAGGCGCTTGATAGAAAGAGCTAGAGCAACGAAGTGTAATTGATTACACGCCCTAGGGACAAGTCCTACATTCCAAAGAACTTTTTTCCTAAGGTTCCTAGTTTGAATAGGTGGTATATCATGAAGATCATCACAACACCTTTAGCCGTCCAAAGGAATACCCGTATCCAGTTGGAAGTCATTAGATTGCGAAGAGATTTAGGCGAAAAACGAATGCAAAGTTTTTGATGAAATGAGATTTGGAACAGAAAGGTTGAAAGCCAAATTAAAATCAGAAGGACAAGGTTCACCCCTGCAAGCATTGTGAGGGTGCCCCCAGTTGCTGAACTGACCAGCAGAAAAGCTGTCACTGCTTCAAAAAGCATAATGGGCCCTAGAAGGAGAGTCGTCCGTCGAATATGCGACCGCTCATATTCAACAAAACCTTCTTTGATTTTTCGATAGAGTGGATAATGCACAACTTGCGTAAACCACACGATTCCAATAAGAATCCAGGTCACCACAAGTTGTGCAATCGTTAGGTAAATAAGGTCTAGAACGGCTGACATTATTTTACGAGCTCAAATGATTCAATAAAGTGAGTATAGTGCATCTCAAGGTAGTTATTTTGCTCACATTCCATGGCTAAAAGGTAGAGATTATTTTCTGCCATGATTGCTCTTCCTTTAAAATAAACCCCTTTAGATTTAATGAAGAAATCTAGCGCCTTATGTCCTTGCACGTTAACAAGGTCAGCAAAAATCAGTTCATTATCGTGATTTTGCGTCACCAGTCCATTTAAAAAGCTCTCTAAACTCATCTCAGCATGAGATTCATTAATAAACGGAGGATATTGCGCAATCAACATCATATACACAGCTTTTTTCTCATGAGCTGAAACATAAACGTCATAACGAAGGTTGTACCCCTGCTCTGGAAAAGGCATCATTTGTTTGACATGCTCTGGAGATTGAGGCAGCGATACCATACACTTTCCATGAACAGAATGAAACTTCTTCCAGTTTGAAACGGTATCGACCTTTGCTCCTTGCTTATCAGCAAGCTTTAGTGGAGCTCCTCCAATACTAGCAGCTGTTAGAAAAACAGCGCCAAAAGTTGCTAGTGCCTGTTTCTTAAATATCTTCAACATAATTTCCCCCTTATTTACCTTTTATGTGACATGTATCATTGATGATACACCCCAAACAACGAGGAATAGAAGGATGAAGATCGCTAGCCCTGCCAAAACAAGATTAAGCAGTGCCATCCAAGCTGAAAACCCTTGCACTTCCCCTAATGCATGTAACATAATTATTAGTCCCCAAATTCCAATCACAAGTTGAAGTATCCCAAGTCCCATACTGACCGCAGCCGCTGCCCCAACAAGTTTAGTTTCATAGCCAGCAACAAAGAGGCTATTGCCATGAAGAACCATTAAAACAATCCAGACTAAGCACGAGACGACCATAGGAACACTGGACCAATAAGTCGCTGCCCGTATCTGTTTAAAACTTCCTTTCCCTTTAATCAGCTTTCCAATCCAAAAATAAAACGCACTCAGAACATTGAACACAATGTAACCCACAGGAATGGAAAATATTAATGCCAATAAAATCACAAAAATCAGAGACGTTCCCTGTCCGAGAGATAAATACTGAAGAATTTGAAGGATATACTGAAAACCGTAGATCGCACAAAGGGCAACCAGTCGATAATTCGTATTGTATTCGATAAGTGCCCGAATTGTCTTTCTGGGATGGACCCAGATACTAAGCCATGGATTAAGTCCGAGTTTCTCTTTCATAACGCCCCCTATGCTTAATTTAGACTCATAAAATTAATTGCACAAGGATATTTTTTTAACGGAAGGGAAACACAACCCTCTTATAATTAATAGAAGTGATAACACATCTCTTTGAGAATGAATCTATCCAGTTAGTTTACAAAAAGGCGGCATTTCGCCGCCTTTTTTAGACAAAATATTGGAAATAAAGCACGAGCGTTAACGTTGTAAATACAGGAAACTTAACCGGCTTATAATCAAATGTTTTATGAAAAATATTGAAAAGACATAAAACAAGTAGTGATGGGTAAATAATTTGAAGCGCTGGAGCAAGAAGATGAACAATCCCCGTAAACTCCAGAGTCGAAATAAAAACCGTTGTTACTAAGATAGCAACTAAAGACCACTCATAGGAGATTTTGTTCTTTAAAAGCCTTTGTTGTAAAAACTCCGCACAAACAACTGTTAATGCAATCGCTGTCGTTAAACAAGTAAGGGCAATAGACATACAAACAATAAGCCCTGCATGATGTCCTAAAACAATTTGCCCGATTTTTCCTAAGAGTTGATCAGCACCTACTCCTTCAAGAGCAAGGCTGTGGTGAGCAGCAACATAGCTAAATCCGATATAGATAATGCTTAAGAGAGAGGCTCCAATTAAGCTCGCTTTAAAAATAGGTAGGAGAAGTCCCTTTTTCTCTTTTCCTTCTTGTTGCTTTTTAAGTCTTGTATAAACAAGAGAAGAAAAGAAAAATGCTGCCAGAAGATCCATCGTATTATAGCCCTCCTTCAAACCATAAAAGAATGGATGTGCAACATGAGAGGATCCTACAGGATCTGACCCTGAAAAGAAGACTCCTTTAATAATAATCACAACAAGGAAAAGGACGAGTAAGGGCGATAAAACATAACCAATTAAATCTAGAATTCTGTTTTTCTTCCAAGAACAGAGGAAAATAATCACTGAGCTAATCAAGCTAAAGGTTAGAAGATGAAGTCCACTGAAATAAACCTTAAGCGTCGAGTAAGTTAAGGTAATACAGCGGGGAATGCCTCCAAAAGGGCCAATCATACTTAAAAGAAGAATAATCACAGCAAGACCTGGCCATCTCCCAATACGGTTAAAGAAACTTTCATAATCCCCTTCGAAAAGAGTAATCGCAAAGAGCCCACTGAATGGAACAAAAACGGCCGTTAAAATAAGTCCTAGTAGAGCCCATATCAATCCCCCTTCAACGGTTTGGCCAATGATCAGAGGAAACGTTATATTTCCGGCTCCAAAAAACATGGAGAACATTGCTAGTCCCGTTGATACTGATGTACTTTTTAGTTTATTCACTTTTTTTCCTTATTTTGATTTTGTATTGTTAGTAAAAATTTATATATGGGGTGGGGGGATTATCTGCGCCTATTGGCGCACAATATTGACTCGAGTAGAAATAAGGATAATTTTTTTTAAATTTTCCATAACGCTCTGCATTTTACACCGAAAGCATTTTTGAAGCAAGAAGGGATTATAAGGTTAAACAACATGTTCTAAGGCTTGAGAAAGTTTCGGGTAGTGAAAGTGATAGCCTGATTCATTGAGACGTTGGGGTTCCACGCGGGTACTTGTTAAAAGAAGTTCTTCCCCTTTCTGCCCTAATATCATTCGAATCACAAATTCGGGTAAAGGAGGTCCCATCCAACGGTTCAACCGCTTTGCTAATTTTTTTGTTAAAATATCGTTAGGGACTGGGTTAGGAGCAACAACATTCACAGCCCCATGCAATGAAGGTGTCATCATGACATGGTAGATGGAACCCACAACATCATCAATCGCAACCCAACTTACATATTGATGACCATTACCTAATTTTCCTCCCATACCCCACTTAAAAGGAGTCAACATCTTTTTAAGAGCTCCACCTGCAGAACTAAGTACTACACCAAAACGTGTGTGAACAACGCGAACTCCCTTTTCTTCCAGTTCTCTTGAGGCTCGTTCCCATTGCTCGCAAACTTCAGAAATAAACAGACCTTTCCCAGGGCTTGAAGTTTCATCAACCACTTCATTTCCACGGTTCCCATAGTAACCAATCGCTGATGCTGAAATAAATGCTTTGGGCGGTTTTTCTAGACCTTTAATAATCTGAACAAGATTTTCAGTTCCTTTTGAGCGGCTCTTTAAAACGCGCTCTTTTTTCTTCTTTGTCCACCTTCCTTTTCCAATATTCTCGCCAGCTAAGTGAACCATAACATCAAACCCTTCAAACTGGCGCGCATCACACTCCCCTGTCTTAGGATTCCAAATCACCGTCTTCTCTTCTTTTGATCCTAAGCGAGAGAGATGCCAAACATCATGACCTGCGAACTCTAAAAAATAAGCCAAATTTTGCCCGATTAGTCCATGGGCACCACTGATTAGAACTTTTAAAGGTTTTTCAAAATGATATTTCCCAAGCATCCCAATATCATGATCGATCATCTCGTGTTTGTAAGTCAGAATCCGCGAAAGTCTTTTTCGAAGGATTCGACAAATAATGGGATTAAATATCCTGGGAAAACTGTGAGAAAAAACAAAAGAATCAATGATCTCTGAAGTATATGCACTCTGAGGAGTAATGACCATTTCATATTTAAGCTCTCTTAAGATTCCATCTTTAGCAATAATCTTAAACCTTTCATTGGGAAAAAAATCGGTGTACTCAAGATTCACCGTTGTTGTAAAAAAACCTAAAAATTTAGCGCGAAAAGTAATTCTTGATCCTATTAAATTTGGGCGCCCTTCTGAATTAAGAACCTCAACGTTCTCATAGGGTGGAATGCATCTTTCAAGCATCCGATCTTTAAGATGCCAAGTAAAGACTGCTTTGGGGGACCGGTTGATCAGTGACCTAAATTGAAATCTGCTTTTGGAAACCATCTAAAACCTATCCACTGATTCAAACAGCATTACATTATTATCGTAGGTAAGGTTTTTTTGCAAAAAAAAATGCACTAGCCACTACTAGCGCATTTCGCTGACCGATTTCAATTTCGTTGATTAGGCGCCAACAGCCGCTCGAAAAAAAGGTCCAAAAACGTAGGTATCTTTCACTGCAACTTCAAACACTCTTACTGCTCTAAATTCTTCAATAGCGTTAGGATCTTCAATCACAAAAACATCTACCGCATTTTTTCCTAATTGTTTAACTCTAGTAGCTGCATGGCCAATCATTGCACGAGTACCTGAAAACCACTCTTTTCCTTGTTTTTCAGCCTTTCGTTGTGCTCCTTTTTCCTTTGCAGTCATCGTATACTCAAAACGAAGATTATTTCCTGCTTGCAATAAGTCTGCAGCAATAAAAAAAGATGATGCTGTGTAAAGCAGTCGGCCTAAAGATGCTGTCCGTTTCTGAAGAATGCTAAAAGTACTTAACGCAAGAAAAGCAAGAGAAATAGTTCCAAAGAGTTTTGCAGCAAATCCGACAATTTTAGCAAGATCGACTTCGCTAGCTGGCTCTCTCCATTTCTCGCTGATTGTAGTGGCAGAATTCCAAGCCTCTGCTGCTTCGTCTATCAGATTCGTAGTATATGCTTTTGAAACTATAGAAATAAAATTTGACATAAACACTCCCTATTTCTTTCCCAAACTAGGGAAATCATAATAGAAAAGAATGTTTATTAGCAATGAAAAAAAGAAGTCGCAAGCTGTTTATTACTTGCGACTTAGGTTTCTTACTGTTATTTCTTGCAAGAGCCACAGCATAGAGCTTTACACTTCCCAAGGAAGCTAAGGCCCCAAAGACCTGCAAGTCCAACAATCGCATAAACCAGTCTAGCGAGCCATGTAGAGTCTCCTCCAAAAAGCCATGCGACTAAATCGAATTGAAAAAATCCCCAAAGACCCCAGTTTAGAGCACCTACAAGGATGAGTATCAGTGCGATAACATTAATTACTTTCATAGGTTCTTGCCTCCTGTCCTACTACAATCTCATAATAAAGTTTTTCCTTTAAAATTGTCACCCCTTCAAAAAAAAATTTAAAAAACGTTTTGACGTTTAATGACATAGCAAATAAAATTTTTATTAACGTCTATTAACAAGGAGTTTTCTCGCCTTATGAAAACAATGAAACCAATCTTTATTTTTTTCTTTTTAGTACTAATGTCATGCAGTATTTCACATGCAAATGATTTCAAACCACTTAACTTTAGTGTTTGGACTGATTACAAGAAAATCGATTTTGAAAATCTTACTCCGGATGAGAAAACCACTAAGCTTCAAGCTTTGTTTATGGATAAGGTTCGATTTTGTAAAAAACATGGAATTCGAAGAACGATCATCCGGGTTTTAGATCCATCTTCATTCTCATTTTTCAACCCTGAAAACTTTGATAGTACGCGAGATGATAACTTTTACTTTTGGGCCATTGAACTCAGTAAATGTGCCGAATTAGAAGTTGTTTTTGATCCAAGTTCTTTCAACTTATACCCCTCTTCATTGTGCAATTCTCTTTCTAACTTAGCAAAAGCTTTTTTCAAGGTTCAATCTCCTTATCAAGATTTTCAGCATTTAGTTGAAAAACTCTCTTGGGTCAGCCTTGTCAACGATATGTATGATCCTTCTTTTAGCAACCCACCATTGATAAGAGGGGTGACAATTAATCCAAAGGGAATAAGTGATCAGCTATTCCAACGAGTGATTAATGCTTTAGATCAGTACAGATGCAGTGCTTCGACTGAATTCCCCCCTAATAACTTTCCAAGCTTAAGAACGGCTGCCTATTTTGATTTAGACCAAAGAGATCTAGCTTTTGCTAACTTAGCTCGCTTTCCCTTAGCGACAGATCTTCGAACAGAAAGACCTGGTGATCTTGGCATCACCCTTACCGATACGTTTCCTGCGCAGGGAGAAGAACTTCTTGCTCCTGAATGGCGTCCTGACGACAATCGTCCCCTTTTAGATCATGCCTATGTAAACATGGCTGACAGAAGGTTAATCAGCGCGATTTATCAAAACCAAGCATACGTTGCAAAGCCTGAAGTCTACGACGAGAAAGGGATCCTCACATGCTCTAGACACCTAGCTATGAACTTAAGGGGTGAACCGATTGCCAAAGGACCTGGAACCGTAACCATCCTTAAAGGGACCAATGTCGTCTCAGGAACTTATACCTTCTTCCGCACAGGTGATTTAAAAAATCGGGAAGGAAAATTTGTAAGAAATAGTGTGATTGAAATTACTCCACCCCACAGTGAAACAATCATGCGCAAAGTTATTTCAGATCACCCTGGTACAAATAAAGAAATGCACGTCACCTCTTCCTTCAGTACGACTGCTGACATCATCGATGCTGAGTATCGATTTACACCCACTCCAATCAGCTGGAATCGCCCTATGATTTCAAATGCTCTTTCTTCAAGAATTTACTTTGTCTTTAGTTGTGAGTTCACTCCTCCAAAAGACCTATTTATGGGAAATTGGCGAGATCAGAACTTTATAACATTTTTAAAAAGCAAAGATAATAATGCAGGTTTCTTGCTTCATCCGATCTTTACTAACTTATCCAACCAAGGGCAAACCCCCTCAAACAATATCGTACTTTATGACTTCACAACAATCCCCAATGGAACACCTTATCCCGAGATCAATTGGGGACTCGGAAACGCCGTGCATCGTTAACTCCATATTTAAGCATAGGAACCCTAACGCTAAGGGTTCCTATGCGTCTTGTTGATTGACTTTTTCTTTCACTATCATCTATTATTTGCATAATAATTTCAGGAGAATTTGTGTCTGATTTAAACGAAGAATCTCTAGCTAATCTAACAAAGTTATGTCGAATTAATTGTTCAGATGAGGAACTTAAGACATTACTTCAAAATCTTAAGTCGATCTTAGGGTACATTGATCAACTAAAAGAAGTTGATACGGAAGACGTTCCCGTTTGTAATCACGTTAGTGAAGAAATCGAAACGTTTATGAGAGAAGATGAAGTAACAGAGGCTCTGGATCGGAATAGTTTTCTTGAAAATAGTCCTTCCCATGTTGGGGGAATGGTCCGTGTTCCAACTGTGATAAAATTCTGAGGATCCATGTATAAAAAATCTGCTCATGAGCTGCATCAAGCTTTTATTGAAGGACGACTGACTGCATCTGAAATTGCTGCAGGTTTTTTGCAACGTATTCAACTACTTGATGGGGATATTCAAGCTTTTTTAAACGTGTTTTCAGATCGTGTTATGGAAAAAGCTGAAAAGCTTGATAGTAAACGTGCCGCAGGAAAGTCTCTTGGAAAGCTTGCTGGAATTCCCATAGCCATCAAGGATAATATCCAAATCAAAGGGGAAACAACAACGTGCGCTTCAAAGTTTTTATCCAACTACACCTCCCCTTTTGATGCAACGGCCACGCGACTCATCGAAGAAGAAGATGGTCTGATCATCGGTAAAACCAATCTTGATGAGTTTGCTATGGGTTCCTCAACAGAGCATTCAGCTTATCAAAGAACGCGCAATCCTTGGAACTTGTCTTGCGCTCCAGGAGGATCTTCCGGTGGATCGGCCGCAGCTGTTAGTGGACGCCTCGCTCCGATCTCATTAGGAAGTGATACAGGTGGCTCCATTCGTCAACCCGCAGCTTTCACAGGAACTGTCGGATACAAACCTACCTATGGAAGGATTTCACGTTACGGACTTGTCGCCTTTGGCTCTTCCCTTGATCAAATTGGTCCCTTTGCAACCACTGTTAAAGATGTTGCCCTAATGATGGAAGTGATGGGACGCCCATGTGCACGCGACGCAACAAATGTGAAAGCAACGCCCGAACCTTATCTCGACCATCTAGACAGTTCGATCCAAGGAAAAAAAATCGGAGTCCCTTGGAAGTTTTTAGAAAGCCTTTCAGATAGTGCCCGCAAAATTTTCGATCAAAATTTGAGCATTCTTAAATCAGCCGGAGCTGAAATTGTTGAAGTCAACCTTGACCTACTGAAATACTCTATTCCGATTTATTACATCCTCTCAACTGCTGAAGCTTCAACTAATTTAGCCCGTTTTGATGGGGTCCGTTATGGTAAAAGATCTGAAAAAGCACGAAGCCTTGATGAAATTTATGATTTATCACGAGAAGAGGGCTTCGGAGCAGAAGTTAAACAGAGAATCCTACTCGGAACCTTTGTCCTTTCTTCAGGATACCAAGACGCCTATTATAAAAAGGCTCAAAAAGTTAGAACTTTGATTATCGAAGAATATAAAAAAGCTTTTGATACCTGTGACCTGGTCGCTATGCCGACAACACCAAGCCCCGCTTTTGAAATCGGCGGAATCCAAGATCCTTTAGAGATGTATCTTCAAGATCTTTACACAGTGAGTGCAAACCTTGCAGGTCTTCCTGCAATTAGTATTCCTTCAGGAAAAGACGAAAAAGATCTACCTCATGCCCTTCAGTTATTAGGGCCTCAAATGGGAGATGGAAAAGTCCTGCACTTTGCATACCAATTTGAAAAAGAATTGAACTTAACAGGTTTTATTCCCCCACTCTTTGATAAGGAGGTATCTCTATGACACAGATTTCTTATGAAGAATGGGAACCGGTGATTGGGCTTGAAGTCCACGCTCAATTGAATACGCGTTCAAAAATCTTTGCTTGCTCAGCCAACCGTTTTGGTGATGAACCCAATACCAATATTGAAATCAATGATACCGGACAACCTGGAGCTCTTCCAGTCCTCAATAAAGAAGCCGTTGATTTAGCGATCCGTTTCGGTTGTGCGATCAATGCCAAAGTTGCTGAGTTTAGTAAATTTGACAGGAAATCCTATTTCTATCCTGACTCACCTCGTAACTTCCAAATCACTCAATTTGATATGCCAATTATCATTGGAGGAGAAGTTGTTGCGGATGTAGAAGGAAAAACAAAGGTCTTTCAGCTGCACCATGCCCACTTAGAAGATGATGCAGGAATGCTAAAACACTTTTCTGACTTCGCTGGAGTGGATTACAACCGTGCTGGTGTTCCTTTATTGGAGATTGTTTCTGAGCCTTGTATGTCTTCCCCAAAAGATGCTAGCGGCTACGCAATGACCTTAAAAGCCATCCTTGAGTATCTCGATGTCTCAGACTGTAATATGGAAGAAGGCTCGATGCGAATTGATACCAATATTTCTGTTCGCCCTAAAGGAGATAAAACTCTCAGAAATAAAGTTGAAATCAAAAACCTCAACTCCTTTACCAATATGGAAATGGGAATTGAGGCAGAGATACGCCGCCAAATTCGTGCCTATACTCAACATCCAAATGAAGATCCAAACCTTGTAGTCCCCAGCTCCACTGTCCGTCTAGACCTGGAAAAAAAAGAAACGGTTCTGATGCGCTCTAAAGAAGAAGCTAAAGATTATCGCTACTTTCCTGAGCCAGACCTTCCTCCAATTATCCTTACAACCGAATACATCGAAAAAATACGGAAGAACCTTCCAGAGCTCCCTCATCAAAGGTATGAGCGCTATACAAAGAAGCTCAAACTCACAGAGTATAACGCATCTATTTTGGTGAATGACAAAGCCCTATCTGATTATTATGAAACAGCTCTCAAGTCCTGTGACAATCCTTCAGCTCTTTGCAACTGGATCACTGTTGAATTTGTTGGACGCTTTAAAGACTCTGGAATTCACCTTGCTAAATCAGGCATCCTTCCAGAACACATCGCAAAACTTGTCTCTTTTATTGATTTGAAAAAAATTACAGGACGGATCGCTAAAGAAGTTGCAGATATCATGGCAACAAAACCTGGAAAAGATCCTGAGATCATTATCAAAGAAAATCCCAATTTCCAAGCCGTTCATGACACTTCAGCAATCGAGCCTTTTGTTGATGAAGTGCTTGCCGCAAATGCCCAGTCAGTTGAAGACTTCAGAAATGGAAAGGATAAAGCTTTTAATTTCCTTGTTGGTCAGGTGATGAAACTCTCTAAAGGAAAAGCTTCTCCAGACGTCGTTAAGGAACTTTTAACAAAGAAACTTTCTTAGATAGCGTTGTCATGAGATCGCTTTTCTTAAATGCCCCTCTCCTAACAACAGCCTCTAGTTTTTAATCGCCTTCATACCCATCCTTCATGATATTCTTTGGAAAGACTAGAGCATGAATGAAAAGCTTTCTAATATATCGGTCTTTATATGTAGACTTGGGGACACCATGCCAAGCGTTTTTAGTCCTTAGCATGACAAATAAAGTATTAGGCCAATAAGGAATTTTTTTTGCAAAAGAGATTGAATCAGCCCCTTCTCTTATATCTGTTAGAGAACAGTTGTCATTACCATAAAATATTTCAGTTCCTAATTCTTCATGATCTCTATCTTTAGGTAAATAAAGAATCGCTGTTAAAAATCTCCTCCATTGATCTACATGTGGTATGATCTCAAAATTGCTCTTATCAAAACAAAGCCATGTTGCAGTTTGAATCATATCACTATTAGGTTGATAAAGCTTCCGTAAATCAAGTTCTGGTAAGTATGAATCAAGATAGGGGTAAAATTTTTTTGCTGAAGCTTGCCCCACAGCTTTGAGTACTTTTTCGTTAAATTCAGTTAAAAATTCCCTTTTTTGATCAAGGATTGGGGCGTCTAAATCACTTTTAAGCTCTAAATTTAGTACCCCTCTAACACATTCTCGGGAACCAAAATCTCTAGGAAGATAATCGAAGAGTTCATCATACAAATCATCTGGAAGGAAATCGGTAATAAACATATGAGGATAAGGATCTTCAATGACTTCTGCTCGGGCAATTTTTTCCTCAATAAAACTAAGAGATCCATCCCATGCATTCAATGTAAAGCAATAGTTAAATAGAACAGCAAAATAAATCAATACACTCTTTCTCATGTTGCAAACCCCTTTTTAAAGCATACAAATATGTAACTCTAGGTGATTCGAAGGTTTCTTTCAATAAATTATTAACACCTTTATCAAAAGCATAATCTTAGAAATCAAAAGAATAAATTCTCAGAAATAGTCTTATTACTTTTCAACAAATCAATATTTCTATATAATACTTTTCGAAAATTTGAGGTTTGCATGACAACAATAGAAAATCTAGACTCAGGAAATATTCCAGAAGAGTTCCCTTCAATTGACGCTGAAAAACACGTTCCAAAAGAAACAAAAAAAACCAGTCAAACAGCTAATCCGTTTTTTGCGGTCTTTGATTACTTTTATGGTGTCAACCCCGTCTTAGAAAGGCGAGAACTAGGTTACCTCCCCGTCTGGGTCGAAAAAGGAATGGGAAACATGATGTATCCCATGATGACCTTGAGTCAAGGCGGAACGATGAATCACCACTTTGAGCTTCCAAAAGTGAATCAAATCCTTGGCAACTTGAAAGCTCATGCAAGACGCGACCTACCCTATGAAGTCAAGATTCTAAATAAGGATGTCGTTAATGCTTGGTGTCTTCCAGGTGGAAAGATGGCCATTTATAAAAGAATCCTCGAGCGCATTGATTATTTTGTGAATAATAAAGAAGCTATGGGATTAAAAGGATATACCCATCCTGAAACAGGTGAGTTTATCAGCTATCAAAATGTCACTAAAAACGATGTCATTGCTGCTCTCCTTGGACATGAGATGACACATGCCGATGCACGCCATGCAGCCCGTAAACTCGAACTTAGCTTTCTGGCACAAATTGGAATTTTTGGACTTAGCTTTTGGACAAAAGGATGGATCGATAATAAGGAAAGCCTTCTGGAAAAAAACATCTCTCAACTCTCTGCTGAAGAAGTTAAAAAAGAGAAAGATGTCATAGAAAGCTATCGAAAAACCCACAAATTCTTCTTTAACTGGGCCGTTAAACTAGGTGTTGAACTCTATTTTCTATGGGGAAGTCGGAGCCATGAATTAGAAGCTGATAAATATGGCACGCGCCTTGCCGTTGAAGCAGGCTATAATCCAGCAGGAGCACTCTTTCTCCAAGAAATTCTTAAAAAAGAATCTCATGGGCTTTACGATTACTTACCTACTTGGTACCAGAGAATCCAAGGGCTTTGGTCCTCACACCCTCCAAGTACAGAAAGGCAAGCGGCACTCTTTCCCGATGTTAAAGTTTGGATGGTTCAAGGAGCTTAACAAAAGCATCAAAAACTCTTGCTGCATGCCCTTTGGCCTTAACGTTCTTCCATTCCTTAACAACCTCCCCTTTTGGGTTGATAAGGAACGTGGAGCGGATCACTCCTTCATACTCTTTACCATAGTTTTTCTTCAGTCCCCATGCTCCATACTTCTTTAGCACTTCCTTATCAGGGTCTGAGAGAAGGGTAACCGTTAAGTTCTGTTTTTCAATGAAACTTCTATGACTTTCTGGAGAATCTGGACTCACACCAAGAATCACCACATCAGGAGCCTCCTTTTGCAAGGTTGTAAAATCAACCGCTTCTGTTGTACATCCAGGAGTATTATCTTTAGGATAAAAATAGAGAACGACCCATTTGCCGCGAAAATCTTCCAGTGATACAACTTTTCCTTCTGAATTCTTTAATTTAAATGATTCTGCATTTTTCATCTTTATCTCCACTAGTTCCAAACCTTTTCCCAACACTTTAAAACAAGCATTCCTTGCTGAGATTCTTTATGTCCTTGAGCTGCAAGCTTATTTCGAACTTCTTGATAGTCTGCTGGAATGTCTTTCTGATAATTTTCATAAGAAGTGAAATGCGCTTCAAGCCAAGCTCCTTCCGCTTCCTCAACCGTTTTCATCCGCAACTCTTCTATCTTTTTACGAGTTTCTTGCTTAAAAAACTCAGGGATTTGCTCACTCCTTTTTTCTCCAAATGTATAGAGGTAAACCCCCTTGGAAAGAGCAAAATAGAGAATACCAACAGGGTACATCTCTTGGAAAAATTCTCTTTCTTCTTGAGATAGTTTTTCATAGATCTCTTGACGTAAAAATTTAGTTCCTGCTTCAACAGCTTCAGGATTAAAACTATCGACTAGATGGTTAATAGGATTAACATAGAGTCCATTTCGTCTCATTTGACGGCTTGCAAACAGAGCTACTTGTCTTTCTGTTAAAATATCGTTGCGGTTGTAAAGAACAGCTTTGAAGATTACGAACGGAATCATGTGACTAAGCACCATTGAAACACTGTCACTCGCATATACCTCTATTGCCAATTTTGCGTAATCAAGTGTTTCCTTACTGAAGATAAAATTAGGTGTTGAAATGTGGTTTGATTGATGGAGTCTAGTAAAAACGGCTCCCGATAAAAGTGCTGTATAGTAAGCTGTTTTCCACCCACAGCGATTTTGCAGCGAGTTGATGATCCCGTATCCCAGTGAAGCAAAAAACACTCCTTGCATCACTCCATTATAAAGGGTATTGACTTTATCGACAGTTTCTAGTTGGGTTTCAGGAACCATTTCATTAATGACCCCTATCACTAAAGGTGTCAATGTCAGTGGCCAATAATGCGTTTCTATAAACGAAGAACAACCGACCCACTCAAAAAGTTTTGATTCAAGTCCTGTTTCTAATATTTGAGTCACTTGCGCAGTGACAAAAAACTGCCCCAAAACACCCATCATGGGTAACTTTTGCCCTTGAACAATGCCTCTACTTCCAGCATCGACAAGTCTGTATACATTTTGTAATTCCACTTACTTGTTCCTTTTAAAATTCGTAAAAAATTTACTTCTTTAATCAGAAAAAGTCAATCGTGCTAAAAGGGATCGCTAAAGATTTTTTTATTTAGAATATGTTTATAGAAAAAGTTATAAATTGATAAAAAAACCGTTTTTAATTTAATGAAAAAAGAAAGGTACACGTTCATATATGTATTCCTTATAAAAGGTGTTTGAATGGGTATCTAATAAGAGTGGTTTTGTTTAATGCTGCGTGCATTTTTATCGATTATATTTTTCATTTCTATCCTGTTGACTCAAGGCTGTGATGTGCGTGGAGCAAACGACCCTTTTTCTTATGCACCTCGCAAAAGTGACAGTGTCTGGCAACCACCAGCAAAGGCTGAAAAGCGTCTTCCCGATACCGGAAGTCTGGAGAGAGATGCAGAAGATTACCACCTCTTTTCAAAAGAAGCCCCTATTTCACTTGCTGAAATCATTGATATTTCACTGTCACGCAACCCCGATACAAAACAAAGTTGGGCAGCAGCGCGTGTCAGTGCAGCAGAATATGGGCAATCGCTTCAAAACTATTTTATCTTGGCTGATATCGATGGGAATTATACCCGCACCCGTTTTGCAGAGTTTACGGGTTCAAACCGAACCATCGTCTATGAAACGCAATATGGCGGAGAGCTCGACCTTACCTATACCATCCTAGACTTTGGGCAGACACGGATGACTAGTGAAGCCGCTCTTCAATCACTATATAACGCTGACTGGTCTCACAATAGTCAAATCCAAATGACCATTCAATCCGTTATGACAGACTACTACGACTACCTTTACCAAAAGGAGCTCCTTCTTTCTCGCGAGCAAGATGTGATCAATGCAAAAGTCTCTTTAGATGCAACGGAAGAAAAATTTCGACAAGGGTTGGCTGATGTTTCCGATATCGTTCAAGCAAAAACGAGCTATCTTTCACAAAAGCTCGCTGTCGTGAATCAAAAACAAACCCTTCATACCGCTTATACGACTTTAATTGCTGAAATGGGACTTCCTTCAGATCAAATCTTCTACTTTCAAGATTATCCCGGAGAAATCGTCCCTTTTAAATTAGAAACTCTCGATAAACTGATCGTAAAAGCTCATGACTCTCGCCCTGATCTTCTTGCTGCAGAAGCAGAAGTCAAGTCGACAAAGGCTAGTCTGACTGCAGCCAAACTCCAAAAGTTTCCAGTCATTACTGGCGAATTTGAACTTGGAAGAAAGTATTTCCAAAAAGGAGTCAACGATCACTACGACTTTACAGCACAAGTCAACCTCACCTTCCCTCTATTCCAAGGATTTTTCATTGAAAACTCGATCAAAAAAGCACGCGCAACTGTAGAAGAAGCCCAAGCATCATTGGAACAGGTTAGGTTGGATATCATTCAGCAAGTCTCAAATTACCGCAGCGATGTAACCTACGCTAAAGAATCGATGGAATACGCAAAAGCCTATCTGGAATCTGCTGAAGAAGATTTTAAAGTAAATCTGAAGAAGTATCGTGTTGGTACTGGAACGATTGTCAATCTGATCAATGCTCAAACCGCCGTAGCAGATGCGCGTGCCCAACTTGCTCAAGCCCAAAATAGTTGGTACACCTCCATTGCAAATCTTGCTTTTGCAACCGGCATTCTTTTTCCTCCTACCGATGAGAGGAAAGCCCCATATATTCAATTGATTGAAGAAAAGGAAAGCGATGATGAAAAGAGCCGTTTATAGTCTTTTTGTACTACTTCTTTTTGCCGGATGCTCAAAAAAGCAAGCCCCTCATGAAGCAAAACCAATTCCTATTCAGGCTAAACGGGCAGAATCCAAGGATGTTCCCTACTATATCTCTACTGTAGGGCATATGGAAGCCTACGAAGTTGTCAACCTCATGGCACAAGTCAACGGACAGCTCATGAAAACTTACTTTCCAGATGGCGCAGATGTCAAGCAAGGGCAACTTCTCTATCTTATCGATCAACGCAGCTATATGGCTGATCTAGAAAAAGCGGAAGGAGAACTCGAAGAAAATATAGCCAACCTTGCGTTTGCTGAGCGAACAGCAGAAAGAAACGCGAAGCTTGTTAAAGACGAATACATTTCTCAAAATGACTATGATAACCTCATCACCAACGTCATTGCTGGAGATGCCCTCGTCAAACAAAGCCGTGCAGATGTTGATAATGCAAAGATTAACCTGGGCTATACAACGATCTACTCCCCTTTAGATGCACGAGCGGGAGAAAGCAAAATTCGTGATGGAAACCTAATCCTAGAAAGTGCAGAAACAACACTTGTTACCTTAAACAAAATCACTCCAATCTACTCCGTTTTTTATATTAATGAAAAAGACCTTCCAGCAGTCCAACGCCACCAAGCACAGTCTGGAAACTTAAAGGTCTATGTCACTGTTGATGATAAAAAGACTCCTACCTATGAAGGAGAGCTAACCTTTATTGATAATGGAATTGATATCTCGACGGGAATGATCAAGCTTAAAGGAACCCATCCGAACGAAGATAAAATTCTTTGGCCAAATGAATACATCAAAGTCAAACTCATTCTCGACACCCTTGAAAATGCTGTTGTCGTCCCCTTTGAATCGGTCCAAACCAGTCCTAATGGAAAATATCTCTATGTTGTAAAAGGGAATAAAACAGTGGAAAGACGGAACGTGACTGTTGGACAAATGCAAGAGGATAACACCATTGTCATTACTAAAGGTGTGAAAGCTGGTGAAAAAGTTGTCACCATCGGTCAGTTAAATCTCTACCCTGGAGCCAAAGTAAGTATTGTTCAATCGGAGGATGACGAATGAATTTTTCGGAGCCATTCATTCGCCGCCCCGTCATGACGACTCTCGTCATGATCTCCATTCTTTTCTTTGGAATCATGGCCTATCAAGCGCTCCCTGTTAGTGACCTTCCTGACGTTCAATATCCCACCATTGAAGTCAGTACCAGTTATCCTGGCGCAAGCCCTCAAACAATGGCAGACACTGTAACAGCACCTCTAGAACGACAGTTTACGTCTGTCGATGGGATTCAAACCATTGCCTCTTCTAGTGCCAATGGAAGCTCAACCATTGTCCTTCAATTTTCTTTAGATAGAGACATCGATGCTGCGGCTACCGATGTTCAAGCTGCGATTAACCAAGCGCAACCTTATCTGCCTAGCGACCTTCCGAACTTCCCCACCTACAAAAAAACCAATCCTGCTCAAACCCCCGTGATCGTTATCTCTGTCGCCTCTGACTTAATCCCTCTTGGAGAACTTTATGATTATGCCTACTCTTTAATGGGACGAAGATTAGGAATGGTGAATGGCGTCTCCGATGTAGAAGTTTACGGCTCTCCGTTTGCCGTTCGTGTTCAGGTTGACCCTGATTATTTATCCTCCCATCAAATTGGGATCGATGAAGTTGCTTCAGCCATTGTCGATAGTAACCCAGAACTGCCCGTTGGAAACCTTTATGGTCCTGATATGGAATATACCATTACAGTTGATGGACAAATGGAGAAAGCAGAAGGCTATAACGAGCTCATCGTCCGTAATAACAACCATGCCCTCCTTAAAGTTAAAGACATGGGGCAAGCATTAAACTCCCTCCAAAGCGATAAATACTCCCTCAATTATATTACAAAAGAAAACTCCAAACCGTGTGTCGTCATTGCAATCATCAAACAATCTGGTGCCAATACCATTAAAGTCATCGATGGAGTCAAAGAACTTGTAGATCAACTCAAATGGGAACTTCCTGGATCCATCCAACTCGAAACGCTCTTTGACCAATCAGTTTTCATCATGGAATCGATACATGATGTCCAGTTTACCCTCTTCATCGCCTTCCTCCTCGTGATTTTAGTTGTCCTCTTTTATCTAGGCAAAGTCAAAGATACCGTGATTCCCCTTCTCGCTCTTCCGATGTCAGTCGTAGGAACCTTTGCCATCATGTTCTTAGTCGGTTTCAGCCTAGATATCCTTTCTCTTCTTGCCATTACCCTTTCCATTGGATTCCTTGTCGATGATGCCATTGTTGTCCTTGAAAATATTCATCGCCATGGAGAAATGGGAAAGACTAGTTGGGAAGCAGCGCTTAACGGATCTAGGCAAATCAGCTTCACCATCCTATCGATGACCCTCTCTCTTGCCTCTGTCTTTATCCCAATGGTCTTTATGGCTGGCATCATGGGGAGAGTTTTCAGAGAGTTTGCCATCACTATTGTCGTTGCTGTTCTGATTTCTGGATTTATTTCCCTCTCACTGACTCCAATGCTTTGTAGTCGCTTCATCGTTCCAAAAGAAAAAGACCACAAACTGAACTTCATAGAACGTATCTCCAAAAAGCTCAATACAGGGCTATTAAACATCTATAAAAAAGGGCTAAACATCGTCTTTAAACACCGGTTTACAACCCTGCTAGTAGGAATTGGGTCATTTGTAGCCACTCTCTATTTTGGAATGTCTCTACCCACAGATTTTATTCCTGCAGATGACTTAGGCTTTGTCAATGGCTTTGCCCTTTCTTCCGATGCCACGTCTCCCTACAAAATGATCGAATACCAAGAGGAAATTTCTGAAATTATTCGACAAGACCCCAATGTCCTTGAGTTTGCAGCCGTAGGAGCCATTCCTCATAGCAACCAATCCCTTATGTTTATCCGCTTAAAGCCCTACAACGAACGAGCAAAAATGCAAAAAGTCATTCGAGGGCTTTTACCCAAACTCCAAGCAGTCGCAGGCGTTAGAGTTTTCTTAAGACCTCTCCCCTTAATTAATCTTGACGTTGGAACATCGATGAATATGGGGAACTATCAGTATACCCTACAAGGTCTCGATAGTAAAAATCTCTATGAAGATGCTCAGAAAATGGTCGATGCAATGCGTCAAAATACCATGTTCCGACAAGTCGTTAGCGATATGCACAACCAAGCACCCTACCTTAACGTCAATATCGACCGAGATAAAGCCTACGATTTAAATGTGTCAGCCAAAGCTATCGAAGAAGCCTTTACCTACGCTTACTCAGGAGGAAAAATCTCACAAATCAATGGCGAAGCCGATCAATATGATGTTATCCTTGAAACTGTTCCGAGTGCCTATAAAAACCCCAGTGTTTTAGACAAACTCTATATTTCAGCAAGTACCAAAACACAGATCAATGATCCTAATGCAAATAACAACGTCGGCACCTCTTTTGCAACTCAAGTTCCTCTCTCCTCTGTTGCTAGCTGGGAAGAAAATATTGGCCCCCTGACTGTCACGCATATCAACACCCTTCCTGCTGTCAATATCTTCTACGATGTTGCTCAAGGTGCCCCTCTTGGAACAGCATTAAATACCATTAACGAACTCGCTGAAAACAACCTATCCAGCGACGTCCACCCCATTCAAATTGGATCGACACAAGTCTTTAAACAATCCTTTGCCAGCCTTGGTTTTCTGTTTGTTATCACCATTTTCATGATCTATGTCATCCTGGGAATTCTATACGAAAACTTTATCCATCCTCTCACTGTAATGTCAGCCCTACCGCCTGCAGCTTTTGGAGCGATTCTGACACTCATGATTTTTGGAGAGCCCCTTTCCCTGTATGCCTTCATCGGTATCATCATGCTTCTGGGAATCGTTTTGAAAAATGGGATCATGCTCGTTGATTTTGCTAACGAAGGGATCCATGAAGGAAAAGATCTTCATATCGCAATCTATGAAGCTTGCACCGCAAGATTCCGCCCGATTTTAATGACCACCTTCTCAGCAATGATGGGAGCCGTTCCGATTGCACTCGGCGTTGGTGGGTCAACCGCCCAATCACGTCGCCCCTTAGGAATGGTGATTGTAGGAGGATTAATCATCTCACAAATCCTCACCCTCTACTTCACTCCGATTATCTTCACCTATCTCGAAACCATCCGGCAAAAGTCACACCGGAAGAAGAAAGAGAAAATCGAAGAAGCTAAAGGCTCTTCCTAAAAATCAAACCTGAATTTAAAGGTTAGCCCCTGAAGTTGAAGCGGAGCTGGGCCTCCTGTCTCATCATAAACGCCCTTCATTTGATTGAAATAAAACCAGATCTGCTCTTCCCAACCCGCCTGTATCAACGCATGATAATCAGCATTGGAAAACCAGGTTTCCCAACGGATTCCAGCAGTAAGCTCGATAATGGGAACCATATGGTATTCCTTAGACCGGAGATGAACAAGGGTCTCCTCCGAAGATCGATCAATAGCACGTCCTGTATCTCTACGTCTTAAATCAAAGCGTGACCAATCATTGGTTAAAACGCCTCCACCAAAAATGCTCCAATTCTTCTTAATATACCAAGATCCATTGAGCCCAAAGCGTACCCCAATCCCCCACGCATCTTGAATAAAGTGGGTCCTTTTAACTCCATTCAGCCTTTGATTGTTTTCAATGAAACTGCCCCTATTACGATTATCATAGGTTTGATCAGACCAATACCCCTTTAGCCCAAAAAATGGACGGAGCGTTAAAAAACGACTGATATAAAAGTGACGCCCCCATTCCAAATCTAAAACATCCAAATGAATATTCCAGTCGACCTTTGTTTCAGTGATCTCACTTAGAAAAGGTGTTGGCCCTTCAACCCATAGAGGAATAAAAGAACCTTCCTGACTATTTTTTGCTCGAGAGTAAAGCCAAGTATAACGAAGAAATAAGTCCCAACCATCATGGGCAAGGTTAACCCCAACGCCCACGCGAAAACCTGGAGACTTTTTAAACTTTGGGTAATAAATCTTCCCTCTAGATGTCACCGGCTGGTTAAACGTTCCATAGCCTGCTGTAGCAAACTCCAACCCATCTTCTTGAACTTCCCAATAGATAAAATCGGCTTCCAAATAAGGTTCAGCCATCCCATTTTTTACCCAAGGCTGCGCTGGGATCGTGATCTCTTTTTCTGGAGGCCTTGGAGGATGTGCTGGCTCCTTTTCTTGAGCAAAACATAAAACAGGGAGAAAACAGCCAAGTAGGAAAGCTCTATTCATTTTAGTCTCTTCGGGTTCAAATGATTATTATCCTTATACCTTACATAAGTGATAAAATTCACTCTAGATTTTCCTCTATTTCTTGAATTGTAGGCAAGGAGCCCTTGAGGTTCTCTGGTAAAGAATCAATAATCTTTACCTCATACTCAGCTACACCTAAAGGTTTGTGAATATCTCTTAGAGCATATTCCACCTTTAGTCCTTTTTTATCCTTGCAAAGTAACAATCCGATTGTGGGGTTATCTTCATTACTACGAAACAAGTCATCAACAGCGCTTAAGTAAAAGTTCATCTGTCCCGCATCTCTGGGATCAAATGCCCCAGCTTTAAGTTCTACAACGACATAGCAATGCAACTTAGCGTGATAGAAAAGAAGGTCTAAAAAATACGTTTCATTATCTACAATAATAGGATATAGCCTGCCCATAAAAGCAAATCCTTGTCCTAATTCCATGAGGAATCTTTCCACATGTTCGATAAGGCCTTTCTCCAATTCCTTTTCTTTATAACCAGCAGTAAGAGCGAGAAAGTCGAAATTATAGGGATCTTTGAGAACTTGCTGGGCAAGCGTTGACTGAAGAGGTGGTAATTTACTTGAAAAGTTGGTAATCGCTTTGCCTTGACGGCGATATAAGCCAGACTGAATACAATCTTCTAAACACTTGCGACTCCACCCTTCCTCAAAGGTTTTATTCACATACCATAACCTCTCATCTAGAGAATTTAGTTTCTCAATAATTAGAATGTTGTGACCCCAAGGAATCATGAAAATGCGAAGGTTTTGAAATTGTCCCACAGCTTGTGGGACTTTTTTATAAGCTTGGTAAAAAGCTCTCATCCTAAATAGGTTTGTTCGGGAAAAACCTTGGACCCCCGGAAAAGAGTTTTGAAGATCTTTTGACAGAAACTCTATAACTTGAGATCCCCAACCTTCGGCCTCTTGCTTTTCTTGAATAGACCTTCCTATCTCCCAATATAGACTAATCAATTCTCGATTAACCGAAACTGCTGCCTTGAGTTGAGAAGATTTTATTCTCAATTTAACTTCTTTTAGAAGTGTTTTATAGCTAGAAGTTAAATGAGGTTGCTGTCGATCAACAAATTGATTCGCCATTTTCCGTTTGTATTAATATAAAATGCTCTTGTATAGTAACTATTTTAACCAATATTTTCATACATATTTTTTTAAAACTCCTTTAAAACCTCATCATAAGAATCTACCCTCAAGTCGTAATATAAATTATTTTATATTGCGTTTTATGAACAAAGAATAGATAATGCAGCCGAAAGTTAATTAAACTAGGGGTCTGAAGGGTGTTTACTTCAAATTATAACTTTACCTATTCACCACCTTCTTTTACACCTGATTTCTTTGATGATGTCGGCGACAAAGAGCTCATCCAGCAAAGAAATGAAGTCACGAACTATTACAAGCAGTATGCCTGGATTCAAACAAACGACTCTTTGCTAATAATCATCGGTAAAATTGCCCTTTTTTGTATTTCCTTCACCGCTTCACTGTGGATCACAATGCTCGCCGATGAATGGACAACAGAAGGGAGGAATGAAGCCTTTCAAGAGAGATTGCGCCAACTAGATACTGCAGCATCAATCCCTAAACGGGATCAGTTCATCGGACAAACCGCTGAAGACATCTTCAGACAAGTGATCAAAGTGAATGGAAAAGATGTTTACCAAATCGGTTGGGAAACTCTGCCAAAAGATCAAATTAGAAGTGAAAACAGACAAGTTCAACAGCACCTCGATCAACTCCTTAGAACTTTCGACTTTAATGAAATCAGAGAACAAGATCCTGATAAAGAAGTTGAGGATCTTCAAGCTGCAAAATCGATTTTATATGACGCGATCAAAACCCATGTTAAAGCTGAAATCCTTCCAGGACTTTTTGATCACTTGAAACAAGAACATGGAATGCTTAAAGCACTGCAAGTTTGTGATGCGTTCAGTCAAACCCTCTCCAATAAAATGGGCGACTATCTCTTCTACGAATTCTTCCAGTATATTCAAGAAGACCTTCCCTCTCTTCACTACAATTGTAAATGGGAACCAGAGGAAAGGGTCTCTTCAGGTGAAACAGAGATAAATGGTTCCACCCTTATTCTTCACCGCAATTATCGATTAGCAGCCCTAGAGGAGAGTGAATCCGTTGCCAAAGCGCGCGTTGAAGTCAAACTCACAGTCGACATCAAAACACTTGTTGCCCGTGCCACAGTTGTCATTCACCCTTCGGCTAGCCTTAAAGTTGAACAAGCCCATGCAATGAATTACGCTTGGCGCCCTGCCGGTTTTACAATGCCCATTCCTGTGCGTTAAGCTCATAAAGCTTCTCGAAACCGCCTGGAGTCAGATAGTAATTCAACCGATCTTCGTCTGTGAAAATCAACCCGCTCTCAATATCTTCCTGAATCCACTTCCGAATCTGTTCGGTAGACTCTTTGTAAAATGTAGCAATGGCTTCGACGCTTAGAGAAACCATGGGGCTTTTTTTAAAAAGTTTATAAAGGTGAAAAGTATCGTCGCTCATATGCGTACCTCCTGTAAAGAGGTACATCCTTTAAGGAAAAGCAGGATTGCTAGATTTTTTAACTTCGATCTGTTAAATTATTGACCGAAGCTAAGGTCGTTGCGTTAAAGGATGTACCTTGGTTTCCGCCTCGGGAGGTCGCACCCTCTCGAGGCATTTTTTTTCAAAATACCGTCCCAGAGTATCTAAAAACCGTTATTTGTCCAAGAAAAAAATAGTGTGATTACTGGCGCGGATGAAACGTATCAAAAGCTTCGAACAACCGCTTTTTGGAAAGATGGGTATAACGATCGGTTGTTCCAATATCAGCATGACCGAGCATTTCTTGAATCACCCGCAGATCAGCTCCATGATCGAGGAGATGGGTTGCAAACGAGTGGCGCAACGTATGTGGCGAGATCTCTTTTTCAATCCCCGCTTGCTTTGCATAAAACTTCACCCGCTCCCACAGCGTTGTCCGATTGAGTCTTCTTCCCCTTTTAGAAAGAAAAAGTGGGCGCTTTTCCCCTTTATCATTGCGCCACTTGCCTAAATAGGCATCAATAGCAGACAGGGCCTCTTCACCAATAGGAACAATCCGCTCTTTTCCTCCCTTTCCAAGAACGCGAATGGTACTCTCACCAACATCGTGGATATTTAACGAGCAAAGCTCACTAGCGCGGATACCCGTTGCATAAAGGGTTTCAAGGATCGCTTTATCACGCATCCCCTCTTCGTTTTCATCTTCCGGAGCCCGCAAAAGCGCTTCAACCTCTTCCCCACTTAAAACTTCGGGGATGAGCTGCCACATCTTAGGCGAGTCTAAAAGTTCTGTCGGATCTGTTTCAATCAGCCCCTCCCGCCTTAAGAAACGGAAAAAAACGCGGAGAGCCATCAAGTTACGATAGATCGAACTGCTAGCAAACCCTTGCTCTTTTAACGCCGCTAAATGATCAACAATATCCTCTTCAACAACGACGTGTTTTGCACCCTCGCAAAAGCGGCGGATATCTTTGCCATAGGCTTCGATCGTATTGATCGAAAGCCCCTTTTCAGCGCCGATATAAGATAAGAAATCGTGGATATAACTTTCCCATTGCATATATACATCGTGGTTTAAATATTGGGAATTTGTCAAGAAGACCATCAAATTGACTCTAAACCAAAGGAGTTATTATCGAAGTAGGCCTATTTCGATAATAACCCACTCCCTCTATGATCAGAAGCGATAATAAGAAAAGGCGTTATTATCGATATTTGACATATTCGATAATAACAGGTATGCTAAAAACAATTTTTCAAACATGAAGTCATATATAAATTTTTAAGGATAAGCAATCTAGAGAAAGCAATGGATATTAAAGAGTCCTCTTCAGGAAAAATCATACTCTCGCCCAAAGGGTATAAAGCATTTCTGCCTAACTCTCTGCCCCCTGATATTGAGTGGAACAATCAAATAGTAACAGCGCTTTCTCGAGCAGACTTTCTGTTAGGAAAATTAGCACGAGAAGGAAGTCGCCTTCCAAATCCTCATCTTCTTATCCACCCATTTATCGCCAGAGAGGCAGTTTTATCTAGTAAAATTGAAGGAACACAAGTAACAATCGGAGAAGTCTTAGCAGCAAATATTGGAGTAAAGGTTAAACAGCATGTGGATGACCTACAAGAAGTTCAGAATTATATTACAGCTTTAGAGTATGGGCTAAAACGCCTAGAAGAACTTCCTCTGTCTCTTAGACTTATCAAAGAACTTCATAATCACCTCATGCAAGGTGTTCGTGGGAATCATGCAACTCCTGGAGAATTTAGAGTGAGTCAAAATTGGATTGGGCCTCCTGGTTGCACCCTTAACACTGCTAAATTTGTACCAGCACCTCCAGAATATTTAATGGACTGCCTCGGAGATTTCGAAAAGTTTCTTCATGAACGAAAGTTCCCCCCTCTTATCCATATTGCTTTATGCCACTATCAATTTGAAGCAATTCATCCCTTTTTAGATGGAAACGGGCGGGTTGGAAGACTTCTGATTTCCCTCCTTCTTATTGAACAAAAAATACTTCCATCACCATTGCTTTACTTAAGTGCTTTCTTTGAGGCAACACGTAATGAATACTACAGACAGCTGTATAATTTAAGCGCTTATGGAACTTGGCCAGAATGGCTCGTCTATTTCTTAAGTGGCGTTGCTGTCCAATCAGAAGATGCTTTATCTAGAGCTGAAAGGATTAATGCTCTACTAGATAAGTGGAAAATACAGTCTGCAAGTAGCATATCTCAGGTAACGGTTCAAATTGTTGAACATTTAGCAGTTAATCCATATGTTACAACTAAGAGAGTTGCAGAAGAACTTAACATTGCTTACACCACAGCAAAAAGAGGAATACAAAAACTCGAAAGCTATGGAATTATCCAACAGATAAACCAAGTAAAAAGAGATAAAATTTACTGTGCAACTGAAATTTTAGCAATTCTGGAAGAGGAAGCAAAAGTTCAGGGCAACTATGAAGGGTAATGAATCTATGCTAGCTTTTCTTTAGGAGCTACATGAACGTGAGCACCACCACGATAAGGAGCATCAAGCCCTTCAACGATGTTCTCATCTTCATCTTTTTTAAACTTCCAATAGTAATTGGAGTAGATAGCAACACCTGTCCAAAGAACTAGCATCACCGCTCCGATGATAATCGGTGCTAAACCACCAGAGAGGAACATTCCCGTTCCGGCAATCATGATCAAAAGGACATTACTGACAAAGAAAGCGATTTTATCCTTTTTATCCATATCTCCAGACTGAAGGGTTTGGTAGAGGAAATACCCATCAATTGCAAGCATTCCAATGGCTGAAACAACCCAAGCTGCCGCAATGACAATGCCGAGCGTTCCACCAGAAGCAACGGTTCCTGCAATAAGAGCAAAGACTCCGACCAAGCAGAAGAAAATAATCCCAGCATGAAGGATTTTATTCTTTTTCATTTCAGCTTTAACACTGTCGATGATTCCTTGAGCTTCTTCAACACCTTCTCCTCTATCAAGCTTATTTAATAGACTCATATGAGACGGCTTGTCTAACTCTTTGCGGATAAGACCGACAGATTCTACCCCAGTTTTTCGGGAAAATTCAGCTGTCTTCTTCGCTTTATACTCGGAGAAGTGCTTTTTAAAATGACCATAGAGACGCTGTTGAGAAAAGTCATTTGACGTATATTCTCCAGCTTCATTCCAAAGAAGGCGTCTTTCTTCTAAAGTATACTGAGTATGATCGGTACAACCAGGATCAACAGGAACCTCTTCATCCCAAATCTCAGGATTCTCAGCTATCGCTCTTAAGAACTCTTTCTTTTCTTCGACGGTGCCATCCAACTCCATCATCAAAGTCTTAAGACCTGCGCGGGCTTTTCTAACAGGCGTGTCTTGTTGATCCATCGCCTCATCGAGCTTCGACCCAAATTGAAAATTTTTGGTTAAGCTGATGGCGCTGGGAGCAGCAATCAACAGATAAGTCCCTGCATAAAAAATCGACCCTATGGTTGCTAAAGTTGTCGTTGCCACCGCAACAGACTTTGCTGTCGTGTAAGTCCCAGCAATCGAAAGAGCTCGGACAGGTGTAAAGGTTAGACCGCCCATAATTTCCATGGGGGCACGGACCATATTGACAGCCCCGATCACCTTTCCAGTGGTATCGCCGATCTCCTCTGAGCGGTTGTAAAGCTTCATCCCTCTTTTTCCAGCAGCATATCCCGTGTAAACACTAAACATAGAGGTAAAGCCCAAAGCATGGATACCCGCAGGATCGGGCTTCCCATGGATCGCATGAACAAGACTCGTTGTCAACCGTGGAAGACCCATCATATCACCACCAACGTAAAGGAACTCAGGGGTTTTCATGGTCCCTTCAGCTTCCTTGGGGCTATTTTGAATGGCTGTCTGTCCCACTCGATCTGAGGACTTTAGGAGTGGGGCCATTTCAAGCATAGCGGAATCTGGGCTACTAAGATAGCCCTCAGCTGTTCCAAAAGGCGTTTTAAGCCTTAACCCTTCCATTTTACACCTCCGTTAGAGCACAAAGTGCGCATGATTATTATAGATAATAACTATTTTAATGTCAATTGATTAAATATTTACTTTACGAAAGGAGGTCGCAAAGAGAGATCAGAATATCTCTCAAGACTTCTAGAGGACGCTGCTCTGCGTTAAAACGGCTGATCAGCTTCTCATCATAAAACTCTAAAACTGGAAATGTCTCGTTTTCATAGATTTCCATTCTTTTCTTCAAAACAGCCTCATCACGGTCATCTTGCCGCTTTTCTATGAGAGCCCGTCTTTTGAGTCTTTGGATCAAAACATCGGTAGTGTGGGATTCCAGAAGAATGATTTTCTTCACGTTGATGTAACGCTCCAAAATCTCAGCCTGCTTCACAGTCCGAGGAATCCCATCAAGGAGAAGCAGCTGCTCTTTTGGAAAATATTGGTTCGTGGCGATCAGCCCCATTACATAGTGATGCCAGATCTCGATCGTCACATCATCAGGAAGAAGCATCCCCTTTCCTGCATAGCTATGATAGAGCTTGCCAGCTGGAGATTCAGGGGAGAGTCCTCGAAAAACATCTCCTGAAGACAGGTGGAAATGATTCCCGGCACTACTCAGAAACTTCCCCTGAGTCCCCTTTCCAGATCCTGGGGGGCCAAAAATGAGTACTGACTGAAATTTTTCCTCCAGTTGAGGAATCATTCGATCTTCCATAAGCCCTTTATAAACAATACTTTACAAAACATCTCTAAACTCCACTGTAGCATAATAATAATATAAATCTACCCTTAAATACAAATAACTACAAAACAAACACTTATCTTACAATTATAATTAATTGTAAATTGTGTTATAATTAAGGTAATAAACAATAAATAATTAGGTAAAATCATGGACACTCCAAGTCTTTCTTCTAGATCACCATCGCCTCATCCCGACTTAAGTCACTCAGTTGGAGAGGTTTTACGTGAAAGAGCCGGCATTCCTGAACATGCTCCAAGAATTAAAATTGGAGACCAATATTACCACGTTGTCCGAGTAGTGGGTGGTCATTATGAAGCTCCTATTGCCGAAGTAGAAAGTTTAGTCAAAACAGGGGCTATTGGGGAAAGTTTCTTTTCAGCCCATAAAAAATATGCTGAAGCAACGCCTGCACTTCAAGGGCAAAAAATATTATACGCTAATGATGAAGGCGTGCGCTATGAGAATGGAATGCTTGTTAGAAATGTAGATGTCCATTTAGATACCGAAGATACAACGAATTACCTAAAAGCAACAGATAACTTTGCATGGCAGCAAGAAGTGAAAGACTACGAACAACATCTTAATACGCTTGCCCCAACGGATAGCATCTCAAGAGTTCCTCCTTATCTGCATCGCATTGCAACAAGAGGAAGAAATCACGGACCTTATACTCCTCAACAAGTCAAAGGATTTCTTCTGGAGTATACTAAAGACAAACTTTTAGCTGCTCATGAAGTTTTTGTGAAAAGACACCATGATCCAGAAAGACATCGTGAAGATCTTGAAAGAGCAATTGATAGAGAGATAGGTTTGATGCAGTCTCCAACTCAAGTCATTAATCGTCGTAAGGAGTATTTCGAAGCTTACCTAACAACTGATCATCTATGGAAAATGATGGTTGACACGTTGCAACCTGCAGAATTCCGTCTTCTCCCAGAAGAAGAAGCCTTAGATCATACAGGTTTGCCTTTTGCAAGCTCAGAACCGATCGATATTCCAAGAAGAAGTGAGCATCATCGATCTAGCTCTGCAGAATTAAGTCCTCATACTCATAGCCCATCGACATCACCCCTGCACCTACCTGTACGACCTAGATCTGCTTCATTTACTCACCCATCTCAGCTAAGGTCTCCACTGCCACATGTACCATTTAGACCAATAGGATCTCCGACGGAACTCGATAGCCATCATAGTTCGCCGCATGTCTCACCAAGATTTGTTAGAGAAGAGGAAGAAGATCGTGGACACCATAGTGTAGGAAGCCCACCTATACTCAGCCCAACTCCTATGCGACCTGCACAACCATCTTTAATAGCGCAACAGCTTGAAGAACAACGTCGTCGAGAAGAATCCCTCTCTCCATCACCTACACCAAGTCGTTCGCCTAGCCCGACTCATGTGCCGCCGTTACATTTAGGAGGAAGTCACCAAAGCAGTTTCCATCCTCATCATCCTGTTGCAGTTGAAGTTCATCGCACAGACACCTTGCCGCCAGCGACTTCTCATATTCCTTCAAGAGCAAGAGGGCAAGAAGTACATTCACCTTCTCCATCGTTAAGTGATGGATGGGAAGAAGTAGATCTTTCATCACGTCCTGGATCTCCAAGACCAAGTGTTGTCGTTCCTTTTGTGGACCCACATGCTTCACAAAGTGTCGGTCGAAGAAGCCCGAGCCCGATTCCAAGAAGTGTTCTAGAAAGCTCTTCTCTAAGTGGTGCTCGACAACGTAGAAAAGCTCCACAATGGGATAGAACCTATTTAGATAGTTCAGACTTTAGAAGAATGGGCGATACTTATAGAGACGTCGAAATTGCTGCAAAAAGCGCAACTTCTAATGACTGGACTGATTCTCGAGAAAGTAAGAAGCTTTGTGAAACTGCTCTCCAAAAGTTTCAAAGTGACACGACGGGGACATTAACTCCTCAGGAGTTAAGTGTAGTCAAAAGAATCATCGAGATAAGAGAGCACAGTAAAGCTGACCGAGGTGGTTTTAGCCGTTTACCTGCGAGTGAGCGCTTCAGAGCTGTCATGAATGATCTAGAGCGATACACAGCACCTTATGCCATTCCCCTTTCAAAGGGTTAATCATAAGCTAGTAACTCTGAGAGTTACCGCAAGAACAGGACCCCTTTACATTAGGGTTGGTGACTTTAAACCCTGATCCCATCAGTCCTTCTAGATAATCGATTTGACATCCCATCAATCGATGGAGCATTTTGCGATTCACAAAAACCTCAACTCCATGAGAATCAAAGACTTCATCATCATCCAGTGCTTTTTCAGCAAAATCGAGAATGTATTCAAAACCGCCACAGCCGCCAGGCTTATCTCCAAAACGGAGTCCCCACCCTTCTTTCTTATCAGATTTAAGGATCTCCTTAAACTTCGTCGCAGCCGTCTCAGTCAGTGTAATGGTCGAAGCATCGATCTCTTCCTCAATCACCTCATTCAGACGCTTTAAAAGGGCTTCTATGGCCTCATTATCAAATCCATGCCCCATCATCCCGACTTCAAGGGTTTCCCAGGTGGCTGCTTGGCAGCCCACACAATGTAGGCCTGCATTGGTCAGTTCTTGTGCGATTCTCTGACTTTTCTCAGGAAATTTTCCCAAGATTTCATCAATCGTCATTTCTCGTGAAATCGGGTCCTTAGTAGTCAATTTTCACACTTCCTTGTTTAATTTTACACTGACAGGCTAGTCTTTCGTCCTCAGTCTCTCCAAGGAAATCTAGCTCCTCTTGGGTCATTTCAGAGAGATTTTCCTTCCCTTCCTTGACTTCGATGACACAGGTTCCACAGACCCCTTCTGTACAGGCAAAGGGAACTCCAGCCTCTTCGCAAGGATCTTTGAGCTCAGATCCATCCTCGAGCTCGACTTCATCGTCATTTAATACTAGTTTTGCCATGGGATATCCTTTGGTTTTAATGAATGATTAAACCCCAAAGAATGGAAAAAATCAAGAAGATTGCCCTGTTTTTATTCAGCAAAGAGAATACAGAGGACTCAGTAAGGGCTTTTTTTCATAGAATAGGGACAAAAAGAAAGGGAGGGGCTCTTTAGGGCCCCTCCCTTTACAGTTGAGTACTTTTAAATAAGGATTAATACCCCTTCAAATGCTTCTCATGAGAGCTTGGGCTCCCTTCAGCCAGAAGTTCCTCAGCCGTAGCTTTTAACGTCTCGATTCCCTCAGGGAATCCTACTTCGATGAGAAGACCGTTTAAATAGGTCAACTCGGCTTCTAGAAGGTCAACTTGACTCTCTAGTTTCGCAGCACGCGCTTTCAGATCTTCCTTATTCAGGTTTTTATCCATTTTAAAGCCTCCTGGCAATATTATAAGGTTATTAATATACCTTCTATTATAGGCATTTCAATTCTAAATCTCAAATATAATCTCCAACAAAAATAATAAAAAAACCTTTAATATTAGTTATTTAAAATAATTTTTTAACTTTTTTCTATATCCCACTTAAATTCAATAGTATATAAAATTTAACACATTAAATAGCTTGTTATTAGTTAGTTGAAACTTAATTATATAATAAAACACAGAAAATTATATCGTAAATATGTTATAATATTTGTATTAAGACGAAAAAACATAAACAAAAACAAATTAACAAAATTAATTATCTTATAATAAAGGAGTTAAAACAATGGAAGATATGAGATTATCAAGCAGCCCAGCAAGAATGGATGTAGTTGATCTTGAGGATAGACAAGAAGATCTACGCGCACCAGATGCTGGACGCTTTACAATTCTTTCTCCAGCAGAGAGAGAGCAAGGACTAGCACAGGCTAGAGAAAACATCTCCCCATCAGGGATTTCTGGATTTTTCAGATCTGCAGCAAATACAGTTATTGGTTGGTTCTCAAGTGACCAAGCAAAGCTTAACTCTGCTAGAGCACTACTAGCAAAACCAACGACACAGCTAACTGCTGCTGTTAACTTCATGACACGATTTAATGCTCAAATAGAAGGAGTCGGAGTAGATCAAGAGTTTGCTCCAATGACTTTTGAGAATTTCAATCAGTACATTCAAGCACTACAACACGGTCAATTACTCGTTGAAGATGGAGAGAGTGAGACTGGATTCACTGCTGTCAACCCTGCTCGAGTCTGTGAAGATAGACAAGATGGTTTTGAGATGAGATTCCTTATGCGCGACATTAAGGATGATTTAAAAGAACTTGGTCCTCAAATGATTAACGTCGGTAACGATTTAGGCAAGTATCTTGCACTTACTCCTGATAGAGTCTTAGGTGAAGTTCAAAAAACTGTTAACGCATGGAGAGACGCAGTCCAAACTGTTGGAGCAACTGTTTCTGATGCAGAATTCCGTGGTATTGTTACAGCAGCAAGCCAAACACTTGGTGCGACAGTAAACGACGCTGATTTTGTTGAAGCACAAGCTGTTACTGATTGGGCAGATCGTGGGCAACAAAACTTTGTTAACGAAGCTGCACAACAATTTGCTGATGCGGTTAAAACTCTTAAAGAAGAAGCTCCAGCGGATCAAGCAGACCAAAATATGGAAGCTCTTGAAACACTTCTTGGTAGCATCGATACGCGAGCTAGAGCGCTTGGTGGAATTCTTGGAGATGAAGATACTGACGGTATCAAAGATCGACTGCTTGACATGCTAAACGAAAATGAAGGATTTAGAGCAGCTTTAACAACTGTTCAAGATGAACTTCGTGAAGTTGTCAGAACAAACCAAGACGTTGCAGACCTTACTCAAGAAACAATGGATGCAATGATTGCAGGACAAACTGGAATTATTGAAGCAGAAAAAACACTTGAAGGCACACCGCTTAAAGGTGAAGCTGCAGTCGCTGGATCATTTAGTGGACTACTTGACCCAGAAAACGCTAAGTTACTGCTTATGGCTGGTGGAATGTCTGCAGAAGCTGCTAACAAAAAAGTAGCAGAAGAGTTCCCTGAACATGCTGACCGTGCTGTTGAAATGTTAACAGGTGCGGAAACAGCTCTTGCTAGTACAATTTCCAATAACGACGCTGTGATTGCTGAAGGGCAACGAAAAGCAGAAGTTGCTTTAGGAAAGCTTGCACTATTGAATGCATTCATTAGTGAAGACAATAAAGATGAAATGGAAGTCGATCCTGATATCGAAAACGATCCAATTGATCTTCCAATGAATCAAGGAGAGCGCCAAGCATTTATTGGTACTGAGCTTAGAGAAGCTTTCTTAGAAAGATTCGAAATTTTAGCAGGAAATACTGATGAAGAAGCTCATGCAACACTTCTTGAACAACTGATCGTAGAACTTGGACCAGAAGGAACAGAAGCTGTTCTTGGAGCTCCAGTCGACCCACGTCAGATCTTCGCTGCAAGAACAACAGGAACAGGTGAGCGTCTTACTCACGGCGGAAGAACTCTATTAACTTTTGCTCGTTCTGAAGATGGACCAAGAGGAATTGATCAGCTTCGCAACCGAATCAGAGCAAACCGTGCTGTTCTAGATCATCAAAAAGCTCAACAACGACAAGTTGAAGAAGCTTTAATGCGATCAGCTGAGCCTGAAGCTACCTCTACAGGGATTCTATCAAGAATCACTGGACTGTTCCGTCGCTCACAACCAGCTGAGAGACAAGAAGAGTCTCCTGAAGTAGTAGAAAGAGTTGAAACAAGACCTGCTTCTCCTTTACTAATACCACTAGACGCGGAAGACCTTCTTTCTGAAAGTGGAGAAGAGCGAGGCACTCTTGCTAAAATTGGACACGCAATGGGAACTCCATTCCGTTGGATTGCTAAACAATTTAGCTCTTCACCAAGACCAGCAACTCACAGTTACAGTCTATTAGAAGAAGAAGAGCCTGTAAGAAGACGCCGTGAATCAATGAGCTCTGAAGAGGATTTATTCATTGGACAAAGCTTCCGTCCAGGAACTCCACGTCCAACTCTATTAGATCGTAGAGAAGATGAAACTGTCCCTCTCTTTGATGTTCGTGGAAGCAGCCTACTAGGACAACAGTCAAGTTCTTATGTAGCTGCAAGACCTACAACTCATTTTGGAACAGGGCTTGATCTGACTGGATATACTTCTGAGGAAGATCTTTAATACTAAGAATACGTTAAAGGGACATAAAAAATCCCAATAACTTCTGAAAGGCCTCTACGGGAAACCGTAGGGGCCTTTTTCTATCTCTGCGCTCTCTGTGTTCTCTGTGGTAAAATCTAAGAATGGATCGGTCGATCCACAAGGGCTAGGGCTGCTTCTTTAAGGGCTTCGGAAAGGGTTGGATGAGCATGGCAGGTATGGGCCAAATCGAGGGCTGTCGCCCCTGTCTGTAGGGCCAGGGTGGCTTCAGCGATCAACTCGCCGGCATGGGCGGAGATAATATGAGCTCCCAGGAGGGTCTGGGTCTGAGCATGAGCGATCAGCTTCACGAACCCAAAGTCCTCTCCTGAGCAGCGGGCTCGGGAATTTGCTTTGAAGGGAAACTGCCCGGTTTTGATGGGGATATTTCGTGCTTTGGCCTCATGTTCGGTGAGACCAACGGCACCCACTTCAGGGTGGGTATAGACAACGCTGGGCATCGCAATATAGTCGATATGGGGCGTTTTACCAGCGAGGAGTTCTGCGACAGCATAGCCCTCTTCCGAGGCTTTATGGGCGAGCATCGGGCCATCGACGAGGTCTCCAATGGCATAGATATGGGGATGGGTGGTACGAAAGTTCGCATCGATGGGGATAAAGCCCCGCTTGTCGGGGGTGATCTGGACCGTTTCGAGACCAAGGTTTTGGGTATAGGGACGACGTCCAATGGAGAGGAGAACTTTATCGGCTGATAGAGACGCGCCACCTTCGATGGAGAGAGTCACCCCAGATTGTGTCACTTCAGCGCCAGCGACTTTGGAGGAGAGTTGAAAGGTGAGCCCTTGTTTGGTGAGGATTTGCTGAAGAGCTTTTGAAACGGCAGCATCAAGGGTGGGACAGATCTTATCGAGGAACTCAACAAAGTGAACTTCTGTTCCTAGGCGGGAGTAGACAGAGCCGAGTTCAACACCAATAATCCCCGCACCGACAACAATCATTTTCTTGGGGATTTCTTTGAGAGCTAGGGCTCCTGTCGATGAGAGGACGGTCTCTTCATCAAAGGGAAGAAATGGGAGGGGTGTTGGCTCGGATCCTGTGGCTAGGATAAAGTTCTTGGCTGAGTAATCGGTTCCATCAACGGTGAGGGTATGAGGATCTTTGAAGGTTGCTGTACCGGTAATCGAGGTCACTTTGTTCTTCTTAAAAAGAGCTGCAATTCCCATATTGAAACCACTGATCACTTCCCCTTTACGCTTCATCATTTGGGAGAAGTTAAGTTTGGGATTTGCTTCGATGCCATGGGCTTTTGCATTGTGGAGAATGTTGGCATACATTTCTGAGGACTGGAGAAGGCATTTGGAAGGAATACAACCAATATTGAGGCAGGTTCCTCCTAGCGCTTTCTCTTTCTCGATACAGGCTGTTTTTAAACCGAGTTGCGCCGCACGTATCGCTGCAACATAGCCTCCGGGCCCAGCACCTATGACAATCAAATCAAAGGATTCAGTCATCGGTCTCTCCTAAGAGAAGACGTTCAGGCTTTTCGAGAAGCTCTTTCACTCTAACAAGGAAGGTCACGGCTTCTTTTCCATCGATAATTCGGTGGTCATAGCTCAACGCAAGATACATCATGGGGCGGATCTCAATTTTGTCGTCGATGACAACGGGACGTTTTACAATGTTATGCATCCCAAGAATGGCGCTTTGAGGAGGATTTAAGATTGGGGTTGAAAGCATCGATCCAAAGACTCCTCCATTGGTGATGGTAAAGGTTCCTCCTTGAAGATCTTCAATGGCAATCTTTCCATCTCGGGCTTTTTGAGCAAAGGTTTGAATTCCCCTTTCAACGCCGGCAAAGGTGAGATTTTCAGCATTTCTTAAAACAGGGACCATGAGTCCTTTGGGTGTGGAGACAGAGATGCTGATATGCATGCCATCGTTATAGACAATTTCATCTCCATCGACAAAGGCATTGACATCGGGCAGTTCTTTTAATGCAGTGCAGCAAGCTTTCACAAAAAAAGACATGAACCCAAGTTTTACATCATGCTTTTTCATGAAGGCATCTTTCTCACGCGCCCGAATCTCCATGACGGCAGACATATCGACTTCGTTAAAGGTGGTGAGCATCGCTGTGGTGTTTTTTGCTTCAACGAGCCGTTTAGCAACGGTGCGCCGAAGACCAGACATCCGTTTTCGCGTTTGCCCTGCTTGCTCTTTCTTTTGGGGAGTAGGCGTCTTCACTTTTGGAGCAGGAGTTGGAGGAGGTAGGGGTGCAGCCTTTTCTTGTCCGATCGAGGCCACATAATCATCAACAGAGCGACGCACGCCTTCACCTGTAGAGGGAGCTGGAGGGGGTGGAACTTCTTCTTTTTTTGGTTCGGGAGCAGCAGCGGCTTTTGCTTCTCCTTTTCCTTCGGTATCGATAAAGCCAATGACTTGATTCGGTTTGACAATGTCATCGACAGCTATGGTCAGATTAACGGTTCCAGAATCTGGGGCATAGAGGACTTGGTTGACTTTGTCGGTTTCTAACTCAAGAACTTCGTCATCTTTATTAACAAAGGTTCCATTTTCGACCATGACCTCTGCAATTGTTGCTTCTGTTACCGACTCCCCTGCTGGTGGAACTATTATTTCTACTTTCATGAGGCGATTCCACTATTTAAAGAATATGATTTTTGAATATGTTTTTTTGCAGATTTTCGCTTCCCTTTGAAGCACATACTTAAAAAAGTAGGGCAAGAAGGGAAGTGGAAAGATTCAAGAAAAGAATCAAAAAGCGTTTTTTTTAAATTGGGGATTAGTCTCATTATTCACATGCCTCTTTGAGGAATTTTGCAAGCTCTAATTTATGCAAGGCGCCAGATCCTGCTGCTGGCGATGCACTTCTTTCCCTTCCGACATACCTTAATGAGAGTTTTTCGGGAAGGAGCTTTTCTAAAGTGGGACGGATGTGAAAGTAGGCGCCCATATTTTCATGTTCTTCTTGTACCCAAAAACACTCTGCGGCTGCTCCATACTTTTTGAGTACTTCTTGAATTTTGTTTTCATCAAGAGGATAAAGTTGTTCAATCCGGACGATGGCAATAGAAGGGTCTTTACGATGATCGATTAAATCATAGTAGACTTTCCCACTACATAGGATGAGCCTTTTCACATTTTGGGGGTTTGAGGGATCATCGATCACTGTTTGAAAGGTTCCTGTGGCAAACGCTTCAGGAGCACTTAAAGAAGGTGGATATCTGAGAAGTGCTTTAGGGGTGAAAATAATGAGGGGTTTTTTAACTTCAGTGATTCCTTGCCTTCTAAGGATATGGAAGAGTTGAGCTGGAGTGGAGGGATTAACGATAAGAATACTATTATTCCCTGCTAACTGGAGAAACCGTTCGATCCGTGCAGAAGAATGTTCGGGACCTTGTCCTTCGTAACCATGAGGAAGGAGGAGGGTTAAGGGTGAAAGGCGATTCCATTTTTGCTCAGCAGAGACGATAAATTGGTCGATCACAATCTGGGCACCATTGCCAAAATCTCCAAACTGCCCTTCCCACATTACAAGGGCATCTCGATAGGCTAAACTATAGCCATATTCAAATCCCATCACCGCATATTCAATGACAGGAGAGTTATAAATATCAAAGTTTGCTTGATCTTGACTTAGGTGAGAAAGAGGATAGTACCGCTGCCCTGTTTCTTGGTCGGTTAAGATGGCATGCCTGTGAGAAAAGGTTCCCCGTCCACTATCTTGTCCAGAAAGGCGGACATGCACCTTTTGGGTTAAAAGAGAGGCGTAGGCTAAATGTTCTGCCATTCCCCAGTCAACGACAGGTGCTTTGAGATCGCCTGTCATCATTTTTAAGCGATCATCGAGCACCCGCTTAAGTTTGGGATGAATGTGAAACCCCTCAGGCAGACGAGTAAATTGATGGGTCAATTCAACAAGGGTTTCCATAGAAACGGCTGTTTCAACGGGCTCTAAAAGGGTAGGGTGTTTTTTTTCTTCTCTTTTTTGAGTCTTTTTTTCTTCAACTCTCGCTTGAGTTTCGGAAAGGGCTTTTTCAAGGGAGTCTTTAAACGCATTTTCTAATTGGTCTGCTTCTTCTTTTGAAAGGGTTTTTTCATCAAGCAAAGCCTGGCGATAGATATTTCGGGCGTTTTGCTTTTGTTTGATTTGTTTATAGAGTTGAGGGTTGGTAAAGGCGGGTTCATCAGATTCATTATGCCCATATTTTCGGTGGCAATTGAGTTCTAGAAAGACATCACAACCAAATTTTTGTCGGATTTCAACGGCCAGTTTTGCTGCAGCTACAGCTTTTTCTGGATCTTCTCCATTGACATGAAAAATCGGTGCTCCAAAGGCTTTGGCAATATCTGTGCAATACCGTGTGGACTTGGTCTCTTTAGGAGAAGCTGTGAATCCTACCTGGTTATTGATAATGATATGAATGGTCCCTCCGGTTTTATAACCCGAGAGCTTTGAAAGTTGAAGGGTTTCATACACAACGCCCTGTCCAGCAATCGCTGCTTCTCCATGAATGAGAATAGGAACAATAGAATCGGTCTTTCCTGCTGCTTTAAGCTCTTGTTTGGCTCGCGCTTTACCTTCAACAACTGGGTCGACGGCTTCTAAATGGGACGGGTTAGCGCAAAGGACAACGTGGACATTTTTCCCATGTTTTGTCGGAATATCTGCTGAGTATCCTTTATGGTACTTTACATCCCCCGATCCCTCAAAGGTATCGGGAACATAGGAACTTTCAAATTCATGGAAAATATCGACGTAGCTCTTTCCTAAGATATTGGCGAGTATATTGAGCCTTCCTCGATGCGCCATTCCTAACACAATTTCTTGAACCCCTTGAATCGATCCTTCATGAATGATCTCCATCATCATTGGAATTAAGGTTTCTCCTCCTTCCAATGAAAAACGTTTCTGCCCTGGGTATTTCATTTGAATGAATGACTCCATGATCTCAGATTTATTGAGAAAATGGAGGGTTTCCATTTTTTCTTCGCGTGTTAAGTGAAAATGAAAGTTAGGTTCAATCTTATCCTGGATAAAGGATTCTAAGGCTTCTGTATGGATCCCCACATACTCTAGCCCAACGCTGTTGCAATAGGTTTTCTGAAGGGACTGAATTAAAACACTTAAGGGAACACTTTCTTCTTTTAGAAAGCCGCACGTTGGGAAGTTTTGGTTTAACTCTTCTTGTTTAAACCCTAATTTCTTTAAGTTCAGCTCATCGACATCATCGACTCGAGCAGGAGATTCAGCCATGGGGTTGAACTGCGCTCCCTTATGACCAAAAAGGCGGTAGGCTTCGATGAGACGAAAGACACGGAGATCAGGACTTTCAGAGCCTTCGCTTGTCGGTCCTTTCAGAGCAGCACCTAATGCCATTCCTTCAAAAAAGTGTTGCCAACTCTCATCAACACTTTCAGGATCTTCTAGGTACTGAGTATAAAGCTGTTCAATGTAGGTAATATTTGCAAGATTTGCAAAGTCCCCTCGGTCACTCATAAAACCTCCCCCTGCCTTTTCCTATATCACCTCTTTCTTTTCCCAAAAAGAAAAATTTGAATTGCTTTGGAAAGCAACAAGATAAGTTCTTTAGAAGATTTTAAGTTATATAACTATCATCTAAAAGGTTCTTTGTGTAGAATTACTTCGATAAATTCGAGTTTACATTGAAAGATCTTATGAATCAGTGGGAAAGTTTTACAAATACAGTTTTTAATTGGGTCTGGAGCCCTCCTCTTTTAATTTTGATTTTAGTTGTTGGGCTCTATCTAACGATTGTCACTCGGGGCGTGCAGTTTCGCTACTTATGGTATGCACACAAACTGGCGTTCACCCGTCAGGATGATCAAGCGGAAGGAGACATCAGCCATTTTCAAGCGCTGATGACAGCCCTTTCTGGAACGATCGGAATCGGAAGTATTACAGGAGTTGCTACAGCCATTGCTATTGGAGGACCAGGAGCACTTTTTTGGATGTGGATGGCGGCGCTTTTGGGGATGGCTACAAAATTTGGTGAAGCAATTCTTGCGATTAAGTACCGCACCGTTGATGAAAATGGCGAGATGTGTGGCGGCCCAATGTACTATATTGAACGGGGGATGAACTGGAAATGGATGGGCAGGCTTTTTGCAATTTTTGGGGTGATCACAGCAGTAGCCTTTGGAAATATGGTTCAGTCAAATTCTGTTGTCTTAGCGATTGAAGAAGGCTGGGGTGTCAATCCTTTATGGGCAGGATTAGCCTTAATGGTATTGGTAGGAGTCACGCTAGTCAAAGGAATTAAGAGTATTGGAAAGGTCAACGGGGTTTTAGTCCCTGCAATGGCTATTTTTTATATCTTAGGGGGATTGATTATTCTTGGAATCCATGTTGAAAAAATTCCCATGGCTTTTTCTGTCATTTTTCAATCTGCCTTTTATGGCAAAGCGGCTGTTGGGGGGGCTGTAGGAAGTTCCATTATGATGGCCATTCAACTTGGGGTATCCCGAAGTATTTTTTCTAGTGAAGCAGGTCTTGGAAGTTCTCCCGTGATTGCTGCTGCTGCTAAAACTGACTCGCCAGGACGGCAAGCCTTAGTATCGATGTGTACCGTGTTTTTGACTGTAGGAATTGTTTGCACGATTACAGGATTAGTTGTCATTGTTTCGGGTATTTTAGGAGAAGTCGACACGGCTAAGGGGATGTTTAATGGCTCGGCAATGATGCTCCGCGCTTTTGATTCCATTCTCCCCTTTGGTTCAGCCATTGTGACCATTGCTCTGATTTCTTTTGGGTATTCAACGATTTTAGGTTGGGCTTACTGCGGGGAGAAGTACGTGGAATATTTAGTAGGATGCAGATTCAATAAAACATTTCGCCTCCTCTATACCTTAATTGTCATTCCAGGATCGGTTATGAGTTTGTGCGTTGTCTGGGATTTTGCAAGTATTATGAATGGCCTAATGACCCTTCCCAACCTTATTGCCCTCTTTGCGCTTGGAACTGTTGTCGCAAAAGAAACCCGCTTTTTTGATCTTCAACATCGAAAAGAGATCAAGAATTAATTTTATATGGATAAATATTTCCCTCTTTCCATAAAAGGACAAATCAACTATATTTCAGCGCTATGAAGAGTGAACGTCTAAAAAAGCTAGAACTAGAACTTCAAGACTTAGAGCAGTGGCTCAATCTTGGTCTTGTCCCAAAAAAAGACATCGAAAAACACCAGGGGGAAATCGAAGTCCTCAAAAAGCGTGTTGAAGAAGAAAAAACTCGTCTTCAGTCTATTAAAGAAAACGGTGACAATGACGAATATTCTGTTCCCAAGCGAAATGCAGGGCAACGTGCAGCTTATCAAGAACCTCATACTCTTCCAGGTGTCAATGCCGATGAAAGTTCAGGAATGACTGATGCTGGTTTAGACAATGAAATGCCAACAACGTATGAGACCGAAAGCGGCACAGTAGCGGATGATGAAGGTGCTACGACCATCGCTGATGATGACGATGAAGATCCATTTAGCGATAAAAACCGCTGGCGCCGTGGGATTCTTGAAGATCCCGATGCCGACTCGTGGTAAAAGCTTCCCTTTATTTCCATTTCCCCTTTTGCACCAGAAAATGTCCCTATTGTCATTTCTATGTGATCCCTAATAAAAATCATGAACCCTTTCTCCAGGCTCTTCTCAAAGAGTGGGAAATGCGCCTTCCTCAGATCGAAGACAAGGAGATTGTCTCAATTTATTTTGGTGGAGGAACACCCACACTTTTTATCGAAGGGATTGAAGCGATTCTAAAACGGATCTGTGCGCCTGAAATTACTGTAGAAACAAATCCTGAAGATGTGACTCCTCAACTCATAGAAAAACTCGATGATCTAGGTGTTAATCGTGTCAGCATTGGAGTTCAATCACTCAATAACTCTCTTCTAAAACATTTGGGACGCTCTCACACAGCTCAAAAAGCCATCGATGCGCTTGAAATCACCCGAAAGGGTGGAATCGAAAACATAACGATCGATCTAATGTATGAGCTCCCGTACCAAACTCTTGAAAGCTGGGAAGAGACTGTAGACAAAGCCTGCAACCTTCCCATTACGCACCTCTCTCTTTATAATTTGACGTTCGAGCCACACACTGTTTTTAAGAAAAAGGAAAAGGAGCTACAGCCCCATCTTCCCGATGAGGAAACTGCTGCTGCAATGTTAAGCAGCGCAATTTCTCGCTTTGAACAAGCAGGCCTCAAACGGTACGAGATTTCTGCTTTTGCTCGTAACAATCAAATCTCAGTGCATAACTCAGGCTATTGGACGGGACGTTCCTTTCTAGGCTATGGCCCTTCAGCATTTAGCTATTGGGAAGGAAAACGGTTTCAAAACTCGTGTAACATGAATCACTATAACAAGAGACTTACTCAGGGAATGTTTCCTATCGATTTTGAAGAAAAACTCTCTCCTCTTTCAAGCCTCCATGAGAAAATCGCCATTGGACTCCGCCTAACAAAGGGAATACCCCTTCCGCAACTTCCTTTGTCGACTCAAAAACTTCTCCAAGAGCTCGATCAAGAAGGGTGGCTTATCTATGATCCGCTCCATGCAAAACTCACTGAAAAAGGAGCCCTTTTCTACGATACCGTTGCTGAAAGGATCATTCTTTAAGCGGCAGGTGCCGCTGCAGGTGCTTTCAAAAGGTCTTGTACAACCTTGTGACGCAAGTATTCCTTCATCTCATGAGCAAGCCATGTTTTTGTATGGTCATCTCCAAGATCGATCCATTGACGTCCCTTACTTGTTAGACGGGAAATCCAGTTGGGGACGGGATCTTTACTATTCGCAAAATGGGTCACATGAGAAGCCATATGTTTAGGAATTTCAACCATGCCTCCAAGGTTAATGACTTGAATACGGTCTTTATAAGCTTGAAGATGTTTTAAGGCATTTAACCCAACATGAGCTCCTTGGCTATGGAGAATTAAACGAACTGTTTCATGAGGCGATGCTTCTAAACGGGCTTGAATACGCTTGGCTAAAGCTTTTCCATGCTTTGCTTTATCAACCTGGACATCGTGCCATTCTTTGGCTCCTAACCCCAGTGCTGCGACAGAGCCTGCTGCAATGATTGCTCGATCATCAAGCTCTTGTTGGTCTTTCTTTTTCTTTGGAGAAGTGAATGTGCAATAGCCTAAACCAAAAACTCCATATAAAACTTTTCCTGCAATACTTATGATGGTTGTCAGAGGGGTACTTTTATTGTAGAAAACGTCGACTTTTAGCCCTGTCAGATCTTCGATTTTTCGAGCTGTTTTATGGGCTTCTTTTTTCGATGTAATCACCCCATTAACAAAAAAATTATTTACAGGTCGTACCATACCATCCTCACGTTTTAGCCAATATGGTACTAAAAATTAAGGTAATCTTCTACGACTTTTTGCCTCTGACGACAAAGACCGCAGGAACTTTCCCTAGTGAAGGAATCGCTTTTTTCCACTGAGCGATTTTTTGTGTTTTAACCCCTTGAGAAGGAAGGGTTAAATTCCAAGAAACAGAGAGGTCGGTTTCTTCTTGAAGATTATAAACAAGATTTTTTAACAACTTGTCAGTGCGATAAGGAGCTTCAATGAAAAGATGGGTCTGATCTTTAGGAAGGGTGCGGAGCTTCTCTTTTAGAGCTTTTTCCTCTTTTGGCGGGTAGCCATGGAAGGTGAAGTTTTGAGCTGGAAGGCCTGAAAGCTGGAGAGCATAGACAATTGAAGACGGCCCAGGCAGTGTTTCAATCGGAACCTTCAAGGTATGGAGGCGACGGATCAAACGTGCTCCAGGATCAGCTAAAACGGGAAGACCTGCATCAGAAATAAGTCCCCACTTCTCTCCTTTTTGGAGAGGGCCTATTAAAGCGTCAATCTCTTGAGTGTGTTCATTCAGAAGTCGAATAGGAATGTCTCGGAACTTATCGGTAAAACGTTTCATATAACGCCGAGCGGCTCTTTCGCTCTCAGCAATCATCCCATCCAAAGAGGAGACAACCTCCCCTACGCTAGAAGGGAGAAAAGGGTCATGATCTAAGTTTTCGTCTAATAAATTTGGTAGTAAATATAACATATTGTTTCTTCAACGCTTCGCTGCTAGTTTAGCTCTAAATTGATCGAACAGGAGTCCTTGATTCGAAATATTAGAGCGTATTTTCATTTCTAAATTAAAAAGTTCTTTAAGCCCTTCAGCAAAATAGGAGGGTTTGAGTCCACTCTGCTTAAATTTCTCAATCTTCTTGGGAGAAGCCTTTGGCGGTTCTTTTGCAAGAGCTATTTGCAAACCAAGCTGGAGTTGATAACGGAGCTGACCGATTAAAGCATAGAGATCTGTATCGCCAAAATGAACCGCTCCCCCTAAAACAACAGCTTCTGAGAGTTGCCACCCACTTTGAATAGGATCCAAGGAACAGATTTCTTTGACCATTTCTAGGGAAAGGCTTTTGTCTTCTCCGCTATAGGCAATCACCTTATCGAGCTCTTGCAAAAGCATCGCAAAATCAGCATGAGAAAAGTCAATCAAATAGGTCGCTCCATCGATACTTAAAGCCTTCCCACGATCTCGCGCACACTCTAAAAGCCAACGCTGTAGACGGCTTTTCCGATCCCAGGGTTTTTCACGAGTAAGATCTAAAGTAATCCCCTCTTTTTCCATCTTCTTATAAAAAGGAGGGGGTGATTTTCCGGTAAAAATCAAAACTAAATCTTCAACTTTAGGGATCTCTTTTTCCGCTGCTTCATCACAAATAAGAGTCCGTTTACTAGAAAATAGTGAGGGTGATTCAAGTTCTTCAAGAAGCTGCTCTTTGACTAAACGGGTCACTTCAAACCCAATTTTTTTGGCAATGCGTTCAGAGATAAAACCTCTTTCAAAAGGATCTTCCATCAGGACAAAATAGACCTGTGAAGGATGATCAGGCAAGGCCTCATCTAGGTGCTTTTCAAAAGAGTCGATCTTTACATATTTCATAGTTGTTTATTCTAGCTGAACAGTACTTGTGAAGCAAGAACTGACTCTGAGCTTTCTTTAATTCCTCAATTAATAAGATATTATTTTAAATATTACTACGTTGTAATTAATGCAGGATATGTTTATTATTATCGCAATTAAAATGAATTTGAATATGTTCATGGTAGTTAAAAAGATTTTTAAACGAAAAAAAACAGCCGCCACTAAGAAGAAGACAGCTCCTTCAAGGAAGAAGGCCGCTCCTAAACGGAAAAAAGTGACTCCTAAGAAGACAACTGCTCGGAAAAAAGTCGCTCCAAAAAAGAAGATAGCCGCCAAGAAAAAAGTTGTCGCACCGAAAAAAGTCGCTACTAAGAAAAAAGCTCCGGTTCGAAAAAAAGCTGTTGCTCCTAAGAAAAAAATTGCTGCTCCGAAAAAGAAAGCAGCTCCTATCAAGAAAAAGGTTGAGGTTCTACCTGTTCAACCTCCTTCTGCTCCTCCTCCTAAAAGGATCAAAATCATTATCCCGCCAGGGCGGATTCTGACTGCCGAGGGCTGGAGTCGCCGCGACTAGTTCGCACCCTATCCAAGAAAATTTTAAAGAAAATTTGATTCGGTTCAAGCTTCTTGGCTGTCTCAACCATTCTTCGCAATGTTTGGTTACAATATTTAATAAGAGCTGCTTCTCCTTTTGGAGTCAAATGAGGAGTATCCTCATTGGTTAACAGCGGCCCTGTCTTAAAGAAGCGTTGCTTTTTATCGAAAAGATTCGAAGCGAGAAAAACCACGACTCTTTTTATATCTGCTTGCCCCATTTTTTCCCTCATAAGCTTACCATCAATATATCTCTCAGGATGAAATTGGGTTCCAATCACACTTTGATCTCGATTCATAAAAGCCTTAACAATCCCTCTTTTTGTCAGAACGACGTGCAGATCTCGCCCCACTTTGTCCGCTGCTTGGCTATGAGCAGAAACACCCACGACATGATGCTTAATTCTACCTTTTAGCTTCTTTCCAAGAGGCTCATTTTTGTTGTAATCTAAAGGTTCTTCTTTTCCTTGATAAGGAACGTCTTTAATCGTTCCTCCGAAGTAGGTATTGAGAACTTGGCAGCCACGACAGATTCCCAGCACAGGTTTTCTATGATGAATCACAGCAAACTCCATTAAACTTCTTCGATAATCGCAACCATCAAAAGAATCAGAATAAAACTCTGTTTCAACATCTTCTCCCCCTGAGAGAATCACCCCATCAGCATAGGACATCACCTGCGTCGCTTTTCTGCGAATCGCTTCAATTTCTGGGGTCACATGAGGATCGTCCAAAAGCTCCTGGGCACGACTTAGACGATAACTTGAATAGGACTTCAATTTTTTTTGGACGGCTTCTTTTAAAGCATGCTTATCGATATTTTTGGAATAAATGGGAAATTTAAGGGTCAAGCCCCCTTGATCTTCCAGAACATCCGGAACAGGAGAGCCCCATGACCCTCTATCTTTAAAATCCCACGTTAAAGCAATCACTGGTTTTGTGATTTGATTTTTACTGCAGTCGATTTGCATAAAATTGGCATGGCAAAGGAGCACATCGACTAGATCACAACCTTTGAGAATAGAATCATGCAACCAAGCATTTAGAAATGAAGCACCATAAAGAGTAGACCCTTCTATTTGTAGTCTGGAAAATTTTGACTCACTCATACAAAAGCGTGTCAAATCACACCCCTTAAAATTGAGATCTGCTCCATCACAGCGATAAAAAGTCCCCTTCTTCAACTGGCACTGATTCCACACAACTTGAGTGAGTTTGACTTTATAGAGAAGAACATCTTCCATTTTACAATGGTTGAACGTGACATTTTCAATTGTAGCCTTACTTAAGTTAGAATTTGAGAAGTCCACTCTTTCAAAAACCGTGTCCTTGAGTTTCATTTTTGAGAGCTCTTTCTTAGGAAGGTTATCCCAGTCTTCTTGAGTCACAGTTTTTGGAAAATAGCGATGTGAGATCCTTGAAACTTCTTCTTTTGTTTGATAACAGCGAAGGGCTACCATTAGAAGCTTGGCTGCAGCTTCGAGATAGTTCTCATCTTTATATTCCTTATAAGTCTCTTTAAGCTCTTTCCCAATTTCAAGAACAAGGGAAGCAACGATGAACTCTGGGCGGCTAGAATAGATCGAATAGAAATAGATCATGCGAGAGAGAATGTCATAGACCTTTTTCTCACGGATATCGCTAAAAGTTTGAACACCCACTGTGATTGCTAGTGTTGCTTGGGGGCGATAAATCGAAAAATAAATCATGATGGCATAGGCAGAGGACTTCAGAAGCTTTTCATGCCCTTTTTGATCACTTTTCCATAGAGAAATCACCTGAACTGAACTTGTTATGACCGAGACACCGATTCGAGTTGGTCGATACAAACTCAGGAAGGGAATTGCTAAAAGAGCGATCCGCGTTGTCGTCTGACTTTTACTTTCTGGAAGTTTTGCTAAAACCGGATCTGGTCTTGCATTGAAGTTTAACTTTTCCATGATCCCCTATCTCAATTTAAGGAGAAGTATACCATTTCTTAAAATATCTTAATGAATTAAAATAATCATTTACAAAGAGTTAAGCAAAATTTTATTGAAAGATTTCTTTTAAAGTTGTTAGGCTATTCAAAATATTAAGGAGGCTCTATGAAGTTATTGATTGCATCACTGTTTTCTCTTTCAACGCTATTTGCCTATAATCTCCAGGATCAAGACATTGAAAACTTGCATTTTGAGTGGGATCATCATGAGGACTATGCTCAAGCTAGCTCTATGTTTGTTGAAAGCTTTATGGTTGCCTACCACCCTTTTTCAAAGCACCAGCTTGGAATTGAAGATACAAGATTATTTTTAACAGAAACGATCAATGAAGAACTGGATTTAGTCAACCGCCAACCAGAACATATTCACTGGTTGATTGCAAAGGAAGGGGCCCAAGTGATCGGTCTTCTCATTCTCGATCTCACAGAGTTTCCTGATCAAGTCTACGGACGCCAAATGGCTATTGCCCCCTCCTACCTCCATCAAAACGTCGGAACTCAAATGGCTCAAGTCGCTCGTGAAGCCCTTCCTGAAATTAAAAAGTTTACTGCAATTACAAGGGTGATTAATCAAACAAGCATGAAGTTTTTTGAATCTTTAGGACTTAAAAAATCTTCTTTTATGCATGATGACTATGACTCAAATAAATATGTTGGATTTGAGCTTACCAACGATTAGTTGTCATTTTTGAATTTATTTGGTATCTTTTACACCAAATTTAGCGTGAGGTAATTAAATGGACTTAAAAGGTAAAAAAGCTTTTATAGCTGGAATTGGTGATGATCAGGGATATGGCTGGGCCATTGCAAAAGCTCTTGCTGAGGCTGGCTGTGAAATTCTCATTGGAACGTGGGCTCCTATTGTAAAAATCTTTACCACTTCATGGGAGACAGGTAAGTTTGATGCATCTCGAAAACTTTCTGATGGCTCAATGATGAACTACCTTAAACTTTACCCGATTGATGCAACCTTCGATACCCCCGAAGAAGTCCCTGAAGATATCAAGGAAAATAAGCGATACAAGCAGTATGATGGTTATACTGTTTCTGAAGTCGCTGCTCAAATCGAGAAAGACTATGGAAAAATTGATATCATCGTCCATTCTCTAGCAAATGGTCCTGAGGTCAAAAAACCTCTTCTTGAGACATCAAGACAAGGATACCTGGCAGCCATTAGCTCTTCTGCTTACTCTTTTGTAAGCATGGTCAAATACTTTGGCCCAATTATGAATAAAGATGGATCAGCGATCAACCTAACATATCTTGCTTCTGAGCGTGCTGTTCCTGGCTATGGTGGAGGAATGAGTTCTGCAAAAGCAGCTCTTGAAAGTGATACCCGCACTCTTGCTTGGGAAGCGGGTCGCAAATGGGGGCTTCGTATTAATGCGATTTCTGCAGGAGCTTTAGGAAGCCGCGCCGCACGAGCGATTGGATTTATTGGTGCAATGATTGAATATGCTCATCATAATGCTCCACTGCAAAAAGATCTAAAGTCAGATGAAATTGGAAATGCAGCAGCTTTTCTCCTTTCACCAATGGCCTCAGCCATTACAGGCGTCACTCTTTATGTCGATAATGGAATGCACGCCATGGGAGTTGCTGTCGATAGCCCAGCTCTGGCACCGCAAGAAGAAGCTGCTTTAACTTAAGGATATCAATGGAGTCAGGAAAGCCGATAGCGCCTATTCCTACAGATTACCACTGGCACTTTGAAAATCTGTATAAAAGTCCAGTAGTTCGCACAGCTTGTATATTGACTGCATCACTCTACGCCCTCAATCGTTTTTCTTGGACACAAGGCTTTTTTGCAGCCTTTCCCTGGAAATCAACCCTTGTTTTAGCAGGTATTACAACACTTCTCGTTGCGAAATCTGATACAGCCCTTTCGATCCTCTGTAAGATTATTCAAGTCACTCGATTGAACCGTCTTGTTTTTGAACTTCTTCTTGTTAAAAATGTCATTAAAAACCGTCTTGGAATTTGGGACTGGACAACAAAAATCGAAGAAGGAATCTACTTAAGTGCCCTCCCTCTAAGGGAAATGGGATTCAAGGAGTGGATCCAAGAGAATAACATTGCTGTTTTAACCATTGTCGACCCCTTTGAACTTCAAACAACCACTCTTGGCGGTCGTGCCATTGACTATCAGGGTATAGACCACAAAGTTATCTTTTCTCCTGATTTCCTTGCATTAACACCAGAAAAACTCCATGAAGCAGCAAACTGGATTGACGAAAAACGAAAAGCTGGAACTGCGGTCTTAATCCATTGCAAATCGGGAGTTGGAAGAAGTGGTTCGAGCTTGGGTGCCTATTATGTCTTGAAACAAGGGATGTCTGGAACTGATGCACGTGATAAAATGGTCGCTCAGCGCCCCGTGATCTATAAAGACGGATCAAACCACGATAAGCAACTTAAAGCTCTTGAAGCTGAACGCGCAAAATAGGAGTTCGTCTTAAAGAGCGTATTCCAATCTTCCAATCATAAGCAGTCAAATCATGGGTTTCGATCTGAGCGGGTCGGTTTCCAAAACTCAAATGACCTAAGAAATCTCCCTCACCCTCTATCAGCTTGAAAGTGAATTTAACGGTCTTAACAGGAGTGATAATCGAAATCACATCCCCTAATTTAAAAACTGTCCCTTTTTCTCCATTAATCAAAACGGTTTTCTCCTCAGCACGATCGGTATAAAAGGTGAGTTCCATGCGATTTTTTTCATCAGGAATGACTTTGGGGTAGGTAAAGGTATTTTCTTCTCGCGTGATATTCTTATCTTGACACACCAATGTATGGAGGTGGTTGCCTTCTTTCCAAACCTTCCGATAGAGATGATAGCCTTTCCCGACTGCCTTTGGAGATCCAGATGCAACAGACGGCGGTTCTCCGGTATCTTCTAATGAAAAAACAAGCGAAGCGTGGAGATGAATGGGATGTGGCTTTAAGATGCGGGGAGAGTGTCCCATGAATAGATCAAAAAGGGTCGTTTCAACCTCCCCTTTGCGCTGGCGCTCATCCCCTAGCGGTCCAGAATAGAGTTCATTTTCAAAATCCCAAAAGGGAAAAAGCGGATCAAGAGGAAAGTCATGACAAGCTATATGGAGAGCCATGAGTCCTGCTTCTTTCGAATTGGTTACTTCTGTCGGTGGCAGTGGCAGTTTTAGATTTGTGCGTAGCTCCGAGCGAAGCGGCTCTTCGATCACTTTATGAAAGTATTTATCGATTAAAAAAAGGGGATACATGGTTCGATAGGATCCAGTTCCCTTTGGGTATTGATGAAGATAGACAGGAAAGAGCCCCTCTTCATTTCGAAAAGAAAGGAGGTGTTTGAGCCTCTCTTTCCCTTCTTGGACATGATCTCCTATCATCGTTCGAAAGAGGGTCAAACAATAGCAAAGGTTTTCAAAGAAAGGAATAGTATCGGTCGAACATTCATCCTCGTAACAATAATGGATCAGATCTGTCTGAGGGCTTAAGTAACGCTTACCGGCCTCAAGTGCTAGGTCAACAAGCTTTCGTTTATCGAGAGCTACTGTCATGACGCCCCTAACTCGATGGCTTCCTGAATCCCTTGAATGATCCCCATCCGGTCTGCAGGAGGGGCAATGATATGGGCAATATTCTGTAAGGCTTGAGGCGCTCCATCCATTGCAATGCGGACATCCCCTGCCTTAAGAAGTGGAATATCGTTGTTATCATCTCCCCCAGTAATCAAAGGACGCTTGAGCTGGTATTTTTCCATAAACGTATTTACAGCAATCCCTTTATCGGCATTCTTGTGGGTGATAAGAATAAGATAAAGGTGGGAAGAAATAGGATCTTTGATCAATGTCGTTTTGAGATCTTCATGAGTGATAAGTTTTTCGTTAAAGCCTTCAAGCATCTCTTTTGATCCAATACATTTAATAAGAGGGAAAATGCTCTGCTGTTTGATGTCAAAAGAGTCTAAAGGGATCCACGGTGATGCAGACAGCTTTTCTATTTCTTTTAGATAAGCCTGCATCTCTGTTGAAAAACGGTCAGGGCGGAAATAACAGAGGTCTCCTTTTTCATAACCAGCATAAACAATAAAGTCCCCTTCATTCCCTTCATAAAGTTGGTCTAGCAGCTCAACAACATTGATTTTCAAATAAGACCGAGCCACCTTTTTCTTCGAAGGAATTTCAATGAGGTCTGCTCCATTTTGAAGAGCAAGTAAATAAGGAAAGGTCAACTTCGGAAGGGTCATCATCGCAAATGACATCGGTCTTCCTGTGACAAAAATAAACTGCCACCCTTCTTTATGGAGGTTTTCAAAGTAGGTCGCAACACCATCGGGAATTTGATGTTCCCGATTCGTGATCGTACCATCGATATCTAATGCTATGGTTCCTCTGTTCATGGGCTCTCCAATCTTAGAGTGTAATTATAGACAAAAAAGAGCTTTCCGCACAGAATAAAAGTTATATCAATTTCAAAAAATAGAGCAGCAAATTCTTCTTGATCTTTTCTAGTGGAGCTGCACTTTCGATCTTATTAACCATCACGTGGTTAGTTGCGATCTCCAAGTGAAGCTCTTCATAAAAATCTTCAAGCCAATTTGGTACTCTATTTTTTACAATTGGTATTAAAGGTTAAAATATGCGCATACTCAAACTTTTATTGATCCTTTCTTTTACTCCCCTCTTTGCCGAGGAGGCTCCAACTTCTTCTCTTATGGACATCGAGCTAATAGCCGATACCTCTAAGAAGAATGAAAAGGAAGAAACTCCTTCTCCTGATAAAAAGAAAGAAGAAGTAGCACCTCCTAAAGCAAAAGAAATGGATGAAAAAGAGTGCAAGCCCTCTGAAGCGCAACACAAGACTTCATCTGATGTGCATAAAGCCACCGAATCCTATGAAACGGCCTTTATAAAAACAATTGTTGTCCTTGTAGGACTTCTTGTTCTCGTTATCTTAACAGTCTGGATGTTTCGAAAAATTAGCCATGGACGGTTGCGTGGAATGAACGTTTTAAAGTCGGTTAAAATTCTTGAAAAACGCCCCCTGAGTCCAAAATCCATGCTTTATCTCATTGAAGTGGGTGGCAAGCAGGTTCTTATCGCTGAGTCACAATTAGAAGTGCGCAATGTTGCAACTTTAGACTGGCTAGGAAGTGATAAGGATCTCTAATATCTCTGTTGGTCTAACCTTTGAGCCTGTGCTTCGTAATGCCTAGTAAGAGCAGCATAATCCATAAAAGGGGGTTCATTAATCCAGTCTAATCGTTCGAGAAATCTTTGGCTGAGGGGTTGTGCGCATTGGTAAATATAAAAGGTACGATTTGATTGTTCTCGCACCTCAGCAAGTTTGTCTAGAACCTCTTGATAGGTCATCCCTCTTAGACCCTTATTTTTCAAAAAAAACGCCCAATTAGCAATGGATGAATTCTCTGGATGCCAGCTTAATTCATCTCCCGATTCAAGATCAAAATCTGGGCCTTTATTCCACTTTTGTTCCATTGCAGAAAATATGACTTCCATTTTACGGATTTGATGTTCATCATTATAAAAATTCGCTGCAACTCCAGCAACTTCCATTGCAACAGAACACTGTGCATCTAAAACAAGGCTCCTTCCAATAAAAAATAACCCTTCCTTTTGTTGAAAAAATTGCACTTCTACAGATTGGAAAAAGATTTCAGAAAAGTCATCTTGTTTTCTTTGAGCAAATGTTGCCTTATACGAACGGAAAAAGACGCCTGTTAATATGATCACTGTCTGAATCACTCTAAGAGCAAGAGTCCCTACATAAAGGATAAGGGTTCCAAGCGCCATCGCACCAAGCAATCGTTTTGTTGGATGAGGATTATCATCTCCAAAATACCACTGAGTTGTCGCTGGGTCTTGAAAATAATGATAAGCCTTTTTTTTCTGATGTTCTTTGGTTAAATGGTACTGATCTTCAGACCCCCTCAGCTTGAGATGAGCTCTTTGATAATGAAACTGCCGATCTTCAAGCAGTCGGGGATCAACGAATCGACTAAGAATTGCGTGTGCCATGTTTTTCCTCAGTTGTGGGACTGATTCAAACTGGGATTTTCAGATCTAACGCACTGTTCCCTTCTGATTTTTGAAAAAACTAGCACATTATCCAAAAAAACTCAGTTCTCAACAATCCCTTTATGTTGAGAAAAAACTTTAATTAAGATTGTGTTTATTCACAAGGATTTCTGACAAAAGAACAAGGTCTTTTTTATTTTTTAGACCACTCACAAGTTTTCCAATCCGAGGTTTCTTCTTGCGGTGGAAGACTTCTTTTTCTACAACCTCTGAAAGCTGTATAGGTTTAATCTTTTTAATACTCACAGAGGGTGGTGGTTCAACTTTGGGTTGATGCCTTGGAGGGCGAGGAGCAGGATGTCCGATCTTTTTCTCCTGCTCTTTCTTTTCCTTTGCTCTTTTATGGAGCCCCTTAAGAATAGAGGCACCAATTAAAATTAAAAGGGGATACAGTCCCTCAATGCTTTGACTCATCTTCATCCTCATATTTCGAGAGGGCGTCTCTCATTTTTGTGTCTGACTGAAGATTTTTGAGTTTATAAAAGTCCATCACACCAAGATTTCCCATCTTAAAGGCTCCAGCAATGGCCTTAGGAATTCCAGCTTCTGCAAGAACAACTTGCGCTCTGTTTTCTTGTTCTGCAGCAACAGCCATCGCTCGACGTTCCTCAGCTTTTGCTTGCGCGACTTGCTTATCAGAATTCGCCTGGTCAATCTTGAGTTGCGCTCCGATATTATCGCCTACGCTAATATCTGCAATATCGATCGATAAAATCTCAAAAGCCGTCTGAGCATCGAGTCCTTTATCAAGAACAAGTTTAGTAATGAGCTCGGGTGCTTCTAAAACATCGGCATGCGTTGTTGAAGAACCAATGGCATTGACAATTCCTTCTCCAACACGGGCAATAATGGTCTCTTCTGTAGCTCCTCCAACAAGCTGCTTAATATTTGTCCGAACGGTTACTCTTGCTCGGCATAGGAGCTGAACCCCATTCTTCGCAACAGCTGTGATATATTGCTTGGGATCTGAACTCGGACAGTCAATGACCTTGGGATTGACCGATGTGCGCACAGCTTCTAAAATATCACGGCCAGCAAGGTCAATCGCTGTTGCTTGGCGCCAATCCAGAGGAATGTTTGCCTTATCGGCAGCAATCATTGCACGGACAACTTCTAGAACGCGTCCTCCTGCTAGAAAGTGTGTTTCAAGATCGGAGACGGTAATAGCTTTGAGGCCTGCTTTATAGGAATTAATGCGCGCATTAACAATCACTTGAGGAGGAATTTTCCTCAGACTCATTCCAATAATGTTAAATAGAGAAATCGGTGTTCCAGACACAAATGCCTGAAACCAAAGTTTGATATATTTTCCTAAGATAAAAATGAAAATCAGCCCAACGATCCCCATTAAGATAATCAGGGCATAAATGCCTAATGCAGCGCCTTCCATAAGAGTCCTTTTTGTTATTTAGACTTCTTTCGAACAAAGTCTATAGTTTTCTGACGATAAGTCTTGCGCCCTCGCCGGCAATGATTTTAACAGATTCGCCCTTTTTAATATAAAGACTTTCGGACACTGCTTGGTGTCTTTTCCCCTCTACTTTAATATGGCCTGATGGCTTTAAATCTGTGAGAGCTTCACCAGATTTTCCAATTAATTCTTTATCAAACTCAGAGGCCAAGTAGCCTGACTGCTCCTCTTTCGCAAACATCGCAGGCTTTTGCTTTAGCTTCCATAGGGCCATTTTGATCGTTAGAACTAACAAGACGGTGATGGCAATCACAAAAGTAATGATTTGCCATAGAGTTGCTGACTCCCAAACAAAAAGAAGAATTGATAGACAAAATCCAACTCCACCAAGAATTCCCAAAATAGCCCCAGGGACAAAAAACTCTAGATAAATGAGGATTAATGAAAGAAGTGCTACTCCAATCGCGACTATCATGAAAAATCCCTCTGCTCTTTCAGCGGTTTTACAATCACTTTACTCCCCTCAATCTTCACAACTTCGACAGCACAGTTTGTTTCTAAATACCCGGTTAAACAAACCGCATCAAAAAGGTTTTCACCAACGTGAACTTTTCCTGAAGGACGCAGTGGAGTCACAGTCTCCCCTAACTCACCAATTTCGGGCATCAATTCTCGTGGAACTCCTGAAACATACCCTTCTTTTTTCTCTTGCTCTCCCTTTAAAATGAGCTTCGAAAAGCGGAAAAAGCGATTTGAGAAAAAATGAGCCATTAAAATAATCATGATAATGGCAAAAATGAGCCCTCCACATAACCATGCTAGTCTTTCAATAAATGCCACACCAACCAATTTAAATGTTCCTGGTTCTAAGAAGTTTAGACGGTCAATTCCTGGAAGCATTAAAGCAAAGAGACCGATAATGGTCAAGAGAATCCCCATGATCCCAACAATACCAAACCCCGGAATGACAAAAAGTTCCAACGCGAGAAGAACTAAGCCGATACAAAGAATAATGATTTCGATCCAGTTGATCGCGTGACTAGCAAAACTTGAAATAAGGATCAAAACTAAACAGCCTAAGGCAATGGAGCCTGGAATCCCAAATCCTGGTGTATTGATCTCAATATAAAACCCAATCACAAGGCCAATAAAAAGAAGGGTGGCAACAATAGGATGGGTCAAAACTGTGAAAAAAGTGACTCTCCAATCTTGATAGTCGATCATCATGGCATGAGGAATTTTTTTCAATGTCGGCTCTTCAAACGCAAGAACTTTACTTGCAGGCCAAATGCCTTGGTTCAACTCCTTTTTAGTAACGTCTGTAAGAGCTTGGTAAGGAACTTCAAAATCAGCAACTCCTAAGTCAACCATCTGTTTTGCATTTAAAGTGAGGAGTTTTCCCCTTCCTGAAATAATGACATCAGGTGAAGAGCCAGAATTGATGACATCACTTTCATGTCTCAGTTTCACAACTTTATGATTCCGAAGAACCAGGATCAAATCTTTATCCACCATTGCCTCTGCAATGAGAGGATTTCTTCCATAAAAACTTGCAATGTTTGCAAACTCTGCCCTCAGAGCCGAATTCACTTTTTCAGAAGCTGTGACCATGTGTCCTTCTTGCCCTAAGATCACCGGTTCAGCAGCTCCCATCAATGAGCTAGGAATCGAGCCAATAAAACGGCAAGAATAGGCAAGCATTGCTCCTGCCGACACAGCCCAATTATTGACAAACGCCAGGACAGGAATATGGTACTGAACATCCATTTTCTGGAGGAGGTCAACGATTTTTAACGCTGCTAAAACCTCTCCACCAGGAGTATCTAAATCTAGAACAACAAAACGGACCCCTTTTTTTACAAAATCTTTCAAGGCAAATTTTATATAAATATAAGTTGCCTGGTTAATGGGTCTTTTATGATCAATACTCAAATATCCAATAAGATTTTCTTCTGAATCACTGTAGGAAACATAGGTATTGAATTTCTCTTGGAACTCAATGGCTGAAATGACTTTTGCATATTCGGCTTGCTGTTCTTCAACCTTCATGTAGTTTTTCGCAAAAGTCTCTTCATCCATTACCCTATCTACGAGACCCAGTGATTTCATTCCTTTTAAATTAAGAACTAAAGGATCAAAACTCCCTTGTACTTCCTTTTCAACGATCCCCTTCCCATCTTTAAAACTCAGTTGATGGTGGGGATCAATCATTGCATCTACAAGTTTATAAAAAAGAGAAACACTATCACGGTTCGGATTGATGAGAGTTCTCACAACCCGACGCATTTGCTGTGGAGACATTTGATTTTTGACTCCATAGGGAATATCTCCCCAAGCTACAAGAGGGGTCACAATAATTTCGTCGGCGATGAAAGGAAAAATCGCTGCAGGTCCGACAGCTTTTCCTTCAATATAAACAATGACGTACTTACTGCTTCTCAGCTTAATGTCATAAATTTCTTGTGCCAAAGAAAGACATGACGTGAGGTCACCCGAAGAAGAACTGACTTCTATGATCAATCGTCCTCCATCCCCTTCACGAATGGCATCAACCTTGTTCTTTGCAAAAGAGAGATTCTCTTCTCCTAAGTATCCCTTTAACAAAACATACGTATCCTCAGCGAAAAGGGTACAAGAAAGAACAAGAAAAAAAAGAAGAAAGAGCTTTTTCATTCTACTCTCTTATAAATTCTAAAATTGCATCACGGGTTTTTTCTAAATGTGCATCCGTATGAGCTGACGAAATAAAACAGGCCTCATAAGGCGAAGGTGAAATATAGATCCCTTTATCCCACATAAACTGAAAATAAGCTTTAAACCGCTCTTTATCTAATTCTGCTAAGTCTTCAAAAGAAGAAACTTTTTTCACTCCAAAAAAGAGGGTAAACATTCCGTTAGTTTCTTGAAGACATCCCTCTTTGATCTGTCCGCGTAATGGCTTTGTAATGATTTCTGTTTTTCGTCTAAGCTCCTCATAAAAACCCGGTTTCTTTGCAATCTCTAATGTTGCAAGACCAGCTTCCATTGCAACAGGGTTTCCCGATAGGGTTCCTGCTTGATAGACTTTACCTAAGGGGGCTAAGCAATCCATGATTTCTGTTTTTCCACCAAAAGCTGCAGCAGGAAATCCTCCACCAATAATTTTACCAAAACAGCTTAGATCTGGTTCTATCCCATAAAGTTTTTGGGCTCCTCCATATGAGACACGAAACCCACTAATCACCTCATCAAAAATTAAAACCGCGCCAATGCGTTTGGTCTCTTCTCGTAGACACTTTAAAAACTCAGCACTCGCAGGAACTACTCCCATATTGGCTCCGATCGGCTCTAAAACGACTCCAGCAATAAATGGGGAATAAAAGGGATCATGCATGACCTTTTTAAAGGTCTCGCAATCGTTATATGGGAGCGAAAGGGTATGCTTAACCACTTCTTCAGGGACCCCTTCAGATGAAGATTCTTGACTCACCTGAGAAACTCCAGAGCCCGCTTTGACCAAGAAGGGGTCAGCATGTCCATGGTAATTTCCATTAAATTTGATCACGATCGGACGCCCCGTATAGCCTCGCACTAAACGGATAGCGGTCATCACAGCTTCTGTGCCCGATGAAACAAAGCGCACCTTTTCCAGGCTGTTCACTCCATGAATCACCTCTTCAGCCAGCTTTAGCTCTTCTTCTGTTGCGATTCCAAATGAAGTGCCAAGCTTTACCCTCTCTATGGCTCTTTGGGTCACTTCTTCATTTGCATGCCCATGAAGGAGGGCTCCCCAGCTCATACAGTAATCGATATAAGACCGTCCATCCACATCGGTAATCAGATCCCCTTGTCCTTCCCGTACAATCATCGGATCGATTCCGAGTCCTATAAATGCCCGTATAGGTGAGTTGACACCACCTGGAATGATTTTTTTTGACTTTTCAAATATTTCTTTACTTCTAGCGCGCTGAATCGTTGTCATTTGACCTCCAAAAAAGTTTACTATTAGCAAAAAAACAATTTTTATAAAGAAGAACCTGATGCAGCTATCCAGAATTAAAGGATTTATTTGATTTCTGGGTAGGTTCATACTCATTTAAAAAATCCACTATAATTTTTAGGTTCTTAAACAAGACCAAAAACACGATTGAAGTAAATATTTTAATCAAAATGAGTTAAAATTTTACTGCATTGCAATTAAACGTTTTACAATAATCCTATCAGTAAGATATTATTTTAATTCAGAAAATCAGTTATTTACGTGGAAAGTAAATCGTTTTTTCGTTATATTCTTAAGTGCGGGCAGGGTTGGTGCCTAATAAAATCACATAATAAAACACTAACCACAACGACTGTCTTAGCAAATGTGTTGTAACAAAAAATTTGAGAGGTTCTACAATGGTAGACACCAATTTAGCTGCAGAAGCAGTTGGTCTAGGTAATGCGTATGATACTCATTCTACAGGGAAGTATCAAAAAATTAATAATGAAGTCCTCAGACTTCAAGATCAGCTTAAAAGCACCATTCTCCATTTAAAGACTGAACTTTCCAATATCAAAGCTAAAAACCCTGATGCTAACGAATTTGATATTTCAGAGCATTGGGACACCATCCTTGATTTCCAAGAAATTCTTAACGAAATGCGTGAAAAGCTTGGTAAAGAGCCAAATCCCATGTTTGGAGCAGAAGAGTTTGAGAAATCAAAAAACGTTTCCAAAGCTGATCTTGAAAAGCTCATTGAGCAACTCGGAAATGCTGCGGACGACAATAAGCATCAACTCCAAGGCCAAACGAATCAGCTCTTTACTCACGCAAACCTAGCTCTTGCGATGTTTGATGCTCTAAACAAGGTTTTAAGATCGGTCTTACAGTCACAAGAAAGACGTGCACAACAGGTAGGTAAGGCTTACTAAAATGTTATCTGCGAAAGAAAAGGCAAAAATCGAGCAAGCTCTCTACGGAATGTCTAGTGTCCTTGAAAGGACAAGTCCTCTGAATAAAAATTATTCAGGCGATGACCTCCGGATTTTGAGCTCCTTTGCACAAACGCTTTACCAAAATGGTGATTACGAAGAAGCAAAAGGAGTGTACCAACAGCTTGCAGCCTTTGAGCCTTACTGCCCGAATTATTGGGAAGGTGTAGGCGCTTGTTTGCAGATGGAAAAAAGATACGAAGAAGCATTGAAAGCTTGGTCAATGGTTTCTCTTTTAAATGAAGAAGATCCCCTGTCTCACTTTCATGCTGCTGAATGTTACTACGCTCTCGGCCTCTTTCTTGAAGGGGAAAAAGAGCTAGATGCGTGCAAAGCACGCCTTAAAGAAACCGATCAAGATCTTCAAGAGAAGATCACTAGATTAGAGTCCTCTTGGACAAAAGAAGAAGGTGCTTAAGCTATGGCTGAAACACAAATGAGAATCGAGCGGATCAATCCGCTTCCTTTAGACACCGTTAATAAGGCTGAACAAGCCTCTCTTAAAAAGCGCAGTCGTGAGGAAGAGCAAACAGCTCCTATCTCTCGCAAAAGAACAAGACCGGAAGAAGCGGCACTTGTCCCGTGCAAACGACAACGTGTTGAGACAGAAACTGCTCAAGTCTCTCGCAAAAGAAAGCGCGAAGATGAAGCTGAGCTCTTTCCTAATAAAAGACGTTGTATGGCTCTTCCTGAAAAAGCAACAGAAAATGTCGATTTTAACCGAAATGTTTGGACAAGCTCCAAACCTCAAGCTACACAAACAGAGCCCGTGATTGGTACCAATCGTCCATTACCAGCTCCAAAATTTGAACACGTAGAACAAGACCCTCTTCTGCATGTTCCAAAAGTGGGTGGTTATTATATTGCACAAATCGTTGGACAAGCCTATGAACTACACCTTGTTGTTCAAGAAAAACAGCTTGAAGTCTTTAAAGTAACCCACGCAGGAGTTCAAAAGCTGCGTGATGATCAAATCGATCTTGTACGAGAACAAATCAAAAATCAACAAATCGATGCCAAATGGTCTTATTGGAGTAATGCCATAGAGTACTTTGGAATCGCTGCAAATGCAACCATCGGAACAGGAGTCCTGTTATCAGGAAATGTCCCTTTAGGTGCTCAAATGCTTGCTGGAAGTGCTCTCTCTCTTGGTGGAAAACTCACTCGCGACTTCACCGATCATAAATATAAGGGAATAGCGCTTAGTCTTGCAGGAGCTGCCTTTTCTACTTATGGGGTCCAGGGAAACCTTGCAACAGTTTTAGATAACAGCCTACCGAGCAAGATAGCAACATCTGTGACAGTATTTAACAAAGCTACTGAAGTCGGTGTTGGGTATCACCAAAGTAAAACACAAGCTTCCTTTTATACGAACCGCGCACAACAGGTAAAAAATGAGTTCAAGCGAAAAACCGGTGAAAAGGAAATGGAACAAATCGTTGGTGGACTTGGAAAGAAAGACCAAACGCAGGTGATTGCTGCAGCAGCCAAAACCATTAGCGTTGAAAGCCAAATTACGGGTGATATTGCTCGCGGCGGAAAAAATTAATTTATTGATCATATTAATAGAGGAAAACATTATGTCAGAAGGAACAAGAATTGAGGGATCATCCCCTGATAGAGCCACTGCTTCAACCTTCAGTGAAGATGAAGAAAGAATCGTGAAGCATTCCTCAGCTCAGTCTGCAACCGCTGAGAAGCAGGTCCAAACAGATGCTGCGATTAAGGCTGCTGAAAGAGAGAGTGAGCAAGCTCAGGTAGACGTTGCTCGCGGCCGTAAAACCTATGAAGGGACAACAATTAAAGCACGTAATCCAATTATCGTGACAATGCTTATTATGAATGTTGTTACTGATGCATTGAAAGATTCTGCAGACAAAACAAAAGAAATCACCAAATTAGAGAAGCGGATTTGGAAACACCATAGTGATGGACAGTCTGATAACTATAAGAAAGGGGAATCAGTCCAATCTCATATGATGTATGCAAATCTTGGGAAAGGTGTTTTAAGCTTAGCTGCAAAAAAGTATGGTGATGCAGATTATTTACTCTCAAATTACGTTACATGGAATGCTCAACCACTTATTCATGCTGTTACAGCCTTAAATGGTGGTAGTAGTGCTTGTGAAGCTTATTCATCATCTGTTCTTTCACAAAAACAATATGAAATCCAAATGGACGATTCGAAATTCCAGTTCAGAGTTGGCCACACTGGGAGTGATTATCAAAACCAATCACAACAAGTCTCTTCGGATAACCAGATGGTGGATAGCGCAAGAGAAAAAGGGGTTCAACTTAGCCGCCTAATGGTTCAGCTTATTACAGCTCAACCTGCCTAAGTCGCTCTTTACAGATTTATTTGTTACACACTATAGTCCCAATTTTAGGAATAAAATTGGGACTTTTTTGTGCGTTTAATTTTGATGGGTGTATCGGGCTGTGGAAAAACAGCAATCGGGCTGGAACTTTCTAAACACTTAAACATCCCTTTTTATGATGCCGATGATTTTCATTCGGCTGAAAACAAAGAAAAGATGTCTCATGGAATTCCTCTCACCGATGATGATCGCCTTCCATGGCTTAAGACGTTAGCGACTCTCCTTGAAGAAAAAACCGCACTGATTCTTGGATGCTCAGCACTTAAAGCATCGTATCGAAAAATTCTCACTGTTTCTCCTGATATCCGATTTATCTATCTTAAAGGAAGTTATCAACTGATCCATGATCGCTTAAAAGAAAGACATGGTCATTTCTTTGACCCTCATCTTCTTAAAAGTCAATTTGCTGATCTAGAAGAACCAAAGGGCGCCATTGTGGTGGATATCTCCCCTTCCATTCCACTCATTACTCAGTCGATTCTTCAAAAATTAGAACAATAAAGATTGATCGTGTCTCTATTTTTTAGTCTTATCGATACCCCAGGCTCCTGCCCCTCTAAAAATGAGATAGATTGCCATGAGTCCAACGATAATTGGAATAAAAATAGGAGGGGAAAACGGAACTTGAGTCAGACCATCAGGAAGGTCATCTGGACTCATTCTCATCAATTGAACTGTTGAAACCGTCGCTACAATCATCGTAATGGCTCCAGCAATTGCTGATAGACGTGTGAGAAACCCAATAATAAAAAAGAAGCCTACAACAACCTCAACAATGGGAACAAAGTAGAGGTTAAATTCTATGAATGGAACATTTGTCGCAACGAGGATATCCTCAAAATTCTCAGGACGAATAAAGTGAAGAATTCCAAAGAAAAGCAAAACCACCCCTGCGATTAAGCGGATAAAGAATAGGTGTTTCTTAGGCTTTTTCTGTTTCTCTTCGCTCATACTTTTTTCCATATCAATTTTTGAGCAACAATGCAAGCATTTACCGGTTTTATTCCTAAAGATAAAGTAGGGATAATAGTATCACTAGGCTGAAAAAGAAAATTTTTATAAGATACGAGCTTATGCATTTTTTACTCAGTAAGCTTAATTTTCTCTCAGCAACAGGCGAATTTGTCATTTTGATTTGGGAAGTGACTGTTGCAACATTTAGACGTCCTCCAAGCTGGGCCTTAATAAGAGAACAACTTTATAACATTGGAGTCTTATCCTTACCGGTTGTCGCGATGACTGGATTTTCCACGGGACTTGTACTAGCAGCACAGTCCTTTTTTCAACTCAGTGATAAAGGGCTGGCAGGAGCAACGGGATTAATGGTAGGAAAGGCGATGATTACTGAGCTTGGCCCTGTTTTAACCGCCTTTATGGTCACAGGTCGCGTTGGAGCTGCTATGTGCGCAGAGCTTGGAACAATGCGGGTCACAGAACAGATTGATGCCTTGGAAACAATGGCCGTTAATCCGAACCGCTATTTAATCGCTCCGCGCTTTCTTTCAGGCATGCTAATGATGCCTCTTCTCACCGTATTCAGCATTTTTATGGGAATCTTTGGTGGATACTTGATCGCGGTCTTCTACTTTAAGATGCCCCCGACAACCTACTTTGACCCCATGCCTATTTATATCACGAATTTTGATCTATTGATTGGGATTGTAAAAGCCTTCTTTTTTGGGATTTTGATCGTCACAATTTCTTGCTTTAAAGGGATACACACTTCTGGGGGAGCTGAAGGGGTGGGACGCGCGACAACGAATAGCGTTGTTGTTTGCTATACCTTTATCCTCTTCACAAATTTCTTGATTACTCTTGGGCTCAATATGCTTGAAAGTGCGACAGGGTGGTTCTCATGATCGAGATTGAAGACCTCTGGAAAGCTTATGAAGGAAACCAGGTTTTAAAAGGCCTTTCATTAAAGGTGAAGACGGGAGAAACTCTCGTTATTCTTGGGCGTTCAGGTGTGGGAAAAAGTGTCTTGCTGAAACATATCATTGGAATTGCTCATTCAGATCGTGGATATATAGAAGTCGATGGTGTTAGAGTTTCTGATCTCCAAGGAGAAAAACGGTACTCTTCTACGCGCCACATGGGAATGCTTTTTCAAGGTGCAGCTCTTTTTGATTCGATGAATATCGAGGAAAACACAGGCTTTTTCTTAAAACAACATGGAAATTTAGACGCAGGCAAAAAGTACTCCAAAAGTGAAATCCAAGACAGAGTTGATGAAGCGCTTCGAATGGTTGATCTCGAAGGAACACAAAAGAAAATGCCGTCCGATCTTTCAGGTGGAATGCGTAAAAGAGCAGGCCTTGCACGGTTAATTGTTTACCGCCCAAAATATTTATTGTATGATGAACCGACAACGGGGCTTGATCCGATTACTGCTATGCAAATTAATGAGCTCATTGTTAAAACACAGGAAGAGCTTCAAGCAACAAGTATTGTTGTGACTCATGATATTGTCTCTGCTTTGTATGTCGGTGATCGATTAGCTCTTCACAAAGATGGTAAAATTGCGTATATCGATACACCAGATGCCTTTTTGAAGATTGATGACCCGATTATAGAGTTTTTAAGAAAAACAATATCAGAGGATCCAAGGACCTTTAGGAGAAAAAAAGATGATTGATTACATGAAGAACATGCTCATTGGCCTATTTGTCGTAGTTGCCTGTGCGCTGATTGTTGGAATCATCCTTTTTCTTGAACCTAGCGTTGGAGATGGGAAAGAAACACTCGTTGTCCGCTTTTCCAATGTTAATGGTCTTTCGCTTGGAACAAGAGTCATGTTTGCTGGAAAGCCTGTAGGAGAGGTCGTTGCTATTGAACAAATCAAACAGGCTCGAGAACAACCGACTGATGAACTTGGACAGGTTTATTTTTACCAACTCATTCTGCATGTCGACTCAAGTGTCCATGTCTACAATACAGATGAGATTACCGTTCAAACATCAGGACTGCTCGGTGAAAAATCCATTGCCATTATTCCCCGTTCCCCTCCTAAGGGTGTCAAGCCGACCCTGATTACGGCCAGCACCCCTGTGTATGCAGAATCGGTCGATCCGCTTGAAAGTGCTTTTAACGAACTATCTCAACTCTCTGATAAAGTAGAAGAAACCCTTGATAAAGTCATTGCTTGGATTGATCAAAATGGACAAGAGTTAGGTGCAGCTATTCAATCTTTCGATGATGCGATGTATGAAGCTTCAATTGCGCTTGCTCAGGTAAATAAAAGTAATCTCATTGGTGAAGTGAAATCAGGGATCCAGAATTTTTCTGCCGCTATGCGAGAAGTTCACTATGCATTTGATCAAATGAATGCCGATGATGTCTTTAACAATCTTGCGATCACGATGAAAAATGCACGGAACGCTTCTTATTCTTTTGAACAAGTGATGGAGAATGTTGCTCATGGAAAAGGGACGATGGGTAAGCTTTTCACCGATGATGATACGTATCTTCGCGTCACAGCTATCTTGAGTAAGGTCGATACAATGATGAATGATGTGAATCATTATGGATTTCTTTTTAATCTAAATAAAGAATGGCAGCGAACCCGCCTAAAGCAAGCAACCATTTTGAATGCTTTGAATACTCCCCAAAACTTCCGCGACTACTTCAACAAAGAGGTCGATCTTATCAATACCTCAATGTCACGCTTATCCATGCTTGTCGATCGTGCGGAAAATAGTCCAGAACGGGAGAAAATTTTCGAGACAAACATCTTCCAAAAAGACTTTGCTGAGCTCTTACGGCGCTCTCAAGCTCTCTATGATAACCTTAAGCTATATAATGAGCAGTTGATGCAGGCAGAGCAAGTGGCGCAGTAATTTCAGTATACCAGTCCACAAAAGATTTAAGCATTGTGCGTTGATACGGAATATCAACTCTCATTGCTAAACGATTTTCAGAATACTGCTTAATTTTTGGTATAAGTGGGTCTTCATCACGCAACTTGAGAGCTACCCAGACTTGTAACCCGACTGGCATCCCGTTAACTCTTTTTGTAACATTATCTTCAAATCCCTGCAGATAGGCTTTTTCACCTCGAATGATCATCTGCAACTTTCTAGTCCGAATTCCGATCAAAAGCTCTTTTTCAGGATCGATGAAGTACTGAAAATACCGTTGATTAAAGGTTTCAACAAACGTGTGGACTTTTTCTGCTGTAACCTCCTCTCCATCATCATAAAAGGGAAGAAGCTCTATTTGAACTTGTTTAAGATCCCTGACTTGATTCTCCCCAGCCGGTTGAGCTGCTTCTCCAGCAGGACTAGGAGAAACATAGGTGATTCTTTTCCGAAGAGATTGATTGGGTATAAGAGTATAGACCGTGCGAAAAGCAGCCAGGAAGTTATGGATTTTCCAGGCAAGCTTTAGAGCTGAATAGATCCCGTTTTTCTTATAGCATTGACCTATAGTTATTTGTAAAAGTTTGATTATTTCCATTTTCCCCTCAAACGATTGATTTTCGAGAAAATATAACATCAAATTAGTAATAAATAAATAATAATAAATATTTTAAAGTTATAAATATAACAAATTTTATGTTATAATATAATGAATATTTAAAAGAGAAAGATATGATTGAACTAACAACCTGCTCATCCTTTTTGTGAGTTTGATAGCGAAGCTTTAGATGAAGCTGCTAACCTATTTCCAGAAATATCGCTGTCGCAAGTCGTTGAAACATCTGCAACTATGATCCGTGAATTTTCTCCGATTTTGCTGGGAGAAGATCCTTACTCCCCTTCTGACAACTTTTTTGTAAAATGTCTCAAGTATGTTGTTGCTTCAACACGCGCACTCTTTTTCAAAACCGATGAAGTTCGAGCTGCTTTAAAAGCCTATCAGTCTTCGAATGAGGCCTTTCAGGCCCTCAACCAAAGAATCAATCACTTAGAAGAAAAAATTAACAACCATTTTGATGAAACCCTCTCGCTGCAGTTTGAATTAGAACTCAATAAGCATCTCTTAGGAAAAAGCCAAAATGACCAAGATGACATCATCGATATAACGCTAGATTCCTATCGGGCTGTCTTAGATGCTAGAGAATATATGGGTTCAGGCAAGGATAAAGTCGCTCTTACAACGCAATCTAGAGACCAGCTATGTATTGAAAAGGGCAGAGAACTTCGAATACAAGCTCAACAAGTTAGAGAGAAAGCTCCTAGCATTGATCTTGAACAAAGAAATAGCGAGATCCAAGCACATCTTGAAGATTTATTAGCGCAAAAAACAAAACTCACTGATGAGCTTCAAGCCATTCAAGAGGCTGTGAGCAGTCCATTAACATCTCAACTTCACCAAGTATAGCCAAAATATCACTCTATTTGCTATGGGGTGAAATATGGCAAATATCCCATATTCAGAGTTAAAAAAAGGAACCTTCCTTATCGCTAGCCCCGATATTGAAGGAGGAATCTTTTATCGCAGCGTTGTCCTTCTCTGCGACCATAGTCCAGTAGGCTCTTTTGGTTTGATTGTGAACAAACCTTTAGATATTCAATTGGAAGAAGATTTCTTTGGCCTTGAAGGATCCAACGCTCAAATCGATATGCGTGCAGGTGGTCCGAATCAACCCAATCAAGTGATGCTCATCCAAGATCAAGGATATGATGAAGAGACAAGCCTAGAGGTCTGTGAAGGTGTCTATCTCAATGGGGATATGGAGTCTATTCAAGTAGGAGAAGGGATTCCTCAAACTCTTCTCTGTTTTGGATATGGAGGATGGGCTTCAGGCGTTCTGGAAAGAGAATTCCTTAATGGGGCATGGTTCCTTTGTCCGGCAACCAAAGAACATATTTTCAATATCGCTGCGGATAAGCTCTGGCAAACTCTCCTTAGAGAAATGGGTGGAAAATACAAAACCCTTTCTCTCATGCCAGAAGACTTAGAATTGAACTAACCACAGAGATCAGAGAGACCTCAGAGGAAAATTGAGTCCTGCTTATCGATATAGATTCCTCTTTTTCCTTTCTGTGTGCTCTGTGGTAAAACTTAGAATTCCCCTTTGATCTTTTGGAAAAATTTTGCTCCAAAAAGAGGTTGCAAGACTTTCAGGATCTTATCATAATCTCTTACAAAATAAGCAGATAGAATACTCAAAGCGCTCGCCATTCGACTAAATCTTTGGTAATCAACAAGACGCTCACGAACAGTAAGAGCAGGTCCACATAAAATCCATAATAGATGGTCTTGCTCCTCCAGACTCCACTTTTCATTTTTCCCAAGCAATTTAAGAAGGGTGAAAAAGGCTGCACTTGAGGTCGCTCCAATATCTACTCCATCTTTACAAGAAAAAGCAAAGGTATCGGGCTTAACCATTTCAAGGATTTTTAATTCTAAGAGGAGGTAAAAAATCTCAATAAAATCTAAGCGTTCTTTGCGTGGAAGTTTTACCCTCTTTTTGAAGAAGTGAGTATGGATAATAGGAATAATCTTCTTCACGTAGGCATGTAGTTTCTTTTCATCGATTTGTTTAGAAAAGAAAAACCCACACTCCTCCCCACTTTTGACCTGTTCTTCTAACAACTTGAGAAAGTCTTCAGTCCGATCGACTTTGAGGTAGTCTTCTGCTTGGAAGTAAAAGTCATTTTTCTTAGGAAGAGTGACTAAGATAAACTGCTCCGAAAATTCGGCTTTGTTCTGAAGTTTCTCTAAAGCCTCACATCTCGCATGCTCTTCCCATGAGGTCCGATCCTGAAGGTTAAAATGGAGGTGTTTTTTTAGCTCTTTCTTTGCTTCAAAGTGGCGGAGAAATCCTTTAAATTCATTAATGACTTCTGCTTTATTGATATGGGTATGAAAAGTTGGACAGGGGATTTTTAAGCAGGAAGCATCAAACGCCCCGTTTGAAAGGGTGTAAAGATAGTATGGAGGATTCCCTTGATTGATCGGATCGAATCCCTCTTTCTCATTTCGGTCTTGAAAAATATCCAAAATCTTAAAGAGAGGACCACTTGGAAACTTTTTAAGCATCTCTGTCACACTATCATGAATATCAAAGATCTCAGACATGAAATTATCAGTTGTGATTCCTTTTGCCCTTGCGGGAGCTTCTCCATCCCAAGCCCTTTTGACCAGATCATTTAAATAATCAAGCATTTCTTGTTTTTTTCCACTATGAATAAAAAAAGCAAAAGAAAAGGCATGGATTAAATTAACGATCGCCCGCGCTAGCTGATCTGTTTCTTCTACAGAAACACTGATTAATCTTTGATAATCTGGAGAATCAAGGATGTCTCGTAAAAATTTGTGGAAGTCTTTCAAATAGCGTGTGCAGACTTTCCCCATCGTATTTTCAAGGCGGTTATGAGGATTGCAAGCAAGCATTAAAGACATGGTCATCTTGAGCATTGCGCCTACAATGGGAACTTCCTTGTGATGAAGAGCATCTGCATAAAAATCTCCTAGCTCAACTTTTGCACTTTCTCGAATCTCTTCTGCAATGCTTTGAGCTTCATGATCTAAGAGAATATTGATCCGAAGAAGGGGGTCTTCTCCTTCAAACCCCATGATAATCTCATCAAAATCACTGACGAGCTTAATATGACGGAGAAGGTTGCGGTTAAAAAAGGGTTTGCCATCATCTTTACGAATATAAAAGAGTTCATACTCTTTATCGCGCTTGACCATTTCTAAGTCTTTTAGCCCTTGCCTTTCGATATCAATTTTCTCATCTTCAACAGCCCACTCTTCTTCCCACTTTGCCTCTGAAACCAAGACTTCTTCAAAACGTTTAAGAATATTTTTCTTAAAGTAGGTCTTGAGATCTTTATATTCTTTAATCTCAGAAACCTTTCCCTCTTTGTAGGTATGTTTAAATAGAGAGGTACATTTGTCGAGCTTGTCAGCTGCTTCATCGGCAAGGACCATAATCGCTTTAATCCCCCGCTGCATATCACGGTCCTTAAGCTGCTCTTTATCTTTGGTATAAACGTGTTGTAGGTATTTATGGACCGTCTTAAAGGTCCCTTTGACTGCTGAAAGCGTCTCTTCTCTTTCTTCCGCTTTTAGGTCTTGAAACTTATGGAGTTGCCCCTTAACTCCCCTTGCTTCTCCCTCTTTTTCCACGGCAACATCAAGTTCTGCCATTCCGGAAAGATTATCGACCGCATCCATGATCGACATCTCTTCTTTTTTAGCTTTCTTCCTCTTCTTCGCCACGGTTCCCCTCATCAGATAGGTGGGCAGGTTTCTCGCCACCTATACTTATTATGACTCTGAATGAATATAATTATCAATTTCAATTTCGCGCTCTGTCACATTGAAAAAACCGGGAACGACTTTATTATTTTTATCAAGAAGCTCAAGCTTAACCGTATGTTTGCCTGGCGTGAGGTTATAGATATAGTAAGGAACATAATCTGTAAGCGCTTGAATGTTTTTCCCGTCAATGGTTAAGGCCACTTTATAGCCATCTGAAGAAAGTTCACAATTCGAGATCAAAAAATCTAAAAGAATGGGATTAGATTTCGAAGCGGGATAGCTCCCTTGAGGTTCATTGTAAGTTAGATAAGGCTTTTGTAGATCAACATTGAGCGTATCGGATTTCTTCCGATCTTGATAATAAAAGATTTCGGCAGAAAAAGGACCATTCCCCTTTAAGCTCTCTCCATAAGATCGCGCTGGAAAACAACGAATAACATGCTGTCCGGGTTTAAGGGTAAAAGGGATTGCAAAACTTAAAATCTTATCGTAATACTCTCTGTTTTCATCAAAGGAATCTTCAAATGACTCGTTGTAAATCAAATAGGGATGATTATCGATGATCACATGTATCGCTTGTCCTTCAGGATCATTATAGATCTCTTTTGCACGATCATTTTGAGTGATCACCCCCAAAGGAAACCCTTCAATTCTCAACTGCACATTAATCGGTGTTTTCCGCTTATTCTCATAGGGACGTGGAAAAATCACCTTCGTCACAATCGTATTTGCCTCTGGAGTGGGTTTAACAGGGACAACATACACATCCTGAACCCCATAGAGAAGGGATCCAAAAAAAAGAAAAAAAACGACTGCTACCTTTTTCATTCTGCCTCCTTCTTCTGCTTACTCTTTTTCTTAAAAATTAGCAACGTAATCATCAGAGCAGTAAAAGCAACCCCAGCTGTAACCAAATTTGTCACTACAAATGCCGTTGTTGATGTTTCAATCAGAGCATGCTTGATATAGGCTAATGTATCGGGCTTTAGTGTTTTAGCCGCCTCGACTGAGCGTGGAAGGTTATTGAGAAGTCCCTCATATAAGTTTGGGTTAAGATTTTTTGTTCCAGGACCTTTCAGAAGCTCCTTAGTGAAAAGGACATCTTGAACGTTAACCATTGTCGCTCCTAAAACTGCTACCCCAATTGTTGCCCCTGTAAACCGGAGGGTATTATACATCCCTGTTGCAACCCCCGTCTTTGATTTGGGTACAGCGCTCAGTGTTGCACTACTTGCTGGAGTCATGACAAAAGAGATCCCTGCACCAAAAGCAAATAGCGCAGGAAATAAAAGGGCAACATTATGATAATGCAAAAAAGATGCAAACCACAGAAAACAAAAGCAAAGGAGAGTAAATCCAATCGTTAAAGGAAGTCTTGCTCCCCTTCGATCTGCTAAGCTTCCACTAATCGGAGCAAACAGCATGAGCGGAATAGTTCCAACCGCAGTGATCAAACCCGCAATCATCGGAGAATCATAAATAATTTTCTGAAAAAAGAGAGGCCAAAAAACAGTGATCATCAAAATAAACTGGGAGCAGATGATCAATAAACAACCCCCTAAAAAAGTGCGACTTTTAAACAGGCTAAACTTAAAGAACGGGTATTTTGCAAATCGCTCCAGCCCCCGAACAGCTAAAAAGAACGTGATGGCTAAAAGGATGAAAAAGATCGTTGGCCACGATTCCCAACCCCATTTTCTCCCCTCCATTAACCCAATTGTCAACGAGGTAATCCCAAGAGACATTGTAAAAAAACCCAAGAAGTCAAAAGTTTCATCTTGCTTTTCAGATTTGGGAACCGCTTTCATCATCATAAAAATCCCAAAAATAGCAATGGGAGGGTTAATTCCAAAGGCCCAGCGCCATGAGAGGTATTGAGTAAAAGCTCCACCAATAAAAGGACCTAACGAAAGAAATAGCGAGCCAACAGCAACCACTGTGCCAATCGCCTTCCCACGCTGATTTTCTGGAAACGCATGAATCAATAAAGACATTCCTGCAGGTGACATAAAAGCTCCCCCCGTCCCCTGTATAGCTCGACTTAAGACCAACCACCAGCCTGTCTGTGCCATCGCTCCCATCACCGATGCGATGGAATAGATAGCCACACCAATACAAAAAATCTTTCTAGACCCAAAAAGGTCAGCCAGCCTTCCCCCTGCAATCACAAAAACCGCTGTCGCTAGAAGATAGGCATTAATAATCCACTGAAGACCACTCACAGTGACATTCAGTTCCTTTTGAATGGTGGGGAGGGCAACGGGAAAAAGAGTCGCATTGAGAAAGATTAGCGAGGTTGAGCTAATCATGGCGAGCAAAAGTAGCTGTTTTCTTTTCTTTTCAGAAATCGTCATTACATTATAATGTCTGTTTAATTATCCCTATACTCGTGATACTTGAAACTTGGAGAATTTGACAAGGAGGCCATTCAAAATTTTTATTCGGAGCGAGTGACCATTGCCGAAAAGGCAAGGCGCAAGTGAGAATGAAAATTTTGAATAAAAGCCAACGCAGTCAAAACTCTAAGTTTCAATTGGAACGAGTATATACACTAAAATGAAACGATTAGTTAAAATTTTTCTTTTTCTCCTTCTTTTCTGGGGAGTAGAGCGCCTCTGCCACCAAGCCACAGACGGCTTTGCACTAGCAAATGTCTATGCCCCTCCCGGTGATAACTCGGAGTGGAAGCGCTTAGACTCGCCTGATCCGACACTCCTGACTCAAACCTACCATTATCTAGGTTGTGGAAGTCAATCTTACGTCTTTGTCTCTGAAGATGGAAAAACAGTACTCAAGTTGTTTAAATTTCAACATATGCGAACGCCCCCCTGGCTTAATCCCCTTCCCTCAATCGGAAAATTGGGAAAAAAACGGGCTAAAAAACGGGAAATCCTTGAAAAAACGTTTAACAGTTATTCGATTGCTTATGATTATCTTAGAGAAGAAACAGGCCTTCTTTACCTTCACCTTGCAAAAACCGACCATCTCAACCAAAAATTAACAATCACAGATAAAATTGGAAGGCATCACACTCTTGATCTCGACACTGCCCCATTTATCCTTCAAAAACGGGGAACTTTGGCCTATGATGCAATCACCCAGTGGATGATGAAGGGCGAAATAAAAAAAGCTGAAGAGGGAATCCGCAATCTCCTGCAACTTGCGACTTACCGATGCCAAGTAGGAATCTTTGATAAAGATCCTGACTTTAGTACCAATTTTGGTTTTATTGGAGACACTCCCTTTCAAATCGATTTTGGTCGACTTAGTCTCTCAGAAGAAGAAAAACGGCCTGAAGTTTACCGTCTCGAAATGGTCCGGATCACTCGAGATTTTGAAGCATGGATCGCAGAAAACCACCCAGATTTGTTAGACTTTTTTAGAAAGGAGCTCAATGAAGATACTCTCTAAATTCGGTTTAACCTTACTTGTTATTGCTTCCTTAGTTGGGGTTGAACGCCTTTCTCATTTTCTTACTGATGATTTTAGCTATTCAAATATCACTTCCAATCTTCGGTACCATCAAGAATGGGATATTGCAATTGATGAAAGCGATTGGATCGAGACACAAAAAGCGCTTGATCAACCCTATACTTACCTAGAAAGTGGCTCTCAAAGCTATGTTTTTATCAGCGAAGATCAACACTACATTTTGAAGTTTTTCAAACATAAGCGTTGGACCCTAAATCCTCTTTTTGAAGCCCTGCCTCTCCCTTCATCTCTAGATAGAAAAAGAAAGCATTGGAAACAAAAGAAAAAAGAGACCGTCCGCTCCACTTTTGGAAGTTGCTTGACATCCTATACAGAATTTAAAGATGAGACAGGAGTTCTCTTTATCCATCTGAATAAAGTTCCTATCGATCAAATCATGACAGTAAAAGATCGCATTGGCTTTAAGCATCAGATTGCACTTAGCGATGTTGAGTTTGTCCTGCAAAGAAAAGCGATCCCGACCGATAAATATCTTCTCGCCTTAAAAAAAGAGGGAAAGATTGAAGAGGCTCAGCAAGCTCTTTCTTCCCTTTTAGCCTTTACAGTCAAACGGGCAGAAAAAGGGTATAGCGATAAAGACCCCCATCTGATCCGTAATTTTGGTTTCATCAATGGCAAAGCTGTGGAAATCGATATTGGCGGGTTTCATCACGATCCTAAAAAAGATCTCAACTATTTTCATACCCACGAAATGCGGCGGATTCAGAGAAAGCTTCTTCCTTGGCTGGAAGAAAACTATCCCGAACTCACCCCCTATGCTAAGGAAGAGCTTGCTAAACTGATGCTTTAACTTCCTAAAGACCAAACTTTTTTGTTTACTTTTTTTGACTTCTTAATTAAAATTGATCCTCATTAAATTTATGGAGGTAACGAATGGAGTCATCATACCCAAGGAGAGGTGGGACGCCAAATCCTTATTTAAAAAATGGGCAAGACGCTTTAAAACTCTTTGTAATTACTGTTGGAGCCGGATCAACCGCTTACTTTGCTGGAAGAACCGTCTCTTATATCTGGGGCGGAGTTAAAAACATGGGACAGCAATTTTTAAGTACACGCTTTGGAAGTACTGTAGGAAAAATTGTTTCATGGCCATTTAAGCGACTCTGGGCTTTACTCTGTTGGACGGGACGTACAATCAAATCTCTTGCTTGTTGGGGATTTAGCTGCATCCGCCATCCCATTGAAAACCTCAAAAGCACCTTCAATCGTATTCGATCGGTCATTTCTTTTATGTTTAGTTGGACAATTCTTCTTGCTTATCAAAAAGTTTCCGCTTTCATTAATCACTATGTCCCCTCGATGCGTACGCCTCTCTTAACCCTAGCAATCGGTGCTCCGATTGCATTTGTTGCAAGTTTCATTCCTCATCATAACCATCGTTCTCGTCCTGAATTTGTACCCGTTCTTATCAAATCCATTGCAATTCTAGCCGGGAGTCTCCTTGCAGCGCCGTACCTCAGTCAAAAACTCACCTCTTTTTCAGTCTCTAAACTAGAAGCTGGGGCATGGGGTGCCGTGCAAGGAACCCTTTTCTTTGGCCTAGCTATGACGAATACTTTACAAGACCCAAGAGATTAATAAGGAGTTACTATGTCACATATCGGAAATACATTTACTTACGGCGCAGCAGGTATCGCCACTGCATTAAGCCTCATTGGTCTGGGAAAAGTGGGTCAATTTTTAAAGAGTAATGGAAGTATCGTGTCAGCAGGCCTTCTTACAGGAGTAGCAACGGCAGCTGCAGTCCCCCTCACCAAACGAGCTGTGGTCTTTCTTCCGCCAGAAATTTACGAAAATCCACGCTTGCAATTGATAAGTCTTTTTAAACTTCCAGGTGAGCGAAAAGATCAAGTTGATTTTGTGTTAAGTTGTATTGCCTCCTTAGGCCTTAGCCTTGTCGTCACTGCCCTTCTGACCAACCGACTTACCAATTTTATTAGTGGGTATCGTCTTTCCTATCCAAAGCTAGCAGGAGTCAGTCTCCTTTCTGGCGCGATTTCTGGTGTTGGATTTGGAGCTGGTTCTTTATTCGTAAAACAACAAATAAGAGAAAACAGGTCTGAACAAAATTCTATCTTGGCTCAGAAAGTATATCATGATGCAAGATCCTTCATACCAGAGGTGATGAAGACCTTAAGCACGAAAGGCCAAGAAATCAACGAAGCCAACATTGCAACAGTTTTAGAAAATGAGCTCACCCCGGAGCAATTCGCTCAGGCATTGAGTCATTTTTATCAGACTAGAAACTGGACTCACCAACTGGAATCTTCTAAGATCACTTTATCCCCTTTTATGATCCTGGCTCATGTTCAAGATCCTAACACAAGATATTTAATTTATCAGCAGTGCAAATTAGTAAACGGTGCTATTAAAGAAACTCTTGGTGATGAAGCTACCCTTGAGGAATATCCAGCTGCCAATAGGTTAGACGCTTTAAATGAACAACTTCGAATAAAGGTCGATGCTGAAACCCTTGCAATGTGTATTAGCTTTAACCCTAGACATCAAGAGGCTCTCCTGAATGCAATCGAATCCTCTCGAGCCTTTCGAACCTTTCAAGTAATCACGCGACAAGACGTGGAAGCCCATCTTCCTCCTCCTGTTACCCGCAACTACCCTCGAGGGTTACTTGACCAATTAAATGGGAGCATTCACCAAGAAGCAGCCTTTGGACAATTAGCTCAGCATTTACATAGAATAGGAATTACAGATCCTAAGGCATATGCAAAAGTTCTTGAACAACTAGGGGATGATCATGTCATTGCACATCTAAATTACATGTATCAACAAAGAGACTTCGAGTGCTTTCCTGGGGAAGAACATAGTGTGACCCTTTCCCCTTATTTTGTTTTGGCCCACTTTAAAGATCCGCAACAAAGGGACCGTATCTTTATGAGGACGCAAATGTATGAGATGGCTAAGGGTACTATTGAACCTCCATATACCTCTTTGTCTGAATATTCTGCTCAAAGCCGTATTGAGGAAGTTAAGCCATCTCTTGGACACTTTATTGATGCTTCGGTTTTTGCCATGCTCTTTGCTCCAATCGAAGACCAAGAACTCCAACAGGCTCTTTTAGGTGTTTTTGAAGGTGAGCAAAAACATTTAGACTTAAATATGCAGCCTATTACACGAGCGGCAATTGAAGCGGCGATGGGAAAAAGTTCAGCTTCTCAATTAGAGATTCCTTCCTTTACAACAGATGAGGGAATCACTGCGGCTATTGCTGGATTGGGAACGCTGGCACTTACGTCTGCGATCTTAACCACGATGATTTTAACAAGTCGGTTAGCGGTTTGGACATGGGCTAGTTATCCTACGATCAGAGGGGTTTTCCCTACTGCAACACTGGTAGCAGCGGGCTACATGGTAGGAAAAACAGCAACCAACAACTCAAAAATCGGTTATTTTGCCGCTTTTGTGCTAGGGACCTTTGGCTCACCAAAAGCTAATCGGTTGATTTCTTCACACGAAATGAGCTATTGGCACGGCGCAGGATTCTCTATCGCAGGAATTCTTGGTTATTCTCTAATGAATCAGGAACCTGCTAGAAGGAGATAAAACTTCCAATTTGAACAACTCTAAAGAGTTTTCTCTTTTAACCTTTTTTGAAATGTCTTATCATAGGTGGCCATGGTAAGACATTTTTTTTGGATTCTTATTTTTTTGGGGCTTTTTTCTTCCTGTTACAATGAAGGAGGCTCCCTCCGCTTAGGAAAAAAGGAATCTCAAGTCATCCATATCAACTACATTTACTCCCCTTTCTCTGTTGACCCCAGAAAAGGAACCGATCCTGTAACCACGGTCATGAGCTATATGCTTTATGAAGGGCTTACCCGTTTAGAACCGGATGGGACAGTGATCCCAGCTCTAGCTGAGCGGATTAAAATTTCAAAAGATCGGAAGAAATACCTCTTCTTTCTAAGAAAAAGTATGTGGTCTGATGGCTCCCCTTTAACGGCCTATCATTTTGAAGCGGCATGGAAAAAAGCGCTCAGCTCCGATTTTCCCTCAAGAGCAGTTCACCTACTTTTTCCGATTAAAAATGCTGAAGAGGCAAAAATGGGCCTGTGTTCTGTTGACGATATCGGCGTAGAAGCGATTGATGAACAGACACTTCTTGTTCGATTAAAAAGGCCGACTCCCTATTTCCTTCAGCTAACAGCCTACCCCACCTATTTTCCTGTTCCGTATAACGGTGACGAGGTTCCTCACCCCAATCAACAAAGTGAGCTTTTAACCAATGGTCCTTTCCGCCTGGCTAGCTGGAGAGATGATGATGAAATCGTTACAGTAAAAAATCCTTATTACTGGAATGCTGAAGAGGTCAAACTCGATGAAGTTCATGCCACAATTATTTCTGATGAAGCAACAGCTTTAAAGCTATTTGACCAAGGAAAACTTGATTACCTTGGGGGACTCATTTCTCCTCTCCCCTTAGATGCACTTGCCACTTTAAAGAAAACGAGACGTCTTAGACAAAGAGCGATTGCTGGTACAACTTTTACCTCGTTTAACGTGAATCGATTTCCTTTTAATAATGTCCATATCAGAAAGGCTTTTGCTCTTGCTATCGATAAAGAAGACATCATTGATCATATCTCCCAGCTGTTTGATGATGTTGCTTCTGGTCCTGTTCCTCAAGTTTTAAAAGGAGCAACAGAAAAGGTCTATCAAGACTATAACCGGGCAGCAGCGCTCCACCATTTTGAAATTGGACTTCAAGAGTTAGGGATTACGCGTGAGGAATTTCCTTCAATCACCTATTGTTATTTCAATACTGAGCTGCAACGCAACTTAGCCTTAGCTCTTCAAAGTCAATGGAAAGATGTTTTAGGAATAGAAATTAAGCTTCAGACAAGAGAACTCAAATCCCACCTAGCAAAACTCCATAATCATCGCTTTCAAATCGGTCAAATGTCCTGGATTGGACAATACCATGATCGCATGTGTTTTTTAGAGCGCTTTGCAAGCAAAAATGGAACCTCTAACTATTCAGGATGGGAAAATCCCCTTTACCAACGTCTTCTTGAAGACTCTTTTTATAAAGAAGCTGGAAAGCGTGCAGAACTTTTAGAGGAAGCTGAGCAGATGCTTATGGATGAAATGCCTATCATTCCGATTTATCATTATCACGCTGTCTATGTAAAAAATCCTCGTCTTAGTGGTCTAGCGATTTCTCCAATGGGAGATGTTCAGTTTCACAAAGCCTTTCTTCATTAATTATCTTAATCGCTTCCCATTATTTTCTTAACGGTTTGCAAATAATTCTTACATCGTCTATAGATTTCTTTGTCATTGAATAATGAGGCAGATTCATGAAAATTGACTTCTTCAAAATTAAAGCAAGCTCCCTTCACAGAAATTCCCACCTTGGATTTGACTCATACGTTAAATCTATGGAAGCTCTAGTCAAAGAGACCATTCCTGAGTCTGTGATTGAAATGCACGAAACCTCTCATTTTATTCCGATTGATTCAAGTTTTGAAAAGCTCAGTCGCTCTCTCCCTATTGTTCAAATTTCAGAAGAATCTAATGCCCCTTGTATCCTTTCCCTTAAAGTCTTGACTCGAGAAGAATATGCGCAAGGCATGGGACTTTTTCTCTGCCGTATGATTGATGAAAAGCTTCTTCCTGGAAAAAAAATGGCAATCACTTTTCTGAGATCTTTAACGTTTAAATTTATCGTTAAACCAAAGACGCCTTATTACATCATCGAGTTTTTTATTAATGTAGAATCTCAAAAAGATCTTGAAACGATTCAGAAGAATTTCCCTCGGTTTCAAGAAGAAGTCCGTTTGACAACTCTTGGTGTTGAACATGCTCGAAAGATAGTTCTCGCTAAGGGGTATAGTCTAGAAGAGAAACGAATGATTCTCTTAGAGAATTTCACATCTTTGATCAAAAGCTCAAGTGATTTCGACCGAAAAACCCTGTTTGAAGATGTTCAAAGACTTCTCTTTAAAGGGATCCATGAAGAGTATCCCGACAAGATCCCTGACCATCTTCTCCCCTTTATTGATGCAAAACCTCAAACATTTGACCACCATATTTTTAATGAAATAGAAAACCTCTCGATTCTTTTTCATGATGATTTTTCGCGGAAACGCCCTCTTTCGCACCTAAGTAAAATTATCTCCTACCTGTATCTATTCCGAAAAATCATTACACATTCAATGCAACTGAAGTCTGATAGTCGCCACTTGAGCTTTAAGTTGATACCACTGAAAATTGATGGAGTCCCAACACTTGCTATCATACTAGGTGTCAATCTCATTGAGGATTGGGAGACTTTAGAAGAAGGAGACCTTTTAGACGCGATCAAAAAGTATGCTCCAAATGCAAGACTTGTTCCTGGAAGCAATGTGATTAATGAACGGAGTAAAAAGAGAGTTTCCACTCTTTACATGGAAGTGCAAAAAGAGGATAAAACGCCGTTTGAAGCGGAAACTTTAAAGCTTCTAAAGAAAAAAATCCCAAAGGAAATTCGGCATTCTCTGCACAAATCTAAAGAAGATACTCTAATTCCCCCTGATGAAACAACACGAAGCATTCTAAACTTAACGAAAGAGATCAAAAGTATTCACGATCCCGCGAAAATCATCATTCAATATCATAACCAATCCGCTTCTCATATTCACTTTTCGGTCATCCTAGCACGCCTACAAGAACCTGAAGCTCTCCCCCTTTCACTCTCTTCAACACCTCCTATTACTGTGCGAAAAATGGAGCGCAAAGTTGTTGGAATTTTAAAGAAACGATTCATTAAGGAAGTCTATCTCTACGATATCCTCATCCAAAAAGAAGGGCGGAGCCTCAAGGAAGCTAGAGATCGGATTTTTTCTTTCTTTAAATCACAGCTCCATAAACTCCATGATTTCAATGGTGGAATGGTTACCCGAAAATATGAAAATTTAGCCCTTTTTAAATCCCTAATTGATAATCCTCCCTCCGATACACTCATTGAAAATTATTTCTATTCTATTTCACCTTCCTTTATGCAAACTCTAAGCTCTGCTGAAGTTCTAAAGGAACACTTTCAACTCATTCTAAAGGTCTTAAATCATGACTTTTTAGGAGACGAGCCACTCTTCTTGTTCGGCGAAATTAATGACCAAGCACTAATCGTCTGCGGCTCTAAAGATGAACAGTACATTGATGAAATGAAAAAACGGGCACTTACCTTCTCTGAAGGGTTCGTTTCTACCTATTTAAAAGTTTTTGACCTCCATATTTTGGGCTATATGCTCCCTAAAAATAGTCAGGTTGAAAATTTTCTTACCCTTTTGAAACAAGAGAAATTGACGGTATGATCCTCTTGTAGTAAAATATCTAGGAATTTATCCCATTAACCAATTTTATTGGGATTTTTATGGGTTTTCCTGCAAATTTCAACGTCTTATTTGAAGCTATTGTCAAATAGACAAGGATGAAAAATAAAAGGGTAAAATTTGCCGAAAAGACGAAAAATAATAAAAATTGATGACCGGGATAGATCCTAGGATGAAAAAATATTTAGCCATCCTTTTTTCTCTTCTTTTTATCTTTGGATGTGAACGTCCCAAAGGGTTTACGCTCAAAAAAATTACTTCCTATTATGAACCCTCTGATCAATGGGAAATTGCCCATACTCTTTCGGATGAAACCCTCTTAAGAATTCTCGATCAACCTTATATTTATTTAGGGAGTGGTAATCATACTTATGCTTTCGAAAGCTTTGACGGCAAGTTTGTCATTAAGTTCTTTAAGCAAAAACATATGAAAATCCAATCTTCCTTTCTCTCAAAAGAAACAGTCGAGAAACGGAAAAATGAAAGAGAAGAGTCTTTTAGTAGCTATATGATTGCTTATAGGCACTTAAAGGAAGAAACAGGTCTTCTCTTCCTCCATCTTAATAAAACAAATCATTTAGGAATCTCTTTGAAACTCATCGATCAACATGGAAAATCTATGGAAATCAATCTTGATGACATGGAGTTTTTGATTCAAAAGCGCGCTGTTCTTGCTTTTGATCACTTAGGGACCTTGATTGATCAAGGGGCATATGGAGATGCTCTTATCGGTATCCGTTCATTATTAAGCGTTGTTGCTAAAAGAAACCAAATGGGAATCTATGATAAAGACCTTCAGTTTTTTAAAAACTTTGGGTTCATCAATAATCAAGCGGTTGAAGTCGATATCGGTGAGTTTAAAATGGGAATAGATGTTCCTAACACCTATGAAGAACTTTTAAGTCTTTCCTATCAAATCAGTGAATTTATCAGCGAAAAAGCTCCAGGACTTGTTTCTGTGGTGGAAAACGAAATGAACGAGGTCATCAGTCAATATAAACTTAAAGATTCTTCATAAAAATCCCACTTGATTTCTTAATCTTTTTTTAATAGAAAGTGATTTACAAGTCTGACATCTAAAGGTGGTTTTATGTTTATCTTTGTTTTCCTATCCTTTCTTGCTTTTTCTTCATTTAATCAAGTGGATGCATACCCAGTTAGACCTGTCATAGTCAATGAGTGGTGGACATGCAAAGGATGTGATCATTCTAATCCGGCTGGAACCGTAAGATGTGAGATTTGCGGCAAGCATAAGTGAATCTGCCCAAATATAATTCTTTCATTTTAGTCTTTTTTCGAACTACTCAGTAATTTTATTTTTGATAAATGGTGTAAATTACTTCTTTCTGCTATAAGTATACGCTAAATATGATTAGGTCCTCATGAAAAGATATTTTATTTACGCATCAATTGCTTTAGCTCTTTTTTTGTGTACACTTACCTACTTTACCTGTATTAAAAGAACGAAAGGGTTCTGCTATACAAAAATCCACTCTCGCTACGGATATGATCATCGTTGGGATTTTGGTACCCCTTCCAAAAAACAGGAAGCTTTACTTGATCGCATTACAAAGCAACCTTTCACATTACTAGGAAGTGGAAAGGAGTGTTATGCTTTTGTAAGTAGCGATGGCAACATTGTCGTAAAATTCTTTAAACAAAAGCATATGAGAACACAATATGTTCTGAACTATCTTCCTTTATCTACTAGAATGCAGTCCGTTCGAAATGAAATGCTTAACAAGCACAAAGCCAAAAGAAACGCACTCTATCAAAGTTATCAAATAGCCTATGAACGTCTTCCAGAAGAGACCGGTGTCCTCTACCTTCATCTCACAAAAACAAAATACTTAAAACGCGCAATTCTTCTGAAAATTTCCGATAAAAAAAGTCTAAAATTAAAACTCGATGATATGGAGTTTTTAGTACAAAGAAGAGCCTACTCAATTTTTGATGAGCTAAAAGCTCATCCAGAAAATGGGAAAGAAATTATCTCTTCAATTGTTGAACTTATTGAAAACCGCAATAAAAAAGGGATTGGCGACAACGACATCAATTGTGAAAGAAATCTAGGAATTATTGGTAAAAAAGCAGTTCAAATCGATGTTGGAGAGTTTTATCCTTCTGTTCCCAAAGTTGAAATTCAAGATGAATTAAAACAAGCAACACTCGATCTTCACACTTTTCTTAAGCAAAACCATCCTGAACTTGCTTCTTACCTTGAAAGTCAATTGAATCCTTTACAATGAAGGACTAAATTGGTAAGCTTTCGTGCATGGCAATGTACAAAGAACATGCAAAGTTCAATATCTTTATCGCCCTCCCCATTTTGTTAGGAGCTCTGTATTATTTTCTCCATCCAGTTAGAGATTTGATGCTCACTTTTTCTGGAGCTTTTGTTTATAGCACACTCTTTATGAATCCAGATTTAGATCTTGCAAATCAAATTCGCCTTTTCTCAATCCGAGGCTTCTTAACACTCCCTTTCCGTTCTTACGCAAAGTTTTTTAGTCATCGAGGGCTTTCTCATAATGTCGTTCTCGGATCCCTGACTCGGATTGCTTGGCTCATGGGCTGGGGTTGTCTCATCTTTCTCGCTCTTTATAAAACACTTCCCTCCAAGGGAACACTTTTGTCGTTTTATAAACACTACCAACCCTTTATTCTCTATGCACTAGCTGGAGTTTGTTTAGCTGATTGGGGTCATCTCCTTTTAGATAGAAAGAAGGGCTAATCATGACGCCTCTTAAAATTGCTCATCTTGAAAAAAAATATGGAAAACTCGTCGCTGTTGATGATGTTGGTTTTGAAATCAAACCTGGTGAAGTTTTTGGCCTTTTAGGACCTAATGGAGCTGGGAAAACAACTATCATTTCGAGCATTGTCACTCTGCAAGCTCCAACTAAAGGGAGTATTGAGGTTTTTGGCATAGACGTTCGAAAAAATCCCGATCTTGCTAAATCGTTTATTGGATTCGTTCCCCAAGAACTCATTCATCATGGCTTCTTTTCTGTGGAAGAAATTTTGAAATTCCATGCAAACTATTATGGGATTAAGGTCGATAAAGACTATTTGCGGTACCTATTAGAAAAACTTCACCTTTGGCATCACCGAAAAAAGCTTGTGAACCAACTGAGTGGTGGAATGAAAAGACGCCTTCTAATTGTCAAAGCTCTGACACACCAACCTAAGATTCTCCTTCTTGATGAACCCACAGCTGGGGTCGATATTGAACTTAGAGCTTCTCTTTGGGACTTTATTCAAGAATTAAAAGAAAACGAAATGTCCATTTTGTTAACAACACATTACCTAGAAGAAGCTGAACGCCTTTGTGATCGGATCGGCATTTTAAATCATGGAAGACTGCAACGTGTAGACTCAACGGAAAGACTCCTTAAAGAGCATTCCTCAAAAAAGATTACCCTTATTCTATCCAAGCCAATCCCGACTATTACTCATCCTCGTTTGATTAGTCAAAGCGACGATTACGTAGATTTTAAGATTCCCAATGAAATGCCACTGAACCTTCTTTTTAAAGAGGCTAAAATCCCACTGGATCATATCCAAGACATCAATATTAAGGTAGGAACTTTAGAGGACGTTATGCACAATGTATTAAATGGGGAGCCTAATGAACCCATTCCTAAATTGAAGAAATCGAATAACCCCTTTAACTCTGGATAGGTTCATGAAGCGCTGGATACAAATTTCTGGTCTTTTTAAACGAGAAGTGACCCGTTTTTTTAAAGTTCCTCTGCAAACACTGGGAGCACCGATCGTTAACTCTTTTCTCTATCTTCTCATTTTTGGAGTCAGCTTAGGTGGTTCGATTCAACTTGATGAGAATATTCCCTATCTAGCCTTTTTAATTCCAGGTTTGATTGCTATGTCCATCATTAAAAATGCTTTTGATAATGCAACAAGTAGCATTATGGGGCAAAAGTATGTGAATGAACTTCAAGATCATCGAACCTCTCCCCTTACCCTTCAACAGCTCTGTTTAGCAAGAAGCCTCGCTTCATTAACTCGAGGACTTCTTGTAGGACTGATTACCTATCTTGTGGGCCAAGCATTTTTCCTGATTTTCCAAGGAAAGTTTCTAGTCCTTCATAACCCTTATATCTTTCTCTTTTTTGCGGTCTTTGGGGGGCTTGCTTTTGGAAATTTGGGGACAGCAATAGGCATGTGGTCCAAGAGTTTTGAACATGTTGGAGCTGTAAGCATGTTGATTCTCCTTCCACTTATTTACCTTGGGGGAGTCTTTTTCAGCTTAGAAGATGCTCATTCCTTCTGGCAGAGGGTATCTCATATCAACCCTCTATACTATATTATTAATGGAATCCGCTACGGATTCCTTGGGAAATCAGACATTCATTTCATGCTAGCCGCATCAGTCACCTTTTTATTTTTTATTGTTTGCTATGGACTTGCTTTAATCAGCCTTCGCAAAGGATCAAACTACTTGCGTTAAAACGTGCATTCAATTTTAAAAGCACTGATTCTCAGCACTTTTAAAATTGAACCCACGTTAAGAACAACCAGTAAATCAGGAGGTTGACGATTGTCAGAGGAATCCCAAACTTTGCAAACAAGCCAAACGTAACTCCCTTCTCTCCTTTTTTTTCCGCATTTTGGACAATAATCAAGTTGCTTGCGGCACCAAAAATAAGAAAGTTCCCAGCAATGGTACTTCCTGCAACCAAGGCCATATAAGTGGAGGGGCTGCCTCCAACTTGTTTAATTGTTGGAAGATAAAGAGCAACAAGAGGAACATTCGAAATCAATTGAGAGACCAGCGTGCTGACCATCATTACTCCAGGAACCGATTTCATAAAGGGACCTGGATTGAGAAGAATCTCTTTAATTGAAGATGTCTCCCAGACACTCTGCATCAAGATAAACATCGCGATAAAAAAGATAAGCGTATGCCAATCAAGAAGAGAAAAAATCTCTTTTCTTTTAGGGGCAAAGATCATCAGAAAAACAGCAGGAATAAGGGCAATTCCTGGAAGAGGAATCGAAGGAAGAGATAAAAAAGAGACCACAATATTATAGCCTATCATGACTAGAATCATCCCAAGGGCAATTTTTGCTAGAACCATCAGTCTTTTGTTATAGGAAACTACATTCTCAATTTCAGGATGACTTGCTCCTTTGTTTTTCATCAGATAGAGCAAGAAAAAATAGAGGATCACTAAATTCATCAACGTTGGAATTCCTAAATATTTTAGAAATGTCATAAAAGGGTTTTCTATAGGAACATCAAGAGCAATCAAAAGGTTCTGAGGATTTCCAATTGGTGACATTACACTTCCAATAGTAATCGCAAATGCCAATCCAAGGAGTAGGGGGCGGGTTTCAATTCTTCGATGTTGCGCAACTTTTATCAGAAGAGGCGTTCCAATAATTGCGAGAGTATCATTCATTAATAGCGCTGAAAAAACCCCCATCCCAAAAACAATCACAGAAGCTAATGTTTTTTTGGAACATCCTTCGATTAAATAGCGAGTGACAACTTTATGGATGTAGCCACTTTCTTCAAGGGCTGTTCCCACATAAAACATCCCAAACAAAAAGAAAATAATATCCCAATCAATAGCCATCCATGCTGATAAGACTGTAATTCTTCCAGTGAAAAGAACAATGGCTGCACCAATCCCCATGATTTGCCAAATTCTCAGCGGAAGACGAAAGAGTTGCCGAAGAGCAATTCCCAGGAACACAAGAATCAAAATACCTAATGATACAGACATAATGATAACAATAGGTCTTCCTTATTTTTCTGTCATTGAACCTACCTAGATTATTTGAAATTTTAAATTCAAAGCACTATATATTGAAAATAGATATAAAACTTATTAAGAAGGTATAAGTATGGATGTATTAAAAGATCAGCTAAAGAAATTTGTCACTGAAAGAGAATGGGATCAGTTCCACAATCCAAAAAATCTTGTCCTTTCATTGATCTCTGAAACCGGAGAGCTTGCTGAAATCTTCCGCTGGCTCACTCAAGAAGAGTGTGAAAAGATCATGGAAAATCCAGAAACAGCTCAGCATATTCGAGAAGAAATTGCAGATATCTTTAATAATCTCCTTCTTCTCTCTATGAAGCTTGACATTGACCTCGTTGAATCTTCTCAGAAAAAACTCGAAATGACTGAAATCAAGTACCCTGCTCAACATTGGAAAGGGCGCGCGCGCCAAGTGTAGTAACACTTTTCTTACTTCTATTCTTTTGTTTCTATTAAGAAATGCACTGTAGTGCATTTTCTTTTCATTTCTAAATCCTCATTGCAAAAATATTTTTCATTTCAGTATCATGCTTGCATGTTTTTTCGAATAACCCTTCTTCTTTCAACACTTTGGATATTTATGACTGAAGCTAAGCCGCATGGTTCTTGGGAATCCCCAATTACTTCCTCGATGATTGTTGAATCCTCTATAAAACTTGGAGATATTATCCTTGATGGGACGGAGCTTTATTGGAATGAAATTCGTCCGGAAGAAAAAGGGCGAAGTGTGATTGTTCAATGGAAAAATGGAACGTGTCAAGACGTTCTTAAAGCCCCATATAATGCACGTACTCGAGTTCATGAATATGGTGGAGGGGCTTTCACGGTTCATGATGGGACCGTTTACTTTTCAAATTTTAGTGATCAAGGGTTTTATCGGTTAGATCTTCAAGGAAACATTCACCCCATTTCGACTGAGAAAAATAAACGGTATGCAAACCCCATTTATGATCCAACAAGAAACGTCATCTACGCAATTGAAGAAGAGCATCGCTCGGAACATGATGTCGTCAATCGCTTAGTAAAAATTGGCTCAGACGTTGAAGTCATCGCTGAAGGAGAGGACTTTTATTCTATGCCGGCTCTTCATCCAAACGGGACCCACTTGACTTTTCTCTCTTGGAATCACCCAAACATGCCTTGGGATGAGACAACCCTCTGGGTCGGAAAACTCACTGAAAATGGAACGCTTAGTGAAGTTGAAATGATTGCAGGCGGAGAGAGTGAGTCTATTTTTCAGCCAATGTGGTCAAAAGAGGGCATCCTTTATTATGTTTCTGATCGAAGCGGTTGGTGGAATATCTATCAGGAAAGTGGTGAATGTCTTTGTTCGATGGAAGGAGAATTTGGGCAACCTCTATGGGTTTTCGGAATGGAGAACTATGGTTTTCTAGAAGATGGACGGATTGCCACCGTTTATACAGTTAAAGGAACTGATTTCTTAGGAATTATTGACCCCAAGACAAAAAAATTAGAAACTCTCGATCTTCCTTTCACCAGTTATAATAGTTTTAAGGTCGTCGAAAATCTTCTCTATTTTACAGCGGCATCTCCAAGAGATACTCAAATCCTTGCTCGTTATGACACCGAACATAAAAAGCTACAATGTATACGAAAATCAAAAGAGCTAAAATTGGACGCTGACTACATTTCTCTTCCTGAAACGATTGAGTTCCCCACTGAAAACGGAAAAATAGCGTATGGATTTTTCTATCCCCCAAAGAATAAGAATTATCGAGGAACAGACACACCTCCTCTTATTGTAAAAAGTCATGGAGGACCCTCAGCAAAAACCAATCCTGTTTTAAATTTAGAGATCCAATTTTGGACATCTAGAGGCTTTGCTTATTTTGATGTCAATTATGGAGGAAGTACTGGTTATGGCCGAGAGTATCGAGAACGTCTGAAAGGGAATTGGGGGGTTGTCGATGTCGATGACTGCGTAAATGGCGCCCTCTACTTAGCAAAGAAAGGGAAAGTTGATTCCAACCGGATGTCGATTAAAGGGGGAAGTGCCGGTGGATACACCACTCTTGCCGCCCTCACTTATCGCGATGTTTTCAAAGCAGGGGCAAGCTATTATGGCGTTTCTGATTTGGAGGCTTTGGCAAACGATACACATAAATTTGAAGCTCATTATTTAGATGGTCTGGTTGGTCCCTATCCCAATGATAAAAAACGTTACCAAGAACTAAGCCCCATTCACCATACAGAAAAACTTTCCTGCCCTGTTATTCTCCTTCAGGGAGGAGAAGATAAAGTTGTCCCCCCCATCCAATCGGAAAAGATGTTTCAAGCTCTGAATCTGAAACAAATTCCTGTTGCTTACATCTTATTTGAAAAAGAACAGCATGGTTTTCGAATGGCTGAAAACATTAAAAAAGCACTCGACAGTGAACTCTATTTTTATGGAAAAATATTTGGATTCACACCGAGTGATGATTTAGAACCAATAAAGATCCATAATTTAAAATGAAAAAACTTCTATATATCATTGCTTTATCTTCTTCATTACTTGCTATGGACGAAGGTTCTTTTACGCAATATCAAGAAGCACAACATGAATCAGAAAGCGAAGCTCTCCGAAAAAGTTATCAATACCCCCTCCTAAAAGAAATCCAAGCACCGACAGAAGAAAAAGAACTTACATTGCAACAACAAGTTGTCGATTATTTTGGGACATTTGTCACATCCTCTCCCTACCCTGGAGTAAGAGCTACTTTTGAAGGGAATGAGCTCATGTCCAGTCTGTCAAATGTTAACAAAGACCTTCAGATTCTTCTAGAACTTAAAGAAGCAACCAACTTTCTGAAAAAATCAGGCATCCCCTATCCCGAAAACCCCCGAATCTTCATGAGTGGGGAAATTGAGTTCACAGGAATGATTCAAAGAGATGCAACCGCTCACTGCCGCAGCGATTTAGATCTAACCGATACGGAACTTGATTTCTTAATTGTCATGGCTCCCTGGCTTTATGGGTTTATTAGTATTGAATATGAAAATTCAGTGAATCCCGCTATTAGTAACAGTCGTTTTGCTAATTCTCGAATCAAAGGAGAGTCTATATTTATCACTTTCGGAGACTTTACTTGGTCTCCCTGGTATGCCACAATTGGGCAAACATACCTTCCTTATGGACAGTACTCCACGTATGATGCGATCCATGATCCTCTAACAAAAATTCTTTTTCGAACAATTGGCCGGGATGTCGCTCTGGGGTTTTTTAATGACTTCTTACAAGCTGCCCTCTTTGTTTTTAAAGGCGACAGTCACGCCGATTCTGGAAATAATGTGAATAACTATGGGTTAAACCTAGGAATTCACTATGCTTACAAAGATTTTGATGGAAAGATCGGGATGGGGCTGATTCGAAATATTGCAGACTCAAATGGAATGCAGGGCGTCTTTGGAGATTCAGCAAACAGTGAGAAACTCCGCCATGTGGTCCCAGGGATCAATGCTAACTTCAATTTTACTTGGAAAAGTTGGAATTTAATTGGAGAATATAATCAAGGGCTCCGTTCTTTTGATGTGCGAGATGCAGCTTTTAGTTCCAATGGAATAACTTTTAAAGGTGCTAGACCCCAAGCAATGGATGTTGAGCTTGCCTATTCCTTTAATACTTTAAATCGCCCTAGCTCCTTGGCTCTATCCTATTCTAGAAGCTGGGAGTCCTTAGGCTTTAATGTTCCTAAAGAACGGATCACACTGACTTGGGCCTGCTATATCTTTCGAGGAAATCTCCTAAGTTTAGAGTTCAATTCGGATAAACTCTATGATAAAAAGAATCGTGCTTCAGGAAATATTGCTCCTGGAAACCCCTACTTTATTCATCCTAAAAACCTCGGACACCGCGACTATTCCTTTGGAGTAGATTATCTTTTCTATTTCTAGATCTGCATAAAATATACCAATTTTAAAGAACTTTAGCTAAAAGAAGAATATGAGAACGCTTATTTTTTTATTGCTTTGCTCTGTCTGTTTCGGGAAAGAACCTACTCATCCCTATCAAATTCTAATCTTTCGTCATGCTGAGAAGTTTAAGATACCAGGAGATCTGGATGCTCCTCTTAATGAAAAGGGACAAAAAAGAGCCGCTTATTTAGTGGATTTTTTTATGGGTGGCAATCAACCGATCATCGAGCTGAACGACCATGAGATTGGAGCCGTTTGTGTCCCAAAGGAAAAAGGGACAAAAGATGGGAAACCCTACTCCTATGTCCGGGCAACCCAAACAATCATCCCTTTATTTCACGTTGCTCAGGCCTATCGGATGGAAAATGAAGGAAAACAAGTCGAACTCATCGATTCTCTTCCCTTTTCTGATCCCTTACCACTTTTTGATAACATCATAGGAAACCCCCTATTTGCTGAAAAAACTGTAATCGTCTGTTGGGAACATCTCCATATTCCTTCCCTTTTCAATACACATTTCCCACAAGTTAAAAAGGAGCTAAAACATTTAGGAGAGGAACGGTATGATGTGGTGTGGATGATTCGGTGGAAAGATGATAAACCTTATGGAACGACGCTTTATCAAAAGGAAGACTTATGAAAAAGCTGGGGTTAGCACTTTTTATCTGTACTGTCCTTTGGGGAGCACCTGATCGTGTGATTGTTATCGCAGAAGGAAAAGGAGTTTCGCAAACAAGTCAATATGGAACACTTCCTTTAAGCCCTAATGGTCCTCTTGTTGGTGATAGTCTAAATGCAGCAGGACAAATTCGAGCAGCCTTTCTTGTTAAGCGAATCTATCCGAACGAAAAGTATGTTTGGATGGGTGCTTATGAAGGAGATGATAAAGCCATGCAAACTCTTCTTCCATTTGCTAATGTTCATTTTCCTAAGGATGCTCCTACCTCTGTCTATCAATATTCAGCACCATCCATTCAGCAGGTATCACCCTATCATCTTGCGAAACTAAAAAGGGTCTTAAACATAATTGATGGAGGAAATGTCATCCTATGCTGGAAGCGAAGCCAAATCCCAACACTTCTGCTAGAGCTTCAACTCTTTAATCCAATCTTTCTGGATTATTGATCGTTCTAATCGATCATGTGTCAGTTTGTTCGAATATATTCTGTTTAACGTAAAAATCTAGTCATTTTTCCCTTTCATTAATTTTACTTAAAGATGGGATATCCATAATCAACTAGAAGGCAATAACTTATGATTTTTCGTTTTTTCATCTTTTGTCATTTCTAGTCAATGTCTAACAAAATTTTCTATTATCTAATTTGTTATCCTTGTTATAGTTGAAACTTCTTTAACCATTAGCGATCATAAAAAGCATGAAACAAAAGTTAGTCGGACTGATAACTCTTCTCTCTTTTACCTCTTTTCCTCTTCATTCAAATGAGGATCTCGTCTTTAAATTGACACCACCGGAATCTGAAGAAAAAGCCCTCACAGTAAACTTTCAAGACGTTTCGATGCTTGAGTTTTTACGCTTTGTTAGCGAAGTTGCTGAAAAGAATTTCATCTACGACGAAAAGATCTTAGATTTTAACATCAGCCTTGTAACTGGAAAAGCAACAAATCCTGAGAAGATTTTAGAAATCATGGTTGAACTTCTCAATCAACAAGGAATTAAGACTGAAGAGAAAGGGGGATATTATCTTGTAGAGAAGATGGAGGAGTGGGAGCTCAAAGAGAAAAAGATGCTGAAGCTTGCTAAATACAAAGGCGGCTCGGGTCGGAAGGAGGAAATTCGAACTGTCAGCAATACCAATAGCTCTCAACTTCTCCCCTTTCATGAATATCAAAAAAAAAGCGACTTTTTCGTCTACAAACTGCAGTATCACGTCGGATCTGAAATACTATCAGCAATTAAAAATGTTTCAGCCACGTTAAAGCATAGCCCAACTGCACCTAAGGATCTCGTCCAAGCGATCGATTCAATGCAGTGGGTTCAGTCTACAAACTCTATTCTCTATTCTGGGACAGAGAATGGTATTGATGAACTAACAGACCTAATCCAAACACTAGATGTCCCCAAAAAGCAAGTCTTCATCGAAGTACTTGTCATTGAAACCGATGTTCGAAAAGGACTCGAGTTTGGTTTGGAATGGGCTGCAGGTGGTCAGTACCGCGATAAATTTGGGTATGGAATGGGTAATTTCCCTAAAGGTCCTAAACAAGCCCCCTTTGCACAAACCATGCAAGGGATTAATGCGACAAACACCCCAACTGGAACAGATCAGTTCCCTCTCGGTCGCGGGTTTGATTTAGGAGTCATTGGAGATATTATCCTACACAAGGGCAGAAGCTATTTTTCTTTGGGAAGTTTAGTCTCTGCCCTTCAAGCTGATGGCGATAGCACCATTGTTCTCAATCAAAAGATTATCACTCAAGATAACAAGCTTTCGAGAATCTTTGTTGGAGACAATCTTGCATTTACCGGATCTACGGTTGAGACAATCGGTGCGTCTCAGCAAACATCAGCTAATATTGAGTACCGTGATGTCGGCGTCAAGCTTAATATCACACCTCTTCTTGGTGATGGGGATATGATCACTCTTGAGATTTCTGAGGAAATTACGAATGTGATTCCTGACGGCAACACTTCTAATGGAATCAATACAACAAAAACAGATATGGCAACACAGGTCCATGTTCCCGATCAAAGTTTCCTAGTTCTCAGTGGAATGATCCGTAACACTAAGCGAAACCGTAAATCAGGCATCCCTTGTCTTGGAGGTCTTCCCCTTATTGGAGCTGCTTTTAGCAAGTCCACTCAGGCAGATGAAAAGCGAAATGTCATCGTCTTTGTGCGCCCACAAATTGTTCACTCAGGACAAGAATACCAAAACATCACAGCATTCCAAGAAAATCAATTTAGAAACGAAGCGGCTTTTCCTGGAGACTTCCAAAAAGGAATCGATATGCTTCAAAGAGAAAGGACGACTAATGGCAAAGGTGAATCAAAATCTGAAACCACCTCACTTACAGCAGACGGAAACGATACCCACTCATGATCCTGCTCCTTTTAAAACCTTTCTATCAAGGTTTACTAAAGATCAGCAAAAGCAATTTTTAAAAAATATGACCCGTCACTTTACTCACATCATTACACGCCACATGCGAAAGATGAAAGAAGCTAATGAAAGAATGAAGGAATCTTTTCAAAAAAAATAGTTTCTGAGTATTCTTTTTACTATGACTTCTGTGAAAAGAGTTTTCCCCGTTTTAACGGTATTATTTTTAGGATATTTGGGCTATTCCCTTGCAATTCCCCTTTTTCCTCCCCTCTTTTTAGATCCTATACATGGGTTTCTTCCTGAGGAGCTTTCTCAAGGAGCGCGACGTATCCTCCTGGGCGTTCTCTTTGCGATGTACCCTTTGGGACAGTTCGTTGGAGCACCTCTTCTGGGAAAACTTTCTGATAAATACGGAAGAAAGCCTGTCCTTTTGATTTCTCTGCTGATTGTCATTCCAGCTTATTTAGGTTCTGCTTTCTCTGTTCTTTTTACTTTCCCAACACTTCTTTACATCAGTCGCTTCTTAAGTGGTCTCCTTGAAGGAAATATCGTCATTGCCCAAGCAGCCATTGCTGATATAAGCGAAGATACTAAAACGAAAACCAAACACTTTGGCTGGCTTGTTTCCTTAAGTAGTACCGCTTTCTTCTTCGGCCCCTTAATTGGTGGAAAGCTTGCAGATTCTTCCATAGTGAGTTGGTTTCATTTTAATACCCCCTTCTGGGGAGCAGCAATTCTGACCGTTATCGGTTTTTTTATTGTTCTTTACCTCTTTAAAGAGACTCATACCCCTGATAGAGAAATGGAGCTCTCTATAAAAACCATCACCAAAAGTTTCACTGATGGCCTCCGATATAAGCGTCTTCGTGTGATCTACTCGGCTAATCTTTTCGTCTTTTTATCGATTTTCTTCTATCTCAATTTTTTCACCGCCTATCTTGTAGCACGCTTTCAATTTCCCGTTTCGATCCTTGGAGAAGTCAATGCTTACCTTTCTCTTCCTTTCATGATCGCCCCTATTTTTTTTGGGATGTTTGCTAAATGGTGGACGTCTAGACAGTCGATGCGCCTTGGAAGTCTTTGTCTTTGTATTTCCTATCTGATTTTTGTGATTCCTTCTTCTCCTTGGGCTTTACTGATTACCCTTGTTCCCCTAGGTTTCTTTCAATCAATGGGATTTGCATTTCCCGCTTTAATGGTTTCTGATGCTGTGGGTAAAAGATATCAAGGGATTGCCTTAGGAACGAACCAATCCATTCAAGTCTTTGCAGAAGCAGGAACAGCTTTAGTTGGAGGCTTTTTATTGGCTATGGAAAGAACAATCCCTATTTATGCGGCGGCTGCTTGCGCAGTCATTGCTGCCTTCATTTTATTTATTAGACCTGAGCCTAAATCGCCCTGAACAAAGTCCTTAAGCAGTTTGAGGAATTTGCTGTTTTTGTCTTGCTTTAAAGAACAATGTCAAAATGATAAAAAATGAAAACGACCATCCCGCAATCCAGAAGATATCATTGAGTGAAAGCATATAAGCTTGCTTCCAAGCCATCGAATCCACAACTTGGAGAGCTTTTTGACCACGTATGTTGAGTTGGTTCAGATCGCCAAATAGTTCCTTGCTTATAGGGTTAAAAGGGTTAATCGAATCAACTAGATTGCTGTGGTGGTGAGTTGCTCTTCTATCCCAAATTGTAACAAAAATTGAGGTTCCTACTCCTCCCATTAGGATCCGGAAAAAATGGAAAATTCCTTGTCCTGTTGCCAACTGATTATGAGGAAACCTAGCAAAAGTAATCGCTGTAAGCGGTGCAAACCAAATACAGATTCCCAATCCCAAGAAAAGGCGAGAAAAAGCAACTTCTTGAATTGTCACATGAAATGCTACTCTCAATGCAGAATGGTAATCAAAATGATCTAATTGTAATGGACTTCTCCAAGGCTTTTGATAAAGTTGCCCACAATAGTCTATTGTACAAGCTAAACAAATGAGGTGTAAAGGGAAAAACTTTGAGGTGGGTGCGAGCATTTCTTAGTGAAAGATCTCAGAATGGTTTTGTATAACAGCACGTCAAAGTGAATTCCTGTGTTATCTGAGGCACTTCAAGGCTCCGTATTGAACCCAGTCCTTGTTCTTATATACATAAATGACCTGTCAAAGTATGTTAAGCATACCATGGTGAAGTTATTTCCTGGTGACACCTTATTGTACGTAACTATTGCTAATGAAAGA